>Ga0079992_130129_pt1 | contig 483853 bp, 449 predicted proteins | sample FaiFalFF_MnMetaG_3_FD_69197 | JGI IMG/M metagenome (GOLD analysis project Ga0079992, IMG submission 69197) | Freshwater microbial communities from Yellowstone National Park, Wyoming, USA - Fairy Falls B (FF_Mn_B) MetaG (SPADES assembly) (version 2) | ecosystem: Environmental > Aquatic >...
ATCGAGCCAGACGCCAGCAGCGCAAGCAACAGCAGTCCACTCATGACACCGATGCTAACGCCCTTCCCCATCGTGTCTTCCTCCTATCCACGAGATTCGGTAGATACGCCCTGTCATATCACAGCTGAACAGGATGGAGCCATCGGGTGCCTCGACGCAATCGACAGGGCGCGCCAGCACACGCAGGTCAGGTGTAATGGTTTTGACAATGGTTAGACTCCCATACGGCTTGCCTGTAACTTCGTCGAATAGCACGCGCTCGATTCGATAGCCGTCTGGGATACGGCGGTTCCATGAGCCGTGGCAGGCGGCAAACAGGTCGCCTTTATGGTGGGGGAAGTGATCGCGCGTTAGAAAGCAGAAGCCGTTCACCGCCCAGTGTGCCCCAAATGCCCATGCGGGCGGCTCCGCCCGATCGGCTAACTCCAGGATGTCTTTGCGATTGTGATACTCGATGCGGGGCAGCTTAGCCCCTGTGATAAAGGGATGCCCGTAGAACCTGCCCTGCTGATAGTGGTTGAGTTCATCTGGTGGGTTATAATCGGTGATGGGTTGGAAACCGACCCGATCACCGAGCGGGCGACCGAACCAGTCGCTGCCGTGGTCGGCGCCCCAGATTTCGCGGGTGCCGGGGCGCAAGCGCAGTTTCTCGGTGTTGCGGATACCGCTGGCGAACAGCGTCTTCCCTGTACCGTCCTTGTTGAATCGCCAGATTTTCTGCCGCTCGGTTTGGGTCTCGTCGGTGATGTTGCCCGAATCGCCGATGCTGGTATAGAGGAACTGTTCCGTGACGAGGATGGAGCGCCACCAGTGCCCTCCACCTTTAGGCAGCTTGCCTTCGGGGATGACGGTGACAACCTCATCGGCTTTGCCGTCGCCATCTGTATCACGCGCCTTATGGATGGCACCCGTTTGTGTGAACCAGAGCCAGCCATCGGCGAAGTGCATGCCATGCACGGTCGGGTAGCCCGTCACGAAGCGATTGACAACCCGATAGCGCTTGCCCTGCAGGCGCAGGGCAAGGATGTCACCCTCCAGCGGTCGGCTCACATAGAGCGTGCCGCGATTGTCGAATTCCAGGAAGCGTGCGTTGGCGATGCCCTCCGCTACCAGATCGACGCGGTAGCCCGGTCGTACCCAGAAGGCGGGCACTCCCTCGCCCCGAACCCCCGCTCTGCTCGACACCGAAGGGGCATGGGACGAATCGGGGCGCGTGACTGCTTGGCGTTGCGCCATGAGGCAGCCTGCCACCCATACGAAACTCACCAGACCAACAGCGAGAGCGGTGCGCATATTCATAAAGTGTACCTATCGGCACGCGCCTATCCCCACTCTCGTCTTGCCCCCTTTCTCTAAGCAGGAGATTGGCAGCTGTTTGCGAAATAGACATTGGGAGGTGGCTTGGCGATGACCGATTACACACCGAAGCCGGAGCATCGGTTCACTTTTGGGCTGTGGACCGTGGGCAACCGAGGGCGCGACCCGTTTGGCGACTTCGTGCGACCGCCTATTCCCCCTGTGCGTATCGTGCAGAAACTGTCGGAACTGGGCGCGTGGGGCGTGAACCTGCACGACAACGACCTGGTGCCCATCGATGCGACCCCTGCCGAGCGCGACCGCATCGTGCGCGAGTTCAAAAAAGCCCTCGAGGACTATAATATGCGCCTGGTGATGGGCACGACCAATCTCTTCTATGACCCTGTGTTTAAAGACGGTGCGTTCACCAGCAACGACCCGAAGGTGCGCGCTTATGCCCTGCAGAAAAGCATGCATGCCATCGACTTAGCCGTTGAGCTGGGCGCGGAGATTTATGTGTTCTGGGGTGGACGCGAAGGCACCGAGACCGACGCCGCCAAAGACCCCGTGCAAGCGCTCCAGTGGTATCGTGAATGCATGAACTTCCTCATCCACTATGTGAAGGATCAAGGCTATCACCTGCGCTTCGCGCTGGAGCCGAAACCGAACGAGCCGCGCGGCGACATCTTCCTGCCCACCGTCGGCTCCATGCTGGCGTTTATCGAAACGCTGGATGACCCCAGCATGTGCGGTGTGAACCCCGAAGTGGCACACGAGAACATGGTGGGGCTGAACTTCGTCCACGCTGTGGCGCAAGCCATCGAACGCAACAAGCTGTTCCATATCGACCTCAACGCCCAAAAATTCTGCCGCTATGACCAAGACTTTCGATTCGGTGCCGAGGACATCAAGGGGGCATTCTTCCTTGTGAAACTGCTGGAGGACAACGGCTATAGCGGTCCGCGCCACTTCGACGCGCACGCCTACCGCACCGAGGATGAGGAGGGCGTCTGGGAGTTCGCCAAAGGTTGCATGCGCACCTACCTGATTCTCAAGGAGAAGGCGGAGCGGTTCAACCAAGACCCTGAGATTCAGGAATTGCTGGCGCAGATACGGCAGTGGGATGTGGAGCTGCAGGAGCGGATGCAATACTCCCGTGAAAATGCCCAGTGGCTTAAAAGCTACCCCTTCGATCGGGAGGCACTGGGGCGCAAAGGCTACCAGTATGAGAAACTGGACCAGCTCACGATGGAGCTGCTATTAGGCGTGCGCTAAAGGGGGCATACCCGGAACTCACCGGGTATGCCCCGAAGGGATGTCAGTCTATCTCGCCGGGCTGCAAGCCTATCGGTAGCGGGGCAGGTCGCTCACATCGGCTCGCCACATTCACATGCTGTCCCGTCGCTGAGGATTCGTTGAAGCTCAGCATCACATCCAGCACATGGTAAGCGAGCGTACCACTGGCGCGATGCGGACGCCCCGTCTGGATGGCACGCACCATATCCGCCAGCCCCAGCCCGCGACTCTGTTGCGTATAGCCGTTCACAAGCGGTACCTCCGACCATTCGGCAGCCCACCCTTGGCGAATCAGCACCGGTCCGCCGAAGCCGTTGGGGTCGGGCACGCCCAGCGTGCCCTCGGTGCCGTAGAGTTCAATAGGCGGTAGGCGGTGCGCCCGCACATCGAACGACATCACCACCGTGGCGATGACGCCGTTTTCGAACTCTATCGTGCCCGCGATATGGGTGGGGGTCTCGACGCGAATCACCTGTCCGCGCTTCGGCTCGCTCCAGATAACCCGTTCCGGTCGCGTGATGCGGGAGATGGCTGCTACTCGCTTGACCGGTCCCAGCAGGCTGACCAGCGCGGTGATGTAGTACGGTCCCATATCGAGCATGGGACCGCCCCCTTCCTGGTAGAAAAACTCCGGGTCTGGATGCCAGCCCTCTGGTCCGGGTGAGAGCATGAAGGCGGTTGCCGCGACGGGTTCACCGATTGCGCCCTCGTCGAGCAGTTTGCGGCAGGTCTGCAGTCCCGCACCCAGAAAGGTGTCGGGCGCGCTGCCCACGCGCAGCCCTCGCGTTTGAGCCAGCTGCAGCACCTGCTGCGCTTCCGCACGATGGATGCCGAAGGGTTTTTCCGTGTAGACATGCTTGCCCGCTTCGATCGCCGCTTGGTTGAGCGGCGCATGCGCTTTCGGCACGGTCAGGTTCAGCACCACATCGATTTCGGGGTCGGCAAGCAGCTCTTCGGGCGTGCAGGCGCGTGGAATGTTGAACTCCTCGGCGCGGGCGCGTGCCCGTTCGGGCACAAGGTCTGCCACAGCGTGAATCGCCAACATCGGGAAGATTTGCGCTACCCGCAAGTAAACGGAACTGATATTGCCACAACCGATCACTCCAACACGCATCCGTTCGCTCATAAAAAAAACCTCCTGTCCCCTTATAGTACCCTTCGAACGAGCCAAGACAAAGGGCTATTTCCATCACCCGCTATACCGCAACACAAGGATATACTCCATCGGGTAGGCGAGATAATCCGCGTCCTGCGACTTGGCGAATTTGCCTGTCTGTTTGTCGCGGGTACGCGGCAAGATTTTAGTCGGGATCTCACGCAGAATCACGCGCTCCAACACAAAACCCAGCGTTTGCAACTGCTCCGCGAAGACCTGGGCATTTTGCACCTCAATCCCGTTCAGGTGCGTGTTGCCAATCACGATGCAGGCATGCCCACCCACCCGCAAGACACGCCGCCAGTGGGTAAAGCACGCATACATCTCCGCGAAGTAGAGGGCAACCTCCTTCGCCTTGCGCGGATTGCAAACAGCCAACCTCTCGACAATCTGCTCCGCCAGCGGCGAATGCAAATCGCCCAAAGGCTCGTGGACACCATTCGAACGCCCGATAAAGTCTCGGCGAAACGCGCGCAGGTCCGTCGTCATCTGGAACCAGAGCGCACTGAGTTGGTGCAGATCGGCATATTCGTAGCTGGTGACATAGGGTGGCGAGGTCACGATGAGGTCCACCGATCCATCGGGCACGGGCAAATCACGCGCATCGGCACAGTAGCAGGAAACGGGTGTATCCAGTGTGCCTGCAGCCGTTAGAAGCTCCCAGTATATCCGATTGCCGCGCGCCATCCGCTTCACATGCCTGAAAAAGACATGAAGGGGATCGGGAATGGGCTTGTCCAGCTTCCGCATGGGCTTGACACTGCGGTCATGCCACCACGAAACGGGCTTGAGCGTGTGCGAGAGGGCACAGCGAAAGAAAGGCTGCACCGCATCCCCAAGCGTCTCGAAGCTTTGCTGAATCTGGTACAGGGTATGCAACACATCCTCACGGAACCAATAACGGAGCCGCTCATGCCAGCAAGTCTCACCCACGAGAGGCGCGTTCCAACTGAACAGAGAGGGTTGCAATTGGAACATCAGTCGCTCCCATACATGGGCAATCGCTTCGTCCAACATGCGCGGCTCAAGCGCACGCACCTTCGCCTCCGCCACAAGGTGCGCCACGGGATTGATATCCACACCCATACTCGGTCGCCCCAGCCGCTTCGCCTCCACCAAAGTCGTGCCCGAACCCATGAACGGGTCTAAAACCGTATCACCCCGACGCGAATACGCCTCAATCAGTTTCGCTACGAGTTGCGGAATAAACTTAGCAGGGTAGCGATGATAACCGTGTGTGGCGTAATTCGTCTGCGCCTGAGTCAGATGCGCAAACGCCCACTCAGAATCAGGTACAAGTCCCTCAAATCGCTCCAAGGTTGGAGCAACAGGCTCAGTCAGTCGTGTTCCTGCCATTTTACCAAATCTTCGACCAGACGATCAACGCTGCGGTAGACACGGGTGTAGTATTGGATTTCCAATTCGTCGCAAAACATGTAAATCCTGTCATATACTGCCACAGACATTTTTGCCGCTTTGGTAGACAGGTCACCCGTTGTCGCCGCTTTTGTAAGATCACCGTCGTTGTCGAGGGTAACAAAGCAGAATCGGATACCACGCTCGCGTAGCCGTTCTGCCCAGAAGAGGTCTTGCTGAAAGCGTTCGCGCAGCGAAACCTTGCAACTGTAGACTGCGAGAATCCGCTTTGGAACATCGCCGTCGCGTACCTCGTAAGCCACAAAGTCAACATCCGATTCGGCAATGATTGGGCGAATCTCGCCGCGTACCCATAGTCTCTCGCTTAGGGGTTCCTTGAGCTGTTCGGGAAGCGACTTCCACTGAACCGCCTTCAAGGATTGCAAGTCCCCAAGTTGGGTAGTGAACATTTGCAGCACGATGTTTTCAAAGGCGTTGCCAGACACCGACTTCCACGACTGCTCGGCGTCCTTCTCAGGACCACATTGCGCAATATACTCTGCTTTTAACTGCGCCCACGCCTGCGTGGGAGTGTTTCCTTGTTCACACAACTCCCTGTATCTTTCGGGTATGTTCATCTTGCGCCCCTCCCATTCAATCACATCATCGCCCGCTCACGGGTTCGGTGCCCGTTTTGCCCTCGAACGATTCGCCGGCGTGGGGATGGGTGAGGTCTTCGATGGCGGGTCCCCAAGTGCCTTGGGCGAAGGGGATTTCCTCGCCGCCCAGCGGGTAATCTTTGCGCAGCGGGTGCCCCACCCAGTCGTCGGGCATCAGAATGCGCTTGAGATTGGGATGCCCCTCGAAGGGGATACCGAACATGTCGTACACCTCGCGTTCAGGGTAGTTGGCGCCTTCCCAGATGGGTGTGACGGAGGGCACGCGCTCCCCCTCGTCCACCCGCACCTTCAGGAAGATGCGCTGGAACGAAACAGGCGAGTAGAGATTATAGACCACCTCGAACCGCTTCGGCTTCTCGCCTGCTTGCCACTTCGGCAGCCAATCGATGCCCATCACATCGCTGAGATAGAGATAGTTCAGATCGGGGTCGTCGCGGAGCAGGGCACACACGCGAAGCAGGTAATCGGGTCGGATGTAGAGCCATGTGTCGCCCCGAAACTCGTAAATCTCCTCGATGGCGTCGGGATAGCGTTCCCGAATTTTCTGGATTTCGATGCGCTCGCTCATGGCTGCTTCACCTCCTGGGGGCTGTTGGGGCGCACGGGGCGCGGCTCCACGGGGTCCTCCCATTCCAGCGCGCCCTTCTTCAGCTCATACAGGAAGGTCAGCACCAGCAAGAAAGCGAAGGCGCCCACGATACTGAGCACGAAACCGCGCGCCTCCACTGGCATGTCCCGCACCATCACAAAAAAGGGATAGAGGAAGGCAACCTCCACATCGAAGATGATAAAGAGCATAGCGGTCAAGTAGAAATGGACAGGGAAGCGTTCACGGGCGTTGCCCACGGGAGTGATGCCACACTCGTAGGGTGCGGTCTTGGCAGGCGTCGGGCGGCGCGGTCCCAAAAGCCACGAGCCGCCCACCATCACCGTCGCTATCACCGCCGCCAGCACAAAGAGGATCAAAATCGGCACATAGTCCACCAACATCGCTACACAAGTATACCCCTTCCCGAACACCCACCGTGTTGGTATATCCCGCTGACACGGGGCATGGAAGGATTTGGATGGAGGCACGAGGTGGTGGTACACTTTATAGGTGGTTTTGCCGACTATCGGCTGCTGAACGATGGCAAGCCCGTCACGCTTGATCAGTTACCACCTGAGCTGAAAAAGCAGTTAGAGGAGTATCGGGCGCATTTTCGACCTTTGCCAGGGCGATGATGAGGGCGCTGTGGCAATCGGAGGCGTGGCGGTATCGGTGGCTGCCCTTGCTGCTGGCGGTGGTGGGCACCGTTGCGCTTTACTGGCTGCAGGAGATGGCGATTTTTCGGCGCCACGCGCTGCTGCTCGCCCTGCTCGTCGGGATGGGGTTTTTTCACCCGACACTGCGCCATCCGCTGCTTATCCTGTTCGGCTACGGGTTGAGCCTCTATTTTTTGAGCAAGTCGCTGGGCACATGGGTGAGCGCGCCCTTTGGCGGGCTGGGCGAGCTGGAACGCTGGCTGTGGGGCTTGATAGGCATTTTGTGCGGCATCAGTGCGGTGGGAATGGGGCAGGCACAGCCCCCCCGCTGGGCAGTGGCGCTGCTGATGTTCGCGCTGGGGCTTTACTTCGTGACCTACAGTTATAGCGAGGGCGTGCAGGGCAACACGCTGCAGGTGATAGCAGGGGCTGGGCTGGCGACGGTGGCGTTTGTGGCGTCGCTGGCAACCGTGTGGCAACGCCGGGCACGCTCGCACACACCTATGCAACAACTGTAGGGGTCAATCGGGTGTGTTCCAGTTGCGAAAGCTGATGCCTTCAGGGTCCAGGGTTTGCCATTCGGGCGGGGTGAGGAGGCGCAAGCGCAGGGTGCGAATCACGACCTGCAGCGCGGGCAGTGATGGGCTGGTATGCAGGGCTTCTTCCAGAATTTTTTTCTCTGGGTTGGCGGAATCGGTCAAGTGGCCGAGGCTTGGAGAAAAAAATTCTGCCAAGCGAGGGGCGACCTCGCGCCGATAAAGTGCATGCAGCGGTTGCAGCCGTCCCTCCACTTCTGGCACCACCGCATCCGCCTCACCCAGTTGCTCCACCATCCAGCGGATGAGGACGGGCTGCAAGGTAGGCATATCGACTGCGCACACAAACACCAGGGGGTAGGATGCCCGACGGAGCGCGGTGAGCAGTCCACTGAGCGGGTGCTGGAAGGGAAATTCGTCGTAGTAGAGGTGCACCGCGTTAGGCAAGGCGGGCAGAGGCGTGTCTGGGCGAGCCACCACCAACCGCTCGTGACAGACCTCAGCCAACGCCTCCAGTGGATAAAGGAGCATCGGTTTTCCCTTCCATTCATAGGTCGCCTTTGGCTGACCGAACCGCCGCGAGCGACCTCCTGCCAACACCGCACCGGTCAGGTTCATCGTGGCGCCACCTTCCAAATAGGCACATCCCGTTTGAGCGCATCGATGAGGAACTGACACGCTGCGAACGCTTCCGCCCGGTGAGGCGCATGCACCCCGATGAGAATAGCAATCTCGCCCACGGGGATTTTGCCCAGCCGATGGCGAAAGTAGACATGGCTCAACCCGAACTGCTGCCTCGCCTGCTGGATGAGCTGTTCGATCATCCATCCGCTCCGCCATCGGCTCGTATGCCTCATACTCCAGATAGTCAATCGGATGATTGCCCTCCATGCGTCGCACCACGCCGAGGAACTCCACCGATGCGCCCGAATGCTCGCTTATCGCCTGTTGATGCCACTCCTCCGGTCGGATAGGCTCCCATGTCAGATAGGTCATCGTCAGCCTCCGCTCACGGGGGGTATCAAGGCGACCTCATCGCCCGCTTTGAGGGGCGTTTGGCGCGTGGCATACTCATAGTTGACCGCCACGCGCGTCGTGGGCAGCCACGGCTCCAGCATGGGATAGGCTCGACGCAGATGCTCCAGCAGCTCACCCACTGTAATGCCACCCGGTACACGCACTGGGAGCGTCGCCGCACCCACTTGCGCCCGCAGGTGGGCAAAAAGGCGTATTTGCAACTCAATTGACGCTCGCTGCTCGCTCATCCCGCTCTCTCCCATAAAAGGCTTTTCGCTCCCCGCACGGCATCTCCTGCCGCTTCGCACGGAACAGACTCGCCTCGAAACGGATTTGTCAAAGAGTTGCGTGGAGGGGCAGACCTATGTGTCTGCCCTTTCAGCAATCGGGAAGATTTTCCAGCCACTCCGCGTCATGAAGGGATAGAGGCAACACCTCAACAAGTGTACCCGCATCGAGCTGGCACGCGCCAGAGGGTAGGTAAAGGAAGGCATTCGACTCAGCCAGGCTCTTGAGCAAGGCGGAACCTTGCGCCGGTGTGGGGGTGACCCATAGAACCCCTTCTGAATCGAGGCGTAGCCGAGCGGTTTGGAACTCGGCGCGACCCCCTTTTTTATGCACCGGTACCGCCAAGCGGGCGGGAAGCGTAGGCAGGGTGGGCGCGACCGTCTCCCCTTCCAGCGTGCGCAGGTAGGGTAGCACGAAGAGGCGCATCCCCACTACAACCGCCAGTGGGTTGCCCGGTAGTCCAAAGATGGCTTGTTGCCCACGCTGGGCAAACAGGATGGGCTTGCCTGGCTTTATGTTCACGCGCCAGAAGCGAACCGTGGCGCCTACCGCCTGCAAGGCAGGCTTGACCAAATCGTGTTCGCCCACCGAAACCCCGCCCGTCAGAACCACCACCTCCGCGTCGCGCAGACTCGATTCCAAAAGGGCTCGCAGTGTCTCCAGGTCATCGGGGACGATGCCCCCAAAGGTGCAAGGATAATCGCGTAGCCACCATCGCAGCAGGAGGCTATTGGTGTCGCGGATGGTGTCGGGCGCCAAGGGAGCGTTGTAAGGCACCAGCTCGCTCCCGGTGACGAGGGTGGCGACCCGCGCCCGTTGATAGACCTTGAGCGAGGCAAATCCCAGCGCGGCGAGCATGCCCAGATGCTTCGGCTGGATACGGATGCCCGATGGGAGCAATGGCTCGCCTGCCTGAATATCTTGTCCGCGCGGGCGGATATTGGCTCCCGATGCCACCGGCTGGCGCAGGCGAATGCCAGTCTCGTCTCGCTCCACCTCTTCCAACGGGACGACCGCATCAGCACCGGCAGGCACGGGCGCCCCTGTGCTAATCGCGACGGCTTCACCGGGTTGCACTACTGCCCGATAACCTCTGCCTGCCCGCGCCTCACCCACGATGCGCAGCGGCAACCCCAGCGGTGCATCCACCGCGCGAATCGCATAGCCATCCATCGCAGCGTTGTCAAATGGTGGCAGGTCGTGCGGCGCTATCACCGGCTCGGCAAGCACACGCCCAACCGCCTCCGGCAACGACACCCACTCGATGCCGAGCGGAGTCGCCGCCTGCAGCACTATCTGCCGCGCTTCCTCTACCTCGATCAGTGTCTTCATCGCTAAAACCTCGAGAGACCTATCTTGAAGCAAGCGACGCCCAACACGATGGCCAGTAGCCGATTGAGCGTCAGGGAACGCCATCGCCATGCGCCCAGCGACGCGCCCAAAAGACCGCCAGCAAGGGCAGTGAGCATGGGCACTATGAAGCCCCCTATCGCCAGTTGCCCGCTGATCGCTCGTGCCAGTAAGCCTGCGAGAGAATTGAACCAGACGAAGCAGGCGGCGATGCCTGCTGTCTCGCGGGGTGATGCCCAGCGCAGCAGGATCAGCAGTGGGCTTAAAAACACACCACCCCCGATGCCCACAACGCCCGAAACCCATCCCACGATGCCGCCTACACCGAGGCACACCGCAGCGCGTGGCATGGCGGTGGGAGCGGTTGGTTGACTCCCCATAGGCAGCATCAACCGGATGGCGCCGGCGAATAGCCCCACCATGAGCAGCATAGAGAACAGCTGAGGCGTAATGCGCATCCATCCACCCAAGAAGGCAGCGGGCACCGAGGCAATCAGAAAAGGAGCCACCTGTCGGAAAGACCATGCACCTGCCCGACTAAACTGCACGAGGGCGACGCCCGACACCATTGTGTTGAGCAGCAAAGCGGTGGTGGCGGCTTCGTGGTGGGGCAGCGTCGGCATCACCAGTGCGAGCAGCGCCAGGTAGCCCGTTGCGCCTCCATGCCCTACGGAGGCGTAAAGCAACGCCACCACAAAAAAGCCCAGAGCCAGCATAACCTCGTTCATCTAATGCGCCCCTCCACGCACCATCTCGATGGCATGGGGCAACAGGGTTGCCAGCTCGGTGAGATGTTCCTCCACTGCGCGCGGGCTGCCCGGCAGGTTCACGATCAGCGTGTTTGCCCGAATACCAGCCACAGCACGCGAAAGCGCCGCCAACGGTTGCCGACGCGCGGTGCGAAGACGCAGCCACTCCGTGATGCCCGGCGCTTCGCGCTCAATCACGGCGCGAGTGGCTTCAGGCACGCAATCGCGCGGACCCAGCCCTGTGCCCCCTGTGGTCAGGATCAGGTCGGGCTGATGCGCCTCCACAAGGCGTTGCAGTTCCGAAACGAGGGTTTCTTTCTCGTCGGGGAGCAAGCGCGAGGCAACCACTTCAGCGCCCTGCTGCTGCAACCAGTCCCGAATAAGCGCGCCGCTTCGGTCTTCGTAAAGCCCTTGCGAGGCGCGGTCGCTGCAGGTTATCACCGCTGCGCGTACACCCGTGAGGAGGGGCGTGTCGGAGGGGCTTTGGCGCGGGGAGGGGGTATCAAAGGGTTCAGTGCGCGTCCATGTGCCCGACTTGCCACCCGATTTATGCACCAGGCGCACGGTGATTTCCATCGCCGGGTCGTACGATTTCGCCCAGTCGTAGAGCGTAAGGGCAGCGATAGCGGCTGCCATCAGGGCTTCCATTTCCACACCGGTGCGATCATGGGTGCGGGCGCGTGCCCGGATATGGATGGAACCTTTCTGTGGCTCCCCGTGGATGGGGGACAGGTCAGGGGGACGGCTCAGCTCCACCTCCACGCTGTCCAGCCGAATGGGGTGGCACATGGGGAGCAGTTCGGGCGTGCGTTTGGCAGCGAGGATTCCCGATAGCTGGGCGGCAGGGCGCGCTTCACCTTTGGGCAGCTGCCCTGCCCAGAGCGCGTCCAGCACCTCAGGGTCGCCGCGCAGCACCGCTTCCGCGACCGCTTCGCGCATCGTTTCCGCTTTTTCTCCCACATCGATCATGTGCATAGCAAGTACCTCCTCCCCATCAGCCCCCGATTGCGCGCAGGGTGCGGAAGATGGGGTGCGGCTGATGCATGAGGAATTGATGCCCTGCGGGCTTGCGCTCCAGGGCACGCACGACGGCAGCCAAAATAGCCGCTTCGCGCTGTGCAGGAGGCTGCTGGAGAGCAGGCTTCAGGTCGACGCGCACCCCATGCCCCAGACAGGGGTAGAGATAGCCGTCGGCGCTGAGGCGCACCCGGTTGCAGCGCGAGCAGAAGTTCTCGGTGCACGCGCCAATAAAGCCCAGAGTGCCCCGTGCGTCGGGCAGACGGAACACCTGGGCAGGACCGCCCCCTATCGCTTCACCCTCCTGCACCGGCACCAGTTCGCCCAGTTGGGCGCAGCGTGCCTTCGCCTCCCGAATCGGAAGCTGATGCCCCTGATGATAAAAGGCATAGTTGCCGATGGGCATCAGTTCGATGAAGCGCACATGCAAGGGATAGCGTAGAGTCAACTGGGCGAAGTCGAGAATCTCGTCGTCATTAATGCCGCGCATCAGCACGCAGTTGATTTTTACAGGGTGCAGCCCCGCTGCGAGGGCTGCTTCGATACCTGCCCAGACAGCTTCCCATCGTCCGACAGGCGAAATCTGGTGGAACTTGCGGGGCTGCAGTGTGTCCAACGAGATGTTGACCCGCTTCAGCCCGTTGCGCTTGAGCGAGTCGACATAGCGGGGTAAGAGAAGCCCGTTTGTGCTGAGTGAGAGGTCCTCAACGCCGGGAATCTGCGCCAGCATGTGAACCAGGTCGGGAAGGTGAGGGCGCACCAGCGGCTCACCCCCTGTGAGGCGTATGCGACGCAATCCCTGCGGCGTGAGCGCGCGGACAATCGTCGCAATCTCTTCGAACTCCAGCAGATGTTCGCGTGGCATGTAGGTGCGATCGTCGGGCGAGACGCAGTAAACGCAGCGCATGTTGCACCGCTCCGTTACCGAGACCCGTAGGTATTCTATCGCTCGCCCAAACCGATCGCGCAATTTTGTCTCCATCATCGCCACAGGTAGTAAAAGGTTGCCTTGAGAAAGACGGCATCCTTCGGTTTTGCCCCGCCACCCGGTGGGTTCGCGTAGGTGACCCATTCCACATTCGGCATCAGGTAAAAGTCCTTCGCCACCTCATACATCATCCCTACCTGATAGAAGCTGGGTCGGGCGGTGTTTGCCAGCGCAAAGTAGCCGATTTTATCGGCATCGGGTACGGGATTATTCAGCCAGTCGGCGCGGGCGAACAGGCGCGTGCGCTCCGCCACCTGAGTCTCCGCATACACCGAGAAGACCGCTAAATCGCGCTGGTTCTGGCGCTCCTGATGCGTGTACTGAAGCCCGATTTTGGTGCGGTCGGTGCGATAGACCAGCAGACCTTGCAGGGTGCGCCAGTCGCTGTCAGCCGGGCGGTCATACACATCGCCATACACCTCCACCATCCACTGCTCGTTGAGGGGATAGAGCCACGAGAGGTAGACCGCCTTGCCGCGATTGGTCTCGGCTTGAGTGTGGCTGCCGTTGCCCACCACAAAGTAGAGCTGGCTTTTGCCAAGGCTTGCCTTGATCCCGATACCGCTGTCGCGCGAATTCCCCATGCGCCACAGGTCGACAGGGGTCTTCTCGACGGGACGATAGCCCAGCAGCGACTCCACGCCCTCCCATGTGGGGGTCGGAATCAGCCCCAGCAGATATTGCACCTTACCCGATGTGTACTGCAAGAAGGCATCCTTCACATAGGGGTTCAGTGTATTAGCTGTTTGGAAGTCGCCCGGGCTGTTCATCTCGAAGCGGAAGCGAATCGCGGTGCGCTCGCCTGTCTTCTGGTCATAGGTGAGGTAGACTCGTCGGAACCAGAAGCCGTTCATCCCCTTGATGGCGGGGTTATGGTGCTGGGAGACCAGATAATAGTCGCCGAACAGATAGCCAGAGAGCTTCCCGCTCGTCTGCTGCGCGAAGGTGGCTGTCATCAGCCCGCTTAGTAAAAGCCCAATCCATTGATCCCGTCTCATTGTGGAACCTCCTTATGCAATGGAGTGGAGCTTTTTAGCCCACTCTCTCCAGTTTGACCCGTGTGTCATAGAAGACCACGCTTGCACCCACTGGGTCCGTGAGCGGCGTGTTTTTCAGGAGAGGGTCTACCCGCATGGCAGCGTTTAGGTGAACGCCTTTTGCGCGGCGTGGATCGGCGGGGATTCGCTGCCCGTCGATAACGATTTCACTGGCGCCATAAGCCCAGTGCCCGAACCCCAACGCAAAAGTGACCGTGCCAGGGCGGATACCCTCCACCACTTTTACTTTCAGCTCCAGCGGCAATCTCCTGCCATTGCCCAGATCCCACATCCCATCCGGATTGGAGGCGGAGCGTACGCGCACCTTGTCGCCCTCGCGCAGCCCCAGTCGTTCCGCATCGCGCCGATTGATCAGCAGCGCGTTCTCAGGCAGCACACTGGTCAGCCAGTAGTTGCTGATGGTGCGCGATTTGGTCATCGTGATTTCGCGGTGGGTGATGAGATGGAAGTCGTAGCCCTCATCCTGGATGGGGTTGCCGGCGCAGTCGGTGTAGGGTGGGAAGAATCGTGGGATACCGCTGAACGCCTTGCCGGTTATGGCGCTCTTCGTGGTGGCGACTTTCTCGCTATAGAGATTGACGAGCTTGCCGTACTTGTGCTTCACTTGTCCATGCTCGTAGGCTTTCTCGTAATCTTCGTATCGCCCACCTCGGTTCAGCACATAGACCACTTTGCGCCACCATGCCTCGCCGCAGGCGGCTTTCCAGCGTTCGGGGTCAAAGACGCTCTTGGGCAGGTGGCGTCGTGCCTTGAGGAAAAGCTCCAGCTCGGCGTCGTCGGCGTCGGGCACGGCTTCGCCCGGTTTATCACCTGCCGCTACATTCGCCACCATTTTGAGGTAGAAGTGGTCGGGGTGTGTGAAGTCCATTCCGGGTGCGAAGCCATCTTTGCCGAAGCCGGGCAGCCCGAGTTTTTCAGCAATCGCCAGCAGGACAGCTTCCAGCGAGAGGGGCATCTCCTGCCCGAACACCTTCACCGTTTCGGGAATGGGTGGGATAACGGGCTGGCGAATGGGCTGGATTTTGTGGGCAAAGCTGGGATGGCTGCCGTGGAACTCCCATCGTTCCAAATAGCTCAGGTCAGGGAAGATGTAGTCGGCATAGAGGGAGGTCTCCCCGATGGTGATGTCGATGGAGATGAAGAGTGGAAGTTTTTCGGTATCCATCAGGATGGGGATGAGCTTGTCGCCGCCTGGCAGTGCGTAGACGGGAGTGCCCATATAGAGCATGAGGCATTTGACGGGGTAGGGGTATTGGTCGCCGATGCTGGGGATGACCTCTTGGTAGATGTCGCTGGAGAGTGGGTACCAGGGGCGTTTCGCAGGGTAGCCTTCGAAGAGGGTGGTCTCCTCATATTTCACATCGTGTCGGATGATGCTGATGCCGAAGGGGGTGAGTTTGCCTGGGTGCAGTTCCTTGAAGATATAGAGTTTGCTTTCGATGGGTTTGCCTTGTTTATCGCCTGTGATGTTCCACTCGCTTTTTTTGATGAAGCCGCCTTGCCAGTCATAGTTGCCGATAAGCAGGTTGAGAGCGTTGAAGGCGAAGCAGTTATAGAAGCCGTTGGTGTGCTGGCTTACGCCGCGGTGGACATCGGCGACGGCGCGTTTGCCGTGCGCGGTGAATTCGCGGGCGACCTCGATGATATCGTCCGCCTTCAGCCCGCAAATTTCCGCCCACTCCTCGATGGTGTGTTCGGCTGACGCTTCATAGAGTAGCTGAAAAGCCGACTTGACTCGGATAGGTTTGCCTTCTCTCGTGCGCAGCGTGGTGTCCACCATCAGGTCGCCTTCCACGGGGTGCTGCTCATCGTTCGGGTCCACGGCGACGGGTTTCCCGTTATGCAGCACGACGAACAACTCGTAGTCATACTCGGTGCCGTCTTCGGCGGTACGTTTCTGGATGGGGGCGATGCCGAGTTCGTGGGCGCGTAGAAACTTGCCCGGCTGACCTGTTTCGTCCAGCACCACGAGCCAGGTAGCGTTGCACCAAGTGGGTTCGCCATCGGCTTGGGCAGCGGCTTTGTTGGCGTTGGTGAGGTAGCGGGCATCGTAGCGCTGGTTCTCGATAATCCATCGGATCATCGCCATGGCGAGTGCGGCTTCGGTGCCGGGTTTGATGGGAAGCCATTTCCATGCTTTGGAAGCGGTTTTGGACAGTCGGGGGTCCGCTACGGCGATGCGCTGTTTGCCCGCCACAATGTTCTGCACGATGCGGGGTGAGCGTCCGGGGGGACCGTAGTTGGCTTCAAAGGGGGAGGCACCGACGAAGAGAATGAACGCGGCGTTGCCCGTATCCGCCTGCCAGTAGAACTTCTCGCCACCGGTCCACTTCACCTCGTGCGCTTTGGGGTCGTAGTCCCACTGCTCGCTCATGGCTTTGCCTGTGAAGTAGAGGCTGCCCTGGCAGACGGTGGTATGCCCGTGCGCATTCACCGAGCCGAAGGCATCCTGGGTGAATCGGCGGATGAGCTGTTCGCGTCCACCCTTCACGCGACCCCAGTTGAACACGAACTGGTTGTTTTTGGGACCCAAATCGGGATGGTCGGGATCGATAAGGGTATGGAGATGGTCGCGATACTTTTGTTGGAAGGCGCGGAGGGCTTCCGGAAGCGCGCTTGGGGGCTGCTTGCCTTTCCGCACGGCTTTGATGACCTTTTTGAGTTCGGCGATGTCTTTGGACATGGCTTCGGCGATCTTGGGGTCGCGCAGCGCCCAGATTTCGCGCAAGCCGGGCACATGGCGGTTTTCCTCGCCGGGCACATGTTGGAAGAGCCGCCCGCCCTCCACAATCTCCTGAATAGCTTGTTCGAAGGGGATGGTCATCCATTTGTTCTCGCCGCGCTTGCCCGCGCGTTTGAGGACGGTGCGGAGGCGATAGGGGTCATAGACGGTTTGCAGCCCCGCTTGCCCTTTCGGGCAGAGTGCGCCGTCGATGGCAGCCGTCATGAAGGGTGAGGATTCGTAAGGCAGGTGGGGCCAAAGGGTTTGGGGGGCGCGCGGATTGCCGTCAATCTTGACGGCTATGCCATCTTGAACCTTGACCTTGATACCGCAGCCTGTGTTGCATTGCAGGCAAACCGAATAGAGAATGTTCTCCGGATGGGCATAGGGATAGTCACCGGACGCTTGGAACGACTCTTCCATGCGTCTATAGGAGCAACTTCCCAGTAGCGCAGCGGCTCCCGTCAGCCCCGCCGCCTGAAGGAACTGGCGACGGCTCATCGATGGCTTGTCGAGCGGTTGGGAGATGCGAGGCGCGGTTGCGGGAACCTTGCCTGACCCGCGGCGCTCTAACAGCCTTCTCCACCAGAGTTTAGTCATGTGCGTCACCTCCTATCTTGACCTCCTTGCTTCCAGAGGGTGTCTGAAACCGCTGAGGGAACTCATGGAACATCGGCAGGAACTGGAAGGCAAGGCTGAAGAGCAGCACCACCAGCGCAATCGTGCCGATATTGCTTGCCCATTCCCAGAAACTGGGGAAATAGGTGTAAGCCCAGCGCGGCTGGTTGATGGCATGTTCCAGTCCTTCCAGCACCGGCACCACATAGGCGGGCACCACCAGATTGAGTCGCACCGCCACGATGCCAATCACCGCGCTCAGCCCGCCCAGCCCCAGCCAGAAAATGTTGTTTCGCGTGCGGGGCAGCGTCGCCAGCGCAATCGGGATAAGAGCGCCCACAAGCAGTTGTCCCAGCCAGAAGGTGTAGGGGAAGGGTCCGAAGAGAATGGCATGATAGACCCGAATATGCTCCGGAATCTTGCCGTAAAGCCCTACGAGGAATTCGGATGTGAGCAGCAGCAGATCGATGCAGAGGAACAGCACCATCAGGTTCGCCATCCCGCGTGTGATAGCGAGATGCTCCTCGTCCTTGCGCCCGAAAAAGGCATAGAGGAAGGTCATCAACGCGGCGCCGCTGGCAAGGGCAGACACCAGAAAGATAATGGGGAACAGCCCTGTGTACCAGTAGGGTTTCGCTGCGACCACCGCGAAGATGGCACCTGTGCCTCCATGCACCATAATGGCGACGGGGATGCCGATAATGCCCAGTATCCTCACCACGCGCATGCTTTGGGCATGGCAGCGACGATAAGCCGCTTCCGATTCGGGACACCGAAACCCGAAGGTCAGGAACCGATAAAGCTTTCCGCGCCATCCCGACACGGTCAGCGCGAGGTGCGCCAGGTCACAGCGCATCAGCGCCCACAGCTCGATTCCAAGCGTTGCGATGTAAAACAGATAGGCAAGCACCTCCCAAGCCAGCACAGAGGTGTAGTTCCAGCGGGTAAACACCTTCCAGAACCGCCACGGATGCCCCAGATCAATCCACACAAAGAGCATGCCGGCGACCAGCGCAAACAGCGCCGAGAGCAGCGCCATGCGCCCCACCTTCTCGTACTGGTGCATGCCAAATACATAGATGAGAGTGGAGAGGAGGAAGGAGCCTGCCGAAAGCCCGATAAAGTAGATATAAAACGCAACCCACATACCCCACGCCATCGGACTGGACAGCGCCGTGACCCGCATCCCTTCGGTCAAGCGCACACCAATCGCCACCAGCCCGACCAGAGCCAGGAGCGCCAGAATCCCGTAATAGAGATGCACTCGCATGCGCTGTTCCGATGGAGCCATGTTTTTCACCTCCATTGTGTCACCTCTTCAGACCAGGTAATAGACCCGCGGCTCCGTGCCCAGCTCCTCCTTGAGCCGCATGACATTCGGCTTCGCGATCAGCTCCGAGACGAGGCTGTCGGGGTCGTTCGCATCGCCAAAGAAGGTCGCCCGCCCTATGCAGGAGGTCACGCATTGGGGGAGCATGCCCTTCTCGATACGGTGCAGACAGAAGTGGCATTTGCGGGCGTTGCCGATGGGCGAGCGCGTCCCCTTCCGCTCCCACTGTCGACCATATTCCGGGCTGGGCGACTGGTCATACTCGGCTCTGCGGGGGGTGCCATCCGAATAATGCTCGCCCCAATCGAAGGAACGAGCCCCGTAGGGACACGCCGTGATGCAGTAGCGACAGCCAATACACGCCTCGTAATCGACGACCACAATCCCGTCAGGGCGTTTCCAAGTCGCATGCACAGGGCAGACCGGTACGCAAGGCGGATGGTCACAGTGTAAACATGGGCGCGGTAAGAATCGCCGAGTCACATGGGGATATTCGCCTATCTCCTCCTCAATCACGGGACGATAGACCACACCGGGAGGTAACTTGTTCTCGGCGATGCAAGCGATGGTACAGGCATGGCAGCCGACGCATTTGCGCAGGTCGATCACCATCACCCAGCGGCGTTCGTGAACCGGCTTCTTGAGGGCACGCTGCAACTCACGCATCATCCGAATCAGCACATCCTCGTCAGGTTGTGGAGGCGGCAGTTGGGGGAGCGAGGATTCGTCAAGCTGGGAGGGTTCCTTGGCTCTAACTGCAGAACCTCCCCCCACAAAGAGAAGAGCAGCAAACTGGGCAAGCCGTTGAAGGAGCGTTCGACGGTTGAGAGCAGTTGCGCTCATGGTCCTTCCTTGCTTTGGCTCCGAGACGCAAACTATGCCGAGAAACTGCGGTTGGGAGTGACGATGCTCGTCCCTTCCCCTGAACTGGGGTAGGCAAGTGGATGCTTGGGAGTTGCTAAATTTGCAGCTTGCTTTTGGGTTGAGTTACGTCATAGGTCGCCCCATGATTGGCAACGGAGTCTCTGGGAAAGCGATGCTGGAGATTGCCCGAATCCGTAACATCGGAATCTCCGCACACATCGACTCGGGGAAGACCACGCTCAGCGAGCGCATCCTGTACTACACAGGGCGCATCCACCGGATCGAGGAGGTGCGGAGCAAGACCGGCGCAGGTCCAACGCTGGACTACATGGAGCTGGAGCGGGAGAAGGGCATCACCATCCAGGCGGCGGCGACGTACTGCGCCTGGAAGGGATACCACATCAACTTGATTGATACCCCTGGGCACGTGGACTTCACCGTAGAGGTCGAGCGGGCACTCCGCGTTCTGGATGGAGCAATACTGGTGCTGTGCGGTGTTGCTGGTGTGCAGAGCCAGACCATCACCGTTGACCGGCAGATGCGGCGCTACGGCGTGCCACGCCTGGCGTTCATCAATAAGCTGGATCGCTTCGGGGCAAATCCAGACAAGGTGCTTCAGCAGTTGCGCGAGAAGCTGCGCATTGTGCCGGCGCTGATTACCATGCCGATTGGGCTGGAGTCGGAATTCCGAGGGGTTATTGACTTGCTGAGGATGCGCGCGCTGGCGTTTGAGGGCAGCAACGGCGAGCACGTCGTGGAGTACGAGATCCCCTCTGAGTTGTTGCCGGAAGCCCAGCGCCGGCGCCAGCAGCTCATCGAAACGGTGGCCGAGGTTGACGATGCCATTGCCGAGAAGTACCTTGCCGATGAGGAGATTCCGCTTGAGGAGCTTATGGCGGCTCTCCGCCGCGCCACGATCGCGCGCCAGTTGGTGCCGGTCTACGTGGGTTCGGCAAAAACGAACAAGGGGGTGCAGCCCTTGCTGGATGGCGTCTGTGACTTCCTGCCCAGCCCTGCTGAGGTACCCTACGAGGCGTACCGCCGCGACGGCAATGGCACGACTGTACAGTTGAGCGCCGATCCCTCGTTGCCACTGGTTGCCCTGGCGTTCAAGCTGGAGGATGGGCGGTACGGGCAGCTCACCTACGTGCGCATCTACCAGGGGACACTGCGGAAGGGCGATACCATCGTCAACGTCAACACGGGGCGGCGAGTCCGTGTCCCGCGCATCGGGCGCATCCATGCCGATGAGCTCCACGATATCGAGATCGCCGCTGCTGGCGATATTATTGCCCTCTTCGGCGTAGAGTGCTCCAGCGGGGATACGCTCACAGATGGGCAGCTCGACGTGATACTCGGCTCCATCTATGTCCCCTCGCCCGTCATCGAGTTGGCAATTGCCCCCAAGGACCGCAACAAGCAAGCCAATTTTGCCAAGGCGCTCCATCGCTTCATGCGGGAGGATCCGACCTTCCACGTCGCGCGCGATGAGGAGAGCGGGCAGACCATCATCAAGGGGATGGGCGAGCTGCACCTGGAAGTATATCTGGAGCGGCTGCGCCGAGAGTACGATTGCGAAGTTGAGGTCGGACGTCCGCAAGTTGCGTATCGCGAGACCATCACCCAGCGCGCTGAGTTCAATTACCTGCACAAGAAGCAGACCGGTGGTGCAGGGCAGTTTGCGCGGGTAGCCGGCTACATTGAGCCGTTGCCACCGCAGAGCGGGAAGACCTACGAGTTCGTGGACCAGGTTGTCGGCGGTGCCATTGCGCGGGAGTTCATCCCTGCGTGCGATAAGGGATTCCAGGAGGCGATGCAGCGTGGGCTGCTCATTGGAAAGCCGGTCGTCGGCGTCCGTGTTGTCCTCAACGATGGGCAGACTCACCCGGTGGACTCCTCGGAGTTGGCGTTCAAGATCGCTTCGATGGCTGCGTTCCGAGAGGCATACCTGCGGGCAGCGCCCATTATTCTGGAGCCCATCATGAAACTGGAGGTGGCGGTACCGGAGGAGTTCCAGGGTGCTGTCATCGGGCAGATCAACCAGCGCCGGGGTGTCATCGTGAGCACCACGCTGGATGCCAATTACGTGGTGATCGAAGCCGAGGTGCCGTTGGCGGAGATGTTTGGGTATTCGACCGAGCTCCGCAGCGCCACGCAGGGCAAAGGAGAATTCACGCTGGAGTTCCTGCGCTATGCCCCGGTGCCTCGTCCGGTGCAGGAGCAGCTCATCCAGGAGTACCAGCGCCGACGCTTGGCAGAGAAGACCGCCTGATTCGGCTCAGGGTCTGGAAAACGCCGTAAATTTGCAAGCTGCTGTGCAGTTCCAAAGACGGAGAAGTCGCCGTGCCGACCATTCAGCAACTGATCCGGCTGGGACGCGAGAAGGTGCGCAAGCGGAGTAAGTCCCCCGCACTGCAGGGGTGCCCGCAGAAGCGCGGGGTGTGCGTGCGCGTGTACACGACGACTCCCAAGAAGCCGAACTCGGCACTGCGGAAGGTCGCAAAGGTCCGGCTCAGTAACGGCATTGAGGTGATTGCCTACATCCCCGGAGAGGGGCATAACCTGCAGGAGCACTCCATCGTGCTGGTCCGTGGAGGTCGGGTCAAGGACCTGCCCGGGGTGCGTTACCACATCGTCCGCGGCGCGCTCGATGCCCAAGGAGTTGAGGGGCGGCGCCAGGGACGCTCGAAGTATGGAACGAAACGACCCAAGACTGCAACAGCGCGGTAAGGACTGCCATGCGCCGACGCCGAGCAGAGAAGCGCCCGATTGACCCGGATCCCCGCTACGGGGATACGATGGTGGCGAAGTTCATCAACGTCATCATGCGCGACGGCAAAAAGAGCATTGCCCGGCGCATCGTTTACGAGGCGTTCGAGATTATCCAGCAGCGGACGAAGCAGGATCCGCTGGAGGTCTTCCGCAAAGCCATCTCCAATGTTGCCCCAGTTGTGGAGGTGCGTTCGCGCCGAATCGGCGGGGCGAACTACCAGATTCCCATGGAGGTGCGCGAGGATCGGCGCATTGCCCTGGCGATGCGCTGGATCAAGCAGTACGCCCGAGAGCGCCGCGATAAGTCCATGGCGCTCAAATTGGCTGCCGAGCTCATCGCTGCTGCAAACGGCGAAGGCGGTGCAGTCCGCAAGCGCGACGAAGTCCATCGTATGGCAGAAGCCAACCGTGCCTTTGCTCACTATCGCTGGTAAGGCAGTGCAGGGATGTCCAGGTTGGTCCCCATAGAGCGGCTCCGGAACATCGGCATCGTTGCCCATATCGATGCCGGCAAGACCACGACCACGGAGCGCATCCTCTACTATACGGGGCTCATCCACCGTATGGGCGAGGTGGACGAGGGGACCGCATTTATGGACTACATGCAGCAGGAGAAGGAGCGCGGGATCACGATTACCTCGGCGGCAACGACCTGCCTGTGGCGCGAGCACCAGATCAACATCATCGACACCCCGGGGCATGTGGACTTCACCGCTGAGGTACAGCGCTCGCTGCGCGTGCTCGATGGAGCGGTAGCGCTCTTCTGTGGGGTTGCCGGAGTGCAACCGCAGTCGGAGGCAGTCTGGTATCAGGCAGACCGCTACCGTGTGCCGCGGATTGCCTATGTCAACAAGCTGGACCGCGTGGGGGCGAATTTCGAGCGCGTGCTCTCGATGATGCGCGAGCGGCTCCGGGCGCGCCCAGTGGCAATCCACCTCCCGATGGGGCAAGGGGAGGAGTTCGCAGGGGTGATCGATGTGCTGGAGCGCTGTGCGTACGTGTTCGATCAAGAGACACAGGGCGCCCGCTACGAGCGAATTGCTGTGCCACAGCGCTACGAGGAGCAGTTGGAGTCCTACCGGCGGGCGCTCATCGAAGCGGTTGTGGAGACCGACGACCGGCTGCTGGAGCGCTACCTTGCCGGAGAGGAGCCTACCGTCGAGGAGCTCAAGGCAGCATTGCGCCGAGCAACGATTGCCCGTCAGTTGGTTCCGGTCTGCTGTGGCTCTTCGCTGCGCAATATCGGTGTGCAGCTTCTCCTGGACGCCATTGTGGAGTATCTGCCTTCGCCGCTCGATGTTGCTCCGGTTGTGGGGCACGGAGTTGGCGAAGCGCAGGGCGAGCGCATCGAGCGCTTCCCCGCAGATGATGCTCCGGTGGCGGGCTTGGCGTTCAAGGTGTTGAGCGATCCCTTCGTCGGGCGGCTGACCTTTGTGCGGCTTTACTCCGGGGTGGTACGGCAAGGGGATGTCCTGCTCAACCCGGCTGTCGGCAAGCGCGAGCGCGTGACGAAGCTGTTGCGGATGTACGCAAATCGTCGCGAAGAGCTTGCCGAAGCGCGCGCAGGCGATATCATCGCCATTCCCGGTTTGCGGTTCACGCGCACGGGCGATACCCTCTGTGCAAGCGAGGCACCGATTGTGTTCGAGCCCATACAGTTTACCCAGCCCGTCATCAATCAAGCAGTGGAAGCCGTCAGCGCTGCCGACCAGGAGCGGCTTCTGGAAGCGCTCCAGCGCATTGCGGACGAGGATCCCACGTTCCAGTACCGCTTCGATGAGGAGACGGGACAGATTCTCATCAGTGGCGTCGGGGAGCTGCATTTGGAGATCGTGGTGGACCGGCTCCGGCGCGAATTTGGCGTGCCGACCAAAGTGGGGCGTCCTCAGGTGAGCTATCGGGAGACCATCACGCAGACGGTGCGCCAGGAGGGCAAGTTTGTGCGCCCGGCGCAGGGCGGAGGCGGATACGCCCACTACGGGCATGTGGTACTGGAGTTGGTGCCGGGAGAGCGCTCCAGCGGAATCCGCTTCGAGAACGCCTTGAGCCAGCCGGTGATTCCGACAGCGTTTCTGCCTGCGATCGAACAAGCGGTTCGGGATGCCGCTTCGGCAGGACCTGTGGCGGGCTACCCGATGGTGGATGTGCTGGTCCGCCTGGTGGATGGGAGTTACCACGAGGGCGAATCTACGGAGGTGGATTACCAGGCCGCCGCGGCGATTGCCTTCCGCGAAGGTGTTGCTCGCGCCCGCCCCGTCTTGCTGGAACCTATCTTTGCCGTGGAGGTTGTCACACCGGAGGAGGCGCTGGGCGAGGTGATCGCAGACCTCAATGCCCGCCGAGGGCGCATCGAGAGCATCCAGCAGGATGGGTTGATGTACAGCGTACGGGCGCTGGTGCCGCTGGCGGAGATGTTCAACTACGTCACGCAACTGCGTTCGCTCACGCAAGGTCGTGGAGCGTATACGATGATCTTCTCGCACTACGAGCCGGTGGGAGCCAGCCGGGCTGCCGCGAGCGAGAAGGTCGCTGTTGCATAAGCAGTGGTGGTAGGTCAAACTTATCAGGTTGCACAATGGCGAAGGAGAAATTCGAACGCACAAAGCCGCACGTCAACGTTGGCACGATTGGGCACGTCGACCACGGCAAGACGACCCTGACGGCGGCGATCACCATGGCGCTGGCACGCAAGGGGCTGGCGCAGCCTCGGACCTTTGAGTCCATTGACAATGCTCCGGAGGAGCGCATGCGCGGCATCACCATCAACACCTCGCACGTGGAGTACGAGACCGAGAAGCGCCACTACGCGCACGTGGATTGTCCGGGGCACGCCGACTACATCAAGAACATGATCACCGGAGCAGCCCAGATGGATGGGGCAATCCTGGTCGTGGCAGCCACCGACGGTCCAATGCCACAGACGCGGGAGCACATTCTGCTGGCGCGCCAGGTTGGGGTGCCCGCCATCGTGGTCTTCCTCAACAAGGTTGACGCGGCAGATCCGGAGCTCGTTGACCTGGTGGAGCTGGAGGTGCGCGAGCTGCTGAGCAAGTACGGCTTCCCCGGCGATGAGGTGCCGGTGATTCGGGGTTCGGCACTGAAGGCGATGGAGGCGGGGTTGGATCCCAACGCCGGACCCGACGATCCGCGTTTCCAGTGCATCTGGGAGCTGCTCGATGCCCTGGATAACTACATCCCCTTGCCGCAGCGCGAGATCGATAAGCCCTTCCTGATGCCGATCGAGGACGTGTTCTCGATTACCGGGCGCGGAACGGTTGTGACCGGACGTATCGAGCGCGGAGTGGTCCGGCTCAACGATGAGGTCGAGGTCATCGGCTTCGGAATGCACAAGAAGACCGTGGTAACGGGCATCGAGATGTTCCGCAAGGTCCTCGATGAGGGGCAAGCCGGTGACAATGTCGGGTTGCTCCTGCGCGGCATTGACAAGGATGAGGTCGAGCGCGGGATGGTCGTTGCCAAGCCCGGCTCGATCACGCCTCACCACAAATTCCTGGCGCAGGTGTACGTGCTCACCAAGGAGGAGGGTGGGCGCCATACGCCCTTCTTCAGCGGCTACCGCCCGCAGTTCTACTTCCGGACGACCGACGTCACCGGGACCATTCAGTTGCCTCCGGGGGTGGAGATGGTGATGCCCGGGGATAACGTTGATGGGATGCAGGTGGAGCTCATCAGCCCGGTGGCGATGGAGGAGGGATTGCGCTTTGCTATTCGCGAGGGCGGTCGGACCGTGGGCGCCGGGGTTGTGACGAAGATTCTGGAGTAGTGCTCAGTATGTTGGCTTGTCTGCGTGGTGCGGAGAGCGATGCAGCGCATACGGATCAAGCTCAAGTCGTACGACCACGTGCTCATTGAGCGCTCGGCGGAACGGATTGTCCGCACGGTCAAGCAGACGGGAGCGGTCGTCTCCGGTCCGATCCCGCTGCCGACGGAGCGGACGCTGTTCAGCGTGAATCGCTCTCCGCACATTGACAAAGAGTCGCAGGAGCAGTTTGAGATTCGGGTGCACAAGCGCCTCATCGATATCTACACCTCGTCGCAGCGGACTATCGAGGCGCTCATGCGCCTGGAGTTGCCCGCAGGGGTGGACGTCGAAGTCAAAGTGTAGGACGCCATGAGCGTGCTGTTGGGAAGGAAGCTCGGGATGACCCAACTGTACCTGCCCGATGGGCGGGCAGTTGCGTGTACGGTGCTTGAAGCGGGACCGTGCCCGGTGGTCCAGGTCCGTACCCTTGAGCGGGATGGGTATGAGGCAATCCAAATCGGCTTCGAGCCGATACCGGAGCGCAAGGTTAATAAGCCGCTCCGCGGGCACTTTGCCCGGGCGGGGGTGGCTCCGATGCGCTACCTGCGGGAGTTCCGTGTCCGCGCCGCCGAATTCAGCCAGGGGCAGATGCTCACAGTCGAGCTGTTCGCTCCGGGGGACCGAGTCAAGGTCTCCGGCATCAGCAAAGGGCGCGGCTTCCAGGGCGTGGTCAAACGCCATGGCTTTGCAGGGGTTGGGATGACCACGCACGGGCAGTCCGATCGCACGCGGGCGCCGGGTTCGGTGGGGTCCTCCTCCTTCCCCTCGCGCTCCTTCAAAGGGTTACGCATGGCAGGGCACATGGGCAATCGGCGGGTGACGGTGCGGAATTTGGAGGTGCTCAAGGTCCTGCCCGAGCAGAATCTGCTCCTGGTCAAGGGCGCTGTGCCAGGTCCGGTCAACGGACTTGTGGAGATCGTCAAGCTCTGAGGCAACGATGCTGGTAGACCTGTGGAGCAAAGAGGGCGTGGTCGTCGGGCAGGTTGAGCTGCCCGATGACGTCTTTGGGATTGAGCCGCACGAGCATGCGATGTACTTGGCGGTGCGAGCGTACCTGGCGAATCACCGCCAGGGGACGCACAAGGTCAAGACACGCGCCGAGGTCCGCGGTGGCGGGCGTAAGCCATGGCCGCAGAAGGGGACCGGGCGGGCGCGCCACGGCTCCATCCGCTCGCCGATTTGGGTCGGTGGAGGCAAGGTGCATGGACCCCGCCCGCGCGATTACACCATCGAGCTCCCCAAGAAGGTCAAGCGCCTGGCGCGCAAGTCCGCCCTCTCGCTCCGGCTGCGCGAGGGGAACTTGATGGTGGTGCAGGACTTCACACTCGAGCGCATCAAAACGCGCCTCATGGTCGAAGTCCTGCGGAACCTGCAGCTCCTGGAGCGGAAGACCCTTATCCTGCTCCCGCAGCCGGATGAGACCATCATCTACTCGGCGCGCAACTTGCCGAATGTGAGGACGATGCTGGCGGACAAGGTCTCCGCATACGACATTCTCAACCACCAGAAGGTGCTGCTCTTTCAAGGCGCCATCGAGCCGTTGGTTGCAGCAGTGCGCGGAGTGGGGAGCCATGTGGCAGATCATTAAGCGCCCGATCATCACGGAGAAGGCGCTCAAATTGGGCGCCCAGCGGCAGTATGTCTTCGAGGTAGACCCGCGCGCCAACAAGATTCAAATCAAGCAAGCCATCGAGCAGCTCTTCGAGGTCAAGGTCGAAAGCGTCCGCACGGTCCGCATCAAGGGGAAGCGGCGAGTGCGCTTTGTCCGCGGGCACCGCATCGAGGGGCGGCTCCCGTTGCGCAAGAAGGCATACGTGACGCTCAAAGAGGGCTACCACATTGACCTGGTCGAAGGCGAAGCCACATCCACAGCGCCGCAAGAGTGAGCAATGGGAATCCGAGTTCTCAAACCGATTACGCCCGGCACACGCTTCTACTCGGTGAGCACCTTTGAGGAGCTGACCACCGACCGCCCCTTCAAGCGCCTGCTGGAGCCGCTCAAGAGCACTGGCGGGCGAAACAACTTGGGGCGTATCACATCGCGCCACCGCGGAGGACGCCACAAGCGGCGCTACCGCATCATTGACTTCAAGCGCGATAAGATCGGAGTCCCCGCACGGGTGCTCACCATCGAGTACGACCCCAATCGCTCGGCGCGGATCGCGTTGGTGCAGTACGAGGATGGGGAGTACCGCTACATCCTGGCTCCCGAAGGGCTCAAGGTCGGAGACACCATCGAATCCGGTCCGCAAGCCGACATCAAAGTAGGCAACGCACTGCCGCTGTACCGGATTCCGGTTGGCAGCTTCATCCACAACATCGAGCTCAAACCGGGCAAGGGCGGGCAGTTGGTCCGGAGTGCTGGCACGGCTGCCCAGCTCATGGGCATTGAGGGCAAGTATGCGATTATCCGGCTGCCCTCCGGAGAGATGCGTATGGTGCTGTCGCGCTGCATGGCAACACTGGGGCGGGTCAGCAACGCCGACCACGAAAACATCATGTACGGCAAAGCCGGGCGGATGCGCTGGCTGGGAGTTCGCCCGCAGACACGCGGGATGGCAATGAACCCCGTAGACCATCCCAACGGCGGTGGTGAGGGGCGCTCCAAGTCCGGCGGTGGACGGCAGCATCCGGAATCTCCATGGGGGCAGCTCGCCAAGGGCTTGAAGACACGCAAGAGGAACAAGCCATCCGATAAGTACATTCTGCGGCGGCGGAAGTGATGGCACGCTCGCTCAAGAAGGGACCCTACGTCCATCCGAAGCTGTTGAAGAAGGTCCGGCAGCTCAACGCCACCGGAGAGCGGCGCGTGATCAAGACCTGGTCGCGTGCTTCGATGATTCTGCCGGAGTTCGTGGGGCATACCTTTGCCGTGCACAACGGCAACAAGTTCATTCCGGTGTACGTGACGGAGAACATGGTTGGGCATCGCCTGGGAGAATTTGCCCCCACCCGCACCTATCGCGGGCACTCCGGGCACCGGAAGGAGCAGCGAACCGCAGCACGCAAGTAGCACGAGCCCGTAGAGCGCAATGGTCGAAGCGCGTGCAATTGCCCGATACGTCCGCTGCTCGCCTCGGAAGCTGCGGCTGGTTGTGGACCTGATCCGCGGCAAGAGCGCTGCAGAGGCGCTGGCGCTCCTGCGCCTCTCGCCGAAGCGAGCGGCACGCTCGGTGGAGAAGGTCCTGCGCTCGGCGTTGGCGAATCTGTCGGCGAAGCTGGACAACATCAGCGTTGACCCGGCGGAGGTGGTGATCACGAAGGCGTACGTGGACCCCGGACCAATGTTCAAGCGGATTCTCCCGGCTCCCATGGGGCGAGCCTATTGGATTCGGCGCCGCACAGGGCATGTGACCCTGGTGGTGCAAACACAACGCGAGCAGGTCGAAAGTGCCACAACTGGGCGGAGATAGCCGTGGGGCAGAAAACACACCCGATTGGCTTCCGGTTGGGCATCACCCGCGAGTGGGATGCCTATTGGTTTGACGAGAAGAACTTTGCCGAAAAGCTCGCCGAGGACATCACGCTGCGCTCCTACATCAAGCAGCGGCTCAAGCACGCGGGGGTTTCGCGCATTGTTATTGAGCGCAGCGGGCGTAACGTTACGGTGACCATCCACAGCTCGCGTCCGGGGGTTATCATCGGGCGCTCAGGGCGCGATATTGCCCAACTGGAGGAGGAGCTGCGCCGCCTCACCGGCGGGAAGGAGGTGCGCGTGCTTATCTCCGAGATCAAGCGCCCGGAGCTGGATGCCCAGTTGGTGGCGGAGAACATCGCTCAGCAGATTGAAAATCGCATCTCCTTCCGCCGGGCAATGAAGCAGGCTGTTGCCGCTGCCATGCGGATGGGCGCTGAGGGGATTCGGATCAAGTGCTCGGGTCGGCTCGGCGGTGCGGAGATGTCGCGCAAGGAGCAGTACCTGCAGGGGCGGGTTCCACTGCAGACCCTGCGGGCGGATATCGATTACGGCTTTGCAACGGCGTACACAGTCTACGGCACCATCGGGGTAAAGGTGTGGATCTGCCGTGGAGAGGTGTTGCAGCGTCGGTCTGCCAGGGAACGAGGGAGCTAAGCCATGTTGATGCCCCGGAAGGTCCGCTATCGCAAGACACAACGCGGGCGGGTGCGCGGTGTGGCAACGCGCGGTACCACCCTTGCCTTTGGCTCCTACGGGCTCAAGGCGCTCGAAGGGGGATGGATCACCGCGCAACAGATCGAGGCTGCCCGAATTGCCATCAGCCGGCACCTGCGCCGAGGTGGGAAGATCTGGATTCGCATCTTCCCGGACAAGCCGGTGACGAAGAAGCCGTTGGAGACCCGTATGGGTGGAGGCAAGGGAAGCCCCGAACTCTGGGTTGCAGTGGTCAAGCGCGGCAAGGTGCTCTTCGAGATTGACGGCGTTCCCAAGGAAGCAGCGCAGGAGGCGCTGCGCTTGGCAGCGCACAAGCTGCCGGTGAAGACCAAATTTGTCGAACGGCTGGAGCTGCAGTCGGCATGAAGCCGCGCAAAGCTTCGGAACTACGGCAGCTCACCACGGAGGAGCTTCGGCAATTGTTGCGCGAGCAGGAGCAGCTCCTGCAGAAGCTGCGCTTCCAGCACGAGCTCAAGCAGTTGGAGAATACCGCCGCGCTCCACACGGTGCGCAAGGATATTGCCCGAATCAAGACCATCCTGCATGAGCGCGGTATCCGAGTCTGATGGAGGAGATGGTGATGGAGCACGAACAGCAGGCAATGGAACACCCCGAACAACAGCTCTCCGCCGAGGCTGGAGCCGCAGGAGCAGCCTCAAGCACACCGGCGGAGCCGAAGAGGGGACCCCGCCGGAAGGTGCGCATCGGGCGCGTGGTCAGCGATAAGCCCGACAAGACCATCGTCGTGGCGATTGAGCGGGTGGTCATGCACCCGTTGTACAAGAAGCCCTACAAGCGCACAAAGAAGGTGATGGCGCACGACGAACACAATCAATGCCGGGTGGGCGACATCGTCAAAATCATGGAATGGCGCCCGCTATCGGCACGGAAGCGCTGGATGCTGGTGGAGATTCTCCAGCGGTCGCACCAAGCGGGTGAGGAGCTGCAGCCATGATTCAGCAGGAGTCCAACCTGGTTGTTGCGGATAACTCTGGAGCAAAGCTTGTGCGGTGCATCCGGGTCCTGGGCGGCAGCAATCGCCGCTACGGGAGCGTCGGAGACGTCATTGTGGTCTCGGTCAAAGAGGCAGTGCCCCATTCCGGGGTCAAGAAGGGAGAGGTTCACAAAGCCGTGATTGTGCGCACGCGCAAGGAGATCCGCCGGAAGGACGGCACGTACGTGCGGTTCGATGACAATGCCGTTGTGCTCTTGACCCCGGCGGGGGAACCGCGCGGCACCCGCGTGTTCGGTCCCGTTGCGCGGGAGCTGCGCGAGAAGAACTTCATGAAGATCATCTCGCTGGCGCCGGAGGTTGTCTAATATGGCAGCGGCTGAGGCGATGGCACTCAAGATCAAGCGCGGCGACACAGTCATGGTCATCGCCGGCAACGACAAGGGGAAAATTGGCAAGGTGCTGGCGGTCTACCCACGCGAGATGCGCGTCCTGGTCGAGGGCGTCAACGTGCGCAAGAAGCATGTGCGCCCCAGCCCGAAGTATCCTCAAGGGGGCATCATCAGCAAGGAGATGCCCATCCACTACTCCAATGTGATGCTGGTGGACCGCAATGGACGCCCGACTCGGGTCAGTATCCGCCGAGTCGAGCGCGATGGCAAGATTGTGCGTGTGCGCATCGCGAAGACAACGGGTGAGGAAATTCCCTAAGGGAGCACGATGGCGCGAACGAAGCGGAAATTGGTCGAGTTCAAGCCCGAGGGACCCCGGCTGGAGGAGTATACAGGTCCAGTTCCTCCGCCGCGATTGTGGCTCTACTACAAGGAGCACATCGTACCGGCGCTGATGAAGCGCTTCCAGTACCGCTCCGTCATGCAGGTGCCGCGGCTGGAGAAGATCGTCATCAACATGGGCGTGGGGCGGGCAACGCAGGACATACGCATTCTGCAGGAAGCCTTCAACCATTTGGAGCTCATCGCCGGTCAACGCCCGGTGGTGACCTACGCGCGCAAGTCCATTGCCAATTTCAAGCTGCGTGCCGGCATGCCCATCGGCTGCAAGGTGACATTGCGCCGCGCGCGGATGTATGAGTTCCTCGACCGCTTCATCAACATTGCCGTGCCGCGAATTCGCGACTTCCGCGGTTTCTCCGACCGCGGCTTCGATGGGCGGGGCAACTACACCGTTGGCATCAAGGAGCAGATTATCTTCCCCGAGATTGACGTGGACAAGGTCAACCACATCCTGGGCATGGACATCACCTTTGTGACGACGGCGCCGACGGATGAGGAAGCCTATGCCCTGCTGAGCGAGTTTGGTTTTCCATTCCAACGCCGAGGATAGCGATGGCGAAGATTAGCGTCATAGCCCGCAATGAGAAGCGCAAGCGCCTGGTGCAGAAGTATGCAGCGCTGCGCGAGCAGCTCAAGCGCGAAGGACGCTGGGAGGAGCTGCACAAGCTGCCGCGCAACAGCTCTCCGGTGCGGGTACGGAACCGCTGTTTTGTGACCGGGCGAGGTCGAGCAGTGTACCGGAAGTTCGGGTTGTGCCGGATCATCTTCCGGCAGTTGGCGCTGGAGGGGAAGATCCCCGGGGTGCGCAAAGCAAGTTGGTAAGGCTGCAAAAGGGAACGATGGCAGTAGTGAGCGATCCGATTGGCGACTTTCTCACACGCATCCGCAATGCCTATCGGGCGCGGCATCGGGTGGTGGAAGCCCCGGCATCGCGCCTCAAGATCGCCATCGCCGCGATCCTGAAGGAGTGGGGCTACATCGCCGATTACGAGTACATCGAGGACAACAAGCAGGGCATCTTGCGGCTGACGCTGCGCTACGTGGGTGGACAGCCAGCGTTGCGCGAGATCACGCGCGTGAGCAAACCCGGTCGCCGAGTCTACGCCGGGGCTCAGGAGCTGCGACCGGTCAAGAATGGCTTGGGGATTGCAATTGTGTCAACCTCTGCCGGGGTGATGACCGATAAAGAAGCCCGCCGGCGGGGGATTGGCGGCGAGGTCATCTGTACGGTCTTCTGATGCGCTACGACCATGTCGCGAATTGGAAAGAAACCTCTCCCAGTGCCGCCTGAGGTGCGTGTAGAGCTCCGGGATGGGGAACTGCATGTCCAAGGACCCAAGGGGCAGCTCCGCGTTCCCCTGCCCCCGGGGATTCAGTGCGAATACAGCGATGGAGTACTGCGCTTCCAGCGCTCCAGCGAGGAGAAGAAGGTCAAGGCTGCCCATGGATTGGCGCGCGCATTGGCGGCATCGGCAATCGAAGGGGTGACGAAGGGCTTTGTCCGGGTGCTTCAAATTGAAGGAATCGGGTACCGAGCGGAGCTGCGCGGGCAGAACCGCCTGTTGCTCACGCTGGGATACTCCCACCCGATTCTGTTCATCCCGCCGGAAGGTATTACGCTGACCGTTCCCAACCCGAACACCATCCACGTTGCAGGCATAGACAAGCAGTTGGTCGGCGAGGTGGCAGCGCGAATTCGGGCGCTGCGTCCACCGGAGCCGTATAAGGGCAAGGGGATTCGGTACGAAGGCGAATACATCCGGCGCAAGGCTGGAAAGGCGGCGGGTCGGTAATCCGAATGTGGAATGGGACAATGGATGTGCGACACAAACAGCTGGAGAAGGTCCGACGGCGATTGCGGCGGAAGCTCCGCATCCGGAAGAAGATCTTCGGAACCAGCGAGCGTCCGCGCTTGAGTGTGTACCGCAGCCTCAAGCATATCTACGCGCAAATCATCGACGATGAGCGCGGACATACGCTGGTGTCGGCATCAACGCTGGACCGAGAGATCCGTCCGCTGGTCCAGGGAGTGCGTCCGAAGAAGGCACAGGCGGAGATCGTCGGACGCATCCTTGCGCAGCGGGCGCTGGCACTGGGGATCCGGAAGGTGGCGTTTGACCGAAATGGGTATCTCTACCACGGTCGGGTCAAAGCGTTGGCTGAGGCTGCCCGACAAGCCGGACTGGAGTTTTAGCAGCACGGGGGAATGCGATGGGACGCTTTATCAAAAGCCCGCGCCTGAGAGTTCCGGCAGAGCTGGAGCTCAAGGAGAAGCTCGTCTACATCGGACGCACGGCGAAGGTGGTCCAGGGAGGACGCCGATTTAGCTTCACTGCGCTGGTGGTCGTCGGGGACGGAGCCGGGCACGTCGGGTTTGGGATGGGAAAAGCCAGCGAGGCAACCGATGCCGTTACGAAGGCAACGGAGGCAGCGCGCAAGAGCATTGTCAAGGTGCAATTGAGTGGGACCACCATCCCGCATGAGGTCTTTGCCAAGTACAAAGCGGCAAAGGTGCTGCTGCGCCCGGCGGCGCGCGGAACGGGCATTATCGCTGCCGGCGGAGTCCGCGCCGTGCTGGAGATGGCAGGAGTGCAGGATGTGTTGACCAAGAGCCTGGGGTCTTCCAATCCCCACAACGTGGTCAAGGCAACGCTCAAGGCACTCATGATGTTGGAGGATGCCCACAGCGTTGCACGGCGGCTGGGTATCCCCGTGGAGCGGCTGCTGTACGGTGAACGAAGGGGACGCGACGATGCCAAGCAAGCTCAAGATCACGCAGGTGCGTAGCATCATCGGGGCGCAGGAGAAGCAGAAGCGCACCATCCGCGCTCTGGGGCTGGGGCGACCGAACTGGAGCGTGATCCAGCCGAAGAATCCACAGATTTTGGGCATGATTGCTAAGGTCAAGCATCTGGTGCGAGTGGAAGAGCTACCGGAGGAGCCATGACCGTGCACATTGGTACACTGCGTCCAGCACCGGGCTCGCGCAAGCGCCCCAAACGGGTCGGGCGAGGTGTCGGCTCCGGGCACGGTCGCACGGCGACGCGGGGGCACAAAGGGCATAAGTCGCGTTCGGGCTTTGCGCAGCCGCCGGGCTTTGAGGGCGGGCAGATGCCGCTGCATCGGCGGCTGCCCAAGCGCGGGTTCCACAATCCGCTGCGGGTGGAATACCAGGAGGTCAACGTGGGACGCCTGCAGGAGCTCGTCGAGCAAGGACGGCTCCAACCCGGCAGCACGGTGACCCCGGAGATACTCTACCAGCTCGGGGTAGTCCGGAAACGGACTGCACCAGTCAAGGTGCTCGGCGAAGGGGAACTGCGCGTGGCACTGGAGGTGCACGCTCATCGCTTCTCCTCCGCTGCACAGCAGAAGATTGTCTCAGCTGGCGGAAGGGCAGTTCCCTATGGCGAAGTTCATTGAGACCCTGCGCAACATCTGGCGCATCGAGGAGCTGCGCCAGCGGATTCTCTTCACGCTCGGTGTGCTGCTGATTGTCCGAATTGGGAGCCACATCACATTGCCCGGAGTGGATGTCCGCGCCTTGGAACAGGTTGCTGGGTTGGGCGCTGACACCCTGTTCGGGCTGTACGACCTCTTCGTCGGAGGTGCCTTCTCCAATGCTGCTATCTTTGCCCTGGGCATCATGCCCTACATCTCCGCCTCCATCATCTTGCAGTTGGGAGCGGCGGTGATCCCTGAGCTCCAGCGCCTCCAGCGAGAGGGCGAAGAGGGACGGCGCAAAATCAACCAGTACACCCGCGTGTTGACGGTCTTCATCGCCGCACTGCAAGCCTGGGGAGTGAGCATCAAGCTGACCAGCATGCAGGTGCCCGGCGGTGCGCCGGTGGTCCCGTATCCAGGGCTGGGATTCACGCTGACATCGATTATTTTCATGACTGCAGGCACCATCTTCTTGATGTGGCTGGGCGAGCAGATTACGGAGCGGGGGATTGGCAACGGTATCTCGCTCATCCTGTTCATCGGCATCATTGCTCGGCTGCCGGCGGCGATTGCCCAGGAGATTGAGCTCATCCGCGTGGGCTCGAGGCTGTGGGTGACCGACCTCATCATCTTGGCACTGCTGGCGGCGGTGCTCGTTGCGGTGGTGTATGTGACGCAGGGCATCCGGCGTATCCCCGTCCAGTATGCCCGGCGTGTGGTCGGACGCAAAGTCTACGGCGGGACGACGCAGTATCTGCCCTTGCGGGTCAACACCGCCGGAGTGATGCCAATTGTGTTCGCGCAGGCGATCCTGTTCCTGCCGGCGACGGTGTACACCTTCTTCCCGGAGAGCCGCTTCCTGGAGACGCTCGCGGCGCTCTTCAGCGAGCGCTCGTTTGTGTACGCGATTGTCTACAGCGCGATGATTGTGTTCTTCGCCTACTTCTACACGGCGATTGTGTTCAACCCACGCGAGGTTGCCGATACGATCAAGAAGCAGGGCGGGTTCATCCCGGGCATCCGTCCTGGGGCGCCGACGGCGGAGTACATAGACCGAGTGCTCACGCGCATTACACTGCCGGGGGCGCTGTTCTTGGCGGTGGTGGCGATTCTGCCGGTCTTCGTGCACAATGTGCTGAGCGTGCCCTCGGAGCTGGCGTCCTTCTTCGGTGGAACGAGCTTGCTGATCGTTGTCGGCGTGGCGTTGGACACGCTGCAGCAGATCGAGTCCTACCTGCTCATGCGCCACTACGACGGCTTCATGAAGAGTGGGCGGCTGCGCGGTCGTGGAATTGGGGTCACCCGAGGGTACTGATGCGGGCTTTTCTGGGGATTCGGGATTCGGCACGGAGTGCGCTGGAGCAGGCAGCGCGGATTCTCTCGGAGACGCTCCAGCTTGTGCGCCGGCATCTGCATCCTGGGATCTCCACGCTGGAGCTGGATGCGGTGGCGGAGGACTATATCCGCACCCGCGGTGCCGAGCCCGCCTTCAAGGGGTATGTGGTGGATGGGCGTCGATACAACCACACGCTCTGTGTGTCCATCGATAGCGAGGTGGTGCACGGGATCCCCTCGGCCCAGCGCATCTTGCAGGAGGGGCAGGTCGTCTCGATCGACTGCGGTGTGCGCAAAGCAGGATACTACGCCGATGCGGCGTTTACGGTAGTCATCGGCACACCAACGGCGCAGCAACAGCAGCTCCTTCAGGTCACTCAGGAGGCGCTCTGGCAGGGGATCGCCTGCGCGACCCCGCGCCACAGGGTCTACGACATTGCCCATGCAATTCAAAGCCACGTTGAGCGTCACGGATATTCCGTCGTGCGGGAATTGACAGGTCACGGAATCGGACGGAACCTTCACGAAGCGCCGACTATCCCCAACTTTGTCCCGACGGGGAGCTGGCGCTGGAGGTTCCCCAACGAGCGCTTGCGAGCAGGCAAAGCCGTGGCAATCGAGCCCATGGTCACCGCCGGTGCCCCCGATGTAGTGGTCGCACCGGATGGATGGACCGTCTACACGGCGGATGGCTCACTCGCAGCGCATTTTGAACACACAGTGCTGGTGGACTCTCCACCGGTGGTGTTGACGCAGTGGTCGTAACCGAAAGCGATGGCGAAGGAGCAGCCCATACGGGTTGACGGTGTTGTCGAAGAGAGCCTGCCGGGGACGCAGTTTGTCGTCCGCCTGGACAACGGGCACAAGGTCATTGCGCACATTTCGGGCAAGATGCGCATGAACTACATCAAGATCCTGCCCGGAGACCGGGTGACGCTGGAGCTCTCGCCCTACGACTTGAGCAAGGGGCGGATCATCTACCGGTACAAGTAGCACACGGTGCAAGCGATGAAGGTGCAGGCATCCGTCAAGCGACGCCATCCGGAGGACAAGGTGGTCCGCCGCAAGGGGCGGATCTACATCATCAACAAGCGCAATCCGCGCTTCAAGCAGCGCCAAGGGTAACACAAGCAAGGGAGTAGGGCCGTGGCACGGATTGCCGGAGTGGATTTGCCCAAGAACAAGCGGGGCTTCATTGCCCTGACCTACATCTACGGCATCGGGCGCACCCGCGCGCTGGAGGTGCTCCAGCGGGCGCAGGTGGACCCGATGAAGAAGGTCATGGAATGGACCGACGAGGAGATTGCCCGCATCCGCTCGGTCATCCAGGACTACAAGGTGGAGGGGCAGCTCCGCAGCGAAGTCCAGATGAACATCAAGCGCCTCATTGATATCGGCTGTTACCGCGGGCTGCGTCACAAGATGGGCTTGCCCGTGCGAGGGCAGCGCACCCGCACCAACGCCCGTACCCGCAAGGGGAAGCGTAAGACCGTTGCAGGCAAGAAGAAGGCGGTCAAGAAGTAACACAGCGCACGAACACTCATGGCAGCGCCGAAGGGGCGACGCACGAAGAAGAAAACCGTCACCGACACGCACGGCAAGGTCTACATCCAGGCGACCTTCAACAATACGATTGTGACCATCACCGACCCGTACGGCAATGTGCTGACGTGGTCCTCCGGCGGGCGGATCGGGTTCCGAGGCGCAAAGAAGAGCACGCCCTACGCCGCACAGCTTGCCGCTGAGCGGGCAGCCAAGGAAGCCTACGATATGGGCTTACGCAAAGTTGATGTCATCGTCAAAGGACCGGGCGCAGGGCGAGAAGCAGCCATCCGAGCCGTCGCGCAGGCGGGGTTGGAGATCCTCTCTATCGTGGACGCAACACCAATCCCGCACAACGGATGCCGTCCACCGAAGCGCCGACGCGTCTGAGGCAAAGTGCCACCAGTTGAGCGCACACCATTCATGGCAGCGGTAGATATCCTTATGCCGGAACGCATCTTGATCGACCCCAAATCCACAGCTCACCACGCACGCTTTATCCTACAGCCGCTGGAGCGAGGCTACGGGACGACGTTAGGGAACGCTCTACGGCGGGTGTTGCTGTCCTCGATTCCAGGGGCGGCAATTGTCGGGGTGCGCATCAACGGCGTGGTGCACGAGTTCCAGACCATCCCTGGTGTGGTTGAGGATGTCGTCGAAATCATCCTCAACCTCAAGCAGGTGCGCCTGCGCATGCTGATGCCCGAGCGCCCGGTGACGGTACGCCTCCAGCTCCAGGGTCCAGGGGAGTGGACCGCACGGGATATCCAGCGCGCCTCCTCCGAGATTGAGATCCTGACGCCGGAGCAGCACATCGCCACGCTTGCCGAGGATGCAGCGCTCAACGTGGAGCTGCGCATCCAGCGCGGGCGTGGCTATGTCCCCGCAGAGGAGCTTGCAGGGGAGTTGCCCGACCAGATGCTGCCCATAGACGGGGTCTTCACCCCAATCCGCCAAGTTGCCTATACGGTGGAGCCCTTCCGTGTAGGGCGTCGGACGGACTACGATCGGCTCGTCCTGGAGGTCAAGACCGATGGCAGTATCACGGCGCAGGACGCTGTGCGGTACGCTGCACAGTTGCTGCAGCAGCATCTCCAACTCTTCTTCACCCTGCCCGTGATCGCAGCCGAGGAGGTCCCGCAAGCCGTTGCGGAAGCCAAGGAGCGGGAGGAGGAGGTTGCCGAAAGCTCGGGAGCTCAGGTGCTGGAGACACCGGTGGAGCACTTGGGACTGAGTGCGCGGACGCTGCACCGGTTGCTCTCGCTGGGCATTCGGACCATTGGGGAGCTGGTGCGTTGGACTCCGGAGGAGCTGCAGCGGGAGCGCGGCATCGGAGCTCGCATCGTCGAGGAGATCAATCGCTCGCTCCATGAACTCTACGGACTTCGCTTGGGCATGAGCCAAGAGGAGCTGGGAACACGAGCCTGAGGAGGAAGCCATGCGCCATCGGGATAAACTCTGGAAGCTTGGGCGCACGCGCAGCCATCGCAAGGCGTTGCTGTGCAATCTGGCGACGGCGCTCATCCGGCACAAGCGCATTGTCACAACAGAGGCGAAGGCAAAGGCGCTGCGCCCCTTTGTGGAGCGCCTCATCACGAAGGCAAAGCATGCGGTGCTGCGTGAGCAGAGTGGGCAGCTCCCCAGCGGCTGGAGCGTTGACCTGCACCGGCGCCGCTTTGTGGCACGCTTCATCCGCGATAAGGCAGCCTTGCAGGAGCTCTTTGGTGCAGTAGCCGTACGGGTGTTGGAACGCCCTGGTGGCTATACCCGCATTGTCAAGCTGGGCTATCGGCGGGGTGACGGTGCCCGAATGGCGCTCATCGAACTGGTAGACTGGGCGGGCATGCAGGAGGGCGCCATCCGTCAAGAGACCTCGCAGACGCACGCACAGGCGCAGAGCTCATAAGACGCCAACGGCAATGACCCCGCTGCGGGCACGACTGCTGCTGAGCGCAGCCTCGGCAGAGCAGTTCCCGCAGACCCCGTATCCCGAGATCGGCTTTGTGGGGCGCTCCAATGTGGGGAAGTCCTCCCTCCTCAACCGGCTGCTCCTGCAGCCCCGGCTGGCGCGCGTTAGCTCAACGCCGGGCTGTACGCGCACGATCAACTTCTACCTGGTCGAAGACCGATGGGTGTGGGTAGACCTCCCAGGGCTGGGCTATGCAGCGGTTTCGCGGCAGGAGCGGCAGCGATGGACACGCCTTATCCGGTACTACATCGAAGAGCGGCAGCAGTTACGTCTGTTGTGCGTGTTGGTGGATTCGCGCCACGACCCCAGCCCGTGGGACATGGCGGTGATGGAGCTTGCCGAACAGCGGCAGCGCCCGTTTGTTGTGGTGCTGACCAAATGCGATAAGCTCTCCAGACAGCAGCTGCAGGAGCGGGTTGCCCAGCTTCAGCAGTTGTTGGCGCAGTGCACCTTTGTGGTCGAGATACTGCCGACATCGGCGCGGACGGGTATGGGGCGGGAGCAACTGTTGGCGGTGCTCCGGCGCTACTGTATGGCACCTGTTGCATAGTGGACAGTGGGGCGATGGAAGTCCCGTTGGTGGGGATTGTGATGGGCAGTGAGTCGGACCTGCCGGTGATGCGTGAAGCCGCGGCAGTCTGTGCCGAATTTGGCGTGCCGTACGAGATGCGCGTGCTCTCGGCACACCGTACACCGGGGGATATGGCGTGGTACGGTCGGACGGCACACCGGCGTGGGCTGAAGGTCATCATCGCTGGGGCAGGGGGAGCAGCGCATCTGCCGGGGATGCTGGCGGCGTTCTCGCCGCTGCCGGTCATCGGGGTGCCCATCCCCTCGCGCTACCTGCAGGGGTTGGATTCGCTACTCTCAATTGTGCAGATGCCCAACGGAGTCCCGGTTGCCACGGTAGCAGTCGGAGCAGCACGGAACGCCGGCTTGCTTGCGGTGCAGATCTTGGCAACATCGCGTCCGGAGCTGTTGGAGCGCCTCATTGCGTACCGGAATCAGTTGCAGAGGGCCGTTCGGCAGAGCAACCGCGCCAACCCCGAATTTACCCCCATCGTCCTGCCACCGGGCTGGGAGGAGCCGCCACCGTGGGAAGGGGATGAGCCGTAACGCTACGGTGCCGTTCTTCTCGGTTGTGGTTGCAACCTACAACCGAGCCCCCCTGTTGGAGCGGGCGCTGAGCTCGTTGCAGCGCCAGCAATGGCAAGACTGGGAAGCCATCATCGTGGATGATGGCAGCACCGATGGCACTGCGGAGCTCCTGCAGCGGTTCTGTACCCACGACCCTCGGATGCGCTGCTACAGAACCGTGCACCAGGGCGCCGGCGCTGCACGCCGCTACGGCATTGCCCGTGCACGGGGGCAGTTCGTCACGTTTTTGGACTCCGACGACGAATACCTACCCCAGCACCTGCAGCTGCGGGCAGAGCTCCTCCAGCAGCACCCGTACATCGAGGTACTGCACGGAGGCGTGCGCATCCTCGGCTCGCCGTACGTGCCCGACCGGCACAATCCTCAGCGCCTCATCCATCTTGCAGAGTGCGTCATCGGAGGGACTCTTGTGGTGCGCCGCGAGCTCTTCCGGCGCATCCCCTATCCGGCTCTGCCCTTCGCCGATGATGCTGCGTGGTACGAACAGGCGTGCCGCGCGGGGGTCTGCATTGCGTGGGTGAGTTTTCCGACCTACTGCTACGACCGCACCGTTGCCGATTCCCTGTGCACGCAGAGAGGTCTCCTCCTTACTGAGGCTGCACCATGACCGAACAGGAACGTATGCGCGAGGTACTGGAGCGGCTGCGTCAGGCGTATCCGACGGCGCGGATTCGCTTGCGCTTTTCTTCGCCGTTCGAGCTGCTCATTGCCACGATCCTCTCGGCGCAGTGCACCGATGAGCGTGTCAACCAGGTCACCGAGCAGCTCTTCCGCAAGTACCGCACGCCGGAGGATTACCTGCGGGTTCCCATCGAGGAGCTCGAGCGCGATATCTACCCGACGGGCTATTACAAGGCGAAGGCGCGGGCGATTCGGGGATGCTGCCAAGCGCTGCTGGAGCGCTTCGGGGGCGAGGTCCCGCAGACGCTGGAGGAGCTGGTGAGCCTGCCAGGGGTCGGGCGCAAGACCGCCAACGTGGTGCTGGGCGAATTCTTCACGCCGCAGGGGATTGTCGTGGATACCCACGTGGCACGGATAGTCAACCGCTTGGGGTTTGTGCAGACGAGCAATCGCGAACGCATCGAACAGCGCCTCATGGAGCTGGTCCCGCGCGAGCAGTGGGTGAGCTTCACCCACCTGATGATTGCGCACGGGCGTGCGGTCTGCCACGCCCGGAAGCCGAAGTGCGCCCGTTGCGTGCTGGCGGACCTGTGCCCTTCGCGCACGGTGTAATGCCGAGCTGGAATGCTTCGGTGGCGGGCAGAGCTGCTGCTGGGAGGGGTCACGGCGCTGTGGGGCGGCACGTTCGCCCTGGTGAAGCTGGCGCTTCAGGCGGTGCCGCCGTTTCTCTTCATGGGGATGCGCTTCACGGTTGCTCTGGGGATTCTGCTGCTGGTGTGGCGCTCCGCCTTCCACCGCTTCCGGGCTGAGGAGCTGCGCTATGGCAGCGTGTTGGGACTGTGCTTTGCAGCGGGATTTGTGCTGCAGACCGTTGGGCTACTGTTTACGAGCGCTTCCAAATCGGCATTCATCACGGGGGCGACGCTATTGGTCATCCCCGTGATGCAGTGGGCGATCCAGCGCCGTCAACCGACGCTGTGGCAGTGGGCGGGGGTGGGGCTTGCGCTTGTCGGGCTATGGTACCTCACCGCGCCGAGCTTGGAGGGATGGAACGTGGGCGATGTGTTGACGATGGCAAGCACGCTCTTTTGGGCGCTGTACGTGGTGCTGCTGGATGAGTTCACGCGGCATTCTCCGCCGGTCTTGGGGCGGACGCTTCGCCTGACGGCGCTGCAGTTTGCCGTCTCTGCAGCCGTCGGCGGAGCAGCGCATCTGCTCTGCACGGCAATGGGGGTGGAGGCGCTAGCGTTTGCTCCGGATTTTGGGCATCCCCACCTGTGGGTTGCACTGGCGTATACGGCTGTGCTGGCATCGGTGGTGGCAACGGTAGTACAGACGCATGTGCAGCGCTATACGACGCCGGTCAAAGCAGCGCTGATCTACGCCCTGGAGCCTGTCTTTGCGAGCGTACTGGCGTGGGCACTCCTTGGGGAACTGCTGGCACAGCGGGAGCTACTCGGTGCGGCGCTGTTGCTTGCCTCGATTGGTGTGGCCGAATTCTCGCGCGTGCAGAAGGGGCTGGGACGATGACCAAAGCCGAATTGCGGCGCATAGTGCTCGAACGGCGGGCAGCACTGCCCGAACCGCTGCGGCGGTGGTATTCCGAGCGCATTGCCCAGTGGGTCCTGCAGCATCCCTGGGTGCAGGATGCCCGTGCGGTGCACGTGTACTGCTCGGTGCGCGGCGAGGTACACACCGAACTGCTGCGGCAGCGGCTTCTGGAGATGGGTAAGCGCGTTGCCGTGCCGGTCGTGCGCGGTACGCAGCTCCTCCACGCATGGGTGACCCTGGAGAGCACCTATCGCCCTGGGCAATGGGGGATCCCCGAGCCGGAGGTCCCCGATGAGGCGCTGCAGACGGCGGAGCAGCTGGGGTTGACTTCGAAGGATGTCGTGCTTGTGCCACTGGTGGGATACGACCGCCGACTCCTCCGCCTGGGGTACGGTCGCGGCTTCTACGATGGCTTTCTGCGGAGCGTCCCAGCACGGCGCGTTGGGCTGGCATTCTCTGTGCAATTCGTGCCGGAGATCCCCTCCGAACCGCACGATGTTGCCCTTGATGCTGTGGTGACCGAATGTGGTGTCCTGTATCCGCTCGAGCACGCCGCGTGAGCGGCTATTTTTGCAAATGCAGTTGTGCGAGAGGTAGCCATGGTGCAGACGCCGAAGCTCATCCTGCTCGACATTCCTGAGCTCCATCGGCTGGAGGTGTACCGTCAGCACGGTGGGTACGAAGCCTTCCGAAGGGCATTGCAGATGACTCCGGAGGAGGTCATCGAAGAGGTCAAGCGCTCGGGGTTGCGCGGGCGCGGAGGGGCGTGCTTCCCCACTGGGCTCAAGTGGAGCTTTATGCCCAAGGGGAACGACCGCCCGAAGTACCTTGTGGTCAATGCCGATGAGTCCGAACCCGGCTCCTTCAAGGACCGTCAGGTGCTGGAGTACAATCCGCACCAGCTCATCGAGGGCATCCTGATAGCTGGCTACGCGATGGGGATTACGAAGGCGTTCATCTACATCCGCGGCGAGTACCATCGCTGGTACGGCTTGATGGAGCGGGCGCTGCGCGAGGCGTACGAGCACGGGCTCGTCGGGGAGCGCATGCAGCAGACGTTTGGCACATCGTACTGGCTGGACATTGTGCTGCACAAGGGGGCGGGCGCGTACATCTGCGGCGAGGAGACGGCGCTCATGGAGTCCATCGAAGGCAAGCGGGGCTATCCGCGCTTCAAGCCGCCGTTTCCGGCACAGCGCGGGCTCTGGGGGATGCCGACGACGATCAACAATGTGGAGACCATTGCTGCGGTGCCGGCGATCTTCCGCATCGGTGCAGCGGAGTATGCCCGAATTGGTGCTCCCGGGCATCCCGGAACGCTGCTGTATGGGCTCAGTGGGCATATTAACCGTCCAGGGGTCTACGAGCTGCCCAGCGGCACGCTGTTGACGGAGTTGCTCTTCGACTGGGGAGGGGGCATTCCCGGGGGCAAGCGCGTCAAGGCGGTCATCCCTGGGGGCAGCTCGATGCCGCCGCTGCGGGGCGACGAGATCGAGGGGGTGCGGATGGATGAGGAATCACTCAAGGCACTGGGCACGCACATCGGCACGGCGGGCATCATCGTGATGGATGAGGATACGGACCTTGTGCGGGTCACCTGGCGCATTGCGCGCTTCTACCACCACGAGTCCTGCGGTCAATGCACGCCCTGCCGCGAGGGCTGTGGCTGGCTGGAGAAGGTGCTTGCGCGGATGCTCGCCGGCGATGCTACCACGCGCGATCTGGACCTGCTGGTGGAGGTCTGCAACCAGATCGAGGGCAACACCATCTGCGCCCTCGGAGATGCAGCGGCATGGGCGGTGCGCGGGTTCGTCACGAAGTTCCGCGAAGAGTTTGAAGCCCGCTGCAAGCCCGAGCACAGCTTCGTTCCGCTCAATGTCGTCCACGCATTGCGCCGCAGTGCGGTTCCGCTGGGCACTGCCAAGAGTGGCGCCGCGTAATTTATGCGGATTGGCATCTTCGGTGGCAGCTTCAACCCCGTGCATATTGCGCACTTGATCGTTGCCGAGCACTTCGTCGAGGCGCAAGGGTTGGAGCGGTGCTATTTCGTGCCGGCGTTTCTTCCGCCGCTCAAGCGCGCGGTGGAGGAATTAGCCCCTGCCGAGCACCGGCTGGCGATGCTGGAGCGAGCGCTGGCGGGGAATCCGCGCTTCTGCATCGAGCCGTGCGAGCTGCAGCGTGGGGGGATATCGTACACGGTCGAGACGGTGCACGAGTTCCGACAGCGCTTTCCGGATGCGCAGCTCCTGCTGCTGGTGGGCATGGACCAGCTCCTGGAGTTCCGCGCCTGGCATCGCTGGGAGGAGATTGTGCAGATGGCGCAGCTCTGCGTGGCGCTGCGACCGATTCCGGTGGACCAACGCACGGTGGAGCAGGAGCTGGCGCAGCTTCGGGCGCATGGGGCATCGGTGGAGTTGCTGCAGACACCGCTGCTGGAGGTCTCCTCTTCGGAGATTCGGCGCCGGCTACGACAGGGGCGCTCGGTGCGCTACCTGGTGCCGGAGAGCGTGCGGGAGTACATCGTGGCGCATTCCCTCTATGCGGCTCCGCAGCATCCTGCTCCATAGCGTGTTGGTGCTGGTGGCGGGCAGCATGCTTGCCCCATTGGGGTGGATGCTGTTGCTGTCGCTGCGCTCCTATCCGGAGCAATACGCCACACTGTGGGCGCTGCTACAGGCTCCGACGACGCTGGCAAACTACGTGGACATCCTCACCGCCGATGCCTTCGGGCGCTATATGGCGAACTCCTTCCTGGTTGCCGGGTGCATCACCGTGGGGAATCTCCTGTTCAGCTTCGCCGGCGGATATGCGCTGGCGCGGTTTCGGGTCCCTGGGCAGGCTCTCATCGAAGCCTCGGTGCTGGCAGTGCTGCTCATTCCGGCACACGTGCTGATGCTACCGCTTTACCGGCTGATGGTCACGCTGGGGTGGATTGATACGTACTGGGCGCTGATTGTGCCCTGGCTGGTGAGCGGTCTGGGGGTGTTCCTGCTGCGGCAGTACTTTGCGGCGATTCCGACCGAGCTCGAAGATGCCGCCCGGCTGGATGGAGCGGGTCCCTGGCAGGTGCTCTTCCGAATTGCCTTCCCCCTGGCGCGCCCGGCACTGGTGATGTTGGGCGTGACGAGCTTCCTGACGCACTGGAACGCCTTCCTGTTCCCCTTCCTGTTCACGCACTCAGACCGGCTGCGCACGCTCCCGGTGGGGCTGACCTTCTACATCAGCAAGCAGACGGTGGACTGGGGGCATCTCATGGCGGGGGCGGCGCTGGCTGCTCTGCCGGTGATCGTGCTCTTTGTGCTGTTCCGGCGCTACCTTGTGGGGGCGCTCCTTACGGGGGCGCTCAAGCAGTAGAGTGTGCCTCACGCCGAAGTTGCTCCAGTTCGGCACGCCAGAGTGCGCACGTTGCATCGCTGGGCATGCGCCAGTCCCCACGCGGGGAGAGCGCAACGGTGCCAACTTTGGGACCATCGGGCAGGCAGGAGCGCTTGAACTGGTGGGCAAAGAAGCGCTCGTAGAAGAGCTGGAGCCAGCCCAGGAGCTGCTCGCTGCTGTAGCGTTCGCCAAAGGCAAGGCGCGCCAGAAGCAGGATCTTGCGCGGCGAATAGTGGTAGCGCAGCACGTGGAAGAGGAAGAAGTCGTGCACCTCGAAGGGACCCAGCAGCTCTTCGGTCGCTTGGCGGATCTGCCCGTCCGGTGTGGGCGGGAGCAGCTCGGGCGAGATAGGCGTGGCGCAGATATCGCGCAGGAGTTCCGACACTGTGCCCGAAAACACATGCTCAGCGCACCACTGCACGATGAAGCGCACGAGCGTCTTGGGGATGCCGGCGTTGATGCCGTACATCGAGAGATGGTCTCCGCCGTAGGTGCACCATCCCAACGCCAGTTCAGAAAGGTCGCCCGTGCCCAGCGCGATGGCGTGCAGCTGGTTGGCAAGGTCGAGCAGGATTTGCGTTCGCTCGCGTGCTTGGGCGTTTTCGTACGTTGTGTCGTGCAGCTCTTCGGGGTGTCCGATGTCGCGCAGATGCTGGGCAAGCGCAGCAGTAATGGGGATGACATGGAGCGTCACGCCCAGCTCCTGTGCCAGGCGCTGGGCATTGTGCTGGGTGCGCTCGGTCGAGCCCGGTCCCGGCATCGAAACGGCATGGACACGGCGGCGCTCCCATCCCAGCAGGTCCATCGTTGCAGTGGCAACCAGCAGGGCCAGTGTTGAGTCCAGCCCACCGGAGATGCCGACGACGACCCCGGTGCCCGTGCCCACGTGGAGCAGACGGCGCGCCAGCGCACGGGTTTGGATGGCGAAGATCTCCTCGGCGCGCTGCGCCTGCTCTTGAGGCGATTGCGGCACAAAGGGAGTCGCCGAAAGCGGTCGCCGCAGGTCCTCTACCGAGCGCTCCCGCAGCGCGATGGAGATGCTGCGGTACGGACGGTGTGCCCGTTGCTGGGCAAAGCTGGGGCTGCGCAGCCGGTCGTTGCAGAGGCGTTCGATGTCAATGTCGGCGACGATGAGCTCGGTCTCAAGCCGGAATCGCTGGCTCTCGGCAAGGATGGTACCGTTTTCGGCAATCAGGCTGTGACCGGAGAAGACCATGTCGGTGGTGGACTCCCACACGCCGGCGGAGGCGTAGACGTAAGCAGCAATACAGCCCCCCGATTGCGCCTGCACCAGAAGCCGCCGATACGCTGCTTTGCCCAAGACCTCGTTGCTGGCCGAGAGGTTGGCAAGCACCGTTGCACCGGCGAGCGCGTGCGCCGTGCTGGGGCGATCGGCAGCCCAGAGGTCCTCGCACAGCTCGACGGCCAACACTGCGCCGGGGAGCCCCTCCAGCCGGAAGAGCAGGTCCGTGCCGAAGGGCACTGTGCTGCCATTCCATTCCAATTGCGCTGCTGGGGCGTTGCTGCCAGAGGTGAACCAGCGCGGTTCGTAGAACTCCCCGGTGGAGGGGAGCACGCTCTTGGGGATGATGCCGCACAGGCGCCCATTTGCAAGCACTGCAGCGCAGTTGAACAGGCGCCCAGCAAGCTCGACGGGCAGCCCCACGATGGCGACGAGTCCGTAGTGCTCCGTCAGTGGCAACAGTCGTTGCAAACCTTGCCAGGCATCGCGGCGCAGGGCGGTCTCGGTGAACAGATCCGCGCACGAATAGCCCGTCAGGCAGAGCTCCGGGAAGACCACAAGGTCGCACTGCTCCTGCGCAGCAGCGTGCAGGGCTTCGCTGATGCGGGCAACGTTGAAGGAGACATCGGCGATCCGGAGTTCGGGGGAAACAGCCGCGCTGCGGAGGAAGCCGAATTCATGCAGCGCAATCGGCATGGAGAGCGTGCCATTGACAGCGTTGTCGGCGCGGCGGGATTTGAACCCACGACCCCTACCACCCCAAGGTAGTGCGCTACCAGGCTGCGCTACGCGCCGACCTGTTGGAGAACGCTTGCAAAATTACGCAATTTCGACGGCGCCGGCGGAAGGGCTGTAATTTTGCGACCTGCTGCGAGGATAGCAGCATGGAGCTCTACGAACGCCTATACCGACTGCACCGCTTCGGGATCCGCCCAGGACTGGAGCGCATCACGGCACTGTTGGATGCCGTCGGGCAGCCGCAACGGGATTTTGCCTGCGTGCACGTGACCGGAACCAACGGCAAGGGGAGCGTGTGCGCGCTCATTGCCTCTATGCTCCGGGCGCAAGGGTACCGTGTGGGGCTGTACACTTCGCCCCATCTGCTGAGGTTTGCCGAGCGCATCCGCATTGATGGCGTGCCCGTTGCCGAGGAGCTCGTGCTGGAGCTGCTGCCGGAGGTGCTGGAGCGTGGGGAAGCCCTGGGGGCAACGTTTTTCGAGGTGACTACGGCGCTTGCCTTCCAGGTGTTTTCGGCACTGCGGGTGCAGATCGCCGTTGTGGAGGTGGGAATGGGAGGGCGGTACGACGCCACCAACGTGGTCGAGCCGCTCGTGGCGGTCATCACCGGCATTGATGCGGACCATCGGGAGTACTTGGGGCGCACGCTGCACGAGATCGCCTGGCAGAAGGTGGGCATTGTCAAGCCCGGGGTGGTGCTGGTCCTTGGGGAGCGCCGACCGTGGCTGCGCAGAACGCTCCTCCAGTGGGCGCAGGAGCTTGGAGCCAGAGCAGTTCGTCCCCCGCAACGCGGTGTGCGCCTTCGTGCCGAGTATGCGGATTTGACGCAGTGCGTTCGGCTCCCCGATGGCTCAGAGGTACGGTTGCCGTTAGCCGGGGAGCATCAGCGCCGCAACCTTGCGTTGGCACTGGCAGTGATGGAGGAGCTGCAACCACACTTCCCGACGGACTGGGCACAGCGCCGCCGAGGGATTGAAGCCGTGCGCCGCTGGGGCGGATTGCGTGCACGGATTGAGCTCCTCCGCGCGACGCCACCGGTGGTGGTGGATGTAGCCCACAACGCTGCAGGCATTGCAGCGCTCTGTCGCACGCTGCAGCGCCACGGATACGGGCAGACGCGTTGGACGGTGGTCTTCGGCGTGATGGCGGACAAGGACGTTACCCGAATGCTTGCGCTGCTACAGCCGATTACCGCAGAGCTCTTCGCCTGTGCACCGACAACCGAGCGCGCGCTGCCGACGCCGGCACTTGCATCGGTAGCACGGCGGCTGGGGATGAGCGTGCGGGAGTTTGCGGATGTCCCCACCGCTGTCCAAGCAGCACTGGAACGCGGGGGACCGCTCCTGGTGGTGGGCTCCTTCTACCTCCTTGCCGAAGCACTCCCGTTGCTGGAGCCGGAATGCGTTGGGTCCTTGCCGTAGCAGCGCTCATTGCCGTGCCGCTGCGTTCGCAGCAGCCAGTGGGACCGCCTCTGCCGGTGATTCTGCACCATGCGGATAGCTTCGTCGGCTCCCAGACCGACAGTGGCGAGGTCCGCGAGCTCACGGGCAATGTGTGGCTGCAGCAGGGCAACGTTGTGCTGCGGTGTCAGCGGGCGATACAGAATCTGCACACCGGGCGCATCGAACTTGCCGGCAATGTGCGCATCGAGCAGGAGGAGCTGCAGATCTGGGCACCGCGAATCCTCTACGACCCCACCACCGCAGTGGCAACGGCGCCCGAAGGGGCGCAGCTCCAGCAGCGCAGCCAGCGCATTCGAGCCCGCTCTGTGCGGTACGAGCTTGCCCGTCGGGAGCTGCTCTTCTTCGGTTCGGTCGTCTACAGTGATGATTCGCTCCAGCTCTGGACCGATACGCTGCGCTATGCCCGCACAAGCGGTGCCGTGCTGGTCTGGGGCGGAGGCTATGTGGAGAGGCTCCCCGGATGGGCAGCCGAAGCGGACACGCTGGAGTATCTGCCGCAGATGGGGAGGATTCGGCTGGCGGGGGCAGCCACTATCCAACGGCACGGGGATACGCTCCGCCAATGGGGGCTGCGAGCAGAGCATATCCTGCTGCAGCGGGATTCGCTCCAATGGCTTGCCGCACGCGGCGGCGTTGAGCTTCTGGGCGATACCGTGTGGGCTGCCCGGGCGGCTGAGCTGCAATGGCAAGATGCTCCGCAAGAGCGGCTCCGGCTCTGGGGCGACCCGTTCGTGTGGTACGGCACGGCAGAGCTCCGCGCCGATACGGTGGTGGCGTCCATGCGCTCGGATACCTTGCAGGAGCTGCGTGCGTGGGGCAGCGCACGGCTGCGGGTGCTGCTGGACTCAAGCGAGTGGATGCACCAGCTGCAGGCAGATACGGTCGTTGTGCTCCCTTCGGATACGGTGCGGCAGCTCTGCGGCAACGGTGCTGCCCGCAGCGTGTACGTCCACCGGGATGCGGATGGGCGCTTCCGCGGGCTTTTTCGGGTGGGAGCCGACCGCATCCGACTGGGATTCGCCGCCGATACGCTGCGGTGGGTCCGGTGGCTCAGCATGGTCTACGGCGAATATGTTCCGCAGGAGCTCGTCGGCGAGAACTTCTCTGCGTGGGTGCTGCAGGGATTTCAGTGGCACAGCGCACGCCCGCAGCCCATAGCCTGGCGGTACAAGCGGCGGTGGGTCCCCTGAGGCTCAGTCTGCAAAGCGGCAGTGGAGTCGCACCGCTGCGCGCAGCCGGGCAAGGAACTCCGAGCGCGGGATTTCGATTGCCCCGAGCCGCTGCGTGTGGGGATTGCTGTACTGTGCATCCAGCAGCACGAAGCCGCGCTCCCGCAGCCGCTCGATGAGCGCCACGAACGCCACCTTCGATGCATCGGGCATGCGCGAGAACATGGACTCTCCGAAGAACGCACCACCGAGCGCTACGCCGTAGAGCCCGCCGACCAGTTGCCCCTGGTACCAGCTCTCGACCGAATGCGCGTAGCCCATGTGGTGCAGCTCGGTGTAGAGGGCGATCATCTCCGGCGAGATCCAGGTGTTGGGGCGATTGGCGCACTCGCGCATCACAGCTTCAAAGGCGGTGTTGATGCGAATCTCATAGAGCTGCTTGCGCAGCGTCTGCCGGAGCGAGCGCGAGATGTGCACCGCATCCAGCGGGATGATGGCGCGCGGGTCGGGCGAGAAGAAGAGGATCTCGCCCGTCTCCGGGTCTGCCATCGGGAAGTAGCCCTGCTGGTAGGCAACGAGGAGGAATTCCGCAGAGAGCCGATCGCTCATCGCTTGCGGCAGCGGCGTCGCACGTACGGGATACCCTTCTGCCGGCAGAAGAGCTCCTGGTCGCTCAAGGGAAGCCCCCAGGCGCTGTCATCGTGCACCTCTTCGCACTCGAAGCCGCCGTGCTCGTGCAGCAGCGTGCAGTGGTATTCGTCCAGCTCTGCCACATCCGTTGCCAGCCACAACTGCCCACCGGGGCGGAGGACGCGGAAGAACTCCCTCAGCACCTCTGGGGTGAGCGCGCGCCGCTTGTGGTGGCGCTTCTTCGGCCAGGGGTCGGGGAAGAGGTAGAAGATGTGCTCGATGCTGTCGCTGGCAAGGAAGGGAAAGCCGTTGACGACGCTGTACCACAGCACGGCAGCATTGCCGATTCCTTCACCGCGGATGACGGTATCGAGCCACTCGACGGCTTTCTTGCGCACCTCAAGCCCCAGGATGTTCTCCTGTGGGTGTAGCACGGCGTAGTTCAGCAGGAACCTCCCCAGACCGCAGCCGACATCCAGGCAGGTGGGCGGGGCTCCGTTGGCGAACAGCTCGCTCCAATTGAGCTGCTCCGGAACGGGAGGGTAGCCACGAGGGCGCACACGGAGCTGTGCCAGCGGGATGTACAAGTACGCGCTGGCGTGATGGCGCAGCCGGGGTAGCGGGTACTTGCGGTAGTCAATCTGCAGCATGGCTCAGAGAATGTAGCCGAAGAGGGCATCCAGCACCAGGATACTCGCCGCCGCAATGGTGAAGGAGCGCACGGTGCTCCGTCCGACACCTTCGGCGCCACCGCTGGTAGCGAACCCCTCGGCACAGCCAATCAAAGCAGTGGAGAGCCCGAAGACAGCCGATTTGAGCAGCCCCAGCAGGATCTCCGAGGTGCGGAAGAAGCGCTGGATGGAGTCGAAGAAGAGCTCTGCCGGCAGTTCGAATTTGAGCGTCGTCAGCAGGAACGCGCCCACAATGGCGATGGCGTTGGAGAAGACCGCCAGGACCGGCATCATCGTCACAGCAGCCACCACACGCGGCATCGCCAGATAGCGGTTGCGGTCAATTGCCATGATCTCGAGTGCATCCAACTGCTCGGAGACCGCCATTGTGCCCAACTGTGCGGCGATGGCTCCGCCGACGCGTCCGGCGATGACCAGCGCCGTCAGCACCGGGGTGAGTTCGGTGAAGACCACGGTGGCGATGGAGCTCCCCAGGTACGGTCGTGCCAGCGCCAAGAGGTTGAACTTCTCGAACAGGTTCGTTGCCTGCAGGGCAGCGATGGCGCCGGTGAAGCCTCCGATGAGCAGCACCAATGGGAGCGAGTCAGCCCCTACGATTGCCATCTGCCGGAGCACCAGCGCCCAGTCCTTGGGGATGCGCGGCAGGTAGCGCACGATGTGCGCCAGCAGGATCAGGATTCGCCCCAGACCCTGCAGCAGGCTCAGTACCAGCCGTCCGAGCAGACGCAGCGCTACCATGGCGGATGCAAAATTACTCGTGCGCCCACCCGAGCAGAGCCGGAGCGGCTGTCAAAATCGTCTTCTGCCCAAGGTGAACTGGAACAACTGGGTAACCCCGAGCATGGGCGAGCAGCTACCCCTGTTGGAGCCCTCGAAGGGATCGGATGCCGAACGGCGCGCCCGCGCTGCACGGCGCATTGAGGAGCTGCGCGAGCTCATTCGGCTACACGATTACTACTACTACGTCGAAGCGCAGCCGCGCATCTCCGACGAGGAGTACGACGCACTCTTTGCCGAGCTGAAGCGCTTGGAGGCGGAGTTTCCCGAGCTTGTCACTCCGGATTCCCCAACGCAGCGCGTGGGCGGTGCGCCGTTGGAGGGCTTTGCGCACGTGGAGCACCGAGTGCCGATGCTCTCGCTGGACAACACCTACAGCCGCGAGGAGGTCATCGAGTTCGACCGCCGCGTGCGCGAGCTCCTGGGCGGGCAGCCCTACCGCTACGTTGCCGAGCTCAAGTACGATGGCGTCTCGGTGAGCCTGCACTACCGCGATGGCGCCTTTGTACTGGGAGCCAGCCGAGGCGATGGGTTCGTCGGCGACGACATCACGCAGAACGTGCGCACAATCCGGGGATTGCCCCTGCGGGTGCGCCCGGTCGAGTACAAAGGCGTCCCGCTGCGGTCGTTCGAGGTGCGGGGGGAGGTGTACGTGCTCATCGAGGACTTCCTCCGGCTCAACCGCGAACGCGAGGAAGCCGGCGAGCGCCCCTTTGCCAACCCACGAAACTTCGCTGCAGGCACGCTCAAGCTGCTCGATCCGCGCGAGGTTGCCCGCCGTCCCCTCCGCCTGGTCTGCTACTACTTGCTCAGCGACGAGGTCGAGCTGGAATGGCAGAGCGAGAACCTGCGGTTGCTGCGCCAATTGGGCTTCCCGACCGACCAGCACTGGCAGCTCTGCCACACGCTGGAGGAGGTCTTTGCCTACATTGACCGCTGGGAGCGGGAGCGCGACCGGCTACCCTTCCAGATCGACGGAATTGTGCTGAAGGTGGATTCGCTGCGGCAGCAGCAGCTTCTGGGAACGGTTGCCCGTGCGCCGCGATGGGCGATCGCCTACAAGTACCAAGCCAAGCGGGCAACGACGGTCCTGCGCGATATCGTGCTCCAGGTGGGGCGGACCGGGATTGTCGTCCCAGTGGCGGAGCTGGAGCCGGTGTTCCTGGCGGGTTCGACAATAAGCCGGGCGACGCTCCACAATGCCGACTACATTGCGGCGCTGGACCTGCGCATCGGCGATACCGTCATTGTGGAGAAGGGCGGAGAGGTCATCCCGAAGATCACCGGCGTTGTGCTGGAGCGGCGTCCTCCGGGGGCGCAGCCGTATGAGTTCCCCGCAGTGTGTCCGTGTCCGAACCAGCAGCCGCTCTACCGTCCCCCAGGCGAGGTGCACTACTACTGCGACCATCCGGAATGCCCCTGGCAGATTCGGCGCCGCATCGAGCATTTCGCCTCTCGGCGGGCGATGGATATCGAGGGGATGGGCGAGCGCGTGGTGGACCAGTTGGTCAGCTTGGGCTTCCTGCGCAACATTGCGGACATCTACGACCTGTTCCGCTACCGAGAGCAGTTGGTGCGCTTGGAACGCTGGGGCGAGCGCAGTGTGGACAACCTCCTGCAGGCAATCGAGCGCAGTAAGCAGCGCCCCTACCCGCGGGTGCTCTTTGCTCTGGGTATCCGATACGTTGGTGAGGAGACGGCAAAGCTCTTGGCGCAGGCATTCCCCAGCATTGACCAACTGGCGCGCGCTTCGGTAGAGGAGCTCATCGCCGTCTACGGTATTGGGGAGCGGACGGCGGATTCGGTCGTGCGCTACTTCCGCGACCCGCGGAATCGGGAGATTCTGGAGCGCTTGCGCCGTGCAGGACTGCAGTTCGAGCTGTCCAAGCCCACAGCGCGAACGGCTCGCGGAGCCTTTGCCGGCAAGACCTTTGTGCTCACCGGTGAGCTTGCCAGCATGACGCGCGAGCAAGCCCGCCAGGAGATCGAGGCGCGTGGGGGTCGGGTCAGCAGCTCGGTGAGCCGGCGCACGGATGTGCTCATCGTTGGTGCTCGCCCGGGTTCGAAGCTGCAAGAGGCGCAGAAGTTGGGCATCCCGACCTGGGACGAGGAGGAGTTCTTGCGCCATCTCCGGGAAAGCCCCGTCGAGCAATGACTCAGCGTCCTGGGCTCGCATTGGATTGGGCACTGCTACTGGTGGTGGTGGGCTTGCTGTTGTTCAGCCTGGCGTTGGTCTACAGCGCCAGCGCTGCCGTTGGGGTGTGGAAGTTCGGCTCCAGCCAGTACTTTCTGGAGCGGCATGCCGTGCGCGTTGGGCTGAGCATTGTGCTGTTGTTGGTGTGTGCGTGGGTGGATTACCGCCACTGGCAACGGCTTTCGGGGCTGCTGCTGTGGATTGGGATCGGCTTGCTGCTGCTGGTGCTCGTGCTGGGCGAACCGGTCAAGGGGGCGGCACGGTGGCTGCAGATAGGACCCCTGCGCTTCCAGCCCTCGGAGTACATCAAGTTTGCGCTGTTGCTCCACATGGCACGGCTGCTGGCGCAGGAGCCTGTGGCGCGGCGTCCACCCTCGGCGAAGCGACCGCTGTTGTGGCTGCTGCTGTGTTGCGCGTTGATCGCTGCGCAGCCCAATGCCTCGGTTGCGGTGCTGCTGGCACTTGTGGGCATGCTGCTGTTGCTCTCCGGAGGGGTGCGTTGGACAACGCTCTCCGGCGTTGCGCTCCTGGGCCTGCTGGCGCTGGGGGTATATCTTGTGGCAGCTCCCTACCGCATGGCGCGTCTGGCAAGTTTTTTCGAGGGTGAGACCCTCCCCTACCAAGCGCGGCAGGCGCTGCTGGCATTCGGACACGGGGGGATTCTGGGCGTTGGTCCAGGGCAGAGCGTGCAGCGGGAGCTCTTCCTACCGGAAGCCTACGGTGATTTCGTGTTTGCCATTGTCGGGGAGGAGTACGGCATCGTGGGAACGACGGTGGTCATCCTTGCCTTTGCCGTGCTGCTGTGGCGGGGGATGCGTGTAGCGCAGCGTGCTCCGGATGCCTTCGGCTTCCTTTTGGCGTTGGGGATTACGGCAACCTTTGGGCTGTACGCGGTAGTGCACATGGCGGTGACGACCGGTCTGCTTCCGGTGACAGGCATTCCGCTGCCGTTTGTCAGCTACGGTGGAAGCTCGATCTTCTTCTCCGCTGCCGCTGCCGGTGTGTTGCTCAACATTGGTAGACAGGCGCAGATGCCACGGTGGCAGGAGGCACTTCCCGGTGTTGTGCTGCCGAGGAGCAGATGAGCACGGCAACGCTCAAGGAGAGCATCGCAGTGGTGGTGTATTCGCCGAATGAGCCGGGCAAGGTGCTCCTGGTGCAGCGTCCCGAGGAGGACGCCGAGCTGCCCGGCATTTGGGGGCTTCCAGCGGTGACGTTGCAGCCCGGTGAGAGCGATGAAGCTGCACTTCGGCGGCTGGTGCGGCAGAAGCTGGGGACGGAGCTGCTGGAGTTCCGCTTCCTGTGCAGCGGGGAGCAGCAGCGTGCCCAGTATCGGCTTCGGATGCGGCTCTACGGCGCGCTGCTTGCCGGAACCCCAAGGTTGCCGCAAGATGCTCCCCGCACGGCTACCTACTACCGGCAATGGCGATGGGGAGAGCTGGAGGAGCTCCGTGCCGGAGCACTCCAGGGGTCGTTGTGTTGTCAGTTGGCCTTGGACTACCATGGACACGAAAGTGGAGCGGGTGCTGCTGGTGGCTCTCTTCCATGAGCTGGTGCTCAAGGGGAACAATCGCCCCTTCTTCTACCGCGTGGCGCTGCGCAATCTCCAGATTGCGCTGAGCGATTTTGGTGTTCGGGTGCGGCGCATTCCACCGCAGTTTGCTGAGGTTCGGACCCCGCCGGAGCTGGAGCAGGCGGTGCGCGAACGGCTCTGTTCGGTCATCGGTGTGGAGTACGTTGTGCCAGCATGGCGGACCCAGCACACTTGGGAGGATGTCCTGCAGGGGGTTCAGCGAGTGCTTGCCGAGATGGGACCCTTTGCCTCCTTCGCCGTACGGTGCCGGCGAACCGATAAGCGCTTCCTCTTCCCCGCGCCCGAAATGGAGAGCCGCTTGGGAGCCGCTATTGCTGAGTGGACCGGTGCGCGGGTGAATTTGACCCAGCCGGAGCGGACCATCTGGGTGCGGGTGCTCTCCGAGGGCGTCTACATCTTTGTCGAGCGCTTCGAGGGGATTGGAGGATTGCCCGTAGGGGTCGGCGGTCGGGTGGTTGCGCTGCTGTCCGGCGGGATTGACTCCCCCGTTGCTGCATGGCGGATGATGCTGCGGGGATGCCAGGTGGAGTTCGTGCATTTCCACAGCTTCCCGCTGGTATCGCGCCGATCGCAGGAGAAGGCGCGGCAATTGGTGCAGCATCTGACACGGTACCAGTACCATTCGCGCCTGTTTCTGGTGCCGCTGGCGGAGATTCAGCAGCACGTCCTTGTGCTGGCACCGCCGGAGTTTCGGGTTGTGCTGTATCGCCGCTTCATGTACCGGATTGCCGAACGAATTGCGCGGCAGCTCCGGGCGCACGCGCTGGTGACCGGCGAAAGCCTGGCACAGGTGAGCTCGCAGACGCTCCCCAATCTTGCAGTGATCGACGCCGCTGCCGAGATGCCCGTGCTGCGACCGCTCATTGGCATGTCCAAGCACGAAATCGTCGAGCTTGCCCGCCGGATTGGCACCTACGAGATCTCCATCCAGCCTGATGAGGATTGCTGCAGCCTCTTTGTCCCGCGCCATTCAGCAACGCGCAGCGATCCGGAGCAGATCGCCGCACTGGAGGCACGGCTGCCCATCGAGGAGTTGGTGCAGCGGGCACTACAGGAGCAGGAGTGCGTTCATGAGCGCTTTCCCGTGCGGTCGAATGCGCCGGAGCCGGCATAGCTTAGGCTCGGAACGGCGCGGGGAGCTGTTCCAGCCACTCCCGCAGGGATGGTGCGTTCCGGTCCCGCTCCGAGAGGATTGGAGCGCTGACAGGCCAGGGAATAGCCAGTGCGGGGTCGTTCCATCGGATGGCGGCTTCACCGGCGGGGTTGTACGGTGCCGTGCACAGGTACTGCACCTCGACCACGGCGGAGAGGGCACAGAATCCATTGGCAAAGCCCGGCGGAATCCACAGCAGCAGCGGTTGCCGCGAGGAGAGCTCCACGGCAAACCACTGCCCCAGCGTTGGGGAATCGGGGCGGATGTCTACTTCGACCACAAAGGCGCGACCGCGCGTGACGCGCAGCAGCTTCCCCATGGGTGGGTCGTATTGGAAATGCAGCCCCCGCAGCACGTTGCGGCGCGAACGGGAGTGGTTCTCCTGCACAAAGGGTGTGGGGATGCCGAGGCGTTGCAGTTCGTCATTGCGGAAGACCTCGGTGAACCAGCCCCGGTGGTCGCGGTACCGAGGGGCGCGCAGCAGCTTGAGCGCGCCCTCAAAGGCGCTGTGGACCAACTCCAGCGGCATCGGAGATGCGCTCTGCTGAGTGCACGAAAATAGAAAGGCACGACGGCATGCTGCGGCTTGGGGTTCATGTGAGCATCGCCGGCGGAGTGGCACAGGCGGTGGAGCGGGCGCTGCACTTGGGATGCACAACCTTCCAGGTCTTCACGGCAGCAAGCCGGCGTTGGGCATTCGACGCGGTGCCCCAGGAGAGTGCCGAGCTCTTCCGACTCGAACGTGCCCGCAGCGGGATTACTCCGGTGATTGCCCACGCGCCGTATCTACTGAACCTTGCGTCGCCCGACGAGCGGGTTCGGCAGATGAGCATCCGTGCCCTGGACGCGGAGTTCCGGCGCTGCCAGCAGTTGGGGATCGAGCTCCTGGTGCTGCATCCGGGGAGCTGTCCTCCGCAGGAGCGCACCACGGGCATTGCCCACCTGTGCACTGCGCTGGCTCGGATGCTTGCAGAGTACGGCTCCTCTCCGCGGCTGTGCCTGGAGCTGACCGCCGGACAGGGGAATGCCCTGGGCAGCTCGTTGGAGGAGTTGGAGACGATGCTCGGTTGCCTGCCCGATGGCGATGTGGGAGTGTGCGTAGACACCTGCCATGCATTGGCAGCAGGGTATCGGCTGGATCTGCCCGAGGGATACGAGCGCTTCTGGGAGGAGTTCCAACGGCGCTTTGGATGGGAGCGCTTAGGGGTGCTCCATCTCAACGATAGCCGCTATCCGGCGGGCTCGCGCCGGGACCGCCACGAGCACATCGGGCTTGGGTACTGCGGATTGGAGTGCTTTCGCCGGATACTGCAGGAGCCACGGCTGCGGAGCATCCCAATGATTGTGGAGACGCCGGCAGGAGAGGATAGGTGGGAGGACCGCATCAATTTGAGCGTCCTCCGACGCTTGGCGCGCGGAGAGATGCTCTCGGAGCAGGAGCTGCAGCAGCTCTGGTCGCAGGATGGCACGCTTTGAGCAGCACGTTGGGGTATCGGCGGCGATAGGGGCGGGGCTGGTGGGGGCAGGCGCGGGATTCCTGATGCTGCCCTGGGCGATTGCACTGGCAGCGGGGGTTCTCTGCACGCTCGGTGGGGTGTTGCCGGATTTGGACCATCCGCGCAGCCGGTTTGCCGAGTTTGTGCTCAGCAGCGCCGCAGTGTTGGTGGTGATGCTCAGCTGGGAATGGTGGCATGCTCGCGTGGGGGGCACAGCCATGGAGCAGCTCGGCATCATTGTGATGGGCTTCTGGGTGGTGCGGTGGGCGCTGCGGGCGCTCCTGCGTCGGATGACCGTGCACCGAGGGATGTTCCACAGTCTGCCGATGTGTGGGGTGTGGACGGCGCTGGTGTTTTGGGCTGCTGCGGGGCTGCCGCTGCCGGTGCGGCTCTTTCTGGCGTTTGCCGCTGGCATGGGCTTCCTGAGCCACTTGGTGCTGGATGAGCTCTTTGCGTTCGTGGATAGCTCCGGGATGCGTTGGAGACCCAAGCGCACGGTGGGGTCGGCACTCAAGTTGGGCACGCGTCAGGCGCCGTGGGCAACGCTGCTGACGTACGGGGTGCTCGGCGTGCTGCTGGTGCTGTGCTGGCGCAGCTTGTAGCTACTCGATGGGGCTGAAGAGGTCAATGTGCACGGTTCGGCTGTAGGCGCGTCCTTCGGGCAGCTCGTTGGGGTAGAGCAGGACGTCGCTGCCGATGGGCTGTAGCTCCGCTGTGATGCCGGGCTGTTGTAGGAAGCGCCAGACGTTCTGGCAGCGCTGCTCAGCCAGGCGGCGGTTGTATGCGGGATCGCCAGTGCGGTCGGTGTACCCAGCAATGACAAGGTGCATGCCGGGGCGCAGGCGCTGCCGCACAAGCTGTAGCAGACGCCGGTGCTCCTCGGTGAGGGTGGCTTTGTCGAACTCAAACAGCGTCAGCACAAAGCGTTCGCGCCGTTGATTGCCGAAGCGTTCGGCGCGCTTCTGCCGCAGTGTGAGCCGCTGGAGCGGCAGCACGGCGGTGGCACTCCGCTCCTGCCCAAAGCGGTCGCGCACGCGGAGCTGCGCCACAAGGAGCGAATCCGCCGACGAAAGGAGCTGCGCCGGTGGGGCGAACTCCACCGCTGCCGGCAGTTGGCTGCCTTCGGACCTTCCCAGAACATGACGGGCGGAGCGCAGCTCCAGCTCCCAGTGCTCCAGACCAGCTTCGGTTTCGACGCTCGGGAGCACTTCGAGAGTGGCGGGCGTGAGGATGTAGCCGATCTCGGCAAGCCGAACCGGAGCGAGCAGCTCCCAGGTTGCCGAGCTCAGCTCAACGCGGCGGTTCTCCTCCTGCCCCTCCGGCGTTGCCGGATTTGAGGGCGCAGCCGGTAGCAGCCGGGCTCGCAGTACCAGCCGAGAGGAATCTATCCCCCAGACCCGCACGAGGTAGTCCCGGACCGCTTCGGCGCGCCGGCGTGCCAGCGCAAGGTTGCCCTGCTCCTCCCCGACGTTACTGACGCAGCCGGTGATGGTCAGCCGTGCCTGCGGGAGCTGCTTCAAGCGGGCGCCGACGATGTTGAGCAGATGGGCGTAGAGCTGCAGCGTTTGCATTGGGAGGGCGCGCTCGTCGAACTCCGCAGCCTCCTGGGGCGAGAGCAGCCGCATGCGCGTCCGCGCAAGATCGGCAGAGCCCTCGGGGAAGAACACGTAGGGCAGGAGCGGGAAGAACTCCTCCTGCTCCAGCTCCTCCAGGCGTACGGGTTCGGCAGTGGGAGCGAAGCGGAGCGAGAGCTCCAGCCGAGGTTGGCGCGGGATGCGCCGAACCCAGCGTTCCGCGATGGTGGTGCGGTAGCGAACCAGGGCGTCGGTGCGGAGAGTATCGGTGGAGATAGTGCGTTCGGCAAGTTCGAGCCGTTCGCTCTCCAAGCCCACCTGTTCCACGGCGAGCGTATCGCGCTGGTAGAGAGTGTCGTAGAGCGGTTCCGGCGGGCGCCGCAGCGTGCGCATCACTGCCAAGCCGACCCGCAGGGCGGAGGGCTTCCACGGAACGCTGCTGAGATTGTTGAGGAAGATCGCGTACGCAAGGGTTGGCAGCAGCTCCCAATCTGCGCCCGCGGGCAATGCATAGCCAACACTGAAGGAGCTGCCCAAGAGCGCGACCGGCGCTTGCGGGATTGAGCCAGCGTAGCGGTTCCGGATACGGCTTCCCTCACGGGCAAAGAGGAAGCCCTCGGGCGAGAGCAGCCGCTCGTACTGCTCGAACTGCTTTTGTACCGGAAGGGCGGCGATGATGCCCACGCGCAGCAGGAAGCGCTCGAAGAAGCGCGAGCTCACCCCGCCCTCGAGTGCAATCACACCAATGTGCGCGTTGAGGACGTGCTCCACCCGCGCGGGCAGCACAGAGGTATCCCCACCGGGCGAGACGAGCGCAACGTTGCCGATCTGCTCCTGCTGCCAGAGGTTCCCGGAGAGGTTCCAGTAGCTCAACTGCGCATTGAGCCAAGCAAGCGGGTACCAGGGGTATTCGCCGATGAGCGCAAGGCTCAGCCCCGTTCCGCGCCCACCATCGAAGCCAGGACAGCAGTTGGGGATGCCGGGCAACTGCCGGAAGTCCGCTGCGTATATGGTTGCCCCGTATCCGGCAAACGCTCCAAGCCGTATCCAGGGTTTTGGCAGCGGCTGCGCGCTCAAGAGGCTTGCCGCTGCTGCCAGAAGGAGCACTGCCTGCATGCCACGCACGAGCTGGCGCAACAGTACTGCAGGGCGAAATTAGACCTTTTCCGGCGCCTGCTATGCCGAAGGATGATGTGGCTGTGCTGCAGCCGCCAGGAACTGGCGCTGGATGGGGAGTGTGAAGACAGCAACGAGCATGGAATCAACGCTTTCGATGCTGAGCCGCGAATGCAGCCGCTCGATGAGCGCCTGCGCCAGCAGGAGCTGGAAGACTGTGCCGGTATCGTCCTGCTCAAGTGCATGCAATGGGGAAGCTTGGCGCATCAGCTCCAGTGCACGCTGCACGAGGTCGGTTGCCGGTGCGGTGATCGTCCACTCCGCACTGCCTTCGGCGAGGTTCGACTCGATTCGGCAGGAGAGCTCGATAGGGGTCTCCTGCGGGCATATGCCCAGGAGGAGTGCCTGGAGCGCCTGGTGCAGGAGCTCAGCATTTGCCGGGGTAGCGAGCTCCTCGGAGACGCCGTACACAGAGAGGCGTGCCTGTGGACGTTGCCGCGCCAGCTCGTCGGCAAGCTGTGTGAGAATGGGAGCGATGGGCTGTGTGGGCTGTTCAAGCGGAGGCTCCTCTCCCTCCAGGCTTTCGGCAACCAAGCTGAAGAGGTATTCGGCGCTCTCTTGGATTGCGTGGGCGTACTCCTGGGCTTCCTCCTCGGTGCTGTATTGGCGCTCCGCCAGGAGCTGCGCAAAGCCCAGCAGACCGGTGAGCCCGTTGCGGAGCTGGAAGCCCAGGCGGCGCACGAAATCGGTTTTGAATTCGCTTGCCGCCAGCGCCCATTGCTGGGACAGCTGGAGCTGGCGCTGCGTGAGGAGCTGGCGACGCTGGAGCTCCTTCTGCGCGGTGATGTCGCGTCCGATGGCGTAGATGAGTCCATCGGCAGCGGAGCGGGTGAGGTTCCACCCAATCCAGCGCTCCTCTCCGTGAGCGCTCTGCATGGGAAGCTCCAGGAGGAAGGGCTGTTCATCGGGGGCTTCGTGAATGGCGCGCTGGAGGCTTGCCCGCGCGGAGGGAACCACCAATGCCTCAACAGCTGTGCCCAGGAGCTGCTCCGGGGCGTATCCCAGAGTAGCTCTGATGGCGGGATTGACGCTGCGCCAGAGCCCGTCGGCGCTCCAGACGGCGATGATGTCGTGCGAGGCTTCCAGGATGCGGCGCTGCGCCCGGGTCATCTGCTCAGCCAGTGCCACCGCGCGCGCACGGGTGCTCACCAGAGAGAGCACAAAGCCGAAGGCGATGAAGCTGGTGAGGACCCCACCGCCGAGCACCAGCCATGGCACCCAGCGCTGAGAACCTCTGCCGAATTGGGGCACGGTGGCAAAGAGGAGCTCGAGGGCGCGGTCGGCAAGCACCAACTGCTGTGTTTCAGCAAGCACGGGGGTGAACTGCTCGGGGACATTGGCTCGATTCGGCGATTGTGCAATCCGTTGGCGTTTGCCCGCCGGGAGAACCACGTCGTAGCACTCCAGCACGATGAGCGAATCCGTCGGCGCAGGCGGAGAAAAAGCGGAGTTGATAAACCGGCGTCCGTCAATCTCCATCAGGAGCACGCCCTCGACGTACCCGTGAGCGGTTTGCAGCTCGGCAAACGCATGGGGCTGGGACCGGTACAGCGGTGCAACGAGGACGAACCCCCAGACGGTGTCCGGCTTCGTGCGCAAGGGCATCCACGGGGTTGCCGTGAGGCGACCCTCGGTGTAGGCGCGCACAATGGCGGCTCTTCGGGGTGGGTCGGTGGCAGCATTCCAGCCTACCCATTCGGGAGCGCTGTCGGTGGGCACGACGTAGAGCAGCGGGAAGAGCAGCGAGTCCACAATGACCGGCGGGCGAAGGCGGTAGTCATAGAAGCGCTCCGAGCGGGCATAATGCAGGAACGCTCCCAGGCGCGATGCTTCAACGCACGGGGCATACCCGATGGTCAACACTGCCGGAGACTGCCGCACCGGGATGGCGGCGTAGAGCTCGAAGATGTCCCGCACGACGTGGACGAAGCTGCCGTAGAGCGCCTGAAGCGAGCGCAAAACCCGTTCGTGGTCGCGGTACCGCTGCTGCAGCCGGCTTACAACGGAGGAGACGGAGCGCTCAAAGAGGGCGCGCTGCTCGCTTTCGATGCGCTCCTTCGTCAGGTACCACAGCGTCAGGCTTATCCCCAGCACGAACAGCAGCACCAGGAGCGCAGGCACCCACAGGCGAATTCGGCGCGTTCCAACCCGGCGCTGTGCGACTTCGGCAAAAAGTTCTTCGTAGCCCTTCCCGACAGGCATAGGTGCCCTTCCTTTAGGGGTACCCGACTGTGGAGTACAAATATCGGTTGCTCGGCGGAAAAGTTTAGCCTACCGCAGGCTGCCGGGCGTACGGGAGTGGGTCTGGGATTCCGGCGCGGGCAAAGCCGCGAAGCCGCAGCAGGCAGGAGTCGCACTCCCCGCAGGCGATGTCCTCGCGCTGATAGCAGGACCAGGTCAGCTCAAAGGGCACACCGAGCCGGTGCCCGGTGGCAACAATCTCGTGCTTGCGCAGGTGGATGACCGGCGTCAGGAGTTGGATTTGGGTCTCCGGGCGCGTGCCCAAATCAATGACGCGCTGGAACGCCTCGTAGAAGACCTGGCGGCAATCGGGATAGCCGCTGGAATCCTCTTCAACTGCGCCGATGGCGATGGCAGCGGCGCCGAGTACCTCCGCCCAGCTGGTGGCGATGCTAAGCAGGTTCGCATTGCGGAAGGGAACGTACGTGGGTGGGATGCCCTCGCGCTCGAGCTTCCCTTCGGGTACGGGAATTGTGGGGTCGGTCAAAGCACTGCCGCCGATGGCGCGCAGGTGCTCGATGGAGACCACGAGGCGGTGCTGTACGTTCCAGAATTGGCAGAGAGCCTCGAATGCGCGCCGTTCTGCGTTCGCCGTGCGGTGCCCGTAGGTCACGTGGAGCGCTGCCAGCTCGTAGCCCTGCTGGCGGACCAAGGCGGCTGTGACGGCGGAGTCCATCCCGCCGCTCATGAGCACAACGGCGAGCTTACGTGGAGGAGCTTCCATGGCAGCGCGATTTGAGGAGTTCGGGGTCGGCATCCGCAAGGAGATCGGGGCGGCGCTCCAGCGTTTTGCGCAGCGCCTGTTCGTAGCGCCAGCGGCGGATTGCTTCGTGGTCGCCACTGAGCAGCACCTCTGGGACCTTGTAGCCTCGGAAGTCTGCCGGGCGCGTGTAGATGGGGGGTTCCAGCAGCCCGCTCTGGAAGGAGTCCTCCAGCGCCGATTCGGGGTCGTTGAGCACGCCCGGCAGGAGGCGCACGATGGCGTCCACCAGCACCAGTGCCGGGAGCTCCCCACCGGTGAGGACGTAGTCGCCGATGGAGATCTCGCGCGTAACGAGGACATCGCGGATGCGCTGGTCCACGCCCTTGTAGTGCCCTGCCAGGATGATCAGGTTGCGGCATAACGAGAGTTGGTTGACCAGCGACTGCGTGAGCCGCTCTCCATCGGCGGTCATGTAGATGACCTCGTCGTAGTGGCGTTCGGCTTGGAGCTTCTCGATACAGGCGAACACGGGCTCGCAGCGGATGACCATGCCAGGACCTCCACCGTACGGGGCATCATCGATGTGCCCGTGGCGGTCGACCCCGTAGTGGTGCAGGTCGTGCACGACGATGCGTACGATCCCCTTCCGCTGGGCGCGCCCGAGGATGCTCTGCCCCAGCACCGGCTCGATGATCTGCGGCACAGCCGTGACGATATCAATCCGCATCAACTCCGTCTGCGGCGTCTCCGGCATGGTCGGTGTGCACACGCTTGGGTTGAGCGATCTCCAGCAATCCCGGCAGCAAAGTAACGAGGATGCGGCGCTGGTGAAGGTCAACCGAGCGCACAACCTCGGAGATGACAGGCAGCGGCAGGTACGCACTCTCAGTCTCCACCACCCAGACGTCGTTTGCGGGAAGCAGCCATACGTCCACGACCGTGCCCAGGTAGGCACCCTCGTCGGTGATGACCGTGCAGCCGAGCACCTCGTCGAGAGCGTACTCGGCGGTCGTTTCCGCTTGAGCTGGTGCAACGAGGTCCTCGGCGACAAAGACTCCTTGTTCGAGGAGCTGGCGGGCTTGGGCAAGGGTGTGCACCTGCTCCAGCTCGAGGATGATTCCCCGGGGAGTAGAGCGGAAGCGGCGCAGCGTATAGGGGAGCGCAAATCTGGCCGAATAGCCTATCTGCAGCGTCATTCCCGGACGTAGCTGTACCGCGTCGCGGTGTGAGTCGCAGTGCAGCACCAACGCTCCGTTGATGCCGTGTGTGCGCACGAGGGTTCCGATGTAGCGGAGCCGCTCACCGTGTGCCATGCTGCAGCCGAGGGAGCAGTTGTTGCACAACCAGAGCAGCCAGCTCATCGGCTTGGGATTCTGGGCGGTAGAGATTCTGCGCGGTTGCGCGCGCCAGCTTCGTGCGAACGTCGTAGAGGTAGGCGTTGAGCAGGATTTTGCCCGGCAGCAGATTGAAGTTGCCCGTGACCACGTATCGTGCTTGCAGGAGTTGGGCGGCTTTCCAGATGTCGGAGTCGTACTGCGGAGTTGTGGGGTCCAAATTCAGCTCGCCCAGCACCAGCTCCAGCGAATCGCGCGGGATGATGTAGTAGGATTGCCCGCTGGTATCGGCACGCTCAAGCAGGGCAGCAATGCTATCGGCAAAGCGGTAGCACCAGAGGTTGTAGCGCAGGTCCCCGTCCATGTTGCGGAAGGGGAGGACGGCGATGCGGGGTTGCGCACTGGAGTATGCGCAGCAGAGGGCAAGCAGGAGTGCCGACAGCCATGCGCGCTTCATGGGCTGGGGGCGGTGTTGTTCAACTGCGTCTGCAGCGAATGCAGCATCTGCTGCAGTGTTTGGCACAGCGCTGGGACATCCTCCCACCGGTGATGGCGGGCACAGTCCATCAACTGGATGCCCAGCTCTGCCAGCTCGGTGAGACCGAACTGCAGCGCGGTTCCCTTGAGGGTGTGTCCGGAGCGGTAGAGCTCCTGTTCATTGTGCGCCTGCGCTGCATCGAGGATGTGCCCGATGGTACTGTGGCAATGCTGCAGAAACTCCGGCAGAAGTTCGCGCAGGAGAGGGTCCTCCGGAAGCTGCATCGGTCCGCCCAGTTCGGTGCAACGGAATTGCGGGGAGCGGCGGGGATGCTGTAAGCCGAATTCTGTCTTCTCGGCGGGCACACCGAGGAGGCAGCCATGTGTCTGGGAGCATGGTCTCCCATGCTCTCCGGCGACCTACCCGGATGTGCGGGCACAAGCCCCGCAGGCGAGCCACCTGCCGCGCCGAATTCGGCGCACACATCCCTATTTGGTCTTGCTCCGCGCGGGGTTTGCCGAGCCACTCCGGTTACCCGGAGTGCTGGTGGGCTCTTACCCCACCGTTTCACCCTTGCCTCCATGACCCCGTGGAGCAGAGAGCTACACGGGCGGATTGGCGGTCTGTTCTCTGTGGCACTTTCCGTCGGGCATCCCTTGCGGGATGACCGCCCGGCGGTTAGCCGGCGCGCTGCTCTGCGGAGTTCGGACTTTCCTCAGGAGCCGAACACGGCTCCCGCGGCTGCCCGCATCCCCGCGCTACCCCGTTGTGTCAATGCCCAGGGATGAAGACGAATCATCCGGCAGCCTCTTTGCAGCAGCGAGCGCCGACAGCCGCGCTCCCAGCTTTGCCAGGCGGTCGGCAACCCGGTTCTGCTCGCGCTCGACGTGCTCGATGCGGACGCGTGCACGGAGCTGCTCCAGTGCCGCATGTGCGGCGGCGTGGAGCTGTTGCAAATGGGGCAATCGCACGGCGTATTCGCCGCTGAGCTGACGCACCAGCAACTGGCTATCGCTGCGGATGGTGACGGCTTCCAAAGGCTGCCCCCACGCGTGAAGGAGCTCCAGTGCGCGCAGCAGCGCGCGGTATTCGGCAACGTTGTTCGTGGTGCTCCCGATGGGTTCTCCACATTGGACCAGCGGCTCGCCCGCTTCAGTGGTAATGACAACACCGATGCCTGCCGGACCCGGGTTGCCCAGCGCGGCGCCATCTACGTAGACCAGCAGCTTCATACGTTGGAGAGCTCCTCCAGCTCCGGCAACTGCTCCTCCGGATAGAGGATGCGACCGCAGTGTTCGCACAAGAAGAGGCGATCCCGGTACATGCGCATCTCGACCAACCGCTGTGGGGTGACGCGGTTGTAGCATCCCGAGCAGCTTTCCCGCCGGACCGGGACGACGGCATCACGGTGGAAGGTGCGGATGCGCTCGTACTCGGCAAGGAGTTCGGGGCGAACCTTGCTGCTGAGCTCCTGGCGGAGCTGGGTCAGGCGCTGCAGCTCTTCGCTTTGGTTGCTGCTGAGGAGCTCCAGCGCGTGCTCCAGCTCTGCGAGCTCCTGCTGGGCTTTCTGCAGCTCCTCCTGCTGCTGCTGTAGAAGGTGTTCGAGGTTCTCCAGCTTGATGACCGAATTGCGCAGCTCCTGTTCGATGCGGTCGCGTTCGGCGCGGATGTTCTGGATTTCGCGCGTGATGGCGTCGAATTCGCGGTTATTGCGCACGCGGAACTGCTGCTCGGAGAGGCGCTGTTCGCGGTCGCGCAGCTCCTGCAGCGTGATGTGTGCTGTGGAACGGAAGGTGCGAATCTCCTCGATGATGCTCTGGGTTTCCTTGACGCGTGCTTCGTGGTGGGCAACACTCTGGCGGGCGCGGGCGATCTGGTCGGGGAGCTCCCCGACGTCTTCTTGAAGTTCATCCAAGCGACGGTCCAACGTGGCGATGAGCGCCAGGTAATACAGTTGCGTCTGCATCGGAGGAGGAAGCCTCGTCTGTGGAACCAACTCGGGGATATGGGGGATGCCACCGCAGTGGGGAGCGCCACTGGGTGGCACAGTGCACCGGGATCTGTTCTGGGAGTACTCGGCGCAGGAGCCGGTTGAGCGCCGGGACAACGAAGCGCTCCGTTTCAGCATGCCCGGCGTCAATGAGCCAGAGGCGCCGGTCGGCGGCGTGGAAGGCGTGGTACTTCAGGTCGCCCGTCACGAAGGCATCCACTCCGCAGCGCAGCGCTGCCGGCAGGAAGCTCCCTCCACTGCCACCAAGGAGCGCAACCGAACCGATCCACTCCTGTACACCGGGAGCGTATCGGAGCGGCGCACCAAGCCGCTCCTGGACACGCGACAGGAACTCCTCTGCCGGCAGTGGTGGCTCCGCCTCGGCAATTACCCCCATGCCGTAGCCGGGAAGCTGGGGCAGCGGAAGGAGAGGAGCCCGCACCCGCAGCCCCAGGGCGGCAGCCAACGCCGCAGAGGTCCCTTCCGGATGGGCATCAAAGCGGGTGTGGACCACCCAGAGCGCAATTCCGTACCGAATGAGCTGAGAGCACAGCCGCCCAACCCGGTCCTCTTCCGTCAGCGCAAGGAGGGGATGGAAGATCAGCGGGTGGAACGCCACAATCAGGTTGCAGTCTCTCTGGCGGGCTTCCTGGATGACCTCCTCGGTGACTTCATAGCAGAGCAGCACCGAATGGACCGTTTGCTGCCCTGCCTGGATTTGCAATCCCGTTCGGTCGCCTTCGCTTGCGCTCTCTGAGGGAAGCTCCTGCTCCAGCAGCGCCGCGAACTCGGCGATGGACAACGCCATGCTCCGCGAGTGCATCACTGATGCACGCAAACTTACGAAAATCCTTGCCACAGCAAGGGGTGGGGAAATGGCGTGGGGATTCGTTCGTCGTCTTGCACGGTCTCAGCATATGGGCTTGCCATGTCCAAGCGCGGGAGCGTGCTGTGGATTGATGATGAGATTGAGCTGCTCCGCCCGCACATCCTGTTGCTGGAGCAGCACGGCTATGTGGTCGAGACCGCCACTTCGGGCGAGGACGCCATCGAACTGGTACAGCAGCGGAGCTACGACCTCATCTTCCTGGACGAGATGATGGTCGGGATGACGGGGCTGGAGACGCTGGAGGTGCTCAAGGAGCTCTCGCCGCACGTGCCGGTGGTGATGGTGACCAAGAATGAAGCCGAAACGCTCATGGAGGAGGCGATCTGGCGCAAGATTGACGACTACTTGACCAAGCCGGTCAATCCAACGCAGATTCTGGCGGCGTGCAAGAAGTTCGTTGAGGCGCGTCGCATTGCCGGGCAGCGCCTGGTGCAGCAGTATTTGCAGGGGTTCCACGAGCTCTCTCGTCGGCTCCAGCAGCCGCTGGAATGGTACGAGTGGCTGGACATCTATCTCAAGCTCATCGGCTGGGAGTGGGAGATTCAGCAGCATCCCGAACTGGGGTTGCAGGAGACGCTTGCAGCCCAGTGGCGCGAGTGCAATGCTGCCTTCGGCAACTTTATCGAGCATTCCTACGCGCGGTGGGTGCAGCATCCGGAGGATCCCTCCACGCCGACGCTCTCCCCCGGTGTGCTCGATCGCTTCGTGCTGCCCTGGATTGGCAAACGTCCGGTGGTCTTCGTCCTGATTGACTGCCTGCGGCTGGACCAGTGGATGGTCATCGAGGAGCTCCTGCACCCGATGTTCGCGGTTGAGCGCTCGTACTACTTCTCCATTGTGCCCACGACCACGCAGTACGCGCGTAACGCCATCTTCAGCGGGCTCTTCCCACTCCAGATTCAGCAGCACTACCCGCAGTGGTGGACCGAAGGTGATGCCGAGCACAGCCAAAATGCCTTTGAGCAGCAGCTCCTGGAGGCGTACTTCCAGCGTCGGCGCCTGAGTGTTCCTGGCGGCATCGCGTACATCAAGATTATTGACCCGGCGTTCGGGCGCAGGATTGAGCAGGAGATTGTGCGCTACCTGCAGCATGGGCTCACTGCGGTGGTGGTCAATACCGTGGATATGCTCGTGCACTCGCGTTCGGATTCGCCAGTATTGCGCGAGATCGTGCCCGACGAGGCAGCCTACCGTTCGCTGACGCGCTCCTGGTTTCAGCACTCCAGCCTGTTTGGGATTCTGCGGGCATTGGCAACGGCGAAACCGCAGCCGGTGGTGATTGTGACGACCGACCACGGCGCTATCCGCTGCATGCGCCCGCTCAAGGCATATGGCGACCGGGAGACGACCCCGAACCTGCGCTACAAGCTGGGTCGGAATGTTCGTGCCGAATCCGAGCGCGCCGTTGTCTGGCTGCGTGACCCACGGGAATGGCGGCTCCCGCGCTCCAGCCAGGTCACCACAATGCTGGTGGCGAAGGAGGACTACTTCTTCGTCTACCCGAGCGACTACCACCTCTACGCCAATCGGTACCGCGACAGCTTCCAACACGGGGGGATCTCGCTGCAGGAGATGATCCTGCCGGTAGCGGTGTTGCAGCCGCGGGGATAGGGTACGAGCTGAGAGGGGCTGGAGTATTTTTGTAAGCCCAAGCGGGATGTTGGCTCAGGTGCACCGTGTCCTCCATGGGCAAGCAGGAAGCCGATGTTGAGGAGTACCTCTCGCGCAGTGAGGAGGAGACCCTTGCCATTGCGCGAGCCTTTGCGCAGCGGCTGCGTCCGGGCGATACCGTTGCGCTCTACGGCGATCTGGGGGCGGGCAAGACGGAGTTCATCAAGGGCATCTGCCAGTACTTCCACGTCGAGGAGCTGGTCACCAGCCCTACCTTCGCCATCATCAACCAGTACTTCGGCAGCTTGCCCGACCGCACGGAGATTCCCCTCTACCATGTGGACCTCTACCGCGTGCGCTCTCGGCAGGAGCTGGAGGAGATCGGCTTTGCCGAATGCGTCAGCGCCGGTGATGCCATCAAATTGGTGGAATGGTCTGAGAATGCCGATGGACTTCTGCCGCGCAGCTACTGGGCAGTCCACATCCGGGTTGACCCGGAGCAGGAGTCCGTCCGCCATATCCGCATCGAGCGTGTCCAATCCCAGGAGTAGCCCTCATGCACATTGCCCGTCGGATAGAGCGCTTAGGCACAGAGACGGCGTTTGAAGTATTGGCGCGTGCGCGCGCACTGGAAGCGCAGGGGCGTCGGATTATCCACCTGGAGATAGGCGAGCCGGATTTTGACACTCCGGAGAACATCCGCGAGGCAGCCAAGCGTGCACTCGATGCCGGCTATACGCACTACGGACCCTCGCCGGGGCTGCCCGAGGTGCGCGCTGCCATCGCCGAGTACTTCAATGCAACGCGCGGTGTGCAGCTGTACTCGGGTGCAGAGGTTGTCGTCACGCCCGGGGCAAAGCCCATTATCTTCTTCGGCTTGATGGCAACGCTGGAGGAGGGCGACGAAGTGCTCTACCCCAACCCCGGCTTCCCCATCTACGAGTCGGTCATCCGCTTCCTGGGGGCGGTTCCCGTTCCTGTCCCGCTGCGCGAGGAGCGGGGATTCCGCATGGATGTTGCCGATATCGAGGCGCGGATTACCGAGCGCACGCGCATGATTGTGCTCAATACGCCGCACAACCCCACCGGCAGCGTCCTGACCGCCGAAGAGCTGGAGCAGATCGCCGAGCTGGCACGGCGGCACAACCTGATGGTGTTCTCCGACGAGATCTACTCGCAGATTATCTACGACGGGCTGCGCCATGTCAGCATCGTGCAGTTCGAGGGCATGAAGGAGCGCACGATCGTGCTGGATGGCTTCTCCAAGACCTTTGCCATGACGGGCTGGCGCATCGGCTACGGGCTCATGCCCACGCACATTGCCGAGGTGGTGGCACGGCTGCAGACGAATTGCACCAGTTGCACGGCGACCTTTACGCAGATTGCTGCGCTGGAGGCGCTCTCGGAACGCACGCTCCCGGCGGTACAGCGCTTTGTGGAGGAGTTCCGGCGTCGCCGTGATGTCTTGGTGGATGGGCTCAACCGCTTGCCCGGCATTCGGTGCCAACGTCCGCAGGGAGCGTTCTACGCGTTTGCGAACATCCAGGAGCTGGGTATGAGCTCGCGTGAATTCGCCGAGGTGATGCTGCAAGAGGCTGGCGTGGCATGCCTGAGCGGCACTGCCTTCGGCGAGTACGGTGAGGGCTTTGTGCGCTTTTCCTACGCCAACTCGGTGGAGAACATCCAGGAGGCGCTGCACCGGATGGAGCAGCTCCTGGCTCGGATCTCTGTCCAAGCTCCGCCCAAATAGCTCCGGCATGCGTGAGATGTGGCTGTGGAGGCTCGCACCTGGGCTGCTCCTGTTGCCGTCGCTCCTCTTGGGACAGCAGTGGGAGCGCATCGTCGGGCGGCTGGAAGCTGCCGAGCCGGTCGCGGTGGTCCAATCGCCTCGGACCGGACAGCTCTGGCTGGTGGCAAATCGGGCACTCTACCGGGCGGCAGCCCTGGGAAGCCCGTGGGAACGGCTCTCCAGCCTGCCCTTCGCCTCCGGTACCCCAGTGCTTGCAGGAGAGGGGACAACGGAGGTGTTGTTGGTCCCGACCCCCTACGGACTGTGGCGAACCACCGACGGCGGGACGACGTGGACTCAGGTGCACCCCGTGCTTTCGGACCGTGCGACCCGGCTGTGGGTCCATCCACTTGCCCCAAACGTTGTGGTGGGGATGCGCGGGCAAGCAGCCTGGCGCAGCACCGATGCCGGCGCAACCTGGGACCCCATCCCGGCGCCTGAGGGAACCCTTGCCGCCATGTGCCCATTTGGGACGCTCCAGGAGCTGCTCGCCTTCACCAGCCGCGGAGTGTTCCGCAGCACCGATGGAGGCATCTCCTGGGAGGCTCTGCAGGCGGACCTCCCCAATGAGCGGATTCTCTCGCTTGCCGTCGTCGCAGGGGTGCCGCCGCAGTTGATTGCACTGCTGCCGAGCGGAGCGTACATGAGTGCCGATGGGGTTTCCTGGCGTGCGATTTCGACGGCGACGGCTCCGCCACAGATGCTCTTCACCTTCGGTGGGCTTGTTGCTGCGGTCGCGCCCGATGCCATCCTGCTGCTGCGCGCAGATGCTACATGGCAGGCGGTGTACTCTGGTGCGACCGACCACATCAGTGCGGTGCTGCCGGTTGCGGGCGACCGGATGCTGGTGTTGTCGGAGTTGCAAGGGGTGGAGCTCTACCGCTGGCAGCCGCAGCCGCAGTGGCAGCGCCTGATGGCGGGGTTGGATGATCCGCGCATCTCGTATCTCTTGCCTGTCCCCGATGGGCTGATCGTGGGCAGCCCGGGCGCCATCTTCTGGAGCTCCTCCGATGCCACCGTGGTGGACAATCTCACGCGCGAGGGCTTCCCACGCCCGGCAGCCATCACCGCCGTTGCTGCGTACACGGGAGGACTCTACGCGGCAACCCGGTTTGGGCTGTATCGGTACGACCGTGCGCAGGGGCGATGGCAGACTGTGACCGAAGCGCTTCCCGCACTCGATGAGGTTATCGCGCTGAGCTGCTCCCTCGATGGGGATACGGTGCTGGCGCTCTCGGGCGCTGGGGAGCTCCTGCTCTCCACCGATGCAGGGCGAAGCTGGCAGAATGTGGAGCATTCGTACCGGCTCAGCGGCGTGCTCGTGGCGCCAACAGGAGAGCTTTTTGCATTCGGGACGGATGGCATCCTCCGCAGTCGTGATGGAGGCAACACCTGGCACCCAGTGGCGGGCTATCCTTCGGCGAAGGGGTGCTACGCGCTGGTGATCCACCCCCGGCAGCCGCGCTCGATGCTTGCCAGTGCAGTATTGCCGGGAAGCCGCACCGGGGTTCTCTTGCGCAGCACCGACGGCGGGGAGAGCTGGCAGCAGATTGCTCCGGCAGAGGTGCTCAATGCGGGCGTGCTAAGCGTGGCGCCTGCAACGCAGGCTGGGACATGGGTTGTCGGAACCCTGGAGGGCGAGGTCTTCCTCACAACCGATGACGGCGGGAGCTGGCGCTCGTTGGGGGGACCCGACCGCCTTCCCGTGCCGGCGCTTGCCCAGGTGGGGGAGTGGGTGTTTGCGGGAACGGAACGAGGGCTCTGGCGGGCTCGGCTGAGCGTCGACGTCCCGACGTCGCAGCCACAGGAGCTGCTTGTGGAGCTGCGGGGGAGGGAGCTGCGGGTGCACCTTGCCGCCGAGAGCTCCGGAGTGCTCCTGGTGTGGGATGTCCTCGGTCGCGTTGTGGCGCGCTATGCCGTGATGCCAGGGGTGGAGCAGCGGATTGTGCTTCCATCGCTGCCGGCGGGGGTCTACGCGCTTGCGCTGTATGCAGGGCAGCGGCGGCATCTCTCGTGGATAGCGCTGCCGTGAAGAGCGGATGCTCTCCGTCTGCATGATTGCCCGCAACGAAGCCGCTCGAATTGGGCGTGCCCTGGAGAGCGTCTCCTGGGCGGAGGAGAGGATTGTGCTCGACTGCGGCAGCACGGATGGGACCGCCGAAATTGCCCGCGCGCACGGGGCGCAGGTCTATCGGGCAGAGCACACGCCCAATCTCAACGTCAACAAGAACCGCTGCATCGCCCTGGCACGCCAGGAGTGGGTCCTGCTGTTGGATGCCGATGAGGTCGTCGGGGAAGCCTTGGCACGGGAGATCCGCACCGTCGTAGCGCGGAATCCGCGGGAGAATGGATTCTGGATCCCGCGCCGCAACTGGTACTTTGGGCACCTGGTGCGCTACGGTGGGCAGTATCCCGACTACCAGCTACGGCTCTTCCGGCGCGGGACGCTGCGCTTCCCCGAGCAGCACATCCACGAGTATCCTCTGCTGCGGGGCACCGCTGGACGGCTCAGGGAAGCGCTGGACCATTTCCCCTACGAGACGCTCTCGCACTATTTGGCAAAGATGGACCGCGATACGGAGTTCCACGCCCAATACCTGCTGCGGCGCTATGGGAGAGCCCACCTGGGGCGGTTGCTCCGATTGGTGCTGCTGCGCCCGGCGTGGCGCTTCCTGGAGCGGTACCTCCTGTGGCAAGGATTCCGGGACGGATTTGCCGGGTTCCTCTGCGCCTGGCTCGATGGGGTCAATTCCATCGTGGCGGCAGCGAAGTATTGGCAGGTATCCGAGCAGATGGGTTCGGAGCATGTCCTTTCCGAAGCGAACCGTGACGTGCGGGGAGTTGCGCCGTGAGCATGTCGGGCGCTGGGTGCGGCTCAACGGCTGGGTCGCCCGGGTGCGCGACCTGGGAGGGGTAATCTTCGTGGACGTGCGCGACCGGTACGGGATCACGCAGGTCATCGTGCGCCCCGCCGAGCAGCCGGAGATAGCGCAGCAGGTGCGGCAGTTGACCCCAGAATCGGTCATCTGGGTGGAGGGGACGGTGCAGGAGCGAGAGAGCCCCAATCCGCAACTGCCGACCGGCTTGGTCGAGGTCCGCGCCGAGGCGCTCGGAGTGCTGAGCCTGGCAGAGCCGCTTCCCTTCCCGCTGAGCGAGGAGGGGCGGGTGGGGGAGGAGCTGCGCCTACGCTACCGCTATTTGGACCTTCGCCGGGCGCAGATGCAGCAGAATCTGCTGCTGCGCCATCGGGTCTACCAGGTCGTGCACCGCTACTTCGATGAGCTGGGCTTCGTGGAGGTGGAGACGCCGATACTGGCACGCTCGACGCCCGAAGGTGCGCGCGACTTCCTCGTGCCCTGCCGACTGCAACCGGGCAAGTTCTACGCCCTACCGCAGTCACCGCAACTGTTCAAGCAGCTGCTCATGGTTGCCGGGCTCGACCGCTACGTGCAGATTGCCAAGTGCTTCCGCGACGAGGACCTGCGTGCCGACCGGCAACCCGAGTTCACGCAGGTGGACGTGGAGATGTCCTTTGTGGAGCCCGATGACGTCATCGCCGTCACCGAAGGGCTGTTTGCCCGCTTGTGGCGCGAGGTGTTGGGCAGAGAGCTCTCGCTCCCCTTCCCTCGGCTCTCCTATCGGGAGGCGATGGAGCGCTACGGCTCGGACAAACCCGACCTGCGCTACGGGCTGGAGCTGGTGCGCCTGACGGAGCTGTTTGCCGATTCCGGCGTCAAAGTGCTCCGCAGCGTAGTGGAGCACAACGGGGAGGTGGCTGCAGTGGTGGCGCCGGGCTGTGCCGGGTACACCCGAGCGCAGTTGGAGGAGTTGACGGAGTTGGCACGGCGCCACGGAGCTTCCGGCATGCTCTGGCTCAAGTATGAGGAGACGGGCTGGAGCTCGCCGGTGCTCAAGCACTTTCGGGAGGGCGAATTGGAACGGCTGCAACAGCGGCTCCAGTTGCGCCAGGGCGACCTGGCGCTCCTTGTGGCAGACCAGTGGGAGCGCTGCTACAGTGCGCTTGGTGCACTGCGGCGCGAGATTGCCCGCCGCTTGGGGTTGACGCGGTCGCAGCAGGATTGCTTCGTCTGGATTGTGGATTTCCCGCTGCTGGAGTACTCCGAAGAGGAGGGTCGCTTCGTTGCGCGCCACCATCCCTTTACGGCGCCGCGACCGCAGGATATCCCGCTATTGGAGAGCGCCCCGGAGCGGGTTCACGCGCAGGCGTACGATCTGGTGCTCAACGGCGAGGAGATCGGCGGCGGGAGCATCCGCATCCACGATCTGGAGCTGCAGCGCCGAGTGTTTGCAGTGCTGGGGCTCTCCCCGCAGCAGGTCGAGGAGCAGTTCGGATTCTTCCTGCAGGCATTCCGCTACGGGGCGCCGCCGCATGGAGGAATCGCGCTGGGCTTGGACCGCATTGTGATGCTGATGGTCGGCGCGGAGAGCATTCGGGATGTCATCGCCTTTCCGAAGACGACCAGTGGGGCATCGCTGCTGGACGGTGCTCCGGCGCCGGTGCCGCAGGAGCAGCTCCGCGAATTGGGCATTGCACTTGTGCCATCGGAGGAGGAGCACTGATGCGGCGACGGGAGTTCCTCAGCTTCGGTCTGGGATTGCCTGCGCTCTTCGGGCAGCGCCAGCGCGACGACGCCGACAGCACCGTAAGCCGCTACATCGTCTCGCGCATGTTCCAGAAGGCGCGAGCCGAAGGGTGGGTAGCGCTCCCCATGGGCGAATTGATGTGCCGCTTCGGTGAGCTGCTGCTCGGCACGCTCTACGCCACGGGAACGCTGGAGAGCCCCGATGGGGAGGAGCGCTGCCGAGTGGACCTGACGCGGGTGGATTGCTTCACCTTCGTGGAAGCGGTGCTGTGTCTGGCGCGCACGCTCAAGCGCGGTGCAAGCACCTTCGAGGAGTTCCTCGCCGAAGTCTGCTGGACCCGCTACCGCGATGGACGGCAGGGCGATTACACCACGCGGCTGCACTATACAGCGGATTGGCTCTACGACAATGAGCGGCGCGGGGTGTTGCGGAATATCACTCCTCAGCTCGGCGGCAAACCGCTGCAGTTGAAGCTCTCGTACATGTCCACCCATGCCGAGCAGTACGTTGCGCTCCGCCGCCGTCCCGAGCTCATCGAACGGATTGCCGAGATCGAGCGCGAGATCTCGCTCCGCTCACACTGGTACATCCCCAAGCGGGAGGTTGCCGCGATTCTCCCGCAGCTCCAGCCTGGGGATATCCTGGCGATGACGACCAGCCGGGCAGGGCTGGACTACGGGCACATCGGCTTGGCGTATCCCTGGAAGGGACGACTCTGTGTGCTGCACGCTTCGCAGCGGGCGGGCAAGGTCATCGTGGATGCTCCGGTGCCGGAGTACCTGGCGTCGGTTGCAACCCACACAGGGATCACCGTTGCGCGCGCGCTTGCGCCATCGTAGAACGGTGCAGAATCTTGTCGCTGCAGGGCGGAACGAAGGTGAGGATACGGCAGAAGAGTTCCCAGCGGCACGGCAGTTCCGAACCAGGGCAGCCCGGCGAGCCCGCTGTGTGGCGCGTGTCCGTGCGGGTGATTCCCAATGCTGCCCGCAGCGCCGTTGAGGAGTTGCCCGGCGGAGAGCTCCTTGTCCGCGTTCCTGCGCCGCCGGTGGAGGGGAGGGCGAACGAAGCAGCGCGCGAGGCGCTGGCGGAGTACTTTGGGGTTGCGGTATCGCGGGTTCAGTTGCTCAGCGGTGCGCGGAGCCGTCGGAAGATCTTCCAAATCCGGCGCTGATTCCGGGGCGCCCTCGGCTGAGGCGTGGGGCGGCGGAGGCTGTCGGTGTCGGCAAGCGATGCTGGGATGTCCGGTATGGGGCTTGGGTGCCGCTGTATTTTTGCCTTCCGGCGTTGTGCTGCTCAAGAGTGCCGGATGATGTGGGTGTGGATCGTGGCGATTGCGCTCGGGGGCGGAGCAAGCCTGGCGGTGGGGCAGGAGCTGCAGTGGGGGGTGCGCTGGAGTCTCCCGCTGCAGGGGACATGGGAGCTCTCCGAAGATGGAGCCCCGTGGGTGCCCGTTACGGTCCCGCATGCCAGTGCCCGTGCAGACGAGCTGCGCTATCGGCGGAGCATTCGGGTGGACAGCGCTGCCCTTGCCCGCTTTCGGTGGCATTTGTACACGCTCGGCATCGCCGATGTTGCCGAAGTATGGCTCAATGGGGAGTACGTCGGGCAATTTGGAAGCTACGGGCTGCCGGCGTGGTTTCCGCTGCCGCAGGGGAAGCTGCGCCCCGGCGTGAACACGTTGGAGTTGCGGATACAGCGCGTCTGGGAGGTGCGAGCGTTTTTGGGCTCGGTCTACCCCGTAGGATGCCTTCGCGAGGTGTACCTGGTCGGGACGGCACCGCAGTGGATCCAAGGGGTGGTGGCAAGGGTGCAGGTGGCGCCTTCGGTAGAGCGGGCGGAGCTGGCGCTCAGCGTATCCCTGGGAGCCGATGCCGCTCAGGCAGAAGCCTCTACGCTGGGGCTGCGGGTACGCCTCTTACGGCTTCCCGATAGCGCGAGCGTTGCGGAAGAGGTGCGCCCGGTTGCTGCCGGGACACAGGTGGAGCGGTTCCGGCTCTCCATTACAGCACCGCAGATGTGGTCGCCGGCGCAGCGCCACCGCTATGCGCTGCGGACTGAGCTGCTGCGCGACGGGACGGTAATTGATGCGGTAGTCCAGCCTGTGGGCTTTCGCCACGTGGACACGTGGGCGGATACGGCAGGCACCGTATGGCTGCGGCTCAACGGAGTTGCCCGACAGCTGTACGGGGTGGAGTACTACGTTGACGCTACAGCCATTGGGGCACCCTCGGCAACACAGGTGCGGCAGATGCTCTCGGCGGGGATTCGGCTCATCCGCTTCCGGGGAGCCCTTCCCCACCCGCAGTGGCTGGAGTTGTGCGCGCGGGAGGGCATCCTTGCAGTGCTGGAGCTACCGATTGCCGAACTCCCACCGTCGCTGCTGCAGCGAGAGCGCTACCGTTACGCGGTCGAGCAGGTTGCACGGCTGGTGCTCGATGCCTATGGAGCCAACCCAGCCGTAGTGGCGGTGGGGACCTTCCAGGGGATTCCAGTCGCGGGAGTGGTGCACAATCCGGTGCTGCAGCGGCTGGGTCAGCTCATCCGGCAAGCAGGGATGCTCACCGCATGGGAGTTTTACGGCGGAGGGCGTTACCCTGATACGGCAGCGGCTGAGCTGGTGTTGGTGCGTGTCCATGAGCCGTTTGTGGAGTGGGAGCGGCTGGTGCAGGAGCTTCAACGATGGCGCCAGGCAGTGCCCAGGGCAGTTGTACTGCCAATCTGGGGATTCCCCGTCTGGCAGCAGCAGCGGGGCTACTTAGTGCCAGGGTCGGAGGAGGCGACCGCATACTGGCTGTGGCGCTTTCTGAAGACGGCGCAGCAGCTCACCCCTGCCGGAGCAGTGGTGTGGAGCTGGAACGACTATGTGCCGGCATATCCGCTGGTGAGCTTCCCCGAAGCGGAGCGCTTCTCTTCCCGCAGCGGTCTCCTTGCCAGCTCGGGCGAACCTCGGGCAGCCTACCGCGTGGTGCAGGCGGCGGTGCACGGGGAACCCGAACCATTGCTGCCCCCTGGGCAGGAGCAGCGGCTGTCGCTTCCGTTGTATACGCTGTTGGGAATTGGGTTGCTGCTGGTGTTCGGCGTGGTGCTCAACCGCTCTCCGCAGGTGCAGCAGGGGATTTGGCGGGCGTTGGTCCATCCGCATGGTCTCTTTGTGGACCTCCGCGAAGGGTATCTGCCCGTGTATCGGGTGACTGGGACGGTGCTCGGGATGGTAGCGCTGGTGGTGGGCGTGTTTGCGGCAGTTTGGGGTGAGTGGATGGTGCGCCAGCCTGGATGGGTAATGCTCCTGTGGAGGATGGTGCCGTGGGAGCCAGTACAATGGCTCCTGGCATGGGTATGCGACCGTCCGTTGGTGGCGGTGGTGGGGACGGCGGCGGCGCTGGCGTTGGGAAGCGTGGGCGGAGCGGTGCTGCTGTGGGGCGTTGCACGCCTCCTGCGGACAAGGGTCTCGTGGAAAGCCTGCTGGCTCTTGACGGTATGGGCAGCGGTGCCGTTGCTCCTACCGGTGCCACTGCTGCTCCTTGGGGAGCAGTTGGTACGGTTGAGCTGGCTGCGCTGGGTGAATGCCGCGCTGCTGCTCCTTGGGATTGCGTGGAGCGGGTATCGCTGGCTGTATGGGGTGGGTGTCCTCCTCCAGCGCCCCACCTGGAAGGTGCTGCTGACGCTGGCGTGGATCGGCGTGCTCCTTGGAGGGATCGTGCTGGGGATCTACGAGCTCGGTCGCGAGCTGCTATCCACGATGCAGTATGCGCTGGCGTGGTGGATACCCTAACCGAGGCAGACGGTTCGTCAACATAGGCGGCAGCTTCCAAGAGGAGCATGGCAACGGCTCAGCAGGAGCGGAGCAGGAGCAAAACCGTGCAGGAGCTGACGCCTCGGCAGCGCCTGGTGCTGCAGGCAGTGGTGCAGCTCTACGTGCAGACGGCAACACCGGTGGGGTCGCGGACCCTGGCGCGCTACCTGTGGCGGCAGCTCCGGTTGAGTCCTGCCAGCATCCGCAACATTATGGCGGAGCTGGAGGAGCGGAAGCTCCTGACACACCCGCACACCTCGGCAGGGCGAATCCCGGCAGATCTGGGCTACCGGGCGTACGTGGACATGCTCATGGAAGCCCAGGAGCCCACACCGGAGGAGCGGCGCGTTATCGCCGAAGCCTTGAGCGCTGCCGAGCACAGCGAGGAGCTACTCCAAGATGCCACGAAGGTGCTGAGCGCACTGAGCTCGGCGCTGGCAGTGGTGCGTTCGCCTGTGCTGGACCAGTTGCGCATCCGGCGCATTGAGCTAACGCAGTTGAGCTCGACGGCACTACTGCTGCTGGTGGTGCTGGAGTCCGAGCTCATCCGCACGCTGATCGTTGAGACCCCGGTCACAATCCCGCAGCGGCGACTGGATGCGGTGGTCCAACTCCTCAACGAGCGCTGCTGCGGGCGTACTCTGGGGGTTGTGCGCACCGCTTTCGGTGAGCTCCTGGCTGGTGCCGAGGAGATCCCTGCCCAGGTGGTGCAGGTGCTGCAGGGATCCTTCGACCAACTTGCTCGCAACGAGGAGTGGAGCTCGGTCTACATCAGCGGAGCTTCGCAGCTTCTGCGCTATCCCGAGTGCGCTTCACCGGAGCGGTTGCGCAGCATCACGCGCCTCATTGATGAGCGCCAGTACCTGCTGGGGTTGCTCGCCCAGTGCGAGCCCAAGCTGCAGGAGCAGGGTCTCTACATTGGGATTGGGCGCGAATTGCACCGCCGCGAGCTCTGGGACTACAGCCTCATCCTGGCGCGCTACCGGATGGGCAGCGGCTGGGGCATCGTGGGGGTATTGGGACCCAAGCGCATGCCCTATGCGCGGCTCATCCCGATGGTGCGCTATGTGGCGCAGCTCATTACGCAGCGGCACGCTCAAGCATAAAGCGGTGCAGCTGTTCGTCTTCCGTGCCGGAATTTCCCAAATGTGCCCCAACGAACGCAGGTGAAGATGCTGCCAGAAGAGACCCCTTTGGAGCCAGGTACACCAGTGCCCCCACCTCCGGCGCAGAAGCTGCGCGACACATACCTGCGCCACGAGGAGGGGAGCGCTGCTGCCGTGACGTCGGAGGAGCAGCCCACAGCGGCTGAGGAGGCGTCCGCTCCCGAGCGCTCCACAGCGGAGTTGGAGGAGCGGCTGCAACAGTTGCAGCAGCAATACGAAGAGCTGCACGACCGCTACCTCCGCCTGGCAGCAGATTTCGATAACTACCGCAAGCGGGTCCTGCAGGAGCGTGAGCGCTGGATGGAGCTGGCAAACGAAAATCTCCTGCGCGGGCTATTGCCCATTTTGGACGACCTGCATGGTGCTGTGGAAGCCGCCCGCTCCACCCAGAACGCGGAAGCCCTCCGGCAGGGCTTGGAGCTCATCTACGCCAATGCGCTCAAGCTCTTCCAGCGCTACGGCGTTGTGCCAATGGAATCCCCTGTGGGCAAGCCCTTCGACGTCCGCTACCATGAGGCGGTCGCGCAGCTCCCATCGGCGTTGCCGGAAGGGCACGTCGTTCAGGAGTTGCAGCGCGGGTATCTTCTGCATAACCGCGTACTGCGTCATGCGAAGGTAGCAACCTCCAGCGGTGCACCGGAGGATTCCTCCCCGACGAATACCGCGCAGCAAGCCTCCGAATGAGCAATGCGCGACTACTACGAGATCCTTGGGGTCCCGCGCACGGCAACGCTGGAGGAGATCAAGTCCGCCTACCGCAAGCTGGCGTTGCAGTACCATCCAGACCGTAACCCCGGGGACCCCACGGCGGAGGAGCGCTTCAAGGAGATTGCGGAAGCCTACGCCGTGCTGAGCGACCCAGAGAAGCGTCGGCTCTACGACCTCTACGGGCACGCTGGACTCCGCGGAGAGGGGCAGAGCGCTCCCCACTTCACGACGCTGGAGGAGGTGTTCCGCTACTTTGCGGACCTGTTTGCGGATCCCTTCTTCGGGGACATCTTCGGCGTCTCCGGGCAGCGGCGCACCGCTGCAGAGCCGGGAACGGATTTGCGAATTCGGCTCCGGCTGACGCTGGAGGAGATTGCCCAAGGCGCGGAGAAGCGCATTGAGTTCACTCGCTGGAACCCCTGCCCTGCGTGCCGTGGCACTGGAAGCCGCAGTGGACGGCTCCGCGTGTGCCCGCAGTGCGGCGGGCGTGGAGAGGTGCAGCAGGTGAGCCGTTCCCTCTTCGGGCAGCTCATCCAGATCCTCGCCTGTCCGGTGTGCGGGGGAATCGGGCAGCTTCCGGAGGAGCTGTGTCCTGAGTGCGGCGGTGAAGGGCGCGTGCAAGGTCGGGCGGAGGTCACCGTGCAGGTGCCCGCAGGGGTGGCTGCCGGGGACCGGCTCACACTGCGGGGCGAAGGGAACGCAGGGCGGCGTGGAGGCGCAGCCGGCGATCTCATCGTGCTCATCGAAGAGGAGGCACATCCACTCTTCCGGCGCGAGGGAGCGGATCTGCACTACACCCTGCAGTTGAGTTTCCCAGAGGCAGCGTTGGGCACGGTCGTGCACATCCCCACCCCCGCCGGGGAGAGCGTGGAGCTCTCCATCGAGCCAGGGACACAGCCGGGGACGACGCTCCGGCTCTCCGGATACGGGCTTCCGCAGTTGCGTAGCCGCCAGCGCGGGGACCTCTACGTGCACGTGAACGTGTACGTTCCCGAGCGCCTGAGCACCGAGGAGCGCCGGCTGCTGGAACAGCTTGCCGAAAGTGAGCACTTCCAGCCCCCGGATGCTCGGCCTTCTTCCACCGATGGCGCGGGCAAATCCGGGGCGCTGGGCTTCTGGAGACGCCGCAAGTCGTACGCACATCGCCACCGTCGCTGATGAGAGCGCTCAAGGGCTTTCTCCAGCGCCTGCTCGGGGTCAACGAACGCGAGGCAACTGCGGTGGTGCTCATCGCGGGGTTGCTGGGCGTCGGAGCAGTGTATCGGACCCTCCTTCAGCCTCGGGTGGGGCTTGAACCGTCGCAGGTGCAATCTCTGCTCGATAGCCTTGCTCAGGTGCAATCTGTTGCCGCTATCGCCGGAGCCCAACAGCAGGATGCGCCCGGAGATACCCAGCGCGTGCGTCCACGCCGGAAAGCTGAGCCCACGGAGCCCATCAACATCAACACTGCCAGCAAAGCCGAGCTCATGACCCTCCCGGGCGTGGGGGAGGTGATCGCCGAGCGCATCTTGGAGTACCGCCGAACCAAGCGCTTCGAGACTCCGGAGGAGCTCATGGAGGTCAAGGGCATTGGTCCGAAGAAGTTCGAACGGCTGCGTCCCTACATCCGCGTCCGGTAGCGGTGGTGCACGCGGCGCTCCATATCACGCAGCGCTATATCTGGGCAACACTGCTGGAGCCCTTGCCCGAAGGCTTGCAGTTGCGCACGGCGGCAGCCTATCGGCTCGAGCAGTCCTTCACTCCAGAGCACTTGAGGGCATGCCTGCGGGAGCTCCTGCACGGGGATGGAGCGGTAGAGGCGATCTCGGTAGCGGTTTCCCCAGAACTGGCAGCCCAGGTGCACCAGTTCACGTTGGAGGAGGGCGACGAGCAGCTCGAACGCTTGCTTGAGCTGGTGGACGAGGAGCTGCATGCGCTCTTCGACTACGACCCGCAGCGGTTCCACTCCGTGTGGTTCCCCGTGGGGCGGGAGCGGCGATGGCTCTTCGGTGCGGTCTTCCGTCGGCGGGAGTGGGAGCAGCTCCAGCATGAGCTGGAGCGAGTTTGCCCGCAGGTGCGGCTGCTGCCGGAGTTGGCGCTCTTCCCCTCCGCGTGGGAATACAACTACCCAGAGCACCAGCGCGAAACGGCTGTAGTGGTCCAACTGCAGCAGCCCTTTGTGGACATCGCTGCAGTGGAGGGGGAGGAGCTTGTGGACCTCCGCACGGTTCGCTTGGGCGAGAGCCTAACGGCGGAGCAACTCGGTGCACAGGTTGCTGAGCGGCTCGTGAGGCTCTTCGAGTCGGAGGGCTTCCCTTGGGGGCGCTACATCCTGCTCTGCGGTACGGAGCTACGCCGAGGGGTCCTTGAGGCATTCCGCCGCAAGCTTGCCGAAGGCTGGCGGAGAGAGCAGCCTGAGGTCCTGCGGTTGAACGCATTCCGGATGCTCTTTGCCCCAGAGGCGGAGTCGGTACGGGAGTTTGCTGCCCGTACGGCGCATCTCTTCTGGGGCTGTGTGGGTGCGGCGGTGGCGAAATCGCTTCCGATTCTGCAGCGCTGATGCGCATCACCGGTGGTCAATGGCGCGGGCGTGTGCTGCTCTCCCCTGTGCGCGCGGGAGTTCGCCCCAGCATGGAGCGGGTGCGGAAGACGGTCTTCGATATCCTGCACGGGATGCTGACGTTGGAGGGGATAGCGGTGGCGGACCTGTTCGCCGGTACAGGGAGCTACGGAATAGAGGCACTGAGCCGAGGCGCGGCGATGTGCGTGTTTGTGGAGCGGGAGCGGCGTCTGGTGCAACAGCTTCGGCAGCAATTGCAGCAGCTTGCCGTTCCCGAGCACCGCGTGCGGCTCCTGTGTGGGGATGTGTTTGCGCTTCTGCCCCGATGGCAGGAGCTGGGCTGTGCGACGCCGCAGCTCCTGTTTGCCGACCCCCCTTACGGACAGCACATGGGGGAGCGCCTCCTGGAGCTGCTTGCGCAACAGCGTTGGGTTGAGGAGGGGACGCTGCTCTGCTTGGAATTGAGCGTGCGTGACCGCTTCGGTCACAGCATTGGGGCATGGCAGCTCCTTCGGGAGCGCCGCTTCGGGGATACCCTTGTGCAGTGGTGGCAGTACAGGAGGGAGCAATGAAGCGCTGGGCGCTGTACCCGGGGACATTCGACCCGATTACGAACGGGCACGTGGACGTCATCGAACGGGCGGCGCAGCTCTTCGATGGCGTGATCGTGCTCATCGGGCATAATCCCGCCAAGCAGCCAATGTTTACGCAGGAGGAGCGCCGCCAGATGGCGCAGGAGTCGCTGCAGCACCTGCCGACGGTCGAGGTGGATGTCTTCGATGGACTCATCGTCGAGTATGCCCGGCGGCGCAATGTGGTGGCGATTATCCGAGGGCTGCGGGCGGTGTCGGACTTCGAGTATGAGCTGCAGATTGCGCTCATGAACCGTCGGCTGGCACCGGAGGTGTGCACGGTGTTTATGGCGCCACACGAGCGGTACGCGTACGTCAACTCCAGCATCGTGCGCGAGCTGGTCCGGTTCGGTGTGGTGCCGGAGGAGCTGGTGCCGGCGCCCGTAGCGCAGCGCCTTCGGGCGTGGATTGCGCGGCAGCGGGATTAGCCGTTGCGCGCCTCCTGGCACAGTTGCGCCAGGATTTGCAGCGCCTCCAGTGGGGTGATCCGCTCCGGGTCTATGCTGCACAAGCGCTCGCGGAGCCGCTCCTCAGCAAGGCTGAAGATGCTCAGTTGCACAGGGGTGCGGGGACCTACACGCTCCAGTGCAGCGGAGGTGGTTGCGCGACCGTGCTCGGACTCCAACTGCCGCAGGATCTCCTGCGCGCGCTGAACGACCCATGCTGGGATGCCCGCCATCTGCGCCACATGGATACCGAAGGAGTGGTCCGTGCCCCCGGGGCGAATTCGATAGGTGAAGAGCAACTGCCCGTCCACCTCCTGGACTTCGGCGTGGTAGGCACGGATGCGGTCGTAGCGCTCCGCCAGGGCATTCAGCTCGTGGTAGTGCGTGGCGAACAATGTTCGGGCACCGATGAACTCGTGGATGTACTCGGCAATTGCCCAGGCGATGGAGATGCCATCGAAGGTTGCGGTGCCGCGCCCGACCTCATCGAGCAGGATCAGGCTCCGGCGCGTTGCCGAGTGCAGGATTGCCGCGGCTTCGTGCATCTCGACCAGGAAGGTGCTCTCGCCCCCGGTGAGGTTGTCTTGCGCTCCAACTCGGGTGAAGATGCGGTCGACAATGCCAATCCGGGCGGCGCGGGCGGGAACGAAACTGCCGATTTGCGCCAGCAGCACAATCAGCCCCACCTGCCGCAGGTAGCAGGATTTGCCGGACATGTTCGGTCCGGTCAGGATGTGAATCTGTTCGCGCTCGGTGTCCAGATAGGTGGAGTTGGGGACGTACTGCTGCCCTTGGGGCAGGAGGCGTTCGACGACGGGATGGCGTCCGTCCTCGATGGAGAGGATTTCGGAGTCGTCCACCGTTGGCTCGCAGTAGCCGTAGAGCGCGGCAACGTGCGCCAGGCTCTGGAGGCAATCCAGGAGGGCAACGTCGCGGGCGAGCTGCTGCAGCATGCCGAGCTGTTCGAGGACCCCTTGGCGGAGCTGCTCAAGGAGCTGCTGCTCCAGTGCGGCGATCCGCTCTTCGGCGTGCAGCAGCTTGGATTCCATCTCCCGAAGCTGGGGAGTGGTGTAGCGCTCGGCGTTCGTGAGTGTCTGCTTGCGCTCGTACTCCGGTGGGACCTTTGCCCGATGGGCATGGGTGATCTCGATGTAGTAGCCGAAGACGGCGTTGTAGCCGACCTTGAGTGAGGGGATACCAGTGCGGCGGCGCTCCTGCTCCTGGTACTGTGCCAGCCAGTCTTTGCTGGAGTGGAGCAGGTGGCATAGCTCATCCAGCTCTGCGCAGTAGCCCTGGCGGAAGATAGCTCCGCTGCCGAACTGCGAAGCAGGGTCGGAGCGCAGGGCGCGCTCCAGCGTCTGTGCCAGGGGCAGGAGCTGCTGGAGGGCATCGGAGAGGTGGAGCTGTGAAAGGAGCGCTTCGCGCGGCAGTTCCTGTAGGAGCTGGGCAATGCGCTGGCAGAGGACAATGCTCCGGGCAAGCTCGGCGTACTCGCGTGGGAGCGCTTTCCCGGTGGCGATCCGAGCGGTGGTGCGCTCCAGGTCCAGGAGCTGCGGCAGCACCTGGCGGAGCTGTTCGCGGACTGTGGGGTGGTCGTAGAGAATCCGCACGCTGCGCAGCCGCTGGTGGATTGGCTCCAGTACGCGCAGAGGGCGGCGCAGCCAGGATTTCAGGAGGCGTCCGCCCATCGGTGTGAGTGTGTGGTCGAGGAGCTTCCAGAGGCTCCCCTCCGCGCGTCCGTCGGCGGCGGTGGCGAGCAGCTCCAGGTTCCGCTGTGTAGCGGCGTCCAGCTCCATGAACTCGGAGGCGTTGTAGTAGTGCAGGCTGCGCAGTTGCGGAGCTTGCTCCTGCTGCGTTTCCCGGACGTAGTGCAGCACCGCCCCGGCGGCAGCCAAGCCCATGTGCAGGTGCTCCACACCAAATCCCTTGAGGCTGAGGGTACCGAAATGGCGCGTCAGGAGCTGGCGGGCAAACTCCTCTTCGACCAGCCAATCCTCCAATCGGGTCAGAGCCGGTTGCCACCAGAGCTGCTCCCGCATCCCCTGCACGGTTGGGAGATCCCGCCGGGCAACCAGCAGCTCTGCAGGGGTAAAGCTTGCCAGGACCTCTATCCATCGGACGGGCTCGACCTCGCTCACCAGGAACTCCCCCGTTGAAGCATCCGCAAGGGCGATACCGGCAGGCTGCTGTGGGTGCAGCGGGAGGGCAACAGCAGCCACGTAGCGGCTGTGCTTGGGCTCGAGCAGCTTCTCTGAGAGAGCCACCCCTGGGGTGACGACCTCAACGACGCCGCGGCGCACAATGCCTCGGGCGAATTTGGGGTCCTCCAGTTGCTCGCACACGGCGACGCGGTATCCAGCGCGCACCAATCGCGGCAGATAGGTATCGAGCTGGTGGTAGGGAAAGCCCGCCATCGGCACATCGCCGGCGGCTCCGTTGTTGCGCCGGGTGAGCGCAATGCCGCACACCCGCGCGGTGATGGCGGCATCCTCCTCGAAGGTCTCGTAGAAGTCCCCCAGGCGGAACAGCACGATGGTATCGGGGTACTGCTGCTTAATCTGGCGGTATTGCCGCATCAGCGGAGTGTCAGCCCGGCGTGCCATCGCGGCAGCACAAGAGGAGAGGAACCCGCGCAAAATTACCACCGTACCCGCTTGCCCCGGGCGCAGCACGGGAAGAGTGATTTTTGTCACTCCGAAGATTGAGCCTACTCATTGGCTGCGCGGCTGCAGCCGAGCCGATTTTGCACTCGGCAGCAGCTTCGGCTGCAGAGGATGTTCCACAATCCATCGAGGTGCCAATGACACGGGAACGCCAACTCCTGCGGCGAGCTCTCTGGGGGATTCCGTTGGTGGTTGCGGCAGCCTTCGTCTTCAGCGGCTGTCCAGGGACAAAGCAGACGGTCAGTGGCGGGGACGTTGCACAGCGCGTGTACGTTGCACCGGGGCAGTATGATGAGTTCTACGGCTTCTTCTCGGGCGGATTCTCCGGGCAAGTGGCTGTGTACGGTCTGCCCAGCGGGCGGCTTTTCAAGATTATCCCCGTCTTCTCGGTCAACCCCGAAAATGGCTACGGCTATACGCCCGAGACACAGCCCTTGCTGATGACCTCGTACGGCTTCATTCCCTGGGATGATGCGCACCATCCAAAGCTGTCGCAAACCGATGGCGTGACGGATGGGCGGTGGCTCTTCGTGAATGCCAACAACACCCCGCGGATCGCCCGGATCGATTTGAGCACCTTCGAGACAGTGGAGATCCTGGAGCTGCCCAATTCTGCGGGGAACCACGCGTCGCCTTTTGTGACGCAGAACACCGAGTACATCGTTGGCGCAACGCGCTTCAGCGTGCCCGTGCCGCAAAAGGATGTGCCCATCGCCTCGTATGCTCAGGAGTTTCGGGGGGTGCTCAACTTCGTTGCTGTAGACCCGCAGAGCGGACGGATGCGCCTGGAATTTCAGATTCTGGTGCCGGGTTTCAACTACGACTTGGCTCACGCGGGGAAGGGACCTTCGCACGGCTGGGTCTTCTTCACCTGCTACAACACCGAGCAGGCGCATACGCTGTTGGAGGTCAACGCTTCGCAGCGTGACAAGGACTTCATCGCAGCGGTCAATTGGAAGAAAGCCGAGGAGTACCTGCGGCAGGGCAAGTACCACGAGATGCCGGCGGAGTACTTCCACAATGTCTACGACGAGAAGCGGCACATGGCAACCTCGGAGCGGCTGACCCGGGTGAAGGTGCTCATCCCCTCGGAGTGCCCGGGGATGATCTACTACCTCCCGACCCCGAAGTCGCCCCATGGTGTGGATGTGGACCCAAGCGGTGAGTACATCGTTGCTGGAGGGAAGCTGGCGACGGTCATCCCAGTGCACTCCTTCTCGCGCATGCTCAAGGCGATCGAGAACAAGGAGTTCGATACCATCATCGACGGCATCCCCGTGCTCAAGTACGAGTCCGTCATCGCCGGAGAGGTGCAGAATCCAGGGCTGGGTCCGCTCCACACAGAGTTCGACGGCAAGGGGTACGCCTACACCTCCTGCTTTGTCTCCTCCGAGATTGTCAAGTGGAAGCTGGGAACGTGGGAGGTGGTCGATCGCATCCCCACCTACTACAGCATCGGGCACCTGCTCATCCCTGGCGGGGATAGCCGTAAGCCGTGGGGCAAGTACGTGGTGGCGTTGAACAAGATTACGAAGGACCGCTACCTGCCAACCGGACCGGAGCTGGTCCAATCGGCGCAGCTCATTGACATTTCGGGCGAGAAGATGCAGCTCCTGCTGGACTTTCCGACCCTTGGGGAGCCGCGCTATGCCCAGGCGATTCCGGCGGAGATCCTCATGAAGCGCTCGGCAAAGGTCTATCCGCTGCAGGAGAACCAGCATCCCTACGTGACCCGAACTCCGGAGCAGGCGCGCGTCGAGCGCAAGGGGAATGAGGTCCACGTGTACATGGTCGCGCTGCGCACCCACTTCCGTCCGGACAACATTGAAGGGATCCAGGTCGGGGATCGGGTGTACTTCCACGTGACCAATTTGGAGCAGGATTGGGACATCCCGCATGGCTTTGCGATCCTGGGTGCGAATACGGCGGAGATCCTGATCATGCCCGGGCAAACGAAGACGCTGGTATGGGAGCCGAAGAAGCCAGGGGTTTATCCCTTCTACTGCACCGACTTCTGCTCGGCGCTGCATCAAGAGATGCAGGGATACGTACGGGTCTCCCCGCGCGGAGCGAACGTGCCGTTGACATACGGCACCGGAAGCGAGTAGGTGTGCTACGCACAGGCGGGGATGGGACGCAGCGCGGCTCCTGTCCCCGCCATTGTTGTTCAAACAGCTCAACATGAGGGCTTCAGCAATGCGTACGGCAAGTCGAATCGTGCTGGTGGTGAGCGGGATACTGCTGGGCATAGGGTTGGTTACTCCGTTGTGGCGCATCACGTTGAAGGCGCCACAGTACCCCGAAGGGGTGCAGATGTACATTTGGGCGACGCGTCTGAGCGGGCAGGTGGAGCTCATCAATGGGCTGAACCACTACATCGGCATGCGCCCAATTCGGGAGGAGGATTTTCCTGAATTCGCCGTGATGCCGTGGGTGTTGGGTGGACTGGGAGTGCTGGCGGTAGTGGCGGCGGTGCTCAACCGCCGAGGATTGGCGCTCACCTGGGCAATCCTGTTGCTGCTTGCAACCGTGGTGGGGTTGGCAGACTTCTACCGCTGGGGCTATGAGTACGGGCACAATCTGGACCCCCGCGCTCCGATCAGGGTGCCGGGAATGAGCTATCAGCCGCCGCTAATCGGCTCTAAGCAGTTGCTCAACTTCACGGCGTACTCCTATCCCGACCTCGGTGGGTGGGCAGCCTTTGCCGCGCTGATCGTCGGTGGGGGTGTTGCTGTGGGAGAGTGCATTGGGGCGCGCCGCCGTCGGCTTTCCTGCTTTGAGCTACGGCAACACACCCGGGAGCCGCTACCGGTATGAAGCCCTGGAGTGTGCTGCTGGGGATCGCTCTCCTGCAAGCGTGTGCGCCCGCGCCGGAGCCGATCCGGTTCGGGGAGGAGACCTGCGTCTACTGCCGCATGGGGATTGCCGATCCCCGCTACGGCGCGGAGATCGTCACCCGCACCGGACGGGTGTACAAGTTCGACGCGCTCGAGTGCATGATCGCTTTCGAAGATGCTGGGGAGGTGGATTCGGCGCAAGTGCATTCGCGCTGGGTGGTGGATTTTGCTCAGCCCGGGCAGCTCATTCGTCTGGAGGAAGCGGAGTTCGTATTTGCACCGGAGGTGCCCAGCCCGATGGGCTTGAACGTGTACGCAGTCAAGCGCTCTGCGTCGCGGGAAGGGTTGCCGCCTGGGCAGCCGGTGAGCTGGGCGCAGGTGGTGCAGATGGCGCGCCGGGCATCGCCGTAGTCGGCATGGGCGGGTGGAGGAGTTTGCTGCTGTTCGGGGTTGCTGTGCCGCTGTCGGCGCGCGTGCTGTGGGTGGGGGCAAGCGCTGAGTTCCCGACGGTGGAGGCAGCTCTCCGGGCGGCGCGTCCAGGGGATACCGTGCGGCTCCAGCCAGGGGTGTATCGGGAGTGGGGATTGGTGGTGGAGGTCCCGATCGTGCTGGAGGGCAACGGCGCAGCAGTACTCGATGCGGAGGGCGGGGGAGAGATCCTGCGGGTGCGTGCCTCTGGGGTGACCATTCGGGGACTGGTGCTGCGGCGTTCGGGAGTGAGCTTTTTACGCGATAATGCTGCAATCCGCCTGGATCGCGTGCAGGACTGCCGGGTTGAGCGGAATCGGCTCGAGGAGAACTTCTTCGGCATCTACCTGGCGCGCTCTGCTCGGTGTACGGTGCAGGAGAACAGTATCCTCGGCAAAGCCGAGCGCGAAGCCAGCGCCGGCAACGGTATCCACCTGTGGTACTGCCGCGATATCCTTGTGCGCGGGAATACCATCGCCGGGCACCGCGACGGCATCTACTTTGAGTTCGTGCAGCGGAGCACCGTGGAGGAGAACCGCTCGGAGAGAAATCTGCGCTACGGACTGCACTTTATGTTCTCCGATAGCTGCCTCTACCGCCGCAATCGCTTCCGCGAAAACCGCGCTGGGGTGGCGGTGATGTACTCCCGCTTCATCACGATGGAGGAGAACCGCTTCGAGGACAACTGGGGAAGTTCCGTGTTCGGGCTGCTGCTCAAGGACATCTACCGCAGCCGCATACGGCGCAATGTCTTCGTGCACAACACGGTTGGGATGTACGTTGAGGGCTCGGACCACAACGTCGTGGACAGCAATCGGTTCGAGCGCAATGGATGGGCGCTCCGCTTGATGGCAAGTGCGCAGCGCAATGTGTTCCGCGCAAACAGCTTCGTGGCAAACACCTTCGATCTGAGCACCAACAGCACGCGCAGCTTCAACGAGCTGCGGGGCAACTACTGGAGCCGCTACCGAGGCTACGATTTGGACGGCGATGGGTACGGTGATGTGCCGTTCCACCCGGTTGGGTTGTTTGCGCTGTTGGTGGAGCGGTTCCCGCCGGTGGTGCTCTTCTTGCACAGCCTGCTGGTAGAGCTGCTGGAACTTGCCGAGAGGGTCTTCCCCGTGCTGACGCCGGCAGCAATTGTGGATCCACAACCGCTCATGGGGCAGCCGGTATGATTGTGCTCCATCGGGTCTGCAAGCGCTTTGGAACACAGCGGGTACTGGAGGACATCTCCGTGACGATCCCTGCGGGGAGGTCGGTGGCGGTGGTGGGTCCGAATGCGGCGGGGAAGAGTACCCTGCTCAAATGCATCTTGGGGCTGGTGCGCGTGGATTCTGGGGAGATCTGGGTCGGTGGGGTGTCGATCGAGCAGACGCCGGCGTATCGGCAGCGAATGGGCTACATGCCGCAGCAGCCGCGCTTTCCGGAGAATCTCACCGCTGCGGAGATTATCGAGCTGGTCAAGCAGGTGCGCGGATTGAGCGGAGCAGTGGAGGAGCCCTATATCGAGCGCTTCTCGTTGGCGCAGGAGCTTACGAAGCCCGTTCGGGCACTTTCCGGTGGCACACGCCAGAAGCTCAGCGCGGTGCTGGCGTTGATGGGGGAGCCGGAGATCCTGGTGTTGGATGAGCCGACAGCGGGATTGGACCCCGTAACGGCACAGCGCTTCAAAGCGGAGCTGCGCGCCCGGCGCGCTGCAGGGACAACGGTGCTGCTGACAACGCACATCGTCAGCGAGCTCCCCGAGCTTGTGGATGAGGTGTTGGTGCTGCTGGAGGGACGGGTGGTCTTGCACGAGCCGATCGCGGCGCTGGCGACCGATGGAAGCCCAACGGCGCTGGAGGAGGCGTTAGTGCAGCGGATTCGGGAGGGATGATGCAGGCGGCACAGGTCATCGCACGCTGGGAGCTGCGCAATACGCTCAGGAGCCGCTGGGTTGCCGGCTACGCCGGTGCCATTGCGGCGCTCTCTGCGGGGCTTTTTGCTTACGGTGGCGGGATACCGGAGCAGGTTGTGGTGAGCCTGCTGAACGTGGTGCTCTTGGTTGTGCCGCTGGTGAGCCTGCTGTTTGGGGTTGTTTCGGTGCACACCGCGCGGGAGTTTTTGGAACTGCTCCTGGCACAGCCGCTGCGGCGTGAGGAGCTCTTCTGGGGATTTGTGCTCGGCACCGTTGTGCCAGTGGCGCTGGTGGTGCCCGTGGGATTGGGGATTGCCTGGGGCGTTGCGGCGCGGCAGGGGTGGGAGTTGTACGGAATCCTGGCGCTGGAGAGCTTTCTGCTGTCGGGGAGCTTTGCAGCGTTCGGCATCTGGTTTGCGCTGCGATGGGAGGAGCGCTTGAAGGTCTTTGGGGCGGCGATCCTGCTGTGGTTTGCCCTCTCGGTGCTCTACGATGGGGTGCTCCTGGCAGCGGCGTTTCTGCTGCAGCGCTACCCGATCGAGCGGGCATTGTTCGTGGCGCTCCTCCTGATCCCAATTGACCTGGCGCGGGTTGCGGTGCTGCTGCAGGTGGATGCAGCGGCATTGCTGGGGTATACCGGGGCGCTGTTGCGCCAGGTTGTGGGCAGTACTTGGGCGATTCCGCTGGTGGTTGTGGGGTCGCTGTGCTGGCTCATTGTGCCGCTGTGGCAGGCAGCCCGTACCTTTGTCCGCAAGGATTTCTGAGCAGCGGTAGCGGAACCCTCCCTCCAGCCTCGGAGTAGAAGGCAGCGGAGTTGTTTCGCCAGCGGTTTGCTATGTTTGCACATGGTGGGAAGGCGTCCGGTAGGGGAGCCGATGCTGCGGGCAGTGCTTGTGGACGACGAAGAAGCAGCACGGCAAGAACTTGCACAGCTCCTGGAGCACTACTGCAGTGCAATGGTGGAGCTTGCTGCTGCGGCGGCATCAGCATCGGAGGCGCGGATGCTTATCCCGCAGGTGCGCCCCGACCTTGTGTTCCTGGACGTGGAGATGCCCGGGGAGAACGGGTTTGCACTCCTGCGCTCTCTGCCACGAGAAAGCTACGGCGAAGTGGTGTTCGTAACAGCCTACGACCGCTACGCAGTGCAAGCCCTCCGAGTGAGCGCGGCGGATTACCTGCTCAAGCCGGTGCAACCCGAGGAGCTGCTGGCGGCTGTAGAGCGCGTCTACGAGCGGCGGCAGCAGCGCGTCCGTTCGCCCTCGGTGGAGACCTTGCTGGACAACCTCAGTGGTCCTGCGCCGCGCCGCATCGTCGTGCCCTCCGGCAGCGGATACCACGTGCTGTTGAGCTCGGAGATTGTCTACGTCGAGAGTGAGCGTAACTACGCTCGGTTTGCAACTGTGCACCGGGAGAAGTTCCTGAGCGTGCGCCCGCTGGGGCACTGGGAGGAGGTGCTCGCGCCGATGGGCTTCTTCCGCGTGCATCGCAGCTACTTGGTCAATTTCGAACACGTGCGGGAGATTCGCCAACAGCCCGACGGCGATTTCGTTATCGTCAGCACGCAGGAGCGCTTACCGGTCGCACGGCGTCGGGTAGAGGCGTTCATCCGGCGGCTACAGAGCGGCTGATATGGCAGAGCTGCCGACGCTGGAGCAACTGCAGCAGCACCTGCAGGAGCTGCCGTTGGCAGAGCGTGTTCGCTACTGCATTGAACTGGCGCAGCAGGCAAGCCGGCAGGACCCCTCACGCATTGCCGATTTTGCCCGCTGCGCTTACGAGGAAGCCTTGGCAATCGGCGATGCAGAGGGCGAAGCTGAAGCCATGCGCCTGCTCGGTGTGGGAGCGCTCTTCGCTGGGCGCTACCCCGAAGCCGTACAGTGGCTCCAGCGGTCTGCACAGGCGTTTGAGCATCTGGGCAGGAAGGAATCCCAGCTCCATGCCCTGCTGAGCCTGGCATTGGCGTACCATTCCCTGGGCAATACTGAGCAAGCTGTCGGGGCGCTGCAGCACGTGTTGCAGGAGGGGCAGCCCTTCCCCATTCTCCGACTGAAGGCGCTGCAGAACCTCGGGGTCATCTTCGGAGAGGTACGCCACTACGAGCAGGCACTCCGCTGCTTTGAGGATGCCATCGAGCTGGCGCGCCAATGTGGAGAGCGCCGAGAGTTAGCACGTGCCTACACGAACGCTGCGCAGATTCTGGCGTCTATGGGGCGCTATGCAGAGGCTTTGGAGCACCATCGGCGCGGGGTCGAACTGAAGCAGCAACTGGGCGACCTCTACGGTGGTGCGCTCTCGTACGCAACGCTGGGCTACGTGCTGGCATCCCAACGGCAGTACGCTGAGGCAATCTGGGCATACGAGCAGTCGTTGGAGATGCGCCGCTCCCTTCAGGATGAGCGTGGGAGGGCTCATGTGCTGCTGAATCTGGCTTGGCTGTGGCGGCGGTTGGGCAACTTCGAAGCCGCAGCCGAAAGGCTGCAGGAGGCGGCGGCAATTGCCCAGCGGCTGGGGGAAGCTCCGCTGCTGTACGAACTCTGGCGCGAGCAGACCGAGCTGGAAGCAGCCCGTGGGGATTTCGCCGCAGCGCTGAGCTCCCTCCGACGCGCCCTGGAGCTTCTGGAGCAGTTGACAAACGAGCGCACGCGCCGCGCGGTCGCCGATATGGAGGTGCGCTACGAGCTGGAGCGCCAACAGCGCCGGCAGGAGCAGCTCCGGCTGCAGCTCTTGGAGTGGCAGTACCGCGCGGTGCAGGCACAGCTCAGCCCCCATTTCCTCTACAACGCGCTGATGACCGCGCGGACCCTCATGCAGCAGCATGCGGAAGCAGCAGAGCAGTACCTGCGCGATCTTGCAGCGCTGATGCGCCACATCGTGGAGGCGTTGGATAAGCCGCTTGTGCCGCTTGCAACCGAGCTGGAGATTGCCCGACTGTACCTGGAGCTGGAGCGCCGCAATGGGAAGCTGCAGCTCGAATACGCCATTGAGCTGGAGCCCTCACTGGATGCCCACGAGAGTTGTGTCCCACCGCTGCTGCTGCAACCGATTGTGGAAAATGCGCTCAAGCACGGGCTTGCCCCAAAGGGGGGTGGAAGGCTGCGGATCGCCGCTTGGGCGGAAGGGGAACAGCTCCTCATCGCCATTGAGGACGATGGCGTGGGGCGTTCCTCCGAGGGCGTATCTCGGAGGCAACATCGCTCGATGGGGTTGCAGCTCACGACGGAGCGGCTCCGCCTGTTGCAGCAATCCGTAGGGCGGAGGGCAGAGTTCGAAATCCAGGACCTGCACCGCGAGGATGGATGCCCCGCCGGGACCCGTGTGCTGTTCCGCTTGCCGGCAGAGCTCACGCTCCAGGATATGGAGCTGGGACCCCCGCCACCATAATTCCCAAGAGGATTCGTCGACAGGTTTTGGAGCAAACAAATGCAGTCGAGATTAAACTGGGTCGAAGTGCCACTGTTGAGGAGGCAAAGAGCTTACATGACGCTATAGGCAGACTCGCTGCGGATTTGGAGGGAGTTGATAGAGTGCTATGCCGATTGTTCCTCCGCGTCGGGGCTTGCGCGTTCTCAACTTTAGCAAGCTCGATGGCATACAGTTTGCAAGTGTGATAGCGGAAGCGGTTGAGACAACTTTGGGGGCACGGAGAATGTTGCCCCTGAAGATAGTTGCAGGCGACCTGGTAAGTAACCTATGGAAGGAGAATCCCTATGGAGAAGCGTACCTCCAAAAACTGGTGGGAACTGACGTTCGAGGAGTTACTGCAGCTGCCGCCCGACAAACTGCGGGAGGCACTGAGAGAGTCGGCACTTCACGCCGACGACGTTTGGCTGATTCCGAAGAACGACCCGCTGTTTCAGGAGATTTCTCAAGAGTGGTTGATATTTACGCTACCGAGGTCCGACCGCTCGAAGAACGATACTACGGATGGCTCCGAGGACTCCGAGACTTAGCCTGCAGGGGAGAGTGGGAGAAAATCCCCGAAGAGCTGCAGGCATTCATTCGGAAGCTGCTTCGCAAGCTGCCTCGCACGGCTGAGCAGGAGTCCGACCCAGCCGAGACTCCGCCGCGCAAGGGGAAAGCCAGGACGCGGCGTGCTGAGGCTGCTGTACACCCGAGGCTTCTCTCGGGGGCGAGCCGGTTGCCGAAGCGGTTTCCGAGGCTCTGCCGCTCCGGTACCTCCGGAGGCTACGGCAGCACCTGAGATGCCCATCACTGAGCCGGAACGCTTGCAAAGTCCTATTTTCGCCTCCGAACCGCTGAGCACGGCTCGATGCTGCTCCTTGTGCTGCTGCTCTTGGCTGGCTGCGGCGGGTTGGACCCAACGGTGCTCCTGACGGAGGCGTACATCACCGGCACGGTGCGCTTCCGTGGGGCATGGCCTCCAGTGGACAGCCTGCAGGACCTTCGCGTTGTGGCGTTCCAGAACTACCCTCCGCAGGATGTGCTCGGCGAGGTGCTCTCCGGCAAGGCGCTGTTCACCACCGAGCGGCTTCCCTTTAAGGTGGATTCGGCAGCCTATCAGCTCCGAGTTGAAAAGCTGCCGGTGACCTTCCGCTACATCGTCGTGGCGCAGCAGTACGGTCCGGATCCCCTCCGCCACTGGCGGGTGGTGGGCATTTACGGCTGCCCTCCGCCGGCGGATACGGCGTGCCAGCCCGGCAGCCTCCAGGTGCAGGAGGCGGGCAGATGGTACCGAGCCGATATCGAGGTGGATTTCGAGCACCTACCGCCGCAGCCATTCCCATGAGGCAGCTCCGTTGGCTCGCCGTGTTGGGAACCGCAGGGATGCTCTGGGCGCAGCAGCCGCCCGGGGCTGTACTGCAGCTTGTGGTACGCGATGCTGCCACCGCGCAGCCGCTCTCCGGCGCTACGGTGCGGCTGCAGGGAACGGTGTTGGGAGGCATTAGCCGGCGCGATGGAACGGTCCGCCTGGAGCGCATTCCGGCAGGGGAGTATGCGCTCGTGGTGAGCATGGTCGGCTACCGGGTGTGGCAGCGCACACTCCGGCTTCAAGCGGGCGATACCGTGCGCGTGCTCGTTGAGCTGGAGCCGCAGCCGGTCGGGCTGGTTCCGATTGTGGTCACCGCTGCAAAGCGGGCACAGACGCTGCAGGAGGCGCCGGTGAGCATCTCTGCCGTTGAGCTTGCACCGGTGCTGGAGCGCAGCTACTCTAAGCTGGACGAGGTGCTGCGGACGATTCCCGGGGTGACGGTCAACCGCGACCATGTGAGCATCCGGGGGTCTTCGGGATTTGCCCTTGGGGTGGGCTCCCGCACGCTGCTGCTGCTGGATGGCATCCCGCTGCTATCGGGCGATAGCGGGGAGATGAAGTTCGATGCCCTGCCGCTGATGGCAGCCGAACGCATCGAGGTGCTCAAAGGCGCAGCCTCGGCGCTCTACGGCACAGCGGCACTCGGGGGTGTCATCAATGTCATCACGCGCGAGCCATCCGAGCAGCCTCAGGGCGCCTTCCGGCTCTACGGTGGTGTGTACGGCACTCCGCGCTTTGGGCAGTGGCGGATTGGGCGGCGCGGGTTCTGGGGTGCCGATCTGCGCTACACGCAGCGGCTGGGACCGGTCGCACTTCTGAGCAGCGCCACAGTGGTGCGCGACGAGAGCTACCGGCTCGACGACGACTCCTTCCGCTGGCAGCTCTTCTCCAAGCTCACCTGGAGGGTCAGCCCGCCCACAGCCCTGACCGTGCTCCTCCAGCACGCCGATGATGACCACGGCAATTGGCTCTACTGGCGCAGCCTGCAGGAAGCAACCCGTCCGGGCAATTCCGATAGCCCACAGCGGGTGCGTTCGTGGAAGAGCCTTCTTGCTGCCGAATGGCGGCAGTTCTGGAGCACACGGCTCAACAGCACCCTGCGGACGGGGATGTACCGGACGGAGTTCCGCAATCGGCTGCCCGGAGCGCCGGACACCTTGCCCAGGTCGGTTGCCTACTCCCTTTCGGCAGAGTGGCAATGGGGATGGCAGTGGCAGCCGAACGCTCTGCTGACCAGCGGAGTCCACAGCATCGGCAACGTGGTGGAGGCGCCCATCTACGGGGAGCGCCGGCAATGGCTGTTGGCAGCCTATGTGCAAGCCGAGCTTGGGATGCTGCGCCCGTTGGGCATCACTGCTGGCGCCCGGCTGGATTGGGAGCGGACGCAAGGGGCGGCAGAGCATCTTGAGCTCAGCCCGCGCCTGGGGATTGTCTACGCCAGTTGGTTCGGTCCGCAGTTCCGATTTGCGCTTGGGCGAGCGTTCCGCGCACCGACAGTTGCCGAGCGCTTTGCGCAGCTCCGCACCGCCGGCTTCGTCGTTCGTCCGAATCCGCAGCTCAAGGCTGAGCGCGGCTGGAGTGCAGAGCTCGGCGCTGCCGATACGCTACGCTTTGCCGGAAAGCCCTGGGCAGTGGATGCGGCGGTGTTCCATTCGGACCTCTTTGACCTCATCGAGCCAGGGTTTGGGCAGGATGCGGCGATCCAGTTCCGCAATGTCACGCGCGCGCGGGTACAAGGGGTGGAGCTCAACGCGACCGGCTGGGTGGGTCCGAGCCTGTGGGCGAATCAGCCCGGTGCACTCCGCTGCGAACTGGCGCTGACGCTGCTCAATCCGCGTGATCTGAGCGCAAACAGCGTGCTCAAGTACCGCAGTCGCTGGCTTGGAATTGCCCGTGGGATGCTCCCGCTGGGCTTTGGGGAGCTCCATCTGGAGTACCGCTACCAGAGCCGTGTGGAGCGCATCGATGAGGAGTTCAGCACCCTTGGGCTCATTCGCCACGCCGATCAGCGCGTTCCCATCCACGTTGTGGAGCTGCGCTGGACGCTCGAGGGGATGGCGCTGGTGGGACTGCCGGTGCAGTTGAGCCTGGGCGTGCGGAACGCATTTGACTACTACTACACCGAGGTGCCGGGCAATTTGGCAGCACCGCGGCAGTTCGTGCTGCAGCTCTCCGGTGGATGGTGATGGTGCGCCAGCTCGTGCAGATTGCCCGATGGGAAGCCGCGCAGACGCTGCGCCATCCCAGCTTTGTCGTTGGCATGGTGCTGCCGGTGGCGATTGTAGCGCTGGGCATCCTGGGGAGCGTGCGGGGCTCTTCGGCGGCGCCGGCGGTGCACAGCATCGGCGTGGTGGACTACTCCGGCGCGTGGGTCAAGCGCTTGGAGGAGCGCCTGGCAGAGCGTGTGCGGACACCGGAGGGAGTGCCCGCGCTGGTGCTGGTGCCGCTTCCGCCACAGCCGGATTCGCTGTTGTGGGCGGAGGCGCTCGACCGGGTCCAGCGTGGCGAATGGCTGGGCGTTGTGCTCCTTCAGGAGCAGGGCACAGTGCTCTCGCTGCGGCTGTGGGCGTCAGAGCAGGGGCTGCCAGCACTGCAGCTTGTGGGGCAGGTGCTGCGGGAGGAGCTCCGGGGGCGTACGGCGCTGCCTGAGCCGGAGCCGCTCGTCATTGCGGAGCAGCGGCGTATCCCTCCGCGCCCTCGGCAGATTGTGCCCTTTCTGCTCGTGGCGCTGTGCGGTGTGCTGATGGCAAGCGGGATAGGCTGGGCAGCCCGAACGCTGACTGAGGAGCGGATGTCACGGTTGGCGGAATTCCTGCTTTCGGTTGTGCCTGCTCGGACGCTCCTGCTGGGCAAGCTCGCAGGGTGCTTGCTCGTGGGAGCGGTGCAGCTCCTGCCGATTGTGGTGCTACTGCGGAAGGGGATGCCGCCGGAGCTTCCGCTGGGGGCGGTTGTGCTGCTGCTGGCTGTGGGGTACGCGTTCGCTTCGCTCTGGGGCATTGTCCTTGGAGCGTGGGCGCGCACGGAGGCACAGCTTCAGGGGGCGGTGGCGCTGTCGGTCTTCGCTGCGGTCTCGGTCCTGTGGATCCTGGGATGGGCTCCACCGGTGCTGCTGCAGGTGACCGCGGCGGTGCCCCTGTGGAGCGCTTCGACGGCGCTGTGGCAACTGGCGCAGCAGGGGCGGGTGGATGCGCTGGTGTGGGGCGCCGTTGGGCTGAGTGTGGGATTCGGTGCTGCGCTCCTGGAGTGGCTTGCACGTCAGGGCTGGCGGCTGTTTCTGCCGGAGCACCCATGAGCCGACCGCCGCGCTGCCTGGAGGAGGTTCTGCAGGAGTTGCTGCGGCAGTCCGGGCTGCAGACGCAGTTGCAGCTTGCCCGGTTGCCGGAGCTGTGGGCAGAGGTTGTGGGGGAGGCAGCCGCCCGCGCCTGCCGCCTTGTGCGCTTTGAGGGTGGCGAGCTCCACGTCGAGGTGCTCGTACCTGCCTGGCGGGTCGAGCTGCGACTGCGGAGCGAGGAGCTGCGGCAGCGGCTCAACGAACGGCTCGGTGCCGAGCTGGTGCATGCACTGCGCATCCGATAGCTGCTGCAGCTTGCACGTCTATAGCCGCAGAGAGTTGGATCTGCCGCAGAGCGCAATGGAACAGCACGAACCGCTGACGACCGTAGACGCCAACGGCTACACCGAAGAGAGCATCCGTGTGCTGGAGGGATTGGAAGCCGTCCGGCGCCGCCCGGCAATGTACATCGGGGACGTGGGCGAGCGCGGGCTGCACCACCTCATCTACGAGGTCGTGGACAACTCCATTGACGAAGCCCTTGCGGGCTACTGCCGCCACATCACGGTGGTGCTCCATGCCGATGGAGGCTGCTCGGTGGAGGATGACGGGCGTGGCATCCCCGTGGGCATCCATCCAGAGCGGGGCATCTCTACGCTGGAGCTGGTCATGTGCACCCTCCATGCCGGCGGGAAGTTCGATAAGACCGCCTACAAGGTCTCCGGCGGACTGCACGGCGTGGGGGTCTCCTGTGTCAACGCCCTCTCCGAATACATGCGCGTGCGCGTCTGGCGCGATGGTGCCATCTGGGAGCAGGAGTACAGCCGCGGCGTGCCGCTGACCCCAGTCCGCCGCCTGGGGGAGACCGAGCGCACGGGCACGCTGGTCTACTTCCGACCCGACCCGCAGATCTTCCGAACCACCGTCTTCCGCTACGAGCGCGTTGCCGACCGGCTCCGGGAGCTGGCGTTCCTCAATCCCGAAGTGACCATCCTGTTGCGCGACGAGCGCGATGGGACCGAGGAGCGCTTCCACTACGAGGGCGGGCTGCGCGATTTCGTGCGCTACTTGGACGAGGGCGAAACACCGCTGACACCGGTCATCCTGCTGAGCGGGAAAGCCGTCGGCGAATCCGGCACGGAGACCTACGTGGACATCGCCCTGGAGTACAACGCCGGCTACGAGGAGCGGCTGCTCTCCTACGCCAACAACATCAACACTGCCGAGGGCGGAACGCATGTGTCGGGCTTCCGCTCCGGGCTCACGCGCACGCTCAACGCGTACGCACAGGCAAATAACCTGGCAAAGGTCCAGCTCATCGGGGACGACTTCCGCGAAGGGCTCACCGCCGTCATCGCCGTCAAGGTTGCCGAGCCACAGTTCGAGGGGCAGACCAAGACCAAGCTGGGCAACAGCGAGGTCGAGGGCATCGTACGCTCCATTGTCAACGAGCAACTGGGGCGCTATCTGGAGGAGAACCCCGCCGTTGCCCGCCGGATTATCGAGAAGGCGGTGCTGGCAGCCGAGGCACGGATTGCCGCGCGCAAATCGCGCGAGCTGGTCCGCCGGAAGAGTGCGCTCGAAAGCGCTGCCCTGCCCGGCAAGCTTGCCGATTGCTCCTCGCGCAATCCGGAGGAGTGCGAGCTCTTCCTGGTCGAAGGGGATTCCGCCGGTGGTTCAGCAAAGCAGGCGCGGGACCGCCGCTTCCAGGCAGTGCTGCCGCTCAAGGGCAAGATCCTCAACGTGCAGAAGGCGCGCCTGGTCAAGGTGCTCGACAACGACGAAATCAACATGATCATCACCGCCATCGGCGGCGGCTTCGACGAGAGCTTCGACATCTCCAAGGTGCGCTACGGCAAGATCATCCTCATGGCAGACGCCGACGTGGATGGTTCGCACATCCGGACGCTGCTGCTGACGCTGTTCTTCCGCTTTATGCGCGAGCTCATCTACGAAGGGCGCCTCTACATTGCCCAGCCGCCGCTCTATCGCATCAGCACGGGCAAGCGCGATTACTACGCGCACTCCGACCAGGAGCGCGATGCCATCCTGGAGCGCCTACGCGCAGAGGGGGTGCGTCCGGATTCCATCACGGTCTCCCGCTTCAAAGGGCTTGGGGAGATGAACCCGGAGCAGCTCTGGGAGACCACCATGAACCCGGAGACGCGCACTCTGCTGCAGGTGACGCTGGAGAATGCCGCCGAAGCCACACGCATCTTCGACATCCTCATGGGCGATAAGGTGGAGCCGCGCCGGGAGTTCATCGAGCGCAACGCGCTGTTTGTGCGCAACCTGGATATTTAGCCATGGCGGGCACGCTGCGGGCGCAACTCCTGCAGTGGGTGCGGGTTCGGCAGGCACTCCTGGGACCCCGCTGCTTTTGGGAGGAGCCTGCCAGAGTGGAGTCGGGCAGCGGTGCAATCCCCGACCCCGGGCATGCATCCCAACAGCAGCGAGCGCAGGCGCCGAGCGTAGCCGTGCCCAATCCCCCGGCGCTATCGGAGGAGCTTCCGCTGCCGGTACTGGAGCCGCCGCGCTTCCGCATGCCGGTGGTGCAGCCATCGGGGCTCTTTGCGCAGCTCCCACCGTGGCAGCAGAGCCAGACCCTGGAGGAGCTCTACGAGCACATCCACACCTGCACGGCATGCCCATTAGGGCTGACGCGCACGAACTTCGTCTTCGGCACGGGGAATCCCCAGGCGGAGATCGTCGTCATCGGGGAGGCGCCCGGCGCCGAGGAGGACGCCCGCGGAGAGCCCTTCGTTGGTGCTGCGGGGCAACTCCTCACGCGCATGCTCGCGGCAATTGGGCTGCAGCGCGAGGAGGTCTACATCTGCAACATCCTCAAGTGCCGTCCCCCGGGCAACCGGCGTCCACTCCCGCAGGAGGTGGCAACCTGCCGACCGTACCTGTGGAAGCAGTTGGAGCTCATTCAGCCGGCGTTCCTCCTGGTGCTGGGGGCAACGGCGGCAAGTGCGCTGCTGGAGCGGGAGCACAAGATTGCCGAGCTCCGAGGGCGTCCAATCCCGCTGCAGGGCATGCTCATGGTGGTCACCTACCATCCGGCAGCGCTGCTGCGCAACCCTCAGTGGAAGCGCCCGGCGTGGGAGGATCTCCAACTGCTGCGCCAGCTCTACGATGCCTACCGTGCGCGCCGTGCTTCGCACCCTGCGTGATGCCGTGCTGACGGGCTTTCTGCTGCTGCTGGGGTGGGGCGCTGCGCGGTGCTCCTTCCGCTTGCGCCGCGCTGTTGGTCGGCTCCTGGGGAGGCTCTGGTGGTGGGCAAGCCCCCTGCGCCGACGTACGACGGTGGAGAACCTCCGGCGGGCATTCCCCGAGCTCTCTGCAGCGCAGCGGCTGCAGCTTGCCCGGAGCTGCTACGACAACGCCGGCACTGTGCTGCTGGAGATCGCCGCGATGGGGTGGATGTCGGAGCAGGCGCTGCGCACAGCGGTGCGCTTTGAGAACCCGGAGCTCTTTGCCCGGTGCGTGGGCAAGGGGCGTGGGCTGCTGCTGCTCTCGGCGCACTACGGGAACTGGGAATGGCTGGCGTGTGCGGCGGGACTGTGGCTGCGCTCCCTGGGGGTGCCCGTGACCGTGGTGGTCAAGCGGCAACACAATCCGTTCGTGGATGCACTGCTGAACCGCTACCGGCAGCGCTGGGGGAACCGGACGGTGCCGCTGGAGCGGGCGCCGTGGGCAATTGCCCGGGCAGTGCGCTCCGGCGAAGCCGTTGCAATGCTTGCCGATCAGCGCGCGGCTCCGGAACATGCACTGTGGCTGCCCTTTCTGGGGCATCCAGCGGCAACGCATACGGCGTTTGCTCGGCTTGCCCTGCGCTTCCGCATGCCGGTCATCCTGGGCTTTGCCCGCCGGGAGCCCGATGGCAGCTACTCCGTCCGGCTGGAGGAGCTCCCTGTTGAGGAGCTACCGGATTCACCCGAAGGGGTTCGGCAGCTTGCGGGATACTATCTGAAGCGGCTGGAGAGCGCTATTGCCCAAGCACCGGAGCTGTGGCTGTGGCAGCATCGCCGCTGGAGGGATTCCCCACCGCCGGTGTACGCTCCCGATGCAACCGCCCCCGCTGCGTGAGTTTGCGCGAATCGCCGTCGTGCAGACGGCATACACCGGCGATGTTGCGCTGGCGCTGCCCTTGATGGAGGCGCTTCGGCAGCTCCATCGGGAGTCGTGGCGCGCTATGGTGGTGCTGCCCAGCACGGCGGAGCTTGCCGCCTGCGCCGCCGCCGTTGACGAGGTGCTCGTGTTCGACAAGCGGGGAGCCCATCGCGGGGTTGCCGGACTGCGCTGGTGTGCCGAACAGCTCCGTCGGCGGGGCGTGGAGCTGCTGCTGGTACCGCACCGTTCGGCACGCTCGGCGCTGCTGGCGTGGATGGCTCGACCGCGCTGTGCAGTGGGGATGGACCGCAGTGCGCTGCCATGGCTCCTTCCCGTTCGGGTCCCCTACCGCTGGGATCTGCACGAGGTGGAGCGGAACCTGTCGCTGCTGGAGCCCTTTCCGGATATCGGGGAGCGGTGGCGCTGCTACGCACGGGCGAGGGTCGAGCTCCGCTTTGCACCGCACCATCGGGAGCATCTCCAGCGCTGCTTGGAGGAGCTTGGCATCCCGCAGGGGCAGCCGCTTGTGGTGCTGGCACCGGGCTCGGTGTGGCAGACCAAGCGGTGGAGTGCGCGGCAGTATGCCCGGCTTGCGCGCTGGCTGCTCCGCCGCGATATCGCCGTCGTGCTCACCGGTACCGCTGCGGAATCGGAGCTGTGCCGTTCCATTGCCCAGGAGGGGGGCGGATGGAGCCTTGCCGGACGGCTCGGTTTGCCGGAGCTGCTGTTGCTACTGGAGCGCGCCTGCTGTGTGGTCTCCAACGATAGCGCCCCGATTCACCTGGCGGAGCTGGTCCAGACCCCGGTCGTAGCGGTCTTTGGTCCGACCATCCCCATGTTCGGCTTTGGTCCGCGCCTGCCCAGCTCTGCGGTGGTGGAGCGGGAGCTGCCGTGCCGCCCCTGTTCGCTGCACGGGGGGCGGCGATGCCCTCTGGGAACGCATGCCTGCATGGAGGAGCTGCCAGCGGAGCGGGTGTGGGAGCGGCTTGAGCCGCTGCTGCCGGCGTAATGAAGGGCACGCTTGTGCGTCTTGCTGCCTGCGAGTTTCACAACGATTGCTTCGGCGCGATGGAGCGCACACGTCGAGAGACGGTTGCACAAGCGCCGGCGGTGCGAATCAACAAGTTCCTCGCCGATGCCGGAATCGCCTCCCGCCGGAAAGCCGATGAGCTCATTCGCCAGGGGCGGGTCAAGGTCAACGGAAAGCCCGCCGTGCTGGGCATGCGCGTCTACCCCTGGGACGAGGTCACCGTAGACGGCAACCAGGTGCGTACGCGGCGCTCGCTGGTCTACATCCTGCTGCACAAGCCGAAGGACTACCTCTGCACCACGCGCGATGAGAAGGGGCGCAAGACCGTCCTCCAGTTGGTGCGGACGCGGGAGCGCGTCTACCCTGTCGGGCGGCTGGACCGCAACACCACCGGAGCGCTGCTACTCACCAACGATGGGGAGCTGGCGAACCGGCTGATGCACCCGCGCTACCAGGTGCCTCGCGTCTACACCGTTGGGTTGGACCGGGCGCTGCGCCCTGCAGATGCGGAGCAGCTCCTGCGCGGGGTCAAGCTGCGCGATGGAGTTGCCCAGGCGGCAGCGTTGGAGGTGGACCCCAAGGATCGGCGCCGGGTGTACGTTGAGGTGCGCGAGGGGCGCAATCGGCTCATCCATCGGATGTTCGCCAAGCTGGGCTATCGGGTGTTGAAGCTGCACCGGCGCGCCTTTGCGTTCCTAACCTGCCAGGGCTTGCGTCGTGGGCAGGCACGGCATCTGACGCGGGAGGAGATCGCCGCGCTGCGCAAGCTGGTCGGGCTGGAGCCCTGATGCGGGTGCTCGTCGTTGCGGGCGACCTCTCCGCCGACCGCTACACGGCTCGGCTGATGGCGGAGTGGCGTGCGCTGCAGCCCGAGCTGGAGTTCGTGGGCATTGGGGGTCCGCAGATGCAGCAGCAGGGGCTGCAGCCGCTGGTGCCCTTCGAGGCGGTCACGGTTGCGGGATTCTGGGAGGTAGCGCGCCGGTACGGATTCTTTCGCCAGCTCCTGGAGCGCTGCACGGAGCTGCTCCCGCGGGTAGATGCAGTGCTGCTGGTGGATTACCCCGGCTTCAATCTCCGCCTGGCACAGCGGGCGCGGCGCCGAGAGCTGCGGGTCTTCTACTACATCGCCCCGCAGGTGTGGGCGTGGGGACGGTGGCGCGCACGCCTCCTGGCGGAGACGGTCTCGCTGCTGCTTGTGGTCCTGCCCTTTGAGGAGGAGTTCTTCCGGCGCTACGGGGTGCCGACGGTCTTTGTCGGGCATCCGCTCCTGGATGAGCCGGCATTGCAGCGGGAGCCGCCTCCGCTTTCGCAACGGCAGATGCAGGTGCTCCTGCTTCCCGGCAGCCGGCAGCAGGAGTGGCAGCGCCATGTGCCGCTTCTGGAGCGCACGGTCGAGCTGCTTCAGCGCGACCTCCCGGGCATTCGCGCTGCGACGGTGGTGCCCCCGGGGATTGCGAGCATCCCTGCAGGATGGTACCGCTTCGGCGACGTCTACGAAGCACTCCAGCAGAGCCGTGCGGCATTGGTGAAGCTGGGCACCTCGACCCTGGAGGCAGCGCTGTGTGGCACACCGTTTGTGGCGTTCTACCGAGCGTCGGCGGTGTCCTACCTGCTGGCGCGCTCGCTGGTGCAGGTACCCTCGGGCGTTTTAGTGAACCTGCTCGCCGGGGGGCAGTCGGTGGTTCCGGAGTTCCTCCAATGGCGGGCGCGTCCGCAGCAGTTGGCGCGGGCGGTCAGGGAGCTGTTGGAATCCGATTCCTGCGCCACGCGGCAACTAGAGGCATTTGCCCAGCTTCGCCATCGGCTCGGCGCCCCTGGAGCCGCCCGCCGAGCTGCAGCGCTACTGGCAGAGGCGATGGCACACCGCTGAGCGTCCCAGACGCCCTACCAGCTCCGGTACTCCGCGATACGCTCCCGCAGCCGGGACGGATTGTGCTGCAAAAGTGGTAGTTTGGTGCTGCCGTGCGACCGAAGGAGCTGCAATGGTGGGCTTTGGCTACGACGTCCATCGTCTTGCCGAAGGTGAGCGCCTGGTGCTCGGTGGGGTGGAGATCGCCTCCGAGAAGGGCACCATCGCGCACAGCGATGGGGATGTGCTGCTGCATGCCCTCTGCGATGCACTCCTGGGGGCGCTGGGGTTGGGGGATATTGGGGAGCACTTTCCCGATACGGACCCCGCCTACCGCGGTATTGCCAGCGGCAGATTGGTCGAGCGCGTTGTGGCGATGGTGCAGGAGCGCGGTTACCGCATCGTGAACGTGGATGCAACGGTGGTGCTCCAGCGCCCGCGCCTGCAGCCATACAAGGAGGCGATTCGCCGCTCGGTGGCGCAACTGTGCGGGATTCCGCCAGAGCGGGTCTCGGTGAAGGCGACGACGCCGGAGCGGTTGGGATTTGTCGGGCGTGAGGAGGGAATCCAGGCGTTCTGCGTATGCGAGCTCCAGCCCCGATAGTGCTGCTGTGCCTGCTCTGGTACGGGTGCGCTCGCTCCGGGGTCATTGCCCCGGGAGAGGAGCCTGCGGTGCCGGAGTCGCTGGCTCCCGCTGAGGAGGGCTACATCGCCGGAGATGCCGTCAGCGCGCCCTCAGGGGTGCTGCTCCTACAGCCGCGCTGGAGCGGCATGCGGCGGCAGACTCTGGTGCGGCTCTATCGCCTTGAGGGGCAGCAGCCCACCCAGCTTCGGGATACGGTGTGGGAGGGGCAATGGCTTGCCGACTCCGGAGGCGCTCGGCTGCTGCACTACGATGGTGTGGGCTGGAGGCGAGTGTGGCTGGATTCGGTGGGGAACCCCTTCCGTTCCGAGCCACTCCGCTTCGAGGCGAACCCTGCAGAGATGGAGGGAGCGCAGTACCTGGGGCAGCTCTATGGCTGGAGCATCTACCGCCGTGCAAGCGCGGGGGAGCTGCTGTTCGTGCGCGATGGGCATCTGGAGCGGCGCCGTGGAGTGGTTGCCCTCCGGTACGAGCCGGCAGTGGCGCTGTGGTGGGCTGAAGCCGATGGGGATTGGCTCGGGATACGGATGCTCACCGCTGAGGGTCTGGTACCCGTTCGGGAGTTCTCAGCATCCGCTGAGTTCCCCTACAGCGGCAAGGAGCGGGTGCGGCTCTATGGGATTCCCGGACGCGGCGCAGCGGTGGCGATTGAAACGAACACGGGGACCTGGTGGCAGCTGTCCGAACCTGGACAGGCGCCGGAGGAGCACACCATGCTCGCACCGGTGCGCTGGAGTGCTCTGCTGTGGGAGCCGGGAGGGCGAGTGTGGTACTGGCTCGAACGTGGTCGGCAGGGCTACGAACTGCGCCGCCGGGATGCCCAGGAGAGGACGCGCACTGTGGCGGTCTTTTCGCCGCTCTACGGCGAACCGCAATGGTTGGAGAGCCTCGGTACGGAGTGGGTGGTGCGCTTCCCCGGGGCAATCATCGTGGGGCAGGGCGAACGCCTCCGCTCCTGGGCAAGCAGCGTAGTGGTGCCCGCTCCGGAAGCCCTCCAGGAGGCAATCCCCATGAGGCTCCTCGGCGGGATGCTTTGGAAGCTCCCCGGCGGAGTGCTGCTGCTCCACCGCCGGGCACAGCCCCTGTGGTGGGTGCACGCAGCGGTGCAGTGGCTGTGGGGACACCTCGGGTGGGCGGTGGTCGTGGGGGCGGTGGTGCTGCTGGGGTGGATGTGGCTGCACCCTCGGATGCAGCTCCGGCGCCTGCTGCCGAAGCAGTTGCCGTGGCTGTGGGTGGGAGCCGATGGTCGGGTCCGAGGATGCTCGGAGGGGCTCCCCTTTGCCCTTGAGCTGCGGGCAATGCTGCGCGAGCAGTCGGGATTGCCCTCCTCCTTCCTCCACAGGCTCGAACGCGCGCGGCAGAGCGCCCATCCCCACTGCTGGCTGTGGGAGAGCACCCGTGATGGGCAGCGGCGTGAGTACCTCGGCTACGCCCTCCCCGTGCGGCGATGGGGCGTGCGCGGGACCATCTGCATCATCCTGGAGGTTACGCAGGCGGTCCAGGAGCGCATGGGCTTCTACTGGAAGGGGCTGGCGCACGATGTCAGCAACAAGCTGGCGCTGCTGCCGGAGGGCTCGGAGCGGCAGGTGCTGCGGCAACTGCAGAGGAACTTGCGCACGCTGGAGCGGCTGCATCCGGATTCGGCGCAGGCGAATTCGCCCAGGGAGCAGGTTCGGCTCGATGAGCTCATCGCGGAGCTCTGCGCGGAGGAGTGCCAGGGGCTGGAGGACGTAGAGGTGGTGCAGCGCTGTATGCCGGTGCAGCTATGGGCGAACCGGGAGCTGCTCAAGCGCGCACTGGAGAACGCGCTCTGGAATGCGCTCAAAGCGGTACGCCAGAGTGAGCGCCGGCAGGTCGTGCTGCGCGCCTACCGACGGCATCGAGAGGTGGTCGTGGAGGTGGAGGATAGCGGACCTGGGCTCCCGCAGAGGTTGCGCGAGGGGATGGGCATGCGCATCATGCGCTGGGTGGTCGAAGGCGAGCACGGCGGACGGCTGGAGTTCGAGCGCGGGCAGAATGGACAGGGGACGCTCGTGCGCTTCCGCTTCCCCAAGGTTTTGCTCAACCGAGTGCGCAATGGAGATACGGCGTGAGGAGCTGCAGGGCAAGCGCATTGTGGCGCTGGATTTCGGGCTGCGCCGGATTGGATGGGCGGTCTGCGATGAGCTGCACCTGAGCGTGACCCCCGGTGGGGTGCTCCAGTACCGGCAGACCGATTTCTGGGAGCGCTTGCAGGCGATCCTCACCGCCGAACGCGCCGAGCTCATCCTCGTGGGGATGCCTGCAGGGAGCGATTCTCCGCGCACGGCACCGGTGATCGCCGCGCTGCGGCAGTTTGTGGCGCAGTTGCGGCAACGCTTCCCCCTGCCCGTCTTTGTCTACGATGAGACCGGCTCCACGCGGCAGGCACACGAGACGATGCGCCAGTTGGGCATCCCGCGCAAGAAGCGCGAGCAGCGTGGGCAAGCCGACCGCATGGCAGCCGCAGTGATTCTGTGGAGCTTTCTGCAGGAGTTGCACACATGGGGAAGGGTCTCCGAAGAGCCGTTGTAGCCGTGCTGAGCGCGGTGGCTGCGTGGGCGCAGCCGCGCGGGATGGCAGACTTCCCCGGACGCATCTTCCTGGGGCAGTTCGGTGAGGGCTGGTTTGCAGAGGCGTACGCGCTGCCCCAGGGCGATTCGCTCTGGGCGGGTGTGCTGCTGCGCCTGCCGTATTCGACGCTGCTGTTCGAGCGCGATGGCGACCGCTTCCGCGCCGTGGTGCATGTCAACGTGGAGTTCGTGGACAGCATCGGCGTTGTGCGGCGCCGTCTGGAGTACCGCGACACGGTTTGGACAGCGAACTACGAGCTCACCCAGTCCAGGGATTCCACGCTGCTGCGGGCACTTCACGGTCGGGTGCCGTGGGGAACTGTGCGAGCCCGATTGCGGCTGCTGTTGCAGCAGCAGGAGCTGCGCGCGCAGGAGCTGGAACTGAGCGATGCGCGGGGGCAGCCCCAGTGGAGCTCGCCGCTGGTGGCGGCTCCGCTGCAGGAGCAGATTCGCCCGTTTGTGCTCGGTGGTGCATTGCCCTTCGGTGCAACCGCCGCCCGAATACTCCTGTGGTCCCCGCGCTTGCGTGTGCACGAGCGCTGGAACTACCGCTGCATCCAGCTCCGCCTGCCGGAGGAGCGCTTCTGGGATAGCGTCGAGGAGCTCTCCGGGCAGCTCCGCCGGCTTGATCCCATGCGGCTGGAGGTCGAAAGCGGTGCCGAGGGGATCGTGCTCCGCCCCGTGCCGGATACGCTCGAGGGCTGGGCAGAGTGTTGGCTGCCGGCAGCAATGCTGGTACCGGGGGTCTACGAGCTCCAGCTCCTCTCCGAAGGGGCGGGCTCGGATACGCTGCGCTGGCGCTTCCGCGTTCGTTGGCACGATATGCCGGTTTCGCTGCGCCGATTCGGCTACGCCGTGCGCGTGATGCAGTACCTGCTCACCGACCAGGAGCAGGAAGCCCTCCAGCGCACTCCGGAAGCCGAACGCTGGCAGCGGCTCTGGCGCTATTGGAAGCGGCGCGATCCCACGCCGCAGACCGCCTACAACGAAGCGATGACGGTCTACTTCCGCCGCGTTGACCACGCCTACTTCGCCTTCCAGTCGGTCAACGAGCCCGATGGAGCGCTCACCGATCGCGGCAAGGTCTACATTCTCTACGGTCCCCCCACGCGCACCGAACGCGAGCTCCCGGTTGCCTCCGCCCCGCGCGAGGTGTGGACCTACGACCGGCTCCAGCGCCGCTTCGTCTTCGAGCTCGCCGCCGATGGGCGCTGGAGACTCCAAGCAGTGGAGAACCTGTCCCAGTAGCCTCAGCACGGGAGATGAGCCAATTGCGCCTGCGACGCCTGGAGCCCGATTCGGCGGCACATCGCCGCTTCTTCGTGCGCCTGCAGTGGAGGTTCTACCGCGACTTCCCCCTGTGGGTCCCGCCACTGCGGGTCGAAGCCGAGAAGCTGCTCAATCCCAAGCGCAACCCCTTCTTTGCCCACGCGCGGATGCAGCTCTTCGTTGCCGAACGCGATGGAGAAGCGGTCGGGCGAATTGCTGCAATCCTCAACGAGCTGCACAACCAGATTCACGGCGACCAGGTCGGCTTCTTCGGCTTCTTCGAAAGCGTTCCCGATGAAGCCGTCGCGCGCATGCTACTGCACGCTGCAGCTGAATGGATAGCGCAATACGGGCGCACGCGTCTGCGGGGACCGGTCAACCCCTCCATGAACGACGAATGCGGGCTCCTTGTGGAGGGCTTCGAGTACCCGCCGGCGATTCTGATGCCCTACAATCCGCCCTACTACGCAGAGCTGCTGGAGGCGGTGGGGCTGTGCAAGGCAAAGGACCTGCTCGCCTACGAGCTCACCAGCCAGGCGCTCACCGACCGGCTCCGCCGAGGACAGGAGCTGGTGCGGCAGCGCTATGGCATCTGGGTCAGAGCCATGGACTTCCGCAATCGGCAGCTCTTTCGGCAGGATGTCGAGCACATCAAGGAGATCTACAACCGCGCCTGGCAGCCCAACTGGGGCTTTGTCCGGCTCACCGATGCCGAAATGGACGCGCTGGTCAAGAGTCTGCGCCAGATTGCCGATCCCGAGCTGGCAATCTTCGCCTACCGAGGCGATGCCCCAATCGGCTTTGCCCTGGCGCTGCCGGACATCAACCAGGTGCTCTGGTACAACCGCTCCGGGCGGCTGCTGCCGGCGCTGTGGTACCTACTCACGCGGCGGCGCTCCATTGACGCGATGCGCATCCTGATTCTGGGGATCCTCCCCGAGCACCAGCACCTGGGGGCTGACGCGGTGCTGTACTACGAGCTGGCGCGCCGAGGCTTGCAGCGCGGAATCCGCCGCGCCGAAGCCGGCTGGGTGCTCGAAGATAACTGGGCAATGCGCAATCCGCTGGAGAAGCTGCTCAACGCACGTCCGTACAAGCGCTACCGCATCTACGAGGCGCCGGTAGAGGAGTTGCGCTGAAACACAAATCGCCCGCGCACGGCAACGGCGCGGATCGCCTCTGGCGACCCCGTGTAGAGGATGCGCAAGAGCCAGCTCCGGCAATCGGTGTGCAGCGGCTCCGCAGGCAGGAGAGCGCGGGAGTCCAGCACGAGCAGATCGGCATCCTTGCCCACCTCGATGCTGCCGATGCGCTGCTCAAGTCCTATGGCGGCGGCACCACCGAGCGTGGCAAGCCAGAGCGCCTCTTCGGGCGAGAGCACAGCGGTGGCTTCCTCGGGCACATAGAGCGAGCGCACCTTTGCCATCTCGCGGGCTTCGCGCGCCTCCTCCAGCACCGAGGGGGAGTATCCGGCGGCAACATCGGTCCCCAGCCCAATGCGGAAGCCCTCGCCGAGGTAGCGGTACAGCGGCATAATCCCGCTGCGCAGGAAGCGGTTCGAGCGCGGGCAGTGCGCGATGGCACATCCGGCGCTGCGTAGCCGTGCGCGTTCGGAATCCGAAAGGTAGATGCAGTGCGCCAGGATGGTGCGCTCGCCGAGCAGTCCGGCACGCTCGTAGATGGCGGTGTAGTCTGGAGCGTCGGGGAAGAGCGCGGAGACGTGCTGCAGCTCCTCTGGGGTTTCGGCAAGGTGGGTCTGAAGCCGCAGCCCATGGTGGCGGGCAAATTCGGCGCATGCCCGCAGCAGATGCTCCGAACAGCTTCCGGCAAAGCGCGGGGAGACGACGTACAGGAGCCGTCCACCATCGTGCCCGTGCCAGCGGGAGGCAACCTGCTCCATCTCCAGCAGCGCCTGCTGCGGAGTCCGGCGCAGCACCTCCGGGACGGCTTGGTCCATGAGCGTCTGCCCCATGAGCACGCGAAGCCCCGCACGCGCGGCGGCTGCAAAGGCGCGGTCAGTCGCCTCGGCAAAGGGAGGTCCGAAGACGACCGCTGTGGTCGTACCGCAGGCAAGCACACTACGGAAGAAGAGCTCCGCCTGCCGTTCGGCAAAGCTTGCATCGGCGTAGCGCTGCTCCAGTGGCAGAATGAGCTCCTGCAGCCACTGCAGGAGCTTGCCCCGCTCCAGCGCGAGTGCCTGGTACTGCGCCAGGTGCGTGTGCACATCCACTAGCCCCGGCAGGGCAATGCTGTGCGGACCGAAATCCGTTGCCGTGAACTCACCGAACCGCTGGCGGGCTTCGGCATCGGAGCCGACGAAGCAGAACCTCCCTTCTCCGTCAATGCCGATGACCGCCGGGGAGAGGCAGCGCACCTCCCGCTGCGAGATCGGCGTCAGGAGCAGCCCTACGCGGTAGAGCTGGAGCTCATTCCGCATCGCTGCGCCGTGGGAAGCAATTTAGAGGTCGTCGCTGCCGAGCAACTCCTTCTCCAGCTCATCTGCGGTTGCGGCGACAGCTTGAATCGCCGCATCCAGGATTGTGGGATCCGCATCGGCGCTGACCTGCGTGCAGAAGACCACCAGGGTCGTGCCCCCTGTTTCCGCTGCCGCCCAATAGCCGATGCCGGTCCCGAGATTCTCCTCAAGCAGACGCCGAGCCAACGAAGCCGAAAGCGGCTTGGTGCTCTTATACGCCGGGGACCAGACCCGGCGCACCTCTGCACCGGCAATCTCGCGAGTGCTCGAGGCGATCCAGACAAGCTGCGTGCGGTTGTCCTCGCGGAAGCGGACTGTGACGGCGTAGTCGCCGTCGTCGTCGACCGTGTAGGAGTAGCCGGCGGCGCGCAGGGCTTGGGCAACGCGGCGGTCGGCGCGGTCGGTTGGATTGGCTCGCCCTCCCAATTGTGCCAGAGCTTCAAGAGGCAGCACAAGCAACCCGACGACGATGAGGTAGCGCATGGGGCAAACCCCTGTTGGTTGTACATTCGCCAAGGTGTGGCGCCCTCAGTATGCAAAGTCAACGCCGATAGTCAGCCGCGTCATCGGGAGGACAAGCTCGCGCTCCAGCTCCGCCAGCAGGCGCAGGTTTCGGTACGGGTAGTAGCTGTACTGCAGAGCGACCGAGTGCGTGCGGAACTGGCGGTAGTATGTCTGCTCGGGCGCTTCGACGCTGGAGAGCAGCACTGCGACCACGTGCGGGAAGTCAACGTAGTCCAACCCCAGAAATCCTCCTGCAAGCCACTCCGAACGGCTCCGGTCGTAGCCGTAGAGCGCCTGCGTGAAGAGCTGCAGGCGCTCGTTGAGCCAGGTTCGCCAGTCAACGCCGACGCGGTAGCCTCGGATGAGCGCCCCGGCAGTATCGGGAACTTCGCCGTAGAGGGCAAACAGCCCCAGGTCCAGCGGGAGCGCGATGTGCCCGAAGAAGACCTTGCGGTTGTCGGCATCGGCGTCGCCGGCGATGTACTCTCCGATGCCGTTTCCGTTGACCACGCCGAGCGCAATGTCAAAGGCGCTGAGGACGATGCCGCGCTGGTAGGTCAGCGGGAAGCGCCCGATTTTGTAGATGCTGTAATCGGCGCGGGTGAGGCGCAGCTCGCGCGGGAACATCAGGTCGCTGATTTGGAACTGCCCGAGCTGCAGCCCGAAGTTCTCCCACGGGTGGAGGTGCACCCAGGCGTCCTCGAAGAACGGGGGTTCGCCCTTCTCGAAGATCACGTAGGCGTAGAAGTTGGCGATCGAGCCGAGTGCGCCGCCGGTGAGGAATTTCGCTGCCCAGGGTGCCTTGAAGTCTTGGCGCCATCGGCGATTCTGCACCCGCAGGTCCGCCCACTGCTGGAAGCGAAAGCCCAGCGGCACATGGTCAAAGAGGTTGAGCGCCTCGTCTCCGGTGACGGTGTCCGGGATGTAGGCGCGCTGCTGGAGCCCCTCGAAGAGGTATCCTTTGTCCATGAACTGCTGCCCGAAGGCGTTGAGCTTGGGAGGGGCTGCGTGGCACGTTGCACACGAGATGTGGTACTGCCGTGCAAACGCTGGAATTGCACGGCTGGGCTGCACAGACGCCAGCGCAAGCCCCAGCGCAGCGATGGCAAGCACCAAGCGGTTAGGCATTTTTCGGCAGCAACTCGTTTACGGCAGCAACTGGATTTCGACGCGCCGGTTCTGGGCACGCGCTTCCTCTGTGGTTCCGCGGACGAGCGGCTTGCGGCGCCCCCAACCCTTGGTCTCAATCCGCCGGGCATCGATGCCATTTTGCACCAGATACTGCTTGACCGCATCGGCACGGCGCTGGGAGAGGCGGTCGTTGTACTCGTCCGTGCCGACATCATCGGTATGCCCTTCGACGAGCACCCGCAGGTTCGGATAGGCGCGCAGCAGCTCCACGAGCCGGTCCAGCTCGGGGAAGGACTCCTCCTTGAGCTCGGCTTTGTCGAAGTCGAAGAAGACCAGCAGCCGGGTGCGCCCGCCCTCGATTGGGGTCAGCAGGATGTCCTTGGTGAGCGGGTTCTGGCGAAGGTCGCGCCCGACATCGAAGCGCTCGCTGTAGAAGAGGTACCCCTCGCGCGATGCCGTGATGGAGTAGCTACGCCCGGAGGGTAGGGCAACGTAGTACTGCCCCGTTTCCTCATCGCTGTAGAGCTCGGCGAGCTTGCGCCGGGTGCGCAGGTCTGTAATTGTGATGACCGCTCCACCCAAGGGCTCATTTGAGCGGGCATCCAGGACGGTCCCTTGGACCGTGAGCACAGGCTCTGGAGGTTCGGGATTGGGGACCACGCGGAAGACATCCAGGTCGCCGGCGGCGGTGGCGCGGCTCAGCAGCGCGGCATCCTCGCCAGGGATGGGCACGAAGAAGAACTCATCGGCGCTGGTGTTGACCGGTGCGGGGAGCTTCTCCGGGCGTCCGAAGGTGCCGTCCTGCTGCATTCGGCTGACGAAGATGTCGAAGTTGCCATCACGGTTGGAGGCGAAGTAGAGCGTGCGTCCATCAGGGGCAAGCATGGGTGCCATCTCATCGGCTGCGGTGTTGAGTCGAGACAGTGGCATGGGAGCCGACCAGCCGCCTCCTTGGCGGCGGCTCATCCAGAGGTCGGTCCCACCGGTGCCCCCGGGGCGATCCGAGGCGAAGATGAGCAGCTCCCCATCGGCACTGAGGCAGGGCTGGGAATCCCAGTACGAGGAGTTCACGCCGGCGCCCGCGTTGCGCACCGTCCAGCGCTTGCCGCGGCGTTCGGCGATGTAGAGGTCGGTACGCCCCTGCCCGCCCAGCTCGTGCTGGAAGGCAGCAAAGACCATGAGGTTGCCGTCAATGGTGAGCGTAGCGGCTCCGACGTGGGTGGCATCGCTGAGCTCGCCGCCGAGCCGTTCGAGCTCGCCCCAGCGCCCCTGCTCGTAGGAGACCCGGTAGAGCCGCTGCCGGTTCCCCGCACGACTGGAGGTGAGGTAGGCTTCCCGCCCACCACGGGCAAACCCCGTCACGAAGTCATCGGCGGAGGAGTTGAGCTCCGGTACCGGCACAACCTGCACGGTGCGCCCCACCGCCCGAGGAGTTACCTGCGCATGCACGAAGGCAACCGCACAGCCGATGCAGGCGAGAACTGCTGCTGTCCGCATGGCTCCCTCACTGGATTGTGAACCAAACACCGACGGTCAAGAGCACGGAGTAGAGCGACAGCCCCTTCCACTGCACCGGTAACGGACCCAGCGTGGGTCCGCGCCACCAGTCTCCTGTGTCCACATCCCCGTTGCGTGGGGAGGAAAGGAGCTGTCCAGAGAGGCGCGGCACCAGCTCCAGCCCTGGGGAGAGTGGAATCCGGTAGCCAATCCCCAGCTCTGCGCCGAAGCGCCCACCGCTGGGGGGCGCGGGAACTGGGTCGTCCGGTCCTATCTCCGCTTCGATCTCCAGCACCCTGTAGAGGTTCCCGTCTGGACCGGGGAAGCCGCAGTCCGAGTTGGGGTCAACTTCGTATCTGTCCGTCTGGCGCACCTTGCCCAGCAATCGATGGTATACGGGTCCGACGGTGAGCCACAGTTGGGGGGTGAGGTCGTAGCGCAGTGCTGCACCGATGGCGAGGTAGTTGGCTTGGACAGTGTAGCGCGATTGCACGCTCACGAGGCTTACGGTGCCAAAAGGATCCTCGCAGTCGGCGATTTTGGTGCCGGAGTTGGACCACTTCTTCTGCTCGTAGCCGAGCTTGAACTGGAGCCCGAGTTTGGGGGCGATACCGATATCCACCGCCGCTGCCGCTGCTGGGGAGATGCCGCTACCGGACTTGAAGATGTCCATCGGGGTTGGCGGGGTGGGCTGTACCCCAGCGTAGTTTATGCTCTGGGAGGCGCTGTTCCAGCTTATCCCTCCCTCCAGCCCCAAGCGGATTGGGGTACGGGCTTCCGTCCAAGGCTCAAACACCGGGGCACCACGGGGACGGAGCACATCCTCCTGAGCGTACAGCAGAAGCGGAAGCAGCGCAAGTGCACAGCGCCAGCGCATGTGAGAGGACCCCAAGTGGAACTTCAACCCGCTACAAAGCTACAAGGCTCAGGGCAAAGCTCAAGCGGAGCTCGGCGTTGCAGCAGTTAGCGTAATTTCGGGCGCGGTGAAGCGAGGTGGCGCAATGCTGTGGCGGTGCTGGGCGCTGACGGTACTGGTATCCGTTGCGACCGCAGCGCAGGAGTGGCGGGTCCTCCTGCGGGATAAGGGTCCGGAGCCCTTCCGCCCGGGGAGCCCGCTCTACGAGCGCACCTACCGGCTGCACAGCGAGCGGGCACTGCAGCGCCGGGCGAAGGTGTTGCCGGCGGATTCCCTTCTGACGCTTGCCGATGCCCCGCTGTACGAGCCATATGTGGAGAGCCTTCGCCGGTTGGGTGCCCAAATTCGGCTGCGGCTGCGCTGGCGCAACTATGTGGTCGTTTCGGCGGATTCCCTCCTGGCAGACTCCATTCGCCGTCTCCCATTCGTGCGGGCGGTCCAGCCAATTGGGCAGGTTCCGCTGCCCCAGGCGGTTCCTCCGAGCGCGCCCGCGGTACCGGAGTACCTCGTGGCGGAGAACGGCTGTGGGGCATTCGACTACGGCGCTGCCCGCTGGCAACTGGAGATGCTCGCCATCCCTGAGCTGCACCGCCGGGGCTGGACGGGCGAGGGGGTGCTGCTGGGGTTGCTCGATACAGGCTTCCGCTGGCGTGGGCGAGCCCCGTTTGCAAGGCTGCGAGTGCTGGCAGAATGGGATGCGCTGCAGGACGATAGCATCACCGCCGTTGCTCCAGGCGAGCCGGAAGCGCAGGATTTCCACGGCACGGCGGTGCTCTCGCTCCTTGCCGCCGTTGCCCCAGGGAAGCTTATTGGTGCTGCTCCCGGGGCAACCTACGTGCTGGCGAAGACGGAGGATATCGCGCGCGAGAGCCACTTTGAGGAGGATGCCTACGCAGCTGCCCTGGAGTGGATGGAGGCGCTCGGCGTGGACGTGGTCTCCTCCTCGCTGGGCTACCGGGAGTTCGATCCTGCGGAGGTCTCCTACAGCGCAGAGCAGCTCGATGGGCGGACAACGATCGTTGCCCAAGCCGTTCGGGAGGCGGTCCGCCGAGGGGTCATCTGCGTGACGGCGATGGGGAACTCCGGAGCGCGGGGGCTTGTCTCCCCTGCCGATGCGGCAACGATAGCCGTTGCAGCAGTGGATTCGAACGGGCGTCGGGCAGCGTTCAGTTCGGTCGGGCGGCGCGGGGCGGAGTTGCGTCCCACTTTGGCTGCGCCTGGGGTCTCCGTTGTGGCACTTGGCACGGCAGCGGAGCAGCCCATTCGCATTTCGGGGACATCGGCGGCAACGCCGTTGGTAGCGGGAGTGGTTGCGCTCCTCCTGGGAGCCCGACCGGAGCTTGCACCGGAACGGCTCTGTTCGGCGCTCCTCCAGACGGCGTCGCAGGGGATGGCTCCCGATACGCTGCTGGGGTACGGCATTCCAGATGCACTTGGAGCGCTCCGGGCGCTCGGGGGTGCTGTGGGTCCTCCGGCGGTGGTACCCACGGCGGCGGGGATGCTGCAGGTGGGGGCGTTCGTGCTGGTGCCAGACCCCTGGCTGCGGGTGTGGGTGGAGTACGCTGAGGATACGCTCGGCAGCGTGGCAGTAGCGGAGCTTCGCCCTTACGGACGCGAAGGGCTGTTCGTGGGGGAGCTGCCCTCGGAGCTGCGCGAGCGGAGCTTCCTCCTACGGGTTCGGGCGCGCACGCCCGGGGCAGAGCTTTCGGGGCGATGGTACGCGGTGCAGAGCCTGCCCCACATCCCCTGCGGGATGGAGCTGCCTCCGAACGTGCCACCCCCCGATGCAGCGCCCCTGCTGCGGCTGCTGGGGAATCCCATCGCGCGGGGAGAGGAATGCTGGCTGTGGCTGCGCGGCAAGGGAGCCCCCCATGGCTGGCGCATCCGAATCTGGGATGTGCACGGACGCTGCTGGGAGGAGCTGACGCTGCCGGAGGCAACGCTTGTGCGGCTGCCAACGCAGCGGCTTGCTGCCGGAGTTTACTGGATCGAAGCGCTCGCGCTCGGCGGTGGGCTTGAGCGCAGCGGTGTCCCGTTGGTCATCAAGTGAGGTGCAAGCATGCCAACAGCGCTCATTACCGGTGCCAGCGGTGGCGCAGGGCGTGTGGTGACGCGCTACTTCCTCGAACAGGGCTGGCATGTTCACGCAAACTGCCACAGCGCGTCCGGTGCTGAAGAGCTCCGCGCGGAGATCACCGAGCCGCTGCAGCAGCGGCTCAGCATTACGGTCTCGGACCTCACCACGCCGCACGGGGTGGAGCAGTTCGTCCGCGAAGCCCCCAAGCCCGTGCACGCACTGGTGCACCTGGTCGGTGGGATTCGCGCCGGAACGCTGCTGGAGGAGACCGAACCGGAGACCTTCGAGGCGATGGTGCAGCTCAATGCGCTGACGACCTTCCTGCTGCTGCGGGCGGTGATGCCGCTGCTGAAGGCAACTTCGGGGGCAATTGTCACAGTGGCGGCGCGGGCGGTGCTGCGCCCGGAGCAGCGCAAGGGTGCCTACGCCGCAGCGAAGGCGGCGGTGGTCGCGCTCACCCAGACAGCAGCCGAAGAGGGGCGTCCGTACGGAGTGCGGGCAAACGTTGTGGTGCCCAGCATTCTGAAAACGCCCGCCAATCTCGCCTGGGCGCAGGCGGGCGAGGAGGCTACATGGGTGCCGCTGGAGGACTTCGCTGCGGCGGTCTTCGCTCTGTGCTCCGATGCCGGGCGTGCCGTCTCCGGCGCGCTCATCCCAATGTATGGCGGACTTGCGTAAAGAGGGCGCGCGATGCATCCCGTTGCGGTGATCATGGCAGGGGGAGCGGGCGAGCGCTTTTGGCCGTTGAGCCGACGGCAGCGTCCAAAGCAGCTCCTGCGCTTGACTCCTTCGGCGCGCATGCTGGTGGAGGACACCGTTGACCGGCTCCAGGACATCGTGGCACCGGAGGATGTGTACGTGATGACCTCTGCTGCTCTGCAGCCACTGTTGCGGCGGGCACTACCGCAAGTGCCGCCGGCAAATATCATCGCCGAGCCGATGCGCCGCAATACGGCTGCGTGCCTGATGCTGGCAGCAGCGGTTCTCTCCGAGCGCTTCCCCAACGCCGGCGAGGTGCTCATGGCGGTCTTTCCCTCGGACCATTTCATCGAGCCGCTCGAGGAGTTCCACCGCACGCTCCGTGTGGCGCTGCAGTGGGCTGCGAGCGGACCGGAGCTGGTCACAATTGGCATTGTGCCCACACGGGCAGAGACCGGGTACGGCTACATCGAGCTGGGGGAGGAGCTCTCGGCGCAGGAGCCCAGGGTCTACCGCGTGCGCCGATTCCGCGAAAAGCCCAGCCTGGAGGTAGCCCAGGAGTTCCTCAGCAGCGGGCGCTTCCTCTGGAACAGCGGCATGTTCTTCTGGCGGCTGGACACCTTCCAGGAAGCCATGCAGCGCTACATGCCAGAGTTCTGGCGCCACTGGGATGCCCTGCGTGCGGCGGTCCGTGCCGGAGCTGGACATCCGGTGGAGGGACCGTACGCTGGTGTGGAGGCGGTCTTTGCGCAGTTGCCCGAGCTCTCCATCGACTACGCGCTTGCCGAACGGGCTGAGCGGATGTGCTGTGTGCGGGCAACCTTCCGCTGGGATGACCTGGGCGCCTGGGATGCCCTGGAGCGGCTCTTCCCGCCCGATGCCGATGGCAATATCGTCCAGGGCAACGTGGTGCTCTTGGATTGCTCCGGTTGCATCGTGCTGGATGCGCGTACGGGGAGCTCCTCGCTGCTGACCCTGCTGGGGATGCGCGATTGCGTTGTCGTGCTCACCGACGATGCGCAGCTCATCTGCCCGAAGGCGCAGGCGCAGCGGGTGCGCGAGCTGGTGAGCCTACTGCAACAGCTCGGCTACGAGGCGGTGCTGTAGATGGCAACGCTGCTGTACAACATCGGGCAGTTGGTCACGGTCGCCGCCGAGGGGCAGCCGGTCAAAGCCGGTGAGGCGATGCAGGAGCTGGGAATCCGCTCCGATGCCGCGATGCTCTTCGCCGAGCGGATCCTCTGGATTGGGACACTGGAGGAGGCGCGTGCCCTGCAGGCGCAGGGCAAGCTCCATTGGGATACGGCGGTGGATGCCAAGGGGCGGGTGGTGGTGCCTGGGTTTGTGGACTCCCATACGCATGCCCTCTTTGCCGGGTCACGCCTGCAGGAGTTCCTGCTGCGACTGCGCGGGTACAGCTACCAGCAGATTGCCGCTGCCGGCGGTGGCATCTGGGCAACGGTCCAAGCGGTCCGCGCTGCCAGCCTGGAGCAGCTCCTACAGGCGGCGCAGCCGTTGCTGCAGAGCGCGCTGCGCCATGGGACGACCACCATCGAAATCAAAAGCGGCTACGGGCTTGACCTGGAGTCCGAACTCAAGATGCTGCGCGCCATCCGAGAGCTGCGTCGGATGCTCCCGCTGCGCATCGTTGCAACCTTCCTCGGAGCGCATGCCATTCCCCCCGAATACGCCACACAGCGCCATCGCTACGTGGAGCTGCTCTGCAAGGAGATGATTCCAGCGGTGGCTGCTGAGGGGCTTGCCGAGTACTGCGACGTCTTTGCCGATGAGGGCTACTTCACACTGCACGAAGCCGAACAGATCCTCTCGACGGCGCAGCAATACGGACTGCGGCTGCGGCTCCATGCCGATGAGCTCAGCCCCTTCGGCGCAGCGGAGTTAGCAGCGCGGCTGGGGGCACGCTCGGCAGACCATCTCCTCTACATCTCCGATGCCGGCATCGAAGCGCTGCGCCGCTCCGGAACCATCGCCACACTGCTGCCGGGCACGGCGTACACGCTGGGACTGCCCTACGCCCCGGCGCGCCGACTGATTGCCGCTGGAGTCCCCGTTGCCCTGGCAACGGATTGCAATCCTGGCTCCTGCCTGTGCGAGAACATGCAGATGGTGCTCTCGCTGGCATGCCAGCAGATGCGGATGTTGCCCGCTGAAGCTCTGACCGCAGCAACGCTCAACGGTGCGGCAGCGCTGGATCGCTCAGCAGAGCTGGGAAGCTTGGAGGTGGGCAAGCTCGCGGATTTCCTTGTCCTTCGGCTCAGCGACTTTGCCGAGATGGTCTACCACTTCGGCGTCAACCACGTTGCCGAGGTCTGGATCGGAGGAGAACGGGTCTGGAGCGCGCCGGAGTTGTAACGCGACGGTGGGTGAGTGTGTCTGTTGCTCTTGACCAAAGTCGGGTTCCACTGTGCACGAAGAGCCGCGTGAAGCTGCCGCCGGCATCGGCTCCCTGCGGTCCGGATGACGCTGCACTGCTGCAGGCGTTCTGCAATGGGGACCCAAGCGCCTTCCAGGTGCTCTACGGGAGGTACGCTCGCGGGGTGTACCGCTTCTGTGCGCGGCTGCTCGGCGATGCAGCGCTTGCCGAAGATGCCTTCCAGGATGTGTGGCTGCGGGTCTATGAGCATCGGCGGGAGTTCCGTGGGGGAAGCTTCCGCGTGTGGCTCTTCCGGATTGCCCAGCGGGTCTGCATCAACTACCGCCGCCGGAGGCTTCCAGAGCCGCTGGAGGAGGACCCTGCACGCGACGGGAGCGATGGCGAAGAGGACCCCTACCTGCGGGAGCAGGTGCAGCGCGCCCTGCTGCGCTTGCCGGAATCGCTGCGCACGGTGCTGCTGCTGCGCGAGTACGAGGAGTGCTCCTACGCCGAAATCGCCGCCATCCTGGGCATCGAGGAGGGAACAGCGCGGGTGCGCGTGTACCGAGCCCGACAGCTACTGCGGAAATGGTTAGCCCTCCTGCTGCAGGAGCGCCATGGACGTTGAACGGCTCATCTGGGGATACATTGACGGCGAGCTCACGCCCGAAGAGGACCAGCTCCTGCGCGAGCTGATTGCCCGCGATGAGCAGGTACGCCAGCTCTACGAAGCGGTGCTTTCGCTCTACATCGAGCTGCGCCGCGATGCGGAGACGCTCGCGCCGACGGAGCCTCTGCTACACCGGGTCGAGCACGCAGTACTGGAGCGAATGCATCGGGAGCCGGTTGCGGCTCCTGCACCCCGACGGCGCTCGTGGCGGCTGAGCTTGTTGCTGCTCTGGCTGCTGCTGTGCGCCGTCCCGCTCGGACGGGAGCAGCGTGTGCCCTTTGAGCAGGCGCTGCAATTGGAGCGCTCCGTTGAGCCCCAACAACCCGTCCGCGCAGTGGCGCAGCCCGTGCAAAGAGCTTCCCGCCCAAAGCGTTTGGCGCTGGCGGTGCGGTCGCCGAGCGTGGAGAGCATAGAGTCCTCCGAGCCGCCGCAGCAGGCGGCAGTGGAGCTCCGTCCTGCGCCTGTGCTTGCGCAGGAGCTGCTGCCGAGTGCGCAGCCGTTGCTGCCTGTAGCGCGCGTTCCGGCTCCCTCACCGCAGGCGGCTGGCATGGGCGAGCGGCAGCGCCCTTCGGTGCCGACGGGAATGCTGCTCTCCGGCGCAGTGGCAAAGCCGGTCGGGACCTTCAAGGACGGGATTCTGCTGACGCAGGCGGTGCTGTATGAGCTCGGTGCAGAGGGCTACATCGGCATCGAGGTCGGGATGCTGCTGCGTCCGCACCGCGCGGCTCCCGAGCCCCAGAGCTTGGCGCTCCGCTCCGGGGGGAGCATCCAGGGGCAGCAGCCGACCACCTCGTTCCCACCCCCGGAGCAGTATGGATCCACGCCTCTTTCCCCGAATGAACAGGTCCTCCCATCGCTGCCTGCGGCGGTGCCGGAGCAGCTCCTCTGGGGAGCGGTGTTGTACACGCGCACCTTGCTGCGGACGAATGCGATGGCGTTGGGCGCACGCCTGGGAGCCGGTCTCTCCTCGGAGATGCCGTTGCTGACGGCTGGGCTCCATTGGCGCCAGCGCATTGGGGCAAGCGGTATAGGCATCGCTCTCAGTGCCGATGCCCGATGGCTTGTGCGCCAGCCCAGTGTATGGACCACGCTGGGCGCGGGGATGTGGCTGGAGCTGTAGTCTGCACCACAAGAGCCCAGAAGTGGCTATATTAGCGCCGGCAGTTCGGGTAAATGTTCCACAACGAGGGTAGTGCGATGGTCCGCTTACTTCGACTCGCGCTGCTGCTGGCGACTGGGGGAGCTGTCGCGGCAATGGCGGGAAGCGGGCAGGGGGCGCCGACGGTGCTGCAGTGGAAGAAGAGCACAGCAGTGCAGGAGCTGCGACCCTACCTGCGGGCGGAGCAGTTCGTGGCAGCAACGCTTCCGACTCCCCTGAAGCTCAACCAGCGGTTTGCGTGCAATGGTGCTGCAGCTCAGCGCTTTGGACGCTTGCCCGCACGGCTGCAGCAGACGCCGCCAGGGGTGAAGATTGGCTACACGACCTACGACTACCAGACCAACTTCTCCATCCAGAACCGCATGGCGTACGCTGCCGAAGAGAATATCGTGCAGGTTGTCTGGATGGCGGCAACGGATGCTCCGGATTCCGGATGGCGCGACCGCGGTTCGTACTACGCCGCAGTGGATGTCTCCGATCCTTCGGCACCGCAGGCAGTGCCAACGCAGCGGGGATGGCAGCGAATTGAACCCGTCCGCACGGGCTGGCCCGCGCTGATTGGACTGCCCGACGGCGCTGTGGGCATCCTCTCCCATGGTGGTGGCAGGCTGCAGTTCAGCAAGAACGGTGGGGTGCTGGATGAGGGGTGGCAGACAAGTGCTGTAGCACCGAGCGGTGCGCTCTGGCCGCGCCTTGCCATTGACCAGAATGGCACACTGCATGCAATCTACTCCTACAACGCTGGAGCTAAGGCTAGGCAAGTCGGCTACATCCGCTCTACCGATGGCGGTGCAACCTGGTCGGAAGAGGTGCTCCTCTCCGGACCGGACGCGGTCGGCGGCGCTGCCCCATCGGGTGCTGGGGGTGATGCCTACGCCATCAGCGCAGCCGGGAATACGGTGGTCGTAGTATACTACTCGGAGGACTACGCTGCGGGGATCCCCGCGGGGTTGGTGGTGCGCGTCTCCACCGATGGTGGGCAGACCTGGAGCGCGCCGCAGCTGCTCATGCTCGAGCAGTACAGCAAGGTATACGTGGATGCGCTCGTGCCGCCCGATACGGTCTCCTTCCACACCGATACCATCCCCACGCTTGCGGTGATGAGCGTGCTGGTGGACCCAGACGGTGGGTGGCACCTTGCCGCGACCATCATCCCAACCTATCTGCGGGGTAGGGGAATCCAGCGCGGTGACACGGTGGACCCGTTTGAGGCTGAGGCTATTCAGGAGGGAGCCTACCTCAGCGTTGGAGCGCTCTATGGGTACTGGGCGCCGGGCGAAGCGGAGCCCTCCTCAGTGAGCTTGATTGCCCCGCCTGCGGGGAGCTCGGTGGAACCCGGGACACCTTTACCTCGCCATCTACGCTACGGGGAGGGCTACACCCGCTGGATTGTGCTGGGGCGGGATGCGCAGGGGCAGATCTACGCCGTCTACGTCTCCGTCAAGCCCGGCGATACAGTCCAGGTGCAGGAGGGCGATGCAACAGTGACATACTCCTACGGTCACCTGTACCTGACGGCGAAAGCAAGCGATATGAGCTGGACGACGCCGGTGGACCTGACGCCGGAGGGGATCGACGCCGCCTATCCCACGGTGCCGGCTCAGGGGAGCACGGCGGGGTGGGCATTCATTGTGTACCAGGCGGGTACACGCCCCGGGACGGCATTGAACGATCCCACGCTGCCGCCGGATGATATCTACTTCTACGCCCACGCGCTGCCAACAAGCGTTGCCGAGCCAACCCCAACGGCGGGGGCAACGCTCACGGTCTACCCCAATCCCGTCACCCTCGGTGGGCAGGCGCAGCTCCTGGCTCGGGAAGCCGGTCAGGCGCGGCTGGAGCTGTACGATGCTCTGGGCACCCGGCTGAGCACATTGTACGAGGGCTGGATCCCTGCCCAGGCGCTGCGTACGGTGCCGCTGCCGACGGGGATGGCGGCGGGGACGTACTACCTCAAGCTCAGCTTCAACGGGCATGTTCAGGTGCAGCCGGTGGTCATCGTGCGCTAAGCGAATACAGCTGCCGCTCCCGGGAGCCGAACTCGGGAGCGGCTGCTCCCTTCTGCAATGGGTGTAAGTCCTACAACGCAGAGGAAGTGCAATGCGCCGTGCGTTGCTATGGGTAATTGCCGTGCTGGCGTTACCGGTCAGCCTGTGGGCGGGTATCTACGGCATCCTTGCCGGGCGGGTGACGGATAAAGAGGGCAAGCCCATCCCGGGTGCCACAATCCGAATCGAGGGCACCACGCTGGGAGGCTTTGCCCGCCAGGATGGGCGCTTCAGCATCGTGAATATCCCGGCGGGGACCTACACCGTGGTCGTGCGCGCGGTCGGCTACCGCGAAGTGCGGCTCCAGGTGCGCATCTCGGCGGACCAGACCACCGAGATCGCCGTCCAGCTTGAAAGCGAAGCCGTGCGCGTGCAGGAGATCACCGTCGAAGCCCGCGCGCCCCTGGTGGAGAAGTACGCCATCGGCACACTGCGCAATGTGAGCTCCGAGGAGATGCGCAACATCCCTCGGCAGACGGTGCAGCAGGTGGCGCTGCTCACCCCGGGCGTGCTGGCGGCGGGGAACGGCTTCATCGTGCGGGGGAGCCGCGCGATTGAAACCCAAATCCGGCTCGATGGACTCGATATCGCCGACCAGTTCGTGGGCGCCTTCGGGAACGGCGGCTTCCGCTACTTCCCGACCGTGACGAACCTGGCGGTCGAGGAGGTGCAGGTCCTCACCGGCAGCTTCGCCGCAGAGTACGGGAATGCGCTCGGCGGCGTTGTCAATACGGTCACGAAGACCGGGCGCACGGACCGCTACGAGGCGACCTTTCGATTCTACACCGACAACGTGGGCTTCCTATACGGCAAGGCGAACAATGGGCTGCGGCGTCTGCCGCGCGAGGAGTACAACTACGAGCTGGCGTTCGGCGGACCGATCCCGTTGCTGGAGGGTTCCACCTTCTACCTGAGCGCGCAGTACCTGACGAACAACTTCCGCAACGCGGGGCTGGATGTCAAGGATCCCTGGGGCAATAGCTGGGGGCAGCTCCCGCAGGACCGCACCTGGATGCGCTCGATGAGCGCACGGCTGAAGTTCGCGCTCACCAAGGACATCAGCCTCCTGCTCGGGGGGATGTTTGGGCTGACCGATTACGAGCGCCCCTCCATCGGATGGATGTACGCGCGGGATGAGGGGATCGTTGACGGCGTCTCCAACGGTGTCCAGGAATACTTTGCCAAGCGCGCCGTCATTGACCAGTACGTTGCCAATGCGCTGGCGCGGATTACGCACACACTGAGCCAGACGACCTACTACGAGCTCACCTTCTCCAGCACGTGGAACGTCAACGAGGTCTCGCGCCGCTACCTGGCGTACGAGCCCGGCGTGGGGTGGAAGAGGGGGAATTTCGACCGACCGGACTTCTTCCGCGGCTTCGACCTGTGGTATCCGCAGGATGACTACGTGGTCGAAGGTGGGGCGCTCGTCTCCAAAGCACGCCGTGGCGGAGTGGGCGATAAGGTCATTGACCACTACACGCTGCTCACCGGGCAGACCATCAGCGAAGATGGCTACGTTGTGAGCGTGCGACCGATTCGCAACCCGCTCACCGGCTACATCGAGGGTGGGAGCAATGCCACCAGCACGCGCAACCCGTACGGCTTGCAGGGCTTCTTCATCGGAGCGGGCAACGAGCGAGCGTTCGAGTTCCGCAAGTCTCATTACTTCCAGCTCGACGGCTATATCACCAGCCGTGTGGAAGCCGGCAGTGTGGTGCACCTGCTCAAGGCGGGATTTGAGGCGCGCTTCCTCACACTGCGCCGCCACTACAACAGCCTGCCCTGGGATGGGAACGCCTTCTTCGATGTCTACACCGATGAGTGGGGCGGCAACATCTACGCGGAGAACCAGCAGGTCTGGGACCTGACCAGCAAGCCCTATAAGCCCTATACGGTGGCGGCGTACGTGCAGGACCAGTTCACCTACCGGGGCATGATCCTCAACCTGGGGGTGCGGCTGGACTACTTCAACCCCAACGCGAAGTACCGCACCGAGTCGCAGCGCTTCATCCCCATCCAGGAGCAGGCCTTCTTTGCGCCGGCGAAGGCGAAGCTCTTGCTGAGCCCGCGCATATCGGTGAACTATCCCATCACGGAGCGCTCCACGCTCGCGGTTGCCTACGGCATCTTCCAGCAGATGCCGCAGCCGAACTTCCTCTACGATGCGCTCAACACCTTCCGGCTGCGCGGGAACCAGATTCTGGGCAATCCAAACCTGGGCACGCAGCGCAGCAACCAGTACCAGGTCTCCTACGCCCATGCGCTGACGGAGGACTTCGCCGTAGACGTCACGGCGTATTACAAGGACATCTACAACCAGGTGGGCTTGCGCTATGTGCCGACACTGCCGGACCCGTACTCGGAGTACACCGTTGCCGAGTACGGGAATGTGCGCGGTGTTGAGCTGCGGCTGCGCCGCCGACCGGTGGATAACATCGGCTTCGATATCAACTACACGCTCTCCTACGCGCGCGGCACCGCCTCGGGTCCGACCACGCAGTACTGGCTAACCATCTTGGCGGGGGAGGACCCCTACACCGGTACGAAGACCTTCCCGCTGACGGAGTACTTCCTGGATTACGACCGCCGTCATGTCATCAACGCCACGCTCACCTTCTTCCTGCGCAAGGGGGAGGGTCCCTCCATCGGAGGTCTGCGCATCTTGGAGAACACCACGCTCAATCTCACGGGCGTCTTCGCCACGGGGACACCGTATACGCGGCGTGACCGGCAAGGCAACCAGGTGGGCGAGTACAACGGTGCACGCCAGCCCTCGGATTGGTCTGTGGATATGCGCCTCCAGCGGGCGATCCCCTTGGCAGACCTCTTCGGAGAGGGCTTCAAGAACGCCACCCTGGAGCTCTACGTGGATTTCTTCAACCTCTTCAATGCGACCCACCCCGTGGCGGTGTACGAGCGAACAGGGAGCCCGGACTACGATGGCGAAAACCTCAACCGCAGCATTGGGGACTTCAGTGCCGTGAACTGGTACGAGCAAGCCGATCCGAACCGACCGGAGACGCTCACTCCGGGGCAGTACGACAGCTTCGGGCGGCGCCTGTATAGCCGGGATGCTGATCTGAACCGCGATGGAGTGGTCACGCAGGAGGAGAAGTACCAGAGCTACCTCCGCTGGGTGCGCGATACGATCGCTCGGCAGGTGAACTACCGACTGCCGCGGTCGGTCAACGTGGGCTTCCTGCTGCGCTTCTGATGTAACGCGCGGCAGGGAAGGGGTGTCTGTTGTCGTGCAGAATGTGTCACACAAGCGCCGGTGGGAGATGATGAGCACAAGGCGAATGCTATGGCTGGGCTGGATGCTGCTGGGTGGGAGCGTGCTGTCGCTGATGGCACGTACGGCAACGGCGCCATCAGGAAAGGATGGGCAGGCTCCGCAGCCGCAGCGCCTGGCAGCAGGGGTCTTCGAGCAGCGGATGAACCGTGTGAGCGCAGTGCAGTTCTACACAACGAACTACGGCATCTTCGGGCTCAACATCGCTGCAAACCGCGGAGGCGGGTTCTGGCCGCGTGGCTCGCAGAACCAGTACATCTTCGGCGGTGGTATCTGGTTCGGAGCCAAGAAAAGGGTCGGAGACCAATTGCGCAAGCTGGTGGTCCTCTCGTATAACCCCAACTCCGGGGCTTCCTGGATGGTGCCCGGACGAATCGCCGACGGGGATGAGTACCGGGAGGAGCTCAAGGACAAGTACCAGCTCTACTTCTCCACCGACTACGCCCCGGACGGAACCCCACTGCCGGAACGGGTTGGGGAGCGTCCCCAAGGACCGAACTGGCCTCTGTGGGTGACCTCCGAAACGGAGACCCTGAAGGTCAACCGCTACTTTGGGGACTACGTGGACGATCTGGACAAGCGCAATGTCCAGACCTACCCGCGTGGTCCGGCATTCATCTCGCAGGAGGATATCTGGTGCGTGTTCAAGGATACAGACCTCCGGCGCTACGAGGGTGGTGTGGCGGTGCGCCGCGCCGAAGGCTACCCGCTACGGGTAGAGATCGAGCAGACCATCTACTCCTGGGGCTTTGGGGATTACGCCGATTTCGTCTTCCTGAAGTACCTCATCATCAACCGCTCGCAGGATACGCTCTGGGAGTGCTGGATGGCGCCGGCAATGGACTTCGATATTGGTCCGGCAGCCAATCCTATTGGAATTGCCGGCAACGACCGTGTTCGGTTCTACGAGGAGGATCCCTCGCTCAATCTGGCGCTCCAATGGAGCAATCCGGACCAGGGCGAAGCAGGGAGGGGATTCGGCTACATCGGGATGAACTTCCTGGAGAGCCCAGCGGTGGATCCGGCGACGGGCTTCATCCGCAAGGACAAGCGTGTGTATGAGCTCTCCGAGCAGTTGGGCTTGCGCACCTTCCGCAACTGGGTGATCCAGAACGACCCCGCAGGGAACGAGGAGCGCTACGACTTCATGGCAGCAGGTCAGAGGGACGGGGACACGGGACCGGGCGACAAGCGCTTCCTCATGGCGACGGGTCCGTTCAACATGGCGCCAGGGGATAGCGCACGCGTGGTGGTGGGGCTGATTCTGGCTGCATCGGCAAAGGGGCGCGACCCAGATGGTTCAACGGAGGACTTGGCAGAGCTGGTCCGCAAGACGAAGTTTGCCCAGTCGGTCTACGACCAGGGATTCCGTGCGCCGGTCCCGCCGGACCGTCCGAACCTGCGCTGGCAGCCGCTCAACAATGGAGTGGTCATTCGCTGGGATTCCACAGCGGAGTACAGCTACGATGAGAGCGAGCGGGGGCTGGACTTCCTGGGCTATCGCCTCTACCGGGCACGCCGGATGGACCTGGACAGCTTCGATGTGGACCACCGTCCTGCAGTCAATCGCGGACCCTTCGGGTGGAAGGAGATCGCCCGCTGGGAGGTGCCCAGCCCCTTCATCAAGAAGAGCGACCGTCCGCTGTTGCCGGACAGCCGCCTTCCACTCTTGGATTCGCTGGTCTTCATCTCGCAGCCCGATAGCTTTACTGTTCAAGTTGCCCGCGTGGGCTACGGCGGCGAACCCTGGGGTGAGTTCTTCAATAGCCTCACACCAGAGCAGCGCAACTACTACCTCCGCGGTACGGTGGAGATTAGCCGAGCTCTGACAGGCGGGCGCCCGCTGCTGCGTTCGAGCTTCCCCACAACGGAGCAGTTCCTCTCGGCGCTCTACGACTACATCCAGCAAGGCAAGGCGGTGGTGCGCTTCCCCGATTTCGATGAGGACCCGGACATCCGCCAGCGGGTACGCCAAACGATTGCGCGCTACATGGCACGGGTGACCAACAACCGCACCTTCGTGGATGTCGGCGATGACGATCGCAGCGGTACCATTGACGAGAATGCTGACCCAACACGCACGGAGCGGCTCTTCAACAACGTGGACTACTACTACCGCTTGCTGGCGTATGACGAGGGGGATGTGCTGCAACGCACGCCGAGCAAGCTCAACATCGGCGTTGCCGGGGTCAACATCGTGCAGACCTTCCCGCGCCCGGCGCCTTTGAGCGAGCCAGTCACCATCAGCATCGTATCCGAGGACCGGGAGAAGCTGGGCGGCATCTACAACCTCCGCTTCCTGGTGCAGGACCAGGACCGGCTGCAGCAGCTCTTTGCCGGGCACGAGCTGGAGGTGGAGTTCCAGCCCGTGTGGTTGGGCACGCGCTTCCTGGCACCGTCGGGCAGCGTCAATGGGATCTACGGACGCGAGGTGATTCTGCGCGATATCACAACGGGCACGGAGTTGGCGCGCTACACTGCGCTCTTTGAGCCGACGCAGTGCCAGGGGACGGTGCTGGGCATGCTCAGCGAATACGCAGGGGTGAGCGTCGGCGATACAACCGTTGGGATTGGGCGTGAGGATACGGTCGGGTACGTCCAGCGGGGAGGAACGTTTAGCACAACCGCGGCATGCAATGCGCCGAATCAGTACGTCCACGCAACGCTGGGCTTCGCCTTCGACTACGTCGTCCAGCAATGGGCGGGGCGGTACCGTCCGCTGAAGGCGGAGCGCCCCTCCACTTCGGATGTGCCGGTATATCCGGATGCCTCGGTCGTCCAACTAACGCAGCCCGACCCGGCAACGGGGCGCTACGTGAGCTTCAACAACGGACCAGCGCGCTATGTGCTGGTATTCGAACCGGGAGGCGAGGAGGAGGTCGAGATCACCTGGAACTCCGGGCGCAACAGCAAACGGGTGCGCGTGCCGTACCTGACGGTGCGGGCGTACAACACAATCTCCTTCGAGCGCATAGACCCGCAAACCGGGCAGCCCGTGCGGGTGAGCTACCCAGGTGAGCTGCCCCGAGTGGACATCCCGTTGGATGCTTCCGGACCTGATGCACGGAAGGTGCCCATCGGAGCGTATGCGTTCGCTGCAATCCCGTGGGTCAATGGGCGTAGCGCTGATGGCATTACGCAGCGCCGCGCGCAACTGGGCTCCTGGATGCCCACGCAGGGGCGCTACTACCTCTCGGTCATTGACGGGAGCGATACGATCGACTTCGTGCATGTCTTCGTTGCTTCGGGCTGCCGCTTCGCGATTGACTTTGCGAACAAGCGGGGATGGGCGATTTCACCGCTGCCGGGGGTGACGAGGGCGCCGCAGCAGCCCCAGCAGGATCTGCGCGCGGGTGATACCGTCGTCTTCGAGACCACGGGCGGAGCGCTTGGGTTACCGCTTCCCGGGGCGAAGATTCGGGCGCGTGTCAGCCAGCCCACGCCGCTGGACCAGGTCACCAATGACCTGCTGGAGCAGCGCATCAAGGTGGTGCCCAATCCGTACTACGTCACGCACCAGGCGCAGCGCTCGGTGTATGATGCCAAGATCTTCTTCACGCACCTGCCCGACCGGTGCACCATTCGTATCTACACGCTGGCGGGCGAGCTGGTGCGCACGCTGGAGTACGATGCCTCCACGGCAGCAGAGAAGGGGCAGTTGGGCGTTGCCCTCTGGGACCTGCTCAGCGATAACCTGCAACGGGTTGCCAGCCAGGCATTCGTGGCGCACGTCGAGACGCCCAATGGTGCCAAAGCCGTGCTGCCCTTCAGCGTGATTGTCGGCGGCATTCGCCAAGTTCCAGAGTAGTCCATCAGCGCGGAGGAGATACCCATGCGGATACTCGTGCGGTATGCGGCAGTGGTTGTAGCTCTTGCCACCCCGCTGTGGGCACAGTTGTACGCTCCGTCGGCAGGGGAGTTCAAGAAGGTGGGAGCAGCGGGATCGCAGTTCCTCAAAATCCCGGTGGGAGCGCGCTCGGTTGGACTCGGTGCTGCTGCCAGTGCCGTCAACGACTTGAGCGCAATCTACTGGAATCCTGCCGGGATTGGGGACATCTCCACCATCAGCGGACACTTCTCCCAGACCTGGTGGTTCGGGGGCTTCTCCCACAACTTCGCGGCGGTTGCCTTCCCACTGGGGGAGAACTACCGCATTGGCGCCAGCTTTGTGAACTTCACCAGCGGCGATATCCCCGTGACCACGCTGGAGCAGCCCGATGGGACGGGCGCAACGTACACCATCTCCGACCTTGCCATCGGGGTCACCTTCGGCGGGCGAGTCACGGAGCAGTTCTCCTTCGGCATCACCGGACGCTTCGTGCAGAACAGCTTGGCGGAGCTCTCCAGCACCGGGGTGACCTTTGACGTGGGCACCTTCTACCAGACCGATTTCTACGGGCTGCGGCTGGCGTTCTCGGTGCACAACCTGGGTCCGGACATGCAGTACAGCGGTCAGGACCTCTACCAGCAGCGGCGCCTGCTGGAGGCGCTCAACGCCGATCCGGTCGCCTTCAGCCTGGTGACGAACCCCTATGCGATTCCGCTGATGTTCCGCGCAGGAGTTGCACTGGACCTGCTGAGCGTGCTCCAGGGGCGGACAAATACGCCCAAGCTGTACGCCGAAGGGCACCAGGAGCATCGGCTCATCGGGGCGGTGGACTTTGAGACCTACTCCGATGTGCCGGAGCAGTTCGCGCTGGGGCTGGAGTATACCTGGAACGACCTCCTGGCGCTGCGGGCGGGGTACCGCTTCGGCAATGACCAGATGTGGCTTGCCGGCGGGGTTGGCATCAACTACGTCGGAAGCGGCTTCCGCGGGCAGTTCGACTACGCCATCACACCAACCCGGCGGCTGGGATTGGTCCATCGGCTGAGCGTTTCGCTCTCGCTGGAGTGAACGGAACCTACCGGAATTGCCTTGAGCGCGTTGCCCCTTGCTCCCCGAGCAGGGGGCGACGTGTTTTTACAGGAGGCGGTGCATCCTCTTGCGGCGCAGATAGCGGATGAGCTCGTCGAGCTGCTCGGACTGCCCGCGGCGGCAGATGAGGAGGGCGCTATCGGAATCCACCACAATCAGGTCCTCCACCCCGACCAGCACCAAGGGCTTGCCAGAGGCGCTGACGTAGCAGCCGCTGGTGTTGAGCGTGACGACATCGCCTTCGAGCACGTTGTTGCGGGGGTCTTTGAGCATGAGCCGGTAGACCTCATCCCAGGTGCCCAGGTCGCTCCAATCGAAGCTGCAGCGCAGCAGCAGGGTCTGCTGCGGAGCCTTCTCCAGTACGCCGTGCTCGAAGGAGATCGGACGCAGCTGGCGATAGGCTACCTCCAGCGCTTCGGGGGCATCCAACTGTTGCGCCACGGATTCCAGGATGGCTGCATGTTCCGGGAGCGAATGCTGGAGCATGGACCACAGCACGGAGGAGCGGGCAACGATGATGCCGCTGTACCAGAGGAAGTCGCCCGATTCCAGGAAGCGCTGCGCGGTGGCGCGGTCGGGCTTTTCAGCAAAGGTACGAACCCGGTAGAAGCCGCGTCCGGCGAGCTCTTCGGCGGGATGCTCTTCGATCTGCACGTAGCCGAAGCGGGTTTCGGGACGCTCCGGCGGATGCCCCAGCAGGATGGGGGCATTGAAGCGTTCGGCAGCCCAGAGGGCATGCTCCAGGCTGAGATGGAATTCCCCGATGTTGCTGATGAGGTGGTCGGCGGGCAGCACCACCAGGAGCGCGTCGGAGATACCACGCTGCCGATACCACAGTGTGGTCAGCATCAGGCACGGAGCCGTCCCGCGTCCGAAGGGTTCAACGAGCACGTTTTCGGCGGGTATCTCGGGCAGGTGCTGGCGAATCAGTGGGGCAAGCACCGCTGTGGTGACGATGAGGAGCTGTTCCGGGGCAAACAACGGCTGCAGATGCCGTACCGTGTGCTGCAGTGTGCTGCCATCGGAGAGCAGCGGGAGCAGGAACTTGGGTAGGTCTGAGCGGGCGCGCGGCCAGAGCTGCAATCCCGGGTCGCCAGCGAGGATAACGGCGTACGTGTCCATGGGCGGTTCGGCATAGTGTTGTGCGCAAAAATAGTGGGCATCTGGTGGATGCGCCGGAGGCTATAGTCCAGCTGCTGCAGCAGGCACTGCTGATGCGCTTCTCCGGCGCGGGAGGCGAGAAGAGTGGCGCAGCGGTTCCCATTCGGCGGAGGCGTTCGAAGCTCCCGCGTCGGGGGACTCCACCGACGCCGTGCGGGACAGGCGCGCTTACGAGGTGGAGCCGGCACGGATATCCCCGAATCCAGCCGTCCGTTGTCGGCTGGGGCTACCCGCTGTGGGCTTCCTGCAGGAGGCGCCGGAAGACGTACTGTAGCACGCCGCCGTGCCGGTAGTACTCCAGCTCGACGGAGGCATCGAGCCGGGCGATGACTTCGAATTCCCGAACCGTTCCCTCGGCGGTACGGGCACGGACCCGAAGGCGTTTGTGAACTTGTAGCCCGTCGCTCAGCCCGAGGATGTCGTAGACTTCGGTGCCGTTGAGCCCAAGGCTGTGGACCGATTCCCCAGGGAGGAACTGCAGCGGCAGTATCCCCATGCCGACGAGGTTGCTGCGGTGGATGCGTTCGAAGCTTTCGGCGATAACCGCGCGCACGCCGAGCAACGCCGGACCCTTTGCCGCCCAATCGCGTGAGGAGCCGCTACCGTACTCCTTGCCCGCCAGGACGATGACGGGGACGCCCTCGGCTCGGTACCGCATGGCAGCCTCGTAGACGGTGAGCTCCTCTCCGCTGGGGAAGTGGCGCGTCCAGCCGCCTTCGCGGCTTGCCAATGCGTTGCGCAGACGGATGTTGGCGAAGGTGCCGCGCACCATCACCTCGTGGTTGCCTCGGCGGGCGCCGTAGGAGTTGAAGTCTACCGGTTCAACCCCGTGCTCGATGAGCCATCGCCCCGCCGGGGAGTAGGGGGAGATGGAGCCCGCCGGCGAGATGTGGTCGGTCGTCACCGAGTCCCCCAGCAGCAGTAGCACTCGCGCGCCGAGGATATCGGTCGGCGGAGTGGGCTCCAGCGGGAGGTCGCGGAAGAAGGGGGCTTCGCGGATGTACGTCGAGGTGGGGTCCCACTCGAACAGCTCACCGCCTGGAGCCGAGAGCTCCTGCCAGAAGCGATCGCCGGCGTAGGCTTGGCTGTAGATGGTGCGGAAGTCCTCTGGCTCGATGACACGCTCCATGAGCTCGCGCAGCTCCTGCGCACTGGGCCAGATATCACGCAGGTAGACCGGTACGCCGTTGGGATCGGTGCCCAGCGGCTCGGTGAGCAGGTCCAGGTCCATTCGCCCCGCAATGGCGTAGGCAACCACCAGCGGAGGCGATGCCAGGAAGTTCATCCGCACCTGGGGATGCACTCGGGCTTCGAAGTTGCGGTTGCCGGAGAGGACCGCAGCAACGATGAGCTCGTTGTCCGCAATTGCGCGCGCGATGGGTTCGGGCAATGGACCGCTGTTCCCGATGCAGGTCGTGCAGCCGTACCCCACGACGTGGAAGCCCAGGGCTTGGAGGGCGGTCAGAAGCCCAGAGCGCTCCAGGTAGCGCGTGACGACCTTTGAGCCGGGTGCCAGGCTGGTCTTCACCCAGGGTTGGACGCGCAGACCGCGAGCAATGGCGTTACGCGCCAGCAGCCCGGCTGCCAGCATCACGCCAGGGTTGGACGTGTTGGTGCAACTGGTGATGGCGGCGATGACCACTGCGCCGTCGCTGAGCAGGAACTCCAGACCGTCGGTGCGGATCGGAACGGAGCGCAGCGTTGGCTCTGCGGCGGTTGCCGTCTCCGTTGCTGCCGATGAGGGGGAAGCCGCACCGATGGCGAAGCTCCAGCGCTGCTCCGGCTCCAGATACGCGCGTCCGTAGCGTTGCTGCAGCTCTTCGATGACCTGCGTCTTGACCCGCGCCAGTGGGAGCCGGTCGTGCGGTCGCCGAGGTCCCGCCAGCGTTGGTTCCAGCGTGCTCAGATCGAGCGTGAGTACATCGGTGTAGAGGATCTCCTGCTCGCCCTCGCGCCAGAGGAGGTTCTCCTTGCAGTAGCGTTCGACCCGCTCGATAAGCTCGGGGGGACGGGCGGTTTGGCGCAGGTACTGCAGCGTCTGCTCGTCAACGGGGAAGTAGGTCACCGTGCAGCCGAACTCCGGGGACATGTTCGCGATCGTTGCGCGGTCGGGCACGGTGAGCGAATCCAGCCCTGGACCGAAGACCTCTACGAACTTCCCGACCACGCCGTAGCGGCGCAGCAGTTCGGTGATGGTCAGCACCAGGTCCGTTGCTGTTGCCCCCGTGGGCAGCTCGCCGATGAGTTTGAGTCCGATCACCTCCGGCAGCAGCAGGAAGAGCGGCTGTCCGAGCATGACGGCTTCGGCTTCGATACCGCCCACGCCCCATCCCAGCACCCCGATACCGTTGACCATCGGCGTGTGGGAGTCCGTTCCCACGAGCGTATCCGGGCAGGCAATGCCGGAGCGGACGGTTACCACCTGCGCCAGGTATTCCAGATTGACCTGGTGGCAGATGCCCATCCCCGGGGGCAGCACGGTGAAGTTCCGGAAAGCCTTCTGCGCCCATTTCAGCAGCGTGTAGCGCTCGCGGTTGCGCGCGTATTCCAGCTCCACATTGCGCTCGTATGCCCAGACGGTGCCGAAGAAGTCCACCTGCACCGAGTGGTCGATGACCAGGTCCACCGGCACGATGGGGTTGATCCGCTCCGGAGGGAGTCCTTTGCGGGCAGCTTCAGCGCGCAGCGAAGCCAAGTCCACAACGCCGGGGACTCCGGTGAAGTCCTGCATCAGGACGCGCACCGGCATAAAGGGGATCTCCTGCTCCGCCGGGCGCGGAGTCCAGTTCAGCAGGCTGCGGATGTGCTCCTCGGTGATGACCGAGCCATCTTCGGAGCGCAGAGCATTCTCCAGCAGGATGCGCAAGGAGAAGGGCAGGTGGCTGACCTTGTAGCCCTGCCGTTCCAGTTCGGCGAGGCTGTAGTAGCGGAGCTGCTCTGCCGAAGTTCGCAGCTCGCGGAGGATTCCGAAGCGGTCGCGGAGTTCCATGGTCGGGGCTTCAGGAGACTTACAACACCAAGGGGACTTGGCGGGCACGCGCCTGAGCTTCCTGGAGGCGATGGTAGTCGGCAAGGAAGCTGTGGAGCCCGCTCTCGGTCAGCGGATGTTTCATTGCCTGCTGCAGGACGCGGAAGGGCGCGGTGGCGATGTCCGCTCCCAGTCGGGCAGCTTCGACCAGGTGCATGGGGTGGCGCAGCGAGGCGGCGATGATCTCCGCTTCCAGCCCCTGCCGTTCCCAGATCTCGCACACCGTTCCCAGCACCTGGAGTCCATCGGCGCCGATGTCATCGAGCCGCCCCAGGAAGACACTGATGAAGCGAGCGCCAGCATTGGCAGCAATCAACGCCTGTGCCGGGGAGAAGACCAACGTGACGTTCGTTGGGATACCCTGGCGCGCAAGCTCCCGAACGGCTGCCATCCCCTCCGGCGTCATCGGGATTTTGATGACGGCTTCGGGGAGCCAGGAGACGATCTCCTCGGCTTCGCGCAGCATGCCGGCGGTATCGGTCGAGACGACCTCGATGGAGATGTGCCCTCCGACGATGGCGTGGATCTCCTTGAGGCGCTGCCGGATGTCAACGCTCGGGTCCTCCTTTGCCAGCAGAGTAGGGTTTGTGGTCACGCCACTGAGGATGCCCCAGGAAGCTGCGGTGCGAATCTCCTCCAGGTTGGCGGAATCCACGAACAGGCGCATGAGTGCAGGAGAGCGGCTGTGGAACATGTCGCGGCGTTTGACGGCTATGGCAACGTCGCTATTGGGCTTTTATTGCGCCTCTTGCGGCAGGGCAAGCTCCAGCAGTGCCCCGCTTCCAATCAGTGTGCGCAGCCGCTCGATGTCGCCGAAGAGCGGACGATCGGATTCCACCGGCGGAACGTGCGCTCGGACCAGTTCCAGCACCCGTTCCAGCGGAGGGCTGCTGCGCAGAGGGCGCCGGAACTCGATTGCCTGTGCTGCGCAGAGGAGTTCGATTGCCAGCACCGTCTGCAGGTTCTCGATGACCTGCCAGGCTTTCTGGGCTGCGATGCTTGCCATGGAGTTGTGGTCCTCTTGTCCGGCGGAGGTGGGGATGGAATCAACACTGGCGGGATGGCACAGCACCTTGTTCTCCGAGACCAGCGATGCCGCCGTGTACTGCGCCAGCATGAGCCCGGAGCACACCCCGGGGCGCGGAGTCAGGAAGGGCGGGAGCCCGTCGTCGGAGCCGCTCACAAGCCGGTCAATGCGCCGCTCGGAGATGCTCGCCAGCTCTGCACAGGCAATCGCCAGGAAGTCCAGCGCCAGTGCCAGCGGTTGACCGTGGAAGTTGCCGCCCTCCAGGTGCTCTCCGCTTTCGGGGTCCACAATCGGATTGTCGTTGACCGAGCAGAGCTCGGTCTGCACCACCCTCCAGACGTACTCGATGGCATCGAGCGAAGCGCCATGGACCTGCGGGATGCAGCGGAGGCTGTAGGGGTCCTGGACGCGCGGGTCATTCGTTCGGTGGGATTCCCGAATCTGGCTGCCCTGCAGGAGTGCCCAGAGGCGTTGTGCCGAGCGGAGCTGCCCAGGAAAGGGGCGAAGCCGATGGATGCGCGCATCGTAGGCGCGGTCGGTTCCCCGCAGCGCATCCACGCTCAGCGCGGCGATGATATCGGCGCTGAGCCCCAGGAGACGGGCGCGGTAGACGCCCAGTGCTCCGTAAGCGGTCGCCATTTGCGTCCCGTTGATGAGCGCCAGCCCCTCTTTGGGCTGGAGGCGGAGCGGCGACAAGCCGTGTTGGCGCAGGACATCTCCGGCGGGCTGCAGCCCTGATTCGGTCAGGCACCATCCCTCCCCAATGAGCACCAATGCCAGATGGGAGAGCTGCACCAAGTCTCCACTGGCACCAACGGAGCCCTGCCGTGGAATTGCCGGGACGATGCCGGCGTTGAATAGCTCCAGCAGGAGTTCAACCACCTCCGGGCGCACGCCAGAGTAGCCGCGTGCGAGCGTATTGGCGCGCAGCAGCAGCATTGCCCGTACGATTTCCGCAGGGAGCCACTCTCCGGCGCCGACGCTGTGGGAACGGATCAGGTTGTACTGCGCTGCCACGAGCTCATCGTCGGGGAGGCGCACCGTTGCCAGGCGCCCAAAGCCGGTGGTGACGCCGTAGACGGGCTCATGGCGTTCGATCCAGCGCTGGACGAGCTGGCGCGAGCGCTCCATCTGCTGGCGGGCTTGTGGGGAGAGCCGAGCCTGCACACCCGGGGTCTGCACCGCGTGCCAGAGCTGCTCGATCGAAAGGTCTGTGCCCGTAATCTCGAGCGTGAACATCGCCGCACCGGTCCGACCGGTGCAAAACTACAGCGTCAGAAACGGCTGAGGCACCCTTGTCCAGAGGCTCTTCTGCGAGCGCGGAGTCCAGCGTCAGCGAGCGTCTTTGGGCGGGAGCAGCTCCTGCAGGATGCGGTGGGCAACTACCCGCAGCACCTCCGGGGAGTTGTACTCTCCGCGCTCAATTCGCTGCCGAATCTGCTCCAGAGTGCTGCGGTGATGGGCTTCCTGGAGCTGGAGCGCTTCGGCGGAGAGCTCTACCGTGTCTTTGCGTTCGGAGTCGGTAGGACGCTCCACTGCGGCTTCGCGCGAGCGTGAGCTCTGCGGCGTGGGTGAAGGTGCACCGGGTCGAATCGGTTCAATCCCCATGGCACTGCTCCTCGAGCAATGTGTACTGGACGATATGCTGTGCTCGGGCAGCGTTGGCAAGGCGCTGTTCGCTCTGCTGGAGCCAATGACGGAGCAACTCCAATTGCCGTGTGGAGCGCTGCACGAGCTCCTCCAGTTCGTTGAGCCATTGGCGTGCCTGGTGTGCGGTCCATTGCTGTGGGTCTGCGGTGCGCCACCAGTGCCGGAGCTGCTCAAGGCAGGCATTCCGCTGGGAGTAGAGAGCCATGAGCTCTTCGAGGCTCTCCGGACGCTGTTCGGCAAAGAGCTGCTCGGCACGCTGGGTCAGCTCGCCACAGTGCCGGAGCAACGCCAATCCGTGTTCAAATGCGCACATCGGCAATGCCGCTGTCCTGTTGGAGTAGCGCCATGACGAAGCGCGCGATGCGCAGCGCAATTTCGGGCGGGATCTGCTGCAGTACCTGCTTGGTCTCGGCGTCAATGACGCGCAGGACGAGCTTCTGTGTGGCTTCGTCAACGGCAAATTCCAGCTCCACCTGCTCGCCTTCGACCATGGAGCGCAGCATCTGCTCGAGGGCGGAGAAATCCACCCCTTTGCCGACGCTTTGGGATTCGGGCTCCGAACGCGGCTGAGCCGGAGGCATTGCCGGCGAAGGCTGCGGCAGAGGGGAACGCCCTTGTCCGGATTCCCCTTCGGTTTGCACCCGCTCGGAGTACTCGACCGTTGGAATCGCCGGCGTTGTAACGGGCTGGATTGGGTTGACCATTGCGCGCCTCACGGGCTGACCAACGGAATGCCGGACGACGGCGAAGCAAAGTTACCAAGTAGCCCCAACTGCGACTGCGCCATGGAGTAGAGCTGTTGCAGCTTGAGGTACTCCCGGCGGTATGCCTCCACCTGTTGGTCGATGCGCTGCTGGAGCTGACGGATGCGCGTGGAGAGGTTGCGGATGCGCTCGTCCGTCATGCGCATGCGTGCTCTCAGTCCGCCGTTGGAGGCGGTCATCTCCTCCAGCAGGGTGCGGAGCCGATCGGCGAATCCGCCGTTGGCGCCCAGGAGCTGGGCAACTTGGCTGGGGTCGTTCTGGAGCTGCTGCTGCAGCCGATCTTTTGCGCTCAGCGTAAGGGTGCCGTCTTTGCCGATGGTGATGCCAATATCGCTGAGGGAACGCAGTGAGCCGCTGCCCAGTTGCTCGCTGACAATGGCACGCAGTTGCAACAGCAGCGCACGAGTCCAGCCATCGCCCTTGAACTCTTTGCTCAGTGCAGAGTTGAGCGCCTTGAGTGCGTCGTTGTATGCGTTCAGCAGCGTGGTGATGTAGTTGGCGACCTTGTCCGTGTCCACCGTCGTTGTGAGAGTGACTGGTGGATCCCCGGAGCGCTGTGCGCGCAGCAGGGTCAGCCGCACGCCTGGGAGGGCGTCATCGAAGGTGTTGGTGGGGCGTACCAGCGAGATGCCGTTGAGCACAACCTGGGCGTTGAGCTGTTCGACGGCGGAGAGTTGATAGCCCGCGCTGCTGTCGGTCATGACCGTTCGATTTGCCGGGTCGGCAAACAGCGCCGGCGTCCAGCCCAACGTCGCAAGTAGCCCCTCTGGGTCGTCGAAGGTGATGGCAGCCGGAGAGCCGGTCTGCTTGGCTATGAGGGTGAGGCGAACGGTGGAGGGGGTATCCTGCACAACGGTTGCGGTTGCTCCGACGTTTGCGGTGGAGTTGATCGCGGCAGCGATTCTGCGAAGCGCCTGCTCGGTGGTTTCGCTTCCGTCGAAGGTAACAGAGACGGTGACGGTTGTGCCGTTTGCCGTAAGCTGGAAGCTCCGCGTTCCTGTTATCCCAAAGGGGTCGGTGCGCGAGAGCCGATTGGAAGCCAGAACATCCGCTCGTGCCAGTCGTTCGACGAAGAGCGTTGCCGAACTCAGGATGGCGCTGCTGTCGGCGCTTGCGGTGGCGATATCGGGAGAGGAGCTCTCCACCTTGCGCGCTGCGAAGGGATTGGTGCCTCTTTGTGCTACATCAACGGCGCGGGCGAGCAGCTCTTGCAGCGTGTTGCGCAGCGAGGAGAGGAGATTCCGCTGGCTCTGCAGCAGTTGCTGGCGCTCTCGGAGTGCTTGCAGCGGACGCTCCTGCTGCGCCCGGTACGCTGCGAGCAGGGTCTCCAGCGGCGACCGCTGGGATTGTGCTCCGCTCAAAGGGTTAATGCTCGCCATTGGTTGTGCCTCCGGCAGTGGGTTCTAACCCAAATGCCTGCGCCCACGCGTCGCGCAGCCCGCGGATGAGCTCGGCAGCTTCGTCGTAGCGGCGCTCCCACAGACAGCGCTGGCAGTACTCGTAGAGCCGGTACAATCGCACGGCGATCTCGCCAGCTTCGAAGTTGAGCGCGCCCATCAGCTGTGCCAATGCGCGGTTCATCCGGACAATGTCGCGCCGCCGGGAAGCTGCCAGGAAGACGTCATAGGTCTTGAGCACCAGCTTCTCCGGACTCCACGACAGCACCTCTTGCTCAAGGTATGGGTTCGCTATCGGCGTGTTCTCCATCATCGGCTATTCCCTCAGCGATTTCGACCGGAGGGAGGGGGTGGGGAGGGGAGCCCCCTCCCCACCTGGTGGAGCGTGTGTCGCTGCTGCGCTGCCCTTTTTACCGGAAGAGCTGCAAGAAGACCTGCGGCTGCTGGTTCGCCTGCGCCAGCGAGATGAGCGATGTCTGCTGCAGGAACTGCGCTCGGATGAGCTCCAGCTGCTCCTTTGCGACGTCGGCGTCCTCGATGCGCGAGATTGCCGCGTTGTAGTTCGTTATCTGTGACTTCAGCAGGTCCTCCTGCGAGCTCAACCGGTTGATGATGCCGCCCAGATAGGAGGCAATCTTGTTGACGTTCTGCAGCGCCATATCCAGGCTCTGCAGCGTGGTCGTGATGTTAGCGTTGTCAAAGATGCCCAGGTCGCTCGAACTGACGCTGTTGAGGTCCTCCAGGTTGAGATCCGTCACGCCCGCGAAGTTGGTGTTGCCGGTGACCGTGAGCAGAACGGCACTGGAATCAATGTTGAAGTCGGAGACGTTCGTGCTCGTCAGGTCAATCGAGAGCGTGATGAGGGAGTTATCCGCCATGTATCCGATGACGAATTCGGCAGAGAACTCGCCATCGAGGAGCTGCCGTCCGCCGAATGTGGTCGAATCCACGACGCTCTGGATCTGCTGTGCCAGGCGGTAGGCAGCGCGCGCCAGGGAGACCTTCTCATCCGTCCCAAGCGCTCCTGAGGAAGCTTGCGAGGCAGCCTCCTTGATTTGGGCAACCAGGGACTGGATGTTGTCCAGGGCGTCCTGCGCGATAGCAGCCAAGCTCGAGGCATCGCCGACCGCGTTGAGCGCAGTCCGGATACCGCTGACCCGCGCAGCAAGAGCGCGGACCGTAATGTAGCCGGCGACGTCATCGGCGGCGGAGTTGATGCGCTTGCCCGTGGACAGGCGGAGCTGCCGCAGCGCGATCGCACGGTTGGCAGCGTCCAACGCGTTGTAAGCGTTCTCGGCGGGCGTGTTCGTGCGAATCCGTGCGCCGTTCGTGATGGAGTATGGCATTGTTGCAACGCAAAAAAGGTGACACCACGGTTGGGCATCCTGCCGTGCTGGTCCTTCACGCTACTTTTTCGGCTGCCCCTGTGAAAACTTTAGCCGCGCCCGAGGACCCCAACTCCGAAGTCGTAGACAAGCCGTCCGCCCAGGAGGGCAATGAACCCTAACACGCCGCAGCCGAGCCAATGCACAGCGGTGTAGAGCAGGGCTTCCCAGCGCGACATCCGGTTGCCTCGGGCAAGCTCCCAGAGCGCAAGCCCACTGTAGAGCAGCAGTGCCGCGTATCCGAGCTGCTGGTGCAGTTGCAAGGGCTCCAACGCCTCTGGGGGAAGCTGTGGCGGGATGCTCGCTTGCCCGGAGAGCACTGCGGCGGCAATGCCCAAAGTGCCCAACCATAGGTTCAGCCGCACAAGCAGTGCAGCAGAGCTCTGCGGGCGGAACAGCCGTACAATTTGCGCTACCGCCGCGATCGGAAGCAGTGCCAGTGGGAGATGCACCAGCGCGGGGTGCAGTGGAGGCATGCTCAGAAGAGCAGCAGGTACACCAGCCCGATTGCGCTCCCGTAAGTGGCAAGCTTCCAGCTCCACTGGGAGCGGCGCAACCATTCCAGTGCCGGCAGCATTGCCAGGCAAGCCCCAATCACCCCAAGGGCAATAAGCCCACTCTGCCAGAGCGGAAGCGCCTTCGGATACCAGCGAGCAATGCTGGAGAACCACGGAGTTCCGTACAAAAGCACCAGGTGCCCAACGAAGATGTGCAGCGCATACCGTCCCGCCAGGACGTAGTACGGCTGCAAGCGGGGTGTGAGGATGTAGAGCCAGGAGATCCCCCACGCGAGCAGCAGTGCCAGCCCGAATCGCAGCAGGATCAGCCCTGGATTGGCATGATACGGATTCGCTCCTGCCGGCACAAGCGGGGCAAACCACTCCGCCAACGGCACCGCCAGCGCAACCGTGCCCAGTCCCAGCCATAGAAATAGCCGTTGCATCAAGCGCTCACGGCGCTCTGCCGGGGCGTTCGCCAGCACATATCCCAGGGGAAGCCCCAGCAGGAGGTACGCCGAGAAGGGTACGATGGGGAAGAAGGAGCCGCGCGCCGTGCTCAGGTACGCTGCCACAGCTTCCGGAAGCAGGGCAAACCAATCCACAGCCGCCACTGCCGGTGCTACCGCACAGAGCGCAATGCCCAACAGCAGCCCACCCCACGCAACTTGGCGATTGTTGCGCGTCACGGCGAACAGCCCCAACACCCCCAGCAGCGTTACCCCGATGAGCTGGAGAATATGCACGCGGAAGAAGGCGCTCCACTGCTCTGGCGCGACAAATCCAAGGTCCCAGAGTCGCCGTGCGGGGAACATCATCAGGTACCCGATGCCCAAAAGGGTCAATGCCCAGCGTATGCGGCGCCAGACCAACTCCGAAGGCAGCCGACCCTCTGCGGTACGCTGCGTGGCGAACATGTGCACAATGCCCGAGATGAGCAGAAAGGTCGGTGCCGTCAGCCCGCGCAGGAAGTGCCAGATGTTCCACGGAAAGGCGGTGATATCGAGCTCCCGAGGGTCTGCAAGCGCATCCAGCGTGTGCCCCTGAATCATCAGGAGCATCGCCACGGCGCGCACGGCGTCGAGCGCGAGCAAACGGTTGCCCCAGGAGGCTTTCGGCATACGGTGCAGCATAGGCACAAATCTACACAACTTCGGGCGCTACGGCAAGAAGTAGACGTTCATCGCCTGTTCACCCCGCGCGTCATCGTCTGTAGCGGCGAAGCCCTTGCGGAGGGAACATGCACTGGGACGATCCCCGAAACGGTCCAGAGGATGTGCGCACGGAGCTCCCCGAGGTTGCCTATTTCTTGGTGGGCAATGGGCATATCAGCGCAGCCCTTCAGTACAGTCCGCAGCAGGGCACCCGCATCGGGCTGTTGGTGATGGATCCGGAGCAGCTCACCCCGAAGCGGGCAGCGCTGACGATGCATCCACAGCTTGGGCTTGCCAATACGCAGCTCCAGTTGTGGTGCAATGGGTACTCCTCATCGCCGCAGCAGTGCTGGGTGTACTGGGATGAGCACACGGTCGTGCCCGCCGTCATTGCTGAGTGGGAGGCGCCGCCGCTGCGGGTTCGGGAGCGCGTGTACTGTCCTGACCGGAGCACCCCACGACTCCATCGCCGGATAGAGCTGTGGGCGGAACAGGGATGCTCAGTGTGCCTGCGCACCGGGGTTCAGGAATACACGCTGGAGGCACAATTTCGCCTCTCGGCGCACGAGCATCGGGAATTGGCAGTGGAGTACTGGCTGGAGCGAGCACCAACCCGGCTTCGCTGCCGATGGGCTCCCGCAGAGCCGTTCGAGGATGAAGCGGTGCAGTACTGGCAGCGCGTCGCCCGGGTGGAAAGCCCCGTTCCACTGCTGCAGCAGCTCTTCCGGAGCGCGTGTTGGCAACTTCCGGCTGTGGTGGCTGCCTCCGGGCGTATGAATACCAGCCTGTGGGAGCATACGCGAGAACACGTGCGCGACGGGTGTACAGGGGCAATCGGATTGGTGCTGAGCGGGCATCACGAGGGAGCACGGCGAGTTCTGGAGCGGATTCTGCGTGAGTGTACCACCGCAGACGGAGCGGTCAGAAATCCCGAGGAAAGCGTTGTCCCGGAACTGGCACCGCTGGACTACAACGGGATTCTCCTGGTGAGCCTGTACTACTACACCTGCTGGACGGGCGATTGGGCGTTGGTGCGGGGCTATTGGGAACGGCTCCGTTCCGTAGCGGAGTATCCATTGCGTCCGCAGTTTCGGGTTGAGCGTGGCTTTCTCCTGCACAACCGGCGTGAGTACTGGGGGCGGACGCCGCTCCATGGGGTGGAGGACGGCGTCGAGTTGGCGTATCAGATGTGGACTGTGCTGGGCTTGGAGGCAGCAGCGCAGCTTGCCGAGGGCATAGGGCAGGGGCGATGGGCGCATCGCTGGGCAATGGCATCGGTACGGCTGCGCCGGGCAATGCTGCAGCATCCACATCTACGGCTTGTGGAGCAGGGGATGTTGGTCAAACGGCGGCTGCTTTCCGGAGCAGTGCAGCAGGAGCTGCTTGTACAGGAGCATCCGGCGATTCCTCCGGAGGTCCCGCTGCGGACCGAGTCGCGGCACTGGCTCGAACCCGATGCAACCTGCGCGCTCCCGATAGTCTGGGGAATTGTGGAGCCGGATTCGGAGCTGGCGCAGAGAACTCTGGACCGGCTGGAGCTCCTGTGGAATCAGCGTTGGGAGGGTGGGGGATACGGGCGATACCATGTGTCGTCGGAATCGGATTCGCCTGGGGCGTATCCTCTTGCGTCGCTGTGGATTGCACGGGCGGCGCTGCGGGCTCGCCGGGAGCAGGTCCTCTGGCGGGTGTTGGAATGGCTCGGCGGGCTGCCTCAGGCGCGTTCGGGAGCGTGGTTTGCTGTCTACGGGTGGCGCCCTGTGCCCCCGTGTCCGCAGGTGGGGATTCTGGCGGGGAATTGGTCGGAGCTGGTGCAGTTGGTGGTTTGCGATCTTCTGGGCATCCACGCAGATCCACAGGGGGTGTGGGTGAAGCCGCTCCTGCCGCGCCCGCTGGAATGGCTGCGGGCAACACTACGCTGGCACGACCGGCAACTGGACATACTCTTGGAACGGGCAAGCGTAGCTGCACCGGTCGTGTTGGCGGATTCCCATCCGCTTCCTGCTGACATGGCGCAGCGCTGGTACCTGCCACCGGAGGCGCAGCAGGTGCGCTGCCTTGTCCCGTAAGCACTACGGGAAGATGCCCAGTTGGAAGTAGGCGGTGGCAATCTTGTCAATGGCGCAGACGAAGGCAGCGGTGCGGAGGTTCGGCACCCCTTTGCGCTCCTTGTAGATGTGCCAGATCTCGTGGAACGCCGCAATCATGGTGTCCTCCAGCCCGGAGCGGACCAGGTCCTCCTCGCCGGGACCGCGCAGCAGCAACTGGCGCTCCCTGGGGGTGAGGGACTGTCCGGTGAGGCGCTCGACCATCTCGATGAGTTGCTGGTTGGTGCGCTCTTCGAAGCGCTTCTCCAAGCGCCCAAGCCGGACGTGGCTAATGTTTTTGAGCCACTCGAAGTAGGAGACCACCACGCCTCCGGCGTTGAGGAAGATATCGGGGATCACCAGGATGCCGCGCCGCTCCAAGATCTCCTCTGCTGCGGCAGTAGTAGGACCATTGGCGGCTTCGGCGATAATCTTGGCTTGGATGCGCGGCGCGTTGTAGCGGTGGATCTGCGATTCCAGCGCTGCCGGCAGCAGGATATCGCACTCGTACTCCAGGACGCTATCGCGCTCCTCCAGCGGGATGGTCTTGGCGCGCGGGTAGTGCAGAATTGAGCCCGTCTCTCGCCGGTGGCGCGCCAGGTCCTCTACATCAATGCCATCGGGGTTGTACACGGCACCATCCCATTCGATGACAGCGGTGATGATGGCACCGCCCTCCTGCTGCAGGAACTTCGCCGCATGGTAGCCTACATTCCCAAAGCCTTGGACGATAACCCGCTTGCCCTCGATGCCGGGCTCCAATCCCAAGGGGCGCACCAGCTCCGGAACCGAAAGCGCTTCGCGGATACCGAAGTAGACCCCCAAGCCCGTTGCTTCTGTGCGACCCCGAACGCCGCCCTGTTCGACGGGCTTGCCCGTCACGCATGCCAGGGCGTTGATATCATCGGGGCGAAATGCCATGTACGTATCGGCAATCCACGCCATCTCCCGTGCGCCAGTGCCGTAATCGGGCGCCGGCACGTCCAGCGAGGGACCGATGAAGTTCTTCTGGATGAGCTCGACGGTATAGCGGCGGGTGATGCGCTCGAGCTCCTCTTCGGTGTAGTTGCGCGGATTGATTTTGATGCCACCCTTGGCCCCCCCGAAGGGTACGTTGACGATGGCGCACTTGTAGGTCATCAGCGCTGCCAGCGCCATAATCTCGTCCAGGTCAACGGTTTCCGCGTAGCGGATGCCCCCCTTGCAGGGCAGCCGGTGGTGGCTGTGTTCGGCGCGCCACCCTTGGATGACCTGGATCTCGCCGCGAATCCGCACGGGGAACTGCACGTAGTAGACCTTGTTGCACACGCGAATCTGCTCCAGGAGCCCGCGGGGATAGTTCAGAAGAGCGGCTGCTCGGGCAAAGTTGCGATTGACGGATTCGAAGAAGGGCGTTGTCTCGTGCTCTTTCGCCACGGTCGCCACAGATTCTTCGGCTACAGGCATCGGTGAGCATGCAGGGAGTTAGTGGGACATATTGCCCTGGCGGCAACCCCCGTTAGAGGTTGCCGCGCAGGGCTTGCTCGCGCTCGATTGCCTCGAAGAGGGCTCGGAAGTTGCCTTTGCCAAAGGATTCGGCACCCTTGCGCTGGATGAGCTCGTAGAAGAGCGTGGGGCGGTCCTGGACAGGGCGGGTGAAGATCTGCAGCATGTAGCCCTTGTCATCGCGGTCAACCAGGATGCCCAGCTCGCGCAGCGAGTCGAGGTCCTCGTCGATCTTGCCGACGCGCTCCTCCAGCATGTCGTAGTAGGTCGTCGGGGTATGCAGCAGTTCAACGCCATTGGCTTTGAGCTGGCGGACCGTATGCACGATGTTCTCGCACTCCAGGGCGATGTGTTGCACGCCTGGACCGTTGTTGTAGAGCACGAACTCCTCAATCTGCGAGCGCCGCTTCCCTTCGGCGGGCTCGTTGATGGGGAACTTGATCCACTTGTTCTCGTTGGCAACGACGGTGGAGCGCAGCGCCGAATACTCCGTCGAAATGTCCTTGTCGTCGAAGGAGACGAAGCGCTGGAACCCGAAGACGCGGTTGTAGAAGGCGACGGTTTCCGCCATCTGGTTCCAGCCGACGTTGCCGACGACGTGGTCGATGTGCTTGAGTCCAATGGGCTTGGCGAGCTCGTCCTTCGGGGTTGCTTTGTAGGGGGGCAGGAAGAAGCCCTCGTACCCATCGCGCTGCACGAAGGTGTGGATCACGTCCCCGTACGTGGCAATCGAGGCGAGCACAACTTTGCCGTATTCATCCTCCAGCGTGTAGGGTTCGCGCACGCCCCGGGCGCCGCGCTCGACGGCTTTGCGGTAGCAGAATTCGGCGTCATCAACCTCAAAGGCGATATCGCGCACGCCGTCCCCGTGCTTGACCAGCCAGTCCATGATGGGATGGTCGGAGAAGACCGGCGCGGTGACGACGAAGGTGATTTTGTTCTGGCGCAGCACGTACGAAGCGGTTTCCCGAACGCCGGTTTCGGGTCCGGCAAAGCCGATGAGCTCAAACCCAAACGCCCGCCGGTAGAAGTAGGACGCCTGCCGGGCATTGCCCACGTACAACTCGATGTGATGGATTCGGCGAATTGGCAGCGGTTCGACGGCGAACTCCTGTTGCTGCTGTGCTGTGAAGACCTGCATAGCGTTCCCCCACAATGATGAGACCAGCCTGGACTGACGCAAACTTAGCAAAAAGCCGCAAGCTACTCGGAGAGTGTTACCCGAAGCCGTGCGGGCTCTGGCACTGCAGCGGTGCTCAGCTCCCACCGGAGGCGTTCAGGAGAGGGCAGGCGGCGCTGCAGCTCCGCAGCAAGTAGGCGTGCACGGGCAAGTGCGAGCTGCTCTGCGCTCACGGGGGCTCCGGGCAATAGCCCCAGCTCTACAATCGGAGGTCCGAGGTAGCGGGCATCGGGAGAGAGCGGCTCGCTGCGGACGGTGATGTGGATGGAGGCACGCCGCTGAGCCGCACAAGGGGAGTTGAGCAGCTCAGCAACCGTGTGCGCGATGAGCTCCAGCGCCGAGTCAGCAGCCGAGGAGACGGGAGCGGGGGGCAACGGTTCGGTTGCCCTGCCAGCATAGATGCGCTCAAGCTGCTGGGCGAAGAGATGTTCGGCTGTCAGCGGAAGCGGGTCCGCCGGGGCAAACCAAGGGAAGGGGAAGTCCAAGGCGGTGGGCACAAGGAGGCTCTCCGGTAGTGTGAACTCCAGCTCCCAGCGCACCGCGTGAGTAAAGGAGCACGGGGGAAGCAGCACCTGCTGGTACGGTGCCTGCTGGCATGGAGAGCGGAAGCGGAGGGTGAGGCTGTCGAACGCCCGTACCGGAACGGTGACGGGAGCGCCTGCAACGGGAAGGCGCGTGCGGAGTGAGCCACCGGAGAGCACCTCCAGCTCCCCCGAAAGGGTATCGCCCGAGGCTTGCCGGAGGAGCACACGGGCATCCACGGGTCCGCACAGCCGGAAGGCGTAGAGGTCGTATCCCCCGCAGCCGCCGGCGCGGTCGGAGCTCAGCAGCAGGGTGTCTCTCCACTGCCAGGGGCTGAAATCGTTGCCCGAGGAGTTGAGCGGTTCCGGCAGCAGGGTCTCCACCTCCCAGCCCCGCGAGGTCGGGTGGGCGACGAAGAGCTTCCAGCGCTTATCCGGGGAGCGTCCGCGGGTGGCGAAGAGCAGGCGTCCATCGGGGAGAAATTGGGGCATTGCTTCGTCGTCGGCGGTGTTGACCATCGGTCCCAGATTCTGGGGAGTCTCCCACTGCCCCTGCGGTGTTCGGCGGCTGAGGTAGAGGTCCAATCCTCCAAGTCCTTCGGGGCGATCGGAGACGAAGACCAAGGCGGAGCCATCCGGTGCCAGCGCTGGCTGCCCATCCCACCAAGGGGAGTTCAGCAGGGTGAGAGGTTGCGGAGGCTCCCATTGCCCGCCACTCCAGCGGCGTATGGCGAGCTCGGCGTTCGGAGCGGTGGGGCTGCGCCGCCAGGTGCCGTAGAGCAGAACGCCACCGTCGCGGGTGCGCTCAAGGGCTCGTGGGACGAAGCTGCGGTCGCGCAGCAGCGCCTCGACAACGGATTCGCGCCAGAAGCTATCCGGTTGCAGCAGCCGGTAGAAGAGTTGTTCGCCTTCAGTGCTGCGGCGCGCCACCAGGAGCACCCGCTCCTCCAGGACGGCGATGACAAACTCATCGGCGGCGGTGTTGTAGACACTCAACCACGCTGGTGCCCCGCACGGAAGCGTGCGGCAGCCTGCAAGGGCGGACAGGAGCAGCACGGCGACGTAGACTCCACTGCGGTGCATCCTGGGTGCCAACTGGTGTGCACACCGCTTCGGGCAAAAATAATAGCGCTAAGCTCGCTGCCTTGCCGTCTTATGAGCCGCAACGGCGGAAACAGGGGCAATGGCGGCTCGCCTCCTGCTCGGTGGAGCGATTGCGTTGGCGCTGCTGGGAGCTGTGGCAGCATTGCTGCTGGAGGGGCATCCGCGCTACCGGATGGGGCTGGGCACGGGTTTCATCTCCGTGCAGCTCTTGGTGCTACGGCGGTTGTGGGGAAGGTTCCCGCGCGCCGCGCTCGTCGCCGCTGTGCTGACATGCCTGGGAAGTCTCATCGTATGGGGACGTTGGGGATGGCATCTGCTCGAACACGATCCCGCCATGGGCAGCCTCCCACTGCTGGCAGCCATGCTCTCTGGAGCGCTCGGAGTGGCGTTGCTCCATCTCTGCATTCGGGAGTGTCGGACGCAAAGGCGTGCGAGTTCCACAGTACAACGGTCATCGGGGTCATCCGCAACGGCAGAGCTGCATTAGGAGCGGATGGGCAGGTGACCTTCAACAACACCGTGCTCAAGCAGCATGCGCGCAAGGTACGGCGGCTGTACAATGAGAGCATCCTGGCGGGGTTTGCCGGCAGTGTTGCGGATGCGATGACCCTGCTCGGGCGCTTCGAGGAGAAGCTGGAGAGCACTCGTGGACACCTGCTTCGGGCTGCAATTGAGTTGGCAAAGGAGTGGCGTACCGACCGCTACCTCCGCCACCTGGAGGCGATGCTCATTGTGATGAATACCTCGCAGGTGCTGCTTGTCAGCGGGACGGGCGAGGTAGTCGAGCCCGATGACCAGGTCATCGCGATTGGCTCCGGAGGCGGATTTGCCCTGGCGGCAGCGCGGGCGCTGATGCGCCATACGGAGCTCTCGGCGCGCGAGATCGTTGAGGAGTCCCTGCGCATCGCCAGTGGCATTTGCATCTACACCAACGACGCGTTCACAATCGAGGAGCTCTGAGCCATGCAGCACACCGAGGCAAGCGAGGAGCTGCTCCGGCGGATACAGGAGCTCACACCGCAGCAGATTGTGCAGGAGCTGGACAAGTACATCATCGGACAGCACGAAGCCAAGCGGGCTGTTGCCATCGCCTTGCGCAACCGCTGGCGTCGCCAGCGGGTTCAGGGCAGCCTGCGCGAGGAGATTATGCCCAACAACATCATCCTCATCGGTCCAACCGGTGTGGGCAAAACCGAGATCGCGCGCCGCCTGGCAAAGCTTGCTCATGCTCCCTTTGTCAAGGTGGAGGCGACCAAGTTCACTGAGGTCGGCTACGTCGGGCGCGATGTTGAGTCCATGATCCGCGACCTTGTAGACGTTGCCGTTGCGATGGTGCGCGCCGAGAAGATCGAGCAGGTGCGCCGCCAAGCCCGCAAGGCTGCCGAGCAACGGCTGTTGGACATCCTGGTTCCCCCGATGCGCCATCCTGGATTGGCATTCGAAGCGCTCAGCCCAGAGGCGGTGGAGGAGCAGCAGCGGGCACGGGAGCACATGCAGCGCCTCCTCCAGGAGGGCAAGCTAGAGGACCGCGTGATCGAGCTGGACGTCAAGGACAGCGTGCCCTTCCTGCAGCAGATGTTCGGTCCGATGGCACCTGGCGAGCTGAATATGCTCCAGGAGATGCTCGCACAGTTTGCACCCAAGCGCTACAAGAAGCGCAAGATGACCGTTGCCGAAGCCCGCGCGCTCCTGGAGCAGGAGGAAGCCGATAAGCTCATTGACATGGACAGCGTCGTGCGCGAAGCGATCTTCCGCGCCGAGAATCTCGGCATCGTCTTCATCGACGAGATCGACAAAATCGCCTCCACGGGCGGGACCCACGTCGGACCGGATGTCTCGCGCGAGGGGGTCCAGCGCGACCTGCTCCCCATCGTGGAGGGCACAACGGTGATGACCAAGTACGGTCCGGTCCGCACGGACCACATCCTCTTCATCGCCTCGGGGGCATTCCATGTTGCAAAGCCCTCGGACCTCATCCCGGAGCTGCAGGGGCGCTTCCCCATTCGAGTGGAGCTGCACAGCCTGACGGAGGAGGATTTCGTGCGGATTTTGACCCTGCCGGAGAACGCGCTCATCAAGCAGTATCAGGCGCTGCTGGCGACCGAGGGCGTGGAGCTGGAGTTCACCGAGGACGCCATTCGGGAGATTGCTGCAATGGCAGCGCGCGTCAATGAGGAGATTGCCAATATCGGAGCACGGCGGCTGCACACGATCCTGACAACGCTGCTGGAGGAGCTGCTCTTCCAAGCGCCGGATATCTTGCCGGAGCGCCATGTCCGGATTGATGCCGAATACGTTCGCCGGCGGCTCAGCGCCATCGTACGCCAGGTGGATGTGAGCAAGTACATCCTGTGAGAGCCATGCACGCAGCACAACTGTGGGAGCTACTGCTGGAGCGATTGCAGAACGAGTGCGGATGTTCCCGCGCCGAGCTCGCTGCACGATTGGGGAGCTCCGAACAGGAACTGGAGCGCTGGATTGCTGAAGGGATGCTTCCGGTGGAGCGGCTTCTGCGTGCCTTTCCGCAGGAGGCGGCTCGGGCGTTGCGCGATGCGGTGCTGGGCATTCCGAAGCGTCCGCCTCGGGGATGGCGCCCCTCCCCACAGCAGCCGGATGTGGAAGCCCCAGTGGGGGAGCCCTGGAGAAGCCCTGCACTGTCGGATGTTCAGCGCCGCTTCCTGCTGGAGTGCATGATCTGGGCGCGGGAGTTCGACCTGGCGCTCATCCGCCTCTATCGGCAGGGGCGAGTCTTCGGAGGGGTGTTTGCCCAGATCGGCAACGAAGCCACCGCCGTTGGCACGGCGTATGCGCTGCGCCCCACCGATCCCATCTTCCCGATGCACCGCGATATTGGCGCCCACTTTGTGCGGGGACAGGACCTGAAGGCGCTGCTGGCAACCCACTTTGCCCGTCAGGGGAGCCTGACCCGGGGCACCGATGGCACAGTTCACTACGCCGATCCCGCGCGGCGCATCTACGGCAACATCTCGCATCTGGGGGCGATGCTGCCGGTGGCTGTGGGCTACGCTCTGGCGGCACGGCTGCGCGGCGAGGATACGGTCGTGCTCACCTACATCGGCGATGGTGGTGCCCAGACGGGCGAATTCCACGAAGCGGTCAACTTCGCAGCTGTCCAGCGCTTGCCCGTGGTGGTCGTCATCGAGAACAACCAGTACGCCTACTCCACGCCCAACCAACTGGAGTACGCCTGCGAATTCCTCGCCGACCGTGCCCTGGGCTACGGCTGCTTCGGGGAGGTCGTGGACGGAACGGATGTGGAGCTGGTCTACGATGCCTGCCGCCGCGCTGTCGAACGTGCCCGCGCCGGAGAGGGTCCTACGCTGCTGGAGACCATCACCTTCCGTGTCCGCGGGCATGCCGAGCATGATGACGCTGGATACGTCCCTGAGCCGATCCGGCGCTACTGGGAAGCGCGCGATCCGGTGCAGCGCTACGAGCAGTTGCTCCAACGCCACGGGGTGTTGACGGCGCAGCAGATCGAGCAGTTGCGCCAGCAGATCCGGGAGCAGCTCCGCGCGGCAGTTGAAGAGGTGCTCGCGCGCCCGTATCCGCCGCCGGAGGAAGCCTACCGCAATGTCTTCATCGAGTCGGAGGCGGATTCCCAAGGGCACTGAGCGGCGTTTTGTAGCTTTGCATCCGTCCAAATGTGCAACCTCTCACGGCGGTGCGTATGCAGTCTGCATCCTACAGCCCCGGATTGGAGGGGGTTATTGCAGCCGAGACGCGCATCTCCTTTCTGGACACGGAGCAGGAGGAGATCGTTGTGCGCGGGTACAACCTCCTGGAGCTCATCCGCACGGTCAGCTATGTTGACGTCGTAGGGCTCTTGCTGGATGAGCAGCTCCCCGATGCACAGCGGCGCCAGCAGCTCGAACGGGAGCTGTGCACGGCAGAGGTCCCGCAGCGAGTTTACGAGATTCTTGCGCTACTGCCGCCAGCCATGCACGCAATGGACCGGCTCCGGACGGCGGTTTCGGCGCTGGCGGGATTCGATCCCAACGCCAACAGTGCCGATCCAGAGGAGGAGCGCCGCAAAGCGCCTCGGCTCATCGGGCAGATTGCCCAAATCGTGGCAAACCTCACCCGCATTGCTGGTGGGCAGCCGCCCATACCGTTCGACCCACAGCGCAGCTTTGCAGAGAACTTCCTGCACACCATCGTTGCCCGCGAGGTTTCGGCAGCCGAAGTCCGTGCCTTCGACCAAGCCTTGATCGCCTACAGCGAGCACGAGCTGCCGAACTCCACCTTTGCCGCGCGCGTGGTTGCCTCCACTCTGGCAGATGCCTACGGCGCGTTGACCGCGGCAGTGGCATCGCTGAAGGGACCACTGCACGGCGGTGCAAACGAGGCGGTGATGTACATGCTCCTGGAGGCGGGTAGCGCCGATGCCTTGGAACGGCTCATCCGTGAGAAGCTCGCCCGCAAGGAGCGCATCATGGGCTTTGGGCATCGCGTCTACATGCGCCGGATGGACCCGCGGGCGCAGTTGCTCAAGGAGACCCTGCGCGAGCTCGTCGCAGCCAAGGGCACTGGAGCGGAGCTGCTGGAGATGTGCGAGCGCGGCGAAGCCGTGATGCACGCGGAGAAGGGGCTGTACCCAAACCTGGACTACTACGCCGCTCCCGTGTACTACCTGCTGGACATCCCCATCGAGCTGTACACGCCGATCTTCTTTGCTGCCCGCTCGGCTGGGCTGCTGGCGCACATCGTCGAGCAGCATGCGCAGAATCGGCTCTACCGTCCGCGCGTGGTGTACACCGGACCTCGTGGACTTCGCGTCGGGGCATAAGCGATGGCGTACGATCCGGTCCTGCAGGAGATTGCCGACTACGTTCTCTCCGCGCACATTGAGAGCGAGGAGGCGTACCAGACCGCGCGCATCGCCTTGATGGACTCCCTGGCGTGTGCGGCTGCGGCAACGGAGCATCCCGAATGCACGAAGCTGCTTCCGCCCATCTGCTCTGCTGCCGTTCCCGATGGGGTCCATGTGCCCGCAACGCCGTACGTGGCAGATCCCCTTCACGGGGCATTCGCCATCACGGCGCTCATCCGCTGGTTGGATTACAACGACACCTGGCTTGCGCGGGAGTGGGGGCATCCGTCGGACAACTTTGGGGCAATCCTTGCGGCGGCGGAGTACGCAAGCCGGCGTCGTCGGCGCTGGGGAGAGGCGCCCTACCGCGTTGCCGATGTGTTGACGGCTGCCATCAAGGCGTACGAGATCCAGGGCGTGTTGGCGTTGGGGGTGAGCCTCAACCGCCGGGGGTTCGACCATGTGCACTTCGTCAAGCTGGCATCGGCAGCGGTGGCAACGTGGCTCCTGGGCGGAGGGCGCGAGGAGGTGCTCAGCGCTCTCTCTAATGCGCTCATTGACGGTGCGCCGCTGCGGACGTACCGGCACTTCCCCAACACGGGACCGCGGAAGTCTTGGGCAGCTGCCGATGCCACCAGCCGCGGGCTCTGGTTTGCCCTCCTGGCATTGCGCGGCGAACCCGGATACCCCACTGCGGCGACGGCGCCCGTCTGGGGATTTGAAGCGGTGGTGCTCGGCGGAGAACCACTCCGGCTGGAGCGCCCGCTGGGCAGCTACGTCATGGAGAATGTGCTCTTCAAGGTCGCATATCCGGCGGAATTTCACGGGCAGACCGCCGTCGAAGCCGCTCTCCGCTTGCACCCGTTGGTGCGCGAGCGGCTGGGCGAGCTTGAGCGCATTCGGATTGAGACCCAAGAGTCCGCCGTGCGCATCATCGATAAGCCCGGACCCTTCCGCAATCCCGCCGATCGCGACCATTCCCTGCAGTACATGACGGCAGTGGCGCTGCTCTACGGCGAGCTGCGCTACGAGCACTACCTGGAGCCTATCGCCTCCGACCCGCGCATCCCTGAGCTCATCGCGAAGATGGAGGTGGTGGAGAACCCCGAATTCAGCCGTGCGTACCTGGACCCGGAGCGGCGCTCCATCGCCAATGCGGTGCAGCTCTTCTTCCGCGATGGCACCCAGAGTGAGCGCGTCGTGGTGGAGTTCCCGCTGGGGCATCGGCGGCGGCGTCAGGAGGCGCTTCCCCTGCTGCGGGAGAAGTTCCGGACGGCGCTGCTGCGGGTCTACCCCGAGCGGAAAGCCGAACGCATCTACCGCCTGGTCGCCGAAGACGCGGGCTTGCCGGAGCTGCCGGTTGACCGCTTCTTGGAGGAGTTGGCGCTTCCGTGAGGATTGCAATGGCGTGGCTTCTGGAACCCTTCGCCGAGCAGGCACAGCTTGCCGAGCGCTTCCGTGCGGCAATGCGCGCCGGAGGGCTTGTCATCCCTGGGGCGCATGACCCACTGGCGGGATTGCTGGCGAAGCAGGCGGGATTTTCGGTGCTCTACCTTTCGGGAGCTGCGTTTTCGGCAAGTCTGGGCTTGCCCGATGTGGGGATGCTCACGCCAGAGGAGGTTGCCCGCCGAGCGGCTGCCATCGTTGCTGCAACGCAGCTCCCCTTGTTGGTAGACATTGACACCGGCTTTGGGGAGCTGTTCAACACCGTGCGAGCCGCACGCGAGCTGGTCCGCGCCGGTGTGGCTGCTGTGCAGTTGGAGGACCAGGAGATGCCCAAGCGGTGCGGGCATCTGGAGGGGAAGCGCCTGCTGCCGGCGGAGGCGATGGTCCAGAAGGTGCGGGCACTCAAGCGGCTCCTGCCGCAGTTGGTCCTGATTGCCCGCACGGATGCCCGCGCTATCGAAGGGCTGGAGGGTGCAGTCGAGCGGGCGCGGCAGTACGTTGCCGCCGGTGCTGACGCCATCTTCCCGGAAGCGCTGCATTCGCTGGAGGAGTTTCGCGCCTTCCGCCAGGCGCTTCCCGGGATACCCCTGCTGGCAAATCTGACCGAGTTTGGCAAAACTCCGCCGCTGAGGGCAGAGGAGCTCTTCGCCGTAGGCTATGAAATGGTGCTCTTCCCGGTATCGGCGCTCCGGGTTGCTGCCCGTGCGATGCAGGAGTTCTACGAGCACCTCCGGCGCAGCGGCTCGACGCAGGAGTATCTCCCGCGCATGCAGAGCAGAGCGGAGCTCTACGCCCTGATTGGCTACGCCGATTACGAGCAGTTCGACCGCGCCATCGCCGGGCAGGGAACGTAAGAGGTGCGCGGTTTCTATTTTTGCAGCGCACGGTACAACGGAGGGAGGAGTCTATGCCCTGGAGGGGGTGGAAGGGGATTGGCGCAGCAGTACTGTTGCCGTGCGCGCTGAGTGCTCAGACGTGGCTACCCGTGGGGGGAACAGCTCCGTTCGTGCACCGCATTCTCTGCCCGCCCGAAGAGCCGGCAACGGTGATTGTGTGTGCGGATTCCGTGCCACCGATTCTGGAGACCTATGCCAGCAACATCCAGTTCTTCGGCGGGAACGGCTTTGTCGTCAGCCGCGACAGCGGGCGAAGCTTCTCCGAACCGCGCCTTGCGGGCTTTTCGGTGCGAGACATCCTGCGCCTTCCGCCCGACGGGCGGACGTGGCTGGCGGCGGTGATCGAGTACACCACCGGCGGCGTTGTGCGCTCCACCGATGGCGGGCTGAGCTGGGAGTGGACCGCGTTGCCTCGGTGTGCGGGAGCGCAATTTGTTCGCTTGCAGGCTCGCCCCGGCTGGGAGATGCCATTCCTCGGAGCGGCGATCAACACTGCGCGTGGGGTGCGCCGGTCGCAGGATACCTTTGCAACCTGCGAGGAGGTCAGCGATTTCATTGTGCAGGCGCGCGATCTGGCACTGTCGCCGGATAGCTCTACGCTCTACTTGGCTGCCGATGGGCATATCGTTGGGGGTGTCTGGCGCTCCGAGGATGGTGGGCGTACGTGGCGGAAGGATTCGCTGGGGCTGGGGAATCTGCGGGTGTGGTGCGTGGTGCCGTCGCGCTTCTTCCCGAACGTGGTGCTGTGCGGCGCTGATACGGTGCTCTCGCAGACGCGCAGTGAAGGGCGCGGCATCTACCGCTCCGAAGACGGTGGGCGAACGTGGCGCTTGGTGGGAGCTCCTGGAGTGCGCATCACCGCGCTGGCGGAGCATCCGCTGGACCCGCGCTATTGGGTCGCTGCTGGGGATACCACAGGAGTCTGGGTGAGCGGCTCCTACGGCACCGGCTGGGAGCTGCATCGCGATGGGCTTCCCGAGGGCATCGCGGTGCGAACGGTGGCGCTTCCGGCCTGGGATACTCGGGAGGGAGTGGTGGCATTTGCTGGGCTCTCCGGTGGTGGGCTGTACCGTTCCCGCCCAATTGTAACGCATGTGGAGGTGATGCCGCCCTCGAGCTCACCGCTGCATGTGCGAGCGCTCTCGCCACGGGAGCTACTGCTGCAGTGGGAGTGTGCCGCCAGTGGAGGGCTGCGCTTCCGCTTGGTGGACGTGCTCGGACGGGAGGTCGCACAGTGGGAGGGGAGCTGTGCGGGAAGCGGGAGGCAACAACTCCTCTGGCGGCTCCCGCAGCCGGTAGCGGCGGGGCTGTACATCTTGTACACAGACGGAACTATCCGGGCACAGCAGCCCGTTGGCATAGTTCCGTAAAACGGGGCAGCAGTTGCCCCAGGGTATGTACCACAGCTCTTGTGGAGAGCCATGGTCGAGCAGCAACCTCTGCAGCAGCCCGAACCGCAGCCGAGCGAGGGAGTGCCGGAGGTGCTCAACTTCGGCGACATCCTCTCGCACGCCTTCCGATGGGGCTTCGGGCAGTATTGGCGTCTGTTGCTGATGTACCTGCTGTGGGCGGTGACCATTTGGATCCCATACCTCAACGTGGGCACGACGATCGCCGTTTCGACCGGCGCACCCTTGCTTATGAGTCGGCGCCAGCGCATTGACCCGACCTTTATCTTTGACCGCTCCTACCGCCAGATTATGGGCGCGTGGATGGTATGCCTGGTGCTGCAGCTCCTGGGGGTGACCGTTGCGGCACTCTTCCTGGTGATTCCGGGAATTGTGCTGTCCATCGCCTGGTGCCTTGCGCCAATTCTGCTGCTGGAGCGGGGGGTATCTCCGACCGAAGCGCTTCGGCTCAGCGAGCAGGCAACGCATGGGGAGAAGTGGACCATCCTCTTCGGGCTTCTGGCGGTGTATCTGCTCTACGCTATCCCCGCCCTGCTCGTGTGGTGGATCTTGCAGCAGATTTTGCCTGAAGGTGCAGGGATTACCGACGTCATTGGGGTGCTCTACGCAATCCTGGCGTACGCTGGCTTGGGAGCGGTTGACGTCGCCGCAACAGGGTACATCTACGCCGTGCTGGCAAAGCGCGTGTGAGCTCACCGAAGTGCTGGAGAGGGCATCCTGCGGCGCTTCTGCTGCGGGAAGGGTGCGTTTTTGCTAATTTTGCAAGCGACTTTGGAATCGTCTGCCCGAACAAACCCGTAAGTGAATGGGGCGAGCGCTGAGCGTTCTTTTCGTGTCGGCTGAGGTCTATCCGTTCGCCAAGACAGGGGGGTTGGCAGATGTCTCGTACGGGCTGGTGATGGCACTGCGGGAGCTGGGGGTGGATGTGCGCGTGATGCTGCCCAAGTACGGGTGTGTGAGCGAACGGAAGAACCACATTCACGAGATCAAGCGGCTGCGCGCAATCGAAATCCCCGTGGGCGAGCGCGTCGAGATTGCCACGATCAAATCCTCCACGCTGCAAAACCCCCGGACGCGCGCCCAAGTGTACGTGACGACGAACTACCCCTACTTCGACAACCGCAAGGGGCTCTACGCCGATCCGCACACCGGGGTGCCGTACGCGGACAACGATGAGCGCTTCATCTTCTTCTGCCGCTCCGTTGTGGAGATGTGCCACTTCCTGCGCTGGTTCCCCGACGTCATCCACTGCAACGATTGGCAGACGGGGCTGGTGCCGGCGTATGTGCGCACCCTCTACCCCCACGAATTCCGGAAGACGCGCCTGGTCTTCACCATCCACAACTGCGCCGAACAGGGCATCTTCCCAGAGGAGTCGCTGCCCAAGACTGGGCTTCCGGCGGAGGCTTACGAGCGCTTGCTCCATCGCGGGCAGGTGAACTTCCTCAAGGCAGCGCTGGAGTTCTCCGAGTGCGTTACCACCGTCAGCCCCACCTATGCCCGTGAGCTGCTCGGCGGAGAGGTCGAGTGCAACGGCATCGAGGAGGTGCTCCGCGAGCGGCATGCATCGAGCTTCGTCGGCATCCTCAATGGGGTGGACACCAACGTATGGAACCCGCGCACCGATAGCTACATCCCCTACCGCTACGGTGTGGAGGACCTGAGCCCGAAGCAGCGCAATAAACAAGCCCTGCTGCAGCGCTTTGAGCTGCGCTACGATCCGGCTGTTCCGGTCATTGGGATGATCACGCGGCTGCACCCGGTCAAGGGCATCGACCTCTTTCTGGAGGTGGCGCCGAAGCTGCTTTCGGAGGAGAACGTGCAGATAGTGTTCCTGGGCGATGGGCTGCCGGAGTACCGCACGGCGCTCCAGAAGCTGCACAAGCAGTTCCCACGCCGCTTTGGGCTTCACCTTGGCTTCGATGAAGCCCTGGCGCACCTCATCGAGGCGGGGGCGGATATGTTCCTGATGCCCTCGCGGCAGGAGCCCTGTGGGCAGAACCAAATGTACTCGATGCTCTACGGCACGGTCCCAATCGTGCGGGCAACGGGCGGATTGCGCGACACGGTGGAGGACTTCAACCCGGAGACGGGCACGGGCACCGGAATTGTCTTCCAGCCCTACACGGGCGAAGCACTCCTGGAGGCGATTCGGCGAGCGCTGGCGCTGTACCGGCAGCCGGAGCTATGGCTGCAGCTTGTGCGCAACGGGATGCAGAAGGAGTTCTCCTGGCGCGCCGCTGCCAGCCGGTACGTCGAGCTCTACCAAGCCCTGGTCAAGCGTAAAGAGCAATTGAGCGCCGTCCTGGAACGGCTGTAGAATGGATGAGACTCGGCTTCAGCGGCTGCAGGCGCTCCTGCAGCGCTACGAGCTGCCAGCGTGGCTGCTGTGCGATTTCCGCCACTCCAACCCGATTGCCTACCAGGTATTAGGGCTCGACCCCACGCTGCACTGTACGCGGCGCTGGGCAGTGCTCATCCCTGCACAGGGGCAGCCGGAGAAGCTGCTCCACCGCGTGGAGCCGCATGTGCTGCAGGATGTGCCGGCACGGAAGCGGCTCTACGCCACCTACGGAGAGTGGCAGCGGGTGCTGCACGAGTGGGTGCAGCGCTACCGGCGTCTGGCGCTGGAGTACTCCCCTCGGGGCGAATTGCCCACCATCTCCCTTGTGGACGGCGGCACAGTGGAGCTGCTGCGCTTCTTCGGGGCGGAGCTGCATTCATCGGCAGACCTGGTGCAGGAGCTCCTGGCGGTCCATTCGGAGCAGCAGCTGCGCCAGCTTGCGGAGACGGCGCAGCAGCTTCGGGTGCTGGTCTGGGAGGCGTTCGCCTGGATTGGAGAGCAGCTTCGCCGTGGGGAATCACCGCAGGAGTACGCTGTGCAGCAGCTCCTGCTGCAACGGCTGCGGCAGCAAGGGTTGGTGACCGACCATCCCCCCATCGTTGCGCGCACAGAGCGGGCAGCCAATCCGCACTACGCCCCCACAGCGCAGGATACGGCGCCGATTCGGCTGGGCGACCTGGTGCTCATTGACATCTGGGCAAAGCCCAACGCGCCCGATGCGCTCTACGCCGATATCACCTGGATGGCGTACGCCGGCGAAATTGCGCCGGATCGCTTTGCCGAGCCGTTTGCAAAGCTGTGCGCTGCACGCGATGCTGCAATCGAGCTCATCACCAGTGCAGTTGCCCGCCGAGAGCCTATCGCTGGCTACCAGGTGGACCGCCACGTGCGGCAACTGCTTGCCGCTGCCGGATATGCCAAGGAGTTCCTCCATCGCACAGGACACAGTTTGGGGACCGAAGTCCACGGCGCCGGCGCGAACTTGGACGATTACGAAACGCACGATACCCGACGTCTGCTGCCAGGCACAGCCGTGACAATCGAGCCCGGCATCTACCGGGCGGGCGAGTTCGGCATGCGCACGGAGGTGGATCTGCTGCTCTGGCACGATTGCGCGGAGGTGCACCCGCAGCCGCTGCAGCAGCGTCTTATCCCCTTGCTCGCGGAACATTGGCAGTAGTGTGATGCAACGCTGGTGGCGATACGCTCTGATGGTATTGTACGCCGGGGCACTATGGGCGCAGCAGGAGCGCACAGCGCAGCTTCAGCGGGCGGCGGTGTTGGAGTCCGTAGGAGACTACGAAGGAGCCGCGCGCCTCTACCGCGAGCTATGCCAACGGATGTTGGATTCGGCATGTGTGCATGGGCTCAGCCGCAACCTCGTGAAGTTGGGGCGTGCTGCCGAGGCATTGCCGGTGGTGGAGCAGTACGTGCAGCATTCGCCCAGCCCCCTGTTTACAGCGCTACTGGGCGAGCTGTACTGGCGAACCGGTAGGCGTGCTGAAGCACTTCGAGCCTGGCAGCAGGGGTTGCAGTCAAGACATCCGGATGCCTACCGGGCGGTTGCCCGCTCGCAGTACGAGCTGCAATTGGTCGAAGAGGCGCTCCAGACCTTACAGGAGGGGCGTTCGCGCTTGGGCAACGATACGCTCTTTGCCGATGAGCTCAGCGCGTGGGCAGTGCGTGTTGGCAAGCTTGAGCTGGGGGTGGAATCCACGCTCCAGTGGGGGCGCACCCATCGGGATTTCGCTGCGCTCCAAGCTCGGCTGCTGCTGTATTTGGCGTTCCCGGGTGCGGTGGAGCGCGTGCGCACGATTCTGCAGCGATGGAGCCGTCAGTACCGGAGCGACACCCTGGTGCAGTACGTGTGGGTGTGGTTCCTGGAGGAGCAGGGCGAGGATGCCCAAGCGCTGCAGGCGGTTCGGGAATTGGACCGCCGGCTTGGTGCCGGTGGAATGGAGCTGCTCGCCTTCGCCGAGCGCATGTATCGGGCAGAGCGCCTGGAGACGGCTCGGCAAGCCTATGAGGAGCTGCTCCAGATGGGCGAGCTGGCGCGCGAACTTCGCCTCAAAGCACTCTACGGCTACATCCAGACCTTGCAGCAGCTCCCGCAGCCAGGTGCAATGGACCCTGCGCTGCGGCGCCGCATTCAGCGGCTCTACCAGGAGCTGCTGGCGCAGTCGGAGCGCCTTCCCATCACTGCGGAGGTGCTCTACAGCTTTGCCCGCTTCCTCAACGACGTTGCCGGGGACGCTGTTGCCGCGCAATCGGCTCTGGAGCGCTTGATGCGGGACTTCCGGCACACCCCGTGGGCGATGGCAGCGATGGTCGAGCGCGCGAAAATGGCACTCCGGCAGGGTCAGATGGAGCAGGCGGAATCCCTGCTGCGTGCGGTCATCTGGCAGAGCGATTCCATCGCTCCCGATTGGGCGCTCTGGGCGCGCTACTGGCTGGCGGAGCTGGAGTTCTACCGCGGGCGGCTCGATAGCGCACAAGCGCACTACAGTGTGCTGGCGCTCCGTCCGGAGAGCCCCGTTGCCAACGATGCACTGCAGCGATTGCAGGTGTTTGAGCAAGCCCGAACGGTATCCGAGGAGCTGCTCAAGCGCCTTGGGCGTGCGGAGTTCTTTGCCTTCCAGCGCGAGTACGCTCGTGCTCAAGTGGAATTCCTCGCCGTTGCTGAGGCTGCTGGAGACCATCCGCTTGCGGAGTTTGCACTCATCCGAGCCGCCGAAAGCGCCATCGCACACGGCAAACTCGAGGAGGCGCAGCAGATTGTGAACCGCTACCTGGCAAACTACGACGATGTGCTCTACGGTGACCGCGCGCTCCTGCTGTTGGGGCAGATTGCCGAGCAGCAGCAACGCTTCCCAGAGGCACTGCAGTTGTACCAGCAGCTCCTGCTGCGCTATCCTGGCTCAATCTACACGCGGCAGGTGCAGGAGCGGATTCAATCGCTGCGGCAGCGTCCCTCATAGGTGCTGGAGCACCAGCGTGCGGAAGTGGGCAGCATCCTCAGCGGCACCGCCTGCGGTGTTGTTGAAGTAGGCGTACACGCTCATCCCCTGCCGTAGCGCCGTACACACGCGCTCAACCCATGGCAGGAGCTCCTCTCGGGTATAGCGGTGTGCAAAACCCCCGTGCAAGCCGTGAAAGCGGAGGTAGAGAAAGTCCGCCGTCGCCTGCAGGAACAGCGGATACCGCAGCGAGCTGCTCCAGACGGTAGCAATGCCGCGGCTGCGCAGGAGTTCCCACACCTCGGGGCGGTCCCAGGAGGGATGGCGGAATTCCACTGCGTAGCGAAAGCTTTCGGGCAAGAGGGCAAGGAACTGCTCGAGCACACCGGGGTGCCACGGGAGGTTTGGAGGAAGCTGCCACAGGATTGGTCCCAGCCGCTTGCCCAGGAGGGTGATGCGCTGGAGGAATTCGCGCACGAGCTCGTCGCAGTGCTGGAGGCGCTGCTCGTGGGTGATTTGGCGTGGGGCTTTGACAGCAAAGAGAAACCCCTCCTGCACATCTGCCGCCCAGCGCTGGAGCTGCTCCGGTCGGGGAAGCCGATAGAAGCTGCTGTTGAGCTCGACCGTCGCGAAGCGCTCGGCATAAAAAGGGAGCCACCGGCTTCTGGGCAGCTCCGGAGGATACCATGTGCCGCGCCACTCGCGGTAGCTCCACCCGCTGGTGCCAACCCATAGGGCAGGCGCGGAGGACACCGCCGTGCCGGATTACGGGGCTACACCGCCGGCTTCAATCGGCGTGCTGATGAGAATCTGCACCGTGCGGTTGTAGAAGCGCCCTTCGGGGAGGTCGTTCGTGTAGAGCGGGTCGTCCTCCCCAACGCCCCGTGCCGTCAAGCTCTGGTAGCGTCCTTTGGCATACTGCTCGATGGCGCGCGCGACGGTCCGTGCGCGATTTTCCGAGAGCTTCTTGTTGTGGTCGTAGAGTCCCACGACATCGGTATGCCCGACGACCTCGATGGTCGAGTTGGGGAAGACACGCGGGAAGACGTACTCCCGCAGGATGCGCTCATTGAGCGGTCCGGCATCGTAGCGGTCGAAGGGGAAGAGGATCAGGTTATAGCGCTCCAGCGTGCGGTCCGCCAGGCGTTCGATCTTCTTGCGCTCTGTGGATACCTGCATGACCGGAATCGTGATGGGATCGGAGGCGCACTCTTGCCCGTTTTTGCTGCGCACCACCAGGCGGGCAACATATGGGGTTTCATCGTCGGGATAGGTTCCGCGCTCGTTCGTCCAGTTCCACACGGTGGAGGGGGCTGTGGTGCCGATGTCGGTCAACGTTCGCCAGGAAGCCCCACCGCGGGTGATCTCAATTCGCCGGCTGGCAACGAGGGCGTCTTCGATGCCGTTGCGCATCAGGAAGGTCATCTGCTCGGGGGAGGGGAAGCGCTTGGGATCGCGGCTGATAATGGGCTTGACGACCTCCCAATCGTTGCAGATGAGCTCAACGCGTCGGTTCTCCACGATGCCTTGTGGGTCGTTGAGATTGGAGGGGACTTGGGGTAGGTTGCGCACGGTGATCTTCATGCGCGATTCGCTGATGCCCCAGATGTCGCGCAAGTAGTTGAAGACCGCGCGCGCCCGCTCCAACGAGAGTCCGGGGCGCTTTTCGGCAGGCGTTTTGCTATCGTTGCAACCGACGATCTCCAGTGTTGCCCGCGGGTTCTTCCGCAGTCGGTAGCCGTAGATGTTGAGGATGTGGTAGTACTTTTCGAGTGTGCCGCCGGGGATCCCCTCATCGGAGAAGCCCTCAGTCTCCTCCGGCGAGCTGAACAGCACGTAGCGCTCTGGAATCTTTGCCGAGCCCTCGTCGAAGAAGACGTAGTGGAGCAACGGGAAGAGCTCGACCGAAGCCACCTCCTCCATGACCAGACCACGGAAGTTGGCAATGGAGGGATCCTCCTTGGCGCGACGCAGGACGTAATCGGCTGGCTCGATTTGAGCTTGGAGGACGGGGCGCTGCCCGAGCTTGAGCACAACTCGGATCTCCAAGCTCTTCTGGGCTTCCTCCTCGGAGCGGACCTCTTCGGGTTTCTCGACGCGGACCTTCTCCGTCACGCTTCCGTAGTTGGGGTTGAATGCGGTGATCTCCAAGTCGAACTCCTTGATGCCCGCGCTGGGGTCGCCGAAATCGGTAGCGCTGACGACGTACTGGAACTCCGTCCGTGCGGTGCCGCTACCGGAGACCGTGTCCTCGGTCACGCGCTTCGTAATGGGGTTCCGGATGGTGATCTTGGCGGGGATATCCGCACCTGTGCATTCGTCGATGACGCGCCCGACGATGTTGATGGCGCGGAAGAAGGTGGGCACGAACGCCATGAAGAGGTCGTAGTCGCCTTGGTAGCCGGGCAGATCGGTGCGCTTAGAGCTGAAGTAGAGCACATTGCCGGCAGCCGGAAGGGTCAGGAAGAGCTCATCCTCTTTGGTGTTGATCGGCGGACCGAGGTTCTGTGGCTTGCTCCAGCTTCCGTCAGGCAGACGCCGGCTCACGTAGAAATCCAAGCCGCCGAAGTTCGGTTTGTGCCCGTCGGAGGCGAAGAAGAGCGTTTGGTTATCGGCAGCGATGAACGGAGAGGCTTCCCGCCCGGGAGTGTTGAGCTCGCGGAGATTGACCGCGGGCTTCCATTCGCCTTTCTCGAAGTCGAAGTCGCTGTACCAGATGTCCAGGTTCCCCTCGCCGTTCGGACCGGGGCGATTGGAAACGAAGTAGAGCCGGCTCTTGTCCGGCGCGATGGAGGGTTGAGCATCCCAATAAGGGGAGTTCACGTTGGGACCAAGGTTGCGCGGACGTGCCCAGCGGTCGCCCTCGATTTCGGTGACGTAGATGTCGCAGCTTCCCAGTCCATCGGGGCGATTGCAGCCGGTGAAGAAGAGTGTGCGTCCGTCGGCGGCGATAGTGGCAACACCCTCATTGAAGCGCGTGTTGACGCCCAGGTCCCCCAGCTCGGTCGTGGTGTCAATGTTGAACGGCGGGGAGAAGATGGTGTCGAGCGGATCCTTCTTCTTCGTTGCCCAGAAGTCATGCGAGAACTTGCCATCGGGCAGGCGCTTGCTCCCGGGACGATTGGAGACGAAGTAAAGGGTTCGCCCATCGGCAGTGACGGTGGGAGCGTAGTCTACCCCGGGGGAGTTGACAACCGGTCCCAGGTTGATGATGCGGATGTATCGACTGCCCAAGATAGTCTCCTGCTGTTGGGGAGCTTGCTGCTGCGCTGCGGGGACGGGCTCGATGCGGAGGGCGTAGAGGTACAGTTGCGGAGTGTCGTCGTTCTCAACCACGACCGGCTTCGGTACTTGTGAGCTGCGCTGCAGCGACTGTGCGGTAGAGTAAGCGATGGCAATTCCTACAACGCTCCACAGCACCATCCGGCGGTAGGCATGGTAACGCATCGGCTCGCTTCCCTGTGTTAGACACTTACGGATTGCCACAAATTTACAAGACCGCCACCTTACAGTGTTGCTCCAATGCCCGCGGTCAGCAGGAGCAGCGGAAGGCGGAGCGATGCCGGGCTCGGCAGAGGGCTTGAGAGCGGCAGCATTCCCAACGCACCGAGGCTCATCCACCATCCCGGTGCAATGAGAAACTCAGCGGTTGCCTGCCCCCAGAGGGCTCCAACAATACGGGCAGAAGCTGTACTGCGCTCCACCACACTGGTGCGACCCTGAGCAGTGGTGAGCGCAACGCTTTGCCCGTCCGGTAGTGTGAGGGCATCCTGCAGCAGCTCCTTTGTGTACTCCGCGTGTGGATTTAGGGCAAGCCCCAGGAGCGGTCCTGCCGTCAGCCCGAGCCACTCACTCGGATGCCAGCGCAGGAAGGGCATCCACAGGAGCTGTGGAATGCTGAGATTGGCGGAGTTGCGGAATTCCACCGGAAGCAGCACCGTGTCTGCCTGTACAGTGAACAGCACCCCTTCGCGCTCGCGGTAGGAGGAGCGCAAGCGCACCGAGAGAAATCCCACCCCGCTGCCCCAGAGCACGCTGCGGAGCAGCGGAGCGGCGTACGAGAGCCCCACAAACCAGGCGCTGCTCTGCCCGTATTCGAATGGGCGCGAACAGCTACTGGCGAAGCTTCCCCACTGGGTGCCTCCGCCGAACCCCACGGTGAGATTCAGCTCCGGGGGATATACGCGTCCGCCCGGAGTCAGCGGCGAGGGCTGCTCGGGAAGTCTGCGATCCTGCGCCAGGACGGCGCAGACAGCAATCACGCCTACGGCGCACAATCGTCCTATGAGCATGGCGGCAGAGCCAGATATGGTGCGACACCGCAATTTAGCGAAAACGCGAAAGGAGTGCTCTATGAATGCACCGGCGGTTTCTCCGGCACGGCGGATTGCCTGGGAGCTGCTGCTTCGGATTGAGCGCGATCGAGCATATGCTGACCGCCTCCTGGAGAGCACACTCCGTCGCCATCGGTTGGAGGAGCGGGAGCGAGCGTTGCTGACGGAGCTGCTCCATGGCGTCCTGCGCTGGAAGCGGCGATTGGAGTTCCTGCTGCAGCGGCTGCTGCAGAATGAATTGCGCTACTACCCGCTGCCGCTGCGGGTGGCGCTTGCCATGGGGGTCTATCAGCTCCTGTTTCTGGAGCGGATTCCGCCGTACGCGGTTGTGCATCAGATGGTCGAGCTGGTCAAACCGTTGGGGGCGGGGGCAGCCAGGTTGGTCAACGCCGTGCTGCGGCAGGCGCTCCGGGAGTACGCGGGCAAGGAGTTGCAACCGGAGGCGCTGGGCGCGGATATTGCAACATGGTACTCCTATCCGGATTGGATCGCGCGGCGCTGGTGCGAGCGCTTCGGATGCGAGGAAGCTATTGCCCTGATGCAGGCGCAGAACCAGCGACCGCCCACAACACTTCGGGTCAACCCGCAGCGGAGCTCGCCGGAGGAGTTGCTCCACTGGCTGACAGCCAAGGGGGCAACGGCGGGGATTTCGCCGTACTGCGCACAGTGCATCGTTGCAGAGCAGTTGCTCCATGAGCAGCTCCAGGAGGTGCTGCAGCGCGGGTGGGCAAGCGTTCAGGATGTCAGTGCCGTGCTCATCGTGCAGCTTGCCGATGTACAGCCGGGCATGCGCGTCATTGATTTGTGTGCTGCGCCGGGCGGCAAAAGCTGTGCTCTTGCCGAGCGGCTGGGCGGCGAAGGGGTCCTGGAGGTCGTGGATGTCCATCCCGGGCGGCTGCGCTTGGTCGAGCAGGAGGCGCGCCGATTGGGCGTGGCGGCGCCCATGCGCTTCCACGTTGCCGATGCGCGGACGGTGTCGCTTGCCCCGGCGGACTGTGTGCTGGCGGATGTGCCCTGTTCGGGGCTGGGCACCATCGCCAAAAAGCCCGATATCAAGTGGCATCGCCGTGAAGAGGACATCTCCGCACTGGTGCAGCTCCAGTGGGAGATTCTGCAGAACGCCGCTCGCCTGGTGCGCCCCGGAGGTGTGCTGCTCTACAGCACCTGCACGATCGAGCCGGAGGAGAACGAGCAACAGGTGGAGCGCTTCCTGCGGGAGCATCCGGAATTTACCGTAGAGCCGGCAACGCAGTGGCTTCCCGAGGTGGTCTGCCGCGATGGGATGCTGCAGACCCTGCCGCATCGGCATGCACACTGCGATGGAGCGTTTGCGGTGCGGTTGCGCCGGCAGTAGCGCGTTGGTTGCCTGCAGCGGCTTTTCCCTATTTTTGAAGCCATGGCACGGTTGCGGATTGGAGTTTTCGATTCCGGAGTGGGAGGGCTGACCGTCGTGCGCCAGCTTCTGCGGCTGGGTGCGGAGATTGTCTACCTTGCCGATACTGCGCGGGTCCCCTACGGGAATCGGGCGCCGCAGACGGTGCGCCGCTACGCTTTCGAGTGCGTCAGCTACTTGGTGCGGCAGGGTGTGGACCTGCTTGTCGTTGCGTGCAATACGGTCTCGGCGGTTGCATTGGATGCTGTGCGTGAAGCTGCGGGCGAGCTCCCTGTTGCCGAGGTCGTCACCCCAGCGGTGGCTGCGGCGGTGGAGCAGACACAGACGGGACATATCGGGGTCATCGGTACGCGGGCAACCATTGGCAGCGGTGTGTACGAGCGCTTGCTCAAGGAGCGGGGAGCACGGCGGGTATCCTCGCAGGCATGTCCGCTCTTTGTGCCGCTGGTGGAGGAGGGGTGGTACGAGCATCCGGTGACGGAGCTGGTGGCGCGCGAGTACCTTCAACCGCTGCACGGGGTGGATACGCTCATTTTGGGCTGCACACACTACCCGCTGCTGCTGCCCGTGCTTGCCCGAGTGCTTCCGGAGACACGGTTTGTGGATTCTGGAGTGGCATTGGTGCACTGGCTACAACGCCACGGCTGGGTTGCGGCAGATGGTGCGCGGGCGAGTACGCTGGAGCTCCTGTTGACCGATGCCCCAACGCCGGCGCTGGAGCAGATGCTGCAGGCGTTGCGCTTGGGCTCTGTAGCCGTCCAACAGGTGCGCATTGCCGAGCATGTCCTCCCTGTTGGTGCATGAGCTGGAGCAACAGCTTCGGCAGCTCGAAACGCAGCTTGCCGAGAGCTTCATGCAGACCGTGGAGCTGCTCAGTACCCTGGTTGCGGCGGTGGAGCGCTTCTACGAAGGGAGCCATTGCCGCTTCGTCGGATACAAAGCCGCAGAGGTTGCCCGCCGGCTGGGGTTGAGCGAGGTCGAGGTGTTCGAGATCCAGGTGGCGGGACTCCTGCACGATATTGGCAAGATTGGCTATCCCGACGCGCTGCTGCAGAAGTTCCCCACGGAGATGACCGCCGAGGAGCGGCATCTCTACGAGCGCCATCCGGAGCTGGGGTGGCACATCTTGCGTAAGCATTCCGGCTTGCAGACTGTTGCCGAGATCGTCTTGCAGCACCACGAGCGGTTGGATGGCTCCGGATTCCCGCGCCACTTGCGCGGACGGCAGATCCACATAGGGGCGGCAATCATCGCAGTGGTAGACGTCTTCCATAACGCCCTGTACCGACGGCGGCGCGAGGCACGCTATCGCCATGCGGCGCCAACGGCGCCGGTCCCTTCGCCGGAGGAGCAGCAGCGCTACATCCAGGTGTTGCGGCACTTGGAGGAGAAAGCCGGCAGTGTGTACCATCCGGCGGTGGTGCGCACCTTTATCGAGCTCGTCGAGGAGGAGCGGCGCGCGCTGGGGCAACGCCTCCTGCAGGCGGTTGCGGTCAATCAGCTGCGCGAGGGGATGGTGGTGGCGGAGAACTACTACACCCCGTACGGCTTGCTGGTCATTGCGCAAGGGGAGCGGTTGACCAGCGCGATGCTGCCCGTCCTGGTCCGCTTTGCGGAGTTGGGCGAGATTCCGCACAAACTGCTGGTGTGGGTGTAGATGCTGGCGTATATTGCCCGCAGAGGGGCGGCAGCGCTCGGAGTGCTCTTCGGGGTTGCTACGGTCACCTTCGTGCTGAACTTCGTACTGCCGGGGGACCCAGCACGCTTGCTGGCAGGGCAGCGGGCGGATGCAGAGACCATTGCAGCGATTCGGCAGCAGTTGGGGCTGGACCAGCCACTGCCCGTGCAATACGTGCGTTTCCTGGGGCGGTTGCTACAGGGGGACTTGGGACGCTCGTATGTGACGAACCGCCCGGTGCTGGAGATCATCCTGGAGCGCTTCCCTGCAACGGCGCTCCTGACGGTGAGCTCGATGCTCCTGGCAACGGTGCTGGGAGTGCTCCTGGGCGTGCTTGCTGCCGTGCGACCGAATTCGTGGCTGGATACGCTGCTGATGTTGCTGGCGCTGGTGGGGATCTCTGTGCCCTCCTTTGTTGCTGGCTTGCTGGTGCTGCTGCTCTTTGGAGTGGTCCTGGGCTGGTTCCCGATCGCAGGCTACATTGACCAGGGCTGGGAGTACCTGGTGCTGCCGATGTTGACCTTGGCGCTCCGCCCGATGTCCATCATTGCCCGCATGACGCGCAGCAGCATGCTGGAGGTGCTGGGGCAGGAGTACATCCGCACGGCGCTGGCAAAGGGAGTGCCCACGGGGAGAGTCCTGCTGCGCCATGCGCTGCGAAATGCGCTCAATCCGGTCGTGACAACGGTGAGCGCCTGGTTTGCCGGGCTGCTGGCGGGTGCCTTCTTCGTGGAGTACATCTTCAACTGGCCCGGCATCGGCAGCGTGGCGATTGCAGCAATTGAGAAGCTGGATTACCCGCTCATCCAGGGGACGGTGCTCTTTGCGGCGGTGGTCTTCGTGGTGGTCAACGCAATTGTGGACGTGCTCTATGCGGTCGTGGATCCGCGAGTCCAGCTCCGCTGACGCAGTTACGGTTCGGGGCTTCTGGCGGCGCTTCTGGCGCCATCCCAGTGGGGTGCTCGGGGCAGTGATTGTGCTCCTGCTGGTGGGGGCTGCAATTGGAGCGGAGTGGCTGGCGCCGATGGACCCCACGGTGCAGGTGCTCGAATACGCGCTGCGTGCGCCGATGTTCCGCGGCAACGTGGTGTATGTGCACAATCCAGCTCGCCCCGATCAGCCGCGCATTGTGCCGGTGCAGTCCATGGTCTGGCAAGGGGATACACTGGTGTGCGTAGAGGAATCCGGACGCACGCTGCGCCTCCGGCGCGAGGAGCTTGCTGGGAGGGATTCAACCCAGTGGCATGCCCGACCGCTCTATGTGCTGGGGACCGACCGATACGGGCGGGATGTGCTCAGCCGCTTGCTCTACGGGGCACGCGTGAGCTTGCTCGTTGGGGTGTTGGCGCAAGGGATTGCGCTGGTGGTTGGGGTTGTGCTGGGAGCCGTGGCGGGCTACCTTCGGGGATGGGTGGATGCGGTGGTGATGTGGCTCATCAACGTGGTGTGGGCATATCCGACGCTGCTGTTGGCGATTGCCTTTTCGGTCGTCATCGGACAGGGGCTGGAGCAGGCTGCCCTTGCAATTGGGATCTCCAGTTGGGTCGAGATCGCGCGCATCGTGCGTGGGGAGTTCCTGGCATTGCGCGAGCGGGAGTATATCTGGGCAGCGCGTGCGCTGGGGTTTGGTCCGGCTCGCATTATCCTGCGCCATCTGCTGCCCAATGTCGTTGGCTCCTTGACGGTTATTGCGACAGCAGGGCTGGCAACAGCGGTGATGGCGGAGGCGGGGTTGAGCTTCCTGGGCTTGGGCGTGCAACCGCCGATGCCGTCGTGGGGGCAGATGGTGCGCGATGGCTACGGCTATATCGTCACGGGAACGGCGTGGGGATTGGCTGTCTACCCCAGCTTGGCGATTGCGCTGGCGGTGCTGGGATTCAACCTGCTGGGGGATGCCCTGCGGGACCTACTGGACCCACGGCTGCGGGTGTAGCTATGACGGAAGCGCCTCATCGGACGGTGCTAATCATTGATGACGATCCGACCTTCCGCCGCATCTGGCGCCATGTTGGCGAACAGCTCTCGCTGCGGGTTGTGGAAGCAGCAGCCCCAGAACAGGCGTGGGAGCTTGTGCAGCGGGAGCCGCCCGACGTCATCGTGCTGGATGTGCTCTTTCCGGAGGGGTCGGCGTTGGAGTTCCTGCGCCAGTTGCGCCAGGAGGAGAGGCTACGGAACTGCCCCGTCCTGGTGTGCTCCGCAGTTGCCGAGCGGGAAGCCGTGCTCCAGCTTGCACGCGAGGGGATTCAGGGCTGGCTCATCAAGCCCTTCTCCATCTCGGAGGCGCAGCAACGTCTCTTGCGTTTGCTCGGTGCGCACGAGAGCGATTCTGCCCAACAGATGCAGCCGACACCGCAGCCATGATGCTGGAGCACTGGGAACAGCTCCTGAGCCAGGGAACGCTTCCGCCGGTGCTGCTCTTCTTCGGAGAGGAGCAGTTCCTGCTGCAGGAGGCGTACCAGCTCCTCCTCCAGCGGCTGCGGCGGGAGGACCCAACGGGCATGAACGTGGATGTGCTCTCCGGAGCGGAGGTGTCCCCGCGTGAAGTGGTCGAGCGGGCGCGCATCTACCCGGTGTTTGCCGAACGGCGTGCTGTCGTGGTTCGCGATGCAGAACGGCTGTTGGGGCAAGGGGGCACACAGCAGGAGGTGCTGCTGAGCTACCTGCAAGAACCGGTGCAGACGACGGTATTGGCGTTCTTCTCCTCGGCGGCACCGGAGGCATTGCGCGGAATTAGCCGCTCCGTACGCAATCCGCGCCAGCAAACCAAGGCAAAGAGCGCTTCCGAGCGTGCACCGCGCGCCTGGCGGCTCCTGCTGCAGCAGCACGCCTGGGTGGAGTTCCCCAAGCTCTACGAACGCGAAGTGGTCAATTGGGTGGCGCAGCGAACGCGGCGCTATGGGTTCGAGCTTGCCCCACCGGCGCTGGAGCTGCTGTTGGCAACGGTGGGGACGGAGTTGTTTGAGCTGGACAACGAGCTGCGCAAGCTGGCGCTGTTTGCCCAGGCGGCGCAACTCCAGGTGCTCGATGCTGAACACATCGCCCCGCTGCTGGGTGCATCGCGTGCGTACACGGTCTTTGAGCTGCAGCAGGCAGTGGGTCTGGGGCAGCGGGAGGAGGCGCTGCGCATTGCCCAGTATCTGCAGCAGGTGGAGCGGCAGGAAGCCGGTGTACTGGCAGTGTTGACGCGCTACTTCCTGCTGCTGTGGAAGGTGGCGGAGCTGGACCTCTCGGCTCCGGCGGAATCCCTTGCCCGCGCGCTGGGGGTTCACCCCTTCTTTGTGTCCGAGTACGTCGCAGCATTCCGGCGCTTCGGCGTTGCCGGGGTTGAGCGGGCACTGCTGGCTCTGTTCCAAGCGGAGCGGGCGCTCAAGACCGGGGAGTTGGCGCCGGAGGTTGCGCTCACGCAGGCAATTGTGCAGATTCTGGAGGGTGCCACAGCACACAGCGACCGTTGATGCGTTACAGCCGTGCCTTTATCCCTACGCTCCGGCAACTGCCCGCTGATGCACAAGCGGTCTCGCACCAGCTCATGCTCCGGGCGGGGTTGATCCGGCAGCTTGCCGCGGGCGTGTATAGCTTCCTGCCCCTGGGATGGCGCGTGATGCAGAAGGTCATGCGCATCATCCGCGAGGAGATGGACCGCATCGGGGCGCAGGAGTTCCATTTCCCTGCGCTCAACCCTGCCGAGATCTGGCAGCAGACCGGTCGAATCCAAACCATGGGCGATGTGCTCTTCCACATCAAGAACCGCGAGGGCTTGGTGCTGGCGCCCACGCACGAGGAGGTGGTCGCCTTCCATGCGCGGCAGCACATCCGCTCCTACCGGGAGCTGCCGCAGATTTGGTACCAGATCCAGCCCAAGTTCCGCAACGAACCGCGCCCACGCTTTGGCGTGCTGCGTGGACGGCAGTTTACGATGAAGGACTCCTACTCGCTCGATGCCGATTGGGAGGGGCTGGACCGCAGCTACGAGCTGCACGCGCAGGCGTACCGGCGCATCTTTACGCGCTGTGGGCTGCGCTTCTTTGTCGTGGGCGCCTCCAGTGGTGCAATGGGGGGAAGCGCCTCGCAGGAGTTCATGGTGGAATCGCCGGCAGGCGAGGATACCTGCGCCCGGTGCTCCCGATGCGGCTACGCAGCCAATGTGGAGATTGCCCGCTCAGCTGTAGAACCTACGGCGCGGCTGCCGGAGAGCGCCCCGCTGGAGCGCTTTGCAACACCTGGGGTTCGCACCATTGACGACCTCATCACGCAGCATGGCATCCCGGAGGAGCGCTGCGCAAAGGCGCTCGTCTACATCGCCGATGGGGAGCCGGTTCTGGTGCTGCTGCGCGGCAACGATGAGCTCAACGAAGCTAAGCTGCAAGCCGTGCTGGGGGCAGCTGCGCTGCGTCCGGCAACGCCGGAGGAGCTGCGCCAATATACCGGGGCTTCGGCGGGGTCCATCGGTCCAATTGGGCTCCCCACGCCGATGCGCATCATTGCCGATGAGCGGCTGCGCGATGCCAATGAGCTGGTCAGCGGCGCCAACGCCGATGGCTACCACTACCGGCACATTGACCTGCGTCGGGATTGCCGCATAGACCTCTACGCCGATGTCCGCACGGTGCAGCCCGGGGAGCCGTGCCCGGAGTGCGGTGCGGCGCTGGAGGTGGTGCGTGCAATCGAGGTGGGGCACATCTTTAAGCTGGGGACGAAGTACTCGGAAGCCCTGGGCGCGCGCTTTCTGGATGAGCACGGGCACGAACGCCCCATTGTCATGGGCAGCTACGGCATCGGCGTCGAGCGTATCATCGCTGCCTTCATCGAGCAGAACCACGACGAACACGGCATCTGCTGGATCCCCGCCATCGCGCCCTACCACGTCCACCTGCTTGCCTTGGGGATTGAGCGCTCGGATGCCGTTCGCCAGCACTCCGACGAGCTCTACTCCAGCCTCTGGGCAGCAGGCGTGGAGGTGCTCTACGATGACCGGGAGGAGAGCGCCGGGGTCAAGTTCAACGATGCCGACCTGTTGGGATTGCCGTTGCAGCTCATCGTGAGCGCGCGCGGGCTGGAAGCCGGCACCGTCGAGCTCAAAGAGCGGCGCAGTGGGCGACGCCATCACGTGGCGCTCGCCGAGGCGGTTGACAAGGTTGCGGAACTGCTGCGGGCACTGCAGGAGGAGCCATGGACGCAGCCGGCACACTGAGCCCACCGGTGGCGGATCTACACCTGCATACGCGCTGCTCCGATGGGGCGCTCTCTCCGGAGGAGCTGCTGCAGAAGGCTGCCCAACGGGGGCTGTGCTGCGTTGCCTTCACAGACCACGATACGGTCGAGGGGTACGAAGCCGCCAGCGCACTGGCTCGGCAATTGGGCATTGAGTTGGTGAGCGGCATCGAGGTGAGCTGCTACGAAGCCGGGCGCGAGCTTCATGTCCTGGGATATGGCATTGACGTTGCCCATCGGCGGGTGCGGGAGCATATGGAGCGGGCACGCGAGCGCCGGTGGCGTCGGCTGGAGCGCATGGTCCAGCGCTGCCGCCGGCTTGGACTCATGGTGACGCTGGAGGAGGCAACCGAAGAAGCCCCTGGAGCAGTCGTTGGACGCCCACATTTGGCGGCAGCGCTTCTCCGGCGTGGATACTGCCAAAGCCTTGCGGAAGCCTTTGCGCGCTACCTGGAGCCGGGGCGCCCGGCGTACGAGCCGCCGGAGGAGTTCCCAGTTGTGCGGGCGCTGGAGCTTATCCATGCCACCGGTGGGGTGGCGATTCTGGCGCATCCTGGTCGCGCCTTCCAGAACCCGCGATTGCTGCTGGAGCTGCTCCGCCGTGGCTTCGATGGCGTTGAGGTCTACCATCCGCAGCATGGCAGCGTGCTGCGCTCCTACTATGGGCTGCTTGCCCGGCAGCACCGATGGCTCGTCAGCGGAGGGTCGGATTACCATGGCACACGCCCTTACGATGAGTGGAACTTCGGGCGCTTTGGGATCTCGGCGCAGGAGCTGGAGCGCTTCTGCGAGCGCTTGGCTATGCTGGGGCGCCGTTGCGGCAATCCAGCTCTGGGCGCAACCGGTTGAGCTCGAGCGCTTCGGCAAGGCACTGCAGGAGCAGTGGGAAGCCGGGATGCTGCGTTCGGCGCTGCTCCTGTTGCCGGTGACGATGGCGATGGACCGGGTCATTGCCGCTGCCCTTCCGCAGCCTTCGGGAGTGGGGAAGCTGCTCTCTCAGAGCGTGCGCATGTATGGGGAGCGGTGGACCCCAGCGGTGCTTGCAGCGGTGCTGTACGCGGGTGGATGGGTTGCACAGCAGGAGCGGTGGCAACGTGCCGGAGTTGCTGTCGCCGGAGCGGCGGGAGCAAGCGCAGCAGTGGTCGTTGCGCTCAAGGTGGCGCTGGGACGATGGCGCCCCGACCATGCTCCCGATGCGATGCACTGGAGCCCTCCGGCATGGGAGGACGCACAGCAGAGCTTCCCTTCAGGGCATACGGCAATTGCGTTTGCGATTTCGGCTGCGTTGGACCGCACACTGGAGCTCCCGCCAGCATGGACAGCAGTGCTGTACGGTGCAGCGGTGATGACTGGGCTTTCGCGCGTGTACGATGGGCGGCACTGGCTCTCCGACGTGCTCGCAGCAGCAGCCATTGGGTATAGCTTCGGGCAGGCGGTGGGGAGCGCGCTGCATCGGGAGCTTCCGCCCTCTGGCGCACTGCAGTGGGAGGTCCTCCCCGGAAGGGCTTCCGTGCGGCTGGCGTTAGGGCGTTGAGCTCAGCAGCGAATCCACCCCTCCCACGGGCAGGAGATGGAGCTGGGGAAGCTGCTCTGAGGCGGCTCGGCGGCGATACTCCAGCAGCAGTTGGCGTGGTGGGTCCTGCAACCCCTCATCGGCTTGGTCGAAGGTTCCCCAGTGGATGGGAAGCAGGTGGAGCGCTCCGAGCTGGATGGCAGCGCGGAGCGCTTCGGCTGGGTCTACGTGGACCTCGCGCATGAACCATCGCGGCTCGTATGCCCCGATGGGCATCAGGCAAAGCAGCGGAGCCCCAAGGCGGGTCCGGATGAGCTCAAAGTGCACTCCAAAGCCGGTGTCGCCGGCAAAGTAGATGCGGAGGGCGTCGTCGCCGTGCGTATGCACGTACCAGCTTGCCCAGAGGGTACGGTTGCGGTCGGTCAGCCCCCGTCCGGAGAAGTGGCGAGCCGGGGTACAGTGGATCCGCAGCCCGGCGTAGTCAACGTACTCCCACCAGTCCAGCTCCACGACGCGGCGGATGCCCCAGGTGCGCAGCCGCTTGCCGACCCCCAGGGGCACAAGGAAGAGCGGGTCAAACCGGCGGGCGAGGAACTCCACCGATGCACGGTCCAGGTGGTCGTAGTGGTCGTGCGAGAGCAGCACAATATCAATGTGGGGGAGCGAGTCCGGCGCAAGCGGTACAGGGACCTGGCGCAGTGGACCGGCGAAGGAGACCGGACTTGCCCGCTGGCTGAAGATGGGGTCGGTCAACAGCGTCGCCGTTGGAAGCTGGAGCAGCACGGTGCTATGCCCCAGCCATGCAAAGCGCAGCCCTGGCGAGGGTTCGCGGAGGCGATGTGGCGAGAGCGGCTCAAACGGGGTTGGGGGATGCTGGCGCTGTGGGGAGAGCAGCTTTCGAGCAATCCAGCGCACACTGCGCCAGAAGGGGCGCTCCAGCGGAGGCTCCAGGTTGGCGAATCTCCCCTCTCGATGATGTTCGCGGGTGTACCAGGGATGGCGTGCGACCGTCGGGAGCGCAGGAGCGGGCACCGCCTCCGAAGAGCTGCACCGCAGGAGGGCAGCCGCGGCAAGCCCGGGGAGCAGTAGTACCGCGTACGGAAGCAGCATGTGCTCAATCCATGAAGAGGTAGGGGCGCCAGCTCTCTTCGAACTTCCCCACGAACTGCTTGAGGAAGAGGATGGGGTGGGGGCGCCGCGGTGGGCGGAGCAGGCGCATTCCAGCCTCCTCCGGGGTGCGGTCGCCTTTGAGGTTGTTGCACCGGATGCAGGCGCAGACGAGATTCTCCCAACTGTCGGTGCCTCCGCGGGAGCGCGGCAGGACGTGGTCAATGGTCAACGGGACATCCGTTGCCCCGCAGTATTGGCACTGGAAGCCGTCGCGCCGCATGATGTTGCGCCGCGTCAGCTCAATGTGCTGGTACGGCACGCGAATGGAGGAGAGCAATCGAATGACACTCGGCACTGGATAGGCTGCCGAGACGCTGTGGAGCAGCATCTCCGTGCGCGCCTCTACAAGCTCGGCTTTTGCCAGCACCAGCAGCACCACGGCTTTCTTGACCGTGCAGATGCTCACGGGCTCATATCCTCGGTTCAGCACCAGCACCCGCTTGTTGAGCGGATTGCCGTGCGCCGGTGCCGTATGCGGCATTCCGTTGCGAACACCTATGGGCTGAAAGTGCGCCGCGAAGGGAGTGCCTCTTGAGCGGTTGGACAGGTTCCAACGCACCGCAAATTACACAGTCTTGCTAATTTGCGTCCCCGACACAGTCGGCCAAGCCCCCATGCACCGACGAGTTCGAGCCTACCTGGCGTTGGAAAACGGAGCTGTCTTTGCCGGATACGCCATCGGAGCTGTGGAGCAGGAAGCTGCCGGAGAGGTGGTTTTCAACACCGCGATGAGCGGGTACGAGGAGATCCTGACCGATCCAAGCTACCGCGGGCAGATCGTCACCTTCACCTACCCGCACATCGGCAACTACGGCATCACCTTGGAGGACGGCGAGTCGGAGCGGGTGCAGGTTGAAGGAATCGTCGTGCACGAGTGCTCGCCGGTCTATTCGAACTGGCGGGCGAAGCTGAGCCTACAGGAGTACCTGCAGCGGGAGGGGGTAGTGGGGATCGAAGGGGTGGACACGCGCATGCTGGTACGGATGATTCGGGAGTATGGGGCGCTCCGCGGGGTAATCTCGGCAACGGCGTCGCCGGAGGAGTTAGTCGAGCGTGCCCGTTCGCTGCCGCCGATGGAGGGGCAGGATTTGACCGATCGCGTAGGGTGCCGCGCCCCGTACTGGTGGACGGATGAGGGATTGGAGACGGGAGCGCTGATTGCGGTGGTGGATTTCGGTGTCAAGCGCAACATTTTGCGGAATTTGGCGCGGCGCGGCTGCCGAGTGCGTGTGTTCCCAGCGCGGGTGGAGCTGCACGAGCTGCTCGCGTGCGCGCCCGATGGGATCGTGCTCTCAAATGGTCCGGGGGACCCGGCCGCAATCACCTACGCGCTGCCACTGGTTCGGGAGCTGGTGGCGCGGGGATATCCGATTCTGGGGATCTGCCTGGGGCATCAGCTCCTGGGGCTTGCCCTTGGGGCGCGGACCTACAAGCTCAAGTTCGGGCACCATGGAGCCAACCATCCGGTGTTGAACCTGCACACGGGTGTGGTGGAGATTACGTCGCAGAACCATGGCTTTGCGGTGGACCCGGACACTCTGCCGCCGGAGCTGGAGGTGACGCACATCAATCTCAATGACGGCACGCTGGAGGGGATGCAGCATCGGAGTCTACCGGTGATGTCGGTGCAGTACCATCCCGAAGCGGCGCCGGGACCGCACGATGCCACGTACATCTTCGATGAATTCCTGCGGCTTGTCCGGGTTGCGCGCGCGGAGGTAGCCTGAGTTTGCCTGCAGGCAGCAGCAAAGTTTCTATATTTGCAAGCTGCCGGGCAGGTACCGAAGCGGTCAAACGGGGCAGACTGTAAATCTGCTGGCGGAACGCCTTCGGAGGTTCGAATCCTCCCCTGCCCACGCGGGAATAGCTCAGTTGGTAGAGCATCGGCTTCCCAAGCCGAGGGTCGCGGGTTCGAGTCCCGTTTCCCGCTCTGAGCGCGGGAGTAGCTCAGTTGGTAGAGCGCGAGCCTTCCAAGCTCGGGGTCGCGGGTTCGAGTCCCGTCTCCCGCTCTGAGTGCGGGAGTAGCTCAGTTGGTAGAGCATCGGCTTCCCAAGCCGAGGGTCGCGGGTTCGAGTCCCGTCTCCCGCTCTCCATCGGGCTGATGTAGCTCAGTGGTAGAGCACGTCCTTGGTAAGGACGGGGTCGCCGGTTCAAATCCGGCCATCAGCTCACGGGTGTAGCTCAAGTGGTAGAGCAGCGGTCTCCAAAACCGCAGGTTGGGGGTTCGAGTCCCTCCACCCGTGCAGCAACGTGTGGCGAGCAGTAGGAACCAAGGCAATGATAGCCAAGATCAAGGCGTTCGGTCAGGAGGTCGTCCGGGAGATGCAGAAGGTGTCCTGGCCGACGCGCGAGCAGTTGCGCGAGTCCAGCATCGTCGTTGCTGTTGCGTGCCTGCTCATGGCAGGATTTGCCTGGATTGTGGATACGCTGGTGACAGCGATTCTGCGGTTCATCTTCTGACACCCCCGATGGTCTCCCCAGAGCGTAGCACCGAGCAGAGCCCCGTGCAGTTTCGCTGGTATGCCCTCTACACCGCCAGCGGGCAGGAGAACCGGGTCAAGCAGCGGCTGGAGCATGAGTTGAAGCTCCATGGCATGAGCGACCGAGTGCGCACGATTCTGGTGCCGGAGGAGACCGTCTTCGAGATCCGCAGCGGCAAGCGGCGCACCCGAAAGCGGAGCTTCCTTCCGGGCTACATCCTCATCGAAGCCGCGATGGACCGCAAGCTCCAGCAGCTCATCGAGGGGATTACCGGCGTAGTGGGCTTTGCCGGCACCCGAACGCAGCCGGTCCCACTGCGTCCGGAGGAGGTGGAGCGCATCCTGGCGCGGCTTGAGGAGCGCAAGCATACGGCAACGATCGAGACTCAGTTTAGCGTGGGCGATCCGGTCCGCATCATCGAGGGTCCCTTTGCCAATTTCGTCGGTGTGGTCAAGGAGGTCAATCTCGAGCGGCAGAAGCTCAAGGTCGAGGTTGGTATCCTGGGGCGGAAAACGCCAGTGGAGCTGGATATCGGACAGGTGGAGTTGGCGGTGCAGAGTGGGAGCTCGTAACACTCAAGCGCAGAGATGATTCGTCACAAGGCGATTGCAGCGACAGGGTAGGGCGATGGCACGGAAGGTCGTCGGTACGTTCAAGCTGCTGCTCAAAGCGGGCGAGGCAACGATGGCGCCACCGGTGGGACCCGCCTTTGGTCAGCGCGGGCTCAACGGAATGGAGTTCGTCAAGCAGTTCAACGCCCGCACCGCCAAGATGGCGGGCATGCTCGTGCCAGTGGTGGTGACCTACTACTCGGACAAGAGCTTCACCTTTGTGGTCAAATCCCCGCCAGCCTCGGTGCTGCTGATGAAGGCAGCTGGCATCGAGAAGGGCTCCTCTGAGCCCAATCGGGTCAAGGTCGGCAAGGTCACGCGAGCGCAGTTGGAGGAGATTGCCCGCCAGAAGATGGCGGACCTCAACTGCGATAGCCTGGAGAGCGCCGTCCGCATGCTGGAGGGCACTGCCCGCAGCATGGGCATTGTGGTGGAAGGGTGACCCCATCAGGGCAAGCGCAATGGCGAAGAAGCGGAGCAAACGGTATCGAGCGGCGGTGGAGACGCTCAAGCAATTGCTGCAGACGGAGGGACCAGTGCCGTTGGAGAAAGCGGTCGAGGCGCTCAAGCAGGTTGCCACGGCGAAGTTCGATGAGACAATTGAGCTCGCCGTACGGCTGGGGGTGGACCCACGCAAAGCCGACCAGATGGTGCGCGGGAGTGTTGTCCTGCCGCATGGGACGGGGAAGCCGGTGCGCGTGTTGGTCTTTGCAAAGCCCCCCAAGGACCAGGAAGCCCTGCAAGCCGGTGCCGATTACGCCGGGCTGCAGGAGTACATCGAGAAGATCCAAAACGGGTGGCTGGAGTTCGACGTTGCCATCGCAACCCCCGATGTCATGGGGGAGGTGGGGAAGCTGGGGCGCATCTTGGGACCCCGTGGGTTGATGCCCAACCCGAAGAGTGGAACGGTGACCTTCGACGTTGCAACGGCGGTGCGGGAAGCCAAAGCCGGACGGGTGGAGTACCGCGTGGATAAGGGTGGCAACGTCCACGTTGCTGTGGGGAAGGCATCCTTCCCTGTGGAGAAGCTTGTGGAAAACGTTCGCGCTGTTGTGGAAAGTTTGCTGCGTGCCAAGCCGCCGGCAGCGCGTGGGAAGTACATCCGCGGGGTGTACTTGACTTCGACGATGGGACCCAGCATCCCCATTAGCGAATCCTCGTTGGTGCGGGCACGTGAGTAGCACGCGCGTGAGCCTTGAGAGCGGAGGAGACGATGCTGACACGGCAGCGGAAAGTGGAGATCGTTGAGCAACTGCAGCAGAAGCTGCAGCGTGCGCGCGGAATCTACCTTGTAGACTTTGTCGGAATGACTGTGGCAGACTCCCGCGAGCTGCGCAAGGAGCTCTACCCGAAGGGGCTGGAGTACCGCGTTGCCAAGAACACGCTCATCCGGCGTGCGCTGCAGTCCATCGGTGATCACACGGAGCTGGAGCCCTACCTCAACGGGCAGACCGGGCTGGTGCTGAGCTACGATGACGCGATTGCTCCCGCGCGGGTGTTGCGCGATTTTATCAAGCGCATGGAGAAGCCGCGCTTCAAGGCTGCGGTGGTCGAAGGGCAGCTCTTCGACGGAACGGAGCTGGAGCGGCTGGCTTCGCTGCCGACGCGGGAGGAGCTGATGGCGAGTATTGCCGGAAGCATTGCGGCGCCGATCTCGGGGATCGTTGGAGCCGTGTCGGCGCTGCTGCGCGATATTGCATACCTGGTTGAGGAAGTCGCTCGCAAGCGAGCTGAATCAACGCAAGGGTGAAGTCTCACTGTTCACGGGACCATCGCAATGGCTGGCATTGTGGAAGAACTGGTCGAAAAGATTAGCAACCTCACGCTGCTGGAAGCTGCCGAGCTGAAGAAGGCGCTCGAGGAGCGCTTCGGCGTGAGCGCCGCAGCTCCTGTGATGGTGGCGGCAGCGCCGGGAGCAGCGCCGGCTGCGGCAGCGCCGGCTGTTGAGGAGAAGACGGAGTTCGACGTGGAGCTGACCGAGATCGGTCCGCAGAAGCTCAACGTCATCAAGGTCGTGCGGGAGCTCACCGGGCTGGGACTCAAGGAAGCCAAGGACCTTGTAGAGGCTGCCCCGAAGATTCTCAAGGAGGGGGTCTCCAAGGAGGAAGCCGAGTCCATCAAGAAGAAGCTCGAAGAGGTCGGAGCAAAGGTGACCATCAAGTGAGCATTCCCTGGGGGAGCTCCCCCAATCCATATGCTGGCGCTTGTGAAGGCTCCAACAGCACGGCTGTCCTTCCTCCTGGATGGATACAGGGGAGGGGTGCCGTGCGCATTGCTCTGTGAGTAGGTCGTTTCAGCATCGCCGTAGGCATCACAATGGCGCGCCGACGCAGTGACCGTGCCGGAGAGAACTCCAACGGTGTTCAGCCGCTGACGCCGAACACTGAAGTAGCTTCCCATAACGGGCAAGCCAACGAGGTGAAGTTGCGCGAGCGCATAAGCTTTGCCAAGACAAAGTGGGCGGTCGAGTACCCAGACCTGCTGGAGGTCCAGCTCCGCTCGTACCAGGAGTTCCTGCAAGCGGATGTGCCGCCAAAGCAGCGGCGACCGGTCGGACTGCAGCAGGCATTTCTGAGCAACTTCCCCGTCGAAGATGCCTCCGGCGTGTACCAGTTGGAGTTCCTCTCCTACACCATCGAGCCCCCCAAGTACACCGAAGAGGAGTGCCGAGAGCGTGAGCTGACGTACGCTTACACGCTCAAGGCACGGCTGCGCTTGTCCAGCAAGGTCTCGCCCGACTCGGAGGATTACATCGAGCCGGTGGAGCAGGAGGTCTACTTGGGAAGCATCCCGGCGATGACGGATCGGGGGACCTTCATCATCAACGGAGCCGAGCGCGTCATCGTTTCGCAAATCCACCGTTCGCCAGGGGTGCTTTTCGACCGCGTGCTGCATGCGACCGGATTGCCCATCTATAGCGCCCGCATCATTCCGTTGCGGGGCGCATGGCTGGAGTTCGTCATCGACACCAACGACATCATGTACGCCTACATTGACCGCAAGAAGAAGTTCCCCGTGACCACCTTCTTGCGGGCGTTGGGGTTCTCCTCGGACGAGGAGATCGACGAGCTCTTCGGGCTTTCCGAAATCGTTCCAGTGGAGCAGCTTCCCGAGTACGTTGGACGGCGCATCGCCGGGGAGGTTGTGGATCTGAGCACGGGCGAGATCCTTGCCCACCGCGGCGAGATCCTCAGCGAGGAGCTGCTGGAGCAAATCAAGCGCGCGACGGTCGAGTCGGTGCGCATGTTCTGCCACAAAGACCTGGACAACGAGCCCGTGCTGGTACGCACCTTTTCCAAGGATCCCACGCGGAGCCGAGAGGAGGCACTGGAGTACATCTACAAGCAAATGCGCTCCAGCGAGGCGCCGGATCTGGAGAGCGCAGCGCAACTGCTGGAGCGGCTCTTCTTCTCCCCGAAGCGGTATGAGCTCGATACCGTCGGGCGCTTCCGCCTCAACACCAAGCTGGGGCTGAGCGTCCCCTTGGAGGTAACGCACCTGACCACCGAAGACGTGCTTGCCACAATCCGCTACCTGCTGGAGGTGCGCGAAGACCGGCGCGATGTGGATGACCAGGACCACCTGGCAAACCGCCGAGTGCGCACCGTTGGGGAGCAGCTCACGGCTCAGCTCATGCTGGGGCTGTCGCGCATGGCGCGCACGATTAAGGAGCGGCTGAGCATCTACTCGGGTGAGGAGCCGCTCACCCCAGCCGAGCTTGTCAACGCCCGCACGATCAACAGCGTCATCAACCAGTTCTTCGGCACCAACCAGCTTTCGCAGTTTATGGACCAGACCAACCCGCTGGCAGAGCTCACGCACAAGCGGCGTGTCTCTGCCTTGGGTCCGGGTGGTCTGAACCGTGAACGCGCCGGCTTTGAGGTGCGCGACGTGCACTACACCCACTACGGGCGCCTGTGCCCAATCGAGACGCCCGAAGGACCCAACATCGGGCTTATCTCCTCCCTTGCGCTGCACGCGCGCATCAACGAGTACGGCTTCATCGAATCGCCCTACCGGCGCGTGGTCAATGGTAGGGTGACCGATGAGATCCACTACCTGAGCCCCGACGAGGAGGAGGACAAGATCATCGCCCCGGCATCCACGCCGGTGGATGCCGATGGGCGTATCGCCGTCCCGCGAGTCCATGCACGCCGCTCCGGCGACTTCGTGCTGGTATCGCCGGAGGAGGTCGAGTACATGGATGTATCCACAGACCAGATCACCAGCGCGTCGGCTGCGCTCATCCCCTTCCTGGAGCACGACGACGCCAACCGTGCGCTGATGGGCTCGAACATGCAGCGCCAGGCGGTGCCGCTCATCCGTCCGGAGGCGCCGCTGGTGGGCACGGGAATGGAATCCCGAATCGCGCGCGATGCCCGAGCACTGCTCCTGGCAGAAGGGGATGGCGTGGTCGAATACGTCAGCGCCGATGAGATCCGCGTGCGCTACGATGATACCCGCTCGGAGGAGGAGCGCCTGGTGAGCTTCGACGAACCGGAGGTGGTCACCTACCGGCTCAAGAAGTTCGTGCGGACCAATCAGGATACCTGCATCAACCAGCGTCCGCTGGTGCGGGTGGGCGAGCGGGTGCGCCGAGGACAGCCACTTGCCGATGGGGCAGCCACCGACCGGGGCGAACTGGCACTGGGGCGGAACGTGCTCGTTGCCTTTATGCCGTGGCGGGGCTACAACTTCGAGGACGCCATCGTGATCTCGGAACGCCTGGTGGCGGAGGATGTCTTCACCTCGATTCACATTGAGGAGTTCACGCTGCAGGTGCGCGATACAAAGCGCGGCGAGGAGGAGTTCACGCCCGATATTCCCAACGTCAGCGAGGAGGAGATTCGCCATCTGGACCCCAATGGCTTGGCGCGCGTGGGAACGCGCGTGCGCGAGGGGGATATCCTCATCGGGAAGGTTACGCCCAAGGGCGAGGCAGACCCAACGCCGGAGGAGAAGCTCCTGCGGGCAATCTTCGGCGATAAAGCCGGAGATATCCGGGACGTCTCGCTGCGCGCCCCTGCAGGGCTACACGGCGTGGTGATCAACACTCGGCTCTTCAGCCGCCACTTCTACGAGGACGGGCAGAGCCGGACCCGCTCGGAGCGGCAGCGCCGGGAGGAGATGGAGAGGAAGCGCCGGGAGGCGCTGGGACGGCTCGACCGTGAGTGCGTTCTCCGCCTGGGCAAGCTCCTGCAAGGGCAGCGCTGCCTGGGCATCTCCGATATTGACGGGCGCGTTGTGCTGCGCGCCGGAACGAAGCTCTCGGAGGAGGAGCTGCTCAAGCGCTTCGAGCAGGGCAAATTCCACCCGGAGAAGCTCCCCATCCCCGGCGAAGGCGATGCATGGGTGGAGGATGAGCACGTGATGCACCTGGTGCGGCAGCTCCTGACGAACTACCATCGCAAGCGCGAGGAGATTGAACGGCGAATTCGAGCCGAATTGAGCCGCCTGGAAGCCGGAGAGGAGCTGCCTCCCGGGGTGCTCAAGATGGCAAAGGTCTATGTGGCGCAGAAGCGCAAGATCCAGGTCGGCGATAAGATGGCGGGACGCCACGGCAACAAGGGCGTGGTTGCCAAGATCGTGCCCGTCGAAGATATGCCCTTCCTGCCCGATGGCACGCCGGTGGATATCGTGCTCAACCCGCTGGGTGTGCCCTCGCGAATGAACTTGGGGCAGCTCCTGGAGACGGCGCTGGGCTGGGCAGCAGCTAAGCTGGGGGTGTACTTCGCCAGCCCGGTCTTCGATGGCGCCTCTTGGGAGGATGTGCAGGAGTGGCTGCGCAAAGCCGGGTTGCCGCCCGATGGCAAGACCATCCTCTACGACGGGCGCACGGGAGAGCCGCTCAACGAGCGGGTCACCGTCGGCTACATCTACATGATGAAGCTCGTGCACATGGTCGAGGACAAGATCCACGCCCGCTCGACCGGTCCCTATGCGCTCATCACACAGCAGCCGCTGGGCGGGCGCTCCCGCATGGGTGGACAGCGCCTGGGCGAGATGGAGGTCTGGGCGCTGGAAGGCTACGGTGCAGCCTTTACGCTACAGGAGATGCTCACGCTCAAGAGCGACGACGTCGTCGGACGCTCGGAGCTGTACAACGCGTTGGTCAACGGCAAGCCAACGCCCAATCCTCATGTTCCCGAAGCCGTGCGTGTGCTGCAGCGCGAGCTGCAAGGGCTGGGACTTGAGATGGAGATTCTGCCGTAAGTCCGTTGCACTGATATCGTGGATGCCATGCAGGCACTGCAGAGCTGGCTGATTCCGCGCAAGGGCTTCTCCGGGGTGCGCATCTCGTTGGCATCCTCGGAGACGATCCTGGAGCGCTCCTACGGCGAAGTGCTCAAGCCGGAGACGATCAACTACCGCTCCTTCCGCCCCGAACGTGACGGGCTCTTCTGCGAGAAGATCTTCGGACCGATTCGGGACTGGGAGTGCGCCTGCGGGAAATACAAGCGAGTGCGCTACCGAGGGATTGTGTGCGACCGGTGCGGGGTGGAGGTGACGCAGCGCTCGGTGCGGCGCGAGCGCTTCGGGCATATCCATCTGGCAGTGCCGGTGGTGCATACGTGGTTTATGCGCTATACGCCCAACAAAATTGCACTGGTGCTGGGCATGCCCAGCCGCGACGTCGAGCGCATCGCCTACTACGAGTCCTACGTCGTCATTCAGCCGGGCTCGAAGGAGAACGAAGGGCTGCGCACCGGCGACCTGCTCAGCGAGGAGGAGTACCTGCAGATTTTGGAGAGTCTCCCAGAGCGGGAGCGGCAGCATCCGGAGGAGCCGGAGCATTTCCTGGCAATGACCGGAGCCGAGGCGCTGCGCGAGCTGCTGCGCCGATTGGATGTGGAGCAGGAGTACTGGGCGCTGCGCAAGCGGCTCGCCGAGGAGCCGATCTCCAAGCAGGAGCGCGAAGACATCCTGCGTCGGCTGCGCGTATTGGATTGGTTCCTGCCGCGCGAAGGGCACAAGCCCAACAAGCCCGAGTGGATGATCCTGGAGGTCATCCCGGTCATTCCGCCCGATATGCGCCCGCTGGTCACACTGGAGGGCGGGCGCTTTGCCAGCTCCGACCTCAACGAGCTGTACCGGCGTATCATCATTCGGAACAATCGGCTCAAGAAGCTCATCGCCATCCGCGCCCCGGAGGTGATCATGCGCAACGAGAAGCGCATGCTGCAGGAGGCGGTGGATGCGCTCTTTGATAACTCGCGCCGTGTGGTGCGCAGCGCCGGGCAGCGCCCGCTTAAGTCGCTGGCGGAATCCTTGCGCGGCAAGCAGGGGCGCTTCCGACAGAACCTCTTGGGCAAGCGGGTGGATTACTCCGGACGCTCGGTCATCGTGGTTGGACCCGAGCTCAAGCTGCACGAGTGTGGCTTGCCCAAGGATATGGCGATCGAGCTGTACAAGCCCTTTGTCATCCGGAAGCTGGTCGAGCGCGGCTATGCCCGGACGGCAAAGCGGGCAAAGCTCTTGGTCGAGCGCAAGGATGAGGTCGTCTGGGATGCGCTCGAACAGGTCATCGATGGGCATCCGGTGTTGCTCAACCGTGCCCCGACGCTGCACCGGCTGGGCATTCAGGCGTTCCAGCCGCGCCTTATCGAGGGCAAAGCCATCCAGCTCCATCCGCTGGTGTGTACAGCGTTCAATGCGGACTTCGACGGCGACCAGATGGCAGTGCACGTGCCCTTGAGCTACGAGGCGCAGTTGGAGGCACTGCTGCTGATGCTGGCGCCGCACAACATCATGCACACGCAAAACGGCGAGCCCATCGCTGTGCCCAGCCAGGATATGGTGCTGGGGCTGTACTACTTGACCAAGGTGCGCCACGGCGCCCAGGGCGAAGGCAAGGTCTTTGCCTCACCGGAGGAGGTGCTCCTTGCCTACGACTCCGGACACGTGGAGCTGCATGCCAAGATCCGCGTACGCATCCGAGGTGAGCTTATCGAGACAACGGTCGGGCGCGTGATCTTCAACCAGATTGTGCCGCCAGAGTTGGGCTTTGTCAACGAGCTGCTCACCAAGAAGCGCTTGCGGCAGCTCATCGGCGAAGCTTTCCGCACCGTTGGGCTGGCGCGCACGGTGGAGTTCCTGGATGCCCTCAAGGACATGGGCTTCCACTACTCCACGATCGGGGGCTTGAGCGTCTCCATCGGGGACGTCATCGTGCCCAAGGAGAAGGAGCAGATCATCCGGCAGACGCAGCAGGAGGTAGACCGCTACCACGAAGCCTACATGGCGGGCATCCTCTCGGCGAACGAGCGCTACAACAAGATCATCGACGCGTGGACCTCGGCGACCAACCGCATTGCTGACTACCTGTACAAGGAGCTGGAGCAGGACCAGGACGGCTTCAACACCTTCTGGATGATGCTCGACTCGCAGGCGCGCGGCTCCAAGGAGCAGATCCGGCAGCTGGGCGGGATGCGCGGGCTGATGGCAAAGCCGCAGAAGACCGCCTACGGCAGCGGAGCCGAGCTCATCGAAAACCCCATCATCTCGAACCTGCGCGAGGGGTTGAGCATCCTGGAGTACTTCATCTCCACGCACGGAGCGCGCAAGGGCTTGGCAGATACGGCGCTCAAGACCGCCGATGCCGGCTATCTGACGCGCCGGCTGCACGATGTAGCCCAGGACGTCACCATTACGATGGAGGACTGCGGCACAATCCGCGGCATCGAGGTGCGCGAGATCAAGGAGAGCGGCGAGCTGGAGATCTCGCTCTACGAGCGCGTGCTGGGTCGGGTTGCCCTAGTGGACGTTGTGCACCCGCTGACCGGAGAGGTGCTGGTGCGAGCCGGTGAGCTCATCGATGAGGAAGCCGCACGCCGCATCGAGGAGAGCCCGATCGAGAGCGTGATGATCCGCTCGGTGCTCACCTGCGAGGCGCCGCGTGGGGTGTGCGCCAAGTGCTACGGGCGCAACCTGGCAACCGGACGGCTGGTGGAGATAGGCGAAGCCGTGGGGACGGTCGCCTCGCAGTCCATCGGAGAGCCCGGAACACAGTTGACGCTGCGGACCTTCCACACGGGAGGAGCAGCGCTGCTGGCAGCGGCACAGTCGGAGATTACGGCGAAGTTCTCCGGCATTGTGCGCCTGCAGAACTTGGTCTCGGCACTCCAGGAGTCCGACGATGGCATGGATGTCGAGGTCGTGCTGGCGCGCGGGGCAACGCTGCTGATCGTCGAACCGGAGGGGAACCGAGAGCTGGTGCGCCACGAGCTGCCTGTGGGTGCCAAGCTCTACGTGCGCGATGGGCAGCCGGTACAGCGCGGAGAGCGGCTCTACGAGTGGGACCCGTACAACTCGCTCATCTTGGCGCGTGTCTCCGGACAGGTGCGCTACCGCGACCTGCGACCCAACATCACCTACCGCGAGCAGGCCGATGAGCAGACCGGGCACCTGACCAAGGTCGTCATCGAGCCGCGCGAGCGGGGGCTGACGCCGCGCATCGAGATCCTCGGCGATGATGGCACGGTGCTGCACACCGAGGTGATCCCGGCGCGGGCACATCTGATGGTCGAGGATGGTGAGCGCGTCACCGCTGGTGAAATCGTGGCGAAGATCCCGCGCGAGATCCGCCAGCTCCAGGACATCACCGGTGGCTTGCCGCGCGTGGTGGAGCTCTTCGAGGCACGCCATCCGCACAACCCCGCCGTCGTTGCCGAGATTGACGGCACCGTCTCGGTGCGCCTGGGCGAGGGGCGTGACCAGGGCAAGCGCATCATCACCATCACCAGCTTCGACGGGCGCACGCAGAAGGAGTACCGCGTCCCTGCCAGCCGGCACATCCTGGTGCAGGAGGGCGATATCGTGCGCGCAGGAGAACGGCTCACCGAGGGCGCGATCGACCCACACGATATCCTCCGCATCAAAGGGGTGCAAGCGGTGCAGGAGTACCTGCTGCAGGAGATCCAGCAGGTCTACCGCATGCAGGGCGTCTCCATCGCCGATAAGCACGTGGAGATCATCATCCGCCAGATGCTGCAGAAGGTGCGCGTGGTCGAGCCCGGGGACTCGATGTTCCTGGAGGGTGACTACGTGGACCGCATCCGATTCCAAGAGGAGAACGAGCGGCTCAAGAACAGCGTGGTCGTGACCGATCCGGGCGATTCCAAGTACCACGTGGGCGAGGTCGTGCCGCGCCGCAAGTTCCGCGAGACGGTCCTGGAGCTGCAGAAGCGCGAGAAGCGCCCGCCCAAGGCGCGCGATGCAGAGCCGGCAACGGCGGAGCCGGTGCTCTTGGGTATCACCGAAGCAGCGCTCCAGGCGGAATCCTGGCTGGCAGCAGCCTCCTTCCAGGAGACCACGCGGGTGCTGACCGAAGCAGCCCTGGCAGCCAAGGTGGACCGGCTGCAGGGGATCAAGGAGAACGTCATCCTCGGGCAGCTCATCCCTGCGGGGACAGGGCTGCGCCATTACCAGGACATGCTCGTCTCGGTGGAGGGCGAGCTCCCCGAGCTGGCGCAACTGGAGCGCGCCTCGGCAGAGCCCGTGGATGCAGAGCCCGTGGCAAAGGGGCGGCGGAAGGAGACTCTCACGGCAACCGCTGCCGAGGTTGGAGTAGTGGCGCAGCCGAGCGCGGCAAAGCCTATGGATGCGGAGTCTGCAAATGCAGAGCCTGCGGTGAAGCGGCGGCGGAAGGAGTAGTTGTCGCTTGCGCGTGTCTGTCCATTTGCCCGCGGAGCGAGCAATGAAGCGCTCCCGGCACCATACTCCATCGGTGGTGCAGCGACAGCAGCGTCTCCCCTTCTCTGAGCCCCGTGCACAGACGGGCGCGTCGGCTGTCATTACGTGCCCGTACTGCCGCTACACGGGACCGCTCCTCTGGATACACGGGCATGGGCAGTGCCCCAACTGCAAGAACGTCCTGGAGGAGTGCTGCACCGGCGAACAGGCTACCCCAGGCTGGCATGAGCTCGGCTGAGTGGGAGACCCTCCAGCGGCGCATCGTTGCCTGCCAGCGCTGTCCGCGGCTGCGGACGTTTTGCCAGGAGATTGCCCAGCGCAAACGCCGTGCATACCAGGAGTGGGACTACTGGGGGCATCCGGTCCCCAACTTCGGGGAGCCCGATGCAGAGCTGCTCATCGTTGGGCTTGCTCCGGCTGCCCATGGCGCCAACCGTACGGGGCGCATGTTCACTGGCGATCGCTCCGGAGACGTGCTCTATCGGGCGCTCTACGAGACTGGCTTCGCAACGCAGCCGAGCTCGGTTTCTCGGGAGGATGGGCTGCGATTGCGCAATGCGGTGATCACCGCCGTTGTCCACTGCGCACCTCCGCAGAATCGCCCTACGCGGGAGGAGATTGCCGCATGCCGAGACTTTCTGGAGCAGACCGTGCGGCTCCTGCCGCGCCTGCGAGGGGTGGTGGCGTTGGGGGCAATCGCCTTTGCCGAATGTCTGCGGCTGTTCCGTCAGCGCCGGTGGTGGACAGCTCCCCAGACGCCGAAGTTTGCCCATGGGCTGTTGCTGCATTCCCCAGGGGCGCCGTTCCTGCTGGCATCGTACCATCCCAGCCAGCAGAACACCTTTACCGGACGGCTAACTCCGGTGATGCTACGCGAGGTCTTTGCGCGCGCGGCGAGCCTGCTCCACCAGCCGCTGGAGTAGTTCCCAGAGCGGTGCCGAGTTACCGCAGAATTCAGCTTCAAGTGGGAAGACCGCCAGCGTACATCCGGCGCGCTCAAGCCGGGGAAGCAGCGGGAGAAGCCGCACGGCATCCTTCTCCGTTGTCGCTAGCCAGGGTGTCCGGTAGCGGCGGCAGCTTTGCAGAAGCCACCACAGAGTCGCGCGACCGTAGCGGTAGTGATCGGGCAGACCGTACCAGGCTGCCAGGTGCCAACCGTGCTGCAGGAGCGTGCTGCGGAAGCGTTCGGGGCGTGCGATGCCGGCGAACGCGACCACGGGGCGGTCGGGCGGCTGTTGCAGTGGATGTGTTGCCCCGGTAGAGTCCAGCCGGTAGGGCATCCCGCTGCGGAAGCGGAGCAGCACCGTCGGCAGTCCGGCGAGCTCTGCCGGAAGCGGATTGCCGGCGAGCTCCTCCCACAGGAGCAGCAGCGTTGCTCGCCGGGCTGCCCGCAGGGGCTGGCGAAGCGTCCCAAAGGGGATGCAGCAACGCGCGCGGAGCGTTGCAGGGTCTATCACCACAAGGTCGGCATCGCGCCCGAGCCGACGGTATTGGAAGCCGTCGTCCAGGAGCAGGAGCTCTGCTCCGTGGGCAACGGCAGTGAGTGCGGCGCGCTCCCGACGTCGGTCCACAAGGACGAGTGCCTGCGGGAGCTTCCATGCATGGAGCCATGCTTCATCACCGGCATCCTGCCAGGGCACGCACGGACCCTCCCCTGCACTGACCAGCACCATGCCGCGGGAGCGGCGCCGGTACCCTCGCAGCAGAATTGCCGGACGGATGCCCTGCGCCAAGCAGTAGCGGGCAAGCGCTTGTACCACAGGTGTTTTGCCCGTCCCACCAATGCGCAGATTCCCAACGCTGAGCGTTGGGACGGGAGGGGAAATCGGCTTGGAGTGCGGTCGCACAATCCACATCGCCTACGGGGAACTTGTCGGGGGCGGGTCCGAATAGCTCAAGCGGTACAGCGCCGTACAGCCGTAAAAGCCGCGCGGGAGCCGCTGTGGATCGAAGCGCTCCAGCAGCTCAAAGCGGATACCCTCCTCTTCGTAGATCGGCTGCTGCGGCGAGGTCGAGCGCAGGGCGCGTTCGAGCACGCTACTGGCAAGGAAGGGGCGCCGTTCAACGGCGATGTTCGCCACCCAGTATCGTGGGCGATAGGCGCGGAGGAATTCCGCTACCTTTGCTGGTTCGGCGTAGGGGGCGATCTTGCCGTCGGTGACGCCGTCCAGGCTCAGGACCTTCAAATCGGGGCGCAACCAGTAGCGGATCTGCACCTCGTACGCCAGCACGATGGCGCCGGGTTCGGCAAGGGCGTTGAGTCGCTCGGCGCACTCCCGCTCGGTGATGAGCTCAAAGGCATAGCCCCGCTGCAAGTCGCGCCAGCCGTGGGCAAGGAGGAAGAGGCTCATCACCGCTGCCAATAGCACAAAGGCTCCTTGACGGAGGCGCTGACGCTCCAGCAGCCGGAGGCTGGCAAGCCCATTCTTGCCCAGCCACCCCAGGGCAAAGGCGACCGGAGCCAGGTAGCGGAGCATATTCGGCGGAGCAACGATGGTGAAGAAGCCCACCACGGCGCCGGCGCCAAGTGTGGTCGCAAGCGCCCTCGGAGGATCCTGCCTCCACAGCCGGGCAATCCCCAGTGGAAGAGCCAGCAGAAGCCACAGCAGCCCGCTCTGCACGAGCTGCAACAGGAATTGACCGTTGAACGCCAGGAAGCCTAAACGGAGCTGTGCGAACTCGCGCAGAGCCAGGGCTCGGCAGTACCCTGAACTGGAGAAGCTTCCGGTGAGCACATGCATGAGGGCGGAGTAGGCTGCCGGAAGGAGCAGCGCTGCTGCAGCAAGCAGAGTTTCAGAGGTTCTGCGCCGCAGTGCCATTGCCACGAGCGCAGCACAGAGCACGAGCCACAGCTCGGGACGCACCAACGGGAGCAGTGCGGCGGCAACGAAGAGCGCAGTTCTGGGAAGTCTGTGAAGCCGAAGCGCAAGCATCCCCGCCAGTGCAGCAAGAGGGGTTTCGTAACCCAAAAAGCCCCATGGAATGCAGCAAACCGCAGTGGTCAAAGCAACGAGCGCGGCAGTGTGAGCGCAGAAGCTGTGGCGCAATGCCACTTCGTAGGCAGCAAGCACGGCAACGAGGGTCCAGAAAGCCCCGGTGAGCTTGAAGCCATCAACACCCAGAGCGAGCCAGCCCGGCAGCAGCAGGAGCACCCAGAGCGGACTGGTTGCCCCAGAGGAGGGTTCCCCGGGGTTGAACTCCATCCAGCGTCCCTGGGCAAGGGAGCGCACGTACGGTAGGTAGATGGCGGCATCGCCGTGCCAGACGGGTAGGTATGCTGCGGCAAGCCCTACCGTGAAGCAGAGTAGCCCGATGCGGTAGAGCCAGCGGATTCGGAGAGCAGCTCTCACTTCCATGCGCGGGCAAGCAGGTAGAAGCCAGCCACGCGGGAAAGTACCCGTTGATTGAGCCAATTCACCCAGCGTGGGAATCGGCGCCGAACCGGATCGCAGAGCTGGAAGCGGATATCCCGGAATTGGCTCAGCAGCCTCCGAAGCTCGGCTCTGCTGTAGGCACGCCCCAGCGGGTTTGCCGTCCCATCGTAGACGCGCACCCATTCCGCTGCCCAGAAGTGCCAGCGGCGGAGCAGCTCCAGCGGAAGGCGCAGTAGCGCTGCAGAGGAGCTGCGGCGCAATTGAGCTGCCGCGTACAGTGGTGTCCCCAGCCAGACGTGAAGCGAGTGGCGGTGGTAGAGCATCAAAATGAGCTCGCCACCCGGGACCAGCACCCGATGGATCTCAGCGATGGCGCGTTCGATATCGGGCGTGTGATGGAGCACCCCAAATGAATAGACCACGTCGAAGCTGGCGTCTGGGAAGGGCAGTTGCTCCGCATCGGCGATGAGGAACTCCCCGGGCAGCCCCTCCAGCTCGAAGCGTCGCCGTGCAAGCTGCAGGCTCTGCGGGCTCAAGTCGATACCGGTGACCAGCGCCCCATGCCGGGCAAATTCCGCCAGGTCGGTCCCAAGTCCACAGCCGATCTCCAGCAGTCGCTTCCCTCGGTACCGCTCGAACCCAATCAAGCGGTGCATGAAGGGCTGAACGGTATAGCGGAAGCGTTTGACCTGGGCAAAGAACTCCGGCGAGCCCCACGGGAGCTCGGTAAACTGCGTCCCGCACGGCTGCTGGTCCCAGTACCCGCGTACCTGTGCTTTGAGGTCCAGGCTCATTGCTTGGGGAACAAAACTACAAAGCCGGCATGTAGAAAACCGTGGGTTGTCTCAGCCGATGTGCCGGCGGAGCTGTCATGCGCTACGGACTGCCTCAGGGCAGGCGAGGGCTCCTGCGGCGGAGAGTCAATGGAGCTGCGGCGGTAGCTGCTGAACTCATGTGGCTGCGAACTGGGTCCTCGGTAGGCTTTCGGGGCTTGTTTGGTTCCGAGAATTTGCGTAATATTGCACCCACAAGGTCAACAAAGCGCATGTCCCAGTATCCGTGACAGAGGAGGGCGCAATGCGGTACGGTTCCCTGTGGCGGCTGTGTGGCATCCTTGGACTGAGCATTGGTGCCAGTGTTGGGCTGTGGGCGCAGCTCAGCGGGATGCGGTCGGCAACGGTGTATTCCTATCCTGGTCCCTTTACGGCGGCGGGAGCGAACCCGAGGACGCAACCGGCAGTGTCAACGGGATACTACGTGGTCGGCTCGTTGGCGCCGGTGCCGGAGTTCTGGAAGCCGCAACCGGCAACGGAGTTCGTCTCGCTGGAGACCAATCCGCAGTACTGGCGCCGGATTATCTCCGGTCCCAACCAGTTCCCGCTCTCGTACTGGGATGGGCATCCGGAGGGGAAGCCCTTCTTCCGCAATCCCTCGAACATGAACGACTCCACCGATAACGCCTTCGCTGGACCTATCCCCATCGGTTTCCCCTTCTACTTCAACGGGGTGCGCTACGATAGCTTCTACGTCTCCACCAATGGGCTGATTGTGCTGTCGAACCGGCGCTACATCTACGACGAGAGCGGGACACCCATCGGCGTTGACCCCAACAGCGACGACCAGTTTGTCCGCGGCACCACCGATATGACGATTCCGGACAACTGGGGCTACCAGTACATTGCGCTCGGGGTGGCAAGCGGCAACGGTACAGCAACGCAGGGGATTCGCAATCCAAACAATCAACCGCTGGGGACGACGACGCTGACCAATATGAACCAATACACCCCGATGTTGGCGCCACTGTGGGATGACTTACAGCTCTCGGTGTGGGACCCCAACGCGCAGACGGTGGACGACTTCGGGCAGGCGTGGTACTACCGTGACCCCAGCGGGAACAAGCTGGTCATCTACTTTATCAACTTGACGCCGCGGGGAACGAAGATTACGCCGTTCGGTACGGTGACCTTCCCAGCGGATGTTCGCCCAGGGGTTGCCAACACGCCGTTTGTTGCATGCGACCTGCAGATAGTCATCAATCGGTTGGACAGCTCGATCACCTTCATCTACCCGCGCTTTACCGGTGTTGTGCAGGTGGCAGGGCGTCCGGTGACGGCGGAGGTGCTCTTCTGGTACAACGCAACTATCGGCGTGCGCGGATATGCCCGCCATATCAACTTCGACTCCAAGACCAATACCTCCGGTGCGCTGACCCCGTACCTGCAGTTCACGATGTTCTCGCACGAGGGCAACCCGCCGACGGTCTACACGCTCGGTCCCACGCGCAACGTGTTCTTCTCCTTCTTTGCGCTCAAGTGGAAGCAGTGGAAGAACGTCGGTCGGGTGTGGAGTGTGCAGTACAAGGTCCGGCGGCGTGGTCCAGGGCGGACGATGAACTTCGACTCCACCATCGCCAATGCAAACAATTTCGAGCTGTTGGCGGGTGACCAGGTGCTCGGTGCGATTCAGCCGGTGGGCATCTTCCAGAACTTGACCAACGACATCCAAGGTCCTACGGGAACCCCAACAGGGGTGAACTACCAGCGGCAAGACCTGGAGTTCCGCGTGCGCTTCCAGATCTTCAACCAGGCGACCGGGGAGGTTGTCTACAGCCGCTCGCTCGCCGTGACACGGGATGCGCTGACGGACCCGAACTCGGGCATACAGCTCTGCGACGTCAACGGGAATCCGGTCTCATTGCCGCCTGGGGCAACAGGGGTGCCGCCGTACGCCTTTGTGCGGGTGGAGTTCCCGCCCTTTGAGGCAAATGAGTTCATCGAACGCCATATCGGGCGGCTGCGCTCGGTGGTGATCTTTGAGCCGAAGACCCCCGATGGGCAGAGCTTGGGCGACCAGTGGCCCTTCGATGACACGACGCGGGTGACGCTCTTTGTCGTCCGGCGTCTGGCGGAGTTCAACGATGACGTGCGTGAATTCCATGTCATCGATGGCGTGCCGATGCCCTCGGTGAAGAAATGGGTGAGCCTGGAAGCCGATGTGGTTTCCGGAGACGAGGTCTGCTATAACCCGCCGCCACCGCGCGGGGAGTACGCTGCTGCGAACAATCCAGGCTTTGTGCTCTCCTCGCCTGTCATTCGGCTCAACCGGGTGATGCTCAGCGGCGATGATTGGCCGGGATTGCCCAACGGCGATCAGATCATCAGCTTCCCCATTGATTTGCGCCAGCGGAAGGGAGCGGTGCTCTCCTTCTCCGTCCAGCGCACGGGCAAGCCCGCCGAGAACTGGTACGACCGCGGATGGTCGGACAACCAGAACATCGGTCCGGAGCCGCGCGTGGTGTTGAATGGTGTAGTGACCTCGACGTTCGGTGCCGCACCGGATGAGCTGCGCCTGGAGTTTGCTCGCCCCAGCAGCGATGGGCTCTCCAACATTACGAACGTGACACAGTGGAACTTCCATCCGAGACCTGGAGGGTCACCCATTACGAACAATCCTGCCTTTACGCTGTACGGTGCTGGAGGATATACGCGCGGCTTCGATTCGCTCGACTACAACTTGCCGCTCACTCCGGCGGAGGGCTTGCGGGCAGATCTGTTCGACGATGGGAAGGACTTCGAGTTCCGCAAGATCTTCGTCCCCATTCCGGACACCATCATCAATTGGCCCAACGAGGGGGCGAAGAACTTCCGCTTCCGGCTCTGGGTGCGGGCGAAGCGCGACATGAGCTCGCCACCTCCGCCCGACGATGACGAGGACAACTACTTTGTGGACAACGTGCGCATCCTCTTCCCAACGGAGGTGACCGACCTGGAGGTCTCAGCCGTTCGGGTCAACATTCCCTACACGATGCTGCCGGCAAGCCAGGCGACGCGGATCCCCATCAGCGTCAAGATTGCCAACAACACCGGGCTGGCAGCGGGTGGCTTCTACATCGTGCTGACGATCCAGCGCGAGGGCGATCCCCAGATTCTGCACGCCAGCTCGAAGTACATCCCGCTCATGGGTGGTAACCGCGAGGTGGAGGTGCCCTTCCCCGACTGGGATGCCCGCAATAACGGAGCGGGTCCGGGGCGCTACATCATCCGCGCACGGCTGGTGATTCCGGGTGGAGACCTGGAGCCCCTCAACGACGAGAACTACACCATCTTCGACCTCAAGTTCGGCGATTCCTTCGCCTACGAGGTCAACCCCGAGGAGCTGGGTGCCAGCAAGAACAACGTGCCCGACCAGCAGTTCTCGGGCATTCCGGGGCGGGGGTTGAACCTGTTTGCGTACCCGCAAGGTCCGTCCTACAACGTTACGACTGCTTATGGTTTCCCAGGCGGTGATGGCTCTGGGCAGTTGGCAATGAAGTTCCAGTTGCGTGCCCAGGATACGCTCTACGGCTACATGGCGTTCTTCGGTAGCCTGAACCAGGACTTCAACTTCGTCTCCTTCAACACCTACCGGGGGACGGCGCTGCCGAGCGGAGACGCTATAGCCGGGAGCACGCTCTCCCGAATTCGGGGCTTCGGAGACACCCTTGTGGCAGGGAACTGGCAACCGCTGCCCGATGGGCGCTACGACCGCTTCACCTACTACATCCTGCCGCGACCGGTGGTCTTGCCGGCAGGGACCTACTGGGCTGCCGTTGCGCAGCGTGGCTCAGTTGGGTTTGAGCTGGGTGCCTCCAAGTCCAGGATGGGGATCGTCACGACGAACGTCACAACCATCCCCGTCCCCGGGATGCAGAACTACAACCTGCTGATTGACAAAGCGCTGCGCCGGCGACAGGGTCTGGCGTTGGTCAACGACAACCCCTTCGCCTACCAGAACACCTACGGTAGCGGTACGTGGGGTGAGTTCGTCCCAACGGTCGGACCCGTGGCGTATGCGCACCTGCTCTACACGGGGCAGGTTGGAACTTACCTCACACGGAGCCGCGGCTCCTGGATTCCGCTGGTGCGCCCCTACTTTGGGCAGCGGGCGTACAATACGCAGCCGAGACCTGTTGCAGCAGAGCTTGCTGGCTTTGATGGCGTTGCACAGCGGCGCAAGAATGTGCTGCTGTGGGCAACGGCATCGGAGGCGCGGCTGGAGCAGTTCGTGTTGGAGCGGCGCAGCTCCGAAGCCGAACCCTGGCTCCCGGTGTACCAGACGGCAGCCCTGGGAGATGCACAGCGTGGTGAGTCCTACCGCTACGAGGATGTGCAGGTGCTGCCGGGAGTGGAGTACCAGTACCGGCTGCGGATGGTGCTGCGGGATGGGCAGGAGCAGTTCAGCCACGTGCTGCACCTGACCCCGCTGGGCGATGGCGAGCTGTGGGTCGGGCAGAGCGCTCCGAACCCATTCGGTGGGCAGACGGTGCTGCAGTTGCGTCTGCCGGAGAATAGCCGCGTCCGCGCCGAGATTGTGGATGCTCTTGGAGCAACGGTCCGCCGGGTGCTCGATGAGGAGCTGCCCGCTGGTGAGCATCAGCTCCTCTGGGATGGCACGAACGAGTACGGTGTAGCGGTTGCAACGGGAACATACCGCTGGCGTATCTTCGTTGGCGACCAGCTCTTTGTGCGGCAAGTGACGCTGGTGCGCTAACGGGCGAACGGTCTGCGCGTGGGAAGCCCTCTGCCGGCTCGGTGGAGGGCTTCCTGTTTGTATGTTGGAACGCTCGGGGAATGCGGCATGGCTGAGACGGTCTTTGCCCGAATCATCCGCCGAGAGCTGCCGGCGCAGATTGAGTATGAGGACGAGGAGGTCATTGCCTTCCGGGACATCAACCCGCAGGCGCCGGTGCATATTCTGGTGGTGCCCAAAAAGCCGATCCCCACGCTCAACGACGCTGCGGAGGAGGACATCCCCTTGCTGGGGAAGTTACTCTGGGTGGCACGCCACCTTGCACAGCGGCTTGGGATAGCTGAGCGGGGCTACCGGCTCGTGCTCAACTGCAACAGCGAGGCAGGGCAGACGGTCTTCCACCTGCATCTGCACCTGCTGGGAGGTCGTCCGTTCCACTGGCCACCGGGATGAGCGCGGAAGGGGATTTGGTGCAAACGCGATCGCTCGTTGGGGTTGCCACAAGGGTCTTTCGTCAGCAGGCGCAAGCGCTGGCGGAGATCTCCGGGCGCATCGGCGAGGAGTTCGAGCGCGCTGTGGAGCTCCTGCACGGGGCGCGGCAGGTTCTGGTCAGTGGGGTGGGGAAATCCGGCATTATCGGGCAGAAGATCGCGGCGACATTGCGCAGTATTGGGGTTCCGGCGCTTGTGCTCCATCCTGCCGAGGCGCCACACGGGGACCTGGGAATTGTGCAGCGGGGAGATGTGGCGCTCCTGATCTCCAAGAGCGGGACAACTGCGGAACTGTGCGCGCTGGTGCCGTATCTCAAGCAGCGCGGTGTGGGAATCATCGCCATACTGGGGCAGCGGCGCTCCTTTCTGGGCGAGCACGCCGATGTGGTGTTGGATGTCGAGGTGAGCGCAGAGGTGTGCCCGCTCAACCTGTTGCCGACAACGAGCACAACTGCCGCGCTGGTGATGGGGGATGCGCTGGCAGTGGCACTCATGCACCTGCGGGGGATACGCCCAGAGGATATCGCCGCAGCGCATCCGCTGGGGATGCTGGGGCGTTTGACCCGCTTGCGTGTGCGCGACGTCATGCACACGGGCGCTGCCATCCCTGTGGTCCATCCGCAGACCTCGTTCCGGGAGATGCTGGTGGAGATGACTGCGAAAGCGTTGGGGTGCGTCTGCGTGGTGGATGAGCAGGGGCGCCTGTGCGGGATCGTGACCGATGGGGATGTGCGTCGGGTCCTGCAGCGGGTGGAGGATATTCGCCCTCTGCGGGTAGAGGCGGTGATGACGAGGACACCGGTGACGGTTGCACCCGATGCCCCTTTGTCGGAGGCGCTGGCGCTCATGGAGCAGCGCCCCAGCCAAATTAGCGTACTGCCGGTGGTGGACGAGGAGGGATACTGCATCGGGGTCATCCGAGTGCACGATATCGTGCGGAGCCAGCTCTGAGCCCAGAATGCACTGGGCGTACATTGCTTCGGTGTTGCTCCACATCCTGGCGGCGACCTTTTGGCTGGGTGGGATGCTGTTCCTGGCAATTGTGGTGGTTCCGGCGCTCCGTGGAGCTCCTGAGCGTGCCCGTCTGCTGGAGCGTATGGGGAAGCTGTTCGAGCGGGCGTCGGTTATCGCGTTGGCGGTGTTGCTGGTGACGGGGGTGGTGAATCTGCTGTTCCGTGGGGTGGCGCAGGTGTCGGACCTGTGGAGTTCGCCAGCACTTGTGCTGTACCTTGCGATGGTGGCGGGGGCAACGCTGCGCTTGGCTCGCCGGGGTAGACCAGGGCGTGGGAATCCCACGGCAGTGTAAGGCTTTTCTCCACAGCGCTGTCAAGGGAGCCTGCTCCGCAGAGGAGCTCCAATTGCACCCACCCGAGCACCCGCTCCTGCGGTTGCCCGTCCGGATATAGGCAGCTCCAGATGCGTTTGAGGCGGTGGAGGCGTGTCTCCATGCGGCGGCGAGAGGCAGCCCGCAGCCGCCGATGCCAACGCTCCAATAGCCTCAGAACGCGCTGTGCCGTTGCTGCAGCGCTGCGCTCCAGGGATGGCTCAAGGGAGCGGACAAGGTGTGCGCTGTCGTGTTGCCAGCGATTGATAGCCTGCCGAAGCTCCTCCAAGCGGCGTTCGCCCTCGCGGAGTTGTGACAGGTCCTGTATAAGGGCAGCCTCGAGCGTATGCCAGGGGACAAGCAGGTCGCGCGCGCTCCACTGCTCGCGCTGGAGTAGGCGCTCGATCGCCGGTGGTACCAGCGTGAGCGAGGGGCGGGGCAGCACTGCTGGCATGCGTACGGAGAACGCCTCGTAGAGCTCGCGGAGCTGCCCCCAGTAGGCAAGCTCGGTGGGTCCAACAACAACGGCAGCGCTTGGGAGCATTCGGTCCTGGCACAGTGGACGCAGCAGTGCGGTGGGAGAAAACGCTGTCGGGCGTTCCCGGAAGAGCGCTCGGAGCTGCTCTGCACTGTAGTGCTGTTGCCCAATGGCGTAGGAGCCGTCCGGAAGCCGGCGGACCCGATAGCGCAGCCCTTCCGCAGTATGGAAATGCAGCAGCGGCGCCGTTGGCAGAATCTGTGCCGGATAGCCCTGCTGCTGGAGCCGTTGGATACCGCGCTGGAGAAGCTCGTGGAGCTGCTGCTCCTCCTCCAGGGCACGCTGCAGGATGGGCACAAACAGCCCCTGCTCGCGCGCAACCGAAGCCCGCAGGAGCAGTATCCCATGCTTGCCCAGCCGGTACTGGAGTAGTGCAAGGAACGCCTGGCTCCAGGAACGCTCTGGCGAGATGCTCTGCTGCAGCAGCTCGGCAAGGTCGAGTGGAAGCTGGGGGCAGACGTACTCGAGCGCTTGCCGCCAGGGAGCGTCGGGCGTGGGTGGGAAGGAACGGACCGCCACCGAGTACGGCGTCTGGAGCGCCTCGGGGCGATCTGCCTGCAGCAGCCGAAGTTCGCCCTCAGGGGTCCACCAGTGGAGCAGCCCGGCTTCGCGCCCGTCGCTGTCGTTGTCCTCAATCCAGAATACCGGAACCACCGGGCGTGCCTGCTGTGCGCGGAAGCGTTGTGCCCATAGGATCGCCGCAAGAGCTTTGAAGAGCGTGTACGCGGGACCGCCCAGGAAGCCGACCTGCTGACCGGTAACAACGGCAAGCGCCTCTGCTGACCGGAGCTCCCGGAGGTGCTGTCGCTGGAGGGCGGAAAGCTCTATCCCCGCGCAGCTCAGCTCGATTGCCCGTACAAGCGCTTCACGTTCGGAGGTGGAGAGAGGGATGGAGCCGCTCAGGCTGCCGGAGGAGAGAAGCTCTGCCGTGCTGGGGAAGTGCTCGGCGAATCGCTCTGGGGAGCGCACAAACGCCAGCGCAGTGGGGGAGCTGTAGCCGGTCGCCTGCGAACACGGGATAGGCTCCACCCTCATGAGCAGCTCCGTTGGAGAGGTGGCAGCGGAGTTGTAAATTGCGCCTGGGTACGAAAGCTCAGCGGCGAGGAGGTTGCCATGCTCTGGAGTGCGGTTGGCATACTGCTGGTACCGCTGCTGCTGTGGGCGCAGCCCAACGACGAAGAGGAGGACTGGATGGTGTTCCGCTGGCGCTCCTTCGTTGAGGCTCCGAGCCTGGGCGTCAGTGGAGGCGTTGCTCAACTCCAGCGCGAGGGGATAGGGCTGCGCTTCCAGGGTCCGGCAGTTACGCTCCGACTGGGCTCAGCAGAGCTGCGGACGCTGCGCTCTGCCTCGTTGGAGCGGTACGAGCACAGCTATGGCTTCCTTGCGCTAACGCCCAGCCTCCATCGGGCGGACACGCTGCGGATGCGCTGGTGGCGCTTCGGCGTGGGAAGGCAGGAGGGCTACGGATATCGGCTCGGCAACGGTGGGGCGCTCCTGTTGCTCTCTGGTGGAGGGCTGCACTGGAGCCGGGTCACGTTGGCTGAGGGTGCGCAGGTGGACGCACTCCAGCCCTTCGGGCAGCAGTTGCGCTTTGGGAGCGTGCGGGACGGAATGGTGCTTGTCCAGCTCACGCCCCTGCTGGGGATAGGGCTGGGGTTTGAGCGGGCGGTCATCTTCCCGGCGCATCTGGTGTGGAAGTACCTGGGCAGCTCGCTCATCGAGTTCGTGGGGTCGGAGCTCATTGTGGGCGGCTTCGTCCGGCGCGTCCTCAAGGCGCGGATGCCGCAGGCAGCGCCGGTGGTAAACTTCCTGCTCCGCAGCGGCGTTGCAATAGGATGGACCGAGCTTCTGCGCACCCGAATGAACTGGCCCTTCGACTCTCCTCCGCCGGCGCTGTTGGACCAACTCCAGCTCTCGGTGCAGATGGTCTTCTGAGCCGCTGCCTGCCGGAGGAGCCGTAATTTTGCGCACTCGAGTAGGTCCAGCTCAACGCTGCTGAGCCATGGCGAAGAAGGGCGCGCGCGTGATGGTGATTCTGGAATGCACCGAAGCCCGCAAAGAGGGCAAGCCGCCATCGCGCTACGTGACAACGAAGAACCGGCAGAATACGCCCGGGCGCCTGGAGTTGCGCAAGTACAACCCCTTCCTGCGGCGCCATACACTGCACCGCGAAATTCGCTAATGCCGGGGATGGCGGAGCGCAACGCCAAGCTTGCAACCGCACCGAAGCGCACGCGGAGGTCCTTCGGCGAAAGCGAGCGCATCATCGGCGAGGGGCTCACCTTCGACGATGTGCTGCTGGTGCCGGCGTACTCGGAGGTGCTCCCGCGCGAGGTGGACGTCCGCACACGGCTGACGCGCACGATCTGGCTCAACATCCCCATCGTCAGCGCCGCAATGGATACGGTCACTGAAGCCGATATGGCGATTGCGATGGCGCGCGAGGGGGGTATCGGCATCATCCACAAGAATCTCACCATCGAGCGCCAAGCCGAAGAGGTGGACCGGGTCAAGCGCTCCGAAAGCGGCATGATTCGCAATCCCATCACGCTTCCGCCGGAGAGCCCGGTCCGGCAAGCCCTGGAGCTGATGCGCAAGTACCGCATCTCGGGCATCCCGATCGTGGATGCTGAGGGGAAGCTCGTGGGCATTGTGACCAACCGCGACCTGCGCTTCATCACCGATGTCGAGCAGCCCGTCTCGGCGGTGATGACCTCCGAGCTCATCACCGCTCCGGTGGGGACAACCCTGGAGGAGGCGGAGCGCATCCTGCAGCTCCATCGCATTGAGAAGCTGCCAGTGGTGGACGAACGCGGCATCCTGCGCGGGCTCATCACGTTCAAGGACATCCAGAAGAAGCGGAGCTACCCCAACGCGTGCAAGGATGGGCAGGGGCGTCTGCGGGTGGGCGCAGCCGTAGGAGTGAGCGCTGATTTGGAGGAGCGCGTGGCGGCTCTGCTGCAAGCGGAGGTGGATGTGATCGTTGTGGACAGCGCCCATGGGCACAGCCGGGGCGTCATCGAAGCTGTGCGCCGCATCAAACGGATGGCACCGCAGTTGCAGGTCATCGCCGGTAACATCGCAACAGGGGAAGCTGCCCGAGCCCTCATCCGCGCGGGAGCGGACGCGGTCAAGGTGGGAATCGGTCCGGGCTCCATCTGCACCACTCGGGTCATTGCGGGTGTGGGAGTTCCGCAATTGACGGCGATTATGGAGGTAGCACGCGTTGCGCACGCTGCCGGTGTCCCCGTCATCGCCGATGGCGGGATCCGGCAGACCGGCGACATTGCCAAGGCGCTGGCAGCCGGTGCCGATAGCGTCATGATCGGAAGCCTGCTGGCTGGGCACGAGGAGAGCCCCGGCGAGAAGGTGCTGCTCGAAGGGCGCGCCTACAAGGTCTACCGTGGCATGGGATCGCTGGGCGCGATGTACCACGGCTCAGCCGAGCGCTACTTCCAGGACCCCACAGCGGAGCTTTCCAAGCTGGTGCCCGAAGGGGTGGAGGGGCGCGTGCCCTTCAAGGGGAACGTCAGCGATACGCTCTTCCAGTTGGTCGGCGGATTGCGGGCGGCGATGGGCTACTGCGGGTGCAGCACGATTGCCGAGCTACAGCAGAAGACGCGCTTTATCCGCATGACGTTGGCAGGGCTGCGGGAATCGCACCCGCACGATGTCATCATCACCAAGGAGGCGCCCAACTACTTTGGGTTCTGAGCTGATGCCCTCTTCGGCGGTGCGCGAGCAATTGCAACAGGCGGCGCAGGAGCGCATTACACGGCTGCGGGAGCGGTTGGAGCGACATCGGCTCGGAGGGGCGCTCCTGAGCGCTTTGCCGCATATCCGGTACCTGACGGGCTTCTCCGGCTCCTCAGCCCTGCTGTTGGTTCTGCGCGAGCAGGTGCACTTCGTCACCGATGACCGCTACGCCGAGCAGGTCCGCCAAGAGCTCTTCGCCCTGGAGGGGCTGCAGGTGCATATCTCGCGCGAGCCACTGAAGGCGCTCGCGGCAGCGCTCGATGGGGTGAGCGTCCTTGCGTTTCAGCCGGAGTACCTCTCGTACGGGATGCTGTTGGAGGCGCGACGCCGATTCCGTCCGGTGCGGCTTCGCCCGCTGCGGCAGATGGTCGAGCCGCTCATCATGCAGAAGTATCCCGCCGAGATCGAGCTCATGCGGCGGGCAGCGTGGATTGCCTCGAAGACCTTTGAGGCGGTGCTGGAGCGAATCCGCGAAGGGATGAGCGAACGGGAGCTGGCAGCCGAGCTCTCCTACCTTGCACGGCAGTTGGGCTCGGAGGGGGACGCCTTTGAACCAATCGTCGCCAGTGGAGAGCGCGGGGCACTCCCCCATGGGCGGGCATCGGCAAAGCGCGTGCGTGCGGGCGAACTCATCACCATGGACTTCGGTTGCCTTGTCCGCGGCTATTCGAGCGATCTGACCCGTACGGTCGTTCTGGGGCGTGCCTCCTCGGAGCAGCGTCGGGTGTACCAGGTGGTGCTCCAAGCGCAGGAGCGCGCCATCGGGGCGGTGCGCCCAGGGGTGGCTGCCCGTGCGGTAGATGCCGCCGCGCGCGAGTGGATCACTGCGGCGGGCTTCGGGGAGTACTTCCGCCACAGCGTCGGACACGGGCTGGGCTTGAGCGTGCACGAACCGCCGGCGCTGTCTCCGCGAGCACCGGCGCGGCTCCGCTTGCAGGAGCGCACCGTGGTAACGATCGAGCCGGGCATCTACCTGCCCGGGCGCTTCGGCATCCGCATTGAAGATGACCTCTGCGTCACCACGAACGGTGCTGAGCTGCTCACAACTGCAACGCGCGAGCTGCTGAGCCTCTGATGGTGGGCGAACAAGGGCAACCCACGGTGCTGGTCATCGCGTATTACTTCCCGCCGATGGGCATGGGCGGGGTGCAGCGCATTGCAAAGTTCGTCAAGTACCTGCCCGAATACGGCTGGCAGCCGGTAGTGCTGACCGCAACACCGTCGGCGTACTTCGCCTTTGACCCAACGCTGCTGGAGGAGCTCGAACGGCGCCGGATTCCCATCGTGCGCACCCCGGGCGATGGGCTCCCCCGATGGATTCGCCGCCGCTTCAAGAACCCTCAGATCGGCGCGCCGCCGGAGTGGTTGGAGACAGCGTGGCGGCTGTGGAGCCAGTTCCGCTGGATTCCCGATCGGGCAATCGGCTGGAAGCCGGAGGCGCTCAGCCTCGGCAGACGGCTCCTGCGGGAGTACCGTCCGGCGATTCTGCTGGCAACCGCACCGCCGTATACGGATTTCCTGCTTGCGCACGAGCTTGCTGCTGCAGCCGAGCTCCCCTTTGTGCTGGACTACCGCGATCTCTGGGTGGGTGACCCCTTGCGCCGGTACCCGACGCCGTGGCATCGCCGGCGCAATGAGCGCCTGGAGCGCGCAGTGCTGGTACGCATGGCGCGCGCGGTCGTCCCAACGCGGGCACTCAAGGAGGAGTTGCTGCGCCGGTACGGCGACTTGCTCGAGCATGAGGATATCGCCATCATCCCGCACGGCTACGACGCAGAGGATTTCGCTGGGCTGGAGCACTTACGACCTCCGGAGGAGCGCTTCGTCATCGCCCACGTGGGCACGTTCGAGGGCGGGAGCCCACAGGCAACGCTGCAGGCGATTGCGCAGTTTTTGGAGCGGCATCCTGGAGCGCGTCGGCACATGGAGATTCGCTGGGTTGGGCTTGTGCGCCCGCGGGAGCAGCGCATGGTCAAAGAGCTGCAGCTCGGCGATGTTGTGCGCATCTTGGGCTATTTGCCCCATCGGGAGGCGATTGCCCAGATGCTGCAGGCGCATGTACTGTGGTCGGAAGCCCACGTCCCACTCCGCTCGCCGGGCAAGCTCTTCGAGTACCTGGGGGCGCGACGCACGCTGCTGGTGTGCGCCCCTGCGGGGGCAATTCGCCGGATTGCCGAAGAGAGCCGAGCCGCCTTCTGCGCCGAACCCGGAGATGTGGCAACGCTGCGCCGCCACGTGGAGGAGCTCTACGAGCGCTGGCGCCAAGGGGAGCTGCCCGTGCCGTCGGAGGACTACGTTGCGCAGTTTGAACGGAGGCGCCTGACCGGCGAGTTAGCGCGTCTGCTGAGCTTCCACGCCGCGCTGTGAAATCAGCATGCTGCCTGAGCTGGCTCAGTCCCAAAGTAGGGGGCAGGGTGCAAATTTTGCATCCCACAGCCGAGGCGCGATGGAAGCCGTCACAGCACCTGCCGACGAACGAACCCGCGTGCTGCAGGAGCAGGTTCTGGAGCTCAAGCAGCGCAAGGGGGCGTTCATCGTTGCCCACAACTACCAGCTTCCCGAGGTGCAGGAGATCGCCGATGTGGTTGGGGATTCGCTTGCGCTGGCACAGGCGATTGTCCGCACGGAAGCGGAGCTGGTGGTCTTCTGCGGCGTGCACTTCATGGCGGAGACAGCGGCAATCCTGGCGCCGGAGAAGCAAATTCTGCTGCCGGATTTAGAGGCAGGCTGCTCGCTTGCCGATTCCATCACTGCCGAACAGCTCCGCGCCTGGAAAGCCCGCCATCCCGATGCGGTGGTGGTTGCCTATATCAACACTTCGGCAGCGGTCAAAGCCGAAAGTGACTGGGTCTGCACCTCCTCCAATGCGCGGGCGGTGCTGGAGGCGATCCCGCCGGAGAAGGAGGTACTGTTCGTGCCGGATATGTTCCTGGGGGCATGGCTGCGGGCGCAGACCGGGCGGGCAATCCACCTGTGGATGGGGGAATGCCACGTGCACGCGGGGATAACACCGGAGACGATTCGCCAAGCGCTGGCACAGCACCCGCAGGCGGAGCTGTTGCTGCACCCTGAGTGCGGCTGTATGTCGGCTCCGCTCTATGCCTGTGCTACGGGGATGGTCGGGGAGCATCCCGTCATCGTTGCCTCTACCGATGGCATGCTGCGCCATGTCCGGCAGTCTTCGGCGCAGGAGTTTGTGATTGGCACGGAGGTGGGGTTACTCTACCGGCTGCAGCGGGAGAATCCCGGCAAGCGCTTCTATGCGCTCAAGCCCGATGCGATTTGCCAGTACATGAAGCGCATCACGTTGGAGCGTGTTGCGGAATCGCTCCAGCAGGAGCGGTACCGGATCATGGTACCGGAGCCGATCGCCCAACGGGCTCGGCGCGCGCTGGAGCGGATGCTTGCACTGGCTGCGTCAACGCCCACACGATGATGTTAGTGCCAAAGCGGAGCGCTGCCTCGCGCTTCTCCGGCGGGTCGTTGTGAACTTCGGGGTCTGCCCAACCATCGCTGGGATTGCTCTCGTAGGTGTACAGCACGCAGAGCCGACCCTCGTGGAAGATGCCAAAGGCTTGCGGTGGCTTGCCGTCATGCTCGTGAATCTTGGGCACCCCGTTGGGGAAGCTGAAGTGGCAGTGGAACAAGCCGTAGGAGAAGGGTAGCTCGACGAGCTCCTTGTCCGGGAAGATGCGCCGGAGTTCGCGCCGGATGGCGGTGTCCAGCCCGTAGTCGTCGTCGATGTACAGGAAGCCGCCGTTGAGCAGGTAGGCGCGCAAGCGGCGAATCTCTTCGGCGGAGAACACCACGTTGCCGTGCCCGGTCAGGAACAGAATCGGATACTGGAAGAGCGCGTCGCTGGTGGCTTCGACGGGCTCGAAGACGGGGTTGACCGGAATGGTCGTATGCTGCTGCACGAAGCGCAAGAGGTTCACCTCTGCCGAGGGGTCGTTATACCAATCGCCGCCGGTGTACTTGAGGCGGGCAATCTTGAGCGCGCTGCGGAGCGGCTGCGCGTGAACAGCCGCTGCGGTGCTCAGCAGTCCCAGACTGGCGCATAGCACCCAGCAGAGGAGGGAAGCACTGCGCATTGCAACCCTGTAACGGTTGTGCTCCGGAGAGAAGACGCGCCAGCGGTGGCTTCGTTGTGGCTGCAGCCCTAATTTTGTGCAATGTCACAGGCGTCCGGTGTTCCACTGTGGGGTGGGGTGGTGGGCAGTTGACGATGGAGCAACCGATTGCGGTCGAGTTCACGCTCGAGGAGCTGCGTGCCCTCTTCCCTGAGGTGAAGGCAGAATGGCTTGGCAGCGGGGGGCGAATCCGAGGCATCAGCACCGATAGCCGGCGAGTGTTGCCGGGGAGTGTGTTCGTAGCGCTGCGGGGAAGCCGGGTTGATGCCCATACACGGCTTGCAGAAGCCTTTGCCGCCGGTGCTGCGATGGCGATTGTGGAGCAGCGGAGCTGGCGCCAGTTCCCCGCCGATTGGCAGCGTTTCCCGTGTGTGCCGGTGGTCAATCCGCTGCAGGCGCTGGGGCAGCTTGCCCGATTGCATCGGCTCCGGTTCCGTATCCCCGTCGTCGCGGTGGTAGGGTCGGCAGGCAAGACGACCACGAAGGAGCTGATTGCGGCAGTGCTTGCGCGGCGCTTCCGGGTGCTTTCAACCCCGGGCAATTTCAACAATCAGCTCGGGGTGCCTCTAACGCTGCTCCAGTTACGCCCGGAGCACCAAGTGGCGGTGGTGGAGCTGGGAACGAACTCCTTCGGCGAGATTGCCCGCTTGGTTCAAATTGCATGCCCCACGCACGGGGTGGTGACGGCGCTGGGGGCGGAGCATCTGGAGTTCTTGGGCTCTCTGGACGGAGTTGTGCAGGAGGAGACGGCGCTGCTGCGCGCCCTCCGCGATACCGGAGGGATGGCGATCCTGCCCGCATGGGAGCCAGCGCTGCGCCAATACCACAGCGAACGCACACTCTGGTTTGGTCTGAGCCCTGCGCCGGATGTTGTCGTGTGGGCGGAGAGCGTCCAGCCACGGGCGTTCCCGATGCCCGTGCGGCTGTCCTACGGAGGTGCGCTCTCCATGCTGGAGCTGCGCCTTCCAGGGCAGATCGGAGTGCGTGCAGCGGCTGCTGCTGCAGCCGTCGCGTGGGCATTGGGTGTGGATGCGGAGAGCGTGGTCGGGGCGCTGTCGGAGTTCGCTCCCGAGAGCACTCACGGCTACGCTCGGATGGCAATTGAGCACATCCCGCCGGGGGTTACCGTGCTCAACGATACCTACAACGCCAATCCGCTCTCCATGCACATGGCGTTGCAGGTGCTACAGGACTTCCCCGCGCAGGGGCGCCGGATTGCCGTGCTGGGGGATATGCTCGAGCTGGGAGCTGCTGCGGAGGCAGCGCACCGCGAGGTGCTCGAGCATGCCCAGCGCGTTGCCGAGTGGGTCTTTGTGCTCGGGGAGCAGTTCCGCGCGTGTGCACACGGGCAGCCCAAGGTCTGTGTGTGCTCAACGCATGAGGAGGCGCTGCAGCGGCTGCAGGAGGTTCTCCAGCCCGGGGATGTCGTCCTGCTCAAGGGCTCCCGGGGCATGCGGATGGAAGCAATTGTCGAGCAATGGCGTCGGCAGGCGGATGCTGTACCATCTGACGCAGTGGATCTGGCGCACCTTTGACCCGCCTGGCTTTGGGGTGTTCCAGTACGTGACCTTCCGCGTTGCGGCGGCGGCGATTACGGCGCTGCTACTGTGCTTCCTGCTTGGTCCAGCAGTGATACGCTTTCTCCAGCGCCACCAGGTGCAGGAGCACGGCAAGCCGGAGCTGCAGCAGACAGGCAACCATGCCCAGAAGCAGGGCACCCCGACAATGGGCGGCATCCTGGTGCTGCTGGCGATCCTGCTGCCAACACTGCTGTGGGCAAAGCTCACCAGCGGGATGGTGCTGGCAATCGTACTGGCAACGGCTTGGATGGGGGCTGTGGGCTTTGTGGACGACTACCTCAAGGTGGTCAAGCGCCTGCCCAACGGATTGATTGCGCGCTACAAGCTGCTGGGGCAGATAAGCCTCGGGCTGCTCTTGGGTGGTGCAATTGTGCTGGCACCGGAGTGGTTCTCGCCCAGCTTCCCTGCTGTTGTAACACAGACGACCGTTCCGTTTGCCAAAAACGTGCACCTGGACTGGGGGGTGTTCTATATCCCGATGGTCGTGCTCGTCATCACGGCAACCTCCAATGCGGTCAACCTCACCGACGGGCTCGATGGCTTGGCGATTGGGACCGCCGGCATTGCTGCGTTGACGATGGGGCTGGTTGCCTATGTCTCGGGCAATGCGGTCTTTGCCAACTACCTCAACATCGTCCATCTGCGCGGCGCTGATGAGCTGAGCATCTTCTGCGCGGCGATGGTGGGCGCGGCGATGGGATTCCTCTGGTTCAACGCCTATCCGGCGCAGGTCTTCATGGGCGATACGGGCTCGCTCGCGTTGGGGGGTGCGTTGGGGGCATTGGCGGTGCTGCTCAAAAAGGAGCTGCTGCTGCCGATTGTCGGGGGCATCTTCTTCGTGGAGGCGCTTTCGGTCATCCTGCAGGTTGCCTACTTCAAGTACACGCGGTGGCGATACGGCGAGGGGCGCCGCCTCTTCCGCATGGCGCCGCTGCACCACCATTTCGAGCGCTGTGGCTGGCACGAAGCCAAGGTCGTCATGCGTTTCTACATCATCGCGGTCATTCTGGCGATTGTGACGCTAACGACCTTCAAAGTCCGCTGATGCGTTGTCCCACTGCCTATCGGCAGCGATGAAGTGCGCGGTACTGACCGGTGGAGGTGATTGCCCGGGAATGAACGCGTTCGTCCGGGCAGTGGTCCGGACGCTGCTCAATCTCAGTCCGGAGAGCACCATCTGGGGTGTGCTGGACGGCTGGTACGGCTTGGTGCATGGGCACTTCCGCTTGCTCTCCAAGCGCGATGTGAGCGGAATCGTCATGCTCGGGGGCACGATTCTGGGCACAATGCGCTTCCCCGAATTTGAAACCCAGCCGGAGCTGCGTGAGCGTGCCGCCCGGCTGCTGCACGAGCAGGGGTTCGACTACCTGTTTGTCATCGGAGGCAACGGCAGTGTCAAGGCGTCCTATGCCCTGGAGCGCATCCTGCGCGAGCGAGGGTGGAATGTGCGCATCTTGGTCGCCCCGGGCTCGATAGACAACGACGTGTGCAACAATCTGGGAACCTCGATTGGCTTCTACAGCGCCCTGGAGCGCAGCCTGGAGATGCTCTCCTGGATTCGTGATACGGCAAGCTCGCATCGGCGCATCTACATCGTGCGTTCGATGGGGCGGGATTCGGCGTATCTGGCATTCTACGCGGGCATCATCGCGGGGGCGGAGTACGTCATCCGCCCCCGTGAGGAGGTGGACTTCGAGCACCTTGCCGACATCGCTATGCATCGGGACCGGGACACGATCTTCCTCGTCTCGGAAGCCTATCCCAAAAGCCTTGCCGAGATTCGGCAGATCCTGGAGCAGATTCTGCGCCAGCGTGGAGTTGAACGCGAGATCCGCACCGTTGACATGAGCTACTTCCAGCGTGGGGGCAAGGCATCGGTGACCGATATCCTGCGGGCAAGCTGGCTGGGCTACCGGATGGTCTGCGATGCCCTCCGCGGAGCGGATAGCGGCTTCTACACCGCATTCACCATTGGTGACGAGCGGGCACCGATTCCGCTGGAGCTCGCCGTGGACGATGAGCGGACCAACCATTTGGACATCCCCGCCGAAATTATCGCCATGGCGCGGGCACTGCGGTGATGGCAGCGCGCGCTTACCTGGCAATCTTCCGCGTGGGGGTCTCGGCTGCCCTCATGTATCGAGCCAACTTCCTCTTCACCGCTGGGCTGACGCTCCTGGTGGGCATTGGGGTGCAGAGCTTCCTCTGGACAGCGGTCTACAGTGGGCAGAGCAGCCGGAGCATTGCGGGCATCCCCTTTGAGCAGATGTTGCTCTACGTGGTCTGTGCCACGCTGAGTTTAAGCCTCACGCGCTCTGGGCGCATCGAACGGATGGTTGCCGAGGAGATCCGGCTGGGGGAGCTCAGCCGATATCTGCTCAAGCCCGTCGGGCATGCCGGCTACGCCATTGCGATGGCAGCAGCGGAGCGCATGGTAACGCTGCCGGTTGTGCTGGGGCTGGCAGCGGTGGCAATGTCGAGCATACTTCCGGTGCCGCTGGCGAAGGTGGCGGAGATGCTCTTGGCGGCGCTCCCACTACTGCTGCTGGGCATGCTGGTGAACTTCCTGCTGGGGCTGGGCATCTCGTACCTGGCGTTTTGGATGGACGAGGTGTGGACGCTGCACGTGGTCAAGGATATCAGCCTGTGGTTCCTTTCGGGGCAATTGTTGCCGCTGTCGCTCCTGCCCTCGACGGCGGCGCAGATCTCGGCGTTGTTGCCCTTCCAGCACTTGGCATACACGCCAGCGGGGATTATGGCAGAGCTGATTCCGGTATCGGCGCTGCCGGGCTTGCTTGCGCATGCGCTCCTGTGGTGTGGGCTGCTGAGCTGTGCTGTTGCAGCGCTGTGGCGAGCAGGGATTCGTCGGTACGGTGCCTATGGAGGGTAATCCCGTGCTGTTCTACGCGCGCCTGTGGGGCGTGCTCTTCAGCCAGGCGCTCAGCCGAGAGATGGAGTACCGGCTGCACCTGTGGCTGAAGTTCCTCATTGACGTGGTCTGGTACGGCGTGCAGTTGGGGCTGTTCGGGGTGCTCTACCTGCATGTGCCGCAGATTGCCGGCTGGAGCCGCGAGGAGATGTTCGTCTTCCTGGGCACGCTCTTCGTTGTGGACGCGTTCAACATGCTGCTGTTTTCGACCAATTTCTGGCGCATTCCGCAGTACGTGCTCACAGGCGAGCTGGATTTCTTCCTGGTCAAGCCAGCTTCCACGTTCTGGCTGGTCTTCCTGCGCTACCCCAATGTTGCCTCGCTGCTGAATCTGCTCGTGGCGCTGGCGGTGCTGGGCTATGCGCTTGCCCAGGCTCCGCCGTTGCGATGGGAGGCGGTGGTGGCGTATCCGGTGTTCCTGCTCAATGGGCTTGCTTGTATGTTGGCGTTTCAAGCTGCCATTGGGGCAATTGCGGTGCGAATACTGGCAGCGGAGGGCATTCAGCAGACCTTCCACATCCTCTACCAGTTCGGCATGAAGCCCGATAGCATCTACACGCCGTTGGTGCGGCGGCTTCTGCTCTACGTCTTCCCGATGGGCTTGGTGGCATCGGTTCCAGCGCAGGTGCTCTTGGGGCGGGCATCCTGGGAGCTCTGGGTTGCGGGATTGGGGATTCCGCCGGTGCTGCTTTGGGCGAGCATCCGCTTCTTTTCGGCTTCGCTGCGGTGGTACCAGGGAGCCAGTGCGTGATGAGATTTGCGGGACGGCGGATCGTGGTAGGGGTGACCGGAAGCATCGCCGCATACAAAGCGCCACTGCTGGTGCGGGAGCTTGTGCGTGAAGGCGCAGACGTGCGCGTAGTGGTGAGCCCAACGGCAACGCACTTTGTGGCTCCGGGAGCCTTGCGCACCTTTGCCCCGACGGTGCTGGAGCTGTTCCCTGCGGAGTTTCCCGGTACCTGGCACATCGAATGGGCGCGCTGGGCGGAGGCGATGCTCATCGCCCCGTGTTCGGCAGCAACGCTGGGCAAGCTTGCTGCGGGGATCCCCGATACCGCACCGACGCTGGTGGCGTGCGCATTGCCAGCGACGACTCCGTTGGTGCTGGCACCGGCGATGGATAGCGAGATGTGGGAGCACCCTGCCACGGTGGGTGCGGTGGCGCAACTGCGCCGGCGTGGCGTCTGGATTGTGCCCCCGGCATACGGAGAGCTTGCCAGCGGCAGCGTTGGGGTTGGGCGATTGCCGGAGCTGGAGAGCATCTTGGGCACGCTGGAGGCGGCGCTGCTGCTGGGGGTACAGCAGCCGCTGCATCGTTGGGATGGGCTGCGCGTGCTGGTCACGGCGGGTCCGACGCGGGAGCGACTCGATCCCGTTCGGTTCCTGAGCAACTTTTCCAGCGGGCGCATGGGCTATGCACTTGCCGAGGCGGCGCGCGACCGCGGCGCAGAGGTGGTGCTCGTCTCCGGTCCCACGGCGTTGCCGCAGCCTCCGGGAGTGGAGTTTGTACGGGTGGAATCGGCGCGGGAGATGGCGGCTGCCGTGCTGGAGCGCGCCGATACTGCCGATGTGCTGTGCATGGTTGCAGCGGTGGTGGATTTCGCTCCGCGGTCGAGCAGCCCAACCAAGCTGCACAAGAGCGGGCAAGGCACGATGCTCCTGGAGCTGGAGACGACGCCCGATATTCTGGCTACCGTAGCGCAACGGCGGCGCCCGGGACAGCTCTTGGTTGGATTTGCCCTGGAGACGGATTCCGAGTGGGGGTCGGCTCAGCGGAAGTTGCACGAGAAGGGCTGCGATCTTGTCGTGCTCAACAGCCTGCGGTGGGGAGCAGCAGGCTTTGAGAGCCGCTTCAACACGATTGCCGTACTCTCGCGCCAGGGTTACGTGCGCATGTTCCCACCGCGCTCTAAGCGGGTGTGTGCGGAATGGATTCTGCAGTGTGTCCAGGAGCTCAGGAGCCCCGATGCCGGCAGTGGTGGACAAGCACGCTAAGCGGCTGAAGATCCTGCGTGCCGCGGCGGGGGTGTTTGCCCGCAAGGGCTACCACGCAACGCGCATGGTGGAGATCGCACAGCAGGCGGCGATGGGCAAGGCGACGCTCTACGAGTACTTCGCTGCAAAGGAGGATGTCTTCTACGCACTGCTGGACCATTGGCTGGGGGAGTTTGAGCAGAGGCTCTGCGAGCGATTGCGGCAGAGTGCCGACCCACTCGAGCAAGCCGATATCGTGCGCAGGAGCGCGGTGGAGTTCTACCGCAAGCATGCCCGCCATGCGCCGATATTCCTGGAGTTCTGGGCGCATGCGCTGCGCAGTCCCGACCGGCGCTTTCTGCAGCGGGTTCGGCGCTTTCAGCGCTTTCTGCGTCAGATTGGGGCGCGCGTCACGCACGAGCTGGTGCGGCAAGGGGTGTTTCTGCCCGTGGATGTTGCCTCGGTGGTGGAGTTGGAGGCGGGGATCTCGGATGGAATCTTCGTTGCTTGGGTGCTTTCGGGGCGGCGGTTTCGGTTGGACCGAGCCTATGTGTTTCGGCAATCGGTGTTGGGGTTAGGCTTGCTCTCCGAAGCGGCACGAGCGCAGATGCAGGAGTGGCTTCGGCGCAAGTTGGAGGAGGGGTTCCTTCCCCGGCGGTCAAGCGCACGGCAGCGGGGAAAGCGCTAAATTCGAGCAAGACAGTTCCCAAGCACCCGTGTAGCGCGGATGCCAATCTCGCTCGGCTACAGCAAGTCGGCGCGGCAGATTTGGAAGATGACCCAAGCAGCACCTTCAATGCTGCGGTGGACCCATCGTACGCGCACGAAGCTGATGGAGTGGGTACGCAGCCTGGTCCTGAAGGTGCCGCAGGGGTGGAAGCGTACGGCAGCGTGGGTACTGCTGGGCAGCCTCAGCGCTGGGGTTATTGGGATGCTCTACACCCTGGTGTTTATGGCGGTGGCTTGGGTCTATGCCCTCGCTGTGGGGCTGATCGTCGGCGCTTGGATGATGCTCACGGTGGGGTACATGACGCTTGTCATGCTCGTGGTGGCGCTGCTGCAGAGACCACGGGCGTACCGCAGAGTCCCGCAACAGTGGTAGGGGAATGCTGGAGTATCGGCTCATCGTTGGTTCGTCGGAAGAGTGCCGGGAACTACCCGATGGCACAGTCCACCTCATTGTAACCAGCCCACCCTACTTCAATGCTCCCTTTGACTATCCCAACCTGTTCCCGAGCTATGAGGCGTATCTGGAAACGATGCAAAAGATAGCACAGGAACTTTTCCGCGTCCTCGCCGAGGGGCGGATCGCTTGCATCGTTTGCGATGATGTATTGGTGGATGGTGTTCGTTACCCCGTCGTTGCTGATTTGACACGGATTTTCATGGAGTCAGGTTTTCGCTACCGTGACCGCATTGTTTGGCTCAAGCCTGAGGGCTACATCCGCATCAGCCGTCGTAGCGGTGTGCTGCTGCAACACCCTTACCCGCTCTACTACTACCCAGACAACGTCCAAGAGAGCGTGCTCATCTTCCAGAAGGGGCGATTTGACTACGCCAGTATCCCCGAGGAGGTCCGAGAAGCTTCGCGCATTGATGTCAAGGAGTATCAAAACAGCAAGTGGTACCTCAATGTCTGGCACATCACCAATGTGCTGCCATTGCAAGGGCGTTTAGAAGAGGGCATCGCGGCATTTCCTGAGGAGCTTGTCCGTCGCCTCATTCTACTCTTCTCGCATGTTGGAGAGACGGTGCTGGACCCCTTCCTGGGGAGTGGGACGACGATGAAGGTGGCTCGCCTGCTCAAGCGCTCCTGCATTGGGTACGAAATTGACCTGGAGCTTTTGCCAGTCATTCGCGCTAAGGTGGGCATGGAGAGTACGTCCCTCTGGGAGGAGGCAAAGTTTGAGGTTATCGTTCGAGAGGATGCTATGCGCTTACGTACATGGCTTGCAGACCAGGTCAAACACAGGAGGTCGTCGGCAAGGAATGCCAAAGGTAAAGCAAAGAAGCCTTGACCCTCAGCAGCGAGAGCAGCTCATCCGAGAGCTGGAGGCGATCGGGAGAGCGCATTGGGAAAAGCACTGGAAAGACATTATGGCTCTGCCCAATGAACTACTGCTTGAGGACAGAGAGGGCGTGGTGCGCTATTTGCTCTTGCGTGTTTTACTCAATCAGCAGGGCGATACCGGCAGAGTTAGGGAGCTTGCAAGGGAACTGTTTGCTACTTTCCAAGGGGAGTTGCTCTATGCTCCCTCACAAGTTGAGCAGCGATTCGCACAGGTGTTGTCGGTTTTTAAAAGGGTCGGTGGTCCGCGAGGTTCGGAAATCTATCGGGTTGGTGCCTTGGGTGGGATTAAGCCTTTGTCGCTGTTTTTGTATCGTTTTGCTGCTTTTAGCATCTTCGTTCGCTCCGTTAGCAGCCTGCATGATTTGGTGAGGAGCGAGCTCAGTAGTGGTGTTGGCAAACTTCTGGAGTTTTTCCGCACCGACCCGATTCTGGATGGAGGCTGGGTTGGCAACGATCCCAAGGCCGCCCGCATGCTGACCAATTGGCTCGCGTGGCTTTTTGGACATGTGTGGCAGGAGTTACGGGTAGATCTCTCCGCGACGCTGATGATAGTTGATGGGCATGTTGGCAAAGTCTTCTGCCGCACGGGGGCATTGGACACGGTCCGTTACGAACAAAGGCGTTCCTACATCATCTCGGCAAAGGAGATGCGTGGGGATATTGAATTGCTTGTCACAGCAACTCCAGGGGCGGTGCCAATGTGGGTTGATGAAGGGGCATTCCAAGTGGCTATGGGATACTGCACGGACCTCAATCCCAACTGTCCGAGCTGTCCAATCAAGACTCTTTGCTTGGCAGGACCGGGTAGGCAGGATAGGACGAAATACCTCCAATGGACGGCCTACCAGCGGTACCCGGGAAATCCTTGAGGTAGCCAGGGGAACGACATCGGAGGAGGCGGAGGGCTCACACCCCCAGCGCTGGTAGCGCCGCGAGGATGCGTTCGGCAATCTGTTCGCCAGTGAAGCCCTCGTGACGTAGGAGCTCGGCAAGGGGGGCGGCGGCAACCCAGCGCGAAGGAACGGCAATGGGAAGCACAGGGAGCGCGAGGCGCTGCTCTGTCAGGAACTCTGCTACCATAGTGGCGATGCCACCGTGCCGGAAGTGGTCCTCCACGGTTACCAACAAGCGGGCATGCAGAGTGGCGTTGAGGAGTGCTTCCTCATCCAAGGGCACTACGGTGCGGAGATTGTAGACGCAAGCGCCAATGCCGTGCGATGCCAGGATTTCTTGTGCCTCCAACACTTCGCGCAGGAGGAAGCCGTAGACGAAGATTGCAATGGGGCTTTCTGGATCGCCGAAGCGTTCGGCTTTCCCCAGCGCAAATTCCTGCGTGTGCTCGACGGCAGCGGGGACATTGGGATAGCGGATATAGAAGGGTTGCGGCGCCATCACCACACTGGGCAGCCCAAGCACAAGCTCCGCTTCGTCTGCCGGGCAGAAGATCCCCATGCCCGGGATGGAGCGCATCAGGGCAATGTCCTCCAGCGATTGGTGGGTTGGACCATTGCCTTCGGAGAGAAAGCCGGGGAAGCCGCCAACGAGTTTGACCGGTAGGCGGGCAATTCCAACATCGGTCCGGATGAACTCAAATGCCCGCATCGTCAGGAATGCCGCAAGGGCGTGGGCGATTGGGATTCGCCCGCGCAGCGCCATCCCAGCCGCAACGCCGATGAGGGTCTGTTCGGCGATCCCCACATCGAGGAAGCGCTCACCCGCCAACGGTGGGAGATTGCGCAGCGCAGCACGGTTTTCCGCCGTGAGAATCACAATCCGCTCATCACGCTGCAGAAGCTCCAGTAGCGTGCTCTCGTACGGGGTCATCTGCTCCTCCGGCATTACTCTGCCGAACCCGCCGAACTGAGAGTGGCTGCTGCTCCTCCGTGCAGCTCGGCAAGAAGCGCGGGGAGCTCCTCTGGGCGAATTGCGCAGAACCAGCGGTCAACGCGGTTCTCCATGCTGGGCAACCCTTTGCCTCGGACGGTATCGGCGATAATCACACTGGGGCGCTCGGGACGCTCCGGGAGTGCGGAGAAGGCGGCATGGAGCGCGGTGGGGTCGTGTCCATCCACCCGAAGGACGCCCCAGCCGAAGGCGCGGAACTTCTCAGCGATTGGCTCCAGCGGGATGAGCTCTTCGGTGGGCATGTTCGCCTGTAGGCGGTTTCGGTCAACGACTGCGATGAGCTGCTCGACCCGATATGCCGCAGCAACCAGGGCGGCTTCCCAGACGGAGCCCTCATTGAGTTCCCCATCCCCCAGGAGGACGACGACACGGTTGGGCGACCGACGCAGCCGGCACTCCAGAGCGATACCAAGGGCAACCGCCATACCGTGCCCCAACGAGCCGAAGTGGAACTCCACCCCAGGGACGGAGCGGTTGGGGTGCCAGTAGATGGCATCCTCGGGCTGCAGATGGCGGTGCAACCGCTCTTCGGGGATATACCCCAGCGCCGCAAGGACGCCGTAGAGCGCTGGCACGGCGTGACCTTTGGAGAGCAGGAGGTAATCGCGCTCGGGATCTTCGAGCCGCTCTGGGGAGAGCCGCAGGTAGGTCGTGTAGAGGTAGGTCAGGATGTCCACACAGGAGAGCGCGGCGCCCAGGAAGCATCCGCCGCGGGCAGCCATCTCAATGCAGTGCTGCCGTGCCTGGAGGGCAACGGCGCGGACCCGGTCGAGTTCCAGCGCGCGAGCGGGGGCAAGCGGGTTCATCGGGGGGTCTCCGAGGTGGGCTGTTCCTCCTCAGGGATGCGGGTGTCTTCGGGTGTGATCGTGCGCAGTTCGCCCAGGTGGTGCCGGTACCAGTTCACTCCGGCATACCGGGCATTGAGTTGCGCCAGCTCGGGGCGCTCCTCCAGCAGCTTGAGGATATCCCACAGCGAAAACAGCGGCTTGTACGGGTAGAGCGCCTCGTAGACGGCGCGGACGAAGGCGTAATCCTCCGGATAGTCCAGCGTCCAACGGTGGGAACGGGAGTAGTCCCAGCCCGTCTCCCATGTGACGTTGCCGATGCGGAAGCGCTCGGGCTGGTCCCAGATGAATGGGGTGGTGTGCTCCCGCTCGTACGGCTTGGTTGCCAGCCGCCAGGCAAGCTCCAGGATCGGCATTGGGATGACCTCTACGTCGTTGCCATCGGGGTAGCTCGGTGGGTGAAGGTTGCTGACGTAGTCGTAGCGCTCGGCATTCTGCCGCCAGAAGCTCAGCACGCGGTCAATGACGGCAGGGTCAATGAGCGGACAATCCGAGGGGATCTTCACGACAGCGTCTGCCCGAAAGGCAAGCCCGGCTTGGTAGTGGCGGTCGAGCAGATCGGTGGGGTGTCCGCGGAAGCAGGCGAGCCCTTCGCGCTGGCAGAGCTCGGCGATGGGGTCGTCCTCAGCAAGCGTTGTGGTGGCAACGACGAGCTCATCGAATTCGCGCGCGGCGGCGATCCGCTCCAGTTGCCGCAGCAGTACGGGGCGCCCCAGGATGGGCAGCAGCACCTTGCCGGGCAGACGGGTCGAGCCCGTTCGGGCTTGCACAACGATGACAACCCGGGCGTGTGCGCTCATGTGTGCATCACCCTCTTGCGTGGGTGGAACTGCCGGCGTGGGAGCTGTGGCGGCGTGCTCGGCGGAGGGAAGAAGGTCCGCACCGGGCGTTCCCGCAGGAGGTCCCAGCACACTTCGGCGATGTATTCTGCTGAGCGTCCGCCGTTTTGCCACGGCAGCAATTGGCGCAGTAGCTCCAAGTTGAACGCCGAATGCACCTCCTTGCCCAGCGCCAAGCCCACGTAGACGACCGAGGAGTAGCGCGTGATGAGCACCTCACAGTTGGCGATCATGTGGTTGGTGTTGCCCGACGGGAAGACCACTGCACCGGGGAGCCAGTGGTAGACCTCGCGGGCAGCTCGTTCGACCCGTTCATTGGGGTGCAGCTTGACCAGGATCGGGCGCCCTTTGGCGACACGGGCGGCGTACTGCAGGAATGCTGCACGGTTCTCGTAGCGGAGAGTCTCTCGGCTGTCCGAGGTTGCCACCAGCACGTAGCCGTGGTAGGGGAAGTCGTTGTGCCGGTATTGTTCGCAGTTGTCGAAGTTCGGGATACCGGTCACGCGCAGCTTCTCGGCGCGGACGCCTTTGCGCAGGAAGAGCTGCCGGTAGCCTTCGGAAGCCACGCAGAAGACCGTGTAGGCATCCGAGAGCCCCGTTGCCGCTGTGCTGGCAATCCAGCGCGGTAACCCCAGGTATTTGACGCCGTAGAAGAGCAGCCCTTCGGGGTCGGTCATGCCCTCCTGGACGAGCACAATCTTACGCCCGCGGATATTGCGCGGTACCAGGAGGTCCTGGCAGGTCACCACCAGGTCGTAGGGATGGAGCTGCCCCCGCTCGTCTATCGGAAGCCGGTGCTGGTGTAGGTACTCCAGCGTGGCGCGGCGGAAGCGTCCGCCCAGGATGGTGAAGTCCAGCCATCCGCGTCGGGCAAGCCAGTCTATGAACCCATCGGCGTAGTACGGGGTGAAGTAGCATTCGCACTCGCCCATGAGGTGCTGGGCGATCTGGTGCATCTGCGTTGTCTGGTTGAGCGAGCCGCCGATGAAGAGCACGCGGTAGCTCATGGTAGGCACCCAGTCCGGCGTGCAGAGACGAAAGCTGGAGAGAGGATGGTGCAATGCGTGAGCCTGCGGGAGCGCTCGTCTGTAGGAGTGGGAGAGAGGCTCAATGGAGACCCTCTGGCAGAAGGCACAGGACGCGTGGCTGTTCCGGCGCCGCTCCGAGAGCGGAGAGCCGGAGATTACCGCCGGCACAATCGTCTACGGGGCAGTGCTGCGCACACTGGTGCTACTCCTGGGGACGTTGGCGCTGCTGGGAGTGATGCCCGACCTGTGGCGCTACGCCTGGCTGGTGCTGCTCGCGCTGTGGGGCGTGGTGGTCTACCCGGCGTACCAGCGCTGGCGCGAATTCAGCGAGCGCGTCGAGCAGCTCAAGGAGGAACTTCTGTGTGGGTCGTGCCGTTATTTTGAGGAGACCGGGCAGCTCTGTACGCTGCTGGACGAGCATGTCCGCAGCGACTACATCCCGTGCGAGGGGCTCTCGTGGGAGCCGCGCACGGAGTGGGACGAGTGAGCTTGCTCGAGCCCGTATTTTTGTAGGCAGTTTGAGCTACAGTGCACGCTACGATGCCGGTCATCACGATCGACGGACAGCGGCTGGAGGTTCCCGCAGGGAAGACGATTATCGAAGCCGCCTACGAGAACGGACTCCAGATTCCACACTTCTGCTGGCATCCGGCGCTCTCGGTGGCGGGCAATTGCCGGATGTGCTTGGTGGAGGTGGGCTTCCCCAAACGGCGCTCCGATGGCTCCCCGGAGCTGGATGAGCGCGGAGAGCCTGTCATTGCCTACCTGCCCAAGCTGCAGATCGCCTGTGCAACGCCCGTTGCTGATGGGATGGTGGTGCGCACCAAGAGCCCGCGCGCCGTTGCGGCACAGGAAGCCGTCATGGAGTTCCTGCTCATCAACCATCCGCTGGATTGCCCCATCTGCGATGAGGCAGGGCAGTGCAAGCTGCAGGAGTACGCCTTCCGCTACAGCCGTGGCTTCAGCCGGTTCGATGAGGAGAAGGTGCACAAACCCAAGCGCGTGGTGTGGGGACCCAACGTCATCTTCGACGGAGAGCGCTGCATCCTCTGCTCGCGCTGCATCCGTTTTGCCAACGAGGTGGCACGTCAGCCGGTGCTGACCTTTGTCGAGCGCAACGACCACGTCACCATTGAGCTGGCGCCGGGGGCGGAATTCGATAACCCGTACTCGATGAACGTCATCGAGCTGTGCCCGGTGGGGGCGCTCACCAGCCGCGATTTCCGCTTCCGTGCCCGCGTCTGGGAGATGAGCTTTACGGATTCCATCTGCCCTGGGTGCGCGCGCGGCTGCAACATCAAGATCGGTGTACGCAACAACGAGATTCTGCGCCTGCAGCCGCGCCGCAACCTCCACGTCAACGGCTACTGGATGTGCGACGAGGGGCGACTGACGCAGTACGGCTTCGTCAACACCAATCGGGTCGAAGGTGCACTGCTGCGCACCGGTGGCACGGAGCAGGAGCTCTCCTGGGGCGCTGCCTATGAGGAGATCGCGCGTGCGCTCCGCCGCTACAAGCCGAACGAGATCATGCTCATTGGCTCTGGGCGCTCGACCAACGAGGATCTCTGGGCACTTGCCAAGTTTGCGCGAACCGTGCTCAAGACGCCCAATCTGGACTTCCCGCGGCGGGAGGACCCATACTTTGAGGACGAGCTGCTGCGCTGCCGTGACCGCAATCCCAACACCACCGGTGCGCTGGAGATCGGCATTCGCCCTGCTCCCGGAGCGGTTACCCTGGCACAGTTGCCCGAAAAGGTGCGCTACGGGCAGATTCGGCTCATCTACGTCGTGGAGGAGGACGTAGCGGGGCTCTCTCCGGCGCTGGCACGAGCGTTGGAGGAAGCGGAGATGGTCATCGTGCATGCCTCCAACCACACCGAGACGGCGCGTCGGGCACATATCCTGCTGGCAACGACCACCTATGCCGAGCTGGAGGGCACCTACACGAACATCCAGCGGCGGGTGCAGCTCCTGCGCCCCGCCGTTGCAACAGCCGAGCGCGAACGCTACCAGGGGCTGCAGATGAGCCGATGGGATAAGTTCGGTGCCTGGAACGACCGTTGGACTCACGGTCCGCGCCGGCGGTGCCGTCAGACCTGGCAGCATCTGCAGGCGATTGCGCGCCTGCTGGGAAGCTCGTGGAATTGGCGCAAATCCGAAGATGTCTTCCGCGAGCTGAGCGCAGAGCTCCCTGCCTTTGCGGGGATGACGTACGAGCTGCTGGAGGCCTACCAGGGCATTGTGCTGGGCAAGGGGCGCAATCCCGATCCAGTGCCCCCGATGCGCTACGAGTCACATGTGCTCAAACCGTAGTGGGCAAGCCCATGGAGACGCTTGCAGCGCAGCTCCTGATCGCGGCGGTTAAAGCCTTCATCGTCGTCAACTCGGTGCTGTTGGCAGCGGCGGGGCTGGTCTATGTGGAACGTCGGGTGGCGGCGTGGATTCAGGACCGCATCGGTCCCAATCGGGTAGGACCCTTCGGGCTGCTGCAGCCCTTTGCGGACGTCATCAAGCTCTACTTCAAGGAGGACTTGGTGCCCGCGTTAGCGGACCGGACCTTCCATCGCTTGGCGCCGCTCATCTCCATTGCGGTCGCGCTGAGCCTCTACGCGGTCATCCCGATAGCCGACTACATCCTCATCGCCGGAGAGCGGGTCTACCTCTCGGTCGCCCCGCACATCAACGTAGGGTTGCTCTACGTGCTGGCGATGACCTCAATTGGGGTTTACGGCATCGTCCTGGCGGGCTGGTCCTCCAACAACAAGTACTCGCTGCTGGGGGGATTGCGCTCCTCGGCGCAGATGATCTCGTACGAGCTAACGCTGGGGCTGTCGGTCGTCGGTGTTGTGATGGTGGCAGGGTCGCTGGACCTGTACGAGATTATCCAGCGCCAGCAGCAGGTGTGGAACATCGTCTACCAGCCCCTGGGCTTTCTGCTGTTCCTGGTGGCCTCCTTTGCCGAGACCAACCGCGCGCCGTTCGACCTGCCGGAAGCCGAGCCGGAGCTCGTCGGCGGCTACCACACGGAGTATTCGGGCATGAAGTTCGGGCTGTTCTTCCTGGCGGAGTACTCCAACATCGTGGTGGCGTCGCTGATGATGACGGTGCTCTTCCTGGGCGGCTGGCATGTGCCCTTTGTGCCGCAACTGCCGCAGTGGTTGGGGCTGCAGGAGGGAAGTGTGGGGATGGCACTCTTCCAATCGGCGGTGACGCTCTCGAAGACGGCAGTGCTGCTGTTCCTGTTCATCTGGGTGCGCTGGACAGTGCCCCGATTCCGCTACGACCAGCTCATGCGGCTGGGATGGCGGGTGCTGCTGCCGCTGGCGCTGTTGAACATTCTGCTGACCGGACTGGTGCTGCTCGTTGTCTAACAACCGCACGGTGCGTGCGATGAATATCACGGAGAATACCGAAGCCCAGCGCCTGAGCTTCTGGGAGCGGCTCTACCTGCCCGAGATCGTGCGCGGGCTCTCCATCACGCTGCGCCAAATGTTCAAGCCCAAGTTCACGCGGCAGTACCCTGAGGAGCGGTGGGAGCCCTTGGGGTCCTACCGCGGGCGCCCCGTCCTCGTGCTCGATGAGGATGGCGAACGCTGCGTCGCCTGCGGGCTGTGTTCGCGGGTCTGCCCCGCATTGGCAATCGAGGTGCAAGCCGGCGAGACCGAGCGCGAGAAGGAGCGCTACCCGGTCAAGTTCGAAATCAACATGCTGCGCTGCATCTACTGCGGCTTCTGCGAGGAGGTCTGCCCGGAGGAAGCCATCGTCATGAGCAAGGACTACGAGCTGGTCTTCGAGGATCGCGAGGCGGCAATTCTGGACAAGGAGCAGCTCCTGGTTCCGATTGCCCAGTTGCAGGACCGACTGGAGTTTCTGCGGCGCTACAAGTAGGCTACAGCTCCAGTGGGGCTCGGCGCAGATATTCCAGGCGCCGGCGGAGCCGTTCCAGTTCTCGTTCGAGTTCGCGGAGTTGCCGCTCCAGTGCACGGCGCTCCCGTTCGAGCTGACGTTGGTGTTCGCGCAGCTCCTGCTCCTGCTGACGCTGATGGCGCGGGAGCTCCTCCTCGAGGAATCTCCGATGCTCCTGGAGCCAGCGTCGCCTCCGCTCGCGCTCCTGTTCTAGCCAGCGTCGCCACCGCTCTGACTCCTGCTTCCAATCCCGCTGTTCAAGGAGTTGGGGTAGCTCGGAGAGCCGCTTCCGAAGGCGTTCCAGAGACTCCAGCCACAGCGAATCCGGCAGCCTGAGCGAATCCCCCAGCCGTAGGCATCCCTCCGGACCGAAGAGGAAAAGCCTCATTCGAGGTCGACATGGCGCCGAATCGCCCGCAGCCGTAGTGTGTACCGCCGGCAGCACTGCAGCGGATGCGCAGCTGCACAGGAGAAGTACTGCGGTGAACAGGAGCGGTCCTGCGGACATGGCAGCGCCATAGTGGGTGGGACCTCGTGCCTGCGCTTAGATGTTGCACGGCGAAGGAGGGTTTAGCCAGCATCCGGGCAGACTTTGAGGGGAAGCAGCACGACTTGCGCGAATAGCGGAATTTTTGCATTTTGCGCCCGTGATGGTGTATGTTCGACCGCATCGCGGAGGGCAGGATGTGGCGCACACTGCTGCTGTGGGGTACCGGGCTGGTGCTGTCCGGGTGTGCAACGGTGCACCTTTCGATGGACGGCGTGGACAAGCTCACAGCGATGAGTGGCGATCCCGGCAGGCAGTATACAGTAGTCCGGCACTTCACGCGGGATGCAAAAGCGGTGTTCACCCTCTTCGGGCTGGTGACGGTGGTGAATCCAGACCTTGCCAAGGTGGTGCGAGAGGAGATTGCAGCGGCGCGGGGAGATGCCGTCATTGGGATTCGCATCAAAGGGCAGACAACCCTGGTGGACGGGCTCATCCCGATCGTGCTGGGAACGTTGGGTGGACTGCTACTGCCGCCGTACGGCACGGTGTTGAGCTACCTCTTGGAGCTGCGCACGTACACGATTGAGGGGGATGTCATTCGGTACCTGTACTGACGCCAGCCGCTATGCCTCCGATACCACGTTCTGCGGGCGCCCTTCGAGGAAGGCTTTGAGGTTGTGCAGCGTGGTATCCAGGATGCGCTGGACGGCTTCCTCGCTGTTGAAGGCAATGTGCGGCGTGAAGATGATGTTGTCGCGGTGCAGCAGCACGTAGGCTTGCACGACCTTCCGCAGCGTTTGTTCGGCAACGGGGGCGCGCAGCAGCATGCTCTCCTCCTTGATGTACTCCTCGCCCTCGATCACATCGAGTCCGGCGCCGGCAAGGATGCCCTCATCGAGCGCCCACAGGAGCGCTTCGGTGTCCACAACCGAGCCGCGGGCGGTGTTGATGAGCAGGGCACCGCGCTTCATCATGCTCAGCCGCTCGCGGTTGATCATGTGGTAGGTCTCCGGCGTGGCGGGGACGTGGAGCGAGACGATATCGGAGCTGCGCAAAAGCGTCTCCAGGTCCGTGTACGTAAAGCCCAGAACCTCGGCAAGGAGCGGCTGCGGACGGATGTCGTACGCCAGCACGCGCATCCCAAAGCCGCGGGCAATGCGGATGACGTGCAGCCCGATGTTCCCGGCACCGATGACGCCCAGGGTCTTCCCGTAGAGGTCGAATCCCCGAAGCTCGGCAATGCTCGTACTGGGGCGGTAGACCCACTGCTGCGCAGCCCGAAGCCGGCGCGAGAGCGCCAGAATGAGCGCGAACGTGTGTTCGGCAACGGTGTTCTCCCCGTAGTGTGGGACGTTGCAGACGGTGATGCCCCGCCGGCGGCAGGTCTCCAGGTCGATGTGGTCGTAGCCTGTGGACATGGTCAGGATGAGCCGGAGCTCAGGCAACGCTTCGAGCAGCTCGGCATCCAGCTTCGTCCACACGAATGCGGCGATAGCCTCGACCGTGGCGTAGAGAGGGCATCGCTCCAGGGTCAGTCGTTCTGTGCTGAAGTGCGCTTCGACGGCACTCTCCAGCCCCAGTTGCACCAGTCCCTCTTGTAGGTAGGTCACCTGCCACGGCTCCAGGTCGAAGAAGGCGACACGCATCGGAGCAAGCTCCGGTTAAGATGGCACGGCGCTAACAGCAAGCCGCACTGCGGCGTTTCGGCATACCGATGGCACGCAAAGATACGCCACCACCGCAAGCAGCCGGCTGGCGGACAAACACCGCCGAGCTGCGGCGTTCCGCCTAAAGGGCGGATTGGTGTTCGCCCCTGGGGGCGTAGGACCAGTGGCTGCTTCTATCCCCCGGCGCTTGAGCTTTGGTTGCCCCGCTCTACAAAGGGGCGCAGCAGATCAATGGGTACGGGGAAGACGATAGTGGAGTTCTTCTCCGTGGCGATCTCCGAGAGGGTCTGCAGGAAGCGCAACTGCAGGGCGATGGGGAAGCGCTGGATGGTTTGGGCTGCCTCTGCCAGGCGTTGGGCGGCTTGGTATTCGCCCTCAGCGCTGATGATCTTGGAGCGGCGCTCGCGTTCGGCTTCGGCTTGCCGCGCCATCGCTCGCTGCATCTCCACGGGAAGGTCAATCTGCTTGACCTCGACGGCGCTGACCTTGACCCCCCAGGGCTCGGTGTGGCTATCGATGATCTCCTGCAGGTGGCGGTTGATCTTCTCGCGCTCGGCAAGGAGCTCATCCAGCTCGGATTGCCCCAGCACGCTGCGCAGCGTGGTCTGCGCAATCTGGCTGGTGGCGAAGAGGTAGTTCTCCACCTCGTTGATGGCTTTCTCCGGGTCCACCACGCGGAAGTACACCACGGCGTTGACCTTGATGGAGACGTTGTCGCGCGTGATGACATCCTGCGGCGGCACCTCCATGGCAACGGTGCGCAGGCTGACCTTGACCATGCGGTCAATGAAGGGGATGAGCAGGATGAGCCCCGGACCCTTTGCCCCGATGAGCCGCCCCAGGCGGAAGACCACGCCACGCTCGTACTCGTTGAGGATACGCAGCGCCGAGCTCAGCACGATGATCGCCAGCACAAGCACAATCAGCAGTTCCATGGTGTTGCCTTAGTGGTTCGACATGCCCTCTGTCATTGCTGCGAGGCAGAGGATTGCACGGGCTCGACCCACAGCGTGAGTCCTTCGCGCCGGAGGACGCGCACCGGCGTATTGGGTGCTATCGCCACGGTGGAGCGGGCAGTCCAGAGCTCGCCGTGAAGGCGAACCTGCCCGGGTGCCTCAGGAGCGATTGGAGAGACGGTAACGGCAAGCGCCCCAATGAGCGCTTCCCCGCCGCTGCGCGGGCGAGCAAGTTGCGCTTGGATGCCTTTGCCCAAGACCCAGCCGAAGAAGGCAACGCTTGCAACCACACTGGGCACAATGACCGACCAGGAGATGCGCAGGAACTCCTCCGGAGAGTCCACCAGCATCACCGAGCCCAGCACCAGACAAACGATGCCGGCGATGGTCAACAGCCCGTAGCTGGTGACCTTGAGCTCCAGTAGGAACAGGATGACCGCCACGGCGATGAGGGCAAGCCCGGCGTAGTTGATGGGCAGCATCTGCAGGGAGTAGGATGCCAGAATCAGCGAGATGGCGCCGATGACGCCCGGGACGATAGCGCCGGGATTGTAGAGCTCAAAGAGCAGCCCGTAGATGCCCAGCAGGAGCAGGATGTAGGCGATATTGGGATTGCTCAGAAGCGCCAGCAGGCGATGGCGCCAGTTCATCGGTACCTCCTCGCGCGAAGCCGTTGCGGTGCGCAGGCGATGCTGCCTGCCGGGGGTAAGCTCGACAACGTAGCCGTCCAGTGCCTGTAGGAGGGAATCGCGCGAAGGGGCGATGAGGTCAATGACGCGCTCGCGCAGGGCTTCCCGCTCCGTGCTGGAGATGCTGCGGCGAACGGCGTCCTCCGCCCAGCGGACGTTCCGCTTGCGCTGTTGGGCAATGGCGCGAGCAAAGGCGGCAGCGTCGTTGGTGGCTTTCTCCGCCATGACGGAATCCCCGCCCTCACCACCGAGCCCGACGGGATGGGCGGCGCCGATATTCGTCCCCGGCGCCATCGCGGCAACGTGTGCTGCCAGCGTGATGAAGACCCCTGCCGAGGCAGCGCGCGCCCCAGGCGGAGCAACGTAGACAACGACCGGCACAGGGGATTTGAGCAGCTCCTGCACGATCGAGCGCGTGGCTTCTAACAGACCGCCGGGCGTGTTCAGCTCGATGAGAACGGCTTCGGCTTGGCGCTCGCGAGCCGTCCGCAGCAGCCATTCGACGTACTCCGCCGTTGCCGGACCGATGGGTCCGTCAATCTGCCCAATGAGCACGGTTTGGGCAGCGGCGAGGGCTCCTGCGCTCAGCCACGCAGCAAGGAGGCTATGCAGACCGGTAGCGCGCATGTGTCCTTCTCAGGCAGCAGTTGCAAGATTACGAAAAAGCCGCCTTCGGAGCCACACACAAACTCCGTGCCCTTCGTCTCCGCTGCTGGAACAGCACGGGAGGCAGCCTCATGTGGAGGTCCGCTCTGCTCGTTGGGCTGTTGGTGCTGGCAGGGTGTGCCACGCCGGAGGGGATGATGCGCCGAGACTACTTCGGCTTCCGCAACCATGTGCCGGAGCGGGAGGAGCCGTCGCCGGCGATGGAGGAGCCCGCACGGGAGGTGCCGATGGAGTCGCACGCATCGCGCCCGTGGAGTGCACCCCCGACCTGCTCGTACACGGTGGTCGTGCCGGAGTGGGGATACGCGGATTGGTATGCGCCCTGGTACGGCGTTCCGGGATGCTGCGCTGGGTATGAAGCGTGGTGCTGGCATGCGCATGGGTGGTACTCCTGGGGGTGGCGTTGCTATGGCTATCGGCGCTGCGCGCCACGGGTGGTGGTTGTGGTGCCGACAGAGGTTGTGCGACCCGCCGTACGGAGTATCCGGACCTTTGGTCCCCAGCGCGGTTCGGTGGAGCAGTGGCGCGAAGAGCGCGAAAGCGCCGGCAGTGCCGGTGCAGGCGGACGCCGCCGAATGCAAGCAGAGCAGGGCACCCCAGCTCAGGGTACCGTGCGGGCACAACCGGTGGAGGCAGAGAGTGCTACTGCCAAGCAAGTCGAGCAACCTCAGGGCGGACGCCGCCGCGGTGTGAAGCGTTCCGAGTCCAACGCAGGGGTGGAGGTGCGCACGGAGAAGCGCACAACCGAGGATGGCGGACGCTCCCGAGATGGGAGCAGACGCCAAGAGAGTCTGCAGGGCAGCTCCGGACCCGCAGAGCCAAGCGGTGGTGGGCGCTCGCGTGCACAGCGTCCGGATTAGCCCTCTGCAGAGGGCTCGGCGGCTTCCTCACCAGCACGGGAGCGGATGGCGATGACGCGCTGTTCGGCGTTCTCCAAATACCGCCGGCACGCGGCAATCAGCTGAACGGCTTCCTCGTAAAGCTCCAGGAGCTGCTCCAGCGGAAGATTGCCCCGATCCAGCAGGGCAACGATCTCCTCCAGCCGTGCCATCTGCTCCTCAAAAGAGCGAAGGTTGTTCGGGGACGGAGGGGTGGACATGGGGGCGCTCTTTGCTGTGGGAATCTCCGTCGGAGAGGCGCCGCAGAACGCGGATGGTGAGCCGGTCCTGCAGGCGAAGCAGCTCCAGTTGCTGCCCTGGATGGAGTGGTTGCTCTGCGGGCACGAATCTTCCCCGGGCTTGCAGGAGTGCAAAACCGCGCCGGAGCGGTGCCAAGGGGTGGAGGCTCTGGCAGCGGAGCTCGACCATGCGGAGCCGCTCTGCCGCTTGTGCCAAGGCGCGCTCGATAGCGGCGTCGAGCCGTTCGGTGAACTCATCGAGCTCCTGCCCCAGCAGGTGGAGCCGTTCCTGCACTCGGCGGAATGCCGAATGCTGCTCGGCGCTATTCAAGCGCTGGCGTGCTCGTTCCAGCTCCCGTGCCAGCTCGCGCTCCAGGCGTTGCTCCACGGCTGCAAGCCATTCCAGAATCGCCTGCAGACCGAATTGCGAGACCAGCTCCGCTGCCGCCGTCGGCGTGGGCGCCCGTACGTCGGCAACGAAATCGGCGATGGTGTAGTCCACCTCATGCCCAACGGCGGAGACAACCGGGATGCGCGAGTGGTAGATCGCCTGCGCCACCTCCAACGTGTTGAATGCCCAGAGGTCCTCCAGGGAGCCACCGCCGCGACCCACGATGAGGACTTGGGCATCGGTTTGGTTGAGTTCGGCGATTGCCTGGGCGATATCTGCAGGGGCGCCTTCGCCTTGGACCAGGGTTGGACGGAAGTAGATGAGCGCTGCGGGCATCCGGCGGCGGAGCGTGGCGAGCATATCATGGATTGCCGCTCCGGTGGGCGAGGTGGCAATCCCGATGCGCAGGATTAGCCGTGGGAGCGGGCGCTTGCGAGCGGAATCGAACCAGCCCCGCGCCTGCAGCTCCTGCTTGAGCCGCTCGAAGGCTTCGTAGAGGCTCCCAATGCCATCGGGTTCGAGCGACCAGCAATCCAACTGATACTGCCCACGCTGCGGACGCACGCTGATGTTGCCCTCCGCCACAACACGCATTCCGTCGCAGGGCTCGAAGTTGAGCGGGCGCCCGCGCCAGAGCACGCAGGCGATCTGCGCTCCCTCGTCCTTGAGCGTGAAGTAGCGGTGTCCGGAGGAGTGCAGCTTGTAGTTGGAGATCTCCCCACGCACGCGCACGTAGGGGAAGGCTTCCTCCAGCAGCAACTGGAGCTGCTGCGTGAGTTCGCTGACCGTCACCGTTGGCACGCCGTCGGGCATGCTCACTGGAAGAGCTGTAGGCTGTAGCGCACGAAGAAGGGCACGAAGACTAGGCTCAGAATCGCCATCAGCTTGATGAGGATGTTGAGCGAGGGTCCGGAGGTGTCCTTGAAGGGGTCGCCGACGGTATCGCCGATGACGGCGGCTTTGTGGGCATCGGAGCCTTTGCCGCCGAGGAAGCCCTTTTCGATGTACTTCTTGGCGTTGTCCCAAGCGGCGCCTGAGTTCGCCATGCTCGTTGCCAAGGCAACGCCGGAGACGATTGCACCGATGAGCACGCCGGAGAGCATCTTCAAGCCGAAGAGGAAGCCCACCAGCAGCGGAGTGCCCAGGACGAGTAGCCCTGGGGCGATCATCTCGCGCAGGGATGCCTTGGTGGAGATGTCCACGCACTGGCGGTAATCCGCACGGGCGCGCCCTTCGAGCAGCCCGGGAATGCTGCGGAACTGCCGCCGCACCTCCTCGATCATGTCGAAGGCGGCGCGCCCAACTGCTCGCATCGTCAGCGCAGAGAAGGCGAAGGGCAACACACCGCCGACGAGCAAGCCCGCCAGGACCCAGGGATCGAGCAAGCTGGTCGTGTGGAGCACATCCAGTTCGGGCGCAAACTCCTGTGCCCGCGTGATGAAGGCGGAGAAGAGCGCCAGCGCCGTCAGCGCTGCCGAGCCGATGGCAAACCCTTTGCCGATTGCAGCGGTGGTGTTCCCGGCAGCATCCAGCATATCGGTGCGCTTACGGACTTCGGCGCCCATGCCGCTCATCTCGGCAATGCCTCCAGCGTTATCGGCAACGGGTCCGTAGGCGTCAATGGTGAGCGCTGTAGCGATCGTTCCCAGCATGCCCAGCGCGGCGATTGCAACGCCGTACATCCCCGCAAGGGAGTATCCCACCACGGCTGTGAGCGCCAACAGCAACGCCGGAACGACAGCGCTATTGTAGCCGACGGCCAACCCGTTGATGAGCACCGTTGCAGCGCCCGTTTTGGCAGAGTCTGCCAACTGCTGGACCGGTCGGTAGCGGTTCGAGGTGAAGTAGTCCGTCGTCACCCCTACGAGCAGCCCCGACATCAGCCCCACAAGCGCCGAGAAGAGGACGCCCCACGCCGTGTAGACGTTCCCGAAGATGGTGAAGCGCTCCGGTAGCAGGGTGCGGCTGGCGATGAAGATGCCCACTGCGAGCAGTGCCGTTGCGATGAGCAGGCTGCGGCGGAGGGCGTTCTCCACATCGGCTTCGGTGCGCACGCGCGTCAGCATCACGGCAATCCAACTGCACAGCACACCGATAGCGCTAATGGCAAGCGGGAAGAAGAGTGCCGGAGGATTGTCCTGGAAGGCAACCGCACCGATCACCAATGCCGCGCACGTGCTCTCGGCAACTGAGCCAAAGAGGTCCGCACCCATTCCAGCGACGTCTCCGACGTTATCGCCAACGTTATCGGCGATGACAGCGGGGTTGCGGGGGTCATCCTCTGGGATGCCGGCTTCGATTTTACCCACGAGGTCGGCGCCGACATCAGCGGCTTTCGTGTAGATTCCTCCGCCCACGCGAGCGAAGAGCGCCACGCTGGAGCCCCCCAGGGCAAAGCCAGAGAGCACCTCCATGACCGTGCGCTTCTCCACACCCTGCAGGAGCGCATCCAGTCCCAGGTAGACCAGCACAAGCCCCACGATGGCAATCCCTGCCAAGCCGAAGCCCATCACTGCCCCGGCGTTGAATGCCGTTCGGAACGCCTCCGGCAGGGAGCGGCGGGCAATCACAGCCGTGCGCACATTCCCCTGAACGGCGATACGCATCCCGATGTAGCCTGCCAACACCGAGCACAGGGCTCCGCACAGAAACGCCAGCGCTGTGAAGGGTCCCTCCGGCATCGGTGTGTTGGGGTCGTCAATGAAGAGGGCAATCAACACCGCGAAGCCCAGCATGTAGAGACCCAACACCCGGTATTCGCGCAGCAGAAACGCCATTGCGCCTTCGGCAATGGCACCGGCGATGTCGCGGAGCCGGACTGCTTCCTCTGCAGAGGAGGCTTCGGCATCCACCGAGATAGCAAGGACACGGCGGCGGAACACCCATGCAATACCCAATGAGAGCAGACCCGATGCCAGCAGGAGTGCAATCACCATGAAGCTATGCGGTGCTGTGGGACATGACCACGCTTTTGGGCAGAAGCCCTAATTTTGCATCGCCGTTGGGCTCTTGGCGCAGCTGGTTAGCGCGCTTCCTTGACATGGAAGAGGTCGCTGGTTCGAATCCAGCAGAGCCCACCAAATACCAACGCCCCTGCACACGCAGGGGCGTTGCTGTTTTCCGCACACGAGGAGAACTCACGCCGGAGAGCCGGCATCTTGAGGCTGGGAGCTGTGTTCCAGCGCCATCGTGCGGAGCTGCTCCAGCGTGACCGACTTCGGGCGCATGATGGGGGTGTCCAGAATCCGATGTACCAGCAGTTGGGCGCAGATCCCCATTGCCCGCGAGACGCCGAAGAGCACGGTGTAGTACTCGAACTCCCGTAGCCCGTGCGTGTAGAGCAGGACACCGGAGATGGCATCAATGTTCGGCCAGGGGTTTTTCGCCTTGCCCTGCCGCTGGAGAACGGTCGGAACGATTCGGTAGAGCTGCTCGACCAGTGCGATGAGCTCGTGCTGCAGCCCATGCCGCTGGGCAAAGGTGCGGAAGGCAGTGAAGCGGGGATCGGTCACCCGCAGCACAGCATGCCCGTAGCCCGGGATGACACGTCCGCTGGCAAGCCACTGCTCCAGGAACTGCTCCAGTTGGTGGTCATCGGGTGCTGGACCCAACTCCTGCTGAATGTGCAGCAGGAAGCGCAGGCACTCCTGATTGGCAAGCCCGTGGAGTGGTCCGGCAAGCCCGTTGAGCGCAGCGGAGATGGCATAGAAGGGGTCAGAGAGCGCTGATGCCACGGTGTATCCGGTCAGGGCGCTCACGTTCCCGCCTTCGTGGTCGCTGTGGAGGACCAAGTAGAGGCGAACCAGATCGCGGAAGCGTCCCTCCGGGTCGGGCAGCCCCAGCATTGCGGCGTAGTTGGAAGCCCAGTCGGCTTGGGGATTGGGCTCATTCGGTTCGGCACCGTGGAAGCGCAGACGGTAGATCCCCGCTGCCAGGGTGGGGAGCCGTCCGAGGAGGGTGAGGCAATCCTCCAGCAGGGGTTTCCAGAGTTCAGCTCGTGGGGTTCCCGCTTCAAAGGCTTTGCGGAAGGCGGATTCGCGCTCCATCATCAACAGCCCAGCACTCAGCAGTGCCATCGGGTGGCTATCCGAAGGCAATGCACGGAGCGCGTTCCACACGTACGCCGGGACCGTTGCCCGCTGTGCCAGCTCCTGCTGCAGCGCTGCACGGTGCTCTGCGCTGGGGAGCTCGCCTGTACACAGCAGGTAGAAGATCTCCTCCGGCGTGCGGTCTTGAAGCTCAAGGATGGGGATGCCCCGGATGCGCAACCCTTCGGTGGGAATGACCAACGAGGTCTCGCACAGCAGTGCTGGGACCCCACGCATGCCGCCGGCAACCTGACCGGCTCGGATCTCCGCCACGACTGCGTTGCCGTATTCGGCAAGGAACTCACGGTACTGCTGACGCCACACAGGGGCAAGCTGCGAGAGCCGTTCGGCAAGCACGCTCATGAGAGGAGTCCCGCGCTGAAAAGTCCAAGCAAAATTAGCGAATCGCGCGCGAACTGTTCCAGAACGCAGCACCAGCTTGGCGAATGAGCGCGATGTGCTAATTTTGCAGCCGGATGGCGCATTCGTCTAGTGGTTAGGACACCGCCCTCTCAAGGCGGAAACAGGGGTTCGACTCCCCTATGCGCTACAGGCAATTTGCGCTGCGATGCCCGCAAAAGCGCCGCGTTGTACGCTGCTGAGTACGGAGGGGGTAGCCGTAGAGCTTCCGGTCGCAGCGCGGTGGAATCTCCTGCTCTTCTACCCGCGTGATTTCTCGCCCGTCTGCACACGCCAGTTGTGCCACTACCGCGAGCAGTGGCACCTGTTAGAGCACCCCGAGGTGCTGGTCTTCGCCATCAGCCCCGACCAAACGGGGCGGCACGCGGAGTTCCAAAGGCGTTACGGCTTTCCATTCCCGCTGCTGTCCGACCCCGAACGCCGATGCTTCCGGGCATACGGAATGGGCGGAATCTTCGGGGTTGGGCGTGGGGTGGCACTGGTGGACCCGCGTGGGGAGCTGCGCTATCGGTGGCACAGCGCAACGGGGCTGCGGTATCCAACGGCGGAGCAGTTGCGCGCGCTGCTGAAGCGGTTCGGGGCAGTGTGATGCCGGAGCAGCTCCTGGAACAGCTCCTTGCCGAGGTTCGGCAGTGGCGCCCAGTGGTGCGGGAGCGTGTTGCAGAGATGGAGCAGCGGGGGGACATCCTTCCGGAGCTGCTTGCCTGGCTGCGGGAGCGGCGCTTGTTCAAGCTGTTCGTGCCGAAGGAGTTCGGGGGATTGGAGTTCACGCTGACGGCGGCGGTGCGGTTGTACGAGGAGCTCGCCGCACTGGATGGGAGCCTGGGGTGGCTGGTGCAGATCGGCGCCGGTGGTGGGTTCTTCGTGCCCTCCTTCCCGCCGGAGGTTGCCCGAGAGCTGTTTGCACCACCGGAGGCGGTGATTGCTGGGACGAGCTACGTTGGCGGGCGCGCCCGGAGGCTCCCGAAGGGCTTCTGTGTGAGCGGGTATTGGAGGTATGCCAGTGGCGCCGCCTATGCAACGCTCTTTACAGCACAGGCGGAGGTGGAGGGTGAGGGGATCGCAGCCTTCGCCTTCCGGCGGGAGGAGGTCACGCTGATTCCTGAATGGGAACCCCTCGGGATGCGGGCGACATCGAGCTGGAGCTTTGAGGTTCGGGAGCTTGTGGTGCCGCCGGAGCGCTGCTTTCGGGTTGGGCAGCGCCTGTGGGAGCCAGGGTTGAGCGTGTACGCGTTGCCGTTTTCGCTCTTTGCGTACGCCTCGATCGGGGCTGTTGCTGTTGGGCTTGCCCGTGCGCTTGCCGAGGAAGCCGAGCTGCTCGGATGTGAGCGCTTCGTGCAGGCATGTGCTCAGGAGCTTGCGGAGATTCGGGCACGCTTCTTCGAGCTGGTGGCTTGGGCGGAGGGGCTTTCTCCGGAGAGTTCACCAGCGCGGGCAGCGGAGCTGGAGCGCGAGATAGCGGCGTTGCTGGAGCAGCTTCGGATGAGCCTGTTGCGGGCAATGCCGCTGCTGGGGATGCGGGCGGTGCTGCGTCCGTATGCGCTGGAGCGGCTGCTGCGCGATCTGCTGACGCTCTACCAGCACGAGCTGTTGCGGATGTGGTGGGGGTGAGATGTCGCTGGAGCTGCTGCGCTTTCTGGGGCAGCGCTTCGCCCGGAAGGGGGAGCAGGGCTTCTTCCGCGTCTCCCGGGTGGTGGCGTTCGTCAGTGTGGCGCTCGGGAGCATGGCGCTGGTGCTGGCGCTGGCAATTCTGGAGGGATTCCAGCAGACGCTGCTCCAGCAAGCAACGCGCTTTACCTGGCACGTGCAGGTGCGCACGGTTGGAGGGACGGCATTCGCCTACGGTGCCGTTGTGGAGCGGCTTCGCTCGGGCTTCCCTGGGGCAGTGATTGCTCCGGTGCGGGAGCGCGAGGCGTTGGTTCGCTTTGGGAGGGAGCTCGACGGCGTACTGCTGCGTGCGGTGGGGATGGCGCGGGATTCACTCCCGCAGCAGTTTCACCTGCTCGAAGGAGCGGGGATGCCGGCGGATACGGCGTTGGAGCTGCTGCTGGGGGAGGCGCTGGCACGGCGCCTCTCCGTGCGGGCGGGGGATACAGTCGTGCTCATCACCGCTGCGGGAACGCCGCTGCGTCCGACCTTTCGGCGGGTGCGCGTTGCGGGGATCTACCGCAGTGGATTGACACGGTATGAGGAGCTCTACGCCTTTGTGCCCTTTGGGGCAATGGCGCGGCTGCTGGAGCTCCCCGACTTTGCTGCAACGGGGGTGGACATGCTCTTGCCGGTGGTGGATTCAGCGCGCGCGGCACCGGAGCGGATCGCGGGGCTTTTGGGCTTTCCCTTCTACGGCGTGAGCGTGTATGAGCTGCATCAGCCGATGTTCGCCTGGATTGAGCTGCAGCGGGTGCCTATCCCGCTGGTGTTGGGGCTGTTTACGCTGGTGGCAGCGTTCAATGTGCTGACCTTCCTGGTGCTGCTGATCGCTGAGAAGATGCCCAGCTTTGCCGTCCTGCAGGCGCTGGGGATGTCTGCCGGGCAGATGCGCAATCTGCTGCTCTGGCAAGGGTTTGGGGTGAGCTTGGCGGGGGCGCTCATGGGCTGTGCCGTGGCATTGCTCCTGTGCCTGGTGCAGGCGCACTTCGGCATTATTCGGCTGCAGGGCGCGCTCTACCATTTGGACCGATTGCCGGTTGCCTTTGTGATGTGGCATCCAGCGTTGGTGGTTGCCGTTGCTGTAGGGCTCTCGGTTGCTGTGAGCATGATACCGGCACGCCTGCTGCGGCGATTGCCCTTGACGGCGCTGCTGCACCTGCGGTAGGGTCAAGATTTCCCGCCGAGTGCCGATACCTTCGCTTGGGTCCGCGCAGGATGCGTCGAACAAGCAGGTGGAGCAGGATGCTCCGCGAGCTCTACGTCGCTGCTCTTGGGATGCTGCCCCAGCAGACACGGCTGGAACTGGCAGCGCACAATCTGGCGAATCTCTCCACCGCAGGCTACAAGCGCGAGCTACTCTTCCAGAGCGCACTCATCAGCGTTGAGCAGAACCTGCGCAATGTCCCCGGCGATGCCGAAAGCGCCGATCCGCCCGTGCGCAGTTACACGGATTTCTCGCCAGGTCCACTCCAGCAGACGGGCAATCCGCTCGATCTGGCGCTGGAGGGACCGGGGTTCTTCGTGGTGCAGGATGCGCTCGGGCAGCGCTTTCTCACCCGGCGCGGGAGTTTCCGGCTCACCGCCGATGGGGCGCTGCAGACTCCGGATGGCAAGGAGTTGGTGGGGACCTCCGGAGTGCTCCGCATTCCACTGCAGTTGCTGCAAGCGCAGCCATTGCCGGGGGAGGCTCGGCAGGGTGCTTTGCCGCTGCTGGAGGTAACGCCGGAGGGGGAGCTTCGCATTCAGGGCGTGGTTGTTGGGCAACTGCTCATCGTTGGGGTGCAGCTCAGCCAGCTCCGGCGCATCGATGGGGTGCAGTTTGCTCCGCTGCCTGAGGCGGTGCTCACGCCGCTTTCTGCAGAGGAGTACCGGGTTCGGCAGGGCTTTCTGGAGGGGTCGAATGTGAACCCGGTCGAGGAGCTGGTGCAACTGATTGAGCTGCAGCGCCGGTTTGAGCTGGGGCATCGGGTCATTCGCAGCAATGATGCCACGCTGGAGCGCAGTATCGAGCTTTCGCGGTTTGTCTAACCGTTGAGGGAGCCGCACCATGGAGAAGACGCTTCGCACTGCTGCAACGGGGCTTGCCGCACAGCAACGCTTTGTGGAGCTGATCGCGCACAACTTGGCAAACGTCAACACGACCGCTTTCAAGCGGGTGCGGGCGGAGTTCCAGGACCTGCTCTACGAGCGCTTGCGCACGCTCGGCTCCACCGCGCCGCAGGGGGCGATGGAGAGCCTGCACGAGGTGCAGATCGGAAGCGGAACTGAGCTGGTGGCAACAACACGCAGCTTTGCACAGGGCGATCTGCAGCCGACGAACAACCCGCTCGACCTTGCCATCAACGGCGAGGGCTTCTTTGTGCTGCGCCGACCCGACGGCACGCTGCTCTATACGCGTGATGGGGCATTCCGGCTGGACCGCACGGGGCGGATTGTCAGCATTCACGGGTACGCTCTGGAACCGGAGCTATTGGTGCCTGAGAGTGCCCAACAGTTACGCATCAGCCGCGATGGTGTTGTCACGGCGCAGTTTGCCGATGGCAGCGAGCAGGTGCTCGGGCAGATTCAGTTGGCGCGCTTCCTCAACCCCGCTGGGTTGCGCGCCTTGGGCGAGAATCTCTACGCTGAGACAATTGCCTCGGGTCCGCCGATGCTGGAGACCCCGGGCACAGGCTCGATGGGCGAAGTGCTGCAAGCCCATCTGGAGAGCTCGAACGTGGAGCTGGTCGAGGAGATGGTCAACCTCATCATGGCGCAGCGTGCCTATGAGCTCAATGCCAAAGCGATCCGCACGGCGGATGAGCTGCTGCAGACAGCGGTCAATCTCAAGAGCTGATGCGATGCTACGGGTGTGGGCACTTGGGATGAGCGCTGCTGCGTTCCTGTGGGCGCAAACGGAGTTCACAGCAGAGCAGCTCCGGGCGCAAGTTCAGCAGTACGTTGCCGCCGTGTTGGATACGCTTGCAGCGGAGGTCGAAATCGGCAGAGTGCCGTCCCTGCGCTTTGCCTCCGGCACCGTTGTGGTGCGCTGCACCGGAGGATTGGAGGAGCTTGCACGGGGACGGGTGTGGGTGGAGTTCCTCTCCGCAGGTGAGAGCATTCGGCGCGTGCCCGTTCCCGTGCGTGTGACCGTCAACGCTCCCGTTGTGCGGTTGCGCCAGACGGTGGAAGCGGGGAGCAAGCTGGAGGCGTCAGCGGTGGAGGTTTGTCGCCAGCGGATTGGGCTACAGGAAGCCCTCCTCCTGCTGCCACCGGAGGAGCTTTCCCGCTGCCAGCTCCGGCGAACTCTGCCGGCGGGGTCGTGGCTCCGCCGTCTGGATTGCCTCCCGCTCGATGGGGTCAAACGGGGAAGCCAGGTGACGCTGGTGGCGCGGGCGGGCGCTGTGGTAGTGCGGACGACCGCTCAGGCGCTGGAGGACGGGCTACCGGGAGAGTGGATTCGGGTCCTGCGCAGCGCTTCCCGTACGGTGCTGCGCGCCCGCGTTGTGGATGCAACGACGGTGGAAGTTGTTCCAACGCATGAGGCGCAACCATGATGCGCTGTGGGTGGATTCTCATCGGGCTACCGGTACTGCTGCAGGCGCAGTGGGGAAGCTACGGGGCACGCTCGCTGACCTCGGACCTGCGGGCAACAGCGGTGGGCGATGTGGTAACCATCTTGGTTGTGGAGGATGCCCAAGCCAGCAATGCCGCGCAAACGGGCGAACAGCGGGGCAGCACCCTGGGGTTGGGAGCGGAGGGGAGCTTCGGGAGCCGTTCCGGACGCGTCAGCGGTAGCTTCCGCAGCGATGCCCAGTTCCGAGGAAAGGGGGAGACCAGCCGCTCCGAGCGCATCCGTGCTCGGCTGACGGCACGGGTCGTTGCGGTGGATTCGCTGGGGCATCTCGTACTCGAAGGTCGGCGGACAACCCGCATCAATGGTGAGCTGCAGACCATCGTGCTGCGCGGGAAAGTTCGCCCGATCGATCTCGGCGCCAACAATACCGTGCCGTCGTACGCGCTGGCGGATTTGGAGCTGCTCTACGAGGGCGATGGGACGGTCACGCGAGCCCAGGAGCCCGGACTCATTGCACGGTTACTGCGCCTGTTGTTCTGACATCGGAGGTACCGCCATGCTCCGCAGAAGCTGTGTGCTGATGCTGCTGTGTGTGCTTCCCCTCCTGGGGGCGCGCATCAAGGAGATTGCCTCCATCGAAGGCACGCAGGGCATTCCCCTGGTGGGCTATGGCTTGGTCAGCGGGCTCAACAACACTGGGGATTCACCACGGGCAGCCTTTACGGTGCAATCGGTTGTCAACATGCTGCGCCGCTTCGGGGTCAATGTTGCCGATGCAACGGTGCGCACGCGCAACGTCGCCGCCGTGATGGTGACGGCAACGCTTCCGGCATTTGCCAAGCCCGGCATGCGGTTGGACGTGCAGGTGTCCTCCCTGGGGGACGCGGAATCTCTGCAAGGCGGGATTCTGCTGCTGACCCCGTTGGTCGGACCCGACGGCACGGTCTACGCCGTTGCCCAAGGGGCGGTCTCGGTCGGAGGATACGCCTTCCGTGCGCTGGGGTCGCTTGCTGCGCGCAACTTCGTCGCTTCCGGGCGCGTGCCCGGTGGAGCGGTCGTAGAGCGGGAGTCGCCTATGCAGTTGGCTGTGGGGGAGCAGATACGGATTCTGCTGCATCAACCCGACTTCACGGTCGCAACGCGCGTGGCAGACGCAATTGGGCGCATTCCGGGGTTGAATGGGGCTGCGAGTGCACTGGATGCCGCAACGGTGGTGCTGCGCATCCCCACCGGAACTCCGCGCGAGCGGCTCCTGCAGTGGCTGGCACAGGTGGAGAATGCCGAAGTGGAGCTCGAACCGCCGGCGCGCGTGGTCATCAATGAGCGGACGGGCACGATTGTTGTTGGTGGTTCTGTGCGCCTACTGCCTGCAGTGGTTGCACACGGAGGATTGGAGGTGCAGATCCAGCGCCAGGTGATCATCAGCCAGCCGGCACCGCTGACGCTGGGAACGACCCAGGTAGCAGAGACCGCTACCATTGCCGTCCAGCAGGAGCAGCGCCGAGCGGTGGCGCTGCCAGCGGCAGCGACGGTGCAGGATGTTGCGGCTGCCTTGAACCTGCTGGGGGTGAGCCCGCGCGACCTCATCGCCATTCTGCAGGCACTCAAGGAAGCGGGCGCTCTCACCGGCGAACTCATCGTCCAGTGAGGCGATGCTGCAGGTGCATCCGACGGCGGTTCGGCAGGAGGGTTCTGCAGCGGGCGCACCTGAGCGCCTGGCACAGGTGGCAAGGGATTTCGAAGCCCTCCTCCTGTACCAACTCTATCGCCAGCTTCAGCAGCCGCTCTTTGAGACGGACGCAGAGGAGGGGCTCAGCGGCGGGACCAATTCGCTGCTGGGAGAGTACGCACTGCTGCCGTTTGCGGAGTTTCTGGCGCACAGTGGAGGCGGGATCGGGCTTGCGCGCTGGCTCTATCGCCACTGGACTGGGCAGGAGCTGCCTCCGCGGAGTGTGCGTGTGCAGCCCGTTGGGGCGTTCTCTGCCGTGCCGGCGGGCACTGCATCGGAGATGGCAGCTCTGGTGCCAGATGCCGCTGCTCCAGAGCCGCTTCCGGAGCCGCTGCGGCGCCATTGGGGGCACATTCGCCAGGCGGCAGCGGAGACAGGGCTTCCGGCAGAGCTTGTGGCTGCAGTGGTGTGGGTGGAGTCGGCGGGGAACCCTGCTGCTGTCTCACCCAAAGGAGCGAAGGGGCTGATGCAGCTAATGGACTCCACCGCCCGGATGCTGGGCGTGCGCGACGTGTTCGACCCGGAGGAGAATGTGCGGGCGGGGGCGCGCTACCTGCGCCAGTTGCTTGAGGAGTTCGGCTCGCTGCCGCTTGCCTTGGCAGCATACAATGCCGGACCTGCCCGGGTCCGCTCCGCCGGCGGCATTCCGCCCTTTGCCGAAACGCGCTCCTACGTCGAGCGCGTCGTGCAGTTGTACCGGCAGTGGGCGCTATAGGGGCTCCAACTCAGCAGTGAAGTGGCGCAGGAATGGGGCTGCACGCACCAGGCGGAAGCCCCGCAGATGGCTGCGCTCAGCGTAGAGCTCAGCAAGCGCTTCGGCAACGTACTCCAGATGCGTCTGCGTGTACACGCGGCGCGGGAGCGCCAGCCGCACCAGCTCCAGTGGAGCGCTCCGAGAGTTGCTGCCACCCATCATTAGCGAGCCGACTTCGACCGCTCGCACGCCTGCCTGGACGTAGAGCCCGCACACGATGGCTTGCCCGGGGAAGTGTTCCGGCGGAATCTGTGGCGCAAACGCTGCAGCATCAATGAAGACGGCATGCCCGCCTGGGGGCTCGATGATGGGAATCTGCGCCTGCCGCAGAAGCTCGGCAAGGTAGGCAACCGAGCCGATGCGGTAGCGCAGGTACTCCTCCTGCAGCACCTCTTGCAGCCCTTGGGCGATGGCTTCCAGGTCGCGTCCTGCCAAGCCGCCGTAGGTGGGGAAGCCCTCGTAGAGGATGAGCAGGTGGCGGATCCGCTCGGCGAGCTCGTCGTCGTTGAGTGCCAGGAAGCCTCCGATGTTGGCTAAGCCGTCCTTCTTTGCGCTCAGGAAGCAGCCATCGGCAAGGGAGAAGAGTTCGCGCGCGATATCGGCAACGGAGCGGTGTGCCTGGGATTGCTCGCGCAGCTTGATGAGGTAAGCGTTCTCGGCAAAGCGGCAGGCGTCCAGAAAGAGCGGAATGCCATAGCGCTGCAGGAGCTGCCGGACCTGGCGCAGATTCTCCAGCGATACCGGATGCCCACCCAGCGTGTTGTTGGTCAGCGTCATCAGGCACACGGGGATGCGCTCTGGTCCGACCGAGCGGATGAGCTCCTCGAGCGCTTCCACGTTCATGTTGCCCTTGAAGGGGTGCGGATGGGCGGGGTTGAGCGCTTCGGGGATCGGCAGGTCGATTGCTTGCGCGCCGGTGTGCTCGATGTTGGCGCGCGTGGTGTCGAAGTGCGTGTTGCTGGGGATGAGCTTGCCGGGTCCGCCCAGGACGGCAAAGAGCAGGTGTTCGGCGGCTCTGCCTTGGTGAACGGGGAAGATGTGGCGGTAGCCGGTCAGTTGGCGCACAGCCTCTTCGAAGCGGTAGTAGCTGCGGGCGCCGGCGTAGGCTTCGTCCCCGCGGAGGAGAGCAGCCCATTGCAGGTCGCTCATGGCGGCGGTGCCGGAATCGGTGAGCAGGTCGATGAGCACATCCTCAGAACGGAGCCGGAAGACGTTGTAGCGGGCAGCGCGGAGGAGCTGCTGCCGCTCTTCGCGCGTGGTGAAGCGGATGGGTTCGACAACCTTGATGCGGAAGGGCTCGATGGGCATTCGCATGGGGGCAGCACTGTTGTGGAACGCACGGCAGCGAAATTAGCCGATTGCAAGTTCGGCACAGATGAGCAAGCTCACGGGCGGGCTTACATCGGCACGCGCACGAAGTGCTTGCCGGGAAGCTGCTGCACCAGCCCACGGAACTCCAGTTCCAGCAATGCCGCCAGCACCTCTTGGACGGGTAGCTGTGCTCGTTCGGCGAGCTGGTCAATGTGGAGCGGTTCGTCGCTCAGCAGCCCGTAGAGGAGCTCCTCTGTGGGGGAGGCAAACGCAGGCGCGCTCGCGGCGCGTGGCGCGGTGTAGAGCCCCAAATCAGCCAGGAACTCTTCGGGGCTGAGCGCCGGAGTTGCCACCTGCCGCCGGATGAGCATGTTCGTGCCGGCACTCTTGGGGGCGGTGATGTTGCCAGGGATGGCGTAGACTTCGCGCCCTTGGTCGAAGGCGAACTGTGCAGTGATGAGTGCTCCGCCGGGGATGCCGCTTTCGACAACGAGGACAGCGCGGGCAACTCCGCTGATGATGCGGTTGCGCTGGGGGAAATACGCCGGTAGCGCTCGCGTGCCTGGGGGGTACTCCGAGAGTACTGCGCCGCCGGCGTCGGCGATGCGCTCCGCCAGGCGAGCGGCAGTGTAGGGCTGGATGCGGTCAATCCCGCAGGCGATGACGGCGTAGGTGATGCCCCCGGCGCGGAGTGCTGCCTGATGCGCGATGCTATCAATGCCATGGGCAAGCCCACTGCAGACGACAGCACCCGCATGCACGCAGGCTTCGGTGAAGCGCTCTGCGCACAGCTTGCCGTAGGGGGTGCACCGCCGGGTGCCCACGATGCTGATGACCGGCACAGTTTCCGGCTGGAGCTGCCCACGGATGTACAGCACCACCGGCGGATAGGGGATGTGGCGCAGCAACGGCGGATAGCGCGGGTCCGGAAGGGGGACCACTGCAATGCCCAATGCATGGCAGCGCTCCAGAATCTCCTGGGCGCGGCTGCGGGCACTCCGAAGCGCCGAATCCTCGAAGAGATGGAGCTGAGCCAGCCCAGTACCGGCGGTACGCTCAAGGGTGGCAAAATCAGGGTACTCCTGCAGCAAGCGCCGCAGAAGTTGCGCAGAGAGCTTCGGTAGCAGGCTCAGCGTGAGGACCTCCTCGGCGCTCCATCCGGGCATGTCAGTAGCCGAAGAAGTGCAGCATGGTCTTGTTGTTGCGCCAGCGCCCGCGCACCTTGACGTAGAGCTGCAAGTACACCGGTACTCCCAGGTACGCCTCGATTGCCTCGCGGGCGCGCTGTCCGAGCGTTTTGAGCCGTGACCCACCGCTGCCGATGAGGATTGCCTTCTGCGATTCCCGCTCCACGATGATGTCGGCGGCGATGAACCATTTGCCCTCGGGGCGCTCCCGAAACTCCACAATCTGCACCTCGGTCGAATAGGGCACCTCGTGCCGGTAGAGCAGGAAGATCTGTTCGCGGATGAGCTCGGCAACGAAGAAGCGCTCCGGTTGGGTGCTCAGCAGCTCTGGGTCGTAGAGGAAGGGCGATTCCGGAAGATAGCGCTCGATGACGCGCAGCAGCTCATCCACGTTGGCGTGCTTGAGGGCGGAGATGGGGACAAGCTCGGCGAAGAGCCCCGTTGCGGCGTAGCGTTCGATGATTGGGAGCACCTCGGCAGTGGAGCGCAGCAGGTCAATTTTGTTGAGCGCAACGATGATGGGTTTGCGCAATCGGTGTAAGGCTTCGGCTACATCGGGGGTGACGACGGTCTCCGGAGTGGGCTGCTGTGTGACATCCACCACGAGCACGATGACATCGGCATCCTTGAGCGCATCGTGGACGTACCCCATCATCGCGCGGTGCAGTTCGTAGCGCGGCTCCAGGATGCCGGGGGTATCCAAGAAGACCATTTGGACGCGCTCGCCGGTGTAGATGCCGATGACCCGCTTGCGCGTTGTCTGCGGCTTTGGGGTGACAATGGAGAGCTTTGTGCCCAAGATGGTATTGAGCAGCGTGGATTTGCCCACGTTCGGCTTGCCGATGATGGCAACCGAGCCAGCGCGCGTCGTTGGGCTTTCGGTGTGGACAGAGTCTTTGTGCTGCTCAGCTTCCATGGCTTCTACGGCTGTTGTCTGGGTGGTGAGCCGGAGAGCTCCTCCAGTTGGCGGTGGCGGATCAGACGGGCTTCGATGAGGAAGATGACGTTTTCGGCGATATTGGTTGCGTGGTCGGACATTCGCTCCAGTGCACGGACGACCAGGATAAGCCGGACTGCCGGGCGAATCCAGCTTGGGTCCTTCTCCATCAGCTCGGTGAGCCGTTCGATGATCTCGCGTTCGAGCGAGTCAACGGTGTTGTCCAGCGGGAGCAGGTGCTTTGCCAGGTCTGCGTCGGCATTGATGAAGGCATCCAGGGCGCTTTTGAGCATGGTGAAGGTTGCCTTCGTCATGCGCTCCAGCCCCACCATTTCGGCAAGCTGGCGGGTCTGGGGCACGTCGAGCGCGATGCGGGCGATATCGAGCGCCATGTCGCCGATGCGCTCCAGCTCATTGTTGATTTTGAGCGCCGCCAGAAGCAGCCGCAAGTCGCTGGCAACGGGCTGGTGCAGGGCAAAGATGCGCTGGCACTGCGCATCGATCTTGAGGTCGAGGGCATCGACCTTCTCGTCGCGCTCAATGACAAGCTGTGCCAGCACTGTGTTGCCCTCCAGGAGAGCACGGAAGGCGAATTCGGCTTGCTCCTCCACGATGCTCCCCATGCGGATGAGACGGGTGCGAAGCTTGTCCAGGTCCTCTTCGAAGCTGCGGAGCATGGGGCTGCACGACCTGTTGTACTACGAATTTAGCCAAAGCGCCCGGTAATGTAGTCCTCGGTCTCCTTGCGCTGCGGGTTGGTAAAGAGTTCGCGTGTGCGGTTGTACTCGACCAGCCGCCCCAGGTAGAAGAAGCCGGTGTAGTCGCTCACGCGCGCGGCTTGCTGCATGTTGTGCGTGACGATGACAATGGTGTATTGGGACTTTAGCTCGTCGATGAGCTCCTCGATCTTCGCCGTGCTGATGGGGTCCAGCGCCGAACAGGGCTCGTCCATGAGCAGGATTTCGGGGTTGACCGCGATGGCGCGCGCAATGCACAGGCGTTGCTGCTGCCCCCCGGAGAGCTCCAAGGCGGAATGGTGGAGCCGGTCTTTGACCTCCTCCCAGAGAGCGGCGCGGCGAAGGCTGTACTCGACGAGCTCGTCCAGTTCGGCTTTGGGAATGCGTCCGTTGAGACGGAGCCCAAAGGCGACGTTCTCGTAGATGGACTTGGGGAACACCACCGACTGCTGGAAGACCATCCCAACGCGCCGCCGTACCTCAACGACGTCCACCGACGGGTCGTAGATGTTGATGCCGTCAATTTCGACCCGACCCGTAGTGCGAGCCGAGGGGATGAGGTCGTTCATGCGATTGAGCGCGCGCAGGAAGGTGGATTTCCCGCAGCCCGAAGGACCGATGAACGCCGTCACGCGGTTGGCGTAGATGTCCACCGTGACGTCCTGCAGGGCGTGCTTGTAGCCGTAGTAGACGTTGAGCTCAAAGGTGCGAATCTTCGGTTCCAGCGCCGGCGCCATGGCAGAGCTGCTTTAGCTGACCCGCTGTATGTGACGAATACGGCTGCGGATGAGGATAGCCGTCAGGTTGAGCGCAAAGGTCAGCAGCAGCAGCACCACGGTCGTGGCGTACTGGAGCGGCTTGGTGGCTTCCACATCGGGGGATTGCGTGGAGAGCACGAACAGGTGGTAGCCCAGCTCCATGAACTGGCTGGTAATCCCCTTGGGAAGCTCGGGCAGGGAGTAGACCACGCCGACGAAGAGGATAGGTGCAACCTCCCCGGCACCGCGGCTGACAGCCAGGATCGAGCCGGTCAAGATGCCCGGCAGTGCGTGCGGCAGCACCACACGCCGAATCATCTGCCAGCGGGTAGCCCCGACCGCTAATGCAGCCTCCCGCAGGAGCCGCGGGACCGAGCGCAGCGCCTCCTCCACCGAGACGATCACCACCGGCAGGGTCAGCACCGCCAGCGTTGCCGCCGCCCAGATGAGCGCCGGCTTACCCCAGACGATCTGCTCGTGCCCCAGCATCCGGTCCATCCCCTTGCCCACAAACTGCACGAAGAAGCCCAAGCCGAACAGCCCGAAGACAATCGAGGGGATACCCGCCAGCGTATTGACGGCAAACCGCACCGCGCGCGCAAACGGGGAATCCTCCCGTGCGTATTCGCTCAAGTACAGCGCCGTGACGGTACCGATGGGCACCCCCAAAATGGACATGAGCAGCACCAGCAGGACAGTCCCGTAGATTGCCGGAAAGATGCCGCCCTCGGTGTTGTTGTTGCGCGGAGGCTGCGTGAGGAATTCCCACGTCACATGGGGCAAGCCCGCAAGCGTAAAGTGCCCCAGCAAGCCGATGCTCAGCCCCACGATGCAGAGCGCAGCAATGAGGGTGACGCTCACGGCAACCGCGCCAATGAGGCGCTTCTCCACACCACCAGGGGCAAAGCCGTGTTGTGCCCGTGCGCTCATCGCCTCAGGAGCTCATTCCGCGGAAGCGCTGCAGAAGCCGGCGGCGGACCCACAGCTCCGCAGTCGCGTTGAGGGTCAACGTTGCGACAAAGAGCAGGAACCCCAGCAGGAAGAGCACGTGGTAGTGGAGCGAACCCCAGACGACCTCGCCCATCTCTGCACCGATCGTTGCCGAAAGCGTCCGCACTGGAGCGAGCACAGACCAGGACAGCAGCGGTGCATTCCCGCTTGCCATGAGCACAATCATGGTCTCGCCAACTGCTCGTCCCAGTCCCAATAGGACTGCTGCGAATACGCCCGGAATTGCAGCCGGCAGCATAATGCGGAAGGCTACCTCCCACGGACGGGCTCCCAGTGCCAGTCCGGCTTCCCACAGGCGGCGTGGCAGCGCCGCGAAGGTGTCCTCGGAGATGGTGAAGATGACGGGCAAAATGGCGATGGCAACTCCAATGCCACCCACCAGGGCATTGAGGCGGTACGTCGTTCCCAGCGCCTCTTGGACAGCGCTGGCAACCACCATCAAGCAGAAGAAGCCGATGACCACCGAAGGGAACCCCGCCAGCAGCTCCACCACCGGCTTGATGAGCTCCTGCATCCACTTTGGGGCGAAGAACGCCGTGTACAACGCTGCCAGAATCGCCAGCGGGGCAGCAAGTGCAACGGCGATGAGCGCAATCTTGAGCGTCCCCACCACCAGCGGCAGGATGCCGTACTTTGGCTGGCGTGATACCGGCTGCCAAGTGCTGCCCAGGAGGTTCGCCCATAGCGAGCTCGGGGCAGTCTCCTGCGGGGTTTGCTCGGCAGCGGTCGGCGCGGGTGTGGATTCGCTGCCTTCTTCGGGGTTGTAGACCTCAGCGGCGATGTCGCTGGATTCGGCGTGGATGGAGCTTTCGGCAGCGGAGAAAACGCCCAATGCCTCACGTCCGATGAAGAGGAAGATGAGCGCGATGACTGTGATGCTCAGGAAGGCAACGGCTCGGATTGCTGTCTCGATGAGCATCTCCCCATAGCGCCGGTAGCGCTGCATCACCGTGTGCCTCCGGGTAGCCGTATGCAGCGCTGCAGGGCGTTTTGGCGGGGGAGCCGTTGCCGTTGTACCGTGAGCCTCTGCCATTGTGCTCAGCGGCAGCTCGGAGAAGCTCTACTTCCGCGGTGCTGCAGGAGCCGGTTGCTTCTTCTCTCCAATGGCGCGGAGCGGGAAGTAGCCCACTTCGGAGACCACGCGCTGCCCATCGTCGCTGAGCACCCAGTCCACAAAGGACTTCAGCTCGCCGCTGGGGCGCTCACGCACGTAGAAGTACAAAAAGCGGCTGATGGGGTAGCGCCGCGAGACGACGTTCTCCAGGGTGGGCAGGTAGTACGGCTTCCCTGGGGCTTCGGCAACGGCGATCTCTTTGACTTCGCGAGCGTATGCGGCACCACCGTACCCAATGCCCCAGCGGTCCTTTGCAACGGCGTTGATCAAGGCTGCCGTTCCCGGCATGTGCTGCGTGTTCGGGGCAAAGTCGGCTCCACCGAGCACATGCTCCTTGAAGAACTCGTACGTGCCGGAGTTGTTCTCACGGCTGTAGAGGATGATGCGGGCATCTGGACCGCCGACCTGCTTCCAGTTGGTGATCTTGCCGGTGAAGATGTCGCGAATCTGCTGCGTCGTGAGCTTGCTCACGGGATTGGCGCGGTTGACGTAGACGGCAAGCCCATCGAGCGCAACACGAATCTCCACCGGAGGTCTGCCGTAGCGCTGGCGCATCTGCTCAAGTTCCGCCGGGCGCATCGGGCGCGAGGAGGCGCAGATATCCGTTGTGCCGTTGATGAGCGCTGCAATGCCGGTGCCAGACCCGCCACCGGTGACCTGGAAGCGAACACGGTCGCGCCCAGGGTAGACCTCGGTCCAACGCTGGCAGAGGATGACCATCGTATCCGAGCCCTTAATCGTGATGGTCTGCTGCGGAAGCGCTGCGATACCGAGGATCGCCGCTGTGAGCACAACGGGGATAGAGCGGAAGCGCATGAGCACACTGTGCGGTAAAGGGAGCACTCCAGCCGCGCAAACTTAGCGAGGGCGGCACCAAGTGGGTGTGTTACAAGTTGGTAACACGCTGCTGTGCTTGCTCCAGCAGGCTTGCAGTTGCACTGGTTCCCAGGCGTGCGGCACCGGCGGCAAGCAGCTCCAGTGCTTGCTCCAGTGTGCGGATACCGCCGGAGGCTTTGACAGCGACGTGTTCAGGAATCGCGCGACGCAACCGAGCAACCTGCTCAACAGTGGCGCCTCCACCGAGGAAGCCGGTCGAGGTCTTTACAAAATCCGCGCCAGCATGGGCTGCCAGACGCGCTGCCAGCTCCTGCTGCTCCGGGCTCAGTAGGGAGCATTCGAGGATGACCTTCAGCTTCCCACCAGCATGCCGATGGACCATGGCGGCAACGGCGGAGATCTCCTGCTCCACGGCGCGGAGGTCGCCGCTGCAGAAGGCTGCCAGGTTCATCACCATGTCCAGTTCCCGTGCGCCTTGGGCGAGAGCTTCTTCGGCTTCGACCAGCTTCGTGCGCCGGTGCAGGCTCCCCAGGGGGAATCCCACCACGGTGCATACCGCCGTTGCTGAACCGCGGAGAATGCTATAGGCAAGCCCAACGTAGCAGGGCAGCACACAGACACTGGCGCATCCCCACTGGAGCCCTTGCTGGCAGGCATGCTCGGTCTCCTGCGCCGTTGCGGTCGGACGCAGCAGTGTGTGGTCAATGACCGCTGCCAATTCCTGCGGCGTCAACACCATTATGGCTGCTCGGCTTGTGATACAGATGCAGCGCTTTGGCGCACGTTGGCGCGCCATTGGTTGAAGAAGGTCATCGCAACCGCTGTCGTAGGCACAGCCAGCAGCATTCCAGCAATGCCGAAGAGCTTGCCGAACAGCAGCAGCGCCAGAATCACCATGACCGGGTGCAGCCCCACGCGTTTGCCCAGCACTCTGGGCTCCACAAAGTACGCGTTGATGAAGTGAAGCCCGTTGATGATGGCGCTCATGACCAGGAAATCCCGTAGGAACTGCTCCGATTGCGCCAGGAGAATCGCCACAGCGCCAGCACCCATCGTGACGAGCACCCCGAAGTAGGGGATGGGATTGAGCAGCCCGCTGAGCAAGCCCAGCATGACGGCGTAGGGGATGTCGAAGAGGGCGTAGAGGATGCCCGACAGCAGCCCGATCATCGCCGAGGCGAACAGGATCCAGCCGATATATGCGCGGGCAACCGGGTTCGCCTGCTGCAGCACCCTCAGCGCTGCCGGAGACTGGTGCTGCAGCACCTCCCGGATGACGCGGCGCAGCTTGGGGAAGTCCGCCATGAGGTAGACCATCAGGATGGGCAGCAGCACCAGGTTTACCAGGTGCGTCAGGATCCGTGATAGCTCCGTGAGCACGGACAGCAGAGCACTGAGCAGCGCTTGGAACACCTGCTCCAGACGCGGCAGAAGCTCCTGCTGCACCAAGTTCTGCAGCAACTCCGGCGGAATGCCGTAGCGGGCAAAGGTGCGGAAGAAGCGCCGGCTCTCCAAGTACTGCACCGCCGCGGTGTAGAAGTTGGAGATCTGGCGGACGATGGTGTCCAACTGCGCAAAGACCTTCGGGAAGATCAGCACCGAGAGCGCACCAACGGCGCCGAAGATGGCAAGCACAATCACCAACGCCGCCACCCAGCGAGGAATCCGGTAGCGCTGGAGCCGCTCCAGTACCGGGTCAAACAGGTACGCCGCCAGCAGCGCAATCAGCGGTGGCAGCAACAGCAATCCCAAACTCTGCAGCAGCCACAGCACCGCTGCCAGGAGCAGCAGCCACAGCAGATGGCGAGCAACCGAGGAATGGTGCCGGTACGGGTACAGCGCAGCAAATCCGAAGAGCAGCAGGACTGCTGGCACAAGCGCCAACCCAGAGAGCACAAGAAACCCTACCAGCGCTGCCGTTCCCAGCAGGGCTGGTAGCCAAGCGGAGAGCTCTGGAGGGCGCATCCCAGTGGGCAATCACGACTGCTGCGGCACAGTGCAATACGCCGCGAACCACTCCCGAAGGATTTGCGCAACCTGCTCGGCAGTGCGCTGCTGGATGTGCTCACGGTGCAGCATCACAAGCAGCTTGCCATCCTGCAACAGCGCAAAGGAGGGCGATGAAGGAGGCTCTCCAACCAAGTACTCCCGCAATCGGGCAGTAGCCTCGCGGTCCTGCCCGGCAAAGACGGTAACCAGGTGGTCCGGTCGGACGGGCGCGGAGTGCAGCGCCAGCGCTGCTGCCGGACGGGCGATCCCCCCGGAGCAGCCACACAGGGAGTTGATGAACGCCAACGTCGTGCCCGGTCGGGCAAGTGCAGCATCCACCTCCGCCGGTGTGCGGAGCTCCTCAAAACCCAGCTTGCGAACCTCCTGGCGGATCTGTTCGACCAGCAGGTCTACCATTGGGTGCTTCCGGTGGCTGTTCAACTGCGCGCAGAGACGATACGGCAGAGGGCTTCGTGGAGCCTACACCGGAGCGCAAGCATCGTACGTCTGTGGCACCACACGTGCGGGCAATCCATGAGCCGGACGGAGGAGCTGTACCACCAGATTCGGCGGCGGCTGCTGCAGGTTCAGCGCGCGGAGCTGTTGGTGCGCTTGGGCGAGCGCGCAGCGTCGGCGGCGATAGCGATTCTGTGGCTGCTTGTGGGCGCAATCGTGCTGGAGATACTGCTCCAGGGAAACAGCGCCTTCCGTGCCGTGCTCTGGCACAGCTGGCTTGCGGCGACTGCGGGAGCGCTGCTGTGGGCGCTCGTGCCGGCGCTGGCTCGCTGGACGGGGATCGTGCCCACACCACCGCTGGAGAAGCTGGCTCTGCGGGTTGGGCAGCGGTATCCACAGATTGGCGACGCGCTGTGCAATGTCCTGCAGCTCATGGCAGGGCAGGGGCAGCAGCGCGGGGTGTCCCGCGAGCTGGTTCTGGCAGCATTTGAGCAGGTTGCCCAGCGCGCCCAGCAGGTGGACTTTGCTGCCATCATCGACAAGCGCCCGTTGCGGCGTCGGTTGCTCTGGCTGCTGGGGAGCCTGGTGCCGGTGCTCCTCCTTACCGTCGGGTTGCCCTCGGGCTCTGCTGCGCTGTACCGGCTCCGGCACTGGGAGCGCTCATTTGTGCCGCCACCGCCCTTCGAGCTTAGCCTTGAGGAGCGATACCTGCGGGTGGTGCGTGGAGAACCGGTGCAGCTCCGCGTGCGGGCAACGGGGATCCCTCCGGCGGAGGTGCTCCTGCGGGTGATCCCCAGCCAGGGGCAGGAGCAGCAGTACGAGCTGCGTGCGGATACGCCAGGCAGCTACCAATTGCTGCTGCCGGCAGCGCAGACGGATTTCCGCTTCCTTGCCCTTGCCCGCTGGCATGGCGAGTTCGTCCGCAGCCCTGAGGGATACGTGCAGGTGCTGGAGCGCCCGATTCTCCGCTCGTTGCGTGGGGAGATCCGCCCACCTGCGTACACCCGCTTGCAGCCGAGCGCCTTTGACGAGCGCACCACCGAGATTGCCGCCGTGTACGGCTCGCAAATCCTGTTGCAGGTGGAATCGAACAAGCCTCTGGCAGCGGCGCAGGTGCTGTTCTTGCGCACCGAAGGCGAGCGAACCGATACGCTGCGCTACCGGCTCCAGGTGAACGGCGCCAAAGCGATGGGCTCCTTCCGCTTGAACTCCAGCGGAGTGTACTCGGTGCTGCTGACGGATTCCGCCGGATACACCAATGCCGACCCGCTCCGCTACCGCGTCATTGCGCTGGAGGATGCTCCGCCCAGCATTCGGCTGCTGGAGCCGGCAACGGATGCCCAGCTTGGCGAGCAGGCACTCCTGCCCATTCGCGTGGAGATCAGCGACGACTACGGCTTCTCGCGGCTGCTCCTGCACTATCGCCTGGTGTATTCGCGCTACGTCCCGCCGCAGGAGCGCTTCCAGAGTGTGCCCGTTCCTTTCCTGCCCGATGCTCCAGTGCAGGAGGTCCCCTACATCTGGGACCTGACGCGGGTGGGGATTTCGCCCGAGGACCGCTACGAGTTCTTCCTGGAGGTGTGGGACAACGATGCGGTGCGCGGTCCTAAGGCAGCGCGCACGCCCATCCGCTCGGTGCAATTGCCCGGGATCGAGCAGATCGTCCGCGATGCCGAGCGCGAGCAGAACCGCGCAACGGAGGAGTTGCGCGAAGCATTGCGGCAACTGGACGAGCTGCGTCGGCGTAGCGAGGAGCTGCAGCGCCGTACACCGACCCCCTCGGTTCGCCAGGGACAACCCACGTGGGAGCAGCAGCAGCAACTGCGGCAACTGGAGCAGCAACAGCAGGCGCTCCAGCAACGCCTTGAGCAGATCCAGCAGCGTCTGGAGCAGATGACCGAGCGGCTGGAGCGCGCCCAAGCCATCTCGCCGGAGACGCTGCAGAAGTATCGCGAACTCCAGCAGTTGCTGCGGCAGTTGAATTCGCCGGAGTTGCAGCGTGCTCTGGAGCGTCTGCAGCAGGCGCTGCAGCAGATGAGCCCGGAGCAATGGCGACAGGCATTGCAGAACTTCCGCTTCAACGAGCAGGAGTTCCGCGCGGCGCTGGAGCGCACGCTCTCGATTCTGCGCCGTCTGCAGGCGGAACAGAAGCTGGATGCCTTCCGGCAGCGATTGCAGCAGTTGGCGCAGCAGCAGGAGCAGCTGACCGAGCGCAGTGGACAAGCCCGTCAGGAGGCTGAGCAGGAGAATCTGGCGCGGCAGCAGGAGGCACTCCACGCCGAATGGCGGGAGCTGCAGCAGGAGTGGAGCCAATTGGAGCAGCTTCTGCAGCAAGCCCTGGGGCAGGAGCTTTCGGCGGAGGCGCTCGCACAAGCCAGCCAGGCGATGCAATCGCCTCAGCTCGGGCAGGAGCTGCAGCAGGCAGCATCGCAACTGCGCCAAGGGCAGTCCGGGGCAGCGCAGCAGCTCCAGCGCCGTGCCCATGGGCGGATGCAGCAGGCAGCAGCAGCCGTAGAGCAGCTCTGGCAGCAGTTGCAAACCCAGCTCAGCCGCGCCGTCCAGCGCCAATTGCAGAAGGCGCTGCTGGATGCGCTGGAGCTTTCGCAGCAGCAGGAGCAGTTGCGCACCCGCACCGAGCAGATGCCCGTAGGCTCGCAGCGCCTTGCCGAACTTGCCCGCCAGCAGGAGGGATTGCGCAGTGCCCTTGCCGCGGTAACCGAGCGCGTCAGTGAAGTGGGGCGGAAGTCGCTTGTTATCAGCCCACAACTGCTGCGCGAGCTTGGGCTTGCTCTGCGCGCGATGGGGACAGCGATGGCGCAACTGGCTGAGCGGATGCCGGCACCGGCGACTTCAGCCCAGCAGCAAGCCATGGAGGCGCTCAACCGTGCGGTGCTGCAGATGCAGGATGCGCTCTCCACCATGCAGGGTGGCAGCTCGGCATGCCCCAATCCGGGGATGAGCGCTGGTGGCGCTGGCTTCCTGGAGCGGCTCCAGCAACTGGCGCTGCAACAGCAGGGTATCGCCCAAGGGCTGCAGGAGCTGCTCCAGGGGCGGCTCACGATGGAGCAGCAGGCGCAGTTGGCGCGCCTGGCAATGCAACAGGCGCAGGTGCAGCAAGCACTCCAAGAGCTCGCCCAGCAGCAGCCGCCTCAAGGTACACGCCTGCTGGGCGACCTGCGCCGTATCGCCGAGGAGATGCGCGAGCTTGTGCAGGAGCTCCGCAGCGGGCAGCTCTCGATGGAGACCCTGCGCCGGCAGCACCGTATCCTCTCCCGCATGCTCGATGCCCTGCGCTCGGTCTATGAGCGCGACTACGAGCCCGAGCGCGAGTCCCGCCCAGGGCAGGACATCGTGCGCCCAAGCCCGCCGGGGTTGCGCCCCGAACAGCTCCATCTGCATCCCGTCCAGCAGCGGCTTCAGCAACTGCAGAACGCCTACAGTCCGGACTACCAGCGCCTCATCCAGCGCTACTTTGAGCTGTTGCGGCAAGCCGGATACTGAGCCATGCGCATCCTGGTGCTGTGTACGCATAACGCGCGCCGCTCGCAGCTTGCCCAAGCTCTGCTGCAGTGGAGCTTGCCGGCGCACTGCTCTGTGGAGAGTGCCGGAACGGAGCCCGCAGAGCAGGTCGATCCGCACGTCATCGAAGTGCTGCGCGAAATCGGCGTCCCTGCCGATGGGCTGTTCCCAAAATCGGTCGAGCGCTTTGCGCAAGAGCATTTCGACCTTGTGCTGACCGTCTGCGATGGGGCGCGCGAACACTGCCCGGTATTCCCCAACGCCGCGCGCCTGCTGCACTGGAGCCTGCCTGACCCCGCCCTGGGTTCCGAGCTCCCCGAGGAGCGGCTGCAGCGCTTCCGAGACGTCCGGGATGAGCTGCTGCGCCGCATCCGAACCGAACTGCTTCCGCTCCTGGGGATGGGGTAGCCCCATGCGGGTGGTTCTGCTGACCTATCACTTCCTGCCGCGCATTGGAGGTGTGGAGCTGGCAACGCATTCCCTGGCATTGGCGCTCTGGAAGGCGGGCGTGGAGCTGACCGTCGTTGCCCCGCAGCGGACTCCTCACTTGCCTGTGCCGTACCGGATTGTCCCGCTTCGGCGCATTCGAGGGCTCCCACGGTGGGGAGCGGCGTGGTGGACTCTCTGGCAACTGTGGCGGAGGGAGCGCTTCCAGGTGTTGCACGCGCAGATGCTCTACCCTGCCGGTGCGGATGCTGCCGCATTTGCGCGATGGATCGGCGTCCCGCTCGTGCTCTCGGCTCAGGGAGCGGACATCCTCACCTATGAGCCGTTGCGCTATGGCTTGCGCCTGAAGCGTCCGAATGCGCGGCGGATTGCCCGTGCTCTCCGGCATGCAGCGGCACTGACCTACCACAGCGTGGAGATGGCACGCGAACTTGCGCGCGAAGCCGCTCCGCACACGCCGATGCTCCTGTTCCTGCCCAATGGAACGTGGACGGAGCGCTTCCGTGGGTACGACCGGCAGCAGCTCCGCCGGGATTACGGGCTGCAGCCGACGGAGCTGGTCTTCATCACCGTGGCGCGCAACAGCCCGATCAAGGGCATCGACATCCTGCTACAGGCGGCTCGGAGGCTTGCCGAGCGCATCCCGCACGGGTGGCGGCTGTGGGTGATGGGGCGCGGGATGGAACGGTTGCGCGCCGAACTGCCCGATGTTCCCGTAGAGCTCCTCGGGGAGATGCCCACCGAATCCACCCCAGAGGGGATGCCGCTGCATCCGCCCACGGAGATGGTTCGTCGCCTGCTCGCCGCGGATGTCTTCGTTGCGCCTGCGCTCAGTGGGGGCTTCGAGCTGGCATGCGCCGAAGCGGCTGCAGCGGGCTTGCCCATCATCCTTGCGCGCACGAACGGAGCCAGCGACATGGTTCGCCTCTACGGTGCCGGAGTAGTTGTGCCCCCGGCTGATCCGGAGGCGCTTGCCCAGGCAATGGCACACATGTACGAATGCCCCGAACGGCGGCTGCAGCAACGCCAGTGTGCGCTCAAGATGGCACAGGTGCTCGATTGGAATGTGCTGGCGCGCCGCTGCTGCCGGATCTACCAGAGGCTCGTCGAACGCGCAGGGAGGCAGCGATGAGTCAGCGGGTGCTGGTCACGGGTGCTGGCGGCTTTATCGGGAGCCATCTGGTCGAGGAGCTCGTGCGGCAGGGCTACCGAGTGCGGGCGCTGGTACGCTACGTCTCCTCCGGAAGCCTGGGCAAGCTGGAGGAGCTGCCTGCGGAGCTGCTCTCCGAGGTGGAGGTGGTGCGCGGCGATATCCGCGATGCTGAATGCGTGCGCCGGGCGGTTCGGCAGTGCACAGCGGTGCTGCACCTGGCAGCGGCAATCAGTATCCCCTACTCCTATGTGCACCCGCGCGAGGTGCTCGAGACCAACGTGGTGGGCACGCTCAATGTCCTCTTGGCGGCTCTGGAGGAGCAGCCCGAGCGTGTGGTGGTGACCTCCACAAGCGAGGTGTTCGGCACGGCACAGCGCATCCCGATGGATGAGCAGCATCCCCTTAAGCCGCAATCGCCCTATGCTGCGACGAAGGTCGCTGCGGATGCGCTGGCACTGAGCTTCTGGGCAAGCTACGGCGTGCCGGTGGTGGTGCTGCGCCCCTTCAACACGTATGGACCTCGGCAGAGTCCGCGCGCAATTGTGCCGACGATTATCCTGCAAGCCTTGCAGCGCGACGAGATCCGCTTGGGCAATCGCCACACGCGGCGCGACCTGCTCTACGTTGCCGATACCGTTGCTGGCTTCCTGGCGTGCTTACACGCACCGCTGGAGCGGATTCTCGGGCGCAGCTTCAATCTGGGTACGGGGCAGGAGGTGAGTGTCGAGGAGCTGTGTGCAGAGATCCTCCGCCTGATGGGGCGCCAGGGAATCCCGGTGCGGAGCGAAGCCCGGCGGCAGCGCCCCGAGACCAGCGAGGTCGAGCGCCTCTGCGCCGATGCCACCGCAGCCCGCACGGTGCTGGGATGGGCTCCCCGCTGGACTCTGCAACAGGGCTTGCAGCAGACCATCGCCTACTTTGCCCAGCGGCTGCAGAGCTTTCGCCCAGAGGATTACCTGATTTGAAGCCCAGCCCTATTTTTGCTCCAACGGCAGTGCACGCAGCCATGATCGATTTGCGCAGCGACACGGTCACGCAACCGACCGAGGAGATGCGGCGCGTCATCGCCCAGGCGCCCGTCGGCGATGATGTCTTCGGTGAGGACCCCTCGGTCAACCGATTGCAGGAGTATGTTGCCGAGCTGTTGGGCAAAGAGGCTGCCCTCTTCGTCCCCAGCGGCACGATGGGCAATCAGATCTGCCTGGCGGTGCATTGCCGCAGCGGCGATGAGGTCATCCTTGAGGCAGCCTCGCACATCGTGACGTACGAGACTGCAGCGCCGGCGGTTATTGCCCGCGTGCAGCTTGTGCCGATCGCGTCGGAGCTGGGGCAGATGCCTGTGGAGGCGATCCAGCGTGCCATTCGCCCGCCTGAGTACTACTTCCCGCGCACGGCACTCATTTGCTTGGAGAACACGCACAATCGGCACGGGGGGACGATTCTGCCGCTGTCCTACTGCCAAGAGGTGGCGCAACTTGCCCGCCAGCGTGGGCTTGCCGTGCATCTGGACGGTGCCCGGCTGTGGAATGCCTCGGTGGCGACCGGGATACCGCCGCGGCACTATGCCGAGCTTGCCGATAGCGTCATGGTCAGCTTGTCCAAGGGGCTGGGGGCGCCGGTCGGCTCGGTGATTGCCGGCAGCCGGGAGTTCATCGCCGAGGCGCGCCGCTGGCGCAAGCTCCTGGGTGGAGGGATGCGTCAGGCAGGAATCCTCGCCGCTGCAGGGTTGTACGCACTCCAGCACCATCTGGAGCGCTTGCACGAGGACCATGAACACGCCCGCCTCTTCGCGCAGCTCCTTGCGGAATCTGCCCTGCTGCAACTGGAGCTCCGGCGGGTGCAAACCAACATCGTGGTCTTCCGCTATCCTGCGCACCTCACCTTTGCACAGTTTGCGCAGGCATGCCGGCAGGAGGGGGTGCTCCTGAGCGCCGGTATGCCTGGATATGCTCGCGCGGTATTCCATTTGCACATTGGGCGCCAGCAGGCAATTGAGGCGGCGCATGCTGTCATCCGTGCCACACGGGCGTTGCTCACATGAGCGTGGATCGGTGGAATGTCGTCGAACCCGAGCACTTCCGGCATCGGCTCTCCGGGCGGGTCCGTTCGCACGAGGTGGACCGCCAGGGCATCGTCAACAACGCTGTCTACCTGCAGTGGCTGGAGGTGGCGCGCGTGGAGTACTTCCGCCATCTGGGCTTGCCCATTGACGAGCAGACCTTCATCACGAAGCACCGCTTTGTGGTTGCCCGCATCGAGATCGACTACTTCACCGCGGCGCAGTTCGATCAGGAGTACGAGGTGCTCACGCGCGTTGCCTACATCGGGCGCAGCTCGTTGGGCTTTGAGCAATTGGTCTGCCGGCAGCCCGATGGGCATCTTCTGGCGCGGGCGCGCACGGTGATGGTGCATCTGAATCCCGCTACCCAGCGTCCCGAACGCATTCAGGACGCCTACCGGAGCCTGATTCGGCAGCACGAAGGGGAGAGCGTCCACATTGAGCCATGAGTGCACCGCCGCGCTGGTTGGCATTGCGCAGCATCGTGCTCCGGCTGGACGTCCCCCAGTACTGGCGCGATGCGCACTACCGGAGGCATCTGCAGGCGCTGGTTGCCGAAGGGCTAGGAGGGGTTTGCCTCTTCGGCGGAGATTGCGAACACGCCGCTGCTGCCGTTGCTGAACTGGTGGGGCTTGCACCCTATCCGCTGGTGGTGGCTGCGGACCTGGAGTACGGCTTGCCGATGCGCTTTGAGGATGGCGTTGCCTTCCCGCGGGCTTTTGCGCTGGGGCGGCTGGGGCAGACGGAGCTGACCGCGCGAATTGCCGCGTGGATTGCGGCTGACGCCCGTCGCATTGGCATCACCTGGAACCTGGCGCCGGTGTGTGACCTGGCAAGCCAGCCGGAGAATCCCGTCATCGGCGTTCGCGCCTTTGGAGAGACGGCAGCCCAAGCTGCCCCGCACATTGCTGCGTGGGTTCAGGGAACGCAGGCACAGGGGCTCTGGGCTTGCGCCAAGCACTTCCCCGGGCATGGCGCAACATGGGTGGATTCGCACGAAGAGCTCCCCACGCTCCCGGTAGATGGGCAGACGCTGCGGCAGCGCGAATGGGAGCCCTTCCGCACAGCAATTGGCGCGGGAGTTTGCAGCGTGATGCTGGGGCATCTGCACGTGCCAGCCCTGGAAGCGCAGGAGCTGCCAGCTTCGCTCTCCCCTGCCTGCGTTGCGGCGCTGCGGCAGGAGTTGGGCTACGAGGGCGTCATCGTGACCGATGCGCTCGATATGGGCGCGATCACCCGCCACTTCTCCACAGCGCAAGCCGTAGAAGCCGCACTCCGAGCCGGGGTGGACCTACTCCTGATGCCCGCCGATCCAGACGAGGCAGTCGCGGCAGCCGAACACGCCCTGGAGTGCTCCGAGGAGCTTCGGCAGCAGCGCCGGCAGAGCCTCTCGCGGGTGCATCAGATGCGCCTGCGGGTTGCACCAGCGCAGGGGAGCCCGGAGCCGGAACCGCCGCAGTCGCAGCAGCTTGCACAGGCGCTTGCCAGTGCCTGGAGAGCAATCGAGCTCGAAGTCCCCGCAGAGCTGCTTCCGCTCACGCGCTACCGCACCTTTGCAGCGTTTGCGTTGGTGGAGCAGCAGCAGTCTCCGCAGGCGACACTGTTTTTCCGGCTGTTGGCGCAGCACACGCAGCAGCAGTGCGAGTTTGCCTACGTCAGCGCCGAGATTAGCCCCGAGGAGCTGGCGCGGCTCAAAGCGGCGCTTGCTTCTCCGGAGCTTATCGTTGTGGCGTTCTTCGCTGCACCTCGGGTGCCGCCCCGTACGCTGCGGCGTTGGGCAGAGCTTGCGGCAGAATTGGTCGGAACAACGCCAGCGATCGCCGTGCTCCTGGGAACGCCTTGGGTGCCGGTTCCGCAGGCTGTTCGGGCGGTCATGCGCACCTACTCCGATACCGAACCCAGCGTGGTTGCTGCAGCGCTGCGGTTGTGTGGGGTCGAACCTCCAGAGCTGAGTTCATGACGCGAGCTTCCGAGCACGGCTTCACAGTGGAGCAGCTCCGGCAGTGCGTCGAGGAGCGCCTGCAGCGGGTTCCTGAGCAGTTGAGCCCGCAGGGCGTGCTGTGCCAAATCGTTGCCTACGTTGTGCGGCTTCCTGGGAAGCGGATGCGCCCTCTGCTGTGCATGCTGGCGTCAGGCTCGGAGGGGGCATCACCGATGGAGGCGCTGGAGGCAGCGGTCGCGCTGGAGCTCTTCCATGCCTTCACGCTGGTGCACGATGACATCATGGACCGTTCACTGCTGCGGCGGGGGCAGCCGACGGTGCACCATGCGTGGGGGGAGCCGCTTGCGATCCTCGCCGGGGATGTGCTGCTGGGGCTCTGCTATCGGCTGCTGGAGCGCTATCGAGAGCATCCCGGCTTTGGCGAGCTGATGGAGGTGATGAATTCAGCGGTGCTGGAGGTCTCCGAGGGGCAAGCGCTCGATTTAGAGCTGCCGCAGCGGCAGCCGCGGCTGGAGGAGTACTGGCGCGTGATCGAGGGCAAAACGGTGGCATTGCTGCAAGCCGCGCTGGAGATGGGCGCAATCGTCGGACACGTTGGGCGCAAGACCCGCGAACAGCTCCAGAGGCTGGGGTTCCACCTGGGGAGGGCATTCCAAGTGCAGGATGACGTGCTGGACCTCACAGGCACCGAGGAGGAGCTGGGTAAACCCGTCGGGCAGGACCTGCGCGAGGGCAAACTGACCTACCCCGTCATTCGGGCACTGGAGCTGGCTCCGGAGCATCCGCTGCTGGTGCGTTACCGGCAGCAGCGGGGAGCACGTCCGGAGGAGATTCCGGCAATGGTGGCGCTGTTGGACGAGCTGGGAACACTCCAGGAAGCGCGCCAACTGGTGGCGCAGGAGTATGCCCAGGCGATGCAGATACTCGAGCAGCTCCCTCAAACACCGGCGCAGCACCTTCTGCGGGAGCTCATCGCGCAGCTTGAGCAGCGCAGCTACTGACCCAGCTCCAGCACCTCCGTCCCCGGCGGTGGGCGGAAGCGAAAGGTATCGGGCGACAGTGCGGGGTTGGCACGGAAATTCCGCACCTGCCAGCGCTGAGGACCCATAGCGGTGGAGAGCTCCACCCGGAGAGGAGCCCAATCCGAACGGCGCAGCCACAGAAGCGCTCCTTGGAACCACTCTGCCCCGCCGTGCAGCGGTTCGACGCGGAGCTCTACGGTATCGCCCGAGCGGCGCAGAATGCGCAGCTCAGCCCGCTGAAGGAGCTGCAGGAGGAGCTCCTCCAGCTCTCCCGTGTGGTCGGGAGCGCGCGAGCGCAACGCCTGCCGCCGCGCCGGGTAGTAGCTCCACAGCGTGGTGCCGTCGCACACCAGCAGGTACTCCGGAGCCTCCAGTCGGAAGCGCTTTCCCCGTGCAGCAAGCAGTCGGAAGCGCTGCCCTTCGGCGTTGACCAGCTCAGCGGAGAAGCTCTGCAGCCGGCTGTAGTGCTGCCGGATGGCGCTCTCCGAGCCCAGCGCCACCATCGTCAGCAGCAGGGATGCCAGGGCATACCTCATCGCAGCTTTGCCAGGAGCGGTCCGCGCAGCCCGGAGTAGCCCGTCAGCTCAGCATCGATGGTGCCGATGAGCACCTTGGTTGCGACCTTGACCGGAATCTTGCGGTCATCGTCGCTCAGCCAGATCAGGATGCGCCCTTCGCTGCGGAAGAGACCGCCTTCGACGACCAGCGGCTCAACGACGACGCAGCGGAAGGTCCCGGCGGCAACGGTGACAATCTGCTTGCCGTGCACACGCACGCCCAGCTCGTAGGTCTTCGTGCCGTAGAAGTTCTGGAGCTGCAGCACCGTGTCCTTGGGCATCCTCGACAGGGGCAGCGTGCGCACGTAGTAGAACGCCGAGACAATATCCTGCACGTAGCGCGGGATGGGGAATTCACCCTCGTTTGTGCGGGCGCGGCAGTTAGCGTGGTCGAGCACGGCGGAGAAGTCCCGTCGGTAGTTGCCTTCGCGGATGCGCTGTTCGAACTCGTAGGGGAAGATGCCGGCAACGTCAACGACGGTGCGGTACAGATCGCGCACGCGGTAGAGCCAGTCCAGCACGGGCAGGGAGCGGACCTCGAAGCGGATCTCGTAGCAGGGGCGACCGTGCCGGTAGACCGGCTGCGGGGCAATCTGGAAGTAAGCCTGCCCGGCGGTAATGAAGCGGTATTTGACGTCGAATTCCAGCCGCTCGCCGAATCCAAAGGCTTCGTTCGGGATGCTCCGAGCCCACTGCCCCGGGGGGCAATCCGGCTGCTGCGGTAGCGTGGCGAGCACAAGGACGGCGGCGAAGGCAACGTGCGGAGCTCTCATCGGGGCTCTCCGGCAGAGGGGGTGGACTCTCTCAGCGCCTGCGGTGCATTGGGCAGGCAGAGGATACCATTGCGGCAGTCGAGCAAGCCATCGCGCTCCAGCGCGGCAACGAGCTCAAGCAGCCAGCGGCGCTGCTCCACCGAGGGTGCCGGACCGAAGAGCAGCTCTGCTGCGTGCTCCAGCGGGAGCGGATTGCGCTCGACGAGGAGCCGCAGCAGCCGTCCACGCCAAAGTCTGCGCGGCAGACCGGCAAACTCGGGCTCGCGCCGAGCCGAGCGCGGCGGTGGGGATGGAACACGGTGGGCGCTGCGGCACCATTGCCCGATGGGGCACTCACTGCATCGGGGGTGGCGTGCCGTGCAGATGGTCGCTCCCAGGTCCATGAGCGCTTCGTGCCACTCTGCCGAAGCGCCCGTGGGAATCCATGCGCGCGCCAGCTCTCGAAGCTGTGCCGGCGCAGGCGGTGTTGCAGCCAAGCCGGTCACGCGCAGCAGCACCCGACGGATGTTCGTGTCGATGAGCGGCACATCCTGCCGCCCGAAGGCGAACACCAACAGCGCTGCCGAGGTGTACGGACCGATTCCAGGCAAGCGGCGCAGCAGACGCTCATCCTCGGGGATGGTGGCGCCGTAGCGCTCCAGGAGTAGGCGGGCGCAGCGCCACAGCGCACGGGCACGGGCGTAGTACCCCAGTCCAGCCCACTGCTGCAGTACGTCCGCCAGAGGTGCTGCTGCCAGCGCCTGCAGCGTCGGGAAGCGTTGCAGGAAGGCGGGGAGCGCCTGCTCCACTCGGCTGCTCTGGGTCTGCTGCAGCATAACCTCGCGGACGAGCACCTCGTAGGGCGTCCAGCTCCGCTGCCGCCACAGGAGTGGACGGCGGCGATGGCGGTACCACTGGAGTAGCCTCCGGTGGATGCGTTCGCGCTCCATCAGAGCATCTCCCCCAAGCCGTACTCGGAGAGCTTGCGGTAGAGGGTGCGTTCGCTGATGCCCAGGGCGCGAGCTGCTCGGCGCCGGTTCCCGCCGAAGCGCTTTAGCGCTGCCAGGATGAGCCGACGCTCCAGCTCCTGGAGCCGGAAATCCGCCTCATCGCGCAATCGGATGGTGTGCTCGTCCGAATCGCTGCTGTGCAGATGCTGCTCGAAGCGCTCCAGCTTCTGCTCGAGTAGCTCCAGCGTTGGGGCAAGCAGTGCAACAGCACGGCGCAGTTCGGAGAGCTCGCTGCGGATGTCCAGCAGCACACGGTAGAGCAAGCCGGTATCGAATCCCGCCAGCGGTGCCGTTGGGCGCGGGAGCGCAACGATCGCGCGCTGAACCGGCACGGGCATAGCTGCCTCGGTGGGGCGCTCTTCGGGCAGGTACTTGCGCACAAGCTCGGGCGTAATCAGGCGCCCGTGCTCCAGCGTCACCATCGTTTCGACCAGATTGCGGAGTTGGCGCACGTTGCCCGGCCAGTGGTATTGCTGGAGCAGTTGCAGCGCTTCCGGGGTGATGCCTTCGAACTCGATCCCCAGCCGTTCGCACGTGCGCGTGGCGATGTATTCCACCAGCAGCGGGATATCCTCCGGGCGCTCCCGCAGCGGCGGGAGATGGATCCGCACGGCGTTGAGCCGGAAGAAGAGGTCTTGCCGGAAGGTGCCCTCTTCGACGGCGCGCTCCAGGTCGCGGTTCGTTGCAGCGATGAGCCGAACGTCGGTATGGCGTACTTCGGTGGAGCCGAGCGGGGAGAATTCGCCCGTCTCCAGCACCCGCAACAGCTTGACCTGGAGTGCCGGCGGCAGCTCCCCAATTTCGTCCAGGAACAGCGTCCCGCGGTTGGCAATCTCAAAGTAGCCCTGCCGGTCGGTGACGGCACCGGTGAAGGCGCCGCGCACATGCCCGAAGAGCTCCGATTCCAGCAGGGTCTCCGGAATTGCCGCGCAGTTGAGCACAACGAAGGGATAGCGGCGGCGTGGGCTCAAGCCATGGATTGCCCGGGCAAAGAGCTCCTTGCCCGTACCCGTCTCGCCGGTGATGAGCACAGTCAGCTCCGTTGGGGCGGCTTGCAGCAGCAACTCCATAGCACGGCGGAGCGCTGGCGAGCGTCCCACAATGCCGTAGCGCCACTGCAGCAGCTCAAACTGCGCCTCGCTGGGTTCTATGGGTGCCGGGTGCGCCATTCCGCCCAGCCGCCTTCGTAGATGTAGATCCTGCGGAAGCCGAGCGTGCGGAGCTGCTCGGCTAAGTAGTGGCTCAGTTCGCATTGCCCGCCGTCGCAGTAGACCACCACGGGCTTGGTGCGAGGAAGGGCGATGAGCTCGGGGATGTGCAGTTGGAACTCGTAGGCGAAGATGTTGCGCGCCCCAGGGATATGCCCTGCCTGGAAGTCCTCCGGACGCCGGGCGTCAATGAGCAGGACCTCCGGATGCTTGAGCAGTTGCACAAGCTGTTCGTAGCGGATTGCCCAGATGCCCTGGGTGTCTGCCGCAGCAGGATGTCGGGCTGCAGTAGGCGAGCGCTCTGCAGGGTTCTGTGCAGCCGGACGCTCCATCCGCGCAGATGGCTGCGCTGCAGTGCCCGGGGCTGCTTTCGGGGCTGGGGAGGTGGAGCCGGTGTCCGGTGCCAAAGCCGCAAGCTCCTCCAGCAGCACGCTATCGGCAATGGTGGGCAGACGCTGCTCCGACCGCAGCAGCGGGAGCCCGGCGGGATTGAATGCGTTGTAGAGCAGCGCCAGTGCCGTGACCAGCAGCACAAGCGCACCGACTTCGCGCACAAGTGAGCTCATGCTTCTCACCCTCCTTGCGCTCTGTGTTGACGAATAGGCGGCTCCTTCGGTTGCCCCTGGAGTTGGGCAATCAGGTACTCGGCGGCTTCCTGTGCCGTTGCAACGATGCTCACATGCGGCGGAATGGCAGGAGAACCCTCCAGCCCACTGCGGAGGCAGTTGAGCAGCTCCCTCCACCGCACCCCAATGCAGACCGTTGGTTTGGGAGGGAGCAACCCGCGCTCGCTCAGTGCCCAGATGGAGAGTAGCTCCAGCAGCGTGCCCGTGCCGCCCGGGAAGAGCGCGTAGCCATCGCCCAAGTGCAGCAGCCGTTGCAGACGCTCCAGGTAGCTCCGCGTGCGCACAAGCTCGCCGACAAAGGGGTTGACGCGGCGCTGCGCAAGCTCATCAGCGATGATGCCGATTCTGGGCACATCGAAGGGAGCCGCTCCGCGCAGAGCCGCTTCCATGATGCCGCCGTAGCCGCCGGTGGCGATGCCGATCCCCGCGGCTGCTAAGCGCTCCCCCAGCAGGACCGCTTCCCGGTAGGCTTCCTCCTCCGGTCCGCTGCGGGAACTTCCAAAGACCGTGACGATGGGCTGCTTCATGGCATGTGGCTGCCGATGCTGAAGTAGAGCAGGGTCGGACCCCAGCGCAGGAAGCGTCCGGTCTGGAAGAAGCGGAAGCTGCGTCCAATCGCCGCCTGAGCCAATCCGATGGGGGTCTCCAGCACGATGCCGATGCCGATGCCGTGCCGCAGCTCTGAGAGCCGAATCTGTTCGGGGAGTGCCCACACGCTGCCAGCGTTCCATCGAGCAAAGACGGACGTTGGAAACCACAGGTGCACGGGGCTGGGGAAGGCATATTCTACCGCCGTGCGCAGGAGTTGCCGTCCACTCCATTGCTCCTCGCGCATCCCCAGAAAGCTGTGGAGTCCGCCGAGCGAGAAGAACTCCACCGAAGGCATCGTAGCATCGCCGGCGCCAAACTCGATGGCAACGGTGAGGGTGTGGGCATTCTGGAGCCTTGTGGCGCGCTCGTAGTGCAGATGCGCCCGGCTGAAGGAGACCGCCTCCCGGATGCCTGGGAGGCTTCCCTCCAGTGTCAGGGCAAAGAGCTGTCCGGTGGTGGGGAATTCGGCACGGTCGCGGTCGTCGTGTCGGAAGGATGCGCCCCAGAGCAGGACCTTGTAGAACGGGGCGGGGGTGCCGTTGCTGGGATACTCGCGCTGGCGCTCCAGCCGGAGATAGCTCTCCAGCATGCCGTTGGGCTGGAAGGGGAAGCTGATGGAGGCAAGCGCGCCGATGCGCTGCTGGAGCAGCTCTCCGCGAGTGAGGATGCGCCAGCCCGTGGGCGAAGGCTCCTCGGTGAATTCGGGCAGAAGCTGCTGGAATGCGTAGAGCTGCATCCGTGCCGAAGCCCAGATGTCCGGGAATAAGCGGTGGAGGCTCAGCCCCAGCGCTGCTGCCGCGTCGCGTGGACCGAGCATCCCCTGCAGCCGTAGCTCCCAGCGCCAGGAGAGCCCTTGATGGTGCAGGGCTTCCAACCAGAGCCGCGTGAAGCGCTCATTGTCGCTGCGGATGCCGATGTGCAGTCGCTGAGAGGGTTCCCGCCACAGATGGAGCTGCAGCAGTAGGCTGTCGGCGTGCTCGAACGCGCGGAGCTCCAACGCCCGGAAGAGTCCGGAGTTGCGCAGCCGGTTCCACGTGGTGAGGAAGTCTTCGGGCAACTGCTGCCCGGGGTGTACGCGGAGAAGCCCTTGCAGTTCGGCGCATTCGGTAGCAGAAAGCCCAATGCACTGGAGCTGAGCAGCAGAGCGGGTATGCAGCCGAACCATCAGGCAGGAGTCTACGGCTTCCCAGCGCTCTACCTGCACAAAGCGCTTCCCAAAGGAGTGCAGCAGGGTGCGCAGCAGCGTTTCGGTGTGCCACCGATGGCGAGGGCATTCCGAGAGAGCTGCCCCCGATGCCTCCACGAGTGCGCTCACGGCTGCTGGGGGCGAATCGCCTTCGAACTCCACTCGGTGGAGCTGCTCGTAGGGCTGGGCGTGGCAGATGAGCTCGACGGCTGCTCCGTTGACCGAGGCACTGCAGGCAAGGCGTCGGTAGCAGCCATCGGCAGTGCACTGGAGAATCTCTGCAAGCGCACGGGCAAGGGGCTGCCCCTGGAGCTGGAGCAGGCGCTGCCGGTCCTCAGGGGCAAATCCCTCCAACTGGAGCGCAGAGAGGGGAAGCGCCCTGCCGGAGCTCAACGGTTGTGCCAAATGGAGCGCCACGGAATCCCAATGGCGCTGGAGGCGCTCGCGGAGCTGCGGAAGCGCCCGCGCAGCCGCCAGACGCCCTGCTGTGAGCAGGGTATCGAAGTTGGAGAACTCCAAGGTGCCGTGCCTGCCCAGTTCCGGCTCGATGAGCACATCGGCAGCAGCGCGGTCCAGCTCCACAAAGCTCTGCATGAGCAGCGAAACGATCTGGTCGGCAACCGCCCACGGGCTGGTCAGCTCCTCGGCGCTGCGCAGCGGGGCGACGGTGTTGACCGCAATCAGAATTGCCCGGGGGAAGAGCCTACGGGCAAGGCGAACGGGCAGATTCGCCTTGAGCCCGCCATCCACCAAGAGCAGGCTATCCCACTGTACCGGCGGGTAGCGCAGCGGAAAGCTGGCACTGGCGCGCAGAGCAAGCGCAAGATCGCCCGAATTCAGTGCGATGGACTCCCCATGCAAGAGGTCGGTAGCAACGGCGCGGAAGCGGCAGCGCAGCCGGTCGAAATCGCTGCTCTGGTAGGGTGCATTCCAGAGTAGCTGCTCCAGGAAGGCGGTGATGCGGCTGCCGGTGACGACCGCCAGCGGCAGGATGGGGCGAAAGTTCTCAAAGTACAGCGTCAGCAGGCTGCGGTCGCGCTCGAGCTTCTGCTCCACAAAGAGCTCGCGCCGCTCCTGCTCCTGCAGTGCCAGGAGGGTGTTCCAATCGGTGCGGCGGACCAACTCCTCCAGCTCCTCGGGGCTGTAGCCGCTGGCGTAGAGTCCGCCGAGGATTGCCCCAATGCTGCTTCCGACAACGGCGTCGGGGAGAATCCCGGCGCGGTGGAGCGTTTGGAGGACGCCGATTTGCGCGATTCCACGCGCCCCGCCGCCGCTGAGCACCAGAACAATCTGCGGGCGCAGCGAGTCCAGCTCCGCACGCTCCCATTGCCACACGGGCTGTGCAGCCAGTATGGCGGTTGCGGCAAGCAGCACGAGACTATTCCGGCGCAGCATTGCGCCGCCATTCGGCGTAGACCTGCTGTACACCCAGGTAGAATGACAGCATCCGCTGCTCTAAGGCTTCGCGGTCGCGAGCTGCCAGCTCAGCTAACTCTGCCGTGCCGGGATGGGTAAACAGGTCGCTGCGCGGCGAGCGCACCAGCTGCACCAGTTGTTCGGCGATGTCATCGGGGGAAAGGATCCGCGACAGTGGTGCCAGCGGCAGACCGCGCTCGGCGGCGATGGCTCTAGAGCGGCGAATTCCGGCGATGTAGAGGTCCCCCAGCGGACCGCCTTCGGTCACCTTCCCCCAGTCTGTGTCAACGGCGGCGGGGCAGACAACGCTTGCCTCCACACCGGTTCCGACGAGTTCCGTCCGCAATGCCGCTACAAAGCCCACCGCTGCATGCTTTGCCGCCACGTATGCACTGCTGTACGGATAGCCCCAGCGCCCGACCACGCTGGAGATGACGATGATGTGCCCACGGCGCTGCGCCTTCATGACCGGGAGCGCCGGTGCGGTGACGTACCAGAGTGCAAAGGCGTTGACGGCGAACATGCGGAGGAGCATCTCCGGCGTTGTCTCCTCGACGGCTCCCACGTAGCCCCGTCCAGCGTTGTTAATGAGCACATCCAGCCGTCCGAAGTGCTCGAGGGTCTGCTCAATGAGGCGGCGTGCCTGCTCCGGATCGGTCACATCGGTTGGGATCGCCAGTGCCGTTGCTCCCGATTGGCGCAGCTCTTGGGCTATTTCAGCGAGCCGCTCGGCGCGTCGGGCTGCCAACACCACGCGTGCGCCCTCCCGCGCAAAGCGGCGTGCCGTTGCTGCACCGATTCCGGACGAGGCTCCAGTGATGACGACAACGGTCTCCTGCGTCAGCTCCATCGCTGCTCCGTGCTAAAGGACACAATCTGGAACGGCGGCAAGTTCCCTTCGTATGGCTCCCACTCTGCATGGCAGCTGTCTACCCGTGCCGCCGGTGGACCCTGCCGGAGGAGCGCAAGCAGCTCCTCCAGTGCGGTGCGATCGCCTTCGGCAAGGACCTCTACGCTGCCGTCGGGGCAATTGCGCACGTATCCCTGTACGCCCAGTCGGCGGGCATGCTGGAGGGCAAAGTAGCGGAATCCAACGCCCTGCACCCGTCCCTGGACCTGGACCCGTACGCGCGCTTGCATGGGAAGCTCGACCGCCTTGCAATGCACGGCAAAGGACGAACCACGGCGCCTCTTCGGTGCGGGTGCAGTCTCAGCAGTTGCTAACTTTGCGCCGCACTGGCATGGCTACGGCATGCTGCGGATTCTGCATACGGCGGATTGGCACCTGGGCAAACGCTTCGGGCGCTTCGAACGACTGGAGGAGCAGCAGAGGGTGCTCGAAGAGCTTGTGCGCCTTGCCCGGGCGTGGCGTGCCGATGCGGTGCTCATCGCCGGTGATCTCTTCGACACGAAGACGCCCCCGGTAGAAGCCCAACGGCTCTTCTACGATGCGCTCTTCGAGCTTGCCCAGGGTGGGGAGCGAATCGTCGTGGCAATTGCGGGCAACCACGATCTGCCCGAGTGGCTGGATGCCCGCGCACGCTGGGGATACCCGCTGGGCATTCTGCTTGCCGGGCTCCCCTTTGCTGCTCTGCCGTCGGCGCGGCTGAGTCTGGGACAAGCCGTGCTGGAGGAGCTGACTCCTGGAGTGGTGCGCCTCCTGCATCCGCGCTGGGAGGAGCCGCTCCAGTTGCTGCTGACCCCGTACGTATCGGAGGTGCGGCTGGGGGAGCGGCTGCAGCAGCCTCAAGCCGAATATCTGCACCAGCGCTGGCGGCACGGCGTGCAACAGCTCCGCCCAGATGTCCCGACGGTGCTCCTGGCACACCTCTACTGCATCCCCGCCGAAGGCGAACCACCGCAGGAGGATGAGGAGGAGCGCCCGAGCGCGCTCGGCGGCGCCGAAGCCATCGGTGTGAACAGCTTCCCCGAGGGCATTGACTACGTTGCCCTGGGGCATCTCCATCGCCCGATGGAACTCCCCGGCGGCTGCTGCCCCGTTGTGTACGCGGGAAGCCCACTCCAGTACAGCGCGACCGATCCCGCACCGGAGAAATCCGTTGTGCTGCTGGAGCTCTCCGCCCGCAAGGTTCACTACGAGCGCTACCGGCTCAGCGAAGGCTGCTCCATTGTGCAGCTTCGAGCGCAGAGCCTTGAGGAGGCGCTCCGGCTCCTGGAGCAGCATTCCGCCGCGTACGTCCGGCTGCTGCTCTCCTGTCCGATGGGACCAGGCGAGCTGGAGCAGTTGCGGCGGGCACACGAGCGGCTGGAGATCGCCCTGGATCCGCTCAGTTCGCCGCTTTCCCAGATCCAGCAACCGCAGGCGCGCGTGGAGGGGCTCGACCCTTTGGAGCTCTTCCGCGCCTTCTATCGGGAGCGCGAGGGGACCGACCCCAGCCCCGAACTACAGGAGCTCTTCCGTGAGCTGTGGACACTGCAGCAGGCAGCGGAATGATCCCGCTCCGGCTGAGCCTGCAGGGGGTCTTCTCCTACCGAACTCGGCAGGAGCTGGAGTTCGGGCGGCTGCTCGAAGGAGGATTGTTCGGCGTTCTGGGTCCTACCGGCAGCGGGAAATCGGCACTGCTGGAGGCGATAATCCTGGCGCTCTACGGGCGCGCCCCGCGCATGGAGGGCAGGCGCGTGGAGAGCGTCGCCAATCCGCTCACTCAGCGGCTGGAGGTGGAGCTGGAGTTCCGATTGGACACCCCACTGCAGGCGCCGCGCTACCGGTATATCCTCCGAGCGCACCGAAGCCCACGTGGGGAGCTCAAGACCGAGCGCTCCGCCTACCACTGGAGCAGCGGAGACTGGCAGCCCGTGGACCCCGATGCCGAACGCCTCCTGGGCATCTCCTACGAGAACTTCTGCCGAGCGGTCATCTTGCCGCAGGGCACCTTCGATGAGTTCCTCCGCATGGAGGTCAAAGCGCGCACTGAAGTGCTCACGGAGCTCTTTGCCCTGCACCACTACGACGTCACCGAGGCGCTCCGGCAGCTTCGGGAGAGCACCCGCGCCGATCGCGATGCCTGCCAGCGGCAGTTGCAGGCACTCTCGCACGCAACACCGGAGCGCGAGCAGCAGCTCCGCGAAGAGCTCCAGCGCTGCGAGCATGAGCGGGCTCAGGTGACCGAGCAGCTTGAACAGCTCCGCCAACAGGAGGAGCAGCTCCGGCAGCAGCGCGATCGTTGGCAGGAGTACACCGCATGCCGCCAGGAGCTGGATGAACTGCAACAGCGCGAACCCGAGATGCGCCACCGCCGCCAGCGGCTGGAGCGCTTCCAGGCGTATGAGCGTCAACTTCGGCACCTTTGGGAACGCTTTCAAGAGGAGCGCCGGCAGTTGGAGCGGTCGCGCCAGCGCTGTATCCAGCTCCAGCAGCAGTGGGAAGCTGCCGAACAGCATCGGGCGCACCTGGAGCCGGAATTCCAGCAGCTCCGCCAACGCTACGAGCAGCGCCATCGAGAGCAGGAGCTCGTACAGCTCTACCGGCGCGCCGCCCAGATGCTTGCCCTCCAGCAGGAGGTGCAGCAGCTTCGGGAGCGCACCGATGCCCTCACAATGCAGCTTGAACAAGCGCGCGCCCAGCAGCAGCATCTGCAGCATCAATGGCAACAGCTCCGGCAGCGGCAGCAGGAGCTCCGAGCGCAGTTGGACGAGCTCCAGGAGCTCATCCCCCGGCGGGAGCGGTATGAGCAGCTCATCGGCGAACAGGAGCGGTTGTTCCAGGAGGAGCAGCAGCTTGCAGCCCGCCGCCAGGAGCTGTGCCGAGAGGTTTGGAGCCGGCTCCCCGAGCTGGAACCGCTCCCAACCAGCCAGCCCGAAGACGTGCTCGAATGGCTCCAGCAGGAGTATGCCCGTCAGGAGTCGCGGTTGCATGAGCTGCGCCGCCGTTCCGAGGAGCTGGAGCGCCACCGAATGCTCTCCGCTCTGCGCGGCGAACTCCATCCTGGGCAGCCGTGCCCATTGTGTGGCGCACTGGAGCATCCCTCACCCTTTGCCCCAAGCCCCGAACTTGCCGAGCAGGTGCGGCAGCTCGAACAGCAGCAGCTCGAATGCGAGCAGCGCTTGGAGCAGCTCCCGAAAGCGATCGAATGGCTGCGTGCGCAACTGCAGATGCTGGAGGAGCGCCGCCACGAGCTTACCCTGCGCCTCCAAGCGGTCGCCGAGCAGCTCCACGAGCACGCCCGGGGCATGCCCGACGCGCCGGAGTCCTCCTCCCAACTGCGCTCCCGGCGCGATGCACTGCGTCAGCAGCTCTCTGAGCTGGAACGCCAATCCCAGCAGCTTGAGCAGGATGCTCGCCAGCTCGGGCAGCGTCTCCAGGAGCTGCAGCAGGAGAGCGACCAGCTCCGGCAGCGCTTCCACGAGCGCAACGCCGTACTGGAGCAGCTCCGCCAGGAGCTTGCCCAGCGCGGTCTGGAGGCGGTGCCGGAGAACCCCAGCGCCGCAGCCGAGCAGCTCCAGCGTGAGCTTGCGGAGTTGGAGCAGCAGTACCGGCAACGGGAGTCGGAGTACACCCAGCTTGTGCGCAACTGCGAACAGCTTCGCGGCGAGCTCAGCGAATCCCAGCGCCGATGCGAGGAGCAACAAGCACGCTGTGCCGAGGTGCACGCCGAGCTGCAGCAGCGCTGCGCGCAGATGGGCATCGCCGTGGAAGCCCTGGAGGAGCTCTTCACGATGATGCCCGACCTGGAGCGGGAAGCGCAGGAGCTGGAAGCCTTCGAGCGTGCCTATGAGCGCTTGCAGCAGCGAATCGCCGAGCTCGAACCCGATGCCCATGCGTACAAGCCCGAAGAGCACGAACGCCTCAAGGAACGCATCCAGCAGCTTGAGCAGCGGAGGCAGGAGCTGGACCGTCAGCTCGGAGCAGCGCAGCAGGAGCTTGAACAGCTCCTCCGCCAGTTGCAGGAGCGGGAGCAGTTGCAGGCGAAGTTCCACACCTTGGACCAGCGCCTGGCGCTCCTGGAGCAACTGGCGAAGGTGCTGCGCGGGCAAGCCTTTGTGGATTTCGTGGCACGCAACTACCTGCGCAGCCTCTGCGAGCAGGCGAATCTCTACCTGCGCGAGTGGACCAATGGCGCTCTGCTGCTGGAGGTCAGCACCGACCGACAGGGCAAGTCCGAGCTGCGGGTTCTCGACCTCTTCCACGGTGGGCGGGAGCGCTCGGTGAAGACCCTCTCCGGCGGGCAGCTCTTTCAAGCCTCATTGGCGATGGCGCTGGCGCTTTCGGATTGGGTGCGGGCACAATCCCGCCTGCAGCGCGCGCTGTTCTTCATTGACGAGGGGTTCGGAAGCCTGGACCGCGACAATCTCTCTCTGGTGGTGCAAACGCTCCGCACGCTGGCGCGCTCGGGGCGCCCCATCGGCATCATCACCCACCGCGAGGAGCTCAAGGAGGAGCTGGATGCCTTCGTCTTGGTGTCGCTCTCTGAGCGCGGGTCTGTCCTCCGTCCCAGTTGGCTCTATGCCGCCGAAGGTCTACCTCCTGGCGCAGACGCACATTGACCCGGTGTGGCTGTGGGACTGGACCGAAGGGGTTGCCGTCACGCTGGCGACCTTCCGCAGCGTTGCGGCGCTGTGCGAGCGCTATCCGGAGCTGCGCTTCAATCAGAACGAAGCGCTGCTGTACGAATGGACCGAGGAGTACGCCCCCGAGCTCTTCGAACGCATTCGGCAGTTGGTGGAGCGTGGACAGTGGCACGTTGCGGGAGGCTGGTATCTTCAGCCGGACTGCAACCTGCCCTGTGGGGAGGCGATGGTCCGGCAGATTCTGGTGGGGCGGCGCTACTTCCGCGAGCGGTTCGGCGTAGAGCCGGTGGTTGCGCTCAATGTGGACTCCTTTGGGCACTCCCGAGGGCTGGTTCAGATCCTTGCCCGCAGCGGCTACCGGGGATACATCTTCTGCCGTCCTCCGCAGCAGTGGCTGCCGCTGCCCTCCAGCGTGTTCGTGTGGCAGGGCGTGGATGGCTCGCGTGTGCTTGCCATTCGCGCGGATTCACACTACAACACGCCTGCCGGCAAAGCCGCACAGAAGCTGCAGCAGTGGCTGGCATCCGCTCCAGCAGAGCTGCCTGTGCTCTTCCCGTGGGGGGTGGGCAATCACGGGGGTGGACCCTCGGCGCAGGATATGGAGGAGTTCCGTCGGCTTGAACGCGAAGGACTGCAACTGCAGCATGCAACGCCGGAGATGTACCTGCAGGCGCTGCAGGGGAGAGAGTTGCCGGTCGTCGAATGTAGCCTGCGCCCGTGGGCGGTGGGAGCCTATACCTCGCAGATTCGGCTCAAGCGCTTGTACCGCCGCCTGGAGGATGAGTACCTCCTGACGGAGAAGTTGTGCACGTGCGCGGCGGCAAACGGCGTGCTGCCCTACCCGAAGCAGGAGCTGGATGCAGCGCTCCGCGACCTGCTCTTCTGCCAGTTCCATGACATCCTGGGAGGCACGACGACGGAGCAGGCGTACGAATCCGCCCTACGCCGGCTCCAGCATGGGCTGGAGAGCCTCGCGCGGCTGAAGTTCCGCGCATTCCTTGCGCTCAGCGCTGGGCAGCAGCCCGCAGAACCCGGAGCAATACCGGTGCTGGTGTACAACCCGCATCCCTACCCTGTGCGGACGCTTCTGGAGTGTGAGCTGCACGCGGAGGAGCCGGAGCCCGCGGCCGGACAATGGCGTGTGCAGGTGTTCGCACAAGGGGAGCCGATCCCCTGCCAGGAGCTCACGCCCGAAGGGGCTTGGGCGCTGGGGATACGCAAGCGCGTCCTCTTCCCCGCACTGCTGCAGCCGCAGCGGATGCACCGCTTCGAGTGCCGTCTGGAGCCTGTGGCAACCGCGCCTGCGGTGCGGACACAGCCGGCAGGGGCAATCCGCATCCGAACCCCGTGGCTGGAGGTGGAGATCAGCCGAACGACGGGACTGTTGGAGCGCTACGTCGTTGGCGGTCGCAACTACGCACGTGCCGGTATGGGGTTGCTGCGCCTCCTTGCCGACGACGCCGATGCCTGGGGAATGCAGCGCCGCCGCTTCGACCGCACCATCGGACGCTTCCGTCCACTGCCCAAGGCGCGTGCGGCGGAGTTCGCCGGTGTTGTGGAGCCGCTCCATCCCGTACGCATCATCGAGGAGGGACAGCTCTGCACCATCGTCGAGGTGCTGCTGCATTACCGGTATCGCTCCTTTGCGTGCCTGCACTACGTGATTCCGCACGAGGGCACCGAACTGGAGCTGCGGCTGCGCCTGTTTTGGAACGAGCGAAATGCGCTGCTCAAACTCTGCTTCCCGACGACGCTGCTCCACGCAAAGATGCTGGGGCAGAGCATGTTCGCCGTCGAGGAGCTTCCGGCAAATGGCAGCGAGCAGGTTGCCCAGCGCTGGGTCTGCCTGCGCGAAGGGGAGTATGCCGTGAGTTGCATCACCGATTCCACCTATGGCGTGGATTGCCGCAGTGGGGAGCTGCGGCTCTCCTTGGTACGGTCGCCCGCCTACGCCGGGCATCCCAGTGGAGAGGGCTCCCGAATAGTGCCCCCGGACCGCTTCACCGCACGGCTGGACCAAGGGGAGCACCTCTTCCGCTTTTGGCTCAACGCCGGACCAGTACAGCAACGGCTCGAACAGCTCGAACGCGAAGCGCAGCAGCATCTGCAGCCGCCGGTTGTATTCCCGCTTGCGCCCTCCGGAGAGGGAGCGCCTCCGCAGCCGCTGCTCTCCGTGAGCGACCCTGTGGTCGTGTGCACAGCGCTCAAGCACGCCGAGCACGGTGATGCTGTCATCGTGCGGCTGTGGAATCCCACCGGGGATGCCCGCCGCTGCCGAGTGGAGCTGCCCGTGTGGGGGATTGCCGCGGACGTTCACCTGCAGCCCTTTGCGCTCTCCACCCTTCGGGTGGACCCGCAGCGGCGGCATATCGGGGAGGTGGACCTGCTCGAACGCGGCTGATACATCGAGCGCTTTGCGTACATTTGCTGCCCGAAAGTGGCACTTGCTCACAATGGCAGGAGGGTACCATGAAGCGCATTGCCATCGCTCTGCTGTGTGCGATTCCCCTTTGGGCGCAGACGCCCAAGAAGTACGTGCTCATCGAGGAGTTTACCAGTGCGACGTGCCCGCCGTGCGCTCCAGCCTCCGAAGCGCTCAACCAGATTGTGAACCCCGCAGCGGGGATCATCTCGGTGCGCTACCACATGTATTGGCCCCAGCCCACAAACGACCCCTTCTACTTGGCAAACCCGACGGATAATGGCGCGCGGCGGCAGTACTACGGCGTTACCGGCATTCCGGACGCCTACGTCATGGGGACGCTAAGAGTGGACCCGCGCGATGCAAACTTGCGTACGGTGGTTCAGCAGCGGTTGCAGCAACCGGTACGCTTGGCGATCTCGATTGAGGAGAATCGGCAGAATGCCCCCACGATTGCAATTACGGTCCGGGTGCGCAATGTCTCCGGGCAGGCGATGAACCTTGCCGGACACGTGCTCCATGTGGTTGTGCTCAACCGCAAGGTGGAGATTCCGGACCTGCCGCGGCGCATCCCCAACTCCAACGGGGAGACGGTCTTCTACGATGCCATGATGAAGATGCTGCCCAGCGCCAGTGGGACGGCGCTTTCGGGGAGCCTGGCACCAGGGCAGGAGCAGAGCTTCCAGTTCACCTACCAGTTGGGCACGGGAGAGCTCTGGCCTGCCGGGCAGGACTACGTGACAGCGTTCGTGCAGAACACCTCTACGCGCGAGGTCATTGATGCGGGCACGAATCTGGAGCAGCGGCTCACCCTTGTGCGGGTCCAGTTGGCAGCACCATCTCCTCAGTTTGCGCAGGTACCGCGCTCGCAGCAGATTACGCGTACGCTGACCTTGCGCAATCTGAACGACCGCCCGTATAGCTTCCGGCTCCTTGTGGATGCGTCGGCGTCGCTGGTGCCGCAGGGGTGGAGCGTGAGCATCGCGCCCGATTCGGTAGAGATCCCCGCTGGGCAGTCTCAGCAGTTCACGCTGCGGGTGAGCACATCGGCGCAAGCCGAATACGCCCATCTGGTAATCAAGCCGCAGTTGCTGAGCACTCAGTCGGGTGCGATTCTGGAGCTCCGCGATACAACGGTGCTGGTCGGGCTGCTCTCGGAGAACACCCGCTACGTTGCCTACTGGGGCGCCAATAGTTGGTTTAGCTCCGTGTATTGGCAACCGGGAAAGCAGCTTCCCGCCATTGGGCAGGACTTTGCTCCGCTGCCGCTGCTGCCGGAGGTGATGGAGGCGTTTCCTATGCGGCAGTTCCAGCTTGCAATCCTCCCGATGGGAACTGTACCCCTGCGGGCAGCGGATGGCAGCCTGGACTACATCTGGAATGACCTGCAGCAGGCGCTGCAGGCGGGCACGCGGGTGTATATTGCCGCCAATGCAGGGCTCTACTGGGCGTTCGATCCGAACTCCACCAACCGGTTGCCGGATGTGCAGAGCTTCTTCCGCACCACACTGGGCATCCAGTACACGCGCCTGCAGCAGCGCTTTACCCAAAGTGGAGGGAACGTCTACCTGAGTTCCTTCCCCATCAGCGGGGTGGCGGGGGATTCCATCGGCGATGGCATCACCGCAACGGCGAACACCAGCACCTCGTTTTACAACCTTTACACGGACATCTTCGCCACGACCGCGGGCAGCCCTGCTCGGGCGGTCTTCTACTACGACAATACGCCCTCGGCGCTGGGAGGCGTGCGCGTGATCCTGCCCAGCGGTGCCCGAGTGGTCTACACGAGCTTCGGTCCTGAAGCAATTGCCAGCGGGCAACTGCGCTTGCAGATACTCGACCGTATTGTGACATGGCTGCTCGGCGGTGGCGGGCAGCAGGCGCAGCCGCGCATCGCGTTGAGCGCCTACTCCATCCGCTTCGATACCACGCAGGTAGGGCAGCGCTCTGTCCAAACGCTGACGATCTCCAACACTGGTGAAGGGACGCTGCGCATCCAGCAGATCGAGCTCCAGGGGCAGGATGCTAGCGCCTTCAATGTCCCCGACCGCGATGTGGTGCCGATTGTGCTCGACCCTGGGCAGGAGACGCAGTTGGATATCGAATTCCGCCCGACGCGCGAGGGCTTCCACTCTGCGCAAATGGTGCTCCGCTCGAATGACCCGCAGGAGCCGGAATCCATCGTCCTGCTCAGCGGCATAGGAACGGTGGGGGTTGATGAGCCCGTCGCCTTGGGGATCCGGCTCCTCCCGAATCCGGCAGCAGAGGCGGCAGCGCTCCTCTTGCCGGAAGGGCATCCTGGTGCGGTGGTCGAGCTGCGAGACCTCTCTGGACGGCTCCTGCAACAGTGGAGGAGCCCTGCGGGGATGCAGCGTGTGGAGCTGTCGCTTGGAGACTGTGCTGCCGGGGTTTACTCGGTGCACGTGCGCATCGGGCAACAGTGGGTGCGCCTTCCGCTCGTTGTGGTGCGGTAAGGAGCGTGTGTGCGTGTACGAGCGCCCCGTCTCCCGCTGCGGAGGCGGGGCGTCTTTTTTGCCGCTACATTGCCCGGCGGTACTGCCCACCGACCTCGTAGAGGGCGTGGGTAATCTGCCCCAAGGAGCAGACCTTGACAGCTTCCATGAGTTCATCGAAGAGGTTCTGCCCACGGACGGCGGCTTGCTTGAGGCGTTCCAGTGCGGCGGGAGCACGCTCGGCATTGCGCTGCCAGAAGGCACGTAGGTTGGCAATCTGCTGCTCCTTCTCCTCGCGGGTGGAGCGCACCACTTCGCCGGGGATCGTCGTGGGCGAGCCGTCCTTGCCCAGGAAGGTGTTGACACCGATGATGGGCAATGCGCCGGAGTGCTTGAGCTGCTCGTAGTAGAGCGACTCCTCCTGGATCTTCGCCCGTTGGTACATGAGCTCCATGGCGCCGAGCACGCCACCGCGCTCGTTGAGGCGGCGGAATTCCGCCAATACGGCTTGCTCGACCATGTCTGTGAGCTCCTCGATGAAGAAGGAGCCCTGCCAGGGGTTCTCGTTCTTGGTCAGCCCGAACTCCTTGTTGATGATGAGCTGGATGGCAACGGCGCGGCGGACCGATTCCTCCGTCGGGGTGGTGATTGCCTCGTCGTAGGCGTTGGTGTGGAGCGAGTTGCAGTTATCGGCGATGGCGTAGAGTGCCTGGAGGGTGGTGCGGATATCGTTGAAGGCGATCTCCTGGGCATGGAGCGAGCGCCCGGAGGTCTGGATGTGGTACTTGAGCATCTGTGAGCGCTCGTTGCCGCCGTACTTGTAGCGGATGACCTTTGCCCAGATGCGCCGGGCAACCCGCCCGATGACGGAGTACTCCGGGTCCATGCCGTTGCTGAAGAAGAAGGAGAGGTTGGGGGCGAACTCGTCGATGTGCATCCCACGGCTGAGGTAGTACTCCACGTAGGTGAAGGCGTTTGCCAGTGTGAACGCCAATTGGGTGATGGGGTTGGCGCCGGCTTCGGCGATGTGGTAGCCCGAGATGGAGACCGAGTAGAAGTTGCGCACCTTGTTGCGCACGAAGTACTCCTGGATGTCGCCCATCAGGCGCAGGGCGAACTCGATGGAGAAGATGCAGGTGTTCTGGGCTTGGTCCTCCTTGAGGATATCGGCTTGGACGGTGCCGCGCACAACGCGCAGGGTTTCGGCTTTGAGCCGTTCGTAGACCTCGCGCGGGAGCACCTCATCGCCGGAGACGCCCAGCAGAAGGAGCCCCAGCCCGTTGTGCCCTTCGGGGAGCGGACCGTTGTACACTGGGCGAGGGACACCGGAGCGTTCGTAGAGCTCTTGGATGCGGCGTTCGACCTCCTCGCGCAGCCCCTCTTGCAGGATGTACTGCTCGCAGCGCTGGTCAATGGCGGTGTTGAAAAACATCGCCAGCAGCATTGGTGCTGGACCGTTGATGGTCATGGAGACGGAGGTGTTGGGGGCGCACAGGTCGAAGCCGGAGTAGAGCTTCTTGACATCGTCAATGGTGGCGGTGCTGACGCCGGAGTTGCCGATTTTGCCGTAGATATCCGGACGGTAGTCCGGGTCTTCGCCGTAGAGCGTTACGGAGTCGAACGCCGTGCTGAGCCGTGCCGCGGGCATCCCATAGCTGAGGTAGTGGAAGCGCCGATTGGTGCGCTCCGGAGTGCCCTCCCCGGCGAACATGCGCGTGGGGTCCTCCGTCTGCCGCTTGAAGGGGTAGACGCCAGCGGTGTAGGGGAATTCCCCGGGGAAGTTCTCCTGGAGCGCCCAGCGGAGGATGTCGCCCCAGTCGCGGTAGCGTGGCAGCGCGATCTTGGGAATCTTCAGGCGGCTGAGGCTTTCGGTGAAGTTCGGCACGCGGATCTCCTTCCCGCGCACGGTGTAGGTGAACTCTTCGGTGCGGTAGCGCTGGCACTTCTGCTCCCACTGCTCCAGGATGGTGCGGCAGTGCGGGTCGAGCTGGTTCCAGAGCTGTTCGAATTCCGCCTCCAGCTCACTGGTGTCTTTGTTCTGCTGCCGGTGGAGCTCGATGGTGCCGTGCAACTGGTAGAGGCGCGAAGCAAGAGCTGATTGCTCCTCCACGAAGCGGTTGTAAGACTCGACGGTTTCGACGATTTCGCCCAGATAGGAGCGCCGGTGTGGGGGGATAATCTCGATCTTGCGCGTGAGCTCGTAGTGCAGGTCCAGGTGCGGCTTCCAATCCAGATTGAGCTTGCGCGCGATCGTGTTGACGAGCAGGGCGTAGAGCGCGTTGACCCCTGGGTCGTTGAATTGGGAGGCGATGGTGCCCACGACGGGCATCTCCTCAAGGGGGCGGTCCCAGAGCCCATGGCTGCGCTGGTACTGCTTGCGGACATCGCGCAGGGCATCCTGCGCGCCGAAGCGGTCGAATTTGTTGATGGCGACCAGGTCGGCGTAGTCCAAGATGTCGATCTTCTCCAACTGGCTCGGGGCGCCGTACTCGGGGGTCATCACGTAGAGGACCACATCGACGATGTCAACGATGCTGGTGTCGCTTTGCCCGATGCCGGCGGTTTCCACGATGATGAGGTCGAAGCCAGCAGCTTTGGCGATGTCAATGGCGGCGCGGACATTGCGGTTGAGCGCCACGTTGGCTTCGCGCGTGGCAAATGAGCGCATGTACACGTGGGGGTGGCTCGCCATGTTGATGCGGATGCGGTCCCCAAGCAGTGCCCCACCGGTGCGCCGCTTCGAGGGGTCCACCGAGAGGATGGCAACGGTCTTTTCCGGGAAGTCGGTCAGGAAGCGCCGGACCAGCTCGTCGGTGAGGGAGGACTTCCCGGAGCCGCCCGTTCCGGTGATGCCCACAACCGGGATGGGGCGTGCGGGGAGGTGCGCCCGCAGGGCTTGCAGGAACTCCGGCGCCTGTTCGGGGTACTCCTCGACCAGCGTGATGGATTGGGCAACGGCGAGGTAATCGCGCTGGAGCACGAAGCTGAGGAGGTCGCCGTTGTAGGTAATCGGGGGCAGGAAGTCGCAGCGCTGGAGTACGTCGTTGATCATGCCCTGCAGCCCCATGGCGCGCCCGTCATCGGGGTGGTAGATGCGGGCAATGCCGTAGCGGTGGAGCTCCTGGATTTCGGAGGGGAGGATTGTCCCACCGCCTCCGCCGAAGATCTTGATGTGCCCCACGCCGCGCTGCTGCAGCAGGTCGTACATGTAGGTGAAGAACTCCATGTGCCCGCCCTGGTAGCTGGTCACGGCGATGCCCTGGGTGTACTCCTGGATGGCGCATTCGACAATCTCCTGTGCAGAGCGGTTGTGCCCCAGGTGAATGACTTCGGCGCCGGTGGCTTGCATGATGCGCCGCATGATGTTGATGGCGGCGTCGTGCCCATCAAACAGCGATGCTGCCGTGACAATGCGAATCCGATGCTTGGGACGGTACGGCGTGGTCACAGGTGCCATGGCATGCCCGTTGTGCAAAGCCTACACGGGCTGATGGACGAACGGAGCAGCTTCTTTGTGGCGAAGACGGCGTAAATTTGCAGCGCTGGGCAGATAGCTCAGGTGGTTCAGAGCGCTTGCCTTACAAGCAAGAGGTCGGGAGTTCGACTCTCCCTCTGCCCACGCAGGAGTGGCGGAACTGGTAGACGCGCCGGACTCAAAATCCGGCGGGGCTGCACACCCCGTGTGGGTTCGAGTCCCACCTCCTGCACCGATGGCAGGCGACCGGCGAGGTCGCCCTCTGTGGAGCGTGGGAGCAGGGACTGCGGTGGATACGCGACAGCGGGCATTTGTGGCGATTGCCTTCTTGGGGTTTTTCGACACCTTTGCTCTATTGCCCGTCCTTCCGGTCTATGCCCGCGAACTGGGGGCGCAGCCGTGGGCGATTGGACTGACCGTTGGGCTGTATTCCCTGCTGAGCATGGTCGCGCAGGTGGGCAGCGGTGCCGTTGTGGATGGGTTTGGAGGGCGCAGGGGCTCGCTGCTGTGGAGCTTGCTGGGGGCAGCGGTGCTGTTGCCTCTCTACGGCGTTGCGGAGCGGGTTGAGACACTGCTGCTCGTCCGGAGCATGCACGGGCTCACCGGGGCACTGTTCATCCCAGCACTCTTTGCCGCGGCGGGGGAGTACGCCGGAATCGAGCGAGCGCGCATGATGGGACGGCTCGGAGCAGCGATCGCGGTGGTTGCTATCGTTGCTCCCCCAATCGGCGGGGCACTCTACCGTATCGGCGGGGCAACGCTCTGCTTTGTGGGGCTGGGAGGCATCATGGCGGTTGCGGCGCTGATTGCCTGGCGCTATGTTCCCGAGACCGTGCGCTCCTCTGGGGCGTCATTGCCGCGTCCGTGGCAGGTGCTGCGTGTCCGCTCGCTGGTGGGGGTGTATCTGCTGACGCTGGGCTTCACCCTGTGTGCGGGGATCTTAGCGTATCGGTTCCCGTTGCGGGTCGGCGAATGGGGTGGTACGACCGCAACGGCGGGTGTACTACTGGGATGGATGGCGCTGGTGGCAGCAGTGGTTATGGTGCTGCTGCACGGTCGTTTGCAGCTACGGATGTTCGGCGGGCTGCCGTTGGTGGGGGGCGCTCTGGCAGCATTGGAGGGGGTTGTTGGGGTAGTGCCCAGCGCGCTCGTCCTGGGCTTGTACGGGATTGGATTCGGCGCCCTGTTCCCAGCACTACATCTGCAAACCTTTGAATGGGCGCCGGCAGAGCTGCGCGGCTCTGCATTTGCGTTGCTCTACGTGTTCTACTCAGGCGGAATTGTGCTCGGACCGCTGTTGGCAGCGGCACTGCAACCGGTGCTGCCTCCTGGAGTTGTCGGGCTGGGGTGCGCACTCGTGTTGACAGGGTGTGCGGCGGGGGTTCTCCGGAGGTGTGGGCAATGGCGGTAGGGCAGGTGCATGCCGAAGAGCTCCTTGCCTGCGCCGTGGAGGCGGCGCTGCGCGCGGGAGCCTTGCTCCGCACGGGGTTCGGTCGCGCTGTGGTCATCGAACGCAAAGAGGGGCGCCACAATCTGGTCACCGAATACGACCGGCAGAGCGAAGCGCTCATCGTCGAGACCATTCGCCGGCGCTTTCCCGATTCCAGCTTCCTCGCCGAGGAGAGCGGGCAGCTCGAAGGACGTCAGCAGAACCTCTGCTGGGTAGTGGACCCCCTGGATGGGACGGTGAACTTTGCCCACGGCATTCCGGTCTTCTGTGTGAGCATTGCAGCGGTGCTCGAGGGGGAGCTGCAGTGTGGGGTGATCTACCAGCCGATGCTGGGCGAGCTCTTCACGGCGCTGCGGGGTGCTGGAGCGTGGCTCAATGGGCATCGGCTGCGCGTCTCCAGCGTTGGGGAGTTGGACGAAGCGGTGCTGGTGACGGGCTTCCCGTACAACGTTGCGGAGAACCCGGGCAATTGCATCGAGCACTTCGTGCGCTTCCTCCAGCGAGGGTTGCCGGTTCGCCGCCTTGGTTCGGCAGCCCTGGATCTGGCGTACGTGGCAGCGGGGCGCTTCGATGGCTTTTGGGAGATTGCGCTCAATCCCTGGGATGTCGCCGCCGGGATTCTGCTGGTACTCGAAGCCGGAGGCATGGTCACACACTACGACGGTTCGCCTCATCGTTTGGAGCCACGCTCGAACATCTTGGCAAGCAACGGGCGGATCCATACGCAGATGCAGCGGGTGCTGCAGGAGTGAAGCGATGCGGATGCGCGTGAGCTACCTTTCGGGCGCGGGGAATGCCTTCACGGTGGTGCAGTCGCGCGAGCGGCGGTATCCGCCGGAGTTCTGGAGAGCACTGGCGCCGCAACTGTGCCCGTGGACCGATGGGCTGCTGGTGATCGGAGCGGTCCAACCTGGGCAGCCGGTGTCGGTGCTCTACTTCAACCCTGACGGCTCTACGGGGATGTTCTGCGGCAACGGCGCCCGATGCGCTGCCGCGGTGGTGCTTCGGCAGCAGGGCGTGGTGCCGCCGGTGCGCTTGGTGCTGGCAGGGCAGGAGGTGGAAGCAACGCCGAGTGAGCGGGGAATTCGCCTGCGGATGGCGCCCCCGGCGCGGCCTCCCGAGGAGCGGATGGTTGAGCTTCCAGACCAGCGGCTGCACCTGTGGAGCGTGGACGTCGGTGCCCCGCACGCCCTCATTGCACTGGAGGATATCGGGCAGCCGGCGACGCTGCAGCAACTTGAGCGTTTTGCCCTGGAGCCGCTGGCACGCCAGGTGCGCTACGCCAAGGAGTTCGCCCCCGCAGGGGTCAACGTCAGCCTCTACGTGCGCACGCAGGAGAGCAGCTTTGCGATACGGACCTACGAACGCGGAGTTGAGGAGGAGACGGGCTCGTGCGGCACTGCTGCAATTGCCCTGGCGTTAGTGGCAATGCAGCGGTACCGTGTCCGACCACCCGTGGAGATCCTGCCCACCAGCCGCAGCCTGCTCGTAGTGGATTGGGAGGGGGAGTTCCCACACCTGCAGGCGCTGTACCTGGAGGGGGAGGTGGAGTGGGTAGGGGAGGACACGTTGGAGGTCACGCTGGAGGACCTGGGCTGATGCAGCCGGATTGGCTCCAGCTTGCGCGCCAGCAGAGTGCCTCCCTTGTGGCACATCGGCGCTTGCTGCACCAGCATCCGGAGCTCTCCTTTCAGGAGTACCGCACGGCGGAGTACATCCGCTCGGTGCTGCGGGAGCTGGAGATCCCCTTCCGCACGGTGCTTGAAACGGGCACAATCGCCACCATTGGGGAGAAGCCGCCGTGTGTGGCGCTGCGCTGCGATATCGACGCCCTGCCGATCCAGGAGCAGACCGGCTTACCCTTTGCCTCCGTCCACGAGGGCATAATGCACGCCTGCGGGCACGATATGCACACGGCGATGCTCCTGGGGGCAGCAGCGCTTCTCAAGGCGCATCAGGAGCGGCTTCCCGGTACCGTGCTGCTCATCTTCCAGCCGGGCGAGGAGCAGCTCCCCGGCGGGGCTGTGCAGATACTTCAACAGAACGCTCTTGCGCCGATGCTGCCGCAGATGGTCTTCGGGCAGCATGTCTACCCAGAGGCTCCGGTCGGCACGGTCGCGCTCGCCGACGGTACGATCTTTGCCTCCACCGACGAGCTCTACTGGCACCTTCGGGCTGCCGGGGGGCATGCTGCGCAGCCGCATCGCAGTGGGGATCCCATCGTTGCGGCAGCCGAGCTCGTCATGCACCTGCAGACACTGGTGAGCCGGCGCCGCGACCCGCTCCAGCCGGCAGTGCTCTCGGTGACCGCCATCCACGGCGGGGAGGCTACAAACATCATCCCGGCACGGGTTGAGCTCAAGGGAACCCTGCGCAGCTTCGCGCAGGAGTGGCGCCAGTGGGCGCTGGAGCAGATCCAGCAGGCAACACGGGCAATTGCGCAGCTCCACGGGGTGGAAGCCGAACTGGAGGTGCGCTCCGGCTACCCGCCGCTGGTCAACCATGCTCAGCCGACGGCGTTGGTGCGCAGTGTGGCGCAATCCCTGCTCGGCGAACACAGCGTCCTCCCCTTTGCCCCGGTGATGTGGGCGGAGGATTTTGCCTACTACAGCCAGCGCTTCCCCGCAGCCTTTTGGATGCTTGGGGTGCGCCCACCGGAGCTGCCGACAATGCCGGGATTGCATCATCCGTCCTTCGCTCCGAGCGAGGACGCCTTGCCCATAGGGGCAGCACTCCTTGCAGCGGTTGCGTGGACTGCACTGGAATGGCTGCAGAACTCCGGCTCTGGATAGACGAACAGTGTGCGCTCTGCCGGCGCTTCGGGCAGTGGCTGCAGCGTCGGGCGCAGCATCGTGCGGTGGAGCTGCACCTTCTCCCGTTGCCGCCGGACGCGGATGCAGTCCGGCTCAGCATCGCCGGACGGACCCTTTCCGGCGAAGCCGCAGTGCTGGAGGTGCTGCAGCAGTTGGGAGGGATATGGCGTTGGGGCGCGCGACTCCTGCGCTGGGTGCCGCGCCCCTTGCGGCGATTGGGCTACCGCGTGGTTGCCCGAACTCGCTACTGCTGGCAGGGAGAACGATGCCGGATCTGAACAATGCCACGCAGCGGTGAACGGAGTCTCCAATTGGGGCTGCTCCTTTTGGCGCTCATGGCGGTTGTGCTGGGGATGCTCTGGTGGCAGCAGCACGCACAGCGGGCACGGGTGCGGTATTCGGCGGATTCGCTCCTGGCGCTCGGCAATGGGTTCCTCCAGCGGCTGCAGGGGCTGTTGCTGCAATCGCTGCAGTCGGGTCCGGACGCTGCCGTGCGCATCTGTGCCGATACGGCACAGCGCTTCACCGAAGCGTACGCTCGCCAGTACGGCATCGAGCTGCGCCGAGCCGCTCTGCGGTGGCGCAATCCGCGCAACCGAGCCGATTCGCTCGAGGCATACTGGATTGAGCGCTTCCAGCAGTGGAAGCAGGAGGGGCGCACGCTGGATACGGTCGTGGTGCTGCGCTACGATGGCTACGTCCATGTGCTCAAGCCGATTGTGCTGGGCAACCCCATCTGCCTGATGTGCCATGGCACTGCCGAGGAGATCCCTCCGGCGGTGGCGCAACTGTTGCAGGAGCGCTATCCCGAGGACCGGGCACGGAACTTCCGGCTGGGCGATGTGCGGGGAGCACTCAGCGTTCGAGCCCGCGCCGATGAGTGAAGCCGTTGGCCGAGCAATTCCACAGTCGCGCAAGCCCGACAGAGGATGCTCGTAGAGACGCCAGCCGTGGTCTTGCGCACCCAGCGCTTTGGCGAAACCAGCTTGATCGCCACTCTGTACACGGCGCTCTACGGGAAGTGTTCGGTGCTGGCAAAGGGTGCGCGGCGCCAGGGCTCGGAGCGTGCAGCGGCGCTGGAGCTCTTCTGCCATAGCCGTGTGAGCTTCTACTACACCCCACGCAAGGAGCTGTACCTCCTGCGCACGGCAGAGCTGGTGAGCTTCCCCAAGCTCGTGCGCTCCTCGGTGGAGCGCCTGGCGGCTGCCTCGCTCGTTGCGGAGGCGGTGCTCTTGACGCAGGAGCCTGGCGAATCGAACCCACCCCTGTTTGGATTGCTTCTGCAGGCTCTGCAGCGGCTGGAGGAGGAGCACAGCAGACCGGAAGCCGTTGCCATCGGCTTTCTCCTGCGCTTGACAGCGGTGCTGGGGTTTGCGCTGCCGGTGGAGGAGATGGTCCGCGGCGGCAATGCCCAACACGCAGCGCTGCCACACGGGATTGTATTGGCAGAGGAGGACGCTGCGCTCCTGGGCGAGCTTGCTGCCGGGAGAGAGCTCCCCATCGAGTGGAGGCAGGCACGGCGGCTTGCAGGATTCTTCGCTGCCTATCTCGGACACCACCTGGGCAGAGCGCTCACCTTCCGGAGTGTGCAACTGTGGGAGCCGCTGGAGTCGGCGCCCGCTCGGTGATGCTTGGGCAGATTCTGTTGACAGCCCTCCTGGTGCTGCTCAACGCCTTCTTCGTGGCAGCAGAGTTTGCGCTCGTCCGGCTCCGCGATGCGCAGTTGGAGCTGCTTCCGCAGCGGCGCTGGGCGGTGCGGCTGGTGCGCCGGATGCGCCAGCATCTGGATGAGTACCTCTCGGCAACGCAGTTGGGCATCACCTTCGCCAGCTTGGGGTTGGGGTGGATTGGGGAGCCAGTGGTTGCGCGCCTGCTCATGGGGCTCTTCCTTGCCCTGGGGCTGCCATTGAGCACGCAGACGGCGCATCAGATTGCGTTGCCGACGGCGTTTCTGCTCATCACCGTGCTCCATATCGTACTGGGGGAGCTTGCCCCGAAATCCTTGGCAATCCAGCATCCCAGGGCAGTGAGCCTGGGGGTGGCAATCCCGCTGCAGGGCTTTGCATTGGTCTTCGGTCCGCTGATTCGGGCGCTCAACTGGCTGGCGTGGCGGGTGCTACGGCTCCTGGGGTTGCGCCCGATGCCCGGGGTGGAGCTCCACAGCGCCGAGGAGCTGCGCGTTCTGCTGCGGGAGCAGACGACTCTGGAGGCGCAGCAACGGCAGCTTCTGGAGAACGTGCTGCGCTTCCCGCAGTTGCGGGTTCACCAGATTATGGTGCCGCGCACCGAGATTGTGGCGGTCGAACGTTCGGCAAGCACGCAGCAGCTTGTGGAGCTGTTCCTACAGGAGGGCTACTCCCGAATGCCCGTCTACGACGGCACGCTGGACAACATCGTCGGCATCGTCTACGCCAAGGACGTCTTGCGCTTGCTCTGGCATCGGGAGCTGCTCATCTTGGACGATATCCTGCGCCCGGCGTCGTTCGTGCGCGAGCAGGACCCAGTGGAGCAGGTCCTGCGCCTGATGCAGCGGCAGCGCGTGCACATGGTCATCGTGGTCGATGAGTTCGGCGGCACGGCGGGGTTGCTCACGCTCGAAGACATCCTGGAGGAGCTCGTCGGGGAGATTCAGGACGAGTACGACGAGGAGGAGCCCCCGGTGGAGCGGCTCGGGGAGAACAGCTTCCTGGTGCGGGCGACGGCAGCACTTTCGCTGGTGAATAGCTACCTGCCGGTGCCGCTGCCGGAGCAGCCGGAGTGGGGAACGGTGGGCGGGCTGGTGGTGGCAACCTTCGGTGAGATTCCCCGGGAGGGTGCCTGCTGCCAATTGGGAGCCTACACGTGCCAGGTACTGAAAACGTCCAAGCGGCGAGTGGAACTGGTGCAGCTGTCGCTGGCTGCAGGGGAATGCGCCGACGTCGCCACGCCACCGACACCGTAGAGAGACTCCAACTCCGTACGCCGCAGTACCACCGCTTGCCCAACGGAGTGCGTGTGGTGATGGACCATCTCCCATGGGCGTCCTCGGCGCTCTGTGGGCTATGGTTTGCCGCTGCCAGCCGGGATGAGTCCGCACAGCACAACGGGGTGGCACACCTGACGGAGCATATGCTTGCGGGGCGGACCCGGCGCTACTCCGTGCGCCGCTGGGCAAGCGCCTTTGAGCGATTGGGAGCTGTGCTGGATGCCTTCACGACCAAGGAGCACACCTGCTACACCCTGCAGGTGCTTCCCCAGCAGCTTCCGCAGGCGCTTCGGCTGCTGATTGGAGGCATTCTGGAGCCGGCATTCTCATGGCGTCGGCTGCGCCACGAGCGCCGCGTCATCCTGGAGGAGCTCGCCTTCTACGAGGACGACCCCGAAGAGTTCCTCGCCGAACAGCTCGAGCAGGTGCTCTTCGGCGAACATCCGCTGGCGCTACCGATCGCCGGAACCCGGCACAGCCTTGCCCGAATTGGGCTGCCGGAGGTGGAGGCGTTCTACGAGCGCTTCTACGTTGGCGAGCGTGCAGTGGCGGTGTTGGTGGGGAATCTCTCCGAGCTCTCTCTGGAACAGCTGCAACAGGAGCTGCTGCGCCTGCCTGCGCGTCGGGAACCGCTGCCCGTCCGCTATCCTCCAGTGAACTTGCCCGCGCGGGAGCGTACGCTGACGCATTCTGCGCAGCAGGCGTACGTTATGATGGGGCAGCTTCTAGTGCAGCCGACGCCGCGCCAGCGCTTCTGCCTTGCCGTGCTCAACTTCCTGCTGGGCGAAGGGTGGAGTTCGCGACTGTACCAGCGCATCCGCGAGCACCATGGGCTTGCGTACTCGATTAGCTCCGAGGTGGAGCACTTCTCCGATGCCGCCGTCTGGAGCATCACGGCGGTCTGCAGTGCTGCAACCCTTCCCCAGTTGGAGCAGCTCCTGCGCCAGGAGCTTGAGCGCATGGTGGAATCGCCCCCAACGGCGGCGGAGATCCAGCGTGCGACCGAGACGTTGCGCACCCAGATGGTGAGCTCCTTCGACAGCCTGCCGGAGCGGATGGGAATCCTGGCGCGTAGCGCAATGGAGGGGAGGGCAGATGCAATGGCAGACCCATTCGTGCAGGCGCTCGAATACCTGCAGCAGCTCACGCGCGAGGAGATCGTCGAGACAGCAGCCCAACTGTGCGTGCCCGAACGCTGGAGCACTGTCCGGCTGCTGCCCGAGCGCCTCTCCGATGGTGTAGCAGCGCTGAACCGGTAGGACCAACGGTGGGCAGAATATGCTCCGCTACTGGAGAGCTGTCCTTGCTGGGGTGCTATGGGCAACCGCTGTCCTTGCACAGCAGCGGCATCCCCTCCTGCATGCTGGACCGATGGCGGGCTACGCCACAATGCGCGAGGCGTGCATATGGGTGCAGACGACGGCTCCAGCGCAGGTGCAGGTTGCCTACTGGGATAGCCTGAGCCCGCAGCGCCGCTTCTGGAGCCAGCCGGTGCAGACCTCCGCGCAGAACGCCTACGTTGCCCATCTGCTGCTGGATAGCCTTCTGCCCGGGCGGGTGTACTTCTACGAGCTCTGGCTCAATGGCGAGCCGGTGCGTTTGCCGTATCAGCCGCGCTTCCGTACGCCTCCACTGTGGCGTTGGCGCGGAGAGCCGCCGACGTTCCGCATTGCGCTGGGCAGTTGCGCCTTCATCAACGATACAGCCTTCGATCGCCCCGGTCCCCCGTACGGCGGCGAGTACGAGATCTTCGAGTCCATCGCCCGCCTGCAGCCCGATGCGATGCTGTGGCTGGGGGACAATGTCTACCTGCGCGAGAGCGACTGGGACTCGCGCACCGGCGTACTGCGCCGCTACAGCCATGACCGAGCACTCCCGCAGCTGCAGCGCCTGCTGGCAACAACCACCCACTACGCCATCTGGGATGACCACGACTACGGTCCCAACGACAGCGACCGCAGCTTTGTGCACAAGTTCACAACGCTGGAGGCATTCCGCCTGTTCTGGTGCAATCCGACGATGGGCATTGATGGACTGCCCGGCATCACCACTGTAGTAAGCTGGGGCGATGTGGACCTGTTCCTGCTGGACAACCGCTTCTGGCGCACGCCGAATGCACTGCGCTCTGTGGAGCGCACGATTTTGGGAGAGCACCAGTTGCGCTGGCTGCAGGAGGCGCTCGTCAGCAGCCGTGCGCGCTTCAAGCTCGTCGTCATGGGCGGGCAATTCCTCAATCCACTGCCGGTCTTTGAGACCTACAGCAACTGCGCTCCCGAGGAGCGGCAGCGCCTGTTGGAGTGGCTTCAACAGCAGCGCATCCCTGGCGTGCTCTTCGTGAGCGGGGACCGGCACTTCACGGAATTGAGCCGGCTGGAGCGCCCGGGCACATATCCGCTGTACGAGCTGACGGTCTCTCCGCTGACGGCATCACCCTTTGCCGGGGCGGACAACGAAGCCAATCCGCTGCGGGTTCCGGGGACTCTGGTGGTGCAGCGCAACTTTGCCGTGCTGGAGTTCACGGGTCCGGCGCGCGAGCGGCGGGTGGTCATCCGGGTCTACTCCGCTCAAGGCAAGCTGCTGTGGGAGCGCACGCTCTGGGCGCGGGAGCTGGAGCCGTAGTGTTTGACAAAAGCGCTATTTTGTGTACCGCAAGTTGAGCCAAAGGCATCACCACCGAGATGTACGCCTCTGCCCGCTCTGCAGCGGTTTTCGGCATCGATGCGCTCCCCATCGAGATTGAGGTGCACCTGGAGAACGCGCTGCCTGGGGTGAACATCGTGGGCTTGCCCGATTCCGCTGTCAAAGAGGCGCGGGAACGGGTCTGGGCAGCGCTGAAGACCAGCGGCTTTGGCTTCCCCAATCGGCGGGTGACAATCAATCTGGCACCGGCGGACCTGCGCAAGGAGGGCAGCGCCTTCGATTTGCCGATTGCCGTGGGAATTCTGGCAGCCGTTGGGCGGATCCCTTCGGAGCGATTGCGCGACACGCTGCTGCTGGGCGAGCTTGCCCTTGACGGCGAGGTGCGTCCGGTGCACGGGGTGCTGCCGATTGCGCTGATGGCAAGTCGGGAGGGGATCCCCACGCTGCTGCTTCCGGCAGGGAATGCGCCCGAAGCCGCGCTTGCGCAAGGGGTGCGCGTCGTCCCAGTGCAGAGCTTGCAACAGGCGGTGCAGTACCTCTGCGGCGAGCTCGAGATCGCACCCTATCGGGTGGACGCTCAAGAGCTCTTCGAGCGGGAGCGGCACCATGTGGAGCTGGATTTTGCCGATGTCCGAGGGCAGGAGCAGGTCAAGCGCGCCTTGGAGATCGCCGCTGCTGGTGGGCACAACGTGCTCATGATTGGTCCGCCGGGTTCGGGCAAGACGATGCTGGCGCGCCGGCTCCCTGGCATCCTCCCACCATTGACGCTGGAGGAGGCGCTGGAGACGACCAAGATCCACTCCGTTGCCGGGATTCTCCCGCCGGGGCAGGCGCTGGTGACGGCACGCCCCTTCCGCGCGCCGCACCATACGATCTCCGATGCTGCATTGGTGGGCGGTGGCGTGGGAACGGTCCGACCAGGCGAGATCTCGTTGGCGCATCACGGTGTGCTCTTCTTGGACGAGCTGCCTGAATTTGCCCGCAATGTGCTGGAGGTGCTGCGCCAGCCGCTGGAGGAGCGGCGAATCGTCATCTCGCGCACGAAGATGACGGTGGAGTACCCCTGCAACTTCATGCTCGTCTGCTCGATGAATCCGTGCCCGTGCGGCAACTTCGGCAATCCCTATCGGGAGTGCACCTGCACGCCGCAGCAGATTCAGCGCTACTTGGCGAAGATCTCCGGTCCGCTGCTCGACCGCATTGACATCCACATCGAGGTGCCGCCGGTCAAGTACCAGGAGCTGGGAAGCGACCGCCGTGGGGAGCCCTCCGCACTCATTCGGGAGCGGGTCGTGCAGGCGCGGCAGCGACAGGCTGAGCGCTTCCGGGGCATTCCCGGCGTGTACAAGAATGCGGACATGGGCAGCCGCGAGCTCCAACGCTTCTGCCGGTTGGATGAGCGTGGGCGCCAACTGCTGCAGACGGCGATGCAGCGGCTGGGGCTTTCGGCGCGTGCCTACGACCGAATCCTCAAAGTTGCCCGCACCATCGCCGATTTGGAGGGCGCCGATGCCATCGCCCCACACCACCTTGCCGAAGCCATTCAGTACCGCAGCTTGGACCGCCAGTATTGGAACGCATGAAGCTGCGCTGCTGCATTGACCCAACGATCCCGCTCTTGGAGCAGGCGCTGCAGCCCTTCGCGCGCTTGTACCCTGTGGCGGGGAGCGAGCTCTCCGCCGAGCTGCTGCGGCGGCTCCGATGCCAGGTCCTGATTGTGCGGACGCACGTGCGGGTGGATGCGCAGCTGCTGGAGAGGACCCCAGTGCGATTTGTGGCAAGCCCCAGCGCTGGGCTGGACCACATCGCGGTCGAAGAGCTGCGCGCGCGCGGGATCACGGTTGCCCACGCGCCGGGATGCAACGCCAACGCCGTTGCCGAGTACACCATCTTTGCTGTGCTCCGGTGGGCGCTGATTCTGGGGCGCCCGCTCTCGAAGGAGCGTATCGGCATTGTGGGATTCGGGCATATCGGACGCCGCGTTGCGCTCTATGCCCGCCGCTTGGGGATGGAGGTCTGGGTCAACGACCCGCCGCTGGAGCGGCAGGGATTTGCCTTCCCCGAATGGGTGCACCCGGTGCCGCTGGCGGAGCTGCTCCGCGGCTGCCAAGTGGTGACCGTGCACGTTCCACTGACTCGCACCGGAGAGTTCCCGACCTACCACCTGCTGGGGGAGCAGGAGCTGGGGTATCTCCAGCGGGTGACGCTCCTGGTGAACTCAGCGCGCGGAGGTGTGGTGGATGAGCTCGCCCTACTGCGGCAGCTGGAGCGACGCGAGCTCTTCCTTGCGTTCGACGTCTGGGAGACTGAGCCACGTCCGCGGTGGGAGCTGGCAGTGCGGGCGATGCTGGCAACACCGCACATTGCCGGGCATACGTGGCAGGGACGGGTGCGCTGTACGTGGGCAATCGTCCAAGCCTTGGCGCAATGGGCGGGCTTTACGTGCCCGGACGAGCTGTTCCACGAGGCGCTCTCACAGGCTCCTCGAACGCCTCCGGTCCCGTGGGATGACCCGCAGGAGCTCCATCAGCTTCTGTGCGAACGCCGTCGCTTGCCGCAGGATACGCAGCAGCTCCAGTTATGGCGCCTGCTCCCGGAATCGCTCCAAGCGGAAACCTTCCAGCGCTTCCGCCAGAGCTACCCGCGCCGGTACGAGCTGCTGCGGATTGACCCGACGTGGGAGTGGTACCGCGCCGACCTCCTCCCCTCACCGGTGCCGGGAGAGGAAGCGCTGTAAGCCATGCAACGCCGTGCGCGGCGCCGTCCAGAGCGCAAGGCTGACCATCCCCATCAGCAGCGCCGCCGCAAGAAAGCTCCACTCCATCCCCAGCCGGATTGCAACCGTGCTGCCCAGGAGTGGACCGAGCAGATTGCCCAACAGCGTTGCGCTGCTGCCCAGCGCCATAATGCTGCTGCGCAGGAATTCAGGGGCTTGCCGATTGAGCAGTGCGTACAGCGTCGGCAGCAAGCCGGCAACGGCAACTCCAGTAGCAGCTCGCAGGAGGATGAGTACGCCGTAGTGTGGCGCAAGCGCCTGTGCAGCGTACAGTAGGCTTGCCAGTGCGCTACCGGTGAGCAGCACCCAGTGTGCCCCTCGGTGCTCTCCGGAGCGTGCCCACAGCGGCGAGGCGATCGCGATAGCAACCCCGCTGCTGGCGGCGGCAATCCCGGTCAGCGTGGAGAGCAGCCGCCGTGGAGCATGGAGCTGCTCCAGATACAGCGGCAGGACCGGTGCAATGGTCATCATTGCCGCTTGGGAGACCAGAATCACGCCCAGCAGCGCCAGAATTCGCGATGAGCGCAGCGCGAACGCAAACGGTGCCCAGAGCGAAGGGCGGAGCGCCGCCGAGTTCGGAGGGTAGTGCTCCCGTACGTAGCGCCACACCAGCGCAGCGCTCAGCAAGCACAAGAGGGCAACGGCGATGAAGGTCCAGCGGATGCCGAGGAGGTCCGAGCCAATCCCCCCGAGCAGAGGACCCAGGATGCTACCGGCGGCGGTTGCGCTCTGCAGCATTCCCAGAGCGTAGCCGACCCGGTGGGGAGGGGTCTCTGCCGAGACGAAGCCAATGTTTGCAGCAATAAAGCCGCTGAGCAGCCCCTGCAGAAGGCGCAGGAGGAAGAGCTGCTGGACGGTCTCCGCCAGCCCCATGAGGAATACGGTGATACCCAGCCCCAAGGCTGCGCGGATGACCACCAGCTTTCGCCCGAAGCGGTCGGCAATGTTGCCCCACAGCGGCGTTGCCAGAATCGCCGTCAGGAACGGGGCGGCGATGATGAGTCCGCTCCACCACTGCGCTTGTGCTGGCGAGAGATGCCCTAACTGGCGCACGTACAGCGGCAGGAAGGGCAGGAAAGCGCCCATCCCCATCATCGCCAGCATCTGAGCAATCCAGAGAACGCGCAGGTTCGTGCGCCAATGTGGGAAGGTGCGTTGGTGCGAATCCGTGGCGATCGTTGCTCCCTCTGCCGAGCTCATCCAGCCGAGCACATCGTGTGGCGGTGGAGATGACGAATTCGGGCAACTTCTATGAGCATCCGCAGCGGGTCGCGGAGCAGGCGGACTCGGCTGTGAGGGTCGTTGTACCAGAGCACCGGAATCTGCACGATGCGCAAGCCGAATCGAGCTGCCAGGTAGAGGAGCTCCACATCGAACCCGAACCCATCGAGCCGGGCGCAGCGGAAGAGCCGTTCGGCAGCTTCGGCGCGAAAGCCTTTGAAGCCACACTGCGTGTCCTCGATGGCGCGCAACTGGGGAAATTCACGGAAGACCAGCCACTGGACGAGACGGCGGAAGAGGCGCCCCATCCAGCGGCGGTATGCCGGCTGCGGACGCCGCACGGTGGAGGGGTCCAGTTCACGGCTCCCGACGCAGACGTCGGCGCCCTTCTCCAGGCATTCCAACATGCGCGCAAGCTCTTCGATGGGGGTGGAGAGATCGGCGTCGGTGAAGACTCGGTAGCGTCCGCGCGCTGCTAACATGCCCTGCCGGACAGCGGCTCCCTTCCCGCGATTGCGTGGCAACTGCACCAAGAGAACCTCCGGAGCCGTGCGGCGCACCAGCTCTGCGGTTCCGTCGGTCGAACCATCGTCCACGACGATGAGCTCGCTCTCGTACGGTTGCTGCCGCAGGTAGGCAAGCACTGCCTGGAGCGTGCGACCGATTCGACCGGCTTCGTTGTACGCCGGAATGATGAGCGAGAGATGAGGTTGCGCCATTGGGCGCTACTGCGTCGGTGCTCGGGCAGTGGTATCGTTGAGCTTTCTGCGCAACTCTTCGACCCGGGTGCGGAGCGGACCGCTCATCGGCTGCAGTTGGCTATCGGCTTGGTAGCGGCTGAGCAACCGTTCGGCGGTGTCGAGCGCTTCGCGGAGCTTCCCCTGGGCTTCCAGGGCTGCAACCGTGAGCTCATCCATTCGGGCGCGGATGGAGGGATCGTTGGGGTAATCGCTCTGCAGGCGCGCTAAGCTCAGCCGGGCTTGGTCGTATTCGCCCAGCAGTTGGTAGGCTTCCGCCATCAGCCAGAGCGGGTTGTACTGTGAGGCAAGCGGATCGCGCTGGGACAACTCTGGGTTCTCCACGAAGAGCTGTGCGCCCGAGATTGCCAGACGGGCGAACTCCTTCGCCCGCGCCGTATCCCCCGCCTGTTGGTACAACAGGGCAACGTTGTATGCCAAGGGATAGCTCATCGGGAACTGGGTCGGGGAGATGTTCTCGTTGAGCACATTCAGTGCGGCGAGCGCCTTCGAGCGGTCGCGCAGCTCTTCGAGCGCGTAGCGGGCGTACTGCAGGTACAGCGCGCGGTAGTTGGTGATGAGCCGACGGTGGACCTCATCGTAGTAGGCGCGCGGGTTGTTGAGGTTGCGGAACTTAAAGCCGTAGTGCGGCTCGGTATGGTAGGCGTCGGTGTTGTCCACGTTGAACAGGCATGCCTCCATGACCGTCGGGTCCATGGACTGCGGCGGCTGCGGGACGGGGCAGACGCGGTAGACCATCCCCTCCAGCCGGAGATGGCGATCCAAGCCCGCGTAGGCATCCTGCCCGACGGTGATCGAGAAGTACACCGGGCGCTCGAAGCGGGTCTGCTGCAGGATGTCCAGGATGAGCTTGTCCTGCACACGGAAGAGGTAGAGCGTGCGATTGCCCTCCTGCCGGTAGGGCATGCCGACGAAGGTAAAGCGCATGTGCCCATCGGCAAGGAGCGCACTATCGCGGGTGAAGCGTTCGAGGATCTCGCGTCGGACGGGGATGGCGATGGGGCGGGCATCGCCCAGTTCCGGGGCAAGGGCGCGGGGGCTATCCTCGGAAGCGAGAGCTTCATCCGGAAAGCTCAGTGGGATACGCTGCGCCCCGTGCGGTTCGCGGTGCTTGAGCTGGCGAATATACCAGAGCGTGTTGCCCAGCGAGAGGTTCACAACGCGGACGTCGCGCCGTACTCCGGCGACGTCCTGCAGGTACCACAGCGGGAAGGTGTCGTTGTCCCCGTTGGTGAACAGGATCGCGTTCGGCTCACAGCTCTGCAGGATGTTGTACGAGTGGTCAAAGGGCAGGTAGTTGAGCGAACGGTCGTGGATAGACCACCCCTGCACCGCCATATTCACCGGGACGGCAATCAAAGGGATGCCAACTCCAGCAATGGCAGCGGGGGCTTCGGCAAGGCGCTTCCGTAGGAGTGCAACCAGCTCGTAGGTGCCGATGCCGATCCAGAAGCAGAACACGAAGAAGGAGCCGACGTAGAAGTAATCGCGCTCGCGCGGCTGTGGCTCCTGCTGGTTCTGTGCAATTGCAGCCAGCACCCCCATGAGCAGGAAGGAGACGAGCATCACCCAAGCGGTGCGGCGGTCGCGCGAGAAGTGCCCGACCAGCCCGAAGAGTCCCAGCAGCAGCGGGAGCCCAAAGAAGCGCACCGGGAACAGATGGGCATAGCCGGAATCGTAGTTGTACAGCAGCGCATCCCGCTTGCTCCCCACAAGGGTTGCAGGGGCGTCCTGGACATCGCTGAGGCGCCCGACGTAGTTCCAGAAGAGGTAGCGCAGGTACATGTGGTAGACCTGGTAGTTCCAGAGGTAGGAGAGCTCGCCGCTGGTGTTGATGACGGTCCATTCGGGAACGCGCGTGAGCGAGCCATCACGGCGTTCAACGACTTTCATCCGGGGCGGGTACCAGGCACCGTACTTGGAGTAGTTGCGCGTGTAGTAGGGGTCGTCGAAGCGGTAGCGGCGCGGCCACCACGGAGCCTCGCCGTACTGCTCCCGTCCGAGGTAGCTGATGAGGGTTTTGAGGTCTGTTGGCTCGTTCTCGTTCATCGGGGGATGGGCATTTGCCCGGATGATGACGTGCGCGTACGTTGTAAAGCCCAGCACCATTGCCAGGAGTGCCGATAGCGCCAGCGCCTCCGTGTGGCGCTGCTTCCGATAGGCTTGCACAAGCCACCACACAAGCCCTCCCAGCCCCAAGAGGGTGAGGATGGTGAGTACGGGGCTGTCCTCGATGAGATGTTCACGCGCGGCGTTCTTCAGTGGGAAATCCCCTGCCAGCAGTGCGGGCAGCCATTGGGTGATGCCCCAGTAGACCGTCAGAAAGCCCAGCAGCGGGACCCCCACGAGCAGCCAGAGCGTCCGCGGCGTGAATCGCTCCCGGGAAGCAATGGGGGAGGGCATGTAGCGCCGGAAGACCACCAGGTACATCACCCCCATGACCGTCAGGATGCTCAGGAGGTGGACGCCGATGGAGAGCCCAACCAGGTACGCCGCCAGCAGGAGGTAGCGCTCGCTGCCGGGTTCCTCCGCACGCACGTACCACAGGAAGGCAAGGTAGAGCACCAGTGCAACAAAGAGCAGCGAGGAGGCGTAGACCTCGGACTCTACGGCGTTGAACCAGACCGTATCGCTGAACGTGAGCGCGAGTGCTCCGACCAGGGCAGAACCGTAGAGAGCAAGGGCTTGGAAGAGGGTCTCACGCGGCGCACGCCAAATGTGCTCCAAGACCAGGCTCAGCAGCAGGTACAGTACCAGCGCTGCTCCAGCGGTGGCAACGGCGGAGATGAGGTTCATCCGCCAGCCAGGATCGCCAAAGGGGAGCAGATGGAACAGCTTCCCGACCATGAGGAAGAGCGGGGCTCCGGGCGGATGCGGCACCTGCTGGAGTGCAATCGCGGCGGAGAACTCTCCACAGTCCCAGAACGGAACCGAAGGCTGCAGGGTCAGGACATAGGTCGTCAGCGCCGTGACGGTGACGACGGCACCCAGAATCCACTTGATGCGGCGTGCGTCCATTCGGCGTTGGGCAACGTGTGGAACCGTTTGTGAGGCACAAAACTACAGATTCCCGCTCCGTTGGGGCGGCGGGAGCTGGACCTGTTCGGGAGAGGCGCGGAAGAAGAAGCTCCGCAGGAGCTCCCGCGCAATCGGTGCGGCAACGGCGCCTCCGAAGCCGGCATTCTCCACAAGCACGCAGAAGGCGATCCGGGGATTCTCCCGAGGAGCAAACCCGATGAACCACGCGTGGTCTTGCCCGTGCGGATTCTGAGCGGTTCCGGTCTTCCCGCACACAGCAATACCGGGGAGTTGCGCGCTCAGCGCCGTCCCGCCAGGGGTGTTCACAACGTCGTACATCGCGTCGCGGATGAGCTCAAGCACTTCAGCCCGAATGGGCACGGGATATTCTGCGTATGCCTGGGGCTGTAGCTGCTGCGTGCGCTTGTTGTAGATGGCGCGGACGACATGGGGTTGGCGGATGACACCAGTTCCCAGAGCAGCGGCGTAGACCGCCATCTGCAGCGGAGTAACGCTGAGTTCCCCTTGCCCGATGCCGAGATTGACCGCACGTCCACCCTCGTTCCAGCGCCCCTTCCCGTAGCGCTGGTCATAGAAGGAGCGCGAGGGAAGGATTCCCCCCCGCTCGCCGGGGAGGTCGATCCCTGTGGGGCGTCCGAACCCGAAGAGCTGCCCGTACTGGTGCATCCGATCCAGCCCCACCCGCAAACCGAGCTGGTAGAAGAAGGTGTTGCAGGAGACCTGGATTGCCCGCCGCAGGTTCACGCTCCCGTGTGCGTGGTGGCAGCGGAAGAGCCGCCCACCGTACGTGAAGCCGCCAGCGCAGAGGAGCTGCGTCTGCGGAGAGATGAGCCCCTCCTGGAGCGCTGCCAGGGCAACGAGCATCTTCCATGTCGAACCTGGGGCGTAGAGGGCTTGGATTGCCCGATTGAGGAGCGGGCGTTCGGGATCGGAGAGCAGCTGGGGGAAGTACTGGACCGCCTTCCGTCCGGAGAGCGAATCCGGAACGAAATCCGGCTTGCTGACCATTGCCAGAACTTCGCCGGTTTGGGGGTCGAGCGCGACGATGGCGCCGCGCTTCCCTTCGAGCAACTGCTCGGCGGTCTGCTGTAGATGTGCGTCAATGCCCAGGTATAGGTCGAAGCCGGCTTGTGGGGGAATATCGGAGCGCCCCTCATTGAAGCGGGCAACGGGCTGCCCAAGCGCATCAACGGCGACGAAGCGGTAGCCCTTCTCCCCGCGCAGGAAGGGCTCAAAGCTGGCTTCCACTCCGCTGTGCCCGATGGGATCGCCCGGGCGGTAGCGGTCGCCGAGCTGTTCGAGATGCTGCGGAGAGACCTCCCGCACGTACCCCAGGACATGCGCCAAGCGGAGCTGCGTCAAGTAATGCCGCTTGGGTTCGATCTCCACCTGTACTCCTGGCAGCTCGGTCCAGTGCTCCTCGACAGCGGCGATAAAGCGGAATTCGGCATCCCGTACCAAGCGCAGGGGAACGAACGGGGCTGCCCGGCGGGCTTCCTGGAGTTGCTTCCGCAGCCAGGGCTCTGGCAGCTCCAGGAGCATTGCCAGGAGTGGGGTGCGCTCCAACGGGAATTCCGCCGGCACGACGCTGATGGTAAAGGCAGGGGTGCTCTCCACCAGCGGTACACCGAAGCGGTCGTAGATATTCCCACGCACCGGATGCACGACGATGCGCTTGAGCGCCTGCGCCTCCGCCCGCAAGCGGTAGACATCCCCGCGCAGGAGCTGGAGATAGGCTAAGCGTCCCACGAACACCACTGCTATTGCCAGCAGCGCTGCCTGGAGGACACGCAACCGGAGCCGAAGTTCGCGCTCGTTCATGCGGACAGCCGCAGATTGGCAACGCTCAGGATCCACGCCAGCGTAATGGTCAGGGTTCGCCCATCGAGCGGGTTCTCCGTCATCATGAGCGAGAGCATCGCCGCGCACAGCGCTGCAACACCCAGCGCTGTGGTCATGCGCTCCAGAGAATCGGGAGCGGTGCGGCGCAGCCGGCGCAGCGTATCGAAGAGGTGCGCGCCCAGCATCCCCACAAGCAGCAACAGCATCGGGATGCCCTGCCGGTACGCCGTTGCCACGTAGGCGTTGTGGATGTAGGCGTAGGAGATGTGCCGTCGGTACGCTGGCTCCAGATAGCTATAGGGCTTGCGGATGCCGTGCCCACCGAGCGGGAGCTCCAGTGTCTTCCGAACGCCGATGCTGAGCTGGTGTAAGCGCCCGCCGACGGCAAGGTCCTGGCGCCCTTGGGCAATCGAGGCGAAGCGGTGCTGCACCAGGCGCAGCAAGATATCGGACACCTGGGGGAAGCCGATGGTCAGAATCAACGTTGCAGCGGCAGAGAGTGCTGCACCGGCAAGGAGCAGTTGCAGACGCTGCTTCCACCGCAGGGCAAGCCACAGCACCACGATTCCGATGGCGAGCGAAAGCCAAGCGGTGCGCGAGAACGTCACCATCACCGCAGCGCCCATAAATACAGCGCCCGCAGCCAACAGCAGCCGCCACCACCAGCGCCGCAGGAGGAGCATCCCCGCGATGCAGCCCAGAATCAGAAACGCCAGCAGATGCTCCCCATGGCTGCGGGCAATTCCAGTGCGGAGCTGGTAGGCGTACTCGGCAAGCGAAACCCCCTGCCGGTAGCGCCACAGCGCAACAGCAGCGATGACGATTCCGCACAGCAGAAGCAAGCCCAGGAAGAGGTGGACCTGCTCGGGACGTCGGATGAAGTGGCGTACCGGAAAGTAGGCAAGCAGCAGCAGCAGTGGCACCCACCCGCGCATCCACTCCAGCAGCGGCACATCGTTGAGCAGCGCAATGGGCAGGTTCAGGAGCGCAAAGCCCACAAACAGCAGCAGGAGCAGATCCCCCCAGTGCAGCACCAGTCGCCGCCGTTGGACCAGGGTGTGCCAACCAAGCCAGGCAAGCAACGTACCGATGAGGGCAGCGACGACTACGATTTCGACCGCCGTTACCTCCTGGCTCTGCAGCAGGTTGAGCGCTACGGTGGAGAGTACAAGGCTGCCAATCCACAGCGATGGCAGCAGAGTCCAAGCCGCAGCGAGAGCAACGGCGGCAACGCCCGCCAGCACGAGCAGCTCCGTGCGCGTCCCCAAGGCAATTCCTCCGATGAGGAGCTGCACAGCGAGCAGCCCAAGCCAGAAGCGAGCCTTCGGGCGCTCAAGCGGAAGTGGTCGGGCTTCCATCGCGCTGCTGCAGGAGGGCTTGGAGGCTCCGCCAGCGCTGCCATGCCAGCAACCCCAGCAGAGTCAGCAGCAGGGAGCCGACGAAGCTGCCGGCGGCAATCAGTACCCGCTTCGGGCGTGCCTTGAGCTGCGGTGGAACGGCGGGGTCCACCACGTACAGCAGTGGGCGGGTGCGCTGCTCATCCACCCGCGCCTGTTCGATGCTGCTCAGCAGCAGGCTACGCACCCGCTGGTGCGTCTCCAGCTCGGCATAGAGCTGCAGGAAGCGCAGCCCTACATCGGCGGCTTCGCGGAGCGGGAAGTTGCCCACCAGACCCGGTTGCATCTCGGCTCGGCGGACCTGCTGGGCAAGCTCATTGAGGAGCTGCTGCTGCGCCTGCACGATGGGGTCGGAGGGACCATATGCCTGGCGCAGAGCTTCGGTGAGGATCTGCTGGTGCAGCGCCTGGGCTTTGAGTTCGACCAAGGCGCGGGCGGCTGCCTGAGCTTGGTCCAGAGGCGAAAACAGCAGCGTGCGGCGCGAAAGGCGCTGGAGTGAGTCCGCCAAGCGCGCCAGCGTTGCATCCAGTTGCGCAAGGCGCTGCTCCAGGTATTGCCGCAACTGCCCGCTTTCGGTCTGCCGCACCTCGGCAGCAATGGTGTTGGCGATGCTGATGGCGGCGTTTGCCATCTCGGCGGCAATGCGCGGGTCCTTGTGCAGCACGCTCACGACGTAGTTGCCGTTGAGTTCGTAGCGCACGGAGAAGTCGTCCTCCAAGGCGCGGTGGATGCGGTCACGCGCCGTATCCGGCAGGTCGTATAGCTCCCAGAGCCGGAAGCGGTTGATGAGGGAATCCTTCAGCCGGCGGCTCTCCAGGATGACCAGGAAGTTGTATCCCTCGCGGGCTGCCACACCCAGGCGCATCACCCCTAAATCGCGCAGTATCCCCGCTGTGCCTCCGAGTATGCTCTCCAGCGGCGAAAGCGCTTGCGTTGCCGGGACGGCGCTGACCTCGGCTTCGTACCAGTTCGGCAGCAGGAAGGAGAGCCCCGTCACAAGTGCAGTGGTCAGGAGCGTGCACCCCAGAATGAGCTTCCAGGAGCGAGCAACCGTGCGCACAAAGAGCGCCGTCTGTGGGGCGATGGCAGCGGCGCTGTCGGTATCCACGCTGCGATGCTGGAGTTCCCGGGTCATCGGCTCAGGAAGAAGCGACGGGTCCACCACCGTCGGGAGCTACGCTGCTCAAGGAGCTGGCGCACACGCTGGGCAATCCCCACAGCATCGAGCCCGAGGTCGTGGAGCTGCTCCTCCTGCGTGGCGTGCTCGATGAAGCGGTCAGGGATGCCACAGACGACGACCTCCGTCGTTCGGTTGGAGCGCTGGGCAAGGAACTCCAGCACCGCCGAGCCGAATCCGCCGATGGCTTGCCCGTCCTCGACCGTCACCAAGAGCTCGAAGCGCTGTGCGAGCTGTTCGAGCAGCTCTGTGTCGAGCGGCTTAACGAAGCGGGCGTTGACCACCTCGATGCGGATCCCCTCCCGTTCGAGGAGTTCGGCGGCTTTGAGCGCCTCTTGGACCAGCTTCCCGACCGCTATGACCGCCAGCGCATTGCCGGAGCGCAGGATCTCACCCTTGCCCAGCGGGATGGGCTGCATAGGACCGAGCGGAACGCCGACGCCGTGCCCGCGCGGGTAGCGCAGGGCAGCCGGACCATCGGTGTAGCAGTAGAGCGCCGAGTAGAGCATATTGCGCAGCTCCTGCTCATCCTTTGGTGCCATGACCACCATGCCGGGGATGATGCGCAGGTAGGCAAGGTCGAAGACCCCGTGGTGGGTGGGACCATCCTGCCCGACCAGTCCGGCGCGGTCCAGCGCAAAGACCACATGCAGGTGCTGGAGCGCTACGTCGTGGATGATCTGGTCGAATGCCCGCTGCAGGAAGGTCGAGTAGATGGCGCACACGGGCAGCATGCCTTCGGTTGCCAGCCCTGCAGCGAAGGTGACGGCGTGGGCTTCGGCAATCCCGACATCGAAGACGCGTTCGGGGAAGCGCTGCTGCAGGATGTTGAGCCCGGTTCCATCGGGCATGGCGGCGGTGATGCCGACGATGCGCGGGTCGCGCTCGCACAGCTCCACCATTGCGTTGCCGAAGACGGTCTGGTAGAGCGGGGGTTTGGGCGCTGAGCTGTCGCCGAGCGGCTTGCCCGTGAGCTTGTCAATCTTGCCAATGGCGTGCAGGTTCTGCCGGTCGCGCTCGGCGGGTTCGTAGCCTTTGCCCTTCTGCGTGAGCACGTGGAGCAGGACCGGACCGCGCAGCTCTTTGAGCGAACGCAGCAGCCGCACCAGGAGTTGGACATTGTGCCCGTTGACGGGTCCGAAGTACTTGAAGCCCAGCGCTTCGAAGAGCATGCCGGGAGTGATGACGGCTTTGACGCCGCCCTCCAGCCGGGCGATCAGGCGGCGCAGCCGGTCGCCGAGCTCGTCCATCTGCTCGGTCAGCTCCCGGGCAACCTTGCGCAGCTTGATGCCCGTTGGGGAAGCGAACAGGCGCGTGAAGTAGTTCGACAGCGCCCACATATTCGGGGCGATGGACATGTTGTTGTCGTTGAGGATCACCAGCAGGTCGCGCTGCTGCAGTCCGCAGTTGTTCATTGCCTCGTAAGCAAGACCGCCGGTCATGGCGCCGTCGCCGATGACGGCAACGACCTTGAAGTTCTTCCCCAACAGGTCGCGCGCGGTAGCAATGCCCAAGGCAGCCGAGATGCTCGTGCTGGCGTGCCCAGCGCCGAAGGCATCGTACGGGCTCTCCTCACGCTTGAGGAAGCCGGAGATGCCACCCTTGCGGCGGATGGTGGGAAGGAGGTCGCGCCGTCCGGTCAGAACCTTGTGCGGATAGCCCTGGTGCCCGGTATCCCAAACGATGCGGTCTTCGGGCGTGTTGAAGACGTAGTGGAGTGCGACCGTGAGCTCGACCACGCCCAGCCCAGCGCCGAAGTGCCCGCCGACCTGGGTGATGACGTCAATGAGGTAGGAGCGCAGCTCGGCGCAGACGTCGCGGAGAGCGCTCTCTGGAAGCCGGCGCAGGTCCTCTGGCGAGTTGATCTGCGGCAGGTATCGGTAGCCTTCGAGGAACGGGTTCATGGAGCACCGGTTGGGGTCTCGATGGTAATCTGCACCGTGCGGCAGAGCTGGCGCCCGATGGGGCTGTTGTTGTCGAAGAGTAGCACGCTTTCACCGTAGCCGGCAATCTCGTAGCGCGCTGTGGGGACGCGTGCGGCAAGCCAGTCACGCACACGCCGGGCACGCCGCAGCGAGAGCTCCCGGTTGTAGTTCGTCTCGCCAATGCGGTCCGTGTAGCCGGCGATCCGCACGGTTGAGTTCGCTGTGACGGCGGGCAGTACCAGCGTCTGGAGCACCCGCTCGTTTTCGGGCGTGAGGGCATCGCTGTCGAAGTCGAACAGCACCAGGCTGAAGCGCGTCACCGTGCGATCGGGCAGTTGCTCGCTCCGCTTGCGCAGGATGGAGACGTATTCGACCGGCAGTGAGCCCACAGTCTGCGCCGAGCGTCCGTTGGCATCGGTCACGCGCAGGAGGTACTCGATGGGGAACTCCCCTGCCCGGAGCGCCTCCGGGCGGACACGCCAGAGCTGCACCGAAGGAGCTCCGCTACCGCGCAAGATCTCCAGGGTATCGCCTGCTTGGGTCAGCAGTAGCTCCCACGAGGTCACAGGGGACTGTGCGGTGAGGTCGGCTTTCCACGCGATGACCTCGGGGGTGACCAGCCGCTGGCGCTGTGCCTCCAGTGGCAGCGGCGCCAGGATCTCCGGCATCGTGGCGCTGAGCTCCACGCGACGGTTCTCCGCATCGCCATCGCGGCGGTCCTCCGGAACGGGGGAGGTACTGGTGGAGGGCTTCTCCGGCATGCGGCGTGCATTGACGCTGATGCGCTCCGGCGAGATCCCCCAGGCATTCACCAGGTATTCTCGGACGGCTTCGGCGCGGCGGCGCGGGAGCTCGGGATCGCGCGCCTCCTGCTTGCCATCGGTTGTGCCAGTCAGCGTAAGGCGTGCCATGGGGTACTTTTGCAAGCGCTCGCCGACGATATCCAGCACCGCGCGGTTGACCTCCAGCGCGTTCATCGGGAGCTTATCGGCAGCAAAGGTGCCCTTCGCTTGCAGAGAGTACTCCTCAGACATGTCCCTGCTCTGCTCGCGGAAGAACACGTAGGGCAGGAGCGGGAAGTACTCGGTGAGCTTGACCTCCTCGACCCGCAGCCGCGAGATCGCAGAGAAGTTGCCCGCTTCATCAAGCCTGCCTGGGGTTACCGAGACCACCGGCGCTGCCGGAGTTGGCTTGGGAGCTTCTGGTGCGCGCGCAAGCAGGAACTGGAGCCCGACCGAAAGGCGCGGCTGCGTGACCTTCCAGGGTTTCCATTCGCCCGAGACGTCGGAGAGCGGCACCCGCAGGCTCAGCTCCGGTGTCAGCACGACCGAGCTGCTCAAGGGGAGTGCGTACCCAACTCCAGGGCTGAGTGCAAGGCGTGTGGTAGACTGCGGGATATCGCGGGCGGCTTGCCCGGTGCGTTCGTACGACGCAGTTGCAGGAATACCCACCTCCAGCCCTATGGGGAAGTACAGGCGCCCCGTCCACAGGAGCGCGTGAGGGAATAGCTCCACCGTTGCCAGGCGCGCCTGCAGCAGGGAATCGGCGGTGCTGCCCTTCAGTTCCGCATCCAGGCGCGTGTAGCCGGCGCGCACGCCCAGCCCAATCCAGGAGGCAACGGGGAAGCTCACGCCGGCACCGATATTCCATCCCAGCCCCGTGGCGGTGCGGTCGTACTTGATGCCGTTCACGGAGAAATCGGGCGCGTGGAGGTTCGCTCCAAGTCCTCCCCACAGCCCAATGCTGGGATGCTCCCGCTGTGCCAAGAGCGGAAGAGCAGCGACTACTGCAACCGCGAGAATCCGACGCATCTGAACACCGTTGGCAGAGTTCACAGCACTGCAAATTTACGGAAGTCCGCCGGAGGGCACTCTGTATGCCGCAAATTGGCGAATTTGCACTTGTACAAGCAGACAGTGCGGGATGGAACGGTTCGGCGTTGCGCTGGTGGGGACCGGGCATGTGGCGCAGACAGTCCATCTGCCGCTGCTCAAGCGGCTGCCGCAGGTGGAGGTCGTGGCGCTCTACGACCGCAATCTGTCCAAGGCGCGGATGGTTGCGGAGCGCTTCTCGGTGCCGTACGTCGCCGAACGGCTGGAGGAGCTCTGGAGTCTGGAGGGGGTTCAGATCGTGGACGTCTGCACCACGACCGATTCGCATCCGGAGATTGCCATCGCAGCTTTGGAGCACGGCAAGCACGTCTTCGTAGAGAAGCCATTGGCGCGGAGTGTAGCGGAAGCCGAGGAGGTTGCCCGCGCCGTTGCCCGAACGGGCAAGCATCTGATGGTTGGGATGAATCACCGCTTCCGCCCCGATGCCACGCTGCTGAAGTCCTACGTTGTGCGGGGCGAGCTGGGCACCATCTACTACATCAAAGCCGGATGGCTGCAGCCACGCCAGCGCGAGCAACGCTGGCTGACGCGCGCCGATATCTCCGGCGGGGGAGTGCTCATGGACCTGGGGATCCTCCTGCTGGACCTGACCTTGTGGATGTACGATTTCGCCGCCGTGCGCTCGGTGCATGCGGCGATGTTCCGCCATCAGACCCGGGTGGTCGAGGACCTGGTCATCGCCACGCTCTACTTCAGCTCCGGGAGCGTCGCAACGCTGGAGTGCTCCTGGTCGCTCATGCGCCCGGAGGACTTGTACTACTGCAACATCTTCGGCACGAAGGGGAGCGGGTATCTCAACCCCTTCCGCGTGGTCAAGCACAGCGACGGGGAGTTTGTGAGCATCACTGCCGAGCGGCGAACATCCCCGCTGCAGCAGTACACGCGCTCCTACGAGCTGGAGTGGCAGTACTTCCTCAACACCGTCCGCGGCGTGGTGCCTCCGGTCTCAACCGCCGAGGAAGCCGTCCACCGGATGCGCATTGTGGAGGCACTCTACCGTTCGGCACAGGAGCGGCAGGAGGTGGTGCTGGAAGCCTCTGGTTGAACCCCCATAGGTGCTGCGATGGCGCGTTTGCTGGGATGCTGGATGGCGCTGGTCTTGGCGGCGTCCACGTATGCGGTGGCACAGGAGCAGTTGCCGCGCGATCCCGCTGTTCGGGCGGGAAAGCTTCCCAATGGGCTCTCCTACTTCGTGCGCTCGAACTCCTACCCCCCGGGGCGGATAGCGCTCATGATGGCGGTGCGCGCGGGCTCGCTGCACGAGGAGGATGACCAGCTCGGATTGGCACACCTGCTGGAGCACATGCTCTTTGCCACGCTGCCGAGCTTCCCGAACCGCACCCTGACGAAGTGGTTGGCGCGGTACGGGGTGGATTTGGGACCACACGCCAATGCCTTCACGGGCTACCACGAGACCGTCTACTTTGTGGCATCGGCGCCGCTGGAGCCCCCCGCGTTCCGCGATTCGCTGCTACAGGTGTTTGCCGAGATGGCGTTCGCCGCAACGCTGGATTCGGCAGAGATCGAGACCGAGCGCAGGATCGTGCTGGAGGAGTGGCGGCTGGGCTTGGACGCCGAGGAGCGGATCTGGAGACGCTTCCACAACGCAGCGCTCTACGGCAACTCCCGCTATGCCGAGCGCGACCCGATCGGCACGGAGCAGAGCCTGCGCACCTTCCGTCCAGAAGCAGTCCGACGCTTCTACCGCCGCTGGTATCGCCCGGAGCTGCTCACGGTCATGCTCGTCGGCGATATTGCCGTGGACACACTGGAGGCGCTGGTACGGCGCCATTTCGGGCGCATCCGGGCACCGGAGGAGCCGGTGCCCTCGTTCTCCGATCCCGAAATCCCCAGCTCGCCCGGCATCCGCATCTCGGTGGGCACAGACCCAGAGCTGCGCTTTGCCCAGGTGCAGTTCAACGCCTACCTGCCGCCGCTGCGCCCGCAGACGCGCTCGGAGTACCGGCGCTTCCTGCTCCGTCGGCTGGCGCTGGGGATCCTCCTGGAACGGCTCGATGCATACACCTACACGCCCGATGCACCGGCACAGGTTGTCTTTGCCGACATTCGCCCCTTCTCTCAGCGCTACGATTGGATGAGCTTCAGCATGTTTGCCGTGCGCGATGAGAGCATTGCAACGGCAGCCGAGCTGCTCGCCTACGAGCTTGCCCGTGCTTGGCAGGGCGGAGGGGTGAGCCAATCGGAACTGGAGCGGCACAAAGCCAAGCTCCAACGGCGCCTGCAGGAGGCGGTCGCCGAACAGGAGCGGACGGAATCGGTACAGCACCTCTTCCGCTTGCGCGACCATGCCCATTTCGGGATGCCCCTGCTCAGTGCGGCGCAGGAGCTGGAGCTTGCACAGAGCCTGCTGCCGACGATCCGGCGCGAAGAGGTCGAGCAGGTCTTTGCCGAGCTCTTCCCGCGCGAGGGCTGGGTGGTGCTGGTCTCGGCGCGGGAGCAGCCCGGTCGTGTCGCCCCCGATAGCGCCAGCCTGTGGCAGGCGATCCAGCGCGGACTGGAGCGCGGGCTACGTGCCCAACCACAAGCCGAGGAGCAGCTCCCCGCGCTGCTTGCGCAGCCTCCGCGCAAGGGGCGAATTCTCCGCCAGCGCCGCTTGCCCGCTGGAGATGCCCTGGAGTGGACCCTCTCCAACGGGGCACGGGTAGTGGTCAAGCCCACACAGCTCAAGCAGGACCAAGTCATCGTGTGGGCGCTCAGCCCCGGCGGGCATTCGCTGGCGCCGGATTCGCTGTACTGGTCCGCTGCTGAAGCCATGCTGCTGGTCGAGCAGTGCGGCGCTGGGGAATTCGATCCCTTCACGCTGCGCAAACGGCTTGCTGGGCAGAAGCTGGAGATCCGGCTCGGCATCGGTGAGACGGACGAGAGGATCTGGCTGGAAGCCGGTGCCCAGGAGCTCGAACTTGCGCTCCAGTTGCTGCACCTGTACATGACGCGTCCGCGGATGGACAGCGCCTGTGTCGAGGCATACCGAGCCGCACGGCGCTCCCTGCTGCAGGGCAGGACGGAATCGCCCCAAGCGGTCTTCTTCGATACCCTGCAGGCGCTCTACTGGCAAGGGCATCCGCGCAAGCGCGCCATTCAATTGCAGGACCTGCAGCGGGTCAACCCCGCGGCGGCGTATGAGTTCTATCGCCAGCGCGTGAGCAATGCTGCCGACTGGGTCTTCATCGTGGTCGGGGCGGTCAAGCCGGAGCAGTTGCGCCCGTTGGTGGAGCGTTACCTTGCGGGGCTTCCCGGCGACCTGCGCCGGCGTGAGCGCCCCCGGGACGTTGGAGCGCGCCCAGCCCCGGTGGGCACAGTGGTGCAGTTCGAGCGCGGAGACGAGCCCAAAACCTGGGTGGGCATCGTCTACGGCGGAGAGTTCCGCTGGAGCGTGCACAACCAGTTCCGGCTGGAGGCACTCGAGCGGCTGCTCAATCTGCGCCTGTTTGAGCGGCTGCGCGAAGAGCTCGGAGGTGTCTACGCCGTCTTCGTTTGGACATGGGCGGAGAAGGAGCCGCTGCCGCACTACCGCCTCCAGATCGCCTTCTCCTGCGACCCCGACCGGGCGGATACACTCGTGCAGGAGCTGTACCGTGAGCTCGAGCGCCTGCGCACGCAGGGTCCCACACTCGACGAGGTCGAACGTATCCGGCGCGTCCTGCTGCACGATTACCAACTGGACCAGCAGCGCAATGAATTCTGGGCAACGCTCCTGCAGCGCCACTACCGCGATGGGGATGCGCTGGAGGCGCTGCTGAGCTACCCGCAGTGGCTGGAGCAGCGGCTCACTCCGGCGCTCCTGCGGCAGACAGTGGCGGAGCTGTGCGCGGCGCCTCGCCTGGAGGTCCGAATGCTGCCGCCGAAGACTGCCCAAGGGCAGTAGCCGTTCACGGACTGCGCAATGTGAAGAGCAGCACCAGGAGCAGCCCTCCAGCAATGGTGGCGATGGCGGGTTCCAGCAGTTCGCGCCAGAGGGAGCGCTCCTCAGCTACCGGCGCAGTGGCAAAGGGGTATTCGGGCTGCTCCACTGCGGGCAGAGTTCGGCGCGGAAGCGTGTCCACAAGTGCCATCCGGTACAGAGGCAGCGGGTGCATCGCTGCCGGTGAGGAACGCAGCAGCGCAGATACCGAAAGCTGTGCACTGCGGCGCAGCAGCCCATCGGGCAAGGGGTCGTAGCGGATACCCACCTCCACGATCGCCAGCTCCAGGCTCGCCTGGGCAGAATCTGCCGGAACAATCGCCACACCAAACCGTTCGGCTTGCCGCGCCAGTGCATGTTCCAGCAACCACGCCGCTGGATGGGGAACAACCCGGAGCTGGAGGGACTGCGACTGGGGCAGCGCACGCAGGAGCTCCGCTGCAAGGCTATCGGCGAGCCGGTACAACTGCGCAACGTTCGTGGGAGGCTGTGCCAGCAGCGGGAATGGAAGCAGCCAGGCGATCCACTTCATCACTGCAGCCGCCGTTGCAGTCGCGCCAGCGCCTGCAGAAGCTCCCTCCCCTCTGCGTAGGCTGCCGGACGGAGCAGGAGCACGCGGCGCCGCCCGCGCAGGTAGATGCGCACCAGACGCCCCCAGCCGTAGCGGCGGGGGAGCACGATGCGCCGGATATCCCGTGCCGAGATGACACGCTCACGGAAGCGGTTCCCTATGCGCAAGTAGTCTGCCCCGAGCGCCACCCTCGGCTGCACGTACCAGGTCCACACCAGCGCGCAGAGTGCCCACAGGGCAAACACCAGCAGCAGCAGCGCCAGCGGGTCGCTCAGCGGGACGGTGACCTCATTGCGCAAGCCGCTGCGCACAAATCCGTATGCCAGCAGCGCCAGTGCGTAGAGCGCCAGTGCTCGCCAGTAGATATCCAGCCGCGGGGTGAACACGCGCTCCTGTTGCTCTGCTGGGCTCATTGCCGGAGACACCGTCGGGCTTGGTTGCCGGGTTTGTACAGCGATGTCCTGCACACGGCGCAAAATTAGCTGCCGCAATGGAAAGCCGCACAGCGGCGCTCATGCACGGGCGCCAGAGAGCGAGTCCGTCCCCAACTGCCACAGCAATTGGGCGATGCGCGCAGCGGCATCGGGACGGCTGAGTCGGCGTGCCGCCTCGGCAAGGCGATGGCGGCGTTCGGGTTCGGCAAGCAGCGCTTCCACCTGTGCGGGAACTTCGGCTTCGGCGTGCTCATCGGCGATGCAGATGGCAGCGCCGTGGGACTCCATCCAGCGCGCGTTGTGCCATTGATGCTGCTCGGCTGCAGCGGGGTAGGGAACCAGGATCGCCGCACGTCCGACCGCACACAGTTCGGCAATGGTCATCGCTCCGGCACGGGCAACGACGCAGTCGGCAGCAGCGTAGAATGCCGCAAGCTCTGCCGCGAAGAAGGGGCGTGCAAGCACCGTGCGGGGAAGCCCCGGCGGAGGCGTAAAACCGGCTCCATGCTGCCAGAGCAGTTGCATCCTCCCGGCTTCGGCATGCGGGAGAAGCCGCTGCGCAACCCGATTGAGCCGAGCCGAGCCCAGGCTGCCGCCCAGGATTGCCACCGTCGGCAGCTCTGGAGAAAGCCCCAGGAGCCGCCGTGCCTCTGATGGAGTGCTCACCTGGCGCAGAGCGCGCCGAACCGGGGCTCCCCAGCACTGGACTCGATCCCGCGCCCTTCGAGGAAGGTGCAGCGCGGTCGGCTCCATTGCGGTGATGATTGCCGTAGCCCAGCGCGCAAGGAGGCGAACGGCGCGTCCAGGGTGCACATTGAGCTCAAGCAGCACCAGGGGGATGCCATACCAGCGCGCAACGATCCCCACGGGAAGGCTGCTGTATGCTCCCGTTGCTAACACAACATGCGGACGGAACTCCTGCACACGCTGCCGCACCAGCCACAGGCTTTGTGCCAGGGCTATTGGAAGGCGCAGCACCTGCGGAGAGCGCCATCCCGGAAAGCCCCGCATCGGGATAGCTTGGAGCGAGTACCCCAGCGCGGGCACCACCCGCCCCTCGATGCGGTCGGCGCGCCCGACGAACCAGGCTTCCACCTGCCCCAGCTCCTGGAGCTCCTCCAGCACTGCCAGGGCGGGGAAGAGATGTCCACCCGTCCCACCAGCGGCGATGAGGATCCGCACAGCTCCTCCTGCAGCACGGTTGGATGCAAACTTAGGCAGCATCGGGCGGTTGCGTATTTTCGCGCCGTCGGCACGGAGCTGCGGATGCGGTGGTCGATTGCAGCATGCGTGGTGCTCATCGGCAGCGTTGCCGTACCGGTAGCAGCCCAGGAGGTGGATGGCATAGTACGGCAGGCACTGCTGCGCTTAGCCCAAGGCAAGCGCGACAGCCTTGCCGCAGCCCTTCCGGAGCTGCTCCGGCGCTACCCCAACGAGCCGGGAGTCCTCCTGCTGCAAGCTCGGCTGCTCTCGGATGCCCAGCAAGCGCTTCCGCTCTACGAGCGGATTCTGCGGGAGCACCCGAAGAGTATCTGGGCTGACGATGCCCTCTGCAGCATCGTCCAGCTCAGCGCTCTGCAGCGCGATACCGCTCGCGCCTGGCAGGGCTTGCGTACCTTCCTGCAGCGGTATCCAAGCTCGGACCTGCTGTTCTACGCCTGGGAGACGGTACGCGCAACCATTGGGTTGCCTCCGGAGCTCGCCCCAACGCCGGCAAAGCAGCCGCCTTCGGCGGTGCAATCGGCACACGGGTACGCTGTGCAGATCGCCAGCTTCCGCGCGCGCCAGGCTGCCGAACAGGAGCTGGAACGGCTGCGCCGGCGGCGGTTCCGTGCCTCCGTGGTGGTCAAGCAGCTCGGTGGAGAGACCTACTACGCCGTCGTCGTGGGCAACTACCCAACGCGCGAAGCCGCTCAGCAGGCGCTTCCGCGCGTTGCCCAATACTGCCGCTGCCAGCCGGTGGTGATCGAGCTGCCGTAGCCACTGCGCCTGTGGGCGGTGGGCTAATTTTGCACCGCAGCCGTGCACAACCGAACGCGAAGCCATGGCAGCGCAGATTGAGACCTTCCCCAACCCCAAGCCGGGACGCCGGTACTGGATTACGCACATCAACCCGGAGTTCACCTCCGTCTGCCCGCGCACGGGGCTGCCCGATTTTGGGACGGTGACGATCCGGTACGTCCCCGACCAGCTCTGCCTGGAGCTCAAGTCGCTCAAGTACTACTTCCTGCAGTACCGCAACATGGGCATCTTCTACGAGGACGTCACCAACCGCATTCTGGACGACCTGGTGGCAGCCTGCGACCCGCTGGAGATGGAGGTGACCACCGAGTGGAACACCCGCGGTGGGATGCGCTCGATTATCACCGCACGCTACGAGCGGACCCAGCCATGAGGACCCGCATTGCCAAGGAGTTCCGCTGGGAGATGGCGCATCGGTTGCCCTACCACAGTGGAGGCTGCCAGAACCTCCATGGGCACTCCTACTCGGCATGGGTGGAGCTGGAGGGCGAACCCGATCCGCAGGGCATGGTGCTGGACTACCTGGAGCTGGCTCGGCTGATGCAGCCGATTGTGCAAGAGCTCGACCATGCCTTCCTGTGCGATGAGTCCGATGCGCTCATGTGTGAGTTCTTCCGGCAGCACCCACACTTCAAGGTCGTCTACGTGCCCTTTGCCACAACGGCGGAGAACATTGCCGCCTACATTGCCCGGCGGCTTGCCCGAGAGCTTTCCCGCTACAGCAATCTCTGCCGCCTTCGGGTCCGCGTGCAGGAGACCGAGCGCACCTTTGCGGAGGTCCAACTGGAGCTTCCGCTGGGCGACAGTCCAACGACGCCGTAGGAGAGGAGCATGAGTGTACGGGTGCGATTTGCGCCTTCGCCGACGGGGTTTCTGCACATTGGCGGATTGCGCACGGCGCTGTATAACTACCTCTTTGCTCGCCACCACGGCGGGCAGTTCATCCTGCGCATTGAGGATACCGACCAGGAGCGCACCGTCCCCGGTGCTGTGGAGAACATCATCGAGATGCTGTCCTGGGCAGGGTTGGAGTTCGATGAGGGACCGCACGTCGGGGGACCGTACGGTCCCTACGTGCAATCCCAGCGGCTGGAGCTCTACCGGCAGCAGGCGCAGGTGCTCCTGGAACGCGGCGCCGCATACTATGCCTTCGATACGCCGGAGGAGCTGGAGCGCATGCGTGCACGCCAGCGTGCTGCCGGTGTTGCACCCAAGTACGACCGCTTCAGCATGCGCAATAGCTTCACACTGCCCGAGGATGAGGTTCGGCGCTTGCTCGCCGAGGGTGCCCCTGCGGTGGTGCGCCTGGCAGTCCCGCTGGACCGCACGGTGAGCTTCACCGACATCATCCGCGGAGCCATCACCGTGAGCGCGCGCGACCTGGACGACCAGGTGCTGCTCAAGTCCGACGGGTTCCCCACCTACCACCTTGCCAACGTCGTGGACGACCACTTCATGCGCATTACGCACGTGATTCGGGGCGAGGAGTGGATCCCCTCCACTCCGAAGCACGTGCTGCTCTACGAAGCGTTTGGCTGGGAGATGCCGCAGTTTGCGCACCTGCCGCTGCTGCTCAATCCCGATCGCTCCAAGCTGAGCAAGCGGCACGGCGATGTTGCCGTTGAGGATTTCCGGCGCCAGGGCTACTTTCCGGAGGCGTTGGTCAACTTCGTGGCGTTGCTGGGGTGGAATCCAACAGCGGATCGCGAGATCTTCTCGCTGCCGGAGCTGATTGCCAGCTTTGAGCTGGAGCGGGTCAATCGCGCTGCCGCCATTGTGGACCGCGCCAAGCTGGATTGGATGAATGCCCAATACCTGCGGATGCTGCCTTTGGAGCGGCTTGCGCGCGAGCTGCAGCCATGGCTGCGCGAGGCGGGCTATCCGGAGTACCCCCTGGAGTATCTCCAGCGCGTCATCGCGCTGCTGCGCGAGCGGGTGACGCGGCTGCCTGAGATCCTCACCTTCGGCGATTACATGTTTGCTCCGCCTCGGCACTACGACTGGGAGTACCTGCGCAAGTACTGGCGCCCGGAGCTGCCGGAGTGGCTGCGGCAACTGCTCGGAGAGCTGGAGAGCGTGGAGCCCTTTACGGCTGAGATCATCGGGCAACGGGTGCGTAGCTTCATCGAGGCGCGCGGTGCCACGTTGCGGGCAATCGTGCACCCATTGCGGCTGATTCTGACGGGCAAATCCGTCGGTGCCGGGATGTTCGAAACCATGGAGGTGCTGGGCAAGTCCGAATGCCTTCGCCGATTGCACAGCTTTCTCGAAGAGCAATTGCCCGTGCTGCAAGCGCAATTGGAGTAGCCCTGCTGCTTGCCTGCCGCAGTGTGCCTCCGTGTGTGACCCCAACGCTGGAGGCACTGACCATCCGCTGGGGCGAGCAGGATAGCCTCGGGCTGGATGTGCGCGGCTACGAGCTCCGGACAACGGGCGAGCTCTTTGCATACCGCGCCAGCGGAGATTCCCTGCGGGAGCGGGTGCGCATCGGGCGGCTGGACGCACAGCTCTACTGCACGTTGCTGCAGCAGACACTACAGGCGTTTCGTCAGGTGCCCGCCTTCTACGTCCCGGCTGCCCAGCAACGCTTTGTGGAGTACGTGCTGCCGCCGGTCACGCGCAAGCGCGCTGTGTGGAACCCACGCTACCGTACGCACGGCAATGAACCGCTCTGGGAGCTCTACGAGCAACTGGAGCGCGCCCGCACTGCTCAGCGCTGAGGGGAGCGCACTGTAAATTTGCCCCGTCGAGTTGAACATGCGCACCACCCGCCATGCGCCCGAGAGTCTTGATCGTGGACGACGACACAAGCTTCCGCGCCCGCTGCCGTGAATGGCTGGGTAGCACGTGCGAGGTGATGGAGTCCACCACTCCGCAGGGAGCGTTGCAATTGCTGCAGAAGCGCCCCTTTGACGTCGTGCTGCTGGATGTGCGCTTCGACAACATTGCCAACGGCGAGGAAGCCGGACTGGAGTTTCTGCCCGAACTCCAGAAGCTGCCGGAGGTGCCGCAGGTATTCCTGCTGACCGGGCACGACGTTGCAGCGGATACGCTGCGCTGGGGGAGTCAAGCAGCGCGCTACGGCGTGGAGGTGCTGCACAAGAGCCATTTGACACCCCAGGAGCTGCAGGTGCGGCTCCGCACGGTGCTGGAGCGCCGCCGCGCCTTTCCAGAGTGGCAGGAGTTCCTGCAGCGCTTCGGCATTCTCAGTTGCTCTGGGCGGATGGAGGAGGTTGCTCGGCGCATTCGAGCGTACAGCATGGTCGAGGAGCCAGTGCTGATTCTGGGCGAGACCGGCACGGGCAAGAGCTTGGTTGCCCGTGCCCTGCACGATGCCAGCCCCAGAGCCAAAGGACCCTTCCAGGACTGGCACGTTTCGGCAGTGCCCTTGGAGCTGCTCTCCAGGGAGCTCTTCGGAGCGGAAGCGGGCGCGTATACCGGAGCAGCGCGCCGCACCGATGGAGCCTTCCACGCTGCCAACGGCGGGACGCTCTTTCTGGACGAGATCGGAGAGCTCACCGCGGAGGCGCAGGTTGTGCTCCTGAAAGCCATCGAGGAGAAGCAGATCCGGCGCCTGGGCAGTACGACCGCAGAGCGGGTGGATGTCCGCATCATTGCGGCGACCAATCGCCCCTGGGAGGAGCTCCGAGGGCGCTTCCGCGAGGATTTCTTCTACCGGATTACGGCGTTCACGATCGAGCTCCCCGCGCTGCGGGAGCGCCCGGAGGATATTGCCCTGCTGGCACGGCATCTCCTCCAGCAGCACGGATGCGAGCTTGTCCCCGCCGCCGAGGAGGTGCTGTTGGAGTACCACTGGCCGGGAAACGTGCGCGAGCTCCAGCACATCCTCAAACGGGTGCAGGTGGAGGCAACGCTGGAGGGCACCAGGACCATCACCTCGCGCCTGGTGCGCAAGGTGCTGCAGGAGCACGCGCAGGTACCGAGCAGCGCTGTGGAGAGCCTGGGCGATGCCCGGTTGCGCACCGAGTGCCAGAAGATTTGGGAGGCGCTGCGCAAGCACGGCGGCAACGTCACCCGCGCAGCAAAGGAGCTGGGGATGCGCCGAGAGACGCTGTCTCGGAAGATTAGCGAGCGCAAAGAGCGCTGCCGGGAGCTCGGCTACGAGATCGACCCGGTCTTGTGCAAGGGCAAGAACTCGGGCAAAAGCAGCACAAACGGAGCGCAGCAGTGATGCAGATCCGGCTGTACAATTCGCTCACGCGCCAGGTTGAACTCTTCGAGCCACTGCAGCCAGGGCTGGTGCGCATGTACACGTGCGGTCCCACCGTCTACGCCTACGCCCACATCGGGAACATGCGTGCCTTCCTGTGTGCGGACCTCCTGCAGCGGGTGCTGCGCGTCCTGGGCGGCTATGAGGTGCGCTGGGTTATGAACATCACCGACATCGACGACAAGACCATTCGCGGCAGCGCGCCGGGGAGCCCGGAGTGGCTACCGGAGATGGGCGAGCAGACCGAGGACCCGCGCGAGAACCTGCGCCGCTATACGCGCTTCTACGAGGCAGCGTTCCTGGAGGACATCGCCCGGCTGCACATCCGGCGCGAGCATCTGGCAGCGCTGCCTCGGGCAACGGACTACATCCCGCAGATGCAGGACCTGGTGCGCCGCATTGTCGAACGCGGCTTCGGTTACATCGCTGCCGGAAGCGTGTACTTCGATCTCTCCGCCTGGCGTCAGGTTGCCCCCTACGGGCGCCTCTTTCCGATTGACCCGGCACAGATCCGCCCCGGTGCCCGCATTGATGCCGACCAATACGAACGCGAGGAGGTCAGCGACTTCGTGCTCTGGAAGGGACGCAAGCCCGGTGAACCCTTCTGGGAGTTCGAGCTGCACGGGCACGCGCTCCCGGGGCGCCCTGGCTGGCACCTGGAGTGCTCGGCAATGGAGTATGCGCTCTTGGGGCTGCCCTTCGATATCCACACCGGCGGGATTGACCTGAAGTTCCCGCATCACGAGGACGAAATCGCACAGAGCTGGGCTGGCTACGGCGTTGACCCGACGCGCTACTGGGTGCACAACGAGTTCCTCGAGGTCGAAGGGCAGAAGATGAGCAAGTCGCTGGGGAACTTCTTCACCCTGCGCGATCTGCTGCAGCGCGGGCTGGACCCGCTGGACATCCGCTTTGCCATGCTGCAGGCGCACTACCGTTCGCCGTACAACTTCACCTTCGCCGGAATTGAAGCGGCTCGGCGGACACGGCAGCGAGTCCAGGAGTACATCTACGCGCTCCACGAGGAAGCTCCAGCAGAGGGGATGGAGCCCGATGTGCGCGCGCTGCGGGAGCGCGTCTTCGGGCATCTTGCCGATGACCTGCACACGCCGAAGGCGTTTGCTGAGCTGTTCGAGTTCATCGGTGCCACACCGCCGACGGCGCTCTCGGCACGGGCGCGTGCCGAGCTCATCGGCTTCTTTGCCGAGCTGAACCAGATTGTGGACGTGTGGGAGATTCGGACCCGCCCGGCGGAGGAGATCCCCGAGGAGATTCGGCACCTGGCTGAGCAGCGGTGGCGGTTGCGGCAGCAGCGCCGGTTCGCCGAAGCCGATGCCCTGCGCGAGCAGATTCTGCAAGCGGGCTACCTCATCAAAGACCTGCGCGATGGCTACATCATCGAGCGCCGGTAGGCGATGGATGCCTTGCCTGCATGTGGGGTGATCGGTCCAGGACGGCTGGGTCGAACTCTGGCGCTGGCATTGCACGAGAGGGGATGTTTGCGCTGGCTCAAAGGGCGTTCCCCAGAGAGCGCCGAATGGGCACGGCGCCACGGCATCCCGTACGTGCTCGAATGGCAGCAGCTCGAGCCTGTGGAGGTGGTGTGGTTGACGGTGCCGGACCGAGCGCTTGCCGAACTCGCCGGTGAATGCGCCCGGGCTGGTATGCCATGGATTGCGCGCTCGGTCGTGGTCCACTGCGCCGGCGCGCTCGGAGTGGAGCCGCTGAACGCCTGTGCAGAGGTCGGCGCGGAAACAGCGGTTGCCCATCCCTTTCAGACCTTTCCGCTGCCGGCGCAGCCTCAGCGGCTGCACTGCTGCCCATGGAGTATCGAAGCGCGTACACCGAACGCTGCACGAGTGCTGGCAGAGCTTGTGCGGGCGCTCGAGGGCATTCCCGTGTTTGTGCAGCGTTCCCCACAGCAGCGGGCGCTCTACCATGCCGCTGCCGTTGCAGCATCGAACCTGCTCGTAGCGGTGCTCAAACTGGCAGAGGAGCTGGCACGAGGTTCGGGGATTCCGCCGACGCTGTTCCTGGAGCCGATTGTGCGGGCGAGTGTGGAGAACTACTTCGCCGCGGTGGGGGCGATCCCACTGACCGGTCCGGTGGTCCGTGCCGATTGGGAGACGCTGCGCCGCCATTGGGAGGCACTTCCCGAGCCGCTGCGCGCGCCCTACCGCCACGCACTCCTGCTGCTGGCGGAGGTTGCCCGCTCCGAGGGGCTGCTCTCCGAAGCACAGCAGCGCGAGCTGCATAGCCTGCTCGGGGTGGTCTGACGGCGTGGAGGCACGAGAGCTCGGTTGCGCGGTTCCGCCTGCGGGGATATGCAGCCTCCGGCGGGAAGGCAGCGGTAGGACTATCCCTCCAGGAGCTGGAGCACCGCTGTGGCGGCTTCCTCGAGCGTGCTGCCGAAGCTGAGCAGCCCCTCCGGATGCCCACCGAGCAGCAGCACACGCTGCCCGCGGCGGAGGCAATCGGGATAGAGTTCGGCAACTGCCCGCGCCAGGGCAACGGTGCCGTATTCGGCTTCCACCGGCGTTGTGGGGAGCTTCTGCAGGAGCGTTTCCCAGAGCTTGCGGTGGTGTACGTGCACGACGGCGCCGACCTCCGCGGCGCAGGCGTAGAGTGCCGCGTGGGTGAGGGTTTCGGAGGAGGCGCGCACGGGACCTCGGCACACGACTCGGTTGGCGGCAATGTCAGCGGAGAGCACCTCGGTGCATCCGGCAGGGGTCAGCTCTGGAATTGCTCCCGTGCCCGTTCCCGTGATGAAGAAGCCGTCCGGACTACGGACGCTGACGTTGCCGTAGCCGATCCCCTCCGGGGTTGCCCCGATGAGCCCAGCCCGGTACAGCACATTCCGCCAGTGGCACAACTCCCAGACCAGCGGATGCTCCGGAGGTGGAGCCGGTTGCCAGCAGCACTCAAACTTGAGGATGCCCTCGCGGGACGCGTTCGAATTCGGCATTGCGCAGCAGCTCCAGTGCGGTCGGGGCAACGATCCCGTGCTCGGTTATAATGCCGGTGATGAGCTCCGCCGGGGTGACGTCGAAGGCAGGATTCCACGCCGCGACGCCTTCGGGCGTAATGCGCACGGAGGCAAGCGTGCCATCGGGCAATTTGCCAAGCTGGAAGTGCACCTCCTCGGCGGGGCGCTCCTCGATGGGGATGTCGCGCACACCGTCTTCGGCGCTCCAGTCCACCGAAGACAGCGGGGCGGCAACGTAGAAGGGCACGCCGTGATGGTGGCACAGGAGCGCTTTGGGATAGGTGCCAATCTTGTTGGCGACGTCGCCGCGCCGAGTGATGCGGTCAGCGCCCACGATGGCGATATCCACGGGCTGATGCCGCAGGAGATGTCCGCAGGCGCTATCCACCAGCACGGTGCAGGGGATGCCCTGCTGCTGCAGCTCCCACGCGGTGAGGGCGGCGCCTTGGTTGCGCGGGCGGGTCTCGCTGACCCAGACGTGCACCGCAAGCCCGCGCTCCGCAGCAACGTAGATGGGAGCCAGTGCCGTGCCGTAATCCACGCAGCCTAACCAGCCGGCATTGCAGTGGGTGAGGATGTGCAGCGGTCGGGTGCCGATCGAACGGGCAAGCTCCTCCAGGAGTGCTGCGCCGTGCTCCCCGATACGGCGGCAGCGTTCCACCTCGCCTTCGACGAGCTCATCCACGGCATGGCGCAGCCGCTGGCGCAGCAGGTGCGGCTCTTGGATGCCGGCAAGAGCGCTTTGGATGCGCCCCACTGCCCACCGGATATTGACCGCTGTTGGTCGTGTAGTGCACAGCAGTGCCGCTGCTCTGGAGAGTGCCGGGATGAGTTCCTCATCGCGGGCGTGTTCGGCTGCCAGTTCCATGCCGTAGGCTGCGGCGGCTCCTAAGGCAATTGCTCCGCGGATGTGCATGTGGCGGATCGCCTCCGCCAGGGCGTCTACGGACTCAAAGCGCTCGATGACAAAGCGGTGGGGAAGCCAGCGCTGGTCAATGGCGGCGATAACCCCTGGGGCTTCGCGCCAAATCGTGCGGTATGGAACGCCGTTGACCTTCATAGGCGGCTGCGTGGGGTGGGGAGCATGTCCTGTTCTTGGCGGCGCTGGAGGAGCTCCAGTGTGAGCTGGAGTGCTGCTGCCATGCTGTGGGCATCGGCGATGCCTTGTCCGGCGATGTCGTACGCGACGCCATGCGCGGGTGAGGTGCGCACGATGGGCAATCCCAGCGTGACGTTGACTCCGGAGCGCTGTGCCAGCAGCTTGAAGGGGATGAGCCCCTGGTCGTGGTATAGAGCAACGACGGCGTCGTAGTCGCGGTAGCGGTGCCAGCCGAAGAAGGCGTCAGCGGGAAAGGGTCCCTCCACCTGGACACCCTCCTGCTGGAGCTGGTGCACGGCGGGCAGGAGGAGCTCCTGCTCCTCTTTGCCGAGCAGCCCGTTTTCACCGGCGTGCGGATTGAGCCCCAGAAGGGCGATTCGGGGGGATGGCAGAGCAAAATCCCACTGCAGCGCCGAATGCAGCCGTTTGAGGAAGGAGCGCAGGGTATCCGCGCGCACCGCTCCCGGCACACGCCGCAGCGGGATGTGCGTTGTCAGCAGCGCCACGCGGAGCTCCGGTGCGTGGAAGAGCATGATGGGCTCGTAGCCCGGATACTGGCGGGCGAAGAACTCCGTCTGCCCTGGGAACTTCCATCCCACGCTGTGCAGCGCGTGCTTGGAGATGGGGAGTGTGACCACAGCATGCACCAGGCGTTGGCGGGCAAGGTCGGCGGCAACCTGGAGTGCTTCGGCTGCCAGTTGTGCAGCGGTTCGGTCGGGATAGCCCCAGCGGATGGGCGCGTACGTAGAGCAGGGCAGCACCTCAATGCGCAACGAGCCCAAGCGGAGCTCGGAATCGCGCAGATACGGATGCACCGGCAACCGGCAGCGGCAGCCTTCGAAGTACTCCATCAGCGTGCGCGGATGGGCAATGAGGAGCCACTCGACGGGGTGAGGCGAGCGCGGCAGAGCATGCTCAAGCTGTAGCAGCGCCTTTGCCCACACTTCGATGCCGATGCCGTTGCAGTCGCCGATCGTGCACGCGATGCGCATGCGGTTCAGCACACCCAGTACCCTTCCGCCGCCGCTATGGACGGCAAGGGCGGGCTCGGCGTGTATTCGCCACAATGGCGCGCTTTGGGTGAGCGTCTCTGCCCTGCACGATGGGGTCCAGAAGGGCAATGTGGCGCTGGCTTGGAACGGGAGCGCTCACGTGCGCGAGTCTCCTCCCACCGTTGCCATCTCCGGTGGGGCTGATGCCGTCGGGGATGGATTCGCTGGTGCTGATTGTGCAGCCGCAGATGGGGTCGGGATTGGATAGCGTCAGCCCCGCCAAGCTGGAAGCGGCACTGGTGCTGGCGCTGGAGCTGAGCGGACGCTTTACCGCCGTTGCAGCGCTGAGCCGGGATTCCGTCGTGGAGGAGCTGCGCGCCCGAGGACAGGAGCCTACCGCTATCGCCGTTGCCCAGCGCCTGGGATGCGGGCGGATGCTCTTTGCCCGCGCGGACCGATTGCAGCACCTTGTGCGCGTGGAGGTGGTGTTCCGCTTCGGGGAGAACTTTGCCCAGGAGCAGCGTGGGCGCGGGTTTGCGCTCGTCCGGTATGCCCACCGCACCGGTGGCGCGCTGCTGTTGGACCCAGCGCTGCTGGAGGCAGCGCAGCGGGCAATCGCTGTAGCAGTGGGCGATAGCATGCTCTACGCTGCAAAGGAGGAGCCATTCTGCGTTGTGCCGGCTCCGTTGCTTGTGGTGGGCGGACTCGAATACCGCGACACCGGAGAGCTCCGGCGCTGGGACTGGTTTGCGCGCAAAGTGGTCACCTCCTACGACGCGGTGCTGCAGCTCATCGACACATTGCGGCGCCATCCCGGCTATGTCGTCTGCGACATTGACTCACGCGATACGCTCTTTGCGCGTGCGGGGCTGATGGAGCCGGAGAACTACCGTCCCCCCAGCCCCGTTGAGCTGCGCTTGCTGCGGGCAGCGGAGGTGGACTACTACGTCTGGGGCACCATCGAGCGCGTCCCCGAGGGCGCGCGCATTCGGCTGCAGTTGGCGCGCCTGCAGGGGGATGCCCGGAATGCCTGGCTGGAGCCAGTGCGCGAGGTCGAAGGCAGCGTTGCCGAGGACAGTGTGGTGCTGTTTCGGAAGCGGTTGCGCCAGCTTGGTGGGGAATTGCTATGGGCGGCACCGTAGAGGTGTTCATCGTGCGGGCATTCTCCGGGCAGATTGTGCGCATGTCCTTGCCGCAGGATGTGCCCGTGAGCGAGCTGCTCGATGAGATTGCGCAGCGCCTGGAGCTGCCCTATCCGGTGCAGCAGTTGGGGCTGTACAATCTGACGCGCGATTTCGAGTACGTTCGCACGGAGACGCTGCGGCAGCGTGGCGTTGGAACGGGTGATTTGTTGCTCATCGCTCCCGGTGGTAGCGGATGTCCGAGGTAGAGCAGTCCCTGGAGCAAGCCGCTCAGCTCTTGTGTGCGGCGCGGCGCGTTGTGGTCTTTACCGGAGCGGGGATCTCCGCCGAAAGCGGCATCCCCACCTTTCGCGACCCCGGGGGATTGTGGGAGCAGTTCCGTCCGGAGGAGCTGGCAACGCCGGAGGCGTTCGAGCGCAATCCCGACCGCGTATGGGCGTGGTATTGGCAGCGCCGTGCCGTGATGGCGGCGGCGGAACCCAATGCCGGGCATCGGGCGCTGGCGCAGATGGAGCCGCTGTTTGAGGAGTTCACGATCGTGACACAGAACATCGACCGGCTGCATCAGCGCGCCGGAAGTCGACGGGTGCTGGAGCTGCATGGGACCATCTTTGAGCAGCACTGCCATCGGTGCGGTCGGCTCTACGACGGGGAGGAGCTGCCCGCGGATCGGGCGCCGGTCTGCCCGGTCTGCGGCGGGCGCGTTCGCCCTTCGGTGGTGTGGTTTGGAGAGCTACTGCCCAGCAGTGTCTTCCAGGCGGCGCAGTCGGCAGCCGAGCGCTGCCACGTGCTGCTGAGCATCGGGACTTCGGGGGAGGTCTATCCGGCAGCTGGCATCGTCTGGCAGGCGAAGCTGCACGGGGCAGCGGTGGTTGAGATCAACCCGCGCTGGACAGAGCTCAGCGGCTTGGCGGACGTGCGGATTCCCGCTCCAGCGGCACAGGTGCTGCCGGAGCTGCTCGAACGGGTGCGGAGGTGCCGGCAGCGGCAATGATTGTCGGCATCGGCGTGGATATCGTAGAGGTTGCCCGCATTGCACGGGCGCTGGAGCACTACGGGGAGCGCTTTCTGGAACGGGTCTTCACCGAAGAGGAGCGGCGCTACTGCGAGCGCTTCGGCAGCGGACGTGCGCTGCACTACGCTGCGCGCTTTGCCGCCAAGGAAGCCTTTAGCAAAGCAATCGGGACGGGGATGCGCGGCGTCTGCCGTTGGCGCGATATCGGCGTTGTCAATGGAGTGCTGGGCAAGCCCGAGCTTGTGCTCTCCGGAGAGCTGGCGGAGCGCTATCGCCACCACCGCTTCCACCTAACGCTGGCGCATACGGCTGCTTACGCCGTCGCGGTCGTGGTGGCTGAGGTATAGGGCAGCGCATAGGCGGAGTGATTCGCACACAGGGATTGCCCGCCCCGAAGCGCGTTGGGGTGCCCTACTCCTGCCACACCCACTCGAAGAGCCACCACCCCAGGATGCTCACGATGCCGGCGTAGGCGGTCATGAGCGCAAACGAGGGGAAGAGCTCGCGTTCGGCAGCCCCTGCCAGCAGGAGCTGCGTGGCAGCAATCCCAGGCAGCAGCACCGGGATGAGCAAGGGGAACCCCAGAATTGGCAGGAGCAGCCCTCGGTGCTGGACGGCGGCAACGAGCGCTGAAAGCAGCGTCGCTACCGCACTCAGCCCCGCAGCCGCCAAGAGCAGCAGCACAACAGTGACACCCCGAGCGGGAAGCCCAATGCCGAATAGCCCCAAGACCAGTGTTGCCAGCGCATTGTTGAGAGCGCTCGTCAGAAATGCCGTCAGGAGCTTGCCCCAGTAGATTGCCGAAGGCGGCGCCAGTGTCCACAGCAGGAGCCGAGTCTGCCGCTCCTCCTCGCTGAGGAAGCTACGCCCCAGCACGGGGAAGATGGCGAACAGATAGACCAGCCACAGCAGTGCCGCGGTAATCTCCGCGCCGAGAGTTAGCCCACCCGTGCTGAGGGCAACAATACTGCCGGCGCTGCCGACCGAGAGCAGTACTACCGCGAGCCCAGTGCGCCGGCGGAGCTCGCTACGGAGCTCCTTCTCCAGCACAGCCAATGTCTGGCGCACAATGCACACAGCGCCCTCCTCAGCTCGAAGTGCTGCGGCAAAGGACGTACAAGCTACCGACTCCGTCGGAAGCGCGCGATAAAGAAGCCATCGGTCCCGTGCACCGAAGGGAGGAGCTGAAGCGGCTCCCCCGCCGGAGTGGACTGCGGGAGCACGATACCAAAGCGCGCCAGTACCTCGGTTGCCGGTTCTGGGGAGAATTCCGGACGCTCTCTGCAGAAGCGCGCAATGACCGCCTGGTTCTCGTGCGGCAGCAGGGAGCACGTCGCGTAGACGAGCACTCCACCGGGGCGGACCCGTTCGCTGTAGCGCAGCAGCAGGGAGAGCTGGCGTTGGCTGTGGCGCTGCAGCCCCTCCGGAGTCAGGCGCCATTTCAGCGTCGGGGTGCGCCGGAGCGTTCCCAATCCTGAACACGGGGCGTCAATGAGGACGGCATCGAAGCTGCGGGGAAGCGACTTCGGCAGAGTGCCGTCGGCACGAAGCAGGAGAGTGAGGATAGAGCGCAATCCCGCTCGGCGCTGTCGCTGCTGCAGGGCACGGAGCCGGAGCGGGGCGACGTCGCTTGCCACAATCTCTCCGCGGTCCTGCTGCAGCACCGCCAGGTGGAGCGCTTTTCCACCCGCACCGGCACAGGCATCCCAGATGCGCCAGTGCGGCTCCGGAGCCACCACGTAGCCGACCAGTTGGCTGGATTCCTCCTGCACCTCTACCGCACCATTCCGATAGGGCGCAAGCGTGCTCAGCGCAACCCGTTCCCACAGCCGTATCCCAACGGGCGAGAAGGGAGTCGGGGTCGCGGCAATCCCCTGCTGCCGGAGGAGCTCCACTAGCGCTGCCGGATGCGCCTTGAGCGTGTTCACGCGAAGGCACGGAAGCGCCGGACGCTGCAGAGCTTGGCATGTGCTCAGGAGTTGCGCCGCAGAGAGCCCGTTGAGCGGATGTTGTAGCCATTCCCGCACAAGCCACAGCGGAAGCGCGCAGGCGGCTGCAAATTGCTGCCAGTGGTGCTCCTCCCATCGCGACGGCGGCAGCTCCAGCACCTGCGACACAGCAGTCTTGAGCGAGCATAGCCCATGGCGAAGGGCTCGGTAGAAATGCTCTGCCTCCGCGCTGCTCCAGCCGTGCGCTTGGAGGAGGCGGCACCAGAATTCCGAGTCCGAACTGTCCGCTTCCGAAAGCGTTGCTGTGCGCAGGAGTGGGACGATGTGGGGATTCCCCACCGCCGAGCTGAGAATCCCAAAGGCGACCAGCAGCAGCCACTCGCGGGCGATCCCCGCCGGAACGGAGCAGGAGAGCCGCTGCAGGAGAAACTCGCTCAACTCCAGGCAGCGTAGCGCACCGAAGACCAGCTCGGCAATGGCGCGCCGCTCTTTGCTGCCCAGGTACTTGTGGTGTCGGAAGTACTCCTGTGCTACCGCATCCGGGGGCTGAGCAGAGCTGAGCTGCTGCCGCAGCAATTCTGCTGCATGCCGCAACAGTGCCGGTGCCTGCATCAGTGCTGCTCCAGGGCACTCAGAGAACGCCGGCGCCAGACCCGCAGGGCAAGCTCCTGCAGGAGCTGCCGCAGAAGTGCCCGTGTGAGCTCATCCTGCAGCGTTCCATCCGGACCGAACTTCTCCTTTGCACGGGCAACGAGCACTTCCGGACGGTTGAGCACATCGGCGTTGAAGTAGGACAGCACCTGGCGCAGATGCAGTTGTGCGCGCAGAGTGCCGAAGTTCCCCGTCGTTGCCCCGATGATGGCAACGGGCTTGCCCTCCAGGGGATTCTCCTCGGGCGGGACCGAGAGCCAGTCGAGCGCGTTCTTCAGCACGCCGGGGATGGAATGGTTGTACTCCGGCGTTGCGATGATGACCGCGTCGGCAGCGTACAGTGCGGTCTTGAGCTGCTGGACCGCAGGCGGTGGAGGGGAAGCACCATCGGGATTGTACAGTGGAATCCCCTCCAGCCCAAGCTCGGCGATGCGGAGCGTCGGAGGCGCTTCCTGCTGAGCTGCCCGCAGCAGCCACCGGTTGTAGGAGTCCCGCCGCAAGCTTCCCACGATTCCGGCAACGTGGATGAACTCTTCACGCATGGCACTGAGCGCATTTCCCGACAGCGCCCCGGGCTTCTTCCCCGCAAGGCGCTGCCGGGAGTTCTACCCATTCGCTTGTCCCTGTGTGGGCACCGGTACCGGCGTTGGGTACAGCCGCATCGGTGAGCCGGCGCCGCTTGGCGTGGTGGACGCCCGTGCGGCTTCCTCTATTGCCCACTGGCTGCCCTCTTGCCCAGCTTGAGCGAGGGCTCCCATGGCTCGGGGATCGCCAGGAACATCAGCGCGCTGCCCATGAGCGCCAGGTTTTTGAGAAACTGGATCATTTGGACCGTCCGCATTTGCGGGTCGGCAATGTTCCAAAAGTCATGCATCCAGAAGGTGACGGGCAGGAAGAACACCACCAGTGCCAACACCCCGACGCGTGGGAGGACCCCCAGCAGGATGCTCAGTCCGCCGATGAGCAGCAGGAGTCCGGTGACGATCACAGCAAGCAGCGGGAGCGGAACCCCTTTCGAGGCAGCGTACTCGGCCAGCTGTCCCGGCGCGAATACCAGGTGGTTGAGGGCGGAGGAGAGGTAGTACGCCCCGACAATGATGCGACCGACGAGCACCAGCCCTTTCATTGGAGCACCTGCAGAAGTTGGTTCAACATACCCACTGCAGCCTCCGGCGTGGTTGGCAGCGCCGGAAGCGGCGTAATAAGCAACCGATGGCGCCATGGGTCGGAGAGTACCATCCACTGTTCCTGCTGTGCAATTGCAGCCGGTTGGCAGCGGTGGCGGAGCTGTTGGAATACCTCGTTCGAGTGTACTCCCAGGGTGAACAGAACCAGCCCTGCAGTGTGCTCGCTGGGGAGCCGTCGAGGAGCGCCCCAGGTGTTGACCCCAATGTGGTGGTGGTAGCCGTCGGCGGCAAAGAAGAGTGCCCCGGGATAGCTTCGGAGCTGCACCTCCAGCCCCAGCATGCCGGCGTAGAAGCGCTCTGCTGCGTCGAGCTGGGCGACTCGCAGGTGGAGATGCCCTATGCTGGTGCCTTCGGGGAGGACGGGAAGTGGAGCGGAAGCACGGGAGAGGAGGCGCTCCACATCCAGCGGACGCGTTGCCATCAGGAGCTCACCATTGCGGCGCTGCCAGGTGTGGCGGGGACGGTCGGCGTAGAGCTCGATGCCATTGCCATCGGGATCGCTCAAGTACAGCGCTTGACTGACCAGGTGGTCGGAAGCCCCCTCTAGTGGGATTCCTTGCCGGAGCAGATGCCGGAGCACGCCCGCCAAAGCTGTCTCCCCAGGCAGCCGCAGAGCGACGTGGTACAATCCCGTCATGTCCGGCGCTGCAGGGTGTGTCCCAGGGCGCTCCCAGAGGATGAGCAACGCCGTTGCGGTATCGGCAGAGGTGAGCACTGCGAAAGGCGGCTTCAGCAGTGCCGTGCGCAGCCCTATGCGCTCGTAGAAGGCTTGCGAGCGCTCCAGGCTGGAGACCTGCAGGCACACCCAACCCAGCACGATGGTGGGCATAACCTCCATCCTACAGCACCGCCGAGCCGAGCAGACGGATAGATTCATGCCACGGTTTACCTACCGCGAGCACAAAGCGCGCCGGCTCCGGAGCAAAGCAGTACAGCAGCAGCTCATTGCTCAGGAGTGCTCCTTCGCCACGCTGCAGGCGCTCCGGTCCAATGCGCACAGTGCCCTGCAGCACATACACAAACCCCTGCCAGCCCTGGGGAATTGCGTATTCGTAACGTGCCCCAGCGCTGAGCTCGATATCGCTATACTCCACCGGTGTGTGCAGGTGGAGCGGAGAGCCCTGCCCGATGAGAATGCGCCGTTGCCCCCCACGCAGTATTTCCGTCGGAAGCTCTTCGGCGCGCACGGCTTGGTAGTCGGGCAGGATATCCTTGAGCGCGCGTGGGAGCGTGATCCACAACTGTAGCCCGTGCGCGCCCTGCTCGACGGGGTATTCCGCATGCACGATGCCACGCCCTGCAGTAAAGCGCTGAAGGCTGTGTTCGTAGACGGTGACGTCGTTGCCCAGGCTATCCCGATGGCGGAAGCCTCCGGCGAGGATGTACGTGACCGCTTCAAACCCCCGATGCGGATGCTCCGGAAAATGCGCCGGCGGGGTGACGGTGAACTCGTCCAGCAGCACGAATGGGTCGTGGTGCTGATGGTATACCGTCGGGAAGAGGCGGCGCACGGTGGCGCCGGCGCCCTCCTGCAGCTCTTGTGTGCGCAGCGGCACAATCATGGCTGTGGCTGAGTCGGTCCGACAAGCGCTTGGAGCCACTGCTGCAGCAATGCGACGTTGGCGGGGTTGAGCTCAAGCTCAAGGTGCCGCCCCCGACGACGAGTAAGGATAAGCCCCGCATCCGACAGCACCTTGAGATGGTGCGAGACCGTCGGCTGAGCAAGCTGCAGGAGCTGCTGAACCTCCGTGCAGTACATGCGACCACGCCGGGCGAGCTCCTCCAGCAGCCGTACCCGAGCCGGCTCCGAGAGCGCCTTGCCGATCCGCACGATATGACGGGTCAGGGCATTCATCGACGGATGCAAATTTATGGATTCAACCCCACGCCGCAGCACTGGGGCAGGTGAGTCATATCTTCCGGTGCCGGTGCGCTTTTTGATAATTTTGCTGCGGCAGCAGCGGGAGAATGCCATGCGCATTGGCATTGTACGGGAACGCATCGCGGGCGAACGGCGGGTGGCGTTGGTACCGGACGCAGTGATGCGCCTTTGCCGGCAAGGGTTTGAGGTGTTCGTCGAGCGCGGTGCCGGCGAGGGAGCATTCTATGAGGATGCGGCGTACCGGGAAGCCGGAGCCCATGTTGTCGAGGAAGCCGAGGAGCTGTACCGCCAGGTGCAGCTTGTGCTGCGGCTCCACATGCCGACGGAGGAGGAGCTGGAGTTGTTGCACTCCGGGCAGGTGCTCATCGGCATCTTGCAGGCATGGAGGTATCCTGAGCGTGTGGAGCGGTTGCGGGCGCGTGGGGTGACGGTATTTGCCCTGGAGCGCATACCGCGCATCTCGCGGGCGCAGAGCATGGATGTACTCTCCTCGATGGCGTCGCTGGCGGGCTACCGGGCGGTGCTGGAAGCAGCGATGTATTTCCCGCGCCTGCTGCCGATGATGGTGACGGCGGCGGGAACACTCCCACCGGCGCTGGTATTGGTCATCGGGGCTGGGGTGGCGGGACTCCAAGCCATTGCAACAGCACGGCGATTGGGCGCACGGGTGGAAGCCTACGACATCCGTCCGGCGGTCAAGGAGCAGGTGGAGAGCCTGGGTGCGCGCTTCCTGCCTATCGTCCTGGAAGCCGCACCCGAGGAGCTGGAGCAGCGCGGCGGCTACGCTCGGGAGCTGCCCGAGGAGCTGCGCCGGCGGCAGCAGGAAGCCCTGGCAGCCTACGTTGCGCGGTCGGACATTGTGATTACAACGGCTGCCGTGCCCGAACGCCCCGCCCCACGGCTCATCACAGCAGCGATGGTCGAGCAGATGAAGCCCGGCAGCGTCATCGTGGATTTGGCAGCCGAGACCGGCGGCAACTGCGAACTCACCCAGCCCGGGCAGGTCCTCCAGCATCGCGGGGTGACGATTCTGGGGTTGCTCAATCTTCCGGCGCGGCTCCCCGTGCACGCCAGCCAGATGCTTGCGCGCAACTTCGAGCAATTTCTGCTGCTCTTCCGCCGCGCCGAGGGTCAGCTCCAATTGCACTTTGAGGACGAGATCCTGCGCGCAACCTGCCTGGTGCACGACGGCGTGCTACATCCCTTTAGCCCGGAAGCGGTTCCATCAGCGGGAGCGACGCAATGACCGAGCTGCTCTTTGCCCTCTTCATCTTCACGTTGGCGGCGTTCGTGGGCTTTGAGGTCATCACCAAGGTACCTCCGACGCTGCACACTCCACTCATGTCGGGCTCGAACGCCATCTCCGGCATCACCATCATCGGCTCCCTGTTGATTACCGGACGGGTGGAGTCGCCGCTGCTGACGGTGTTGGGAGTTGCCGCAGTGACGTGTGCGATGATCAACGTCGTTGGCGGGTTCCTTGTCACGGACCGGATGTTGCGCATGTTCCGTCCGCAGCAGCGCGAGGGGCGGGATGGACGTGCTCATTAACCTTTCGTACCTGCTGGCATCGGCGATGTTCATCATCGCGCTCAAGCGCCTGCAATCTCCTCGGACTGCGCGCTCTGGTAACGCTCTCGGGGCAGCGGGGATGCTTCTGGGCATTATCGTGACGCTGCTGCACCGCGATGTGGTCCGCTACGAATGGATTCTGCTGGGGATAGTGCTGGGCTCGCTCATCGGTGCGGTGATGGCACTGCGGGTACGCATGACCGCGATGCCGCAGATGGTTGCTCTGCTCAATGGCTTCGGAGGTGCTGCTTCGGCACTGGTGGCGATTGCCGAGATGGAACGCCTGGCACTCCACCATGGCATTGCGGCTGCCCCGGGCGTGCTGGTGGGGACGATTCTGAGCAGCGTTGTCATCGGTACGGTGACCTTCACCGGGAGTGTCATTGCCTTTGGCAAGCTGCAGGAGCTCATCTCGGGGCGTCCGCTGATGTTGCCCTTCCACCATGGCTGGAATGCGCTGCAGGCGGCGGCAATTGTGGTCCTCTCGGTGCTCATTGTGCTCCAGCAGCAGACATGGTCGGAGAGCTTGCTGCTGCAGCTCTTCGGTGTTGTGACGGCGATTTCGGCGCTCCTGGGCATCCTGCTGGTTCTGCCCATCGGGGGGGCGGATATGCCGGTGGTGATCTCGTTTTTGAACTCCCTTTCGGGATTGGCAGCCGCCAGCACGGGGTTTGTGCTGCACAACTACCTGCTCATCATCGCCGGCACGCTCGTTGGGGCTTCCGGCTTGATCCTGACCAACATCATGTGCGTGGCGATGAACCGCTCGCTCCTGAACGTGCTCTTTGGAGGCTTTGGCGCCGAGGTTGCCAGTGGGGTAGCCACTGACCGAGTGGTCCGGAGCACCACGGCCGAGGATGCTGCTGTGATTCTGGGCTATGCCCGGTCGGTGGTGATCGTGCCAGGATACGGCATGGCGGTTGCCCAGGCGCAGCATGCGGTGAAGAAGTTGGCCACCCTACTGCAGCAGCGTGGGGTGGACGTCAAATTCGCCATCCATCCCGTTGCCGGGCGCATGCCCGGGCACATGAACGTGCTGCTGGCGGAAGCCGATGTCCCCTACGATCTGCTCTACGAGATGGAGCGCATCAATCCCGAGTTCGAGCACACGGACGTTGCGCTCGTTGTAGGGGCAAATGATGTGGTCAATCCCGCTGCCCGCAAGGACCCTACAAGCCCGCTCTATGGCATGCCGATTCTGGATGTGGACCGTGCCCGCACGGTGATTGTGCTCAAGCGCTCAATGAATCCCGGCTTTGCCGGCGTGGAGAATGAGCTCTTCTACCAGCCCAACACGTACATGCTCTTTGGGGACGCGCGCCAGTCGCTGGAAGCCATCAGCGAAGCGCTCAAGAGTGTGTAACAGCGGGCCGGACGGTCATGATCCTCTCGGACAAGGAGATCCTGGAGAACATCGCCAAAGGGCTCATCGTCATCGAACCCTTCCGTCCGGAGTGCTTGGGGTCGAACAGCTACGACGTGCACCTGGGCAAGGTGCTCGGGGTGTACGTGGACGAGGTGCTGGATGCCCGCAAGCACAATCGCATCGAGCTCTTCGAGATTCCCGAGGAGGGGTACGTCCTGCAGCCCAACATGCTGTACTTGGGCGTCACCGAGGAGTACACCGAAACGCACGCCCATGTCCCCTTCTTGGAGGGCAAGTCCAGCGTTGGGCGCTTGGGGATCGATATCCACGCGACCGCAGGCAAGGGTGATGTGGGGTTTTGCAACTACTGGACGCTGGAGATCTCGGTGAAGAAGCCCGTGCGGGTCTACGCCGGAATGCCCATCGGGCAGCTCATCTACTTCGAGGTCAAGGGCGAGGTCCTCACCCCCTACAACCGCAAGCCGACGGCGAAGTACCGGGAGCGCAAACCGATTCCGGTGGAATCCATGCTGTGGAAGAGCTTTCGGTAGCTACGACAGCCTGCCTCCCTATTTTTGCCCCAGCAGCAGGAGAGTGGTGCGATGGCAAAGCAGCGCTTCCGTGACGAACAAGCCTTCGTCGAGCACGTTCAGCAGGTGCGGCAGGCGAAGATCCTGCGCCAGTTACTCGACCGCGACATCAGCCTGCTCTTTGAGGACCCGCTGGAAAACGATATGGTGCTGAACATGGGTCCGCAGCATCCCGCCACGCACGGCGTGCTGCGGGTGCTGCTGCGGCTGGATGGGGAGACCGTCATCAAGTGCGTGCCGGAGTTGGGGTATCTGCACCGGGGCTATGAGAAGATTGCCGAGAACGTCACCTACCACGAGTTTATCCCGCACACAGACCGGCTCGATTACATCTCCCCCATGTCCAACAACGTTGCCATCGCCTTAGCCATTGAGAACGCCTGTGGGATCGAGGCGCCACCGCGAGCCCAATGGATACGGGTCCTGGTTGCCGAGCTGGCGCGTATCTCCTCGCATCTGATGGCGATGGGCGCCACGTGCATGGATGTCGGCGCAATGACGCTCTTTCTGTGGACCTTCCGCGAGCGCGAGAAGCTCTACGACATCTTCGAGCTCATCTGCGGGGCTCGCTTCACCACAAGCTACACCCGTATCGGCGGCGTTGCCAACGATGTGCCGCCGGAAGCCTTCGCCAAGATTCGGGAGTGGTTGGCGCAGTTCCCCTCGGAGCTTGCCTATTTTGAGAAGCTCGTGCATCGCAACCGCATCTTTGTAGAGCGCTTGGCAGGCGTGGGCTATATCTCCGCCGAGAAAGCCATCCAGTTGGGCTTGACCGGTCCCTCGCTGCGTGGCTCCGGGGTCGCGCGCGACCTGCGCCGCGACGAGCCCTATCTGGTCTACGACCAGCTCGATTTCGAGGTCATCACCTACCCGGACGGGGACTCCTGGGCGCGCTACATGGTGCGTATCCAGGAGATGAAGGAGAGCGTCAAGATCCTGCACCAGGTGCTCGACAAGATGCCTCCAGGCGAGGTGCTTGCCTACGACCCCAAGTTCGTGCTCCCCAAGAAGGAGCGCGTGTACACGCGCATGGAGGAGCTCATCAACGACTTTATGCTCATCAACTTCGGCGTCATGCCCGAGCCTGGGGAGACCTACACCGCCATCGAAAGCCCCAAGGGCGAGCTGGGATTCTACATCGTCTCCGACGGCACCGGACAGCCGTGGAAGCTCAAGATCCGCTCCCCCTCTGCAGCCAATCTCCAAGCCCTGCCCTACCTGTGCGAGGGCTCAATGGTGGCAGATGTCGTTGCCATCATCGGCTCGATTGACCCGGTCATGGGGGAAGCCGATAAGTAAGCCACTCCAGCCGGACAGGGTGTATGCAACGGGAGCGCACGCAGCAGCGCCAACAAAAGATCGCTGCTGTCCTGCAACGGCGCCAGCCGGACCTGACCGTTGTGCTGGAGAATGTGCACGATCCGCACAATGTCTCGGCGGTGCTCCGCACGTGCGATGCCGTTGGAGTGCTGGAGGTGCATCTGCTCTACACGGTGGAGCCCTTTCCGGAGCTGAGCCATCGGACCTCGGCGAGCGCCTACAAATGGGTGGAGCTGCGGCGGCACCGGAGCGTTCGTGAATGCATCGAACGGCTTCGGGCAGAGAGAAAGCGCCTGTGGGTGGCGGCGCCGCATCCGGAGGCGCGCAGCCTCTATGAGCTCGACCTCACCATTCCAGTGGCGCTGATCTTCGGCAACGAGCACCGTGGGGTCTCTCCAGAGCTGCTCGCCGCTGCCGACGGGGTCTATGCCATCCCGCAGGTGGGGATGGTCGAGAGCCTCAACATCTCAGTGGCGTGCGCGGTGAGCTTGTACGAGGCATTCCGCCAGCGGTGGAGCAAAGGGCTGTATGCGCAGCAGCGGCTGTCGCCGGAGCGCTTCCAGGAGCTGTACCAAGCATGGCTGCGCCGCTGAACAATGCCCAGGCTCTGCATTGCTGGACACCGCCACTGGAGCGAATATCCCGGCGGCGTAGAGCTGCAGACGCGCTACGTGGGGGAAGCCCTTCGCTCGGCGGGCTGGGAAGTGGTCCACCTCTGCCACAGTCTGCAGGGACGCACCGGCTGGCAGCAGCTTGCCGATGGGAGCCTGCTCTACTGGCTGCCGCCCTACCCGCTTGGGATGAGCGTCCCACGGGGCTATCTCTTGCACGTGCTGGAGGAGATCGGTGCCGATGTGCTCTACCAGCGCGGACCCAGCGTACTGCAGGAGAGCGGGGTCGTGCTCGAATGGAGTGCGCAGCGGCAGGTGCCGTACGTTTTCGCCATATCTTCGGATTGGAGCCTGCAGCGGCGCTATCCGACGGTAGGACAGTTCCTGCGCTTTCGACAGCCGCGCTGGCGCTCGTGGCTGCTCTTGCCCTACGCTCTCTGGGCGGATTGGCAGCTCCACCGGACGCTGCGGGAGGCTTCCTATATCTTCGTCCAACACGAGCAGCAGCGCAATTGGCTTCTGCGGCGCTACCGGCGCACAGGGGTGCTCGTGCGCACGCTCCATCCCGAATTGCAGCGCCCTGTACACAAGAGCCCGACGCCTCTGGTACTTTGGATGCATAACTACCGCCCACATGCACAGCTTTCCGAAGCATTGGCGCTTGCCCAGGAGTGCCCGCAGGCGGAGTTTGTCTTCGTAACCGGGCGAACGCGCCCGCAGCAGTTGGCAGAGCTCCGCAGGCATAGGTCCATCCCGCAGAATGTCCGGCTCCTCGGAGCCGTTAGCCTGGCGGAGGCAGAGGAGTTGCTGGAGCGAGCCTGGGTGCTGCTGCACACGGGAAGGTACGAGGGCTTCCCAAACACCTTCGTGCAGGCATGGTTGCGGCAGACTCCGGTGGTATCGCTCTGGGTCGATCCTGGCGCGCTGCTTGCACAGCAACGGTTGGGGATATGCGCGGGGGGCGACCGCGCAAAGCTTTTGCAAGCGCTGCAGCGGCTTCTACAGGATTCGGCGCTACGCCAGGAGCTGGGAGAGCGATGCCGCGCCTATGCTGAGCGGATGCACGGATTGGAGCGCCACCGCTCAGTTTTGGCGGCGCTGTTCGATGGGATTGCCCAATGGTGGGATGCAGAACGACTCCAGCGCCTGGTCGAGGAGCAATGGTGAAGGGGCTGGCACGGTGGGCAAAATGGCAGCTTCGGCAGTGGCTGTGTCGGCATGCAGCAGCGGAGCGACTCTCTCCGGAGCAGCTCCAGCAGCGCTGGAGGAGTGCCCGGCACTGCCTTCTCCTCTGCGGTGCCGGAATTGGGGATGCAGTGATGGCAACGCCGGTCATCGCTGCGCTTCGCAAGCGGCGTCCTCAGCTTCGGCTCACCGTCATTGCGCGCAGAGGGGTTGCCGAGATTCCGCGCGCCTTCGCCGGTGTGGAGGTGCTCTCCTACGGCGAGCGATGGCACGAATGGTTGGGATTTGCCCAACTCCTTCGGCGATGCTGGAGCCTCCGCGCCGATGCATTCCTTGCACTGCAGCCGGCAAATACGCTGCGCCATGGACTCATTGCTGCAGCAAGCCGAGCACCACTGCGGCTCAAGCATGCAGCCCCGCCGGGCACGGAGTCGCACCGCGACCTCTCCTGCCTGTACCACGGCGTACTACCGCTGCAGCCGGAGCGGCACCGGGTTGAGGAGAATCTCGACCTGCTGCGCATCCTTGGGGAGGCGATTCCCGAAGGAGCGTTTCCCCCGCACTATCCCGTATCGGCGCAGCTATGTGCAGCGCTGCGTCGGGAGCTGCAGCGTCACTTTGGCGAACGTCCCTGTGTGGCACTCCATCTGGGGAGCGGGCGTCCGGAGAAGTGCTGGACGATGGAGGGATTTGCTGCCGTGGCGCAATGGCTGGAACAGCGTGGCTACGGAGTGGTCCTCGTCGGCGGACCTACGGAGCGGCGAGACGCTGAACGCTTTGCTTCAGCGTATGCTCCGAGTGCACGGGTCTATGCCGGAAGGCTTGACCTTCCGCACACTGCTGCGCTGCTGCATTGCTGCCGCGCGGCGGTGACGAACGATAGCGGCATTATGCACCTTGCCGCAGCCGTAGGAACGCCCGTGGTTGCCATCTTCCAAGCCAGCGACCCGTGCAAAATCGGACCATACGCTGCCAATGCGCTCGTCGTTGGCACCGCGGGCGCGCCACCATCGGTGGAGATGGTGCTCCAGGCGCTTGCTCGGCAGCTTACGGGTCCGTCCCATTCCGATCGCTGCAGCGATGAATGAGCCACGGCGCTGGCAAGCACAAATCCGCGATGTCGTCTTCGGGCACGGGGTTACGGTCGTCGAACCGGTCAACCTCTACGAATGCGTCATCGGCGATGAGTGCTTCATTGGACCCTTTGTGGAGATTCAGCGCGGGGTGCGCATCGGGCGGCGGACTCGGGTGCAGTCGCACAGCTTCATTTGCGAGCTGGTCACCATTGGGGAGGAGTGCTTTATCGGGCACGGGGTGATGTTCATCAACGACACGTTCCAACTGGGGCGTCCGGCACCCAGCCGTGAGTTTTGGAAGCCAACGGTGGTGGGCAACCGCGTCTGTATTGGGAGCAATGCCACGATTTTGCCCGTCACCATCGTGGACGATGTCGTCATCGGGGCGGGGGCAGTGGTGACCCGCGATATCCTGGAGCCGGGGATCTACGCTGGCAATCCTGCACGGAAGCTTCGGTCGTTACCACAGCAGCAGCACGGGGGATGAACGTACCGTTTGTGGATTTGCGCGCGCAGTATGAGCAGCTCAAAGGCGAGCTCGACGCTGCCATTGCACAGGTCTTGGCAGAGTCGGCATTCATCCGGGGCAAGTACGTCGAGCAGTTCGAACGCGCCTATGCCCAAAGCTACGGGGTGCGGCATTGCATCGGAGTGGGCAATGGCACGGATGCGCTCTACATTGCCTTCCGCGCGCTTGGAATCGGTCCGGGCGATGAGGTAATCACGACGGCACTGAGCTGGATCTCCACCTCGGAGACGATCTCGCAAGTCGGGGCGCGTCCGGTATTTGTGGACATCGAACCGGACTACTACACGCTCGACCCGCAGCAGATCGAGGCGAAGATCACCGAGCGCACGCGGGCAATCGTGCCGGTGCATCTCTACGGGCAGCCGGCGGAGATGGAGCCAATCCTGGAGTTGGCGCGCCGGTATGGGCTGGCGGTGGTGGAGGACTGCGCCCAGGCGCACTTTGCCACCTACCACGGACGCTACGTTGGCACGTTCGGGGCGTTGGGAACCTTCAGCTTCTACCCCAGCAAGAATCTGGGCGCTTACGGCGATGCCGGCGCCATTATTACGGATTCGGACGAGCTGGCACTCTTCGTGCGGCGCTTTGCCAACCATGGGGCGCTTGTCAAGTACGACCACGAATTCGAGGGCATCAACAGCCGGTTGGATGGTATCCAGGCGGCGATTCTGCATGTCAAGCTGCGGTACATCCACGAGTGGAATCGGCGTCGGGCGGAGCTGGCGCAGCGCTACATCGAGCTGCTGGGGGATGTGGAGGAGCTGGTGTTGCCGAGGATTCGCCCAGGATGCGGGCATGTGTTCCATGTGTTCGCCATCCGCACTCCGTGGCGCTCGGAGTTGCAGGAGTTCCTCAGTGCTCGTGGCATTCAGACACAGGTGCACTATCCGGTGGCGCTGCCCTTTCTGCCGCCGTATCGCCATCTGGGGCATCGTGCTGAGGAGTTCCCCGTTGCCTGGCGCGTGCAGCAGGAGCTGCTCTCGCTGCCGATGTATCCAGAGCTGACCGAGCAGCAGCAGCGGTACGTTACCGAGGCGATTCGTAGCTTCTTTGCACACAAGCGGGTGCGTATTGCACGTCCGTAGCTTCCGTTGCATGTTCCACAATGCGGAGTGCCACATGCGCTGGATCTCTTGGGCTGTTGCAGCGGTGTTGCTCGGTGGAGCGTTGGTGGGTGTTCCCGTACGCGGGCAGGTGAGCCTGGGTGTGGGACTGTGTTACGGGAGTGATATCAAGGAAGCCGGTCTGGATTTGCGGGTACTGCAATCGTTTACGCGGGAGGTGCGGGGGGCACTGGATTTCGAGTACTTCTTTACCGGCTCGGGCACGAGCTTTTGGACCCTGGATGCCAATGTGCACTACATCTTCACGGAGAACCGCCGTGCCGGACAGCGCATTTATGGGATTGCGGGGCTGCAGTACGCCCGGCAGAGCGTTGATATTGGGTTTGGCACAATGAGCGACTCGGAGATCGGCTTGAATATCGGCATCGGCGGGGAGACCAGGCTGGATTTTGGGTCCCTTTTCGGCGAGGTGAAGTACGTGCTGGGCAATTGGGACCAGCTGGTGCTCACGGCGGGCTTGCGCTTCGTTGTGGGTGGTGTTCGGTGAGAGCAAAAGACGCTAATTTTGTAGCGGCTCCGTTGGGGGTGCTTCGCCGCTGGTGCGGCGAGGCTGAGAGGATACCCTTCGAACCTGATCCGGGTAATGCCGGCGTAGGGAAAACGGAGCAGCCCGCAGGAATTGCCCTGCTGCGCGTATCCTCTCCAGCCTCTCTGTAAGCACCTCCACAGGGCGATGGGCAATGTTGAACCAACCTGTGGAGTGGTGCAATGTGGACACGCGTTGCTCTTGCCACGCTGGGGGCGGTTGTATCAGCGGTGGCAGCAGAAGGGACGGTAGCGGCGGATACACTGCGCCGGTACGAGCTGCCGGTTGTGACGGTAACGACGACCAGAGCCGAGGCGGGCAAATCTGCTGTGCCCTTCACCACGGTTGAGCCCGCCGATATCCAGCTCCGCTACACAGCGCAGGATCTCCCCACGCTGCTCAACACCCTGCCTTCGGTGTTCGTGTGGTCGCAAAATGGGAACCAGATCGGCTACTCCACGCTGGTCATGCGTGGCTTCGACCAGCGCCGCATTGCGGTGCTCATCAACGGCGTGCCGCAGAACGACCCGGAGGACCACAATGTCTACTGGATCGACTTCCCCGACTTGGCAGCCAGTGTGAGCGACATTCAGGTGCAGCGCGGTGCGGGGCTGGTTAGCTACGGAGCCGCAGCCATCGGTGGCAGCATCAATATCACGACGCTGAACTTCCTGCAGCAGCGGCTGGTCCGGATCAGCCTGGGCAATGGCTGGCAGCAGTTCGGTGCTGGAGGAAGGACTGTGCTGCAGCCCACGGTGCAGCGCTACGCCCTGGAGGTCTCCTCCGGGCTCATCGAGGGGCGCTATGCCGTCTATGGGCGCATGGCGCGGATCGATTCGTGGGGCTACCGCGACCAGAGCTGGGCACAGCTCAACAGCTACTTCCTCAGCGGTGTCCGCTTCGATGAGCGGCTCACCACGCAGGTCAACATCTTCGGTGGTCCGCTTGCCGATGGGCTCACCTACTACGGCATTCCGAAGGAGCACATCCGCGATCGGACGCTGCGGCGCAAGAACTACGCCTGGTGGGAGTACGACACCACCTATCGCCAAATCGGCTTTGCGCTGGAGCGCCGTCCCAACGAGCTGGAGAACTTCTCCCAGCCGCACTATGAGCTCCTCAACGATTGGCGCATCAGCGATTCGCTCGAGCTCAAGTCCGTGCTCTTCTACTACACCGGTGACGGCTTCTTCGATTTCGACGGCTCCTGGGCGGATGCTCGGACACTGCGCTTGACGCCGGAGTACGGCTGGGATCTGCCCGATACGGTCTATCCGCGCAATGCGATCATTCGGGCGTTTGTGGGGAACAAGCACGGCGGCTGGATTCCCCGCCTGCTGTGGCGCCATCGCGGTGGTGAGCTCCTGCTCGGTGCAGAGGTGCGGCTGCATCGCTCCGAACATTGGGGCAAGGTGCGGTATGCGGAGTTGCTGCCGACGAACTTCGACCCCGAGTACAAGATCTACTCCTACGAGGGGGTGCGCGATATCTTCTCGCTCTTTGCCCGCGAGCGCTACGAGCTAACGCCACAACTTGCGCTGACGGCGGAGGCACAGGTGGTGCACCACAGCTACCGCATTCGCCGTGAGCGAGCGGGCAACCGCTGGACGTACTACCTGACCACACGCGGCGATACCGTCTGGGGCAGCGGCACGCTCTTCGACGTGCGCTACACCTTCTTCAACCCGCGCCTGGGGCTGCTCTGGCGCCCGACCCCAGAGCAGGAGCTCTTTGCGCTGGTGGCGTATACATCGCGCGAGCCGCGGATGCGCAACCTCTATGCTGCCGAGGATTCCTACTTCGGCGCGGTGCCGCTGTTTGCCAGCGATACCCTCGGTGGAGTCCGGCGCTACGATTTCTCCCGTCCCTTGGTCAAGCCCGAGCGGCTGTTGGATATTGAGCTGGGACTGCGGTGGAGCACCGAACGCTTTCGCCTCTCGGCAGGCGCCTTCTGGATGGAGTTCTTCGACGAGCTGGTCAAGAGCGGACGGGTGGATATCTTCGGCGCCCCAATTGACGGGAATGCGCCACGGACGCGCCATATTGGGCTGGAGCTGGAAGCCAGTGCCACGCTCCTGCGCAGTCCAACGCTGGGCGAACTCTCGCTGGGAGCAACCGCAACGCTCAGCCGCAACCGAATCGTGGAGTACACCTACTACACCGAGCGCGATAGCTTCTCGCTTGCCGGCAATCCGGTGGCGGGGTTCCCGGAGGTGCTCGCCTCCGGGATTGTGCGCTACCGTTTCGGCGAGGCACAGCTACAGGTGCTGCTGCGCCACGTCGGTCGCTTCTATTCGGACAACTTCGGCACCAAGCTCGCCGAATACGCACAGCGCGACCCGAAGATAGCCGACTACCGCGACAACGTCGTTGACCCCTACACGGTCGTGGATGTGGATGCCCGCTGGGCAATCCCTGGGGTATTCGGGTTGCAGCGCTTGGTGCTACGGCTGCAGGTGCACAACCTCTTCGACGTGCTCTACGCTGCCGGGGCGGAGGGACGCCACTTCTTCCCCGGGGCAGAGCGGTACATCTTCCTGGGAGCGGATTTCGAGCTGTAGTGTGCCTACAGCAGCTCCAGCCGCCAGTGGAAGGCTGGTGTCGCCGTAGTTGGCACAACCCGAAGCTGTAGCGTCGGCTGAAGGAGGCGGTAGCCACCGGAGAAGAGCGCCGGATGCAGCTCTCCGGCACCGTCGAGGAGCTCCAGGCGCAGTGTATGCCCTGGCGTACGGAGCACGAAGGAGGAGCTGGATTCCTGGCGCACCTCCACCTCGGGCGCAAAATGGAAGTGGAGCGCCGCGGGTGCGGACGCCTCGTAGGTGTCCGTGCCCTCGACCCAGGACTCCCCTAAGCGCAGGTGGCGGCGGTGCCAGTAGGCGTGGTTGCGGAATTCGCCCACAAATTCCCGCTCACTGCACTGCAGTGTCCGGGCGCTTGCTCTATCGCGGAACATCCAGAACAGAGCTTCGCGGCTGTGCCCGTAGAAGCGGAATTGCTCGCTGCCCTGCACGACCAGAGTGTTGTGGGCGGCTGTGGCGCGGAAGTGGTTGCGCCAGCGGGCATCGGTGTAGCAGTAGGTGCCCGGATCGGCGATGAGCGTATCCGAACCCACGCAGAGCTCAAAGGAGAGCTGGTCGCAGTGCGCGTGCCCGGCGCTGGGATGGAGAGATTCCACTCCACCGCAACGGATGGCCAGCCAGAAGGGACCGACGCGCAGCACCGTAAGCCCGAAGTGCGGGAAGTGCTCTCGGTTCGAGGGTGCGGAGCACTCCAGTGCTTCCACCGAGGGGAGGAGCTGGGCTTCGGGTGAGGGCAGCTCCGTGCGCAGTTGAGGGCAGAGGAGGCTTGCAAGAGCAAGCGTGGGGCGAAGCCGGCGTGGCTGCTCCCACAGCTCGGCAGGGTGCAGCCCATCGGGCAGACGGAACGTGGCTGCCTGCTGTGCCGGCAGCGGCTCCAGCTCTGGGAGAAGCTTGAGCGCGCGACCGCTGTCGTGGTCTCCAATCTGCGGGGCAGTGCCATCGGGCTTCTCTACGGCTTGGAGAAGGTGTACCGCCGCGCTCAGCCGCTGCCAGTATTCCGTGGGGAAGGGAGTTGCACCAAGCCGAGGATGGGGAAATTCCGCCACAGGAGCGGGCGGCAAAGGGCGTTCGCCCGCCCACAGGCGCTCATCGTAGGCAGCCAAGGCTTGCCGCCGACTCGGTGGCAGATTCAGCACCAGCGCAGTGGCAAAGAGCACCATCTCCAGGGCGAAGCGGTGGTAGAAGAGCGAGCCCTCCCAATTCCCGCCGTCGGGCAGGAACTGCTGCAGCACCTCGGTGATGAGCTCCCGGAGGGCAAATGCAAGCCAGGCATCGGCAAGTGGCAGCTTGTCCAGCACTGCACCGGCGACCAGCAACCCAAGGAGGTTGCCCAGGTAGTGGTTGCCGCGCAAGCCCTCCCTCCATTCCAGGGTGTGCATCAACGCCATGCCGTGCTCGTAGATGCTGCGGCGGAGCGCTGCGGCAGCAGCCCGCTCCAATTGGAGTGTATCCGGCAGTAGCGGCTCCACCATTGCAAGGCTCACCAGGCGGAGAGCCACCTCCAGCGGGCTGTCCCATTGGATACCGAGCCCGGGTGGATTCGCCGCGAGGAAGTCCAGGAGCTGGTTCTGGAGTTCGGTCCGAAGTTCGGCAGCGTAGGCATCCTCCCTGCGGAGGAGCGCCCAGCGGGCAAGCAGCGCCAGTGCAGGGAGGTGCTGTAATCGCCCCAGCTCCCAGGGTACTTTGGGGTCTGGACCCAACTGCGTGGGATCCTCACACCCCCTCTTCGGCGGGCGCGCAAGTGGATCGGTGTGCCAGTCTACCCAATGGTAGCCCGGAGTGCAGTGCCGAGCAAGGCGCAGGGCTTCACTGCGGATGGGCTCTGGGAGGTCGAGTGCGGGAGCAGATGGCGCAGAGCGTGGAATCCAGCACGGCAGGAAGAGCAGGAACTCGTGCCGGCGTAGCCGCTCTGCCCACTGCTTGAGGAGCGGGAGCCGCTCCTCTGGAACCTCGAGTGCTCGACCGATTGCACCGGAGCAGAGTAGCAGCTCCGGGGCATGGAGGGCATACCCTGCCGGTGGCGAATGCCATCGCAGGATGCGGCGGCGGACGACTCCCCAAAGCTTCTGCCACCGGAGTTCTGCCGGCAGTGCCCACCACTGTGCCCACCGGAAGCGCGCCATTGGGACTCCAGAGCCGCTGGAATCGCTAATTTTGCAACTGACCGCTGGTCAGGTAGCTCAGGTGGTAGAGCAGGGGACTGAAAATCCCCGTGTCGGGGGTTCGAATCCCTCCCTGACCACCGCGCTGAGCAATAATGAAGCGCCCGTGGAAGGTCCCACGGGCGCTTCGTGTTTTCCGCTGTGCGGACAACGGCTTACCAGTAGATCGAGAGCGTGAAGGCTCCCGAAGGCGTTGTGGCAATCGTTGTGGTCGAGGGCGCATCCTGCTCAGTTGTGGTGCCGCCGGAAGTGGTCTTGGTCTTCCCGGAGCTCGTCGTGAACGCCAGGGAGTAGCTGGCGCCCAAGCTCACGTTGCTCCAGGCGAACCACTCCGCACCAACGGTGACGCCTGCGCCGATGCTTGTGCTCGATGTCTCAACTTTGTTGCCGCTGACGTGGTTCGGGTTCTCCGTTGTCTCGCTCGAAATCCCTACCAGCACGCCGACCCCAGCGTACCCTACGACCGGACCACTGGAGGCGAGGTTGAAGCGTACGCCCGGCGACAGCGTCAGCCCCAAGCTGGACTCCTTCTGATCTGCTCCGCCACTTCCCGCAGGTGCTTTCGTGGTTGTGCTGCTGGTGCTGAAGCCCAAGCCAACGGTCAGTCCCAGGTCATCGTTCAAGTAGTACAGCAGTCCCAGCCCTCCGTTGTAGCCACCCACGCCCAGAGTGCTTAGCCCGTTCAGCGTGAAGAGCCATGCCTTGTCCCCTGCTTTGGTCTTCTGCGCCCATGCGCTCGTGCCCGCAACAGCGGCGATCAGCAGAGCAACAGCGACGCGCTTCATGGTACACCCACCACAGTTGTGGAACATACACCTCGGCGCTCCTGTGCGCCGTTTTCGACTGCAAATATACGGCGCCAACCGTGCAGGTTGTACCGGACCGCACAGGAGCCAGCGGCTGCGGAGTTTGCGCGGCAGCTCAATCGAACTCGATGCGGATGTAGAAGGAGCACCCTGGATGGTGCCCCAGCTCGATTGCGCTGATGCGCAGAGCTGCCCCGGAGGGCTCCGCCGGAGCGATTCCTACGGTCGAGAAGACCACCTGCTGCCCGCCAGAGCGGAGCTGCCCAAGGGTGCGCAGCGCATTGACCAGTAGCAATCGGTCGTGCGGGGACATATTCCGAAGCCGCTCCTGTTGGATGGTGGAGAGCTCGAAGCGCTCGGCGAGCGCGCCCGTGAGGTCTTGCTCGAGCTCGGCTGCAAGCTGCAGCACTGCCTCTGCGGTGAGGGCGTTGAGATGCTCCGTCAGCGCTGCATCGGTCAGGGGTGGCTTCATGGTGTGCACGTCGCGGGTAGTTGAACGTACGCCCTAACGCAAATTTCGCGCGGCGGTGGGCTATCGCATGCCGTTTGCTCGGAAGCGGAGGGATAGGAGCGGAGGGTGCCGAACCACTTTTGGTGTGGGCACGTGGTGTGGAGCTCAGGTGCCCAGGTGACGGAGCAGCTCCAGGAGCGCAATGGCAGTGGCACACGCAGCGGCGACGAATGCAAGCGCGAGTGCTATCCGCCGGTAGCGGAGGGCGGAGCGAGCTTGCTCGGGTGTGTACAAGCGCGTTGGCATCGCTACTGCGGCCTTGTGCATTTGCCGAGCCTGTGTACCCGAGGCAAACCTACGGAGTTCCCACCGATGGGGCGCGGCACTCGATGGTGTGGGAATCTTCTTACACGGCGGAGCCGTTCGTCTCTTGTACTGCGCCACAGGGAGTGTGCGGAGGATGTGCGGACGCTACATGCTCGTTGCGGGGAGTGAGGAGTTAGGGACACGCTTTCGGGTCTCCGGAGCCGCTGTGGAGCGTTACAATGCTGCGCCAGCGCAGGTCCTGCCCGTCGTCCGAATACGCCAGGGCGCGCGCGAGCTGGGATGGCTCCGGTGGGGCTTGACCCCTGCCTGGGCACGGGAGGATTTCGGAGGGCGGCTCATCAATGCGCGGGCGGAGAGCTTACGGGAGCGCCCCGCGTTCCGGCACCTTCTCCATCGGCAGCGCTGCTTGGTGCCTGCTACCGCCTTCTACGAATGGGCGCCCACAGGGCAGGGTGGGAAGGTTCCCTACCGCTTCTTCCTGCGAGAGCAGCGCCTCTTTGCAATGGCGGGATTGTGGGACCAATGGTGCAATCCGCTCACCGGTGAGCTGCTGGAGAGCTTTACTATCATCACCGTGCCAGCAAATGCGCTGGTGGCGTCCATTCACGACCGCATGCCCGCAATCTTGCTGCCGGAAGCGGAGGAGCTGTGGCTTGAGCCCGATGCCCCGCTGCCGCAGGTGCTTGCCTCCTTGCGTCCGTATCCGGCGGAGGAGATGGAGTGTGCGCCTGTCTCCCGGCGGCTGAACAATCCGCGTAACGACGACCCCAGCGTGCTGGTGCCCGACTAAGTGAAGGCAGGGAAGCCCGTGATGTCCGCTCCGATGATGAGGGTGTGGATCTCGTGCGTCCCCTCGTAGGTCTTGACCGATTCCAGGTTCGCCATGTGGCGCATCACGGGGTATTCGTCCAGGATGCCGTTGGCACCCAGGATCTCGCGTGCCATGCGGGCAACGGTGAGCGCGATATCCACGTTGTTGCGCTTGGCGAGAGAGACCTGCTGGAAGGTCATCTTGCCCTCATCCTTGAGCTGCCCCAGTCGGAAGCACAGCAGTTGCGCCTTAGTGATCTCGGTGAGCATCCAGACGAGCTTGTCCTGGATGAGCTGGAAGCTCGCGATGGGGCGTCCGAACTGGATGCGCGTCTTGGCGTAGTTGAGCGCCACCTCGAAGGTTGCCATTGCCGAGCCTACCGCGCCCCAAGCGATGCCGTAGCGCGCCTGCGTCAGGCAACTGAGGGGACCCTTCAGCCCGCGCACCTGCAGCATGTTCTCCTCCGGAATCACGCAGTCCTGGAAGATGAGCTCCGAGGTGACGGAGGCGCGCAGCGAGTGCTTGTTCTTCATCTCCACGGTGGTGAAGCCCGGTGTGCCGCGTTCGACGAGGAAGCCGCACACCTCGCCATCGAGCTTTGCCCAGACGACCGCCACATCGGCGATGGAGCCGTTGGTAATCCACATCTTGGTGCCGTTGAGCACAAAGCCGCCGTTGATGCGGCGGGCGGTTGTGAGCATCCCTGCCGGGTTGGAGCCGTAATCGGGTTCGGTCAAGCCGAAGCAGCCGATGGCTTCCCCGCGTGCCAGCTTCGGGAGCCATTTGCGCTTTTGCTCCTCGGTGCCGTAGGTGTAGATGGGGTACATCACCAGGGCACTCTGCACGGAGACGAAGGAGCGGATGGCGGAATCCCCACGTTCCAGCTCCTGCATGACCAGCCCGTAGGTGATGTTATCCGCGCCCGCACAGCCGTACTCCGGTGGGAGTGTGATCCCGAACAGCCCCAGTTCCGCCATCTTGGGCACCAGGTGCATGGGGAAGGTGCCCTCGCGGTAGTGTTGCTCGATGATGGGCACGACTTCGCGTTCGACGAACTCGCGCACGGTCTGGCGAACGAGCTTCTGCTCCTCGGTCAGCAGGTCATCCAGCCGGTAGTAGTCAACGCCTGTGAACGCCATTGGCAGCACGAGAGTGAGCCAACGATACCGGCTGCGAAATTAGGGCAATGGCGCTGAGTATGCGGTGCGGAGAGCAGCAACGGTTCGGGCAAGCCCCTCCTCAAGCGGAGTTCGGGGAAGCCAGTTCAGAGCCCTCTGCAGCCGCTTCCCCGATAGGCGTGGCAGTGATGCCGCAGGGAGCTCCGAGAGCGTGTACTGCTGCCAGCCGGTGAGCTTGCTGAGCGTCCTTGCCAATTCCAGCGCCGAGACGTACACTCCAGGCACATGGAAGGTCCCTTGGGCGCCGCTGGCAAGGAGGCGTAGCAGCGCTTCGGCGGCGTCATGTACGGCGAGCACATCGCGCCGTACCATTCCGTGGGCGTACAGGGTGTACGGGCGATCGAAGAGCGCAGCCCGCAGAAGCTCACCCAGGAAGCCGGGTTCGAGCCGATGGAGAGCTTGGCGCGGACCATACAGATGGGGCAAGCGCACACACAGAAGGCGGTGCCGAGACGGCACTGTGAGCGCAAACAAGCGCTCGCTTGCCAGGCAGTGGAGGCTGTACACATCGGCAGGCGCGGTCGGATGCTCCTCTGTGATCCACCGGCGGTGTGTGGGAGCGTACACCGTGCGGGTGCTGACGTAGAGCAGATGCAGCCGTTGCGGAAAGCCTTGGAGCGCCTGCGCGATACGGCAGTTGGGGAGGTAGTTCCACCGGGCGTCCTCCTCGGGGTGCTCGTTGCACCAGCGGTGGGTGTTAAACGCAGCGCAGTGGAGGATAACGCCTTCGGGCTGCAAGAATGGGAGCCAGCGCTCCACTTCGCCGGCGTTGGCGTGGAGAAAGTCCACCGAGGCAGGCAGATTGGCAACCGTTCCACCGCTGCCGGGGACGAGGGCATCCACGACGAGCACTCGGGCGCCCAACTGCTCCAGCAGTTCCACAAGGTGGCTTCCCAGGAATCCCGCGCCGCCCAGTACGACGACGTGGCGCCCGTTCCAGAAGTCCTCCCACGGGGGCATCAGCATTTGCGCGCGAGAAGAGCGAAGTTGCGCACCAGCAGTCCGCGAGCCCAGCTCGGCAGTGGCAGCCGCACCGGTGGTCGCCCCAGAAGTCTGCGCACAGCATTGATGCCGAAGGTCGAGGTTGCGTGCGCTTCCCGTTCAATCCGGAAGCCAGCGCGGTGGAGCTCCTCTCGCAGCAGCCGGTAGGTGAAGAAGCGCACGTGGTACCCTTCGCCCCGCGGAGGAGCGCCCAGAAGCGCCCGCAGCCGATAGCGCAGATACGCCACGTTCGGGGTGGTCACAACGAGGAAGCCGCCATCGGTCAGGCATTCCCAGAGGCTACGGAGCAGTGTCTGCGTGGCAAACACGTGCTCGATGACCTCCAGCAGCAGCGCGGCATCGTAGGCGTTGCGGGGAAGAACTTGGGTCAAGGGGAGATTGGCATCGTGGCAATACGCTCGGAAGCCGAGCTGACGGGCACGGGCAACGTTGTCGGGGTCGAGATCGAGCAGCTCCACCTCATGCCCACGCTCGCGGAGCATGCATGCGATTTCGGCAGCACCACCGCCGACGTCAATGACCTTGCAGCGGCGTCCCCGTGCACCCCAGTCAAAAAGCTCCAGCGCCGTCGGATACCACGGGCGATGGAAGTTCGGCTCACGTGCCATCGGATTTGAGGACGCGGTCGAAGACTCCCTGGGCGTACAACTGCTGCGCCTGCTCGTAGTCCTCCAATTGCCCGATGTCGAGCCAGTAGTCCTGGATGGGAAACTGCGCGACGGGAAGCCCCTCGGCAAGCAAGCGCTGGATGAGCTCGATCATCGTGAAGTACCGATTCGGCGGGATAAACTCCAGCACTGCCGGGTGGCAGGCGTAGATGCCCGCAACGACCTCGGCGGAGAGGTTGGGTTTCTCCTGCACTTGGCGGATCCAGCCCTCAGTGGCTTCGATGACGCCGTAGCGCAGCGGGAGCGTGATGCGCTTGGTGGCAACGGTCAACATCGCCTTCCGGCGGCGATGGAAGCGCAGCAGCTCGCGGAAATCCAGGTTCGTCAGGATATCCCCGTTGAGCACGATAAAGGAGCGGCGCAACTTCGGGGCAAACAGGCGCAGCGGTCCAGCGGTTCCCAGTGGGGTGTCCTCGACGGAGCATTCGATGGAGAGGTTCCACCGGCTGCCGTCACCGAGGAAGGCTTTGAAGAGCTCCGACTGGTAGTTGAGCGCCACGAAGATGCGGCGGACACCGCTGCGGCGCAGCGCCAGCAGGGTGATCTCCAGCACGGAGCGCTCACCGATGGGCAGGAGCGGTTTGGGGATGATCTTGGTCAGCGGTCGTAGCCGCTCGCCCAGTCCACCTGCCATGATGACGGCATCCATCGTTCTTTAGCGGCTGCCCCGACTGACGGCAAGGAGGTTGCGTTCCACCTGTGCCCAGTTGACCACATTCCACCAGGCGTCGATGTAGTCCTTGCGTCGGTTCTGGTACTTGAGGTAGTAGGCGTGCTCCCAGACGTCAATGCCCATGATGGGGATGGTGCCCCAGGCGGTGAGCTTGTGCTGGTTCTCCGCCTGCAGGATGAGCAGCCGGTCGTCGCTGGGACGGTAGTGGAGCAATGCCCATCCGCTGCCTTCAACGGCGAGTGCAGCGGCGGAGAAATGGCGGCGGAAGGCATCGAAGCTACCGAAGTCCCGCTCCAGCTTCTGGCGCAGGGTGCCCGTTGGCTCGCCGCCCCCGCCGGCACCCGGGGGCGCCATGATTTGCCAGAAGAGCGAATGCAGGAAGTGCCCGCCGGCGTTGAAGGCGAGCTTCTTTGACCAGTACTCCACGTAGGTGAAATCCCCGCTGGCTCGGGCACGCGCCAGCTCACGCTCTGCTCGGTTGAGCCCGTCTACGTAGGCTTGATGGTGCTTGCTGTGGTGCAGTTCCATGGTCTTGGCGTCAATGTACGGCTCCAGCGCGTCGTAGGGATAGGGCAATGGAGGCAGCGTGTGCTCAGGGGTAGCGGGCTGCTCCCCTGGAGAGGAGGGCGCTGGACGTTGCTGCAGTGTGCTCAACGGTACACCGAAGGCGCCCAGAAGACCGAGCAAGCCGAGAAAATCACGGCGTTCCATGGAGGCAGCGTATGGGCTGTGGGACCGACGCTACAAAGTTACCGTGCGCTGCAGGAACGGAAAGGGCAGCCAGCGCGAACAGGCGCGCTCCCGGGAAGGCGCAAGAGGGAGTTTTGCTGCTGCTCGACGCGGATGAGGCTATGCCGTCCGGTGCGCTTTTCCCGAAGGGGAGGCGGCGGCTTCGTAGTTTTGCCATTGGTGTTTGCAACGTGGGATGCACAATGGTGGAACTAGAGCTTCAACGCAAGCGCTGGCAGCGGATTGCTGCCGATGCCGTCGTTCTCTTTGCCCGTGAGGAGGAGCTCCCCGAGCTTCGGGAGCGGCTCCAGCGAGAGATCCCGGCAGCCGTCGCCGCACTCGACAGCGGGGATTTTACCGGAGCGGCGAAGAAGGTCGTCCTGGCATACACGAACGGGGCGATTGCAGCACCACGAGTGCTGCTGGTGGGGGTGGGCTCGGGAGAGAAGTTGGAGCTGGAGACACTCCGCCGAGCTGCCGCAGTCGCTGCGAAGCGAGCAGGGGGGATGAAGTTGAGCCATCTCCTCATTCCTGTGACGACTTCGCCGGTGCTGCAATCGGAGGAATGGCTCACGGCGGTGCTGGAGGGAGCGGTCTTGAGCCAGTACCGCTTCGATAAGTACATCACACAGCCGCCGGAGAACAACGGTTTGGTCCGCCGCATAACGGTTGCCGTAGAGAGCGCCGAACAGCAGCGGCGCTGGCAGCCGGTGGTGGACTTCGTGCGCACCCTGTGCGAAGGGGTATTCCTGACGCGCGACCTTGCCAATGCTCCGCCCAACGAGATCTATCCCGAAACACTCGCCGAGCGTGCGCGCGCAGCCGGAAAGGAAGCCGGTTTCCGCGTACGCGTGCTCTCGAAGGCGCAAATTGAACGGCTGGGCATGGGTGGGCTCCTCGGGGTCAATCGCGGGAGTGCGCGCCCGCCCGTGTTCATCATCATGGAGTACTGGGGGACGGAGCGGTCGGTGGCGCCGATTGTGCTCGTCGGCAAAGGCATCACCTTCGATACCGGCGGCATCTCTCTCAAGCCCGCTGCCGGCATGAGCGAGATGAAATCCGATATGCACGGCGCTGCCTCCGTCATCGGGACGCTCTATGTGGCTGCTCGGCTGCGGCTACCGATCAACCTGGTGGGGTTGGTGCCGGCAACGGAGAACATGCCCAGCGGTTCGGCAATGGTGCCGGGCGATATTCTGCGCTTCCTCAACGGGAAGACTGCCGAGATCGACAACACCGATGCCGAAGGGCGGCTCATCTTGGCGGATGCGCTCGCCTATGCCGAGCGCTACTCCCCGCAGGCAGTCATTGATTTGGCAACGCTGACGGGAGCCTGCGTGGTAGCGTTGGGCAATGTTGCCAGCGGACTCTTCGGCAACCATCGGGAGCTGCTCGAGCGGATCAAGCGTGCAGCCGAGCGCACGCACGAGTACGTCTGGGAGTTGCCGCTCTACGAAGAGTACGCCGAGCTCATCAAAAGCGACGTCGCCGATGTGAAGAACTCCGGCGGGCGGAATGCCGGTGCCATCACTGCGGCACTCTTCCTCAAGCACTTCATCGGCGACTACCCGTGGGCGCACCTGGACATCGCCGGCACCGCCATTGCACCCAAGGAGACCGACTACATGCCCAAAGGGGGAACGGGTGTCGGTGTCCGGCTGCTTGTGGAGCTGTTGCGCAATTGGGAGCCGCTGCCACCGCAGGACGCTGCCAAGTCGTAGTGCCCAACACGCGTGGCTGGAGTGAGCAACCGGGACCGTTATCGGGAGTTCCAGGCTGAGGCGCTTCCGCATATGGAGGCGCTGTACTCCTTTGCGCTCTACCTGTGCCGCAATCGTGAGGTTGCGCGCGATCTGGTGCAGGAGACCTACCTGCGGGCGTGGGAGCACTGGGAGCAGTTTCAGCCGGGAACCAACTGCAAGGCATGGTTGTTCACCATCTTGCGCAACCTGTACATCAACCTCTACCGCAAGCAGCAGCGCGCTGGCGAGATGGTCGAGTACGACGAAGCCGAAACCGAATCGGAGCAGCCGAGCGTGGTCGAGCAGGTGGCAACTCCGTCGGTGGAGGCGGAGTTCTACCGCTCCCTGCTGGATGAGGAGGTCCAGCAAGCGCTCGCTGCTCTACCGGAACAATACCGTACGGTCGTCATTCTGTGCGACTTGGAGGACTTCACCTACGAAGAGATAGCGCAGATGCTGGGCATACCGATTGGCACGGTGCGTTCGCGCCTGCATCGGGCTCGGCTGCGTCTGGCAACGCTGCTGGAGGCGTATGCCCGACAGCGTGGGTGGACACGGTGAGCAACGCCGGAGGTGGGTTCGGATGCATGAGGAACGGGAATTTGTGGAAACGCACCTGGCAGCGCTGGTGGACGGGGCTCCGCTGGAGCCGGAGCTCCGGCAGCGGCTGGAGCGTCTGATTGCGGAGAATCCCCTCTACCGGCAGTGGTACGAGCAGCAGAGGGCGGTCCGCCAGCTCCTGCGAGAGCGGGCGGCGGCGTTGCGCTATCCGGTGCCGGCGCGGCTGTCGGTGCGGGTTTGGCGCAAGCTCCTCTGGAGGCAATTTGGTGGAATCCGGCGCTGGGCTCCGGTGCTGGCGCCGGTCGCGGTAGCTGCGGCACTGGTGGTGGGCTACCTCCTGGTGCAGAGTCCTTCGAGCCGCTCTGCGCCGATGTGCTTTGCAACGGCGCTCCAGACGGCATTCCGGCAGCTTCAGCAGGGGCAGTTGCTCATTACCCCTGTAACGGATACGGCGGCGGTACAGCAGTTTTTCCGACGCCATGGCGTTTCGTACACCGTGCTGTTGCCGTATATGGAGCACACGGTGCAGCTTGTCGGAGCTGCCGTGTGGAGCGGAGAAAATTACCGGCTGCCGATGGTCGTCTACCGCGCCGGCGCGGATTGGATTCTGCTGTCGGAAGCTCCGCAGGAGGAGTTCCATGCGCGCCGGTTGTGGTTGGATTCGCTGCACTGGAACGCTGTGCAACGGCGGCAATGGAGTTGGCAACGCTGTGATACGGCGCTCCTGTGCACCTTCTGGGGCGCTGATGCAATGGTCTGCGGCATTGCAACGACGCTACCGGCGCAGCAGCTCCAGCAACTGATGGAGGTGGAGTCCGAGTCCCATTCAGACGGTCAAGCGGAATGAAAGCCATCGCGGGAATTGTGGTGCTGGTTGCAGCAACGGCGGCGTGTACGGCGCAGCGCTCCGCTGTGCAGGCTGCCGCTCAGCCGAATCCTTCGGCAGTGTCCCTTGGGATTGTGGAGCAGGTCTATCCGGCATCTGGCAACCGGGCGGCGGATTTCGTGTGGAACGAGGGCGGCAAGCGAGTGCGCTTCTCGGAGCTTGCCCGAGGACGCGTGGTGCTGCTGAACTTCTGGGCAACCTGGTGCGGTCCGTGCCGTCGGGAGATCCCCGAACTCATCGAGCTGCAGCGCGAATTGGATGGGAAGAAGTTCCTGCTGCTGGGGGTGAGCCTGGACCAAGGAGCCGATGCCGCGCAGAAGGTGCGCAGCTTCTTGGAGCAGCGCGGGGTCTCCTATCCGAACGTGCTCGGCAACTTTGAGTTAGCCAGAGCCTACGGCGACATTGCAGCGATTCCGACCACGTTCATCATCGATGCCAACGGGAACATCGTCGAACGCATCGTCGGAGCGCGCACGAAGGAGCAGTTTCTGCAGAGCGTTCGGCGGGTTCTGAAGTAGTCTCAGCGGGTGGGGTGTGCGGGTGGTGCGATGGTGGATATGGGCGCTCGTTGCCGGCGAGGCGCTTGCACAGCCACTGCACCAGCGCTGGCAGCCTGAGTATGTGTATCCCTACGCCGATGCTCCGCCACCGCAGGTGTACCAGCAGCGGCGGCAGCAGCTCCTGCAGTCCTTGGGGGAGCGTTCGCTCGTGCTCGTCTACGCTGCCCCGCCGGCGCGCCGCGTGGGGGATGTCTTCTACCCGTATCGCCAGAGTAGCTGGCTGTGGTACCTGACGGGCGTTGTGGAGCCGGAGGCGGTGCTGTGCCTGGTCCCCTGGGGGGTGGAGCTGGAGGGCGAGCGCGTTCGGGAGCTGCTCTTCCTCCCACCGCGCCAAGCGGAGCGCGAGCGCTGGGAAGGGGCACGGATGGGACCGCGTGAGGCGCAGCAACTGTTGGGAATCCCCGCACTCCCGCTCAAACAGTTGGATAGCCTGCTCCCGACGCTGCTGGCGCAGGCCGATACGGTCTACGTTCCCGAATTCCCGCGCGATCTCCTGTGGCTGCCGCTCTCGGGACGTCGGCTGCTGGCGCGGTCGGAGGAGCAGCAGTGGCTGCGGGAGCGGTTCGGCAATGTAGTTCTGAAGGCGGTCCCGCCCGCGCTACACCGAATGCGCGCACGCAAGGACACAGCTGAGCTGCGCCTCTTGCGCAAAGCCGTGGACATTACGGTCGAAACGCTGACGGAGCTCCTCGGGCAGCTCCGCCCGGGCATGGGGGAGTGGGAGGTCCATGCCCTTGTCGAGGGGGGATTCCGTCGCCGGGGCGCCGATGGAGCCGCTTTCCCGACGATCGTTGCCGCCGGCGAAGCAGCCTGTGTTCTGCATTACACCGCCGGTCGCCGTCGGCTGAATTCCGGAGAGCTGGTGCTCATTGACTGTGGTGCCGAATACGCCGGCTACGCTGCCGACATCACGCGCACGGTCCCCGTCTCCGGACGCTTTACCCCCGAACAGCGGCAGCTCTACGAGATTGTGCTGGAGGCACAGGATTCCGCCCTCGCCGCCTGCCGCCCGGGGATGCCGTGGAGAGCACCGCATGAGCGCGCTGTTGCTGTGCTGACGCGGCGGCTGCGCGAGCTGGGCATCTTGGATTCCGCCGCGCAGGTGCGCTCCTACTTTCCCCATGCAACGACACACCACGTCGGGCTGGAGGTGCACGATGTGGGTCCGACCGATTCCCTCCGCGCCGGGTACGTCATCGCCGTTGAGCCAGGGGTGTACATCCCCCCGGGGAGCCCCTGCGAGCAGCGATGGTGGGGCATCGGGATTCGCATCGAGGATACGGTGCTGGTGAGCGAGGAGGGACCCATTGTGCTTTCGGCAGCGCTGCCACGCCGTCCGGAGCAGATCGAGGCGATGCTGCAGTCGGTCAGACAGCGCAAGCGGTGAGGATGCCCTTGGTGTGCTCCGTTTCGGGGCTGCGCTTCACACTGGAGGACTTCTCTCCGACGTTGCTGGAGAGCTTGCTGCGTGCCTTTGTGCAGCGGCTGCCCGATGGAGCCGTTGCTGTTGGATGGGACGGGCGCTTGGGAGGCGAGCTCATTGAGGAGCTGGTGCTGGATACGCTGCGGAGGGAGGGGCGCCGAATCCATCGGCTCGGGGTTGTGCCAACGCCGACGGTGCAGTACTGGATTGCCCATCGCCGGCTGCCCGGAGGGGTAGCGGTCACGCCCTCGCACAATTCCGCCGAGTGGCACGGCATCAAGCTCTTCGGCGCCGAGGGCATCACGCTCGATGTGCGCCCATTCTACCGCGAGGCACTCTCCGGTGGCTTTCCCCCACCGAATGGACATCGGGAGAGTCGCCCGCTCTCCCGCTGGATGCAGCCGCAAGCGGTGGAGGCACATCTGCAGAGTTTGCGCCGTCCCGCATGGCTGCGCTCCCTATGGGAAGCGATTGCGCAGGCGCGGCTCCACGTGGTCGTGGATGCGGTCAATGCGTCCGCTTCCTACATCCTGCCGCTGCTGCTCCAGCGCTTGGGGTGCCGGGTCACCACGCTCTTTGCCGATGGCAGTGGGCAGTTTCCGCGAGTTCCGGAGCCGCTGCCGGAGCACTTGGGGGAGCTTTCGGAATGGGTCCGCCGCTGCCGAGCCGATGTGGGCATCGCTGTTGACCCGGACGCAGACCGGCTGGTGCTGGTGGATGAACGCGGAGAGTGTGTTTGGGAGGAGTACACCATCGCCTTGGCAGCGTGGAGCGTTCTGGAGCACCTCTCCGCCGCGTGTGGTCGGCTCTACGAGCCGGTGGTGGTAGTGAACTACTCGACCAGCTCCGCGGTGGAATCGGTGGTGCAGGCAGCGGGCGCACATCTGGTACGGGCGCCGGTGGGCGAGCTCAACGTCGTCCAAGCGCTCAAGCAGTGGAGGGGTGTGCTCGGAGGCGAAGGCAGTGGTGGCGTCATCGTGCCGCATTGCCACTACGGGCGGGATTCGCTGGCAGGGACGGTGCTCATCTTGGGGCTGCTGGCGCGCCAGGGGAAGCCACTCTCGGAGGTGGTCGCACAACTGCCCCGTCCGGCGATGCGCAAGCACAAGCTCCCGCGTCCGGCGGAGTTGGACTCGGTGCTCCGCCGTCTGGAGGGGCACCTCCGGAAGGCTGCCCGTGAGCTGCGCAGAGACGATGGGCTCTACGTTCGGTTCGACACCGGCTGGGTTCACATTCGTGCCTCCAACACCGAGCCCGTGCTCCGCTTCATTGCTGAGGCGGCAACGGTGCAGCAGGTAGAGCAGTTGGAGCGCTTAGTGTTGCCGCTCCTGCAGTAGGTTCGCCGCAGAGCCGGGCAACGAATTCCTCAAGTCCACCGGGTGGGATGTAGCGCTCCACCGCTGGGTGATGCCGCAAGAGGTCCTGGATGTGCTGCTCGGCACAGACGGTGATGCGAACGGTGGGGAACTGCTGCTTGACCTGGGCGATGATTGCGGAGATCAGCAGCGAATCGCCGATGCTGGGCGTAAGGCAGAGCAGTGCTGCGGTGCCGTCGGTGCTGCCGTCGTTGACCAGGAGAAGCTCCAGGCTGGCGTAATTTTGAGCCGCAATGCTTGCCACGGTTTCCCGAAGTGTGTCGGCACAATTGTAGCAGGGGATGACCACGGAGACCTTGGGCAGCGCCATCGCTGTTGCCGGGTGTGCAACGTGCACAGGCATTATCGGCTGTTGTGTGCCACAGCTTTACCGCGGGGATGCTCCGCTACGTCGTGCGGGTGTGGGTCCGTCCTGAGCGGGCACAGGAGTGGGCGGAGTGGATGGAACGGGAGCACATTCCGGAGGTGTTGGCGTCTGGGTGCTTCCGTGCGGCGTCCCTATGGGAGGCGAGCTCGGAGGAGGGGGAGTTTTGGGTGGAGTACGACTGCCCTTCGGCGGAGCAGTTTGCGCACTACGAGCGGCAGTGGGCACCGGCGCTGCGGCAGAAGCATCAGGAGCGCTTCGGCGCGGATGTACAGGTGCGGCGGTCGCTCCTTCACAGGCGTGCTTGCTGGATACCTCCGCAGGCGGAGTAGGGATGTGGCGCGGGGGTGTTGTGGGGTTCGTTCTGAGAGCGGCTGCATTAGTGCTGTACACGGCGATCCGCTCCGTTTGGGCACTGCTGCCCTGGCGCACGCGGGAGGAGCTGCTGTGGGAATCGCAGCGCTGGGGACGCCGGATCTTGCGGCTGTGCGGCGTACGGCTTCTGGTCGAAGGGACGGCGCCGGTGGGGAGCCCCGTCATCTACGTGTGCAATCACGCCAGCTTGCTGGATATTCCCGTGCTGTTGGCGGTGCTTCCGCCGGGGCTGTGCTTTTTGTACAAAGAGGAGCTGCAGCGCATCCCGTTGTTCGGCTGGGTGCTGCGTCGGATGCCCTATGTGCCGATTGCGCGAGGGCAGAGCCTTGCAGCCTGGCGGCAGTTGCAGCAGGCAGCGCAGCAACTGCAGCAGTACGGGCTCTCCCCGGTGGTCTTCCCCGAAGGAGAGCGCACGCCGGACGGGCAATTGAGGGCATTCCGCCGAGGGGCGTTTGTTCTGGCGGCAATGGTGGGGCATCCGGTCGTGCCAGTGGCGATTGCGGGCACCTACCGGTTGCTACCTCGGCACCGGCTGCGCTTCCTTCCTGGCACGGTGCGGGTGCGCATTGGGGAGCCGCTTCCGCCGCCACCGATGGAGCGGCAGGAACAGCAAGGCTATCAGGAGCGCGTCCGAATGCTTCTGCAGCGGTGGCTTGTTGAACTTTCCGAGGGCTTGGACTCATGGGCGCACGCGAGGATGCCCGCGAGCTGGTCGAGCGAATCGCCGAATTAGCCCGACTGCGCTTTTCGGCGGAGGAGTTGGAGAGCTTTGCCGAGCAGTTCCAGCGCATCGTGGAGTTCGTCCAGGTGCTGCAGCAACTGGAGCTGGAGGGCGTGGAGCCGTTGACGCACGTTGTAGAGGTAGAGAACGCCCTCCGGGAGGATGAGCCGAAGGAATCGCTTCCACGCGAGGAAGCTCTGCGGAATGCCCCGCGGCACGATGGGGTCTTCTTCCGCGTGCCGAAGGTCATCGAATGAGAGCGGTGGGGATTATCCCTGCCCGATACGCCGCGCAGCGGCTGCCAGGAAAGCCACTCCGGCAAATCCTGGGCAAGCCCCTGGTCCAATGGGTGTGGGAAGCCGCTGCCGCTGCACGGGAGCTCCAGCGCGTCGTTATTGCCACGGACGATGAACGCATTGCCCGCCGCTGCCGGGAGTTCGGTGCAGAAGTGGTGCTCGTGCCGGAGGAGCTCCCCAGCGGGAGCGATCGGGTGGCTCGCGCGTACGAGCTGCTGGGCGAGCGCGCCGACCTGGTGCTCAACATTCAGGGCGACGAGCCACTGCTGCAGCCGCAGCATCTGGACCGCCTGGTGCAGACGGCAGCACAGCACGGCGATTGGGATGTTGTAACGCTGGTGCAGCCGCTGACACACGCGCGGGAGCTCCAGATGCCCTCGGTTGTCAAGGTCGCGCTCCGCAGCGACGGCACGGCACTGTACTTCTCACGGGCGCCCATCCCGTACATCGTTGCTCCTGAAGCGGCACCGGCGGAATGCCTGTGGAAGCACGTCGGCGTCTATGCCTTCCGACCGGCAGTATTGCAGGCATTTGTGGCGCTTCCGCCGGGGAGGCTTGAGCAGTGCGAGCGGTTGGAGCAGTTGCGCCTGTTGGAGGCGGGCTACCGGATTGGATGCGTTGTGGTGCGCGAGGTGCTGCATGCAGTGGATGTGCCGGCGGATCTGCGCTGGGTGCGGCGCTACTGGGCGCGGCAGGCGCGCCGCAAGTTGTAGTTTTGTAGCGGTCTGGGGCTGCGAAGATGCCAACGCAACCGGTGGTCTGGGAAACGGTCGGGCGCGAGTTCGTGCAGGATTTTACCATCTTCAGCGCCTGGCACGTCTGGCGGCGCCACCCCGGGGATGGACGCGAGGGGAGATTCGTCGTGTTGGAGACGCCCACGTGGGTCAACATCATTCCGATCACCGAGCAGGGCGAGCTGGTGCTCATCGAGCAGTACCGGCACGGTCGTGATGAGGTCGTGCTGGAGATCCCCGGCGGGATGGTGGCAGCGGGGGAAGATCCTCGGCAGGCTGCCGAGCGCGAATGCCGCGAGGAGACAGGGTACGCTGCGGCGCAGCCGGCGCAGTTGCTGGGCGTGTGCTATCCAAACCCTGCTTTCCAGAGCAACGTGTGCTACTCCTACCTGTGGCGCGGCTGCCGACGGGTTGCTGCTCCGCAGTGGGACCGACACGAGGAGATCGCCGTGCGGCTACTGCCGCTGGAACAGTTGCTGGAGCTGCTGCGCACGGGGCAGATCCGGCATGCGTTGGTGTTGGTGGCGTTCTTCTGGGCAGTGCTCTCGGGAGAGCTCCCGCTGTAGGCACACGGAAGCCCAGAGGCAAACGTCACAGCCGCTGAGCAACGCTGTGATAGCACGGCAGGCCCGATGGGCAAGGTGATCGCGATTGCAAACCAGAAGGGTGGGGTTGGCAAAACCACCACGGCGGTCAATCTGGCTGCGTCGCTGGCGGTAGCAGAGCATCCCGTGCTCTTGGTAGATATTGACCCCCAGGCAAACGCCTCAAACGGCTTGGGGGTGGATACCCGCCGCCTGGACAAGACCACCTACGAGGTGCTCATCCGACGTGTTCCGGTGCAGGAGGCGATCGTTTCGACGGAGCTGCCCTTCCTGGAGCTTCTGCCCTCGCACATCAACCTGGTGGGGGCGGAGATTGAGCTGGTGGAGCTGCCACGGCGCGAGCGGATTCTGCGTGAAGTGCTCGAACCAGTGCGCCGGCGCTACCGCTTCATCCTCATTGACTGCCCACCGTCGTTGGGACTGCTCACGCTCAATGCCCTGACGGCTGCCGATTCCGTGCTCATCCCCGTGCAGTGCGAGTACTACGCGCTCGAAGGTCTGGGGCAGTTGCTCAACACGATTGCCATTGTGCGGCGCCATCTCAACCCGACGCTCGACATCGAAGGCGTGCTCCTGACGATGTACGATGGGCGGTTGCGCCTGTCGAACCAGGTCGTCGAAGAGGTCCGCCGCCATTTCGGTGAGAAGACCTTCCGCACGCTGATTGCGCGGAATGTGCGCCTCTCGGAGGCGCCCAGCCATGGCAAGCCCGTACTGCTCTACGATGCGCTCTGCCAAGGTGCCCGGAACTACCTGGAGTTAGCGCAGGAGTTGCTGGAGCGCAATCCGCAACTGGCACGCCAGGAGATCAGTCCAGCCTCGGATGTACATCCTGTGCACGGAGGGACGCCATGAGCCCAAAGGCACGGTCCTCATTGGGTCTGGGGCGAGGGCTGGAGGCACTGCTGCCGGTGGAATCGTTGACCCCGGAGCGGATGCGCCAGCTGCCCTACGACGATGGCGTATCGGTGGGGGTGGTTGCTCTCATCGAGATCGCACGGATTCGCCCGAACCCATACCAGCCGCGACGGGATTTCGACCCGCAGGCGCTGCAGGAGCTTGCGCACTCCATTCGTGAGCGGGGGCTTATTCAGCCCATCACCGTTCGCCGCAGCGGCGATGGGTATGAGCTCATCGCTGGAGAACGCCGCGTGCGCGCATCACAGGAGGCGGGCTTGACCCATATCCCGGCGTACATCCTGGATGTGGAGCGCGATATCGAACTGCTGGAGTTGGCGCTCATCGAGAACGTGCAGCGCGAAAATCTCAACCCCATCGAAACCGCCTTGGGCTACCGGCGCCTGATGGAGGAATGCCACCTGACGCAGGAGGAGGTCGCGCTCAAGGTGGGCAAGGACCGCACGACGGTTGCCAATTTCCTGCGGCTGCTGCGCCTTCCCGAACCGATTCAGGAAGCCCTTCGGCAGCGGCAGTTGAGCATGGGGCACGCCCGGGCAATCCTGGCGTTGACCGATGAGCAGCTCCAGTTGGCTGTGTGCCGAGAGGTTCTCTCCAAAGGGCTCTCCGTACGGCAGACCGAGACCTTGGTCAAGGAGATCGAGCTGGGGCGAATCCGCCTCTCCGAAGACGGGCAGTTGGTGCGCACACCGACGGCAACGCGCTCTGCTTCGGCAACGCCGTCCATTACTGGGCAACTGGAGACAACGCTGCGCGAAATCGAACAGCGGCTGCAACAGCTCTTCGGCACACGGGTGCGCCTCTCTGCCAATGCTCGCGGGCAGGGGAAGTTGGAGCTGGAGTTCTACTCCTTCGAGGAGCTGGAGCGCTTGCTGGAGCTGCTGACGATGCTGGAGAAGCTGCACCGCTTGCCGACGTAATGGAGGAGTTGCCCGAAATCGTGCATTGCACCCAGGTGCGCGTCCGCTACGCCGACACCGACCAAATGGGGGTGGTCTACTATGCCGCTTACCTGGTCTACTTCGAAGTCGGGCGAACGGAGCTGCTGCGCGCCTGCGGCGTTGCCTACCGGGAGCTTGAACGGCAGGGGTACTTGCTGCCCGTGCTGGAGGCGCATGTGACCTACTGCGCCCCGGCGCACTACGACGATGAACTCACCGTGCGGACGCGATACCAACCGCGCTACGAACCGCGGCTTCGGCTGGAGTACGAGGTGCTGCGCCAGCAGCAGCGCATCGCCATCGGGTATACGCTGCATGCGTTCATGGATGCTCGGCGCTGGCGACCGGTGCGTCCGCCGAAGTTCTTCTGGGAAGCACTCCGGCAGCGGGTGAAGCAATGCACCTGAGATGGTGGATGGCGTGCGTGGGCTGCGTTGCCCTGCAGGCGCAGCCGTATGCGTTCGAGTTCCTGCGGACGGTCGTGCCAGCGCGTGCTGCGGCGCTGGGGACGGCAACCGTGGCGCTTCCGGGCGATGCCAGTCTGCAGTTGCTCAATCCTGCGCTCGGTGCAACCCTTTCGCGGGCAAGCCTGGGTTCGGTTGTGCTCAAGCACGTGCTGGATATCGTCTCCGGCGCGGCGCTCTACAGTGGCATTCCGGTCCTGCAGGGGAGTGGCAGTGTTGGTGCGGTGTACATGGACTACGGTCGCTTCCAACGGCGCGATGCTCTGGGGAGCGCTGTGGGAGAGTTCAGCGCACACGATCTGGCGCTGGTGTTGAGCTACGCCGATACGCTCGAACGGGAGCTGTTCTACGGTATTGCTGCCAAAGCCCTGTGGGAGCAGCTCGATGCGCAGCATGCCCTTGTGGTGGCGTTGGATGTGGGGCTGCTCTACCGCTTTCCTGATGGGCGCACCAGCATTGGGGCAGCACTGCTGCATGTGGGTACGGCGCTGCGCCATTTTGCGCAGGAGCCGCTCCCACTCCCGACGGATTTGCGCCTTGGGCTGGCACATGCGCTCCGGGGGATGCCGGCGGTGTTTGTGTTCAATTTTGCTCGGCTGACGGAGCCGACGGCAAGCGTTTGGCAAAAATTCGAGAATTTTGCGCTCGGCGTTGAGTTCACACTAAGCCCGGCGATGGCGGTGCGCGTGGGTTACGATAACAAACTGCGGCGCGCCGCACCGGCTGGAGCACGGGGGATTACGGGGATGTCCGCAGGGGTGGGGCTCAATGCCGCAGGCGTACAACTGGACTACAGCGCCACAGTGGTGACAACAGCGGTGCTGCACCGCTTTGGAGTGCAGGTGGGTATGTAGAACCGATTGGTCGTGGAGCCTTCGATGAACACTCGTGGAGTTCGGTGGTTTCTCGCCGCAGCGATGGTCTGCAGTGTAGCTCTTGCGCAGGGGCAACTGCAGCAGCCGCCACAGCCGCAGATTATTAAGCCGAAGCTGTCGGTTGGGCTGGTTGCGTTCGCCATCAACCTCATCAACAGCGTGGAGATTCAGGGGCGCGAGGTGGATGCCTTTCTGGAGGTGCGCAAGGTGCTCGCCGACGCCTTTGAGGAGGCACAGAAGGCGAACCGGAGGCTCGACGATCAGCTCACGCTGGAGTTCCAGCTTCCGGTAGCGCAGAACTTGGTGACGCTGCTGCAGCGGGCGCGCATCACCGGCGCGGATGCCGATCGCTTCAAGCAGCTCATGGATGCAATCACGGCGGCTGCGCAACAGGCAGCCTCGCCCCAGGGTGGGCGATAGGCGCTTCTGTCCGGTGCTTCCGAAGGCGGGCAGCGAAGAGGTCTGCCCGCCTTTTTCGTCTTGCTCTGTCCCAGGGAGCTGGAGGGGTGCTCCATGCTGGTGAGCATGACCGGGTTCGGTCGCGCGGAGCAGACGCGGAACGGCATCACCGCCGTTGCCGAGGTCCGCAGCGTGAACAACCGCTACCTTGAGATCTCCTGTCGGCTACCTCGGCAGTTGAGCGCGCGCGAAGTGGAGGTGCGCCAGATGGTGCAGCGGTACGTCGTGCGCGGCAGCGTTTCCGTCGTGCTGGAGGTCCGCGGGAGCACGCCGGCGGAGCGGCTGCTGCGCATGGATGTGGCGCGCACCTACTACAACGCCCTCAGCGAGTTGGTGCGACAGCTTGCGCTGGAGGATTCCCCGCGGCTGGAGCACCTGCTGCGCTTTTCGGAGATCTTCGAAGCCGATGAGGGGCAGAGCGAGCTCCTCTGGGAGCCAGCGCGTGCGGCATTGGAGCAGGCACTGCGACGGCTGCGGCAGATGCGTATCGCCGAAGGGCGTGCTCTGACGCAGGATATCCGCACGCGGCTGCGCACAGTGGAGCAACTTGTGCGTAAGATTGCCCGCCGGGGGCAGCAGCGCATCCCGGAACAGCAACACCGGCTCCGCGAACGGGTGCGCCAGTTATTGGAAAGCGAGCCCGATCCGCAGCGCCTTGCCATGGAGCTTGTGCTCCTTGCCGATCGGCTCGATATCACAGAGGAGTGTGTGCGGCTGCGCAGCCATGTAACGCTGGCACGCCAACTGCTGCGCGCCCGTGAGCCAGCAGGACGCAAGCTCAACTTTTTGCTCCAGGAGATGCAGCGCGAAGCCAATACCATCGGGGCAAAAGCCGCCGATGCCCAGATCTCCCAGTGGGTTGTGCTGCTCAAGGAGGAGTTGGAGCGGATCCGCGAGCAGGTGCAAAACGTCGAGTAGAACCGCGATGCCCAAGCAGCTCATCGTCATCTCCGCACCCAGTGGGGCAGGAAAGACAACGGTTGCCCGCCATCTTCTGCAGCGCTTTCCGCAGCTTCGGTTCTCCGTTTCCGCTACCACGCGCCCCAAACGCCCGGGTGAGGTGGATGGGCGTGACTACTTCTTCTGGTCCCGCGAGCAGTTCGAGCAGGCGATCGCCCGCGGGGAGCTTGTGGAGTACGAGGAGATCTTCGGGCATCTCTACGGCACGCTGCGCTCGCAGGTGGAGCAGGCGCTCAGCGCCGGAGAATTTCTGCTGTTCGACATTGACGTCAAAGGAGCGCTTGCCCTGCGGCGCGCCTATCCGGAGCAGACCTTCCTCATCTACGTCGCTCCGCCGAGCATCGAGGAATTGGAGCGCCGGCTACGCCAACGCGGCACCGAGAGCGAGGAGCAGATTCGGCGTCGCCTGGAGCGAGCCGCGATGGAATTGCAGTTTCAGGACCACTTCGACGTGGTCATCCGGAACGAGCAACTGGAGCAGACGCTCGCGCGCGCCGAGCAGATTGTGGCACAGCTTCTCCGCGGGGAGGTTCCAACTCCTGTGCCGTAGCCCGAAGCAGGGAGAGCACAGCTTCCATATCTGCCGGCAGTGGAGCTTCGCACTCGATCCAGTGCCGGGTGACGGGGTGGAGAAAGCCCAGCCGGTACGCGTGGAGCGCTTGGCGCTGAAGGAGCCCCAAACACTGTTGTGCGCATTGGCGCCAGCGCGGCTCGGTCAGATTTTGGGGGAGCCGATCGCCCCCGTAGAGCGGGTCGCCCATGACAGGATTCCCCAGCCATTGGCAGTGGACGCGGATCTGGTGCGTGCGTCCGGTGTGAAGCCGCAGTGCCAGCACGGTGGCGATGGGGAAGCTCTCCAGCACAGTGTATTCGGTGCGTGAGGGCTTCCCATCGGGAACGACGGCGAAGGCTTTCCGGTTGCGGGGGGAGCGTCCGATTGGGGCATCGATGATGCCGTGGGCTTCGGGGGGATGTCCCCAGACGATGGCGCGGTATTCACGCTGGATTTGGCGCCGGGCAAGCTGCTCGGCAAGCCGAGCGTGCAATGCCGAATCCTTCGCCACCAGGAGAAGCCCTGAAGTGTCCTTATCCAGCCGGTGGACGATGCCGGGGCGAACGGCATCGCTGGCGAAGATGGCGGCTTCCTCCTCTTGCTCCGGGTCGAACTCCACTGCGATGGGCTGCTGCATACCCAGGTGGTAGAGCACAGCGTTGACCACGGTGCCCCGGTAGTGTCCAATGCCGGGATGGGTGGGCATCCCTGGGGGCTTGTTGATGACCAGCAGGTGCTCGTCCTCATAGACGATGTCCAGCGGAATGGGCTCGGGCACAAGCTCCAGCGGGGGAAGTCGGAGCACGCGGCAGCAGATGATGTCGCCGGGATGCACCTTTTGGCTGGGCTTGGGGAGCTGCCCGTTGACGGTCACATTGCCGGCGCGAATAGCCTCCTGCACCTTTGTGCGGCTGACGTGGGGTAGATGGCGGCTCAGCCATACATCGAGCCGCTCCGGGCGTTGCCCCGGTGGCACTTGGAATTGGTAGAGATGCTCAACCCGCTGCTGCGGCTCGGTGTGTTGCATACGGTCTCACGCAGTTCGACCGTGGCAGTGCTTGTACTTTTTGCCGCTCCCGCACGGGCATGGATCGTTGCGCCCGACTTTGGGGACCGTATTGACAACGGTCCGAGCTTTCTGCGGGGCGGTCCCAACGGCGGTGGCGGCGGTGGCGGTAGCGCCGACCGCTGCAGGGGCTTCCGGATGCGAGAAGCGCAGTGCTGAGCTGGGCACGGTTGTGCGCGGACGCGGCACAAGCTCGGTAGCTCTGGGAGCGGCTGCGGTGGGCTGCTCCAGCACGGGCGGGAAGTACTTGAAGACAAAGTGCACGGCGTCGCGGTTGATCTCGCGGATGAGCTGGACGAACATTCGGTACGCCTCAGCTTTGTACTCCAGGAGCGGGTCCTTCTGCCCATAGGCGCGCAGGTGGATCCCTTCGCGCAGCTCGTCCATTGCGCGCAGGTGTTCGCGCCATTTCTCATCGATGGTCATCAGGATGGCGAAGCGCTCCAACTGTGCCATGAACTCCGAACCCAGGAGCGCCTCCTTGCGCTGGTAGTATGCGCTGGCGGCTTGCACGATGCGCTCCACGCATTCCTGCTGAGTCATGGAGGCAAACTCCTCCGGGCGAATGTCTAGCTCGCACAGCAGGGTAGCGCGAACGGTGTTCTTCAAGCCCTCCAGGTCGTTCTCCGGATGGTACGTGTCGTACCACTCCTGAGCCAGCTCGCGGATGTACTGGAAGATCTCGCCCTTGAGCCGTTCGCCCATGAGGGCATGGCGGCGGCGGTCGTAGATAATCTCGCGCTGCTGGTTCATGACGTTGTCGTATTCGAGCAGCCGCTTGCGGATGGCGAAGTTCTGCTCTTCGACCTTCTTCTGCGCCCGCTCGATGGCTTTGGTGATCATCGGGTGCTGGATAGGCTCGCCCTCGGGGACTTTGAGCTTCTGCATGATGGCGGCAATGCGCGGACCCCCGAAGAGGCGCAGCAGGTCATCCTCCAGCGAGACGAAGAACTGTGAGGTGCCGGGGTCGCCTTGGCGCCCGGCGCGTCCACGCAGCTGGCGGTCGATGCGGCGGGCTTCGTGGCGTTCAGTGCCGATGACAGCAAGCCCGCCGGCGGCGCGTACGTCGGGGTCGAGCTTGATATCCGTGCCCCGTCCTGCCATGTTGGTGGCGATGGTAACGGCTCCCTTCCGTCCGGCTTGGGCAATGATTTCGGCTTCGCGCTGGTGGTGCTTTGCGTTGAGTACGTTGTGCGGGATGCCCAGCCGGCGCAACATCTTGCTGAGGATTTCGGACACCTCCACGCTGGTGGTGCCGACCAATACAGCGCGCCCTCGTTCGAGCTGCCGCTGAATCTCCTGGATGACGGCGTTGTACTTCTCGCGTTTGGTGCGGAAGACCAGGTCGTCCAAATCCTGTCGGATGACGGGCTTGTTGGTGGGGATGACGACCACGTCGAGACCGTAGATCTTGTCGAACTCGGCGGCTTCCGTCTCCGCGGTGCCCGTCATGCCGGCAAGCTTGCGGTAGAGGCGGAAGTAGTTCTGGATGGTAATCGTCGCCAGCGTCTGCGTATCCTGCTCGACGGTGACGCCCTCCTTGGCTTCGATTGCCTGGTGCAGCCCGTCGGAATACCGCCGACCCTCGAGGATGCGTCCGGTGAACTCGTCAACGATTTTGACCTTACCGTCTTGGACGACGTAGTCCACGTCGCGCTCGTAGAGGGAGTATGCCCGCAGGAGCTGGTTGATGATGTGGACGCGTTCGCTGCGTTCGGCGTAGAGCCGGTAGAGCTCATCCTTGCGGCGCTGCTTCTCTTCGGGGGAGAGGTCGGGATTCTGCTCAATGATGCTGAGCTCGGTGCCGACGTCGGGGATGAGGAACATGTCCGGGTCTTCGCCGACCTGCGCCAGGAGTTGGCGCCCCTTTTCGGAGATGTCCACCTGGTGGGTCTTCTCGTCGATAGTGTAGTAGAGCTCCTCATCGAGCTCGTGCAGGTGGATACCTTGGTCGCGCAAGTAGTAGAGCTCGGTCTGCTGGAGGAGCTGCTTGGTATCGGCATCGGCTAAGAGCTTGAGCAGGCGCTTGTGTTTGGGGAAGCCGCGGTGGGCTTGGAGCAGGAGCTTACCGGCACGCTCCCGGTCCTCCTTGGAGGAGGATTGCAGGAGGCGTTCGGCTTCGGCAACGATTTGGTTGACCAGGCGCGTCTGCGCTTCCACCAAGCGCCTGACGCGCGGGTTCATGCGCACGAACTCCTCATTGCTGGAGATGACCGGACCGGAGATGATGAGCGGCGTGCGCGCTTCGTCGATGAGGATGGAATCAACCTCGTCTACGATGGCGTACCAGTGCTCGCGCTGGACGATATCGTTGGGGTCGATGACCATGTTGTCGCGCAGGTAATCGAAGCCGAACTCGGAGTTGGTCCCGTACGTGATATCGCACTGGTACTGCCGTTTGCGCTCCTCGATGGACATCTGAGCCTGGATACAGCCAACGCTCATGCCCAGCATCTCAAAGACGGGTCCCATCCACTGGGCATCGCGGCGGGCAAGGTAGTCGTTGACCGTGACCAGGTGGACTCCACGTCCGGGAAGGGCGTTCAGGTACAGGGGCATCACCGCCACGAGCGTTTTCCCTTCGCCGGTTGCCATTTCGGCGATCTTGCCCTGGTGCAGCACGATTGCTCCCATGAGCTGCACGTCGAAGGGCACCATGTCCCAGGTGACGGTGTGCCCGACGACTTGGTACGTGTACTGGCGTTCGGCAAGGCGACGGCATGCTTCCTTGACAACGGCGTACGCCTGCGGGAGCAGCTCATCGAGCGTCTCTTGGATGACGCGGTACTCTTCGGCATCCAGGCGTGCCAACTCGTCGTAGAGCTCCAGCCGCTGCTCGTAGGAGAGGTCTTCGGTACGCAGCCGCTGCCGGAGCTCCTGAATGCGCTCCTGGTAGGAGGAGGTCCGCTCCCGAAGGATGGAGCGGAAGAGGTCGGTCTTCGCGCGCAGCTCCGCGTCGGTGAGGTGGTGGAGCTGCTCGTATTCGCGGTTGATTGCTTCCACAATTGGGAGGAGCTGGCGGATGTCGCGTTCGCGTTTGGTCGGGAAGATCTTCTGCAACAGTTTCCACATCGGCAGACGGGCGCTTGTTCTGTGCCACAGCGTGGCTATAGACGCAGGAATTGCGGCGTTTGTGCGTCTATGAAGGCTGCTTCAGCAGCGGTGGGCAATGGAAGAGGAGCTGCTGCGCTTTTCGCCGGAGAATGTACTGCGGCAGATGCAGACGGCAGAGCTGCGCCATGGGTACTACGTACTGCGCTTCTATGTGGATGAACGCGGGATGCCCTCGGAGCAGCCCACAGGGCAGGTTGGGGTCTTCTATCTCTCGCCTGCCGGAGGCATCCTGCGCGATAGCAACTTCAACATCGTACTGCACAGCGCTCGCTTTGACCGCTACCACCAGATGGGTTGGCGTTACCAAGCCGGGGAGGAGTGATGCGCCGGGTCTATTTGGACCATAGCGCCACGACCCCGCTGGATCCGGAGGTGCTCGAAGCGATGCTCCCCTGGCTACGGGAGCACTTCGGCAACGCCTCCTCGCTGCATGCCTGGGGACGGCGTGCGCGGGTTGCCGTCGAGGAGGCTCGTGAGGAGTTTGCTGCCCTCATCGGAGCGCATCCATCGGAGATCGTCTTCACCAGCGGGGGGACGGAAGCCAACAACGCCATCCTCAAGAGCTGCTGCCAGGAGTCTGGGCTGACCGATACGGTGGTCTACAGCGCGGTGGAGCACCATGCGGTGATTCACCCAGCCGAAGCGCTGGCACGGCAGGGCGTCCGTACAGCGGTGCTACCGGTGGACTCCTGGGGAAGGGTTGACCCCGAGAGTGTACGCCCGTGGAATCGCCCGCGGACGCTCATTTCGGTCATGCACGCCAACAACGAGACCGGTGTGATCGAGCCGATTCGGGCTATTCGGGATGCCGCGCCGGACGCCTTGCTGCATACGGATGCTGTGCAGTCCTTTGGGAAGATCCCCTTCAACGTTGGGCAACTGGGGGTGGATTTTGCGACCTTTTCCGCACACAAGATTCACGGTCCCAAGGGCATTGGGGCGATGTACATTCGGCGTGGGATCGACTTCAAGGCACATCAGCACGGCGGGGCACAGGAGCGGAACCGGCGTGCCGGGACCGAGCCGGTTGCGCTCATCGTGGGCTTCCAGGTGGCTGCCCGCAGAGCCGTTGAGCAGTTGGAGCAGCGTGCCCGCCACATGGAGCGGCTCACACGGCTTTTGCGCCAGCTCCTGCGCGAACGCATTCCGGGAGTGCTTTTCAACACGCCCGAGGAGGGCGCACTGCCGAATATCCTCAACATCACCTTCGCCGATGCTCACAAGCTCGACGGCGACGCGCTGATCCTGGGCATGGATCTGTACGGCGTGGGGGTGTCCAACGGCTCCGCCTGCTCTGCTGGCACGATGCAGCCGTCGCACGTCCTTCTGGCACTGGGGCGAACTCCGGCGCAGGCGCGCGCAGCCATCCGATTCTCGCTCTCGAAGGACACCACCGAAGAGGATATCCGCTACGCCGTGGAAGCGCTCGAGCGCGTCCTGATGCCGATGCGGGATTGAACCCGCGTGGGCTCATTGGCAGCGTTGCTGCAGCGCTCCAGTGTGGCGCTGGGCGTGGGGTGTACAAGCCTGGGGGCAGCGGCGGCTATCAGCAAGAAGGATGGGGGCACGGAGCAGTGGTGAGCGGGCAACCACGAGATGTGCCGGCGGAGGGATTCGAACCCCCGACTCGCGGATTATGATTCCGCTGCTCTACCACCTGAGCTACGCCGGCGGCGCAGTGCAAAATTAGCGCTTCACTGCGAGGAGCGCTGCATGAGCCGCTGAATTTCGTCACGAATGCGAGCGGCGCGTTCGTAATCCTCCTCCTCAATGGCTTTCTGCAACTGCTGCTGAAGCCGCTGCAGTTGTTGAGCCTTCCCCGGTTGACGCGATGCGGGGTTGGGAGTTGGATTCGGATTCGAAGGCGGTTCCGCAGCCGAACGCCGGAGCCGGTCGAAGAAGTCCTCCTCTTCCTCCTCCTCTTCCTCCTCAGCGTCGGGCGGGAGGAGGGCGGCTTCCTCCATGACCTCTTCGCTGACGTAGATTGGGGCTCCACAGCGCAGAGCCAGGGCGATCGCATCGCTGGGACGGGCATCTACCTCCACGTGCCCGTCATCGAGCAGGAGGTAGGCGTAGAAGGTGCCATCCCGCAGGTCGTGGATGCACACTTCGACCAGATTGCTGTCCAAGGCTTCAATAACGTTTTTGAGCAGGTCATGGGTCATCGGGCGCGGGGCGCGCACGCCCTCCAGTTGCAGCGCAATGGCTTGGGCTTCAAAGGCGCCGATGATGATAGGAAGGCGCCGCTCGCCGTTGACCTCTTTGAGGATGAGCGCATAGGCGTTTGTGCTCTCCGACTGGGCAATGCCGGCGACTTCAACGAGCACCTTGTTCATAGCAACCCCCTGGCTGTTGCGCTCACATTCGTGTGCTGCCGGTGTAGACGAAGACTATGGTGCTGCATTGGCGCTGTGGAGATGGCGCTGGAACCGCTCGGGCAAGGGCTTGTTGAGGAATTCTGCCAACCGCTGTGCCAGCTTTGGCAACACCTCCAGGCAATCCCCCACGATGCCGTAGTCGGCAACCTTGAAGATGGGCGCCTCCGGGTCCTTGTTGATGGCAACGATGACCTTCGAGGAGGACATCCCCGCCAAGTGCTGAATCGCGCCCGAAATCCCGCAGGCGATGTACAGTGTTGGGCTCACGGTCTTCCCCGTCTGCCCAACCTGCTCGCTGTGCGGACGCCATCCTGCATCCACCACGGCTCGGGAGGCACCAACGGCGCCGCCGAGAAGCTGTGCCAACTCCTCGAGCATCCAGAAGTTCTCCGGTCCCTGCATCCCACGTCCACCGGAGACGATAATATCGGCTTCGAGCACATCGAGTTTCCCTTCGTTCCGCACGATCTGGCGGACACGAGCGCTGCAATCCTCCGGACGCAGCTCCGGGACGAACTCCCGTACCTGGAGAGCCACAGGGGATTCGCTCGGGCGCGCTGTGAAGACATTCGGGCGCAGCGAGTACACACGCACCGGTGTGAGCAGCCGCACAGTTGCCAGTGCTTTGCCAGCGTAGACTGGGCGGATTGCCAGGAGCTGGTCACCATCGGGCTGGAGAGCAACGCAGTCGGGAGCATAGCCTGCTGCGAGCTTGGCTGCAAGGCGCGGCGCCAGCTCCTTGCCCAAGGATGTGGCGGCAATCAGAATAACGGTTGCGCCCTCTGCCTGCACCAGTTGTGCCAACGCTGTTGCCACTGCCGGCATGGAATAGGACTGGAGCAGCTCATGGCGCAGCAGGATTGCCTCCGCGGCGCCGTAAGCGGCAGCCTGCTCAAGGTGCTGCGCCGGACCGGTCAGGAGCACGGCTTTGACCGGGAGCGCAAGCTGCTCACCGGCAGTGCGGGCAGCCGTGAGCACCTCCAGGGAGGAGCGCTTGAGTCCATGCTCGGTTGCCTCAATCAGAGCCAGTAATGCTGCCATGGAGCTTCCTCAGCTTAGATGACCTTTGCCTCTTCGTGCAGGAGGCGGACCAACTCGGCAATTTCGGCGTCTGAGGAGCCAAGGATTTTGCCGGCGCGCTGCCGCTGCGGCAGCTCCAGGCGGACGACCTCGCTGCGGGGCGCACTCGGTGGCGGCGCAAGCTCTTCGATAGGCTTTTGGCGTGCCTTCATGATATCGGGCAGCTTGGGATAGCGCGGTTCGTTGATGCCCTTCTGGACGCTGATCACACACGGCAGGCGCGTTTCGACGATCTCCTTGCCGCCTTCGATGTCACGTTCGGCAACGATGTTGCCATCGGCATCGAGGGTGAGTCGGGAGACAACGGAAACCGAAGGATAGCCCAGGAGCTCCCCGACGGTGGATGCCATGGCGAAGGAGTCACAGTCAATGCTCTGCCGCCCCAGCAGGACCAAGTCGGCTTGTGCCGTCCGGGCGACTGCCGCGAGCGCTTCGGCAACGCCGAAGGAATCCAGCACCCAGTCATTGCGTACCAATACCGCGCGGTCAATCCCCATTGCCAGCGCCGTGCGCAGAATCTCTTTGGCGCCCTCCGGACCTACACAGACGGCGAGCGTCTCTCCGCCGAAGCGTTCGCGGATGCGCAACCCCTCCTCGATGGCGTACTCGTCGTATGGGTTGAGGATGAACTTGACCCCCTGTCGCTCGATGCTCCTGCCATCGGGGGCAATGGTGATGCGGGTTGCTGTGTCGGGAACGTAGGAAAGGCACACCACAATGCGCATACGTAAGCGCCTGCTGCGATGGTTTGACCCGTGCCACCAAGTACGGTTACAAAGCTACGCAAATTCGCTCTGCCCGACCGGCGCGCCCTATAGCGTCACAGTGGCGTGCAGCTCCAGCGGGGTGTCGGGGGGCAGCTCTGTGTAGCTCAGCACTGCCAGCATGGGGAAGGAGGTGGAGAGGAGGCGGTAGACGTACGGGCGCAAGGGAGCCGAAGTGAGCAGGACCGGAGGATAGCCCAGGCGGAGCAGTTCGTTGAGTGCTTGTGCGACGCTGTTGCGCAGCCGCTGTAGCAGCGCGGGGTCCAATCCCAGCGTTGGGCTGGCGGCTGCCTGCGGAAACTGCTGGAGCTGCGTGCTCAGGAGCGATTCCAGCTCGGCAGAGAGCGCAGCCGCGTGCACAACCCCGTTGGCATCGGCGTAGAGTTTGCGGATTGTCTCGCCAAGGCTGTGGCGGACGTACTCGGTGAGCACATCGGGGTTCTTGACCGTCTTGGCGTGCTCCAGTGCGGTTTCCACGATGAGCGCCAGGTCGCGGATGGGGATGCCCTCCCGCAGCAGGTTCTGCAGTATGTGCTGGAGCGTTCCCAGCGGCAGGGTTTCGGGAGTGACCTCTTCGACCAGGGCGGGATAGTCGCGGCGCAGGAGCTCCAGGAGCTGGCGCACATCCTGGCGCGTGAGCAACCGGTAAGCATTCCGGCGCAGAATCTCCGTCAGGTGCGTGACCAACACGGTGACGGCTTCCACGACGGTATAGCCCATCAGCTCGGCGTCTTCGCGCTCGCGCGCAGGGATCCAAACCGCTGGCAGTCCAAAGACGGGCTCGGTGACGTGGATGCCGCTGAGTTCGCCTTCGGCGGTGCCTGGGTTCATCGCCATGACCATGCCGGGGTAGATCTTGTTGCGTGCGACCTCGTTGCCGCGGATGCGGATGAGATACTCCTCCGGCTCCAGGCGCAGGTTGTCGCGGATACGCACCGGGGGCAGCAGGATGCCCAGTTCCGCTGCCAGTTGCCGGCGAACATTAGCGATGCGCTGCAGTAGTGTGCCGCCGCGGGCTTCGTCCACCAGGGGGAGTAGTCCGTAGCCGAGCTCGATTTCGACCGGCTCCACGCGCAGAAGCTCCTCCGGAGGTGGTTCTGCTGGGCGCTCTGGTTGCGCGCGTTGCAGCTCTTCGGCTTGGCGTTGCAGCTCGGCTTCGCGCAGCCGACGGAACTGCAGTGTGGCGATTCCGCCGGTCAAGAGCGCCAACACCAGAAAGGGGATGAAGGGCAAGCCTGGCAGGAGCGCCAGGAGCAACGCCATCGCCGCAGTGATGGCGAGCGCGCGGGGCTGCTGCCCGAACTGCCGCCCCAACTCCAGCTCCAGCCGGTCTCGGGTTGCCGTACGCGCCACCACCATCCCTGCTGCCACAGAGATGAGCAGCGCAGGGATTTGCGAGACCAGCCCATCGCCAACGGTGAGAACCGTATAGGTCTGGAGCGCCGTCACAAGGTCCATCCCGCGCTGCACCAGCCCGATGATGAGCCCACCGAGGATGTTGACCAGGGTGATGACCAGCCCGGCGATAGCATCGCCGCGCACGAATTTCGCAGCCCCGTCCATAGCGCCGTAGAAATCCGCTTCGCGGGCAAGCTGCTCGCGCCGCTGCCGTGCCTCCTGCTCGGTGATGAAACCGGCGTTGAGCTCTGCGTCAATGCTCATCTGCTTGCCAGGCAGCGCGTCGAGCGTGAAGCGGGCGGCAACCTCCGCGATGCGGTTCGAGCCCTTGACGATGACCACGAAGTTGATGAGCACCAGGATGAGGAAGATGATGAACCCCACGACGTAATTGCCCGCCACGACGAAGCCCCCAAAGGCACGGATGATCTCGCCGGCATCGGCTTGCCCCAGGATAAGGCGCGTCGTGGCAACATTGAGCCCCAAGCGGAACAGCGTCGTCAGCAGGAGCAGACTGGGGAAGATGCTCAGCTCCAGCGGATGGCGAATGTAGATGGCAACCAGCAGCACCAGCAGCGAGAACGTAATGTTGAGCGCCAGCAGAATATCCACCAGCGGCGTTGGCAGCGGGAATAGCAGCAGTACCAAAATCCCCAGCGTCCCGACGGCGATTGCCACGTCCGGGCTGTTCTGCAGCCGCTGTAGCCAGGGCAAGCGTTCGGTCAATGCCGGACTCATCGCCGCTGTACCAGCCGTCGGAGGACATCCTGCCGGTAGACGCGGTACACGTACGCCAGCACCTCAGCCACGGCGGCAAAGAGGCGCTCCGGAATCTCCTGGTCAACCTCTACGCTGCGGTAAAGGCTCTGTGCCAGCGGAGGATTCTGCACAATCGGGACGTTCCAGCGCTGAGCAAGACGGCGGATCTGCTCGGCAATGTACCCGGCACCCTTGGCAACCACGATTGGGGCGCGCATCCGCCCGGGCACGTACTGTAGCGCTACGGCGACATGGGTCGGGTTGGTGACCACGACATCGGCATGGCGGACCCGCTGCAGCATCCACCGGCGCAGGCGCTGCTGCATGAGGCTGCGCAGGCGGGATTTCACCTGCGGGTCGCCTTCGGTCTGTTTGAGCTCGTCCTTGAGCTCTTGTCGGGTCATGCGCAGCTCCTCGCGATATCGGTAGCGCTGGTAGAGGAGATCCCCTACGGAGAGCAGCCCGAAGGCAACGGCGAGCTTGAGCGTCAGCTCCAGCGTGATGCTCCACAACAGTGGTGCCAATTGCTGGACGGGAAACACCGCAAGCTGGAGCAGCTCCGAGCGGTGTGCCCACAGAACTTGGGCTGCAATGCCGGCAAAGAGCGCGATCTTGAGCAGACTTTTGCCCAGTTGCACCGCCGCGGTGGTGGAGAGGAACAGGCGGCGCAACCCCAACAGCGGATTGAACACCGTCTGTAGCGGCAGCCCTTGCGGGAACTTCTTCGTTGCAAAGCGTAATCCCCCGGTTTGCACCAGCTCCGCTGCAACGCCCAGGAGGAGCAGCGCACCCAGGAGCGGAAGCAGCACAAGGGCTGCCTTGGGGAGAATCCACAGCACAAGCTGTACAACACCGCTATCGGTGAGCTGCACCGTTGCCAGCGAGCGCAAGAGCTCTCTGAGCAGCTCCTGTAGCACCTGTGCAATTGGGGCAAGCAGCAACAGCGCCAGCACGCTCCCCAAGAGCCCTGCAGCAGCGGTCAGCTCTGGGCTCTTGGGGAATTGCCCGCGCAACTGCGCCTCTTCCAGGCGTTTTGGCGTCGGCGGTTCTGTGCGCTCTTGTCCTTCCGGCGTCTCTGCCATTGCCTACGGCTGAAGGGCTCGTACAAGGGTGAGCAGATCGCTTTGAAGCTGTACCAGGGCTTGCCGCAGGAGCACGACGATGAGCGGCGTACTCAGCGCCAACACCCCGATACCGACGACCACCTTCGCGCTGAAGCTCAGCAGGAAGATGTTGATCTGCGGCGCCGAACGTGCCAGCAGCGCCAGCGCCCAGAGAGTGAGGAACAGCGCCGCCATTGCCGGAGCAGCGATATTGAGCGCCAGCGCCGTCAACTGCGCCATCCAGCCGATGAGCACCTGCGCCGAAGGGAGGCGCAGCGTCAGCTCGGTCACCGGAGCAATTCGCAGCGTCTCGGCAAGGCTCAGCAGCAGGGCATGGTGCCCATCGAGCCAAAAGAAGAGCACCAATGCGGCGAAGGCGTAAAATTCGCCCACGAGCGTGGGGAAGCCCCCCAGAGCTGGGTCAAAGAAGAGCGCGGTCTGGAAGCCGATGTCCATGTCCAGCAAGCCGCCGGCGAAGCGGGCAGCATAGACCACCGCCGAACTCAAAAAGCCCAGCAGGAGCCCCAGCATGACCTCTTTGAGCAGCAGCGGAATCAGCGCCAATGGATGCAGTTCCAGCATTGTTGCCGGTGGCTGCGTACTGGCAAGCGCGATCGCAATGAGCGCTGCAATGGAGGCTTTCAGGATCACCGGTATGCCAGGGTGGCTGAACAGTGGCGCAGTGGTCAGCACCGCCAGTGTGCGGACGAAGATGAGCACCCACAGCAGGAATTGCCCCTGTAGCTGCTCCAATGTGGCAGCATCCAACCCGCCCATCCTACCGCACCGACGCAATCATGCGAAACAGCTCCAGGACATAGCGTTTGAGCGTCCCCAGCATGAAGGGAAGCGTAAGCACCGAAACGATGGCAATGGCAATGAGCTTGGGCACGAAGGTGAGCGTCTGCTCGCTGATGGTCGTGGCAGCCTGGAAGATGGCGATGAGCAATCCCAGCACCAACGAGAGCAGCAGCAGTGGTCCCGCCACCAGCAGCACGTGGAAGAAGGCTTCGCGCACCAGGTAGACGACCATCTCCTCGTTCATTCCGCACCGCTATTGCATGAGGATGCCTTCCAGCAGTGAGCCGATGAGCAGATGCCATCCATCCACCAGCACGAACAGCAAAATCTTGATGGGCAGAGAGACCAACTGCGGCGGCAGCAGGAATATGCCCAGCGACAGCAGCACGCTGGCGACAATCATGTCAATGACCAGGAAGGGCAGGAACAGCAGGAAGCCAATCTGGAAGGCGATGCGCAGCTCGCTCATGGCAAACGCAGGGATGAGCGCCCATGTGCTGACCTCGGCAGGGGTTTTCGGGCGCTCGTGCCCGGCAAGACGGATGAAGAGCGCCAAGTCCTCTTGGCGGGTGCGCTTGAGCATAAACTCGCGAAACGGGCGCAGCATGTTCTCCAGGGCTTGCTGCTGCGAGATCTCCTGCCGCAAGTAGGGTTGGAGCCCTTTCTCGTTGGCTTCGTTGAGTACGGGCTGCATGACGAAGAAGGTCAGAAACAGCGCCAGCCCAGTCAAGAGCTGGCTCGGCGGCTGCGCCGGCGTGCCCAGCGCTTGCTTGAGGAAGAAAAACACCACGACGATGCGCGTGAAGCAGGTCATCATCACCAGAATCGAGGGGGCAAGCGTGAGCACCGTCAGCAGCAGCAGAAGCTGCAGCGTCAGTGAGAGATCCTGTGGCGAGCGGGCAGCTTCAAGCCCAACGGAAACACGCGGCAACGGTGCCGGGAGCGCCTGCTGTGCAAGGGCAGGCACCGCCAGCAGCATGAGTACACCCAGCACCACCAATATGCGCGGGCGCATAGACGGCAACGAGAGCTGTGCCAAAGGGCACATCGCAATCTCTGTGCCAGCTCGATGGCAGCGCAGGGAAAACGAACTCCGCGCGGCTGTTCGTCGTCTGCGCCGTCGTCGTTGTGCTGGGCAGAGCAATGGAGCTGCACGTGTTGGGGCAGGAGCTGAATTTCCTGGAGCTGGAGCCGGAGTTCTCCACGCTGGAGCGCTCGCAGATCGTTATCGTCCCCGCGCCGTATGAGTACCGCACCAGCTTTGGACGCGGGACATGCCGGGGACCGGAAGCGATCCTCCGCGCCAGCGCCCATGTGGAGATGTACGACGAGGAGTTCGAGCAGGAGCTCTGTACAACCGCTGGTGTGGCAACGCTGCAGCCGGTGGCTCTCGATGGGTTATACGATGAGGCTGCGATCGCAGCAGTGGAGGCGGTTGTCGAGGCACTCCTGCAGCGGGGAAAGTTCGTGGTTACCCTCGGCGGAGAGCACACAATTGCGCTGGCCCCCATTCGGGCGCATTGGCGGCGATATCCGCAGATGAGCCTGCTTCAGTTGGATGCCCATGCGGATTTGCGCCAGGAGTATCAGGGGTCGCCCTACTCCCATGCGTGTGTGATGGCGCGCGTTGCGGAGTTTCTGCCGCCGGAGCGCATCGTCCAGGTGGGCATCCGTGCCCTGGCACGCGAGGAAGCGGAGCGGATTCGCCAGTGGGGCATCCGCACCTTCTTTGCCGAGAAGCTCCGGCGCGGGCTGTACGGAGAGCGTTGGTATGACCAGGTGGTGCAGACGCTCTCCTCGCAGGTCTACGTGACGCTGGATGTGGATGTGTTCGACCCCGCAATCATGCCGGCAACAGGAACACCGGAGCCGGGGGGGTTGTGGTACCATGAGGTGCTGGAGCTCTTCCGCACCCTGATCCGTTCGGGGCGGCGCGTGGTGGGGATTGACATCGTCGAGTTCTCCCCGATTCCGGGGCTGCACCATGCGGAGATGCTCGTTGCCCGCCTGGTGTACAAGCTGCTCAACATCTGCTTTGCCGCTGAAGAACGGCTGGCATCGGCGCAGTAGAGCGCAACCGGTAGTGCCCAAGACTTGGCAGTGATGGAAGCCGCGTCCCTGCAACGCCTGCTGGAACACGCAGCCACGCTGACACCACAGGAGCTTGAAGCGCAGCGGGGCGACCTGGAGCCGGTTCTGGAGCACTTTCTCCGAGAGCTCTCCGCCGGGCGCATCCGTGCAGCATTCCGTGATGCCGATGGGCAATGGCATGCGGTGGCGTGGGTCAAGCAGGGCATCCTGCTGTGCTTCCGCTTGGGGCAGTTGCGCGAGTACGGCGATGGCGAGCTGTGGAGCTTTGTGGATGTGCATACGCTCCCGGTGCGCCGGTTCCGTCGAGAGGAGCGGGTGCGGATTGTGCCCGGCGGTTCGGCAGTGCGGGTCGGAGCGTACGTGGCGCCAGGGGTGATTTGTATGCCGCCGATGTACATCAATGTCGGCGCGTACGTGGACGAGGGCACATTGGTGGATTCGCATGCCCTGGTGGGCAGTTGCGCGCAGATTGGGCGTCGGGTTCATTTGAGCGCTGGGGTGCAGATCGGCGGCGTGCTGGAGCCACCGGCAGCCCGCCCCGTGATAGTGGAGGATGAGGCATTCATCGGGGCAAATTCCGTCGTGGTGGAGGGAGTGCTGATTCGGCGGCGAGCGGTAGTGGCTGCCGGTGTGGTGCTGACGGCGACGACTCCGGTGTACGACCTTGTACGTGAGCGTGTGCTTTCAGGCACGCCGGAAGCCCCGGTGGAGATCCCCGAAGGGGCGGTCGTGGTGCCAGGGGTGCGTGCGCTCTCCACCGCATATGCCCGTGCTCATGGTTTGGGCATCGCCACGCCCTTGATTGTCAAGTACCGCGATGCCCGTACCGATGCCCGTGCGGCGCTGGAGGGAGCGCTGCGCCAGATGTTCAACCCGTAAGCGCTGGGATGTCCGCTGCCGTGGTACAGGTCGAGCGGGTGAGCAAGCGCTTCGGCGCAACGGTTGCCGTGGCGGAGTGCACGCTGAGCCTGCAGCCTGGGAGAATCCTTGGGGTGCTTGGACCCAACGGTTCGGGAAAGACCACGCTGCTGCGCATCATGGCGGGGATTCTCCCGCCAGACAGCGGAGCGGTGTACTTCCACGGGGAGCCGATTGGGGAGCAGCATCGGCATCGGATTGGGTATCTGCCCGAGGAGCGGGGGCTCTATCGGCGTCAGAGCGTTTGGGCGCAGGCGCTCTACCTGGCACGGCTCCGGGGGATGTCGGGTGCCGAGGCGCAGCGTGCGGTGATGGAATGGATGGAACGGCTTGGTTTGAGCTCCTTGCGCGAGCGCCGTGCGGGAACGCTCTCCAAGGGCATGCAGCAGCGGGTGCAGCTTCTGCTTGCTCTGCTGCATCGCCCTGCGGTGGCGCTGCTGGATGAGCCCTTCAGCGGGCTGGATCCACTCCATACGGCACAGCTTGCTGAAGTGCTGCACTGGTTGCGGGCGCAGGGCTGCGCCGTTGTGCTTTCGACTCATCAGATGGAGCAGGCCGAAGAGCTGTGCGATGAGCTGGTGTTGCTGCACCGGGGGCGGGTGGTGCTCTCCGGAGCTCTGCCGCAGCTCTTGGGGCAATCGGCAACGGTGGCTCTGGAGTTTGAAGGCGAGCTCTCGGCGCTACTGGAGCGATTCCCGCAGGTGCGCTTACTCCGCTGCGAAGATGGGCGGGCAGAGCTGCGGTTGGAGCACGGCGTGGAGCCTATGCAGATTCTGCAGGCGGCAGCCGAGCTTGTGCACGTGCGCGCGTTCCGATGGCAACGGCAGAGTGTGCGCGAGCTGTTCCTGCAGGCGGTCGCGCAGGGGGAGGTCGCAGCATAGGGAATGTTCGTCATAACGGAGGGAAGCCACAGAGAGCCGCATGCGGAGCGCCGTAGCTGCCCTGTTCATTGCCGCGATGGTGCCGCTTCCCGGCGTCGTGGAGCCGGTGAGGCGGGCGATGGACCCCACGGCGTGGGTGATTCCACCGGAGTTCGTTGGTTTCCTGCCCGTGCGCGATACCATCTACACACTGGCGGAGAGCTTTCTGGAGCTGGACCTCTCACGCCAACGCCTCATTCTGCACCGCCGCACGGGGGAGCAGCGTAGCTTCAAGGTCTCCTCCGGCGCTCCTTGGGTGCGCGATGGAATGGAGACACCCACAGGGCTGTACACCATCCAGACCAAGGCAACGCAGGCGATCTCACGCCAGTTCGACAGCACGGTGATGCTGTGGTGGATGGGCTTTTCGGGCAATATCGGCTTCCACGCGCTGGAGGGCTGGGGATACTACCGGCATCTGGGGGAACGGGCATCCTCGCACGGGTGTGTGCGCCTGTCGCGCGAGGATGCGCAGGAGCTGTACCGCTTGCTGCCGCGGGGAACTCCGGTGTTGGTCTACAAAGAGCCTCCCGCGCGGGTGCTGGCATTTCTGGAGCCGGAGCTGCTACGCCCTGGGGAGTTCTGGATTCTGAGCCCAGGAGGCGCCGAGCAGGCGCGGCAGCTGAACTGGCGCTTGGAGCTCCTGTACGCCGGCAGAGCTTACCAGGCAAGGCGGCTGCGCCCCGTGCTCGACGGGCGCACGATCCTGCGCCCAGGCGGCTATCCCGTTGGAGAGGCGTCGCGGATTCCACCGCAGCATCCGCCGCTGCTGTTTGCCGTGTCCGAGCTCAGGACGGTTGCAGCGGTTACCCTCGCAGTCCAGCGTGCCAGTGTGCCGGAGGAGGCGGAGCCATCGCGGTAGCGTGCTGTGCCTATTTTTGCCGCCGGTGTCATAGCAGCAGGGAGAGCTCATGCGTACCGTTGCAGTGGGGCTGTGGGCATTGCTGTGTGCTGCTTCGGCGTGGGCGCAGATGCCCTCGCTGCCGGTCTTGGAGAAGGGGCTGCGCGTGGGCATAGGTTGGAACACCTTCATCGGCGCGGATGCTGAGAGGATTGGCGGAAGGCTCGGACCCAGCATTGGCGTATTTGCTGCAGTGGAGCTGCTGCCCGAGATCGCGCTCCAGCCAGAGCTTCTCTATAGCCGGCGCACGGCGGTGCAGGAGATCGTGCTTGGGGCGGGCGGCTACGACTTGGAATACGACCTGGCCTACCTGGAGCTGGGATTGCCACTTCGGCTGCGGCGGGAGGTTGCCGGGTACACGATGTACGGGCTGCTCGGTCCGGTGCTGGCGCTGCGCCTCTCAGGGAAGCTGAACCAGCGCATTGGGGGCGGGACTCCGATTGCGCAACGGGCGGAGTTTGCCACCTTCGACGTGCGCGGGTTGTTGGCAGTGGGTACGGAATTGCCACTGCGGCGTTCGGCGCGGCTCTTTGTGGATGCCCGTCTGGGGGTGGGAGCGCTCCCGGTGTTCGCAAGCGAATTCAAGCCGCCCTTGCGTGAGGAGAAACCGCTGCGGAAGCTCCAACTGCTCTCGGCGGGGGTGAGTGTGGGGTTCGGGTTCTGAGCCATGTTGTCCCGGGCAGCAGTGGGAGCGCTCTGCATAGCGAGCGGGGCGCTGTGGGCACAGGAGTGGCAGCAGACGGTCTCCTACCGGATTCAAGCCGAGCTTGTCCCGGCGGAATCGCTCCTGATTGTCCGGACGCAGATGCACTACCGGAACAACTCTCCGGATACGCTCCGCGAACTCTTCCTGCACCTGTACTGGAACATCTTCGCCGCCAACAGCTACGCCCGAGAGCTGGCGCGGCAGCGCCGACTGGAGCGGATTCCGGAGATGCCCCCGGTGCGCCTGGATTCCTTGCGGGTCATCTACGCCGATGGGCTTACCGATAGCGCTGTGGACATTGATAACACCATTGCGCGGGTCCCGCTGCCTCGGGCGCTGCCGCCGGGCGAGAGCCTGCAGGTGGTGACGCTGCTCCGACAGCGAGTCCCGCCCGAGGGGATGCGCATGGGGCAGTTCCGTGGGGATTTCTTCATCGCCAACTGGTTCCCATCGGTTTGCGTCTACGACCGATACGGCTGGCACACGGACCAATACCTGGGCACAGGGGAGTTTTACGAGGAGGTTGCAGACTTCGAGGTCGAGCTCACGCTGCCGGGCAACTACCTTGTGGTGCATACGGGCGAGCTCCTCAACCCCGAGGAGGTGTTGCCCGCATCGGCGTGGCAGCAATTGCAGGCGCTTCGGCAGGATACGGCACCTCGGCGGATCTACAACGCCGATGCCCAGCCGCTGCAGGATACCAGCCGACGCACCTGGCGCTTCCGGGCTCAGCAGGCGCGTACCGTTGCCTTCGCCGCCGTGCGCCGCTACATCTGGGATGCCCAGCGGTGGGGGGAGACGGTGGTGCACGTGCTCTACCCGCCGCAGTTGGAGAGCTTCTACCGCGATGAGGGCTTGCGGGCAGCAGTGCATGCCGTGCGCTTCCTCTCCGAGCACTTCGGTCCCTATGTCTACCCGAACATGTTCGTGGTCGTCGGAGGCACAACCGGCGGCATGGAGTATCCCGGCATCGTCTTCATTGGGCGTGGGCTTGGGGGCGGCATCATGGCGCCGGTGACGGCATCGGTCATCATGCACGAGATCGCGCACAACTGGTACCCGATGATGCTCAACTCCAACGAGACCGAGTTCGCCTTCCAGGATGAGGGGTTCACCACCTTTGTCACGACGCTGGCGATGGAGGCGTTCTACGGGCGGCACCATCGGCTGCTGCGGCTGCCTGGCTGGCTGCAGTGGATTGTTCCTTCAAGCGATGAGCGCACCAGCAATGCCGTAGAGGCTCTCCTCTGGTCGCTGACGGGCTGGGATGAGCCGATTCTCACGCATTCGGACCGCTACCGCAGCCCGACCGCCTACACGGTCAACTCCTACTCGAAGACCGCCAGCCTCCTCTTTATGCTGCGCGGGATAATGGGCGAGGCAGCCTTTGCCGAGCTGATGCGTCAGTACTACTGGCGCTACCGCTTCCGCCATGTGTATCCGGAGGATTTCTTCGCATTGGCGTCGGAGGTAGCATCGCGCTTTGCTGGTCGGCGGGTGGACCTGCGCTACTTCTTCGACCAATGGTTCGCCAAAACGGTGCGTATGGATTTTGCGCTGGCGGAGTTGCACAATCGGGCGCTGTGGGATGGGCGCTGGGAGGTCACCGTCGGGGTGGAGCGGCGTCAGGAAGCCATTGTGCCGCTCGACCTGGAGCTGCGCCTGGAGAACGGGCAGCGCTACCGTACGCGGATTGAGGCGGAGGAGTTCTTCCGCGGTCCGGCGCTGGTGCGGCGTCGGATGGTGCTGCCGGCACGGGCGGTGGAGGCGGTGCTCGATCCCGATACGCTGCTGCTCCTGGAGAGCAATCGGCTCAACAACTCCAGCCGGATGGTGCCGCCGTGGAGGGTGCGCCCGTTCGTGGAGCTGCTTGCAACGGACCCACCGGAGCTTTATGCCTACGGCATCTTCTGGCAGCCGGCGGTGGGCTTTACAAACCGCGATGGACTCAAGCTGGGTGTCGAGCTGCGAGGTGCCTACCTGGGCGTGCGCCATGCCGTGCGGCTGAGCCTGACCCAAGGGCTGCGTCTGGCGCCGCAGTCAACGAATCTGGAGCTCTCCTGGAGCCATCTGCTGTGGGAGTTGCCCGTGCGTCCGCGGCTTGCCGTGCTGTTGGCGCGCCAAGATGGGTGGTGGCGATTCCGTACGGGGATGGCGCTGCAGCTGACGGGTCCGGCGCAGGAGTTTGTGCTCTCGCTCGGCACGGGGCTGGGCGTGTGGTATCGGGAATCGGATGCCTACGCCTTTGCTGCCGATGCGCTGCCGGATGCGCGCAAGCCGATCGTTGTGGCTGCTCGGACGAGCGTTGGGGCAGAGATTCCGTTGCTGGATACCCGAGTGCAGGTTCGGGGCTTCCTGGAGCCAATCTGGTACGCAGAGCGGGATGAGGCGCCGCCACACCGGGTCTTCGGACGCTGGGTGGTGGAGGGGATTCTCCGTGCAGAAGCCCCGGTGCCGGTGCGGCTCCGTGGTGTGTTGGGGTGGGTTGGGGAAGCGGGGCAGGTTCGCCCGATACCACGGGCGCTTCTGTTCCGCCGCGCAACGGTTACGCCGCTGGAGGCAATAGAGCAACCGCTCTACCGCGCCCCGGGGATCATCTCGAACGCGTTCCGGCAGCAGCGGAGCGGACCCTTCGGAGGAGCCTTCCTGCGGGGGTATCTGCAGCAGGATAGCAGCGGAAGCGCGCTCTTGGCGTTCAACGCCGAGGTGAGCTTGGCAGCGGTGGTGCGGGCGATCCCGCTGCTCAACGTGGTGGGTGGGCTGCTGCGCCCGTACATATTCGCCGATGCCGGGCAGCTCGTTGCGCCTGAGCCGGGCAAGGGGTTGGAGGAGCTCTTCCCACTGCGGCGGTGGCGTTGGGATGCCGGCGTAGGGGTGGAGCTGCCACTGAGCGTCTCCATCGAGGGCAGGCGCTTTGGACTTCCGCTGCTGCAGCGCATGGGGATTGGAACCGTTGCGGTGGATCTCCCGCTCCTGCTGAGCCATCCATTGCCGGGGGAGAAGCGCTGGAGGTTCCGCTGGGTGCTGCGGCTGCGAACACTTGAGCAAGCGATGCCGCAGTGGTAGCGCTACGGCGATGCAGCGCGCACAAGGGCTTCGGTGCTATCCTCCTGAAGCAGCAGTTGGCGAAGTGCCTCCTCACGATCGCGCCGACGCAGGCGGTTGTAGGCGCTGCTGAGGAGCTGGACACACTCTCGGCGATAGTGTTCGCGCAGTTCGGCATCCGAGAGCTGCCACCATGCCCGCTGCAGGACCGTCCGTTCCAGGAGTTGCCGGATGCGCCAGGGCTGTCCTGCGGAATCCGCTGCCCTTGCCTGCCGAAGGACCGATTCGAGGTGCTCTCGAACCCGTGCTTGAGCATCCCCTTCGGAAGCCCGATGGGCATGGTACTGGCGCAACTGCTGCGCGAGATGGGCGACCACCTCCGGAGCGGTCAGGTCATACACCGGCGCATTGTGCAGCGGCACGCCGTAGACGACGATGCGGATGGCGGAGCTGTCGGTGGGGAAGCCGCGTGCACGGAGCGAATCCGCCAGGCGCAACACCACCGCTGCGGTGAGATTCGTATGCAGAAGACCCAGCCCAGCCCGAAGGAGGGCAATTCCCCACGGGGTGGAGAGAGTCTCCCAGTGGCGCAGCAGTTGCTGCCGGAGGAAGTGCGCCTGCATGAAGACTCGGTGGTAGTCATCGCCCCAGATGCCGGTGCGGGCACGCAGGACCCGGAGCAGCTCCGAGGGCTGCTCATATCCCAGGAGGCGGAAGAGTGCCAGAGCGTGGGAGAATCCCGCCTCGGCGTAGTAGTGGATGCGCTCGACGCCGACCAATTCCGCCAGTGTGGCAAGATGTGCCTGCAGCCCCCGGTTGGCGCGCACGTTGGCAAGCTTGTTGTACTGGCTTGTATCGGGGAAGCCAGCATCGGCGGGAGTGTCGCGCGGGATGGCAACGATGGTGATGCGACCCTGCTGCAGGTCCAGCAGCAGCACGTGGTTTGCATCGGCGTGGGCGGTGGGGTCGCCCAGGCGTGAATCTACGCCGATGAGTGCGATCGCGATGCAGTGCGGGCACGAAGGCGGTGCTCCAGCAGCGCTTGCCTGGAGCGGGGGCGCAAGTGCAGGTTCGGGGAATGGCGCCGAGGGGCTCTCCGCAGCGGTTTGCTCCAGGAGCGAATCCAGCACACGCGTCTCCGGGGTGCTCCAGAGCTTGTGTTCGTAGAGCCACAGCAGTCCGAGCGCGCCGATCAGCACTACAAGGGCAAAAGCAGTGCGCACGCGCCGGCTCATTGCGATGCGGATTCCTGGCGCTTTGCTTCCTCCCAGAGGCGGTCCAGCTCCTCCATGGGGAACTCCGAGAGGCGCAGGTTCTGCTGGGCTGCCCGCTGCTCCAGGTATCGGAAGCGTTGGGTGAACTTCTCGTTGGCGCGCTGGAGGCATTCCTCGGCGTTGAGCCCTTCGAAGCGCGCAGCATTGACCAGAGCAAAGAGCACATCGCCGAACTCCTCGGCCACCCGCTCTGGGATGCCCGAACGCAGGGCTGCGCGGAGTTCGGCAAGCTCCTCTTCGACCTTGCTCCAGACGGCGTGCTTTTCGGTCCAATCCAGCCCAACACTGGAGGCGCGTTCCTGGAGGCGTTGGGCGCGCAACAGAGCGGGCAAAGCTGCCGGAATCCCCTCCAGCACCGATTGCCGCCCCTCGCGCAGCTTGAGCTCCTCCCAGCGCTGCTTGACCTCGCGAGCCGAGTCAGCGGTTGCTTCTCCAAACACGTGCGGATGGCGATGGACCAGCTTAGCGGTCTCAGCTGCAATCAGCTCCGAGAGGCGGAACTCCCCATGCTCCTCCGCAATCGCGCTGTGCATGAGAACGTGCAGCAGCAGGTCCCCAAGCTCTTGGGCAAGGGCATGTGGAGTGCCGGAGCGGATGGCTTCCACCGTCTCGTACGCCTCCTCAATGAGCAGAGGCGCAATCGAGTGGTGGGTCTGCTCTCGGTCCCACGGGCACTCTCGGCGCAGGAGCCGGACGACCTCCCAGAGCACGCGGAACTGCTCGATCGGGTCCTCCGGTGCCGTCGGTTGCGGAACGGGGTGTGGTGGCATCGAGCCACTTTTGCGGGTTGTCACACAGGCAAGCCCAAAATTCTGCAATTTTGGGCAGACCGAACGCCCCTGGAGCTACGTCTGTAGGGCATGCACAGGGGCTAATTTTGCACAGAGCGATGAAGGCGCTGTGGAGCGGCGGAGTTGTGGCGATCGTTCTGCTGGCGTGCTCGAGCCTTCCGGAGCCTGACGTCCGGGACCCGGAAGCGCTGTATCGGGCAGCGCGGCAAGCCTTTGAGCGCAAGGAGATGGTGCTGGCACAGCGGTGGTTGGAGACGATCCGATTGCAGCATCCCGCCAGCCAGTATGCTGACGATGCGCTCTTCCTGCTGGCGGAGCTGCACTACCAGCAACAGCAGTACGTGATGGCAGCCTTCTTCTACCAGCAGTTGCGCGAAAGCTACCCGCAGAGCCCGTACGCACGGGAGGCGCTCTACCGGATTGGGCTGTCGTACCTGCAGCTTTCGCCTCCCTACGACCGGGACCAGGAGTACACGCACAAGGCTATTCAGGCATTTGCCGAGTTCCGTGCCCTCTATCCCGAGGATACGCTGGCGCAGGATGCTGCGCGGCAGATCGCGCAGTTGCGTGCCAAGCTGGCGCAGCGCGATTACAGCATTGCCCAGCTCTACGAGAAGCTGGAGAGCCCGGAATCGGCGCTCATCTACTACGATGCGGTGCTGAGCGAATACGCCGATACCCCGTATGCCGAGCCGGCACTGGTGGGCAAGATTCGGATACTGGCGCAACTACGGCGCACCACCGAAGCACTGCGGGCAATCGAGCAGTACCGGCAATCCTTCCCGCACGGGGGATATCGAGGGGCAGTGGAATCCATCGCAGCCAATCTCACCCATGACGTGCGCTCAGGGCAGTAGTTCGGGCAAGCCACCGTCGGAATCCGCTGTGGAGATGGTGCACCTGGTGTTGCCCAATCACGCAAACCAACTGGGCAACCTGCTGGGCGGGCAGCTCATGCAATGGATGGACATTGCCGCAGCGCTGGTTGCCATGCGCCACGCTGGCAAGGTGTGCGTGACGGCTGCCGTGGACAGCATCAGCTTTCTGGAGCCGATCCGCGTGGGGCATATCGTGCACATTCTGGCGTCGGTCAACCGCGCCTTCCGCACCTCGCTGGAGGTGGGAGTGAAGGTGTTCCGCGAGGATCCCATCAACGGCACACGCACGCATGCGGCATCGGCGTACCTGACCTTCGTTGCCATTGACCAATACGGCAAGCCCTTGCCCGTACCGCCGGTGTGCCCACAGACAGCTGAGGAGCACCGGCGCTACCGCGAAGCCGAGCTTCGACGACAGCAACGCTTGGCGCAGCGCGAGCTTCTCCGCCAACTGCGCCACGAAACCGCAAAACCGGATGTTCCACCAGCCGAGTGATGTGCGATGCGGACCCTGCACCGATGTCTGCTGCTCCTGAGCATGGTTGCGGTGCCGTTACCGGCACAGTTCATCTACAAAGTGGCGCTGGGGGTGGGGGTGCATCCAAAGTTCGGCATCAATGCCGGAGAGATCCCGCAAGGGGTCAAAACCGATGTTGCCTTTACCGGCGTGCCCGATATCTGGCTGCAGGGCGTATTGCCTCTGGATCGCTACGGAGACATCACCGCACGGCTGGATATCGGCTACATGAGCCATGCCTTCGGGACAAAGACCGGAGACCCCGATTCGCTCAACGATCGCACAACCTTCACGCAGCACTACCGCTACGTCGGTATCGTGCCCTCGCTCTCGCTGAGTGTGCTCAATCTCGGCTTAGGCATTGGCATTCCGCTGGGGGCAACGGTGGAGAACAAGCGCGGGGACGTCAGCCGTGAACTCTCCGCCTCCGCCGTCGGCACGCTGGTGGAGATCCGCTTGGGCATCTCCGCGCCGCTGGTCAAGGACCCCAAGAGTGGGCAGCTCAGCTTCCAGCTCTTTGCTGCCTATGGGCTGTCGGGATTGCCGGTCAAGTCGTACGAGCTTGCCCGAGAGGCGTTTGTGGGGCGGGATCGACCGCCGACAGAGTCCCGTTTTGCCCCGAAGGTTGCCTCACTGGCGGTGGGGCTGAGCTACCATTTCTTCCTGGGTGTTGAGCGAGCCACGGTTGAATGAGTTCGCGCCAAGGTCCGGTTGTCCACAAGTTCGGAGGTTCGGTCCTTGCCGATGCGGCGGCATTTCGGCGGGTGAGCGCCATTGTCCATTCGGAGCAGCAATCGGGTGCATTCCAGCACGGGGCGCTCCTGGTAATTTCAGCATGCGCTGGGGTGACGGATCGGCTGCTGGCGATCGCCCAAGCCGCCGCAGCAGGGAAAGCAGAGCAGGCGGAGCAGGAGCTCCAGGCACTCGAACAGCAGCACCTGGGGCTTGTCACCGAGCTGGGGCTTGACCGAGGGGAGCTCCAGGAGTATGTTCGCCGGCTCTGTGCGGAGCTTGCGGAGCTGTGCCGAGGCATTGCGTATTTGGGGGAGCTCACACTGCGCACGCGAGATGCGGTGCTGGGATACGGCGAGCTGCTGGCAAGCGCAATTGTAGCGGAGTTGCTGCGCCGTGAGCTCCCCGTTCCGGTTCACCTGGTGGATGCCCGGCGGGTTTTGCTGACGGATTACCACTTCGGCAATGCCACCCCGATGATCGGCGAATCCGGCTACCTGCTGCAGAAGGAGGGGGTGACGGAGGTGTTGCAGCGCGGGGAGGTGGTGGTGACGCAAGGCTTTATCGGAGCTACGCCCAGCGGGATTCCCACAACGCTGGGGCGGGGTGGCTCGGACTACTCCGCTGCGGCATTTGCGCGAGCGCTGGAGGCGCGCGAACTGCAGCTGTGGAAGGATGTGCCCGGGATCTGCACAGCCGATCCGCGCCGCTTCCCCGAGGCGCAGCCAGTTGCCGAAATCAGCTATGCGGAGCTGCAGGAGCTGGCGCGCTTCGGCTCCAAGGTGGTGCATCCGCACGCGATCTCCCCGGCAGTGAGTGGGGAGATCCCCGTGCGTATCCGCTCGGTGTTTGCGCCACAGCAGCCGGGGACGCTCGTATGGCACCGGCGCTACGATGCCCCGGCGCAACCGCTGGCGCTTGCCTGGCGCGAGCGTTGCATGGCGTTCCGCTGGTACCCCAAGGGAAACTCCCCGCTGGCGGAGATGCCCGAAATAGTGGACACGGTGCGCAAGGTGCTGGAGCTGTACGTCGTTGCAGCATCGCAGGGCTCGGTCCTGCTCGTCACCGGTCCCTCCACGGGCACCCTGGAGGAGCTCTACGGGAAGGTCAGCTTTCTGCCGCACCAGTTTGTGCTGGCGTGCATTGTGGGGAACGAGCCAAGCCGCTGGACGTGGGAAGCCCTGGAGCTTCTCCGCAACAGCGATGCCGTCTCCGCGGTGTGGACGGGCGTCTCTCCGGTTGCGCTCTACGTGCTGCTGGAGGAATCCGCAGCGCAATCAGCTCTGGCGGAGTTACACGGATGGATTCTCCACACGCACGCACTGCAGCGCCTTCGCCTATAGCCGCCCGGAGGAGCCTGAGTGCAGATGACTGAGCAGCTCCATCTCGACGGTGAAGCCGAACAACGAGGGCTGGATTGGCGCCTGCTGCGCCGCTTGGGGGAGTTCTTGCGCCCGCACCTCTGGTGGGTGCTGGCGGGGCTGGGCATTGCAATCGCAACCTCGGCGATTGCGCCGGTGCGCCCCTACCTGAGCAAGATTGCCGTGGATGAGTACCTGCTGGTGGGCAAGTGGAGCGGCTTTGTGGGGATGCTCGCCGCCATCGGCGGCGTTGTGCTCCTGACAGCGGCGTTGCAGTATGGGCGAACCTACCTGCTGCAGTGGATTGGACAGCGCGTGCTCTTCGAGATCCGGCTTCGGCTCTACGAGCATGTGCAGCGGCTGGCGATTGCGTTCTTCGACCGCACCCCTGTGGGACGGCTGGTCACGCGCGTGACGAACGATGTCGAAGGGCTGAGCGAGCTACTGAGTTCGGGGCTGGTGCTGCTCATTGCAGATGTGCTACTGCTGTTCTGGATTGTGGGCTTTATGCTCGCCACGGAGTGGCGCCTGGCGCTGCTGACGCTGTCGGTGATGCCGATTCTAATCGCTGCCAGCATCGTCTTCCGCATCAAGGTGCGGCGGGCGTACCGGCTGCTACGGCAGCAGTTGGCGCGGCTCAACGGCTTTTTGAGCGAGTACATCGGCGGGATTGCCACCACACAGCTCTTCGGGCAGCAGGAGCGGCAATTTGCCCGCTTTGAGCGGCTCAACCGGCGCTACCGCGACCTGTACCACCGCGTGGTCTTCTACTACGCCGTCTTCTTCCCAACGGTGGACCTGGTCTGGGCGCTGGCGATTGTGCTTATCCTCTGGTACGCTGCCGGCGCTCTCGGGCACAGCCTCAGCGTCGGGACGCTGCTTGCCTTCATGCAGTACGTGGAGATGTTCTTTCGCCCGATTCGGGATTTGACCGAGCGCTACAATACGCTGCAGAGCGGGCTGGTGGCAGCCGAACGCATCTTTGGGCTCCTGCAGGTGCAGCAATTCATCGAGGACCGACCCGATGCACAGCCCATGCCACCGCTGCAACGCGGGATCGAGTTCCGCAACGTGAGCTTCAGCTACGATGGAAGGACCCCGGTGCTGCGCAACGTCTCCTTTTTCGTCGGCAAGGGCGAAATTGTTGCCATCGTCGGCGCAACGGGGGCGGGCAAAAGTACTGTGGCAGCACTTCTGTGCCGGATGTATGAACCGCAGCAGGGCGATATCCTCATTGATGGGCGCAGCATTCGCTGCATTACGCAGCAGAGTTTGCGGCAGCGCATCGCGCTGGTGTTGCAGCAGGATGTGCTGCTGTCGCGCACGGTGGAGGAGAACATCGCCTTTGGGCGCCCGGGCATCACCCGCGCGCGCATTGAGGAGACGCTGCAGTGGCTGGGGCTACAGCCCTTCATCGAGCGGCTGCCACAGGGGCTGGATACGCGGCTGGGAGAGCGCGGTGTCAACCTTTCTGCAGGGGAGCGTCAGTTGATCGCACTGTGCCGGGCAGTGGTCGGCAATGCCGATGTGATTGTGCTGGATGAAGCCACCGCGCACGTGGATTCGCTCACCGAGGAGCTCATCGGGAAAGCGCTGGAGCGGATCCGTGGACACCGCACGCTGCTTGTCATCGCCCATCGGCTGGCAACGGTCCAGGGAGCCGACCGCATCGTGGTGCTCCATCGGGGCGAAGTGCGTGAGCTCGGGACCCACGAGGAGCTGCTTGCCGCCGGGGGTATCTACGCCCGACTGTACCGGCTGCAGGCGATGGCTCAGGGTGTGGCGGGATAGGTGCGCTGCTGGCTGGCAATTGCCTGCAGGTGCTCTTTGTAGCTACGCGAGAAGATGTGCCGCCGCGAGCCGTCGCGCCGGAGAACGAAGTAGAGGTAGTCGTGCTCCTCCGGTTCGAGCGCTGCGGAGATGGCGTCCGCTCCGGGGTTGTTGATGGGTCCAGGGGGCAGCCCTCGGACGCGGTAGGTGTTGTAGGGATGCTCCACCCGAAGGTCTTGGCGCGAGAGCAGCGTTCCACTCTTGCCCAGGGCATACGCCACCGTGGGGTCCGCCTGTAGTGGCAATCCGCGCCGCAGGCGGTTGTAGAGGACTCCGCTGACACGGCGCCGCTCATCCGGGTGCGGCGTTTCGGCTTCGATGATGGAGGCGAGCGTGAGGACTTCGTGCCGAGAGAGCCCCCGCTGCCGAGCAAGGCTATCGAAGCGGGCTGCCCAGAGCCGCTGCTGGGCTCGCAGGAGACGGCGTACAACGTCCTCGGCGCGATGGCGCCAGAAGAGCTCGTAGGTGGAGGGGAAGAGGTAGCCTTCGGCAGAGGCGGCGGAGATGCCGAACTCCTGCAGCAGTGCTGGAGTGTGCGCCCAGCGGACGAATTCCGCAGAATCCACCCCGGCGCGCTGTGCAAGGAGCGAAGCGATTTGCCACAGTGTCAGCCCTTCGGGAATGGTGACCCACACCCGGGCGACCTGCTTCCCGCTGAAGAGGGCGTAGAGCAGTTGCCAATGCCGATGTTCGGGTCCAAAGCGGTAAGGTCCAGCGTAGAGCTGTGCCCCGCTGAGCGTGGCATACACTCGGGCAAGGAGGACGAGGAGTTCGGGAGCATCCGCACGGCAGCAGTGCGCCGTGGTGCGCACAGCTTGGCTAATCGAGCTGCCTGGAGCGACCCAGCATTCGACCGGTTCGGGCAGCGGAAGCGGTCGGGAAAGGTAGTACAGCAGCGCTCCTGCAGAGAGCGCTATCGCCGCTGCACCTCCGAGCAGTATCCATCGCAGAGGACGCATGGGCAGATTGCGCAGCCGTGACAGCTCCTGAAGACGAGCCGCCCGCCCTCTCCGGTGCTGGATCTGGAGCCGGTCCGGAGCTCACGCGGCTTCTATGCCAAGCAAAGGGCTGCCCCAACGCCTTGGGCAGAGCTTGGCTCGAAGTGCCTGTCTGCTTTGCTAATTTTGTACTGCCACGCGGAAAGGTGCCGGAGTGGTCGAACGGGCTCGCCTGGAGAGCGAGTGTACCCCGACGAGGGGTACCGTGGGTTCGAATCCCACCCTTTCCGCTGCTGCGGTTGACCCCGTAGCTCAGTGGTAGAGCAACGGCCTTTTAAGCCGTGGGTCGCTGGTTCGATCCCAGCCGGGGTCACCCCGCTCAAGGACGCCGCCGCAGTTGCAGCGTGAAGGTGATCGTTTCGCGGGATTTCCCCACCAATTGGGTCCGGAACACCGCTGTTTGCGCCTCCTCGCGGCGATACGGGTGGGAGGAGCGCACGATGTCCCATTCGACCACGTTCCATTCGCTCACCTGGAATACCAGCTCGACGGTGGCAGGAGTTGGGCGGCGATTCTCCAGCAGAATCTCGTAGGTGAGCTGCACCGTTGTCGGCGAGAGCTCGCGCTGTTCGCGCCGGCGCTGCAGGGCTTGGATGTCGAAGGCGCGCCCGAGTGCAATCACTGCGGTATCGCCCACCGGAGTCTGCGCCAGAGGACTTTCACCCAGGAAGCCAGGCTGCTCTATTGCCGCCGAATACGCTTGCACTGTTCCAGCCGGAAGCGGGATGCCCAGTCCGTTGGCAGCGGTGTTGGGAATGCGCAGAGTCAGCTCAGCAGAGAGCCGCCCACTGTGGGCGCTTGAGGTGTTGATGCGGTAGAAGCGCTCGACCGAGCCGACAACGGCATCGAACACGGGCACAGACAGCTGCTGCCGTGGGAGCAGCGTGACGCGCTGGGGGAGCTCGTAGCGGTAGTAGTCGCCGAAGACCTCTGCAGGGACGGCTTCGGCGACCTTGGCTTCGGCGGTGCGGAGTGCTGCAGCCGCTTCGAACACCACCGGAGGCTGCCGTCGAGGTTGCCCAGCAACAAGCGAGAGCTGCGCATGGTCGAAGCGCTCCTCCGTAGCATTCTGGATGATGGCGAAGGACTGCAGCCGAAGCTGTGTTCCCGTATCGGGGAGATGGGCATAGTAGCGCATCTGCCAGGAGATGCCGTTGAGCAGGTACCGCAGGGAAGCTTGAGCAGTGCTGGGGCGCTCGCTTGCTACGGTTGCCATCAGGGACGGTCGGAGCTGGAGCGCGCTGGGGAGCGAATCCAGCAGGATGCGGTAGCTCATTGGCGAGGGGAGCAGGAGAACGCCGACGGGCGTCCGCAGCACGGCGTGGTCGGCGAGCACCTCCGTGAGCCGCCCTTCGATAACCTGCTGCCCATCGGGGCTGAGGAAGCGTACGGGCTGACCTCGGAGCGCCTTGAGAAGCTGCTCGCCAGTGGGGAGCTGGGCGGAGTAGTCCAACTGCTGCAGGCGTCCGCTGGAGAGCTGGAGATGGAGGCTCTGTGGCTCCACTGCCGAGCCAGGGATCGGGAACGAAAAGCGGGCAATCCCGCCGGGCAACGAGAGATGGTAACGCTCTACAACGGCGGCAAATCCCTGCTGGTAGACGAACATCTCCAGTGCCTGCCGTGTGAGCTCTTGGGCAGAGAGCACAAGCACACAGCTCAGGACGGCAACTCCGTAGCGCATGAGCCAATCCACAGATGTGGAACCCTTCTCTACAGCCTCAGCAGCCAGCGCCCGAAGGCGGAGAGCACCGAAATCAGCAGCGCCGCAAGCAGCGTGGAGCCGAAGTTAACGATGTGGAAGCCCTCAACCAGCAGGTCCACCAGCCACAGCCCAATAGCGTTGATGACCAGCAGGAACAGCCCCATGGTCAGCACCACCGCCGGCAAGGTCAGCAGGATCAGCAGCGGACGCACGAACACGTTGACCAACCCCAGTAGCAGGGCAACCAGCAGAGCTGTCCAGAAGCTCTCCACTTGGACGCCCGGCAGTACGTGGGCAACCACGACGATACTGAGCGCGTTGAGCAGCCACAGAGCAACAAGGCGCATGGGCTGCTCACAGGATAAGGAGAGCGTCCCCGTAAGCGCCGAAGCGGTAGCCCTCTTTGAGCGCCGTGCGGTAGGCTTTCATCAGCAGCTCCGGTCCAGCAAGCGCTGCTCCAGCCAGCAGCGAGGGCGAGTTCGGAGGGTGGAAGTTCGTAATCATCCGCTGCGAGATGCGGAAGTCGTACGGCGGGTAGATGAAGCGGTCGGTCCACCCCTTGGTGGGTTTGAGCGTGTTTGTGGTAAGCACGCTCGATTCCAAGGCTCGGACCACGCTGGCGCCGACGGCGTAGACGGTACGCCGGTGCTGTAGAGCAGAGTTGATGCGGGAGACGGCTTCCGGCGTGACTTCGAAGTACTCCGAGCTCATGGTGTGCTTGCTGAGGTCCTCGACCTCGATGCGCTCGAAGGCGCCGGTGCCGATGTGGAGCGTGATCGGGACAATGTGCACACCCTTGGCGCGCAGCGCCTCCACAAGCTCGTGGGTGAAGTGCAAGCCCGCCGTCGGAGGAGCAATGGAGCGCATCTTGGCGGGGTTGGCAAAGATGGTCTGGTAGTACTCCTTGTCCAGCTCCTCGGGCTCGCGCTTGATGTAGTCGGGGAGCACGACCGTGCCGATGCGCTCCATGACTTTGTAGAGGTCGCCCTCGTAGCTGAAGCGTGCGATGCGCCCGCGTGAGGTGGTGTTGTCAATGATTTCGGCGTAGAAGCGGTTGTTGTCGAAGTAGAGCTTGTTGCCGATGCGCACCTTGCGAGCCGGTTCAACGAGCACCTCCCAGATGCGGTCCTCCGGGTGCAGCTCCCGCAGCATGATGACCTCGATGGGGGCATTGGTGCGCTCCTTCTTCCCGATCAGGCGCGCCGGGTAGACGTAGGTGTCGTTGACAACCAGGCAGTCGCCACGGTGGAAGTACTCCACGATATCGCGGAAGACACGGTGGTGGATTTCGCCGGTGGAGCGGTCCAGCACCATCAGCCGGGCGCTATCGCGTGGGTCGGCGGGATAGCGCGCAATGTTCTGACGCGTGAGAGGATAGTGGAACGTCGAAAGCTTGGTTCGTAGCAGCATCACCCCTGCCGATGCGTTTATTCCACAGGCGTTGTACACACCTCGCAAGGGTACGTGACGTAAACGGGCGCAGTTTTGGGTAGATTTGTACCTTTGCGGGCAACCAGAATGCAGCCGATGGCGGGAAGGTTTGAGCTGGTAGCGCCGTACGAGCCTGCCGGGGACCAGCCCAAGGCGATCCGGCAGTTGGTGGAGAACCTGCGGCGTGGGGTCAAGCACCAGGTGCTCCTGGGAGTCACGGGCTCGGGCAAGACCTTCACCATCTCCAATGTCATCGCCCAGGTTCAGAAGCCCACGCTGGTGATCTCGCCGAACAAGACCCTGGCAGCCCAGCTCTACGGGGAGTTCCGCCAGTTCTTCCCGCACAACGCGGTGGAGTTCTTCATCTCCTACTACGACTACTACCAGCCCGAGGCGTACGTGCCGGCAACGGACACGTACATTGAGAAGGAGGTTGCCATCAACGAGGAGATTGATCGGCTGCGGTTGCGGGCAACGAGCGCGCTGCTGTCGGGGCGGCGCGATGTCATCGTTGTTGCCTCGGTGAGCTGCATCTACAGCCTTGGGCGCCCGGAGGATTTCCAGACGCTCCAGTTGCCACTGCATGTGGGGATGCGGATTTCGCGCCGGCAGCTCCTGTACCGCCTGGTGGACATCTACTACGTGCGCAACGATGTGGAGCTGGAGCGGGGCAGCTTCCGCGTGCGCGGCGATGTCATTGATATTGTGCCGGCGTACGAGCACAACCGGGTGTTGCGGGTGGAGCTCTTCGGGGATGAGATCGAGCAGCTCTGCTGGATTGAGCGCCAGAGTGGGAGGAGGCTGGAACAGGTGGATTCGGTAGTGCTCTACCCGGCGAAGCTGTTCGTCACAACGCGGGCGCAACTGGAGCGGGCAATTGTCGGCATCCAGCAGGAGCTGCAGCAGCGGCTGCGCGAACTCCGTGCCCAGGGCAAGGAGCTGGAGGCGCGTCGATTGGAGCAGCGCACGCTGCTCGATATCGAGATGTTACGCGAGATTGGCTACTGCCCTGGCATCGAGAACTACTCGATGTACCTCTCGGGGCGCGCTCCGGGACAGCGCCCGTGGTGCCTACTGGATTACTTCCCGCGCGATTACCTGCTCATCATTGACGAAAGCCACGTCACCATCCCCCAGTTGCGCGGGATGTACAACGGTGACCGCTCACGTAAGGAGACCTTGGTCGAGTACGGCTTCCGACTCCCTTCGGCGTTGGAGAACCGACCGCTGCGCTTTGAGGAGTTCGAAGAGCTGGTCAACCAGGTCATCTACGTCAGCGCCACGCCCGGGGAGTACGAGCTGCACAAGAGCGCCGGTGTAGTGGTCGAGCAGATCATCCGTCCGACGGGGTTGCTCGATCCGGAGATTCAGGTTCGCCCCACCCGCAATCAGATTGATGACCTGCTCGAGGAGATCCGCCGCCGGGTGGCTCGGCACCAGCGCGTGCTGGTGACGACGCTGACCAAGCGCATGGCGGAGGACTTAGCCGAATACCTCCACGGGCTGGGAGTGCGGGTGGCGTACCTGCATTCAGAGATCGACGCCGTCGAACGCGTCGAGATTCTGCGCGATCTGCGCCTGGGGCGCTATGATGTCTTGGTTGGGGTCAACCTGCTGCGCGAAGGCTTGGACCTGCCGGAGGTCTCCTTGGTGGCGATTCTGGACGCGGACAAGGAGGGGTTCCTCCGCAGCGAGCGTTCTCTCCTGCAGATTGCCGGACGCACCGCGCGCAATGCCGAGGGGATGGTCATCCTCTACGCCGACCGCGTGACCGAATCCATGCGCCGGGTCATCGAGGAGACAAACCGGCGGCGCCGCCTGCAGTTGGAGTACAACCGGACGCATGGCATCAATCCGCAGACGGTCTACAAGAGCCTGGAGGAGATTCTGCAGACCACGGCGGTTGCCGACATCCAGCAGCGGCGGCGTCCCAGCCGCTATGAGCTGAGCGTGCAGACGGCGGTGGTTGCCGATCCGCTGCTTCCGTACATGGATGTGCAGCAGCGGCGGGAGCTGGTGCAGGGGCTCTATCGAGAGATGATGCGTGCCGCCGGCGAGCTGGATTTCGAGCGCGCAGCGCAGTTACGGGACCAGCTCCGCGAACTGGCGCGCCAGTTCCCCGAATGTGCCGAGGCTCTTACGGCTTTGTCACGGGGAGAGGAGAGTGCGGCTCTGGAATCCGGTACGTGAGCTTGCCCTCCAGGCGCTCCTTCATCGCCAGGAAGGTGGGCTTGGGAATGGCATCAAAGCGCAGGGCGATCTGGTGCTGCTCCTCCTGCAGCCGACGGTAGCGGATGTCGTTGGTCAGCTCATCCTCGCCGTAGGCTTCCAAGAGGTCGGCGATCTCCTCTTCGAGCTTCTGCCGCAATTGTACGGCTAAGTCCGTTGCGCGCATGCCCATCGCCACGATAGAGGCGTAGAGCGTCCCGCGCTCATCCTCCTTCATGCGCAACTCGACCGGGTTGATGATATACGTGCTCATGGTTGCCCGTACGGGTTCTACTGTGGGACAGGTGCCCAACGGCGGGCTACTTAGACGAGGTTGCCAGGATTTTGTGGTAGCCGTAGTTCTCCAGCAGCTCCAGCGCGGCTTGGAGCTGGGGATCGCGCGGCAGAGAGCGGCGCAGCACCTCTGCACGCGGCAGGAAGCGCAGCAGCAGCTCGCGCTCCAGGATGGGCAAGAGCTCTGTTTGGTAGCGCCGCAGGAGCGATGGCTCCTCCCGCTGGAGCTGTTGCAGAAGGCGTTCCAACTGGCGAACGGAGGTTGCCGCCACCGGGGCATCCTCTGCCTGCTGGAGCGCAGTGCGCAGCGTGTGGGTCAGGGGATAGAGGCGGTCGCGCTGACCATGCACCTCCAGGAAGCGCTCCAGTTGGTAGAGGAGCTCGGATGGCGGCAGGGATTTTAGCGTTGGCATCGAGGCTGCATATGCCGTTGCGAAGCGCCCGAGCCAGCCTTCGGTTTGCAGCCAGCGCACGGGGAGTGGGAGCGAATCTGCCCCGCTCACGATGGTATCGGGCAGGATGCCCGAATTTGCCACCACTGGGCGCCCGTTGCGCGTGCGGTAGTACTGTGGCGGTGCAGCCGTGGGGTGGGCAAATTCCGGCAATGGCTGCTTCTGAATGGTGCGCCCGGAGGGCATGAAGTAGCGCGCCGTCGTCAGCCGAAGCGAAGTGCCATAGGGCATCGGGAACATTGTCTGGACAACGCCTTTGCCCAGGGAGGGTTCGCCCACGAGGACGGCGCGGTCAAGGTCCTGGAGTACCCCGGCGACAATCTCCGAAGCGCTGGCGCTGCGCCCGTTGATGAGCACCACCAGGGGGAGCTCGGTGGAGACCGGACTGGTGTAGGCGTAGTAGGTACGGTCCTGCTGTGGGTCCCGCCCGCGGACAGTGACAATGGGGATGTCCGGCGGGAGGAAGAGTCCGCAGACATTGACGGCGGCATCGAGGAGCCCGCCGGGGTTATCCCGCAGGTCCAGCACGAGCGCGCGCACCGGAGCCTGGCTGAGGAGCTGCTGGATGGCTTGCCGGAGCTCCTCTGGTGCTCGGCGCGAGAAGCGCTCCAGCCGAATGTAGCCGATGCTGTCGTGGAGGCGCTCCACAATTGGGAGCGCACGCAGCCGAATCTCCTCGCGCTGGAGCTGGATGCGGAGCGTATCGTATCCGCCCCAGAGGCGTTGGCGCAGGAGCCAAAGCACAATCGGGGTGCCAGGTTCGCCGCGCGTGTACCGGCGCAGCTCGCGAGAGCTACGGTGGAGCACAACTGCGGAGTCAACCTTGTAGATACGGTCCCCGACCCGGATGCCCGCTGCCCATGCCTGGGTGTTGGGGTGGACCTCGATGACGGTGAGCATGCTATCGCGCACGGCTGCAGCGATGCCGATGCCGACGTAGGCACCTGTGGAGAGGATGTCCAGCTCGTCGCTGCCCTCCTCGTCAATGAAGTAGGAGTACGGGTCCAGCCGGCGCAGCAGCGAATCCACGCCGGCGCGGAAGAGCTCGTCGGCATCGATCGGCTCGACGTAGTGCGTGATGACCGTGCGCAGTAGGGCAGTGAGGATTTCGCTCACTCGGGTGAGCTTGAGGTAGGGTGCCTCCTGGGCAAGGAGCACGGTTGCCAACAGGAGAGCCGGCAGAATCCACAGCAGCCTGCGGTGGCGCATTGTTCAGACGGGCTGTAGGACAAGGTGGTCGCGGATGTATTGGACGACGTTCGAGATGTGGACTCGAACCTGTTCCATGGAGTCGCGGTCGCGGATGGTTACGGTGTCGTCCTGCAAGGTTTGCCCATCAATCGTTACACAAAACGGTGTGCCAATTTCATCGTGGCGGCGGTAGCGGCGTCCGATGGCGCCGGAGTCATCGTATGCGGCGCGGAAGTGGCGGCGCAGCTCCTCGTAGAGCTTGCGCGCCCTCTCGGGCATCCCTTCGCGGTTGACCAAGGGGAAGACGGCGACTTTGACCGGCGCGAGGAATGGGTGGAGCCGGAGCACAATGCGCTTTTCGGTGGTGCCACGCTCTTCGGGGATGAGCTCCTCATCGTAGGCGTTGCACAGGAATGCCAGGAAGGAGCGGGTTGCCCCCGCCGAGGTCTCCACAACGTATGGGATGTAGCGTTCGCGCGTGATGGGGTCGGTGTATTCGAGCCGCTTGCCGGAGAACTCCATGTGGCGCCGCAGGTCGAAATCCGTGCGCGAGTGGATGCCCTCCAGCTCGCCCCAGCCGAAGGGGAAGAGGAACTCGATATCCACGGCAGCGGCGGCGTAGTGGGCAAGCTTCTCATGAGGGCGAATCCGCAGCCGCTCTGCAGGGATGCCCAACTGCAGGTACCAGCGGTAGCGCTCCTGGAGCCAGTAGTCGAACCACTCCTGTTCGGTGCCGGGCTTGACGAAGTACTGCATCTCCATCTGCTCGAACTCGCGCGTGCGGAAGAGGAAGTTGCGCGTATTGACCTCGTTGCGGAACGCCTTGCCGATCTGGGCAATACCGAAGGGGATCTTCTGGCGGCTCGTCTGCAGCACGTTGAGGAAGTTGACGTAGATGCCTTGAGCCGTCTCCGGGCGCAGGTAGACCACGCTGCTGTCGTCCTCGACCGGACCGATGAAGGTCTTGAACATGAGGTTGAAGTTGCGCACTTCGGTCCACTCCCGGGTGCCGGAGACGGGGTCGGGGATTTGGGCGTCCAGGATGATGCGGTAGTAGTCCTGTGGCTGGGAGGCCGCGCGCAGGCGCTCCTCCCAGTAGTCGGCTTCCTGGTGCTTGCCCTTGGAGCGCAGTCCGGCGATGAAGTCCTCGATGAGCGTGTCGGCGCGGTAGCGGGCTTTGCTGACCTTGTTGTCGATCATGGGGTCGGTGAACTGCTCCACGTGCCCGGAGGCTTCCCACACGCGGGGGTGCATGAGGATGGCGGCATCGAGTCCCTCGATGTCCTCGCGCGAGGTCATCGCCTGCCACCAGGCTTCCTTGAGGTTGCGCAGCAGCTCCACGCCCATAGGACCGAAGTCCCAGCAGCCGTTGAGCCCGCCGTAGATCTCGGACGACTGGAAGACAAAGCCCCGTCGCTTTGCCAGTGCTACGACGACGTCTAACGAAGGTGCTGCCATTGCCTCATCTCCGTGGAACCATCGGCTCTGCCGTTGCTAAGTTTGCAAATTAGTAAAGCGCGTGGCTGTTCGATGCCAGAGCACAGCGCGGATCGGTTCTGGGAGGAGCTACTGCAGCGGGTTGCCTGGGAGCTGGAGACGGCTCGGGCGGCGCTGCGCGAGGGGAACGCAGGGAAGGCTCGGGTGTGCGCCCGTCGGGCAGTGGGATGGTTCGTGCAGGCGCTTGCGCAGGTTTCGGCGTACCGCTACGGCAGCCACATTGGAGAGAATCTGCGCCGCATCAGTCAGGATGAGCAGCTTCCCGAAGAGGTGCGGGCAGCCGCAGCGCGGCTGCAGGGTGGGGCACGGGCACAATTGTCCGGCGAGCTCTATAGTCTCTACCCTTTGCGCGATGCGGGCATCATTCTGCGCTACTTTGCCCAGCAGGTCGGTTGTGCCGCAGCAATGGAGCGCTTGATCGCTCAGAGCGAGCAATGAAACACGCCGCGATGTTGTTCCTTGCCGTGTGCGCCCTGGGGAGCGCGCAGCCGCGGAGTCCGTTGCAGGCAACGCTGCAACCGCAGCAACTGGAGCTGCGCCCCGGGGATACGGCAACCGTGTGGGTGGCACTGGAACTGCAGCCCGGCTGGTACACCTACGGGCTGGAACGCCGGCAAAACGAGGAGGGGATCGGTCCAGAGCCGCTGCAGTTGGAGGTTGGACCGGCTGAGCTCCTGCGGCGTGCCGGGCAGATCCGCGCTCCACGCCCTCGGCGGAAGTACGACGAGGGCTTCCAAATGGAGGTGGACTACTACGTCGGGCGAGTCCGATTCGGGCTGCCTGTACAGCTCCAGCCCGCGGTCACCCCGGGGGAGCATCGGGCGGTGGTCTCGGTGGTCTACCAGGTGTGTGATTCCACTCGGTGCTTGCCGCCGGACGAGTTGGTGCTGCCCTTGACCGTACGGGTTGTGCAGACCTCCGGTTCAGCCACAGGCTCGGAGGATACGGCAGCCAAGGTGAGCTCTCCGGAGGCGCCATCGGGGGCGGTGCAAGAGGGGGATGCAGGAGCGCGGGCTCCTGTGCAGCAGTCTGCTGCCCAGGAGAGCTCGGTGCAGGGCTCCGATGGAGCTGCGCTCAAGCAGCCCAGGAGCCTTTGGGCATTGCTTGCATTGGCGGCGGGGGCAGGTGCACTGGCGCTGCTGACACCATGTGTGTTCCCGATGATCCCCATCACGGTCTCCTTCTTCACCAAGCGAGCCGAGCGACAACGGCGGCGGGCTCTGCGCGATGCTGCTCTCTATGCCCTGGGCATTGTGGTGACCTTTGTGGGGTTGGGGACGTTGCTGTCGCTGCTGTTCGGGGCAACGGGAATTCGGGACTTCGCAGCAGATCCCTGGGTCAATCTGCTCATCGCCGCAATCTTCATTGCCTTTGCGCTCAATCTGTTCGGGGCGTACGAGATTGTGCTGCCCGCTGGGGTGCTCAACCGGCTCAACCGAGCCTCCGAGCAGCATGGTACGCTTGGGGTGCTGCTCATGGGGCTGACCTTTTCGCTGACCTCCTTCACCTGCACCGTGCCCTTTGTGGGCTCGGCGCTGATTGCCCTGGCAAGCGGGGAGTGGTTCTACCCCATCGTCGGTATGCTGGGATTTGCAACGGTCTTTGCTGCGCCGTTCTTCCTGTTGGCGCTCTTCCCGGCGGCGCTGATGCGGCTTCCGCGAGCCGGCGGCTGGATGAACAACCTCAAGGTCGTGATGGGGTTTCTGGAGCTGGCAGCGGCGGTCAAGTTCCTCAGCAACGCAGACCTGGTCTGGGGCTGGGGGCTTATCTCGCCGGAGCTATTTCTGGCGTCGTGGGTGGTCTGCGGAGCGCTCATTACGGCGTATGTCCTGGGGCTGTTCCGGCTTCCGCATGATACGCCGCTGGAGAGTGTGGGTCCGATTCGGGCGCTGGTGGCGGTCTTCTTCGGCACGCTGACGCTGTGGCTGGCAAGCGGGCTTTGGGGCGCGCGGCTGGGGGAGCTGGAGGCATTCCTTCCGCCGCGAGATTACCACCGCCTACTGCAAGGAGCATCGGCACCATCGGGTGCCTCTACGGCGGTGCAGACCGAGCTGGAGTGGTACGAGGATCTCGAACAGGGGCTTGCCGAGGCGCGGCGGACGGGGCGACCAGTGTTCGTGGACTTTACGGGCTTCACCTGCACAAACTGCCGCTGGATGGAGCACAACATCTTCCCACAGCCGCGCATTCGGGCATTGCTGGAGCAGATGGTGCGGGTGCGGCTCTTCACCGACCGGCGCACGGAGCCCTACCTTTCGAACAAGCGGCTGCAGCAGGAGCGCTTCGGTACGATTGAGCTGCCCTTCTACGTGCTGCTTGCCCCCGATGGGAGCGTGATTGCGCGGGCAACCTTTACGCGCGACGTAGAGGAGTTCGAGCGCTTCCTCCGACAGGCGTTTGTGGCAAGAGCATCGGTGCAGTGACGATGGCAGAGCTACGGGTTGGACGGCGCGCCGTGCACAATTTCTGGCGCCAGTTGGAGGAGTTCTCCACGCAGTTCCGGCATCTGCGGGCGCTTGTGGCGCTGGCAGGATGGGACCAGGAGACCTACATGCCGCCGGGGGCGGCGCAGCGCCGTGCAGCACAGCTTGCAACCGCGCAGAAGCTGCTCCATCGCCATATGAACAGCACGGTGGCACGGCGGCTGGCGCTGCGGGCACACCAGATACTGCCGCTGCTGCCAGAGCGCAAGCAACGCATCGTGAGCTGCTTCCTGCGCGAGTATCGCCGCTACACTGCCCTTCCGGAGCAGCTGCTCGAGGAGCTCTCCTACGCACAGACGCTGGCACTGGAGAGCTGGAAGCTTGCCCGCCGCGAGAGCGACTTTTCGCTCTTTGCGCCCTACCTCCAGCGCTTGCTGGAGCTCAAGCGCCAGCAGATTGAGTTCCTGGGCTACGAGGAGCATCCATACGATGCGCTGCTGGGGCTCTACGAGCCCGGGCTCCGGCTGTCGCGGCTGCAGCCGATGCTGCAGGAGTTGACCGTTGCTGTACGGCAGCTCCTCCAGTGGGTGCAGTCACGCCCAGTGCAGCCTTCGGACCGGCTACTGCACCAATCCATTCCGGCGGATGAGCAGTTGAACCTTGCCCGGATTGTCTGCCGGCAGATTGGCTTCGACGAGGGGCGCGGACGGCTGGATCTCTCGGCGCATCCGTTCTGCACGGCATTGGGTCCAAGCGATGTGCGCATGACGACGCGCATTCACAGCGGCGATGCAAGCGTGTGCTTCTACAGCGTGCTGCACGAGCTGGGGCATGCCCTCTACGAGCAGGGCATCCCCGAGGAGCTCGCCGATAGCTTTGCGGGGGAAGCCGTTTCGATGGCAATCCACGAGTCGCAGTCGCTGCTGTGGGAGGACATCATCGGGCGCAGCCTGGCGTTCTGCCAGTGGCTGTTCCCGCTGTGGCAGGAGCGCTTCGGACGCTACGTCGGGGAGCAATGGGAGGGAGCCAGTGCCGAGGAGCTCTTCGGCGCGGTCAATCGAGTGCAGCCTTCGCTCATCCGCACCGAAGCCGATGAGGTGACCTACCATCTGCACATCCAGCTCCGGCTGGAGCTGGAGCTGGCGCTGCTTGCGGGCGAGCTCCGAGTCTGGGATCTCCCCGATGCCTGGAACGATGGGATGGAGCGCCTGCTGGGGATTCGCCCACGGGAGGACCGCAGCGGCTGCCTGCAGGATATCCACTGGGCGCTGGGCGATTTCGGCTACTTCCCCACCTACTCGCTGGGCAAGCTCGTGGCAGCGATCCTGTGGAAGCAGATGCAGCGCGAGCTTCCGGGGCTGGAGCAGCACATCCGCGCAGGGGAGTTCCAGCCCGTGCTCCAGTGGCTGCGCCGCACGGTGCACGAGAGCGCTCCGCTGGAGAATGGCCAGGAGCTGGTCCAGCGCATCGCGGGGGCAGAGCTGACAGTGGATGCCTTCGTAGAGTATATCACCGACAAGCTGCGGCGGGTCTACGGTGAACCGCTTCAGAGCCGGTAGTGTTCCGGGCGGCGGTCGGCGAAGATATCGTCGAGCGGATCGAAGGCTTTGTTGCGGGTGTGCGTGGGTTCGATTTCGGCGATGAGCACGGTTGTATCATCGGCGCCGGCGCGGCACAGCGTGGCGCCGGTGTAGCTGTAGATGGCGGATTCACCGCGGAAGGTGAGCTGTTCGCCGTTGCGCTCTTCGCTCCCAGTACGGTTGGCAAGCGCCAGGTAGACCTTGTTCTCCAGCGCCCGCACGGGCATGACCATGCGCCAGGCGTCGGTGACCAGGTTCGCCGGGCAGGCGATGAGGTCGGCTCCCTGCAGCGCCAGGGTACGGGCAGCCTCTGGGAAGCGCCAATCGTAGCAGATCATCGTGCCGATGCGCACGTCCCAGCGGGGGTAGTGGACGACGAAGAAGCCCGTGTCCCCGGGGTCGAAGCAGAGCTTCTCCTTGTAGAACAGGTGCGTCTTGCGGTAGACCCGGCGCTCGTTGGGTTCGGGGAGGAGCAGCGCGGCGGAGTTGTAGAGCCGGTCCCCATGCCGTTCGGCGAAGCCGAGGATGAGGAGCTGCCCGCGCCAGCATGCCTCGCGGTGGAGGCGCTCCAGCGTTGGTCCATCCAGCGGTTCAGCGTAGGCAGCCACCTCGTCGCGCGATTGGAAGAAGTATCCTGTGGTTGCCAGCTCCGGTAGCACGACGATGTGCGCCGGCTGTGCCCAATCCAGCAGCGAGAGGATGGTCGCCAGATTGCGTTGGGGGTCAGCAAAGCGCGGCGCAAATTGTACGACGGCGACTCGCAGCAGCATTGCGGAGACACGCGTGATTGGGCGCAAATATACGCCGGAGCGGAGCGCCGGTGCGGTATTTTTGCAGCGTGCCCTGGAATGCCACCGCAGCATGGCTGTTGGGGTTGCCATCGTTGGAGCAACGGGGTTGGTCGGACGGACCCTCTTGCGCCTGCTCCATGAGCGGCGCTTTCCTGTGCGGGAGCTGCGCCTGTTTGCTTCGGAGCGCTCTGCGGGGACGGTGCTGGAGTGGTGTGGAGAGCGGCTGCGGGTGGAGCGCTTCGCGCCGGAGCGGTTGCGGGGGCTGGAGCTGTCGTTGTGGTCGGCGGGGGCGGAGTTGAGCCGCCAGTACGCCTGGGAGGTAGCAGGCCGGGATTGCCTTGTGGTGGACAACAGCAGTGCCTGGCGGGCGCATCCGGAGGTGCCGCTGGTGGTGCCGGAGGTCAATCCTGAGGCGCTGCAGCAGCACCGCGGGGTGATTGCCAACCCCAACTGCGTGGTGATTCCGCTCACGATGCTGCTCAAGCCGATTCTGGAGCGGTGGGGCATTCGCCGGGTTGTGGTGGCAACGTACCAGTCCATCAGCGGTGCTGGGCAGCGCGGGATCGAACAGCTCCAGGCGGAGTTGCGCGGCGAGGAGCCGCCCGTGCGGGTGGCGCCTTGGGGTATCGCCTTCACGACAGCCTTCCACCGGCTGGATGCCGAAGGATGGAGCGAGGAGGAGCGCAAGGTCGTTGCCGAAACGCGCCGTATCCTTGGGCAGCCGCAGCTGCCGATTACCGCAACGTGCGTGCGCTTGCCAACCCTGGGAGCCCATGCCGAAGCCGTGTGGGTTGAAACCGAGCAGCAGCCCGAGCTTGAGATGCTGCGCCGGCATCTCGGGCAGCAGCCGGGGATGGTGGTGCTGGATGAGCCAGCAGCGCAGCGCTATCCGCATCCGGCGCAGGCACAGGGCAGCGACAGCGTCTACATCGGGCGCTTGCGGCGGGATGATTCCGTGCCCGCCGGCATCATCGGCTGGATCGTTGCCGACAACATCCGCAAAGGGGCGGCAACGAACGCCGTGCAGATTGCGGAGTTGCTCCTCTTCGGCGGGCACTGATGCGGATGGGGCTGGGGCTGTGCGGCGTGCTGGTGAGCGCATTGCTTCGAGCGCAATCGGTGGATATTGTGCTCGACCCGGCAGATCCGGCACGCGATACGCTCGATTTCGGCGCAACGCTGTTGGACCGCCCGGTGCTGCGCCCGGTGTACCTGCGCAATTTCAGCTCCGAGACGCTGCAGGTGCCGCAACGGGTGATCCCGTACTTCTCCGTCGAGCGCATACCGGACCAGGGCGAGCTCGACTTCTTGGAGTTCGACCTTGCTGACCCGCGGGGATTCCCCATCGAGGTGCCCCCGCAGACGGTGCGTCGGATACAGCTGCACTTCCGCGCCATTCCCCAACTGTATCCGCTGGGGCTCAAGCAGGCATATCTGCGGCTGAGCTTGCGCAGCGCTGCCGATACCAGCCGCGAGCTGGCTCGCCGGACCTTTGTGCTGCGGGGCTTCAAAGAGCGCGTGGAGCTGGAACTTCAGCCCTCGCTGTTATGGCTCGACAGCGTCTTTGTCGGCGCCGCTGCGCAGAGGCAGCTCCAGCTCCGCGTTCAGGTACCGGCGGCGGTGGATACGCTGCTTCCCTTCCGCACAGAGCTCCGCTACCGGAGTGGGGGCTATCCGGGGCAGGATGAGCTGCATCTGGAGCCGCTCCAGGGGCAGTTCCCCATCACGCCACATGCGGTGGTGCCGTTGCGGGTGGAGTACCGTCCACTGGACCGCGATGCTGATACGGTGGAGCTGCGCCTACTGTATTTGCCGTATGCAGGAGCGCTTCCGGACACGGTGCGCGCACTGCTCGTTGGCGTGGGAGTGGAACACCGCTGGGAGTGGGAGATGGAACGCTCCGACGGAGTGCGGCAGGTGGGCGATACGCTCGACTTCGGCGGTGTTGCGGTGGGGATGGAGCGGGAAGCGGTGCTGCGGCTCCGCAACGGTGGCAACTACCGCTTCCACGCTGCCGATACGCTTCTGGAGGAGCTCTCTGCCGGGTCGGCGGCGGCGTTTGAGGTGGCTCCGCACCCATTTCCCGATAGCGGGATTGCCCCGGGCGGGGAGCTTCGGCTGCGTATCCGATTCCGTCCACAGCAGGCGGGGCTGATGCAGGTACGCTACCTCTTGCGCAGCGATATCGCCCAACGCATCGTTGGAGCCCCTGCAGAGGCGCGCTTCTGGAGCATCGTCCTGCGCGGCGTTGGGATTGCCCCGCGATTGGAGCTGGTGCCTGCAGCGGTGCAGGGGGAGCTGCTGTGGTCGCCCGACTGCCCTCGCGCGTGGGAGCAGCCGCTTGAGCTGCGGAACACTGGCACAGCTCCGCTCCAGATTGACAGCGCCTGGGTTGCTCGCGGTGCCGTGGAGTTGGAGTTCCCGCCGCTTCCGTTGCAGTTGCAGCCAGGGCAGGTCAGTGCTGCTGCGCGTCTCCGCTCGGTGCCAACGCAGTGGGGATGGATTGAGGACACGGTGTGGCTGCGCACGAATCAACCAGGAAGGGCGCTGGTGCCGCTCGCGGTGCGCCTGCAGGTGAAAGCGCCTCCGACGATTGCGCTGCGTCTGCCGCAGGAGCTGCGTGTCAAGCCCGGTCGCCGCATCTCCGTCCCTGTCCTCGTCGGGGAGCTGCCGCAGGGTGTTGCCCGCTGCCGGCTGGTGCTGTTGTACGAGCCCACGCTGCTGCGGTGGGATGGACTCAGTACTGACGGCACCGCGCTGGAGGGCGCCCAACTGCAGCAAGCCAGGGAGGACACGCCCGGGGTGTTCGTGCTGGAGGCGGTGCAGCCGTACGGGGTATTCCCCCAGCGCGCGGAGCTGGTGCGGGTGCATTTCCGCACCTTCCTGGGGCAGCATGTGCGCTCGCCGTTGCTGCTGCAGCAGGTGCAGTTCGGCGACAGCGCGTGCAGGAGCCTCTTCCCTGCCACCGCTACGGCAGGGCAGGTGCTGCTGGATTCTGTGTGCGGATTGACCGAGAAGCTGCTTCCGCAGCGCGTGCTCCGCCTGGAGGTGATGCCAAATCCAGCCCACGGGGAGCTGCTGCTGGAATACGAGCTGCCGCTCGATGGCGAAGCGGCGCTGGAGCTGTACGATGCCCGGGGACGCTTGGTGCAGACACTCGCTGCGGGCTGGCATGCTCGGGGGGTCCATCGCCGTGCGGTGAGCGTGGCTGCGCTGCCGACGGGACAGTACTTCTGCCGACTGCGCTTTGCGGGGGCTGAGCGGGTTCAACCGCTGCAACTGCACTGATGCGCGCCTGCGGTGCCGCCTTCGGTGCGCTGATGCTGCCGGTGGTGCTGTGGGCGCAGGGCTTCCAATGGGAGCTGTCACCGCGCTTGCCTGTGCCGGCACCGGTGCTGTTTATCGGCGCCGGGGCGCATGGGGCCTGGGTAAGCCACCTTTCGGCATTGGAGGCAATCGAGGATGGACTCAATTGCGCAACCTACCGCAGTGGAGACGGGACGCATGCGGTGGCGGGGGCCTACGCCGAATGGTGGTATGCCCCGGAGAGTGCTCTCCGGCTTGCACTGCTTGCCGGCGCTTCGCAAGCGGTGCTGCGGGCACCTGCTGAGCCGCTCCCGCTGGCGGATGGACGGCAACTGCGCACGGAGTACCAGTTGCAGATGCGCTTGCTCGTGGCTCGTGCTGAGGCGCTGGGGAAGCTGCGGCTGAGGGATAAGCTCTGGGTTGCCCTCGGTGCCTGGGTGGGGCTCCAGTGGCGGCTGCAGGAGGAGCAGTGGGAACGGGTGCTGGAGCCGGAGGACTACGTGTTTCAGACCACTCCGCCGGCTCGGGAGCGTCGGCTGAGCCGAGCCCAGTCCGTGGGGGTGCGTCCGTACGGGGTGGGTCTGCTCCTGCGGTTGGGGCTGGATGCTCCGCTGGCGCGGCTGACACCGGTTTACGCTGCACCGGCGCTATCGGTGGGGATATCGCTGCTGAGCCTCGCACGGAGCGCGGCATGGTCCCGCTGGGAGCTCGGCGTTGAGTTGCCGGTCCTGTGGGGAATCCGCTCAGGACACTAAAGCCGCTTGTCGCTGCGTCATTGCCACCGCATCGGGCAAGTGCAATACCAAGGAGGGAGTCCAATGCTGTGGCGCTGGGGCATCGCCGTTGCTGTGTGCACTCTCTCGGCGCTGGCGCAGCCGAAGCTGGAGATTGTGGGAGGCGATACGTACGATTGGGGTAAGGTCGGTCCCAAGGACGATCCGCTCAAAGCCAAGATCACACTGCGCAATGCCGGCACGGAGGTGCTCAAGATCGAGCGGGTGCAGCCCGGCTGCGGCTGTACGACTGCTCCACTGGACAAGACCGAGCTGCGCCCTGGCGAGACAGCAACCATGGATGTCACCCTGCGCGTCGGTGGGACAACGGGTCCGGTAACCAGGAGCGTGGCGATCTACTCCAACGACCCCAGTGCGCCGACGAAGATGTTGTGGCTCAAAGCCGAGGTCGTGCGCCCGCTGGCGTTTATGCCGGCGCAGTACTTTGTCTTCACCGACATGCGCGTTGGGCAGGAGTCCAAAGCGGTGCTGACGCTCAAGAACATGTCGCAGCAGGAGGTGACGCTCTACGATATCGAGACCACGCCGGGGCTCCAGCTCAATCTGAGCAAGCGCACGGTGCTCAAGCCGGGGCAGCAGATCGAGCTGATTGCCCGGGTGACGCCACAGCAGAAGGGCTACTACAGCGCCATGGTGCGCATGAAGACGACGCACCCGGAGTACCCGACACTGGAGATTCCGGTGTACGGGAACGTGCTTGAGGCCAGCTCGCCGGTATTCAATCCGCGGTAACCGGCGAATGGGCGTGCAGGCACGCCCAATGGGGCGGGGATGCTGCGGCGGTGGCATCTCCCGCCCCATGCTGTTTTTCTTGCTGAACCTGTTGCTGAGCGGAGCGGTTGCGGCACAGCCTGCTCTGCAGCCGGGGCAGCGCTACCTCCTGCGGCTGCTCAACGGGGATGTGCTCGAAGGGCAGTTCGTGGACTCAACGCAGCTCTCCGACACGCTGCCGGCATGGCGCTTCCGTACGCTCATTGGGACGGCAACGATCGCGGTCCGCGAAGTTGCAGAGCTCGTTCCCCTGGAGGAGCACTACCGGCACGGGCACCGCATCTTTCTGCAGCCGACAGCCGAACCCGTTGCCGGCAACGGATTTATCGGGCTGGCGGGCTTGTTTGCGCTCTACGCCGGTGTCGGGCTGCAGGACTGGTTGTCGGTCGTCGGCGGGCACACGCTCCTGCCCAAAGTTCCCGCTGCGGAGCAGTTGTGGGTGCTCAACGTCAAATTCACGCTGCTGCAGGCACCGAACCTGACGATGCCGGGCACGCTCTGGCTTGCCGTCGGGGGCAATATCACGGCGCTCAACTCTGCAAATCAGTTGCTGCACCTCTACGCCGTCGGGAGCGTGGCGGGGGTCCGGACACGGCTCAGCGCAGCAGTCATGGCGAAGCTCGCCGGGGAGGACCTCATGACCGTCCGGTTCGGCTCGTGGGGGAGTGTACCGGTGGCGTATCAGAGCGGTGCCGTTGGGATTGCTCTGGGGCTGGACTACCGACCCAGCGCCCGACGTGATATGCGGCTGCTTCTGGAGCTGTGGAATGCCGATATCCGCAGCCCCTCACGCACGGGGATCCTTGCCGGAGTGCGCTTGTACAACAGCGCCGTTGCGCTGGATTTTGGGCTGTTCTGGTTTGGCTACCCGCTGGCAATTCCGGCTGCCAACGTTGCGTGGACTCCGCTTTAGGCAAGCCAGCGGAAGAGGACCTCGGTGCCGTATTCGCCCCGCCGCCGGAACTCCAGGTGGAAGCGGTCGCCACAGCGCGGGGTCCATACGTACGCCCAGTTCGAGCAGTGCCCCGCACGGCAGATCTCTTCGCCATCGTGGCGGACGCTGAGGTAGAAGAAGAGCACATCCCCGTCGTAGGAGGAGAGCTCCGGCGGGGACAGGCGGAGCCCCTCTCCAAAGCGCCAGTGCGCCACATCCCAGCATCCGATGAGGTGCTCTGCGTCGAAGAGCCCCGAGACCAGGACCCCCGCGAAGAGGCGGAACAGCTGCGGAGTGACCGTCCGGTCGCACACGGCAGCAGTGGTGGTCAGCCCCGCCACGAGTGCCCCTTCGTTGGGGAGCACCAGCTCGGGACGGAAGGGCAGCTCTTCGAGTACCCATAGCTCCTCGTCGTAGAGCATCATGCCGTAGAAATCGTGCACCAGCACGGCGATGGGTTCACTTGGGCAGACCGTGCGGACATCGGCGTGGATGAGCTCAACGCGTGCGTAGCGCTGCAGCCGGTTGCGGGCAAGCTCGTACAGCAGCCGATTCCGTTCGACGGCGTAGACCTTCCGGGCACCCAGGCGCAGCAGCTCTTCAGTGAAGATGCCCAAACCGCAGCCAGCCTCCATGCACACGGCATTGCGGATTCGGTGGCGGAACCTGCGCAGCAGCCGCCGGTATGCCGCCGTCCGGTGGCGGTCGTCGTAGATGCTGATGAACGCCAGCAGGTCGTCGTATGTACGGAAGCGCCGCGGAGAGAGTCGGTTGACGATGTCCATCCCTCACGGAAGCAGCTCCGGCGGGAGGAGCGCGAGGATGGGTTCACTCCAGCTCAGCTTCCACAGCAGAACCGCCTGCTCCAGCTTGCGTTGCAGTGCCGGTGGGAGCAGGCGCACAAGCTCCGGCATTGCCGCCGAACGCTCAGTTGCGGAGAACTGCTCCAGCAGCAGCTCCAGCAGGTCCTTCCGCCGAGGGAACTCCTTGATGCGTGGGAAGCGCTCGCTGGGAATCCCCAAGCGCCGCTGGGCAAGGGCAATCGCGGTCTGGAGCCCTCCGAGCGTGTCCACCAGCCCCAGTCTGTACGCGGCATGACCGCTCCAGACGCGCCCCTTGGCGATCGGGCGCAGGGAATCCGGATGCAGTCCCCGCCGTTGCGCCACCCGTGTGAGGAAGTTCCGGTAGAACTGCTCTCCCAGGCGGTGGAGCCGCTCAAGCTGCGCTGGCGCAAAGGGGAGCAGCGGCGAGAGGAACAGCGCGCCAGGGTTGCTCTGCACGGTGTCAACGGCGATACCGAGCTTTCCGGCGGTGCCCGAAAGGTTCGGAATGGCGATGATGACGCCAATCGAACCGGTCAGGCTCTGCTTCTCGGCAACGATGGTATCGCACCCCATTGCCAGGTAGTAGCCACCGGAGGCGGCAACATCGCTCATGGAGGCGTACACGGGCTTGCGCTGCGCAATTCGGCGGAGCTCGGTCCAGATTGCATCCGATGCCAAAAGGGAGCCGCCGGGGCTATCAATGCGCAGGATGATGGCGCCGACCTCCTCATCGGCGGCTGCCCGCTGCAGCTCCGGGATGAAGTCCTCGGAGGCAACGACTGGACCGGAGAAGGGGAAGTCGCGCCCTCTGCCGGGGACGATACCCCCGACGGCGTAGACGACGGCGATTGCGGGATACCTCCGGCTGGAGCGCTTCTCCAGCGCTCGTTCGGCGTATGCGGCGATGGGGAAGAAGCTGCGACGGACCTGTTCGGCGAGGGTATCCTTCCGCCCGATGCGGCGGGCAAGGCGAGCCAGGAGCTCGCTCTCGTAGAGCACGCCGTCAATGAGCCCCTGTGCCAGCAACGAATCCGCCGTGTGGAGGGCTTGGGAGAAAAGCGTGCGGAGCCGCTCCTCGGAGATTCCGCGCCGCTGTGAGACCAGCTCGACGAATGCGCGGTACCGCTCGGCAAGCAGCTCCTGCAGATTCTGCCGCGCAGCGGGGCTGAAGGAGCGGCGCACGAAGGGCTCGCCAGCGGATTTGTACTCCTCGAACTGCTCGACGTGGTAGCGGATGCCGAGCTTGTCCAGCAGCTCCGTCCAGAAGAGCCCGGTTGCGGCAAAGCCGCTGAGCTCCAGCAAGCCTTCGCGCGGCATGAAGATGGAATCGGCATGGAGCGCAATAGCGTAGTCGCGTTCGGCGCCTACCTCCAGGTACGCGTACACGGGCTTGCCCGCAGCGCGGAAGGAGTCGATTGCAGCCCCCAGTTCGGCAAGCTTTGCCCACCCCAGTTGGGTTGCGCCGAGCCGGAGATAGAGCCCGGCGACGTTCTCATCCTCGCGTGCAAAGCGCAGCGCCGCAAGAGCTTGCCACAGTGTGGGTTTTGCCCCGCTGGGCAGAAGAGCACCGGGCTGCCATTCGGGCAGATCGGTCAGCTCCAGCAGCAGGAAGGAGCGCCCCTTGGGGAGCTCCGCAGTTTGGAATGCCGATTCAAACCGGCGCAGCACGGTGGTCACCCCGATGAGGGTGAGCAGCAACAGCAGGAGCGAGAGAAGCCCTGAGACCACAAGGAGAGGCACCCACCACCGGCGCCATCCGGAGCGCTGTGCCGAAGTTGGTGTTGTCATGGCGGATTTGGACGTTGGTTCCGGCGGCAAAAATAGGGGCTTTCGCGGCTACGTCTGCAGCGGCTGCACGGAGAGCTCCCCATCTGCGCGATGATTCCGGAGGTACGGCTGGAGGAGTACACCTACGAGCTGCCCGCAGAGCGGATTGCGCAGTTTCCGCTGCCGGAGCGCGATCGGTGCCGCCTGCTCGTTGCCCGTCGGCGGGAGCGCAGCGTCGAGCATCGGCACTTCTTTGAGCTGCCGCAGATTCTGCCGCCGGGGTCGCTCTTGGTGCGCAACATCACCCGGGTGGTCTTTGCGCGGCTGTTCCTGCGCAAGCCCACCGGCGGCGTCGTCGAGCTGCTGCTATTGCAGCCCAGCCAGATGGACCCCGCCCGAGGGCTGAGCGCAGCACCACCCGTGCAGTGGCAATGCCTGCTGCGCGGGCACCGAGTGCGCCCCGGTGTACGGCTCCACGCTGCTGCCGGAGAGGTGCTGCTGGAGGCGCGGCTGCTGGAACGCAGCGCCGGAAGCGCCACCGTAGAGTTTACCTGGGAGCCCAAAGACCTGCTGCTGGCGGAGGTGCTGGAACGCCTGGGGCAGGTCCCGCTCCCGCCCTACCTGCGCCGTGATGCAACGGAGCAGGACCGCGAGCACTACCAAACCGTCTACGCACAGGTCCCCGGCTCGGTTGCAGCGCCCACTGCAGGACTGCACTTTACGGAGCGGCTCCTTGAGGAGCTCCGGCGTACGGGAGTGCAGATTGCCGATGTGTGCCTCCATGTGGGCTTGGACACGTTCAAGCCGCTTCGGGCAAAGCACCTTGCCGAGCATCGGATGCACAGCGAGCACATGAGTGTGTCCGCTGCTGCGCTGCAGCAACTGATAGAGTTCCTGCACCGCCCCGGTGGGGGATGGCTCGTAGCAGTGGGGACCACCTCGGTGCGCACACTGGAGAGCCTCTACTGGCACGGGGTCCGGCTGCTGCGCGGGGATTCCCACACCTGGGCTTCACCCTCCATCGCTGTCCGGCAGTGGGAGCCCTACGAAGCCGATACGGAGATTGCCCCCGAGAAGGCTCTCTCGGCAGTCCTGGAGTGGATGCGGCACCACGGCAGCGCCAACGCCGAAGGCACAACGGAGCTGATGATCGTGCCCGGCTACATCTTCCGGCTCTGCGATGCCATCATCACCAACTTCCACCAGCCGCAGAGCACACTCCTGCTGCTGGTGGGGGCGTTTCTGGGACGCACCTTCTGGCGGCAGGTCTACGAGGAGGCGCTGCACCAGGGATACCGCTTCCTCAGCTACGGCGACGCTTCACTGCTCGTCGGGCGGCGTGGAGAGGCGGTGGAGTAGCTCAGCTCGGCTGTTCGGTGGCGGCTTCATCCAGCGCGAGGAATCCACCTCGCCGGATTCGGGCTTGGACACCGAAGGGGAGCGCCCAGTGCTGCGGGATATGCCCGTAGGAGAGCCCATGCAGGCACGGAAGCTGTGCACGCTCGGCAAAATCGCGCAACACGGATTCCCACGAGGGGTTTGGAAGCCGTGTCTCCCCTGGCTGGGTGAATGCCCCGAAGATGATGGCAGAGACCTGAGCGAACGCCCCCGAGAGCAGCAACTGCGTCAGCATGCGGTCCACCCGATAGGGCGGCTCCCCGACATCCTCCGTGATGAAGAGGGCACCGTCGGTCTTTGGGAAGAAGGGCGTGCCACAGAGCGCGCTCCACAGGGAGAGCGTGCCGCAGAGAATGCGCCCCCGCACCGTTGAGGAGGGCAGCGGGGAAAGAGGCTGCAGCAGGTCGGGGAGCTCGCCCGGAGCAGTTGGCGAGGTCAAGAGCTGCCAAAACCACGCTTCCCGGTCGGGAGCGATGGGTTGATTGCCAGGGATGGGGGCGGAGATGGTGACCAGATGCGCCCGCTGCCAGAGCGCCGCCTGCAGTGCGGTGATATCGGAAAATCCCACGAGCAGCTTCGGATGGCGCGCGATGAGCCGGTAGTCCAGATTCGCCAGCAGCCGAATGCTCCCGTATCCGCCGCGCAGGCAGAAGATTGCTGCAATGCGCGGGTCGGCAAAGAAGCGGTGCAGCTCCTGAAGCCGTTGCTCATCGCTGCCGGCAAGGTAGCCCAGGTAGGTGCTGCTGAGCTGTGGGGAGAGCTCAACACGGTAGCCGAGCCGTTCCAGGTAGCGGACGACGGATTCCACATCGGTCGGCGATGCCGGCGATGCCGGAGCAAGCAGTCCGATGACATCACCACGGCGCAGCGGACGACCTTTGCGAACTGCATTGCTCTGCATGGAGCCACCTCAGAGACTCATCCGAACTTCACCGTTGAGCGAATGCCACCAGGGCGCTCCGTGCGGGCGCTGCCCAAAGTAGCGAAGCAGCAGCACCAGCGCGCCGAGCGTCCGTTCAAGCTCAAACTGCCATTGCCACCCCTGGGAGAGCGTCCCCAGGCGCCAGGGAGTTGCTGCCGCTGTGCCCTGGAGGCGCTGGCGGTACTGCCCGTTGAGCTCCGCGCGCAGTGGCGGGGCGCAGTAGCGTAGCCCCGTGCCCAGGGTTGTCGCAGCCCAGGGCTGGGAGGCTGCTTCTCCGGCCCGCCCCCGCAGGAGTTGCCACTGGGGAACGAGCTGCAGGCTCGTCAGAAGCTGCCAAGGAAGCTGCACCTGCAGCTGCCAGCCACGGAACGCCGACGCCGGAAGGAGCGCCGATGCCGGCTGCCGCTGCTCCTGCAGTAGGGAAAGCTCCAGCAGCAAGCGCAGCACCGATGTCAGCGGGAGCCCACCTCCGGCGCGGAACTCCATTCCGCTGTGGAGATCGGAACGCTCCGGAAGCACGCGGAAGAGCGCGCTCCAGAACCGCCCCTGCAGAGAGGGCTCGAACGTCCCAAGGGGATGCAAGGAGAGCTGCTGCTCCAGGTGCAGTTGCGCCCAGCTCAGAAGCGGGCTGGAAGCCGAAATCGGGAGCAGCTCTTGCAGGAGCGCACGCCGCCGCGCAAGGTGCTCGTAGGAGAGCAGCGCCGTGTACTCGCGCAGCACCCCGCTCGGACGCACGGAGGCATGAAGCTGAAGGCGGAGTCGGCTGCCGGGCGTGCGCTCCTCTCCGGCGTAGCGGAGTAGGGCGTAGTCGCCACCGTAGGGCACGGGCTCGAACTCCTCAGCATCGGCGATGCCATTGCCGTTGAGGTCACCGCGCCAGCGGTACTGCCCCTGCCCGGGGATTGTACGCACATAGGCAAGCTGCACTGGAGCGGCAAAGGCATGCCCCAGCTCGTAGTTCCACTGAAGTTGCCCTGCGGAGAAGCGCCATACGCCGTTGGTCAACGCCGTCAGGAACTGCTCATCGCGCGCCGCGGAGCGGAACACCCTCCAGCCCAGCGCCGTTGTACCGGCGAAATCAGCTCGGCGCCAGCGCAACCATGCCGCGATGCTGCGCTCTTCGAGCATCCCTGCGCCGTGGATCTGCCGCCACTGGAGAGGGAGCTCAAGCCAGAGACTGTCCGAGAGCGCTGTTGCAAGGATGGCATCGGCGGAGAGGCTGCGCGATGCGTCTGTGCCAATAGGCTCGCGCTCCCACCGCAGTCGGGTGCGAAGCTGCCAGGAGGAGAGCTCCGCTGTCACCGCTGCCGTAAGGTTGCCCCGCTGGCGCTTGAGGACGCCATCCTGGAGCGCGGTACGGCTCTGGACAAGTTCCCCGTCAAGGCTTGCCGAAACCGAACGGGTCGGGTGCACTGCGCAGTGCAGTTCATAGCGACCAGCATGGAACAACGTACCGTAGCGCGCCCAGCCAATGCCAACGGTGGCGCTCAGCTCAGCCGTGCGGTAGCGGAGCTGCTGGAGCAGCAGGAGCCGCTCGGTCGGGCTTCCCTCGGCGGCGGAATCCTCCCAGAAGCGGCGCACCTCGGGCGAGCGCATCCCAAACTCGGCGAAGCGCGCACTGCGCCATTCTGCCTGGCTTTCCCACAGGAGGGCACGTGCGGAGGTATCCCGCAGGAGATTCCACCGGCTCTGGAGCCGCAGGGCGTCGCCTGCGAGGCGCTCTCCGCTCCGGAAGCGGTTGTGGAGCTGGCTGACGTCCCAGCCCAGTTGCAACTGCAGCATCGGCAGTGGCTGCCACTCCCAACTCAGGCTCCAGAGGCGGCGCAGCATGGGCAGGCTGACTTGGCGACCGGGCTCGTATTCCCCCTTGCCCAGCCCGACGAAGCGGAATACCCCTGGGGCAACCAGCGTGTAGCTGCCGCGCTGCGGACCAACGTAGGAGAAGTCCACGGCGTACAGCGCCTCGGGGCTGCCTGGTGCGTACTCCCAAAGCGCAAGCTCCTTGCCCGCAATCACGGTATCCCGGCGCCGGTACCACCCCAGTCCGCGCCCACTGAGGGAATCGCGCCCCACAAAGCGGACAGCTCTGCTCCAGCCCACAAAGCGTCCATCGCGGTAGTCCGTTGCTTCAACGTCGGTGAGCTCGGCAAATGGCGTGGTGTTCTCCTGCACGTATGTACCACGGAGCTGGCTGGAGTGCCCCAACCGTGCCCCTGCTCCAAATGCCATCACCGTGTGGGCAGCGGACTCGTCCGTGTACTCAAACTCCACCGTGATGCGCGAAGCAGCGCTGATGGGGCAGCGTGGGCGGAAGAACAGCTCCGCCCGAAGGTAGTCCACCACGTAGTCGCGCTCCTCACCCCGTTCGCGGAGGATGCCGTCCACGTAGACCCGTTCGCTGTTCGGCACGATGACGATGCGCTCCTCCCCGGACGCGCCGCGCAGCCGGTACGGACCCTGCATCCCGTTGCTGCCGAAGAAGTGGTTGACTGCCGGAGTTCCTGCAGCTGCGCCCAACACAGCGCTGCCGGAGAGCGCGCCGGAGTGCAGCTCCGTGCGGATGCCGTGGAAGCGGCGGGGCGGTTGCAGCGCACCCGGTAGCAGCGGCTGCTGCCAGGTGCCCAGCTCCAGTTGGACGTGGGAGGACTGCAAGCGCAATCGCAGTTGGTCGAACTGCTCCAGCGAGGCGCTCGCCCCCGTTGCCCCCAGCGGGAGCTGCTGCGAGCTCATTTGAGCCGAGACGCTCACCCCGTTGGGAAGCTGGCTCTGGAGCTGTAGCTCGACCGCTGAGGTGAGCGCAACAGCGCTGCCACTTTGCACACTGAAGCCCCGCGAGAGCATGCCTCTGGGCTGGAGAAGTGGTGCGCTGGGTTCCTGCTCTGGCAGCCCTGTGCGTGCGGTGCGCTCAACTGCGGCAGCTCGCCGACGCGACAGCAACGGCAAAGGGATATAGGAGCCGTGCACAACGAGCACCACCGTATCGCGCACATGGAACAGCCGCCGGAAGTGAGGCGTCAGATGCACCAAGCCCTGCTGTGCATCCAGTTGGTAGTCCAGACCCGGCTGCAGTTGGTACAGCGAATCCAGAAGGAGCTCCAGCTCCTGCACGAAGTATACGCCCAGCGCCACCACGCTGTCGCTGGCTGTGAGGGTGCATTGCCGTTCGAGCTCGGGTAGCTGCCCGAAGAGTGCCACAGCACCGCTCAAGAGCACCACCACGCTGCCCGCGCGCATGCCTCCGCGGCGGCATCACGATGTGGTAAAGCGCAGGCTCTGGAGCGAGCGTTCAAATACCGGACGGTACACCTGGGCTTCGGGGCGGTACCAGGTCAGCACAACCCGGAAGAGCCGGTTGCCCACCAGCGCGAAGTAAGCGCGCCCATCCACCTGCGCGGCGGGTTGGTACTCCAGGTAGTAGGCAGTGACGCCTCCCAGGGTCGTCTGCACCGAGCGCGTTGCACGGTAGCGTGGACGGTTCTCCTCGACGATCTTCTCCAGGTTCCGCTGCTGAGAGGCGTCGAAGACGTCCACCTGGATAATGCAGTCGTTGCGGTCGCCCACAAAGCGCACCGAGAACAGCGCCGAAGGCACAGAGATGCGCTCGGCGCGGAAGTTCTCCGGCACCTGGATCGAGAAGCCCTGCCCAACGTAGTTCCGCAGGGTCTGCGACGGCGGAGCCGGTGCTGCAGGAGCCGGGGGTGGCGTCGCCGCGGCGGGCTGCCGTGCCAGTTGGAGCGAACGCAGGATGTGGTCGAAGGTCTCCCGATACGCCGCAAAGGTGCCCCCGAAGGCGGCGAACTCCACAACGGTTGCCAGTTGGCTATCCGCCGTTGCAACGTAGAGCTCGCCTTCGGCTTGCCCATCGCGCAGAGGGAAGCTGTAGCGCAGCTTGCGCGCAGGGGCTCCCGCTAAGGTCAGCGATTCCACCGGCGTGTACACCTCTTCGGCGAAGATCTTGCGCTCCTGCAGCAGGCTATCCAAGCTCTTGCCATTGAGCGGCAGCACAACGACCTCGATCTTTGCCGCAGCCGGTCCCTCTGCATCCCAGCGTACGAAGCGTTCCAGCGCTGCCTCGTTGGAGAGCACCAGGAGGTTCTCCCCTGCCGAAGAGCGCACGTGCCAGTTCTTGGGATACTCCAGCGAGAAGCCCACGACCGGGTCGGTGTACCGCTGGAACCCCTCGACGGGAGCTGCTTGCGGAGCGCGGCGGCAGCCCCACACCATCACCGTGCATGCAATGCACAGCCATACGCCATACCGCATCGTGCAGTATCCTCAGTAGTGCCACTCTTGCCGACGGGTGCGAAAATACACAAAACCGCTGCGGGCATCACATGCCCAGCCACTGCATGAGCAGCAGCGCGCCGAAACCGGCACCGTAGCCCAGCAGCGCCAGCGGTCCGATTCGGCTGGCGTACCAGAAGAACTCCAAGCCTTCGGCATTCATGGCAACCACTCCGGCTGCCGAGCCGATGACCAGGAGGCTCCCGCCAGTGCCGACCGCATAGGCCAGGAGCATCCACAACTCGTGATTGGGCGGCAGCGTGGCGTACATCTTCATGCAGGCGGCCGTCAGCGGGACATTGTCCACAATTGCCGAAAGCAGCCCCATGATGCCCATGAGCGCCTCCTTGGAGGGCAGCTCTCGGTCCAGCCATTGTGCCAGCGCCGAGAGCATCCCGGCGCTCTCCAAAGCGTCAACCGCCAGCAGGATGCCCACGAAGAAGAGCAGGCTCGACAGGTCTATCTGGCTGAGCGCAACGTGGAAGCGCAGATGCTCCCGTTCGCTGGAGCGCCCATGGAGCAGCTCCGTCAGCAGCCACAGCAGCCCAACGGCAAGGAATGCGCCGAAGACCGGCGGCAACCCCGTGAGCATGTGGAAGATGGGCACCGACAGCAGCCCCCCAATGCCCGCCAGCAGGATCGTGCGAGCATGTGGAGCTGGCGGTGGAGCGTTCGGAACAGCCTCCAGCGGGACCCGCCGCAGCGAAAGGGCAACCAGCGCGCCGGGCAGCAACACCGTTAGGAGCGCCGGCAACAGCAGCGTCCGGACCAGTGCCTCCGTCTGCACATGCCCCGCCCAGCCACAGCATCGTGGTCGTTACATCCCCGATGGGCGACCAGGCGCCTCCGGCGTTGGCGGCGATGATGAGCAGACCCGCCAGAACTCGGCGAAGCTCGGCTGCGGGAACCCTGCTGCGCAGCAGCCCCAGCATGACCAGCGTCGTGGTGAGATTATCGATGACCGCCGAGAGCAGGAAGCCCATCAGTGCAAAGCCAACTACCAGCGCCGGCAGCCGACGCGATGGGAGCAGCTTCCCCAGAAGGGCAAATCCCTGATGGGCTTGGATGAGCTCCACGATTGCCATCGCGCACAGCAGGAAGAACACAATTCCGGCAATGCCTGCCATGTGCTCTGAGAGTGCCTTCAACAGCGGTGCCCGCCGCTCCGGACTCCACAGCAGCACCACACCCCAGCACGCCACCCCGGTCAGCAGCGCCAGCGCACTCTTGTTCAGCCGCAGAGGGTGCTCCAGGGCAATCAGAATGTAGCCCAGCAGGAACAGTGCCACAAGCACAGCAGCCATCGGCAGCGCTCACTCCGATGGCGCAGACGCTGGGTCCTCCAGCACGATGACATTGCGCAGCGTCCCCAGGCGCTCGATGGCAAGCTCGACCACATCGCCCGGGCGGAGCCACCGAGGCGTGGGGAAAGCCCCAGTGCCGTTGAGCTCCAGCAGGCAGCCCGTTCCGCACGTTCCGGAGCCGATGACCTCACCAGGGCGCAGCCAGACGCCGTAGCTTGCGCGCTCGATGATCTGGGCAAAGGTCCAGCTCATCTCCGCCAGGTTGGCATCGGAGAGCTGCTCGCCATTGACGAATGCCCGCATCCGCAGGGCGTAGCGGTTGCCGACCTCGCTGGGAGTGGTAACATCGGCGAGCTCCTCCGGGGTGACCAGCCAGGGACCAAACGAGGTGGCAAAATCCTTGCCTTTGGCAGGACCCAGGTTGAGCTTCATCTCCTGAGCCTGCAGTTCGCGCGCGCTCCAGTCGTTCATAATCATGAAGCCGGCGATGAAGCGGTCGGCAGCGTGGGCGGGGATGTTCCTGCCCATGCGCCCGAGCACGATGGCGCACTCCAGCTCAAAGTCCAGTCGCTCCAGGTGAAGGGGCTGTACGACGACCGGACCGGGTCCGGTGACGGCGTGGTGGTTGCTGAAGTAGAAGACCGGGAACTGGTCGAACTCCGGAATCATCGGCAGCCCACGGCTGCGCCGGGCAGCTTCCACATGCTGCCGAAAGGCATAGCCATCGCGCACGGAGCGGGGATTGGGCAACGGTGCTTGCAATTGTACTGCATTGGCGGGGAAGGCGCAGCCCGCTTCCGCAAGCAGAGCCACCCGCGCCGATGCCCATTCCTGCAATCGCAGCAGCTCCGGGTAGGTGAGCTCCCAGGCATCCAGAAGCTCCAGCACAGTTGCCGGAAGCTGTGGCAGTTGCAGCGGCGCCGCACTGCGTCGGGCAAGCTGGTGCGTGGCGGCGATATCGAGCACTGTTCCGCCATCGCTCTCGGGAGCCGATGGCTCAATGAGCAGGAGCCCTGCTCGGTCGCAGAGTCCGAGCCGGTAGGTGACCAGTTTCATGGAGCGGCAGGGGCTTGTTCGACCTTATCGCTGAAGGGCATGCTGGAGCGAGAGCAGTCCAATGCTCCCGAAGCCCAGCAGGAAGAGGAGCTGGAAGGGCAGGGCAGCCAGCTCGGCATGGTACAGCGAGATGCCAACTCCCACGGCAAAGTACAGCGCCAGCAGGAGCTCGGCAAACACCAAGGGGTCGATCCGCCGGGGAGCGTACCTTTTGTCCTGCCACCGCTCGCCGCTGCGGAGGATGTTGTACTTCGGGGTTCGGACGAACTCCGTGCGCTTGCCCAGCAGGGCTTCAATGACGGCGCGGGTGTTGTTGACGGCAAAGCCCATGCTTCCCGCCATGAAGATGGGGAAGAAGAGCAGGCGGCGCTGCCAATCCCAGTGAATCGCCCGCTGGGCGTAGAGGTAGAACAGGAAGGTGCCGATGGCTGCCAGCACAAAGACCGACAGCGCGGTGAAGTAGCCGTCGTAGCCGCTGAGCGTGTTCTTGAGCACCACAATCGGCACATTCAGCACCGCCACAAGCAGGATGAAGGGGAAGACGATGTTGCTCGTCAGATGCACGGTGGCTTCCAGCTTGATGCGCAGCGGAAGCGAGGAGCGCCAGAGGAGCGGGAGCAGCTTCCGGGCGACCTCGACAGCGCCCTTTGTCCAGCGGTACTGCTGCGATTTGAGCGCGTTGATGTCCACCGGCAGCTCCGCCGGGGTGGTGACGTTGTTGAGGAAGACGAACTTCCATCCCCGGAGCTGGGCGCGGTAGCTGAGGTCGAGATCTTCGGCAAGCGTGTCCGTGTGCCAGTTGCCGGCATCTTCGATGCAAGCGCGGCGCCAGACACCAGCCGTGCCGTTGAAGTTGATGAAGAACCCAGCACGGTTGCGCGTGGTCTGCTCCAGAGCGAAATGCCCGTCCAGCGCCAGCGCCTGCGCCCGCGTCAGCAGCGAGTAGTCCTCGTTGAGATGCTCCCAGCGGGTCTGGACCATGCCCACGCGGGGATCGGCAAAGTAGGGGAGCGTCTTGAGGAGGAAGTCCGGTCGGGGAACGAAATCGGCATCGAAGATGGCGATGAACTCCCCGCGGGCGCGCTCCAGCCCGTAGCGGAGCGCACCGGCTTTATAGCCTTCGCGCGAATTGCGCCGCAGATGGACAATGTCAATGCCCTGTGCGCGGTAGTGCTGGACCAGGCGCGCAATGAGCTCGGTCGTCTCATCGGTGGAGTCGTCCAGGACCTGGATCTCCAATCGGTCGCGCGGATACTCCATCGCGCAGACAGCGTGCAGGAGGCGTTCGACGACGTAGTACTCGTTGTAGATGGGCAGTTGGACGGTCACCATCGGGAACTCCTGCAGCGGCGGGGCTTGTGGCGAGGGCAATCGGCTGGTGCGCACGTAGTAGTAGACCATCACCAGGCTGTGGATGCCGAAGAGGAAGAGCACACTCAGCGCTGCCGTGTACAGCCCAAGCAGGACGATTTCCATGTGATGGCGCTTCCGGGGTTGTGAGACCTACCAGAAGGCAAGGACTGCCGAGGCGATGTTCTCCACCAGGGCATCCAGAGCGGCGAAGGCGGCACGGTCGCGGGCGGCTTGCCCGCCGCTGATGTCGTAGAGCTCGCTCCAGGCAAAGCTCCGACGCCAAAGTGTTCGCCGCTGCACGGCATCGTAGAACTCGGCTGTCAACTGAATCTCCAACCGCCGCTCCCGCTCCCGCTCGCCCGGGCGTACGGTTACCGTCACCTCGCGAATGCTTTGCAACTGTACGCTCAGCCGAGCATCGGCATCACCGCTGACCAACTGCAGCGCCGTCTCGCGCTGGAAGCGCTCCAGAAGCCGCTGTACAAGGTACTCTCGGTATGCCGGAACCCCAAAGCCGCTGTTGTCCACGACCGGACTCAATGCCACGGTGCGCAGATGGGGCGGGAGCGCCCCGCCCGTGAAGGAGTAACATCCTGCCAGGGCGCAACTTACGCACAGGGTGATGAGCAAGCGCTGAGCGCTTTCTGAAAGCCCCGTCATCATTGCTTTTGCCCGAGCGCCGCCTGCACAAAGGGGTTGGAGCGCAGCTCCTCCTGCAGCGTCGTCGGCGGTCCGTGACCGGGGTAGATGCGGAACTCCCCCGGCAGCGGGAGAAGCTGCGTCCGCAGCGATTCGAGCAACTGCTCGAAGTTCCCCCCGGGCAGGTCCGTTCGCCCAATGCTGCCGGCAAAGAGTGTGTCACCGGCGAACACGATCTGGCGCCGTTCCTCTACGAAGCAGACGCTCCCCTGGGTATGCCCTGGGGTGAAGCGCACCTCCAGCTCCCAAGCGCCCGAAGCCGAGCGGAGCCGTTGCCCGTGCTCCAGCAGCAGGTCGGGTTCGACCGGCTCCAAGGGCAGGGGAATTCCCAGCAGGCGCAGTTCGGTGTCATCGCGCAGCCGGTAAGCGTCCGCCGGATGCACGGCGACCAGGGCAGCGGTGAGCCGGCGCAGCTCGGCAACATCGGCGATGTGGTCCCAGTGCGAGTGCGTCAGCAGGATGTGCGTAATCCGCACCCCGTGCTGGCGGGCAAGCTGTTCGTACGCCGTTGCGCTCCCCAGCGGTGCGTCGATCACCCACGCCTGCCCGGCAGGACGGTCCAGCAGCAGGTACCCGAGCGTGGCAAAGGGTCCGGCTTCGACGGCGAAGAGCTCCGGCGCACAGGGGCGTACTTCGGTCGGCGTCCAAAACTCCCACATGGGCTTCTCCGCTACCACACCAGCACGATGTGTGTGAACACCTCCGAAGGCGTCCACAGCCGAATCCCGTACACTCCGGCGGGAGGCGCCGGAATGGACCACGAGCGCCGATGCGGCGCAGCGGTGTGCTCCTCCCATTCCCACGCAGCGATGCGCCGCCCTTGCACGGTGTAGAGCTCCACTCGGTAGGCACCGCGTTCGCTGCCGGAGGTCTCAATCCTCAATGCACCGTCCTGCTGCGACACGTTGATCGCGGCGGAGCCGGCGGGCTGCAGCAACCGAGGTCCTCCCTCGGTGCAGAGCCCCACCAAGCGCAATTGCCCATCGGCGCGCTCGGTCTGGCTGCTGAGGAGCCCGTCGTCCCAGAGGAAGCTGCTGAGCTGCAGCGGGGTGGCTTCGCGTGCTCCGAGCAGCACATCCCCTACAAGCTCGGCGATGACCGCCCTACCGGCTGTGAGGCTATCCAACTGCAGCAGGGCGAGTGCGGTTTCGCCCTGTCGCTCCTGGCGCAGGAGCCTTCCGCGGGCAACACCGCGCAGGAGGAAGAGCGTGGGGTCGTAGCGGATCTCCGCCGTTGCCGCATGCCAGCTTGCGATCCCCTCGGCTGCCAGGTAGAGCGGGATGCGGAAGCCCCGTGCCCATGGGGTTGCCTGGGTATCGGGAAGCCAGACTCGAATGCGCGCGGGCGCGGCACCGCTCCCCTCCAGTATCAACTGCCGCTCCTCCGGACAGGGCGCTCCGACGAAGAGCACCAGCGTATCGGCAAAGCTGCCAGGCGAAAGCGGTTGGAAGGCGACCGTGAGCACGAGCTGCTCCCCTTGAGCAAGGGAGCGTGGCAGTGCCGGGGCTTGGGAGATGGAAAATTCCGCCCCGCGGCGCAGGCGCAGCGAATCAACACGGATGGGCAACTCCCCGGCATTGCTGATGGTGACAAGCTGCTGCGCCCTCTGCCCCTGCGGAAGCGTTCCGAACCGGAGCTGCTCCGGAGCGCTCAGCAGCGGGGTCCGGCGCCGTCCGCTCAGCAGAACCTGCAGCTCCAGAGAGCGCGTGCCCAAGCGCACCTGCAGTTCGACTCGGGCGGATTTCTCCCCATCGGGTGTCTGCTGCGGAGCAAAGCGCACCGGAAGGGAGAGAGTCTCCCCCGGAGCAATCTGTGCCGGAAGCGCTGGGGTGAGGACCGTAAAGACCGCCGCATCCGACCCCGCAAGGGCAATCCCCTCCAGCCAAAGCGTATCAGCGCTGCGGTTGCTGATACGCAGCGTATCCCAGCGCTCCTCGCACAGCGCTACGGTGCCGAAGGAGAGCGCGTTGGTGTAGGCAATCTCCTCGCCGATGACGTTGGCGAAGAGCTCCACCAGGCTGGTGTCGCGGCAGGGCTCTTCGAGCACGAACTGCAGCCGGGCATACAGCGGACCCAGGCGGCGGGCAGCAACCGTCAGCTCGAACTCCTGTGTTGCCGCCGGTGCAACGGTTACCTGCTGCGGCGAAACGGTAACATCTGGATGCGAGCTCACCACCGCGCTCACCCGCTGCGGGCGCAGCAGGAGGTTCCGCCCCGTCAGCTGCGCCGTGCGCACTTCGCCGAGCGTGAGCGTGCCCAATTGCACAGCCGCCGGTATTGCGATGAAGGGCAGAACCCGTTCGGCTCGGAGTTCGACGACCAACTGCTGCACCAGGGAGTCCTCGACGGGGATGACCAACTGCGCCGTCTTCATCCCAAGCTCCGCCCCGGGCGAGCTCTGCACGATGTAGATGGCGGTATCGCCTGGGCGCAGCTGCGTGGGAACTCGGGGCTGCACAATGAGCACGAAGGCGTCGGCATCGGGACCCACGATGGACGCCGCCCGCGGCAAGCCGATGGGAACGTCGCCGGTGTTGAACAGCAGGACCGTATCCGTGCGCCGATCGCAGCGGCTGAGCTGCCCGAAATCCAGCGTGGAGCGGCTCAGTTGGAGCTCCGCGCGGACACCCGTGCCACTGAGCAGGAGTCGGACGGTGTCTGGGCAACCGCTATCGGCGCGCTCTGCAACGATGCGCAGCTCGATAGCGTCGGTCTGTGCTGCCACTGGTGCGTAGCTAAACCGCAGACGCAATTCCTGCTGCGGCAGCAGCAGCACGGGGAGTTGCGGTTGCACGGATTCCAATTGGAACGGGGCAGCAACCGGCGGGAGAGCCCGAATCCAGGCTGCCGAAGGACCCCGATTGTGCACACTCACGGTGAGGTAGGCGCGCGTCCCGACCCGTACCTGACCGAATTGCCCCGAGCCCTGGAGCGTCAGCGTAGTCCGCAGCCCCAAAGCCCGTAGCCAGACAGTGTCTGCCGATACCGGGCATTCGAGCAGCTCGGCGATGAGGGCGCCTTCGAGCTGCCCTACACCTCCGGAGCGGGCGATGACGGTGATGGGGCGATGCTGCCCAGGCGGAATCTGCAGCGGTGTGCCTGGTGCAACGGTGAAGTACGCCGCCGCTGTGCTGCGGAGCCGCACAGTAATTGGGCGCGCAGTGGGGTTGTATGCGTCCACGCCCCAGGTCTGCTCCTCTCCGGGGCAGAGGGTGCCAAGCTCGAGCGTGTCCAGCGGTGTGCCGGAGCCATCGAGCAGCGTTACTCGGAGCGAGTCCTTCCAGACCTCGTAGGCGATGCGCCAAGGCGAACCCGCGGTGGTGGTGTCCGTGTGCACAATGGTAAGCGTATCCGAGAACAAGCCCGCCGGTGCTGGTGCGCGGAAGGCAACGATGACGGGGAGCGAATCTCCCGGCGCAACCCACAGCGGCAGTGAGCTCGGCGCGGGGGAGAGTACTCGGAAGCCTGCAGTGCCGCGCCGGAAGAAGATTGCGCGAACCTGCAGCGGCGCATCCCCCAGGTTGCGGAGCTGGACTGTATCGAGCCGCTCCTCCGAGGCGCACAGCACTGTATCGAGCGTGCGCCGGTTGGGTGCCTGCAATGTGGGGAAGCGGGCAATCCGCACGATGCGGGCTGCCGCTGCCGAGAGGAGCCATTCGGGTTCGGCAGCATACGGAGATGCTGATGCCCCCGGAATCCGCTGCAGCACCGCCAGCAGGAAGAGGGTGTCCGGTGCTGGGAAGGAATGGCTACGGCTCCACTGCGTGCCGTAGCCGCGCAGTGTGTCTACAACGGTCCACGGCTGGCTGGGGGAGCGCTGGAGGAGCAGCAGCTCCTGCCCGTTGCCGGTGCCACGCAGCGGGGCGTTTGTGCGTGGGAGCTCCGCCGGAGCCCACAGCGAGGGACCCCGGTAGCGCGTTGCCTCCGGGGGAAGCGCAGTGTACGGTGTGCGTTCGGGTCCGTCGAGCCGAACTCGTCCGGCGCCGCCGGAGGGGCTCCCCGAGGCGCGTCCACCGGAGACGTTGAGGCTGAGCTGTTCGTAGCCCTCGGAGGCGCAGACCAGCACGGCGCCACCGGAGCCGCTTCCACCAGAGCCGGCAGAGCCTCCGGCGATGGCACCAGGGGCGCCCGTTGCACTGAGTTCGACGGTGCTGAGCATCGGTGCCACGATGGCGATTGCCCCACCACCGCCACCGCCGCTGCCGGAGCAGACGTTCACCCCTTGAGGGTTCCCACTGCCGCCGCCGGAGCCGCCCGCCAGCGGAACAAGGCAGCTATTGCCGTGCTCCTGCCCGCCGTTGCTCCTCCCAGAGGCGCTTTCACCGCGAGTGGCGTAGCCGCCGCCTCCACCGGGCAGCCGCTGCTGATGCCCACTGCCGCCCCCGTACCCTCCGACGGGATCGCAGGTGTTCCCGTCACGGCAGCCCTCACCAGAGCGCCCAAAGGGGTGCCCGGTGCCGCCACCGGCGGATTCGTACATTGGGGAGCTGCCCGGCAGTACGCCGTTGAGGCTGGCGCCGTTGGGACCGGTGCTTTGCCCGTAGTTGCGGTACTCGTTCGGACCCACCCCAATGCCGTTTTTGCCCCCGCGTCCGCCGCTGGTGAAGCCGTTGCCGCCATCGGTTCCGTTTGCGCTGCCGAACGCTACATCGCAGAAGGCACCTCCACCGCCGCCTCCGCCGGGTCCACCGTGGATCCCTTCAGCATCGACGCGGATGCGCGCGCCCCGAATCGGTCCCTGCGACAGCAGCACAAAGGGCAGGTAGCCCTGGTTGCCCGGCGTGAAGGGGTCGCAGTCGGCGGTGGAGACACGGAACTCCGTCCCCGGAGCCACAATGAAGCTGTCAATGACCATTGCCCCACGGCGCGAGCGGATGCCCAGCGCGCCCTGCCCCAGAACGCGCTCGCTGCCGCTGTAGGCGCCAATCGGCGTGGGTTGCACGATGTAGAAGGTGTCCACAACCGCCGCCGAGTTGCCAACGCGGAGCCGTAACGGGATGCGGAACTCCGGTGCAAGCTCGTTCCAGCGCCAGCTATTGGGGCGCACCCACGGCGCAACGAAGACGAGCGTGGAGATGAGCCGACCGTTCCAGCTCACCACCAGCGGACCCAACGTGAGCTTTGCCGTGTCGGCGGGATTAGCGCATTCGAGCTGAACGGGGTCTCCGGGGCGATTCAAGTAGAGCCCATCGGCGCCGAAGGCACCGAGCGAGTCCACGTGCGCTACGATTTCGACGTAGACTGCCATCCCGGGAGCACCGATGTCGGGCAGCATGTATGCTGCGCGGGGCTGCGCCCACAGGCTCGCCGAAAGCAGCGCAGTGCAGAGCACTCCACGGCAGCTCCAGGCTCTCATGGCGTCTCCAGGTAGGCGATGCACTTGAGTTCGATGGCAATTGGGGTGGGCAGCCGGCAGACCTGGAGCGTGGTGCGGCATGCCTGCACGTGCCCCAGGTATTGCGCGTAGATGCGGTTGAAGGTGTCGAAATCGCGCTCCAGGTTGGTCAGGAAGGCGGTTACATCCACCACGTGGCTCCAATCGGCGCCGGCTGCTCGCAGGATCGCCTCCACGTTGCGGAAGGTCGCGTGGCATTGCGCGGCGAAGTCGTAGTCCACGATTCTGCCCTGGCTGTCGCGCACAATGCCGGGGATGTCCGCGCTGCCGCGCTGGCGCGGTCCGATGCCTGAGAGGAAGAGCCAGCTCCCCACGCGCACGGCGTGGGGGTAGGGACCGACGGGCTCTGGGGCTTGCTCGCAGATGATAACCTGGCGCTGCATCAGTCCCGCGGGAGGTGGATGCACACATTCTTTGGCTCGGTGAAGAAGCGCAGAGCTTCCCAGCCGCCTTCGCGCCCGATGCCGGAGTGCTTCGTTCCCCCAAACGGCGTCCGCAGGTCGCGGAGCATCCAGCAGTTGACCCAGACAATCCCGACCTGGAGGCGTTCGGCGATGCGGTGGGCGCGCGAGAGGTTCTCCGTCCACACGCTCGCTGCCAGCCCGTAAGGGGTGCCGTTGGCAGCGGCGATGAGCTCCTCCTCGTCCTCAAACGGCAGTAGTGTGGCGACCGGACCGAAGATCTCCTCCTGATTGACGCGGCACTCCGGAGCAAGCCCCTCGATGAGCGTTGGTGCAAAGAACCAGCCGTTGCGGCAACGACCGAGCAGGTGGACCCGTTCCCCACCGCACAGGATGGTGCCGCCCTCTGCCCGTGCCAGCTCGACGTAGGAGGCGACCTTAGCAAGGTGCTGTTCGGAGATGAGCGCTCCCTGCTGCGTTGTGGGGTCCAGCGGGTCTCCGACGACGAGGCTGCGCGCTCGGGCAAGCAGCTCGCTGCGGAAGCGCTCGTAGATGCGGCGATGGATGAAGATGCGGGAGCCACACAAGCAGATCTCGCCCTGGTTGGAGAACGCCGCGCGCACAGCCGTCTCCACTGCCTCGGCGAAGCGGCAGTCGTCGAAGACGATCATGGGGTTTTTGCCCCCGAGCTCCAGCGAGAGCTTTTTGAACATGGGCGCCGCGATGCGGGCGATTTCAGCGCCCGTCTGGGTGCCGCCTGTGAAGGAGATCGCCCGAACGCTCGGGTGCGCCACCAGGGCTGCCCCCGCGCGGGAACCGCGTCCGTGCACGATGTTGAGCACCCCCGCGGGGAGCCCCGCCTGCTGGCACAGCCGCGCCAGCAGAGTGGCTGTGGTGGGAGCAAGCTCCGAAGGCTTCGCAACCACGCAGTTGCCCGCTGCCAGCGCCGGGGCAACCTTCCAGCTCAGCAGGTACAGGGGGAGATTCCACGGCGAGATGCACCCAACCGTCCCGAGCGGCTGCCGTAGGGTGTAGTTGAGCGCGACCGTATCGGTCTGATGCAGCTCCGAAGAGGCGTGCAGGATTGCCGTTGCAAAGAAGCGGAAGTTGCGCACGGCTCGGGGAATGTCCAGCGTTCGGGCAAGCCAGAGCGGTTTGCCCGTGTCGCGCGATTCGGCGAGAGCGAACTCCTCGAGCTGCTGCTCCAGCAGCTCGGCAATCCGCAGCAGCAGGCGCGAGCGCTCCTCCGCCGGCGTTGCTGCCCACGAGGGGAAGGCGCGTTCGGCAGCGTCTACGGCTGCGGCGATGTCGCGTTCGTCCGAATCCGCCACCAGATTGAGCACCTCTCCGGTGGCGGGCTCGAAGTTCTCCAGGTACTCCCCAGCAACCGGCGGAGTAAATTCGCCTGCGATGAAGTTATCGAGCCGCTCCATCCGGAAGAGGCGCAGTTACACGAACACGGCGAAAATAGGGCTTGTGCCCAAACGGTAGCGCCGAACCGTCTGGTGCAACCAGCAGATGATTGCTGCCATTGCCGCTGCGGTGCCAATCGAGGAGCCGGGCTGCTTCCCCGAGCGGGTCTGCGCCGGAATCACTCTCCGAGCGGTCGAACGCTTTCCTCCGCGCGGCTTCTCTATAGATGCCCTCAGCGCAGAGGACCCCGCCGTCCGACGCCTGGCACTGACCCTGGGAGTGGCACCCCAACAGCTCAAATTCCAGCAGCAGGTGCACGGCGCGGACGTACGGGTGGTAACTGCCGAGAGCCCACTGCAGCCCAGCGATGGGATGGTAACCTGCCAGCCGGGAGTGGTGCTCTGCGTGCGGATTGCCGATTGCTGTGCTGTGCTGCTGTACCACCCGGCGGTGCCGCTGGTGGCAGCGCTGCATGCGGGATGGCGCGGAACCGCTGCCGGGATTGTGGAACGGGCACTGGAGCTTATCCACAGCACCTTCGGAGCCGCTCCGCATGAGCTCATCGCCTACCTTTCGCCGTGTGCCTCGGGGGAGCGCTACGAGGTGGGACCTGAGGTGGCGTCGCTCTTCCCGCACTCCGTCCGCCGGGATGCGGAGGGGCGCCTCTGGCTGGACCTCCGCACGGAGCTCCGCCGCCGCCTGCTACACGCTGGTGTGCCCGAGACAGCAGTTGAGGTCGCCCGTGGATGCACCATTGGAGAGCCGCGCTACCACTCCTATCGGCGCGATGGCAAGGATGCCGGGCGGATGGTCGCCTTTATTGCGCTGCGGTGGTGAGGGCTGCAGCGCTCACCTGGTGCGGTCTTCGGGAAAGCGCTTGAGGATGCCGTAGGGGATAACCACCAGGTAGGCGAACACCAGCACAATCGGCGCAACGACGATGGCAATCGGATGGTCGTAGCGCTGGGCGCCGAAGATCGCCATCAACGCGAAGCCTACAACGATGAGCCCGATGCCCGCGCCGATGATCTGCCAATTCCGACGGGTCAGCGGGAATCTCCACGGGAGTATGCGCCGCGCCGCCGTCTCTCCCCCCGGACGTCTTGCTGTTGCCATCCCCGCTCCGGTGCTGCTTGAGTGCTTCCTGGGGGACTCGAACCCCCGACCCGCTGATTAAGAGTCAGCTGCTCTACCAACTGAGCTAAGGAAGCGTTGCAAAATTACGCATTCGCGCGGTTTTGCGGTAGCGGGCGCCGCCCTAACCCTCAGCCGGTTCTGCAGAGCCGGAGGCAGCGTAAATTTGTACTTGGTCTGAATTACGCACCGCAACGATGGCAGAGGAGCTTCCGCTGACGGGTGTTCGGGAGGGGGAGCGGGTGGTGGTCGCCCGATACTGCGGCGAGGCGGCGGAGCGGCTGCGCGAGCTGGGGCTGACGGTGGGCACGGAGCTCGTCGTCCGGCGTCGCGTCGGGCTGGGGAGGGTGCTCGAAGTGGAGTTTCGCCAACTGCGGGTGGGGATGCGCTTGAGCGAGGCGGCGTGCATCTACGTGCGCCGATGCTGATGGAGCAGCTCCAGGGCGTAAAGACTCGCACGGTTGCTATCGTCGGAATGCCCAACAGCGGCAAGTCCACACTCTTCAATGCCTTGACGGGCTTGCGGCAGCGCGTGGCGAACTACCCCGGCGTCACCGTGGAGCCCGTCGTGGGGAGGCTCCAGCGTGATGGTCAGCGCGTGGAGCTCATGGATCTGCCCGGCATCTACGGGCTGACCCCGCGCAGCGAGGATGAGCGTATTGCGCTTGCGGTGCTGCGTGGCGAACTCCCCGGAGCGCCGTTACCGGAGCGGCTGCTGGTGATTGCCGATGCGACGCAGTTGGAGCGGGGGCTTGTGTTGCTGTCGTGGATGGCGCTGCTGCAGCGCCCCACGGCGCTTGTGGTAACGATGGTGGATGAGCTGCGTGCCCGGGGAGGGATGCTGGATGTGGAACGCCTGGAGCAGGCTCTGGGGATACCGGTCTTCACCGTTGTCGGGCGCAAGGGGATTGGGATCGAGGAGCTGCGCGCGGCACTGCTGAATTGGGAGCCGTGGGGAATCCCCTTGGTCGGATTGCCTGCGGAGGCTTCCGCGGAGGAGCGCTACGAATGGGCACGGCGCCTGGCAAGCCAGGTTGTGCGCTTCCCACAGCCAGATGAGCGGACCGAGCGGATTGACCGCATCGTGCTGCACCCTCTGCTGGGCTGGGGGGTGTTCGTGCTGGTGATGTTGGGCTTCTTCCAAGCCATCTTCACGCTGGCGCAGCCAGCCATGGGGGCAATAGAAGCGGGCATCGGTTGGGTGCAAGAGCAGCTGGAGACGTGGTTGCCCGAAGGTGTGGTGAGGAATTTCTTCGCTCACGGGCTGGTCGGAGGTGTGGGGTCGGTCATCGTCTTCCTGCCGCAGATTGTGCTGCTGTACTTTCTGCTCACGCTGCTGGAGGATACCGGCTACTTTGCGAGGGCAGCGTTCTTGGTGGACCGGTTTCTGGGGCGTTTTGGGCTGCAGGGGCGCTCGGCGTTTCCGCTAATGGGAGGGTTTGCCTGCGCGGTGCCGGCGATTCTGTCTACGCGGGTCATCCCCTCTTGGCAGGAGCGGCTGACGACGATGCTCATCATCCCGCTGATGACCTGTTCGGCACGGCTGCCGGTGTACACCCTCTTGGTGGGGGCGATGGTCCCGCCGGTGCTGCTCGGCGGCGTCGTCTCGCTGCAGGCGCTGGTCATGGCGGGGCTCTATGGACTGGGGGCTGCCAGCGGCTTGGTCGTCGCCTGGGTTCTGCGCCGGACGGTGCTGCCTGGGGCGCAGCTCCCCTTCTTTGTGGAGTTTCCCCCGTATCGGCTGCCGACCTGGCGCAATGTGTTCGGGCGCGCCTGGAGCAGCGGTGTGGAGTTCCTCCGTACAGCGGGGACGACGATTCTGCTGCTTTCGATTCTGCTGTGGGCGCTCACAGAGCTGCCTCCGGCGTCGGTCCCTCCGGGGACACCGCCCTTGGAAGCCCAGCGCATCCAATTGGAGCAATCGTTGGCGGGGCGGCTTGGACGTGCCCTGGAACCGCTCTTTGCCCCGCTGGGCTTCGATTGGAAGATCACCGTTGCTGTGCTGGGGAGCTTTGCTGCTCGCGAGGTGTTCGTTGCCTTTCTGGGGCAGCTCTATGCCGTTGACATCGAGGCGCAGGAGGGCACCCTACGGCAGGTATTGTCGCAGCAGTTGAGCCTGCCGCAGGCGCTCAGCATTGCGGTCTTCTACGTGTTTGCGTTGCAGTGCATTGCAACGATGGCAACGCTGCGGCGCGAAAGCGGCTCCTGGCGCTGGGTAGCGCTTGCTTTCGCCTATACCTTTGTGCTCGCCTATATGGGGAGCTGGCTCACCTATTGGCTTGCCCACTGGTTGTTGTGAGCGCTCTGGAGGCTCTCGCAGGGGGATAGGGAGACATACAGGCTCTTGAAGTAGCGGCGCAGAGGAGGCGAGTTTCGGGGGCGAGGTAAGTTTCGGGGGCGAGGTAAATTTGTAGTTGGAATGCGTGCGCAGCTTCGGGTGGATTGGACTGCTCTCTCGCGGCTTATCCGTTCGTACTCGGCGACCTTCTATACCGGCAGTCTGCTGCTTCCGCAGCGGGAGCGTAGGGGGGTGTGGGCAGTTTACGCAGCATGCCGAATTGGGGATGAAGCTGTCGATGGAGCCGGCGGAGGAGAGCGGTTACTTGCAGCATGGTGGAGTGGTATCGAGCGAGCCTACGCCGGAAGACCGGTGGAGCTGTGGGAGCATGGACTCTCGTGGGCACTGGAGCAATGGGCAATCCCCTATGAAGCCTTTTGCCACATGCGGGAGGGATTCGTGCGCGATTTGAAGCCGCTTCAGCTGGATACCGAAGAGGAGTTGCTGCAGTACTGCTATCAGGTCGCTGGGACAGTGGGACGCATGATTGCTGCCGTTCTGGGCGCTGCTCCCGCTGCAGAGCGGCAAGCCATTTGGCTGGGGCAGGCATTGCAGTTGACGAACATTCTACGCGATGTGGCTGAGGATCTCCGACGGGACCGAGTTTATCTACCGCGGGAGCTGCTGGAGCGGTACGGGGTCCGTATGGAGGAGCTCAAAGAGGGTCGCTGCACGCCGGGCTATCAGCGGCTGATGAGCTACCTGGATGAGAGGGCTCAGGCGCTGTACCGCAATGGGCTAACTGGAATTTGCCATCTCTCCGTGGGACGCCTGGCGGTTGCATTTGCAGCCCTGCAGTATCGGGCGTTGCTGGAGAAGCTGCGGCACCTCCAGTACGATAACCTGCACCGGCGGGTTTACCTGACTCCCTGGCAGCGGATTGGGATTCTGCCACGCGCGTTTGCATTGGTCTATCAGCAGGACCTACGAGGATGATTGTCGTATGGCATCGGGCAGACCTTCGACTGCATGACCACCCTGCACTCTGGCAGGCGTTACGAGATGACACAGCGGTGGTGGGCGTAGTGGTGCTTGATCCCAACAATCTACAGACGACACCTCGGCGACGCGCCTGGTTTGTGGAGAATGTGCGAGCGCTTCGAGCGGAATACCACAAACGAGGGGGAGCTCTGTGGGTGTTGCAGGGATACCCGTGGGAAAAGCTCCCGGAAGCCGTGCAGCGGCTACGGGCAAAAGCCGTGTATGCTATCAAGAGCTTCACACCATACGGACGCTACCGTGATGAGCAAGTAGGGCGACTGATTCCTCTGCGCCTTTTCGATGGTAACCATCTACTTGCGCCCGACCTTGAACGAGCCTACCGAGTCTATACGCCCTTTCGCCGCAACTTCTCAACGGTAGATCCACCCCTGCCCGCACCTGAGCGGCTTCCCTCCGCCGAGGAGGAGGGGGAGATCCCTGTGGAGCGTGCAGATGTCGCGCTTCCTGAACCTGGCGAAGAAGCCGCGCTGGCAAAGCTGGAGCAGTTCGTCCAAACTAAGCTTGCTCAGTATGCAGCAACGCGGGATCGGCTGGACGGCGAGGGTGGCTCCAGGCTCTCGCCCTATTTTACGTTGGGGGTACTCTCCCCCCGATGGGCTGCATGGAAAGCTCTGCAGCAAGGGGCTGCTCAGGCAGAGCGGTGGGTTGCCGAGCTACTCTGGCGGGATTTCTCCTATCACCTGCTCTTCCACTTCCCGGAGATGCTGCAGCAAGCCTTGGACCGGCGCTTCCAGGCTCTGCCGTGGGTCGAGGACGAGGAGCTGTTCCAAGCATGGTACATGGGCAGGACTGGGGTCCCACTGGTGGATGCGGCGATGCGCCAACTTCACGCAACGGGATTTCTATCGAACCGGGCGCGAATGTGTGTAGCGCAGTTTGCCGTCAAGTATCTCCTGCTCCCCTGGAGCAAGGCTGAGGAAGCGTTCCGGCATCTGCTCCTGGATGGTGACCGTGCGGTCAACTTGCAGGGATGGCAGTGGTCAGGGGGACTTGGAGTGGATGCCGCTCCCTACTTCCGTCTGTTCAACCTCGTGTTACAGGGGGAGCAGCATGATCCCGGAGGCGAGTGGCTCCGGAGGTGGGCACCGGAGTACTCCTCTTATGAGCCTTCCAATGCGGTCATCGACTTGGAGTGGGCGCGTGCTCGCTACCTAAGATTGGCTCAGTCCCTGCGGGCGCAGTGAAGTGGGGGCTGGAATGCTCAGGGCGCACAACGTGCTGAATGCTCATGCAGGCTCCTGTCGGATGGAGGTGATACCACTGAGCCGACTGCTCCCGCATCTGCGCCAGTTGCGGGATGACCCCCTGGAGTTCCTTCTGGAGCTTGGACGGCGCTCTCCGCGAGCATTTCTGCGCTTGCCGGGGATGTCGCTGGCGGCTGTATTCGACCCCGCCGGGGTGGAGGAGGTACTGCTCAATGCCGAGCTTTCAAAGGACACCTTCCAGTACCGCGCTCTTGCTCAGCTGACTGGGCGCGGTCTGCTGACAGACTGGGGAGAGAGCTGGAAGCAGGCGCGGCAGCAGCTCAAAGAGCCCTTTCTCCCAAAGGCGGTACAGGGATATCGGGAGGTCATGCTGGAGGAGATAGAGCGGTTCTTTGAGCGCTGGGATGCTGGACCCAGAGATTTGGACCACGAGATGATGGCGCTTTCGCTGCGATTGCTGGGGCGAGCCATCTTCGGTGGTCCGCTCCCTGAGCGCTTGGCGCACCTCACACTGCAAGCGCTGGAGTGGGTGATCGCACAAACGCAAAGTCCCTGGGCTTTTCTGAACCTGCCTGGTGCACTGCGCTTTCGGCGTACCCGAGCGAAGCTGTACCGGGCAGCAGAGCAGTTGAGTAGACTTCCGCCGCTCTCTGCATTGCCTCGGGAGCGTTCGCTATCGGAGGCAGTGACGCTCATCGTTGCCGGACATGAGACTGTGGCAAGCTCATTGAGCTTTGCTCTACTGCTGCTCTCGCACCATCCCGAATGGCAGGAGCGGGTGGCACACTGCTACGAAGATGCCGTAGCCGTGTACAACGAGGCGTTGCGGCTCTTCCCACCGGCGTGGATTCTCACGCGCAAAGTTGAACAGCCGTATCGGTTGGGGGATTTCACGCTGCCTCGCGGCACGACGGTTGTACTCTCGCCCTACGTTACACAGCGGCTGTACTTTCCCGATGGCGACCGCTTTGCCCCGGAGCGCTTCTTGCTGGACGAGCGGGCAACTCCTTCGGGGCGGTATTTCCCGTTCGGTCTGGGAAAGCGGCTCTGCATTGGGCGTGACCTCTCCCTTTTGGAGGGACCTCTGGTACTGAACGCCTTCTTCCAGCGCTTTCGCTTGGATCCAATCCCACTGCCCAAAATCTTAGCACGAGTAACGCTGCGTCCGCAAGGAGGGCTGTGGGCAGATCCCAAAAGGGTGCTGCGATGAGCTACCTGCAGTTCCATCTGGTGTTCATCCTGCCAGTGCTTGTGCTCTTGGTGCTGGCGGTAGTGCGGCGCCGACCACCGGCTCAGCGGTACGGAGCCTACTTTCTCATGCCCGTGATTGCGCTTCTCTACACGACACCCTGGGATAACTACCTGGTCTGGCGCCAGGTTTGGGGCTATCCGCAGGACCGTGTCCTGTTCCGGCTTGGGTATGTGCCGGTGGAGGAGTACCTCTTCTTCGTGCTGCAGCCTCTCTTGACAGGGGCTTTTGCACTGTTGACTGTAGGAGAGCCACCCAAAGGTGGACCGGGGATAGCCCGGGTGCTTGGAGCGGGGATTTGGCTCCTCGTGGCTGCGCTTGGAGTCCTGCTGGTAGCGCTCTCAGGGCATTGGCTCTATCTGGGGCTAATTTTGGGCTACTTTGCTCCGGTGTTCGTGTTACAATGGGCATACGGGGGGGACCTCCTATGGGCTTGGCGTCGGGCTCTGCTGCTTTGTGTGCTTGTGCCGAGCGGTTACCTATGGCTGGCTGACCTGTATGCGTTGCAAGAGGGCATCTGGTGGATCGCGCCGCAGTGGACAACGGGGGTCAAGCTACTCTGGCTCCCGTTGGAGGAGATGCTCTTCTTCGTGTGCACGAACATTGCAATCGTTCAAGGGCTTCTTCTGGCGTGGCATCCGGCATCACTCCAGCGGCTCAAGTAGATGGCAGACCTCTGGGATGCTTTGCGGGGCAAGCCGGTCGGCAATGCAATTGGGGGTGTTGTCGGGTGGATGCTTCTGCGCAGCCTCCGTAGGAGCCTTCGGGGTGTGTACATGAAGGGAGAGGTACCGCGGGAGCCGATGGTGCTCGCACTCAACCATCACAGCTTCTTCGATGGGCACATAGTGTGGCTGTTAGGGAGGCTCTACCGAGTGCCAACCACGCTCCTGGTGGCGCCGGAGAATGTCAAGGGATATCCGATGCTGAAGCTGGCAGGGGCGCTCGAAGCGCATCGGGTACGGGAGGCACTACGCCGATTGTCTCGGGGCGAATGGGTTGCGGTCTTCCCTGAGGGAGAGATGCGCTGCAGTGGAGAGCTGGCACCGTTACGTCTGGGAGCGGAGTATCTGGCGCGGAAAGCTGGAGTTCCACTCCTCCCTATCGCCGTGCGGGTGCTGCTGCGCGGGTTTGAGCATCCGGAGGCGTTCTTGCTCGTTCGTGAGCCAATCCGCGCTAATGGAGGATTGGCAGCTACATTGGGAGCGCTGCTGAGGGAGCTGGACCAAGTCCTCCGCTCCACACATCCTCGGGTGCTTCCGGAGGGCTTCCGCTGTGTGCTCTCAGGGCGGTTGAGCCTGGAGGAGCGGCTCGAGCCGCTGGTCAAGCTGTTCCGGCGCCGATGAGTTTGGATTTCTTCGACGGGGTGCTGCTGTTCCTGGTGTTGCGGTGGCTGGTGCTTGTGTACAATCTGTTCGGCTTTCCTCGGTTGAAGCCCAAGCGAACGGTCGCCATGCAGCCGAGGGTCTCTCTGCTGGTTCCAGCACGGAATGAGGCTGAGAACCTGCGCAAGACGCTTCCAACGCTCCTCCAACAGGGAGCAGCAGAGATTCTTGTGCTGGATGACCTATCCGAGGATGCAACCGCACAGGTTGCTTATGCTATCGGAGTACGCTATCCGGGCTTTCGGCTGCTGCGTGGAGCCCCTCCGCCACCTGGATGGAAAGGAAAGAACTGGGCATGCTGGCAGCTTGCTATGGCGGCAGAGGGGGATGTTCTGGTCTTCACCGATGCTGATGTGCTGTGGCAAGAGGGCGCTTTAGGAGCTCTCCTGGAGGGATTGCAGAGGAGGGAGATGGTATCGGTGTTCCCGCGGCAGGACGTGGGATGGAGAGAGGGCACCGTGGTCAGCTTCGTAATGAATGGGCTGTTCTCCTTTCTGCCACATCCTCTGCAGGAGAGGCTCCGGGTTGCCAATGGACAGGTTATGGCGTTCTGGAGGGAGAGCTACTTTGCCTTAGGAGGGCATGAGGCGGTTCGCAGTGAGGTGCTCGAAGATGTGGCATTGGCGCGGCGGAGTCGCTCCTACGGACTCTTTCTGGGGGTGGACATTGTGCGGACGCGGATGTATCGGGGATACGGCGAAGCATTGCACGGTTTTGCAAAGAACTTCCTTGCCGTTCATCGCGGGAGTGTACTACTCCTGCTGGGGGCTGCCTTCTATCACGTTTCGCTCTACACGCTGCCGTGGCTGTTTGGAGAGTGGGGGCTTGGGGTACTGGGGCTCCTGGAGCGGGTCTGTGTGCAGCTGATACTCAAGAGTCCGGTCTGGACAGCCTTGTTGACACCGCTAGCGCCGCTGCTCCTGCTGCCGATCTACTTCCGAGCCCTGCTGCCAGACAGGCAATGGAAGGGGCGTCCTGTGTAGCACTCAGCTGAAAACACAGTGCAGTAGCTCTACGTCTGTGGAAGTGCGTTCTGTGTTATCAGCAGTGTTAGATGGCGCATGCGTGCTGTGGTTATTGGAAGCGGAGTCGGTGGGCTTTCGGCGGCTATCCGGCTTGCCGCGATGGGGCTGGAGGTGATTGTGGTGGAGAAGCTGCCCGACCCTGGCGGGCGCGCCCGTGTCCATCGAGCGCAAGGATTTACCTTCGACATGGGTCCTACCGTCATCACCGTGCCGCCGTTGCTGGAGGACCTCTTTGCAACTGCCCCAGGAGAACCTCGGCTGTATCCCGACTTCCCTGAGTGGAATGACCTGCGGCATACGGAGCGGTACGTGCGTTTGGTCCCACTCAAGCCATTCTACCGCATTCACTTCCCCGATGGGACGTACTTTGACTACACCAATGAGCGCGAGTATCTGCTCTCAGAGATTCGGCGCCTGGCTCCAGAGGATGCCGAGGGCTACCTGCGCTTTGAGCGGGCTGCCTGGCGGATCTTCCAGAAGGGATTTCTGGAGATGGGATTTACGCACTTTGGCAGCTTGGCAGACCTACTGCGGGTAGCTCCACAGCTGGTTCGGCTGGGTGCGCTGCGGAGGCTTTTCAACTTTGCTTGCCGGTATTTCCGCAATCCGAAGCTACGGCAGGTGTTCTCCTTCGAGAGCCTCCTCATCGGAGGCAATCCACTGTCCGTCCCTGCCATTTACGCAATGATCCACTTTGTGGAGCGCAACTGGGGAGTCCATTTCGCTATGGGGGGAACGGGGGCACTGGTTCAGGGGCTGCTGCGAAAACTCTCTGAGCTGGGTGGAACGGTGCGCTATAATGCTCCGGTGCGCAGAATTCTTACACACAAACGGCGGGTCAGAGGAGTTGTCCTCGAAGATGGAGAGCTCATCGAAGCCGACCTTGTGGTCTCCAACGCTGACTACATCCACACCTACGCTGAGCTCCTTGCTCCAGAGGATCGGTTCTGGCACAGCGACCTGCGTCTCAAACGGACTCGGCTCTCGATGAGCTTGGTGGTGGTGTACTTTGGCTTCAGGGCAGATCCGCAGGATAGGCTCCGACTGGCGCACCACAATGTGTTGCTGTCAGAGCACTACGAGGAGGTGCTGCGCGACATCTTCTACCGCAAGGTGCTGCCCGGCGAGATGGCACACTACTTGCACCTGCCGACGGTTACCGATCCCTCGCTGGCACCTCCGGGACACCACGCAGCGTACACACTGGTTCCTGTCCCACACAATGGGAGCGGGTTGGATTGGCGCAAGCTCGGTCCCGAGTATGCCGAACGGGCACTCGAATATCTGGACAGAGCCGGCTACTTGCCGGGGTTGATGGACCGCCTGGTGTACGTTCACCATATCAACCCCGACTACTTCCAGTGGGTGCTCAACAGTCACTTGGGAAGCGCCTTCGGACCCGAGCCAGTGCTGTGGCAGACGGCGAGCTTTCGTCCCCACAACCGCTCGGAGGATGTCGTGGGACTGTACTGTGTCGGGCAAGGGTACCAGCCGGGAGCAGGATTGCCTGGGGTGATGATGTCGGCAAAGATGACGGCACGGTTGATTGCGCAGGATATTGGGCTAGAGGGCAGTCGGGTAAAAGCTACGCGAATTGTTCTGCACGATGGAGCTCAACGAACTCCGGCAACGGCGCACAAGGGATAGGCGCTGCTGGGAGCGGAGTCTCGATGGTGGGTCAATTGCAGGGCGCACGTCGTGCAGCTTTACGTTGGTGCGGATATCGGTGCAACCAAGACATTGGTAGCAGCCTGGAGCGTTGAGGGCGTGGTGCAGCAGCGCTCCCGATTCCCAACGCCGCAGGAGCTTGGCGAAGGGCTGCGGCAGCTTTTCGCTGCTATCGAAGCGGTAGCTGCCGGAGCGCGGATCGCTGCCATTGGAGTTAGCATTGGCGGACCAATTGACCGAGTTGCTGGTACAGTTTCACCGCTACACCAGCCGCAGTGGCGACAGCTGCCACTTCGTGCGCTCTTGGAGGAGCGCTTCGGATGCCCGTGCGCGATCGAGGTGGATACCGACGCGGCAGCGCTGGGGGAGTGGCACTTCGGGCAGCAGCGCCGCAGCCCGTTGCTCTACGTTACGCTGAGCACAGGTGTTGGAGCGGGAATGGTCATCGAGGGCGAGCTCTACCGTGGCGTTGCCGGGGCGCATCCGGAGCTGGGGCACCAGGTGGTGCCAAATGAGTTCGAGGATGGCAATCCGGTCCTCTGCGCCTGTGGGGCGGAGAACTGCCTGGAGGCGCTCATCTCCGGACGGGCGCTGGAGCGGCGCTTTGGCTGTTCACCGGCGCTCCTGCCACGGGAGGTTTGGCAACGGGTGGGGAGAATCCTGGCGCACGGACTGCGTAATGCGGCGACGCTGCTTGCTCCGGCGCAGATTGTGCTCGGTGGCGGGATCGCGGTGCATGCGGGGCAACACCTTCTCCCAGTGGTCCGCCAGGTCTTGCAGGAGCAGCTTCGCCTGGTGCCGGTGCCGGAGGTGCGGCTCAGTGCGCTGGGGTATGAGACCGCACTGTGGGGCGCGTTTGCCATTGCGCTGCGTGCGGCTCCGCCGAGGGGTTCCAGCGCATAGCATCGGGAGGAGGGGGCTTCGCTAATTTTGTGCCGTGTCGCACCAATTCGGGGATGCTCCGATGGCAAGCGTTGCAATTACGTGGCTGGGGCATGCGGCGTTCCAGCTGGAGTGGGCGGGCAAGGTTGTGCTCATTGACCCCTTCATCACGGGCAATCCCAAGAGCCCATTGCGCAGCCCTTCCGAGGTGCAGCGTGCCGATGTGGTGTGCGTGTCACACGAGCACGGGGACCATGGGTTTGAGGATGCCGTAGAGATCTGCCGGCGGACCGGGGCGGTGTTTGTGAGCTTCTTCGACCTGGCGCAGAAGGCTGCCGAACGCGGCGTGCGCATCGTCGGAGGCAACGTGGGCGGAACTGTGCCGGTTGTGGAGGGAATCCGCGTCAGCTTCACGTTAGCCTTCCATGCTGTGCCGGTGGTGGGGTTTGTGGTGCATCTGGATGGGCTCAACATCTACCATGCCGGCGATACGTGCCTGTTTTCGGACATGCGGCTCATCGGGGAGAAGTTCCCGCTCGATGTTGCGCTGCTGCACATTGGCGGCTACTTCACGATGGACCCTGCCGATGCTGCAAAGGCGGTCGAGCTGCTGCGCCCGCGCGTGGTGATTCCGATGCACTACGGGACCTTCCCGCCCATTGAGCAGGACCCGCAGGAGTTTGTGCGCCTGGTTGGAGAGCGGGCGCAGGTGGTCGTCCTGCAGCCAGGGCAGCGCTACGAGTACGTGCGGTGATGGCAGGGCGCATCTACACCCGCACGGGGGATGATGGGACGACGGGGCTCTTCGGTGGTGGGCGTGTCCGCAAGGATGCGTTGCGGGTCGAGGCATACGGAGAGGTCGACGAGCTGAATGCGCTGCTGGGGGTGGTGCTGTGCCAGCCGCTGCCGGAGGAGCTGGCACGGGAGCTGCGCCGGATTAGCAACTGGCTCTTCGTCGTGGGGGCGGATTTGGCAACGCCCCTGCGCTCGGCGGCGACGGTGCCGCGGATCGCTCCAGCACATGTGCGTTGGCTGGAGCAGCGCATAGACTACTACGAGGGGCGTCTGCCCGAACTCAAGCACTTCGTGCTGCCAGGAGGGCATCCCACGGCGGCGCTCCTGCATCTGGCGCGGACGGTCTGCCGGCGTGCCGAGCGCGCGATCGTGCGAGCAGCAGCGCACGAGGAGCTCAATGCCGAGCTTGTGCGCTTTGCCAATCGGCTCTCGGACTACCTCTTTGTGGCTGCTCGGTGGGTCAACCACGTCTTCGGCGTGGAGGAGGTTCCGTGGACGGCAGCCGAGCCTCCTGAGCAGGGATGAGCGCACGCTCGGCACAGTGGAGCCTGAGCGATTGGCTCGGCGCAATAGCCGAACTCAAGCAGCAGCGCCGCGCGGCAATCCTGGTGCACTGGTACCGGGCAGCCGATTTTGCCGAGATTGCCGATGTCCTCGGCGATAGCTTTACGCTGCTCTCACAAGCGCCGGCGCTGCCGCATCCGGTGCTGGTGGTTGTGGGGACGGTGTTTCTGGCGGAGTCCATCAAAGTGCTGTGTCCGGACAAGCTCGTGCTCGTGCCCGATGCGCTTGCCGGATGCTCCCTGGCGGAGAGCTGCCCGGAGGAGCTCTTCGTCCGCTTTCGCCAGATGTATCCGGAGCACGTTGCCGTTGTGCACGTCCAGAGTCCCCTTGGGGTGAAGGCGTGCGCCGATGTGGTCGTCACCACAAGCACGGCGGAGCGGGTGATTCGGCAGCTTCCGCCGGAGCGCCCCGTTGTGTTTGCGCCTGACCATCAACTGGGGCGCTTGGTGCGGGAGCGGACTGGGCGGCAGATTGTGAGCTGGTTTGGGCAGTGTGTTGTACACGTGGGCTTCTCGCTTGCGCATTTGGAGGCGTTGCAGCAGCGCTATCCAGAGGCTGCGGTCCTGGTGAGCGCGCAGGCGCCGCCGGAGTTCCGTGCGCGGGCAACGGTGGTGGGGGCGGCAGCGGAGCTTGTCCAGAGCATCGAGCGGCTTCGGGAGCCTTGGGTGATTGCGGTGCTGGACCATGGCTTTGTGGAGCATCTGCAGCAGCGCTTTCCGGAGAAGCGCTTTGTGACCGTTCCGGCTGAGTCCGATTGCCGCTGCACGCGCTGCCCGTACATGGCGCTCAACACCGTGCCGAAGCTGTACCAGTGCTTGCAGGCGGGCGAGCCTGCCATCGAGCTTCCTGCGGAGGCGGCAGAGGCTGCCCGTGCGCCCCACCGACGGCTCCTGGAGCTGCTGGCGCAAGAGAGTTCGGTCGCACCAACGCCGCAGGCGGAATGAGTCGGTCGCAGCGGACTGAGCCACGCCGTCGGAATGTGCCGATGGTCAAGCCACCGCAATTGCCGCGCTGGCTGCCGGCGCTGGGGTTTGTCGTGGTGACGGTGGTGTTCTTTGCCCCGCATCTTTTCGGCGAGCGCTTCTTCTGGGAGGATTTCGTCGAGCAGTTCTACCCCATGCAGGTCTTTGCGGCGCGCCATTGGGCGCGGGCGGTGTTGCCCTTCTGGAACCCCTACACCTTCTGCGGCATGCCCTTTTTGGCGGACCCGCAGGTGGGCTTCTTCTATCCGCCACACTGGCTTTTGGGGATGGTGATGCTGCTGGAGGGGACACTGCCGGTGTGGTGGGTGCAACTGGTGGTAATTGCCCATTTCGTGGTTGCGCAGTGGGGGGCGTACGCGCTCTGCCGTGCCGTTGGGGCAAGCACGGCGGGTGCGATGGTGGCGGGGATCGGGTACGGGCTCTCAGGGGTGCTCACGCACCACGTCATCCATCCGATGATTGTGTACCACTTGAGCTGGCTGCCGTGGGTGCTCCTGCTGCTGTGGCGGGCACTGCGCGAGCGGTCCTGGTGGTGGGCGATCTGGAGTGGCGTGCTCCTGGGGATGAGCCTACACGCCGGGCATCCGCAGACGGTGCTCTACGAGTACGTCCTGCTCCTGGCATTTGTGGGGTGGACTGTGTTTGCACAGCTTCGGGCGCGTGAGCTCGGCGCGGCGGAGGCGCTGCTGCAGGGGGTGCGGGGAATTACCCCGCTTGCCATTGGGGTGGGGCTTTTCGCCGTACAGCTCCTCTCCACGCAGGAGTTGGCACAGCTCTCCGAACGTGCCGAGGGTGCGGGGCTTGAATGGGCTGCCGAGGTGTCTCTGATGCCGCAGCAGTTGGTGACGCTGGTGGTGCCGCGCTTCTTCGGTAGCACGCTGCCGCCGGGAGAACGCCACGTGCCGCTGTACCTGGAGGGCACGCGCTACTACCACTACTGGGAGACCGCCTTCTACATCGGCGTTGGGACGCTGCTCTTGGCTCTGGTGGGGATACCGGGGCGCTGGAGGACGCCGCAAGGGGCATTCTGGCTTGTGGCGGTGCTGGTGGCGCTGGTGTTTGCCTTCGGGAAGTACGCGCCGCTGTTCCCGCTGCTGTACGAGCTGCCGGGCTTTCGGCTCTTTCGAGTGCCGCCGCGGGCACTCTTTGTGGTCGCGCTGGGACTGTGCATCTTCGCTGCGTGGGGATTCGATGAGCTCTGGCAGCAGCCTCGGCGGCGCTTGTCGCGCCTCCTGTGGGCGGGGACCCCTCTGGCAGCGATTGCGCTGATGACGGCAACGGGGACGCTGCCGGCGCTGCTGTCCACGCCCGCACCGTGGATTGAGCAGGTGCGCAGCGAAGGAGCAACCGCGCTGTGGCTGTTCCTGCTTGCTTTTGGGGTTGCGCTGCTGCTGTGGCGCGGCTGGTTGCCGCCGGCGGTGGCAGCGGTTATGCTTGCCGTCGTGGTGGCAGTGGACCTGACGATTGCGCATGCGCCCTTCACGCGCAGCCGGCAAGACCCGGAGCGCCTCCTCCAGATGCCCCAGCAGCTCAAAGCGATGCTGCAGCCTAAGCCACCGCAGGAGCTCTTCCGTGTCTCCATGCGCGATGACTTCGGGATGGCGATGCTGCGCAACCAGGGCATGCTCGATAGCATTCTGCTCTTCGAGGGCTACAACCAACTGCGGCTGGAGCGGCGGAATCCACCGATGCCGACAGCGGAAGCCACCTTCGATCTCCTGAGCATCCGCTACCGCATTGCCCTGGATACCCCAACGCGGCAGATGTACTTCCGCCAGCGTCCGAGCGCCTTCTCCTGGGCGTGGATGCGCTATCGGGCACAGGTGGTACCCTCGGAGAGCACCGAGGTCGTGCTGCGCAGCGGCGCAGTGGACCCGCGCCGGGAGGTGCTGCTGGAGGAGCCGCCGCCCCTCCAGCTCTCTGGAGCAGAGCCTCAGGAGGTTGCCCATCGGCTCCGCTGCCTGCAGTACGAGCACAATTGGCAGCGGTGGGAGGTGGAGACGGCACAGCCTGGGCTGCTGTGCCTGAGCGAGATCTGGTATCCCGCCTGGCGCGCCCGCGTTGATGGAGCACCTGTACCGGTACTGCGTGCTTACCATAGCCTGCGTGCCGTTCCCGTGCCAGCGGGACGCCATGTGGTCGAGCTCTTCTACGACTCGGCGGCGTTCCGCCGCGGTGCCTGGGTCAGTGCAATAACTGCGGCGCTGTGCGTCATAGCGCTTGGAGTACTGTGGAGCCGTCGCCATCGGAGATGATCCGCGCCGTCATCTTTGACCTGGATAACACGCTGGTGGACTTCATGGCGATGAAGCGGCAGGCAATCGATGCCGCCGTCACCGCCATGATCGATGCCGGGCTGACGCTGAGCCCGCAGGATGTGCGCCGGCACATTGACCGCATCTATGCCGAGATGGGCATCGAGTATCAGCAGGTCTTCGACCGGCTGCTGCAGGAGGTGCTCGGACGGGTGGACTACCGAATCCTCTCCGCAGGCGTCATTGCCTACCGGCGAGCGCGCGAGGCGGCGCTCAAGCCCTACCCGCATGTGACGGCAACGCTGATGGAGCTGGTCAAACGGCGTATCAAGCTCGGGGTCGTCTCCGATGCTCCAGCGCGTGAGGCATGGCTGCGGCTCTGCCACATCGGCTACCACCACATCTTCGACGTCGTCATCACGTACGATGATACCGGCGAACGCAAGCCCAGTCCCAAGCCCTTCCTGCTGGCATTGGAGCAGCTCCAGGTGAAGCCCTCGGAAGCCATCATGGTGGGGGATTGGGTCGAGCGCGATATCGTCGGGGCAAAGTCCGTGGGAATGCTCACCGCATTTGCCCGCTACGGCGATGTCTTCGGAGCGCAGGATGTGGGCGCAGACTACATCCTGGACGACATCACGCAACTGCTCGACATCGTGCGTCAGCACAACGAGGTAGCACCGCAGGAGGAGCCGCGATGATTCTGCCCATCTACCTGTATGACCACCCCGTCTTGCGTCAGAAGGCACAGCCGGTGGAGGAGATCACTCCGGAGCTCCTGCGCCTGGCGCAGGACATGTTGGAGACCATGTATGCTGCCCCGGGAATTGGGTTGGCGGCACCGCAGGTGGGGGTCTCCCTGCGGCTCATCGTAGTGGATGTCGGCGAAGAGCATGGCACGAAGGCGCCGCTGGTGCTGTTCAACCCCGCCATCGAAGCCGTCTCCGAGGAGACCGAAGCGATGGAGGAGGGATGCCTTAGCCTGCCCGAACTGCGAGAGACCGTCGTGCGTCCAGCCCAGGTACAGGTGCGCTATCTTGACCCGAAGGGGCGCGAACGCCGGCTCACCGCCCAAGGGCTCCTGGCGCGGGTCCTGCAGCACGAGCTCGATCACCTGGAGGGCATCTACTTTGTGGACCGGCTCTCACCGCTCAAGCGCGCGCTGCTGCGGCGCCGGCTGGAGAGGATCGCTCGTGGGGAGGTGCTGCCGGACTATCCCTTTGTCCCAGGAACGGCTGCGGCGACGGTAGCACCGTAGGCGGCGCTGTGCGTTCCGCAGGGACGAGCGGGCTTTTCCCTAACTTTGTGGGCGTAGTCTGTGCCATCTCGGGCAATCGGCGATGAAGAGACACGCTCTGATTCTGCTCATTGCAGGGCTGGTGGCGGGGACGAGCTTCCATTGTGCCTCGCCGGAGTTCACAACGGCAAAGATTGCGCTCGGACAGCGGGATTACCCCAAAGCCCTGCAAAACCTGGAGCTGGAGACGCGCAAAAACCCCGGCAACGTGGAGGCATGGCTCCTCTTGGCGCAGCTCTATAGGGACCACAAGAAGGACTACGCCGCTGCTGCCGAGGCGCTCCGCAACGCCCGAGAGAATGACCGCGCTGGAAGCTGGAGGGAGCGCATCGCCGCGGAGGAGCTACTGCTGTGGATGACGGCGTACAACGATGCAATCGTGCTGTACAACCAGCTCGTCCAGGCAGAGCAGCCCCTGCCACAGGAGTCGCTGCGCCGGGCACAGCAGCTTCTGGAGTTGGTCGTGCAGCTCAAGCCCGATGTTCCCGATGCCTATGGGCTACTGGGCACGCTCCAAGAGCTTGCTGGCGATACCGCTGCTGCCCTGAAGACATTTGAGCGCTACCGAGAGCTGCTCCAACCGGAGCTGCAGGTGGCTCGCCGCACCGGAATCGCTCTGGGAATGTCGCGCGAGGAGCTCCTGCAGCGGCTCGGTGCCCCCGCAGCCTCCCGCGTTACCGCCTCTGATGCCGATACCCTCTTGGTCGAACGGTGGACGGTTGACGGAGCTCCGCTCTACGTCTTCTCCATCCGGACGGCTGGTGGGGCTACACGGGTTGAAGGATGGCGCTATAATCCGCCGGCAGTATGGTCGGAGCTGGAGAAGGAGCGCTACACCCGGCTCTCGCTGCAGCCACTGCTTTCAGCAGCAATTGCTGCACTGGACCGAGGCGAGTACGAGCGTGCCTTGAGCTTTGCAGATGACATCCTAACGCTCCAGCCAACCAACGAGCAAGCTCTCTCCGTCCGCGCAGAGGTCTACGACCGTCAAGGGCGCACCGAGGAGCTCCTCCGGCTCCTGGAGCAGTTGCGCCAGCAGTATCCCACCAACAAGGTCTACCACGCCCAGTATGGGCTGCTGCTGACCAAGCTGGAACGTTACGAAGAGGCGGTTCGCACCTACGAGGAGGCACTGCGCTTGGACCCGAACTACGACCTGGCGCTCTTCAACGCAGCCGCGGCGTATAAGAATTGGGCGGGCAAGCTGCAGCAGGAGGAGCTCGAAAAGCGGCGCCAAAATCCCAAATACCAAGAGCAGCGCGAACGCTACGCGCCGCTGCTGCGCAAAGCTGCCGAGTACTTCGAGCGCTACCGTGAGCTCCCGGGCAAGCGCGATGAGCTCATCGTGCTGGACCAGCTCGTCAATATCTACGAGGTCTTGCCCGACCGGCAGAAGCTCGAGCGCATCATCCGCGAGCTGGAGGCGTTGGCGCCGCGCTTTGAGCGGGAGGCGCGCTACTATGAGATTCTCGGCGGCGTCTATGCCCGCCGAGGCGATAAAACCAAAGCCGAGGAGTACTACCGCAAAGCCGACCAGTTGCGCAAACAGTAAGGGAGAACGCCCCATGGCGCAGGACCCAAAGGCTGGCGAGCAGCCCGCCATCGAGCACCAGATCAACATCGAGCTCGGCGAGCAGGAAGCCCAAGGCATCTACTCCAACCTGGTCATCATCTCGCATTCGCTGGCGGAGTTTGTGCTGGACTTCACGCGCGTGCTGCCCGGATTGCCGCGCGCACGGGTGCATGCCCGCATCATCATGACCCCGCAGCATGCCAAGCTGCTCTGGATTGCGCTCGGGGAGAACTTGCGCAAGTACGAGCAGCAGTACGGGGAGATCCACGTCGAACCGGCTGCGCCGGTGCCATCGGGGGGAGCATTCCGGGTGCACTGAATGGCGGGACTGCGGGGGCGGGTTGCTATTGTGCTCCACGCGCACTTGCCCTATGTGCTCACTCACGGCACCTTCCCCCACGGCAGCGATTGGGTGTGCGAGGCGGTAGCCGAGAGCTACCTTCCGCTGCTCGGCGTGCTGCGCCGCTTGCTCCTGCGCGGAATCATCCCGCGCTGGACCATAGAGCTGTCGCCGGTATTGTGTGAACAGCTTGCCAGCCCGCGCTTCCGGGTGCTCTTCCAGAACTACTGCCGGCAGAAGCAGGGGGCAGCTCGCCAGGATGAGGAGCACTTCCGGCGCTACGGCTACGATCCGCTCTTCGTCGAGCTTGCCCGCTTTTGGCAATCCTTCTACGCAGAGCGGCTGCGGGAGTTCACCGAAGAGTACCGCGGGAAGCTGCTTGCGGTGCTGGAGCGGCTCCAGCGCGTCGGGGCAATAGAGCTGCTTGCTTCGGCAGCAACCCATGCGTACCTGCCGCTGCTTCCGAGTGAGCGTTCAGTCGGGTTGCAGCTTCGGCTCGGTGTGGAGACCTACCGGCGCTATTTCCGCACGGCACCGCGCGGGATTTGGCTGCCGGAGTGCGGATACTGCCCTGCCGACAGCATCCCGGCGCGCGCGCTCTTTGGGGCAGCCGCTGAACGCTCCATGGGGACGGAGCAGTGGCTTGCCCGGCTGGGGTTGGAATACTGCGTGCTCGAAGAGGAGCTGCTGCGGCGGGCAACGCCGCTGACGCAGCTCCCGCTGCGTACGGTGTTGCTGCCCTACCGCATCGCTTCTGCACCGAACTCCCCATCGGCGGTCGCCTTCTTCCGCCATCGGGAGTGCGCTGCGCGGGTCTGGGATGCCCGTATCGGCTATCCCGGCGATGGCGATTACCTGGACTTCCACAAGAAGCACCATGCCTCCTTCCTGCGCTACTGGCGTGTGACGGACAATCGCACCGACCTGCAGTACAAGCTGCTCTATGTGCCGCAGTGGGCGCAGTCGAAGGCGCGCCACCACGCTGAGCATTTCGCCGGCGTTGTGGTGGAGACCCTTTTGCAGTTCCATGCGCAAACGGGGTATGCCGGCGTGCTGTGCCTGCCCTTCGATATGGAGCTCTTCGGGCACTGGTGGTTTGAGGGACCGCTGTTCCTGGAAGCGCTCACCGAGCTGCTCGATGCCCATCCCGAGATTGCACTTGCCCCGCTGGGGGAGTGTCTCGAGGCGGTTCCAGTGTTTGGTCCCGTTCGCCCACCCGACGGCTCCTGGGGAGCGGACGCTGGGCATCTCCCGTGGGCAGACCCGCAGGTGCACTGGATCTGGCAGTTGCTGCGGGATGCAGAGGCGCGGCTGCGCCCCATCGTGGAACGCCTGCCGGAGGTGCGCAACCCGCTTCTGGAGCGGATCGTACGGCAAGCGCTGCGCGAGCTTCTGCTCCTGCAGAGTTCGGATTGGAGCTTCCTCATCGTCGGTGGGACGGCGCGCGATTATGCCCAGCAGCGCGTGTTCTTCCACGCGCAGGATTTCCACCATTTGTGCGAATTTGCCGAGCGCGTGCTCGACGGGGCTGAGCTCGCCCCGGAACAGCAGCACTTGCTGGAGCAGATCGAGCAGCGGGATGCCCTCTTTGCAGAGCTGTCGCCCAGGTGGTGGAGTGCGGTCGAATGAGCGCGGTCCTGGTGGTGGATTTGGATGGCACACTGCTGCGCACGGACGCGGCGTGGGAGAGCCTCTTGGAGCTTGTGCGGCGCCGACCGTGGCGGCTGCTGCTGCTGCCGGTGTGGCTGCTCCGAGGACGCTCGTACGCGAAGCTCCGTCTGGCGCAGGAGGCTTCTCTGGATGTGCGCTCCCTGCCCTACGATGAGGAGCTTCTGGAGTGGCTCAAGCTGGAGCGGCAACGGGGGCGGAGATTGATTCTGGCAACGGCTGCAGTAGCTCCAATTGCCCACGCCGTGGCGCAGCACCTGGGGATATTCGATGCCGTGCTCTGCAGCGGCTCTGAACAGAATGTGCGCGGTACGCGCAAGCTGCAAGCGCTTCAGGCACTCCTGCAGGGGCAGCCGTTTGAGTACGTGGGCAATTCCCCGGTGGATGGACCGCTGTGGCGGGCGGCGTCGCGGGCGCATGTGGTCGGACCGCGCTGGTTGGCGCGCTGGGTGCAGCAGCAGGCATCGCTGGGACGCCATTTCCACCGTACGGTGCGCATGCGCGATGTGTGGGCACTGCTGCGGGTGCACCAGTGGGTCAAGAATGCCCTGGTCTTCGTTCCGCTGGTGTTGGCGCATCGGACGGAATTGGGCTTGTGGGGACAAGCCGCGGCAGCGGCGCTTGCACTCTCCCTGTGGGCATCGGCACTGTATGTGTGGAACGACCTGCTGGATTTGCCTGCAGACCGAGCTCATCCGCGCAAGCGGTGGCGTCCGATCGCATCGGGGCGTATCCCGATATGGTCGGCGCTGCTGGTCATCCCGCTGCTACTTGGGGCGGGATGGGGGATTGCGCTGTACTTGAGGGAGGACTTCCAGCTTGCGCTGCTGGGCTACGGAGTGGGCTCGGCAGCGTATTCGCTGTGGCTGAAGCGCCTTGCGCTGGTGGATGTGCTGATGCTGTCGAGCCTGTACGCGCTGCGCGTGCTTGCCGGCGGCTGGGCAACGGGGGTGCCGCTATCGGGCTGGTTACTGACCTTTTCGGTCTTCCTGTTCGTGAGCCTGGGCTTCCTCAAGCGCTACGTCGAGCTGCACACGGTGCAGCCGGATGAGCGCCGAGGCTACCAGCGTGGGGATGAGCGGCTGCTCTACAGCTTCGGCAGCGCAAGCGGCTACTTGGCGGTGCTGGTGTTGCTGCTGTACCTGAACAGCCCGGATGTGCTGCGCCTGTATAGCCACCCGCGATGGCTGTGGTTGAGCAGCCCGCTGCTGCTGTACTGGATTGCCTACCTGTGGTTGCGGGCACATCGCCGCCAGATGAGCGATGATCCGGTGGTGTTCGTCCTGCGCGACCGGATAAGCTACGGCATCGCTGCGGCGATGGCGCTTGTGCTGCTGCTGGCGCGATGAGGCGGGAGCAGTATCTCTCCTGGGGTCGGTACCCACGAGCGTATCCGGCAGCAGTGTACCAACTGCGCTGGCGGGATGAGCCCTTGCCGCGCCCTGCACCGGGCATGACGATGCTGGCGTACGGCTACGGTCGCAGCTACGGGGATTGCTGCCTCAACAGCGGTGGCGTACTGCTGGACACAAAGCGGCTGGAGCGCTTCATCGCCTTCGATCCCGCCGCTGGGATCCTGCGCTGCGAAGCAGGGGTGAGCCTGGCACAGGTGCTGGAGCTGATTGTCCCACGCGGCTTCTTCCTGCCGGTGACCCCGGGCACGCGCTGGGTCTCCATCGGCGGAGCGATCGCCAACGACGTCCACGGGAAGAACCACCACCGTGCGGGAAGCTTCGGCTGCCACGTGCGCGCCTTCGAGCTGGTGCGCTCCTCTGGAGAACGCCTGCTGTGCACGCCGGAACAGAATGCCGAGCTCTTCCGTGCCACGATCGGAGGGCTGGGGCTGACCGGGCTCATCACCTGGGTGGAGTTCGCGCTGCGCCCGATCGGCACGCCCTGGATGGTGGTGGAGAGCATCCGCTACGGCTCGCTGCGGGAGTTCTTCGAGCTGACGCAGGAGTCCGATGCCGACTTCGAGTACACGGTCGCCTGGGTGGATGTCAGCGCGGGCGGGAGCCAATTGGGGCGCGGGATCTTCCTGCGGGGGAATCACGCCGAACCAGAGCAGGCACCACAGCACGCTCCGCGCCCACAGTTGCGCATACCGGTGCCGGTGAGCTGTCCGCAGTGGGTGCTCAATCGGTTGAGTGCACGGCTGTTCAATGCGCTGTACTGGCGCCGTCCTCTGCGTCGGCGGATGGTGCAGCCGTACGAGGCGTTCTTCTACCCGCTGGATGTGCTGGCGGAGTGGTATCGGCTCTATGGGCGCCGGGGCTTTGTGCAGTACCAGTGTGTCGTCCCGCGCCACTGTGCCGAGGAGGCAATCGCAGAGCTGTTGGGGCGGATCCGCGCCTCTGGACGGACGGCAACCCTGGGGGTGCTGAAGGTGTTTGGGGAGCAGAGGTCGCCGGGGATGCTCTCCTTCCCCAGACCTGGGGTGACCTTGGCGGTGGATTTGGCAATGGAGGGGGATGCGACACTGCGGCTGTTGGAGGAGCTGGACTCGTGTGTGAGCGCATGCGGTGGGGCGCTGTATCCGGCAAAGGATGCGCGCATGTCGCCGGAGATGTTCCAGCGCTCCTTCCCACACTGGCGGGAGTTTGCACGCTTTGTGGACCCGCAGTTCTGCTCGGATTTCTGGCGTCGTGTCACGGGTTCAAGGGGTGAACCATGCGCGTGCTGATCGTTGGAGCGACTTCGGGGATTGCGCAGGTGGTCGTGCGCCTGTACGCCCGCGATGGGGCGCGGCTCCTCTTGGTGGGACGCGATGCAGCCAAGCTCCAGGCCGTAGCAGCGGATGCCCACGTCCGCGGGGCAGCTGCGGTAGAGACGCTGCTCTGGGATGCACGCCAGTGGGAGCGCGCCGGGGAGGTGGTCCGGCGGGCGCGGGAGTGGCTGCAGGAGCTCGATGTTGTGCTGATTGCCCATGGGAGCCTCCCACAGCAAGCTGAGCTGTGGCATAATCCGGTGCGGGCAATCGAGGAGTTTCACATCACTGGCACGAGCGTCATTGCTCTGCTTGCGGAGCTGGTGCCGGTCCTGGAGGCGCAGCGTCGTGGAGTGGTGGGCGTCATCAGCTCGGTTGCCGGTGAGCGTGGGCGCGCTGCGATGGCGATATACGGGGCAGCGAAGGCGGCGGTAACGGCTGCAACGGCTGGCGTTCGCGGGCATTTGGCGCAGTACGGGGTGCGCGTCATCACCATCAAGCCAGGGTTTGTGGATACCCCGATGATTGCCCATCTGCCACGGAGTGGGCTCATTGGAGCGATGATTGCCTCGCCGGAGCGCGTGGGAAGGCGCATCTATCGGGCATTGCAGCGCGGGCGCCCGGACAACCTCTACGTGCCCTGGTGGTGGCGCTGGGTGATGCTGCTGGTTCGGGCAATTCCGGAGCCGCTCTTCAAGCGGCTGCGGATGTAGGGTGCCAGGGCATCGCCACATGGTCCCGGTTGCAGGGCAACCACAGGGGGTTGCCCCTACGGTTTGCCATTGCATCGCACCATCCGGTAGGGGCAGACCCCTGTGTCTGCCCATCTACGAACGCCATTCACGCGGGCGCTGCCGACGGGGCAACCACAGGGGGTTGCCCCTACGATGTGTGCGTTGAACCATCGCCATCGGGGCGGATCCCTATGTCTGCCCTGTTACCCGCCAAGGCGGGTGAGAGAGGCAGAGTGCATAAATTTGCACTGCGACCTATGGGCAGGGTGGGGGCGAGCTGCTGCTGGAGGTATGCTGCTGCTGGAGGTATGTGGATGTGCAATCCGCCTGGCGTGCGATGGGGTACGCGTATTGCGTATTTGCACGAGCTTGCCTAAGTTTGCGCCGGCGTACGTGGCAACAGTGGGGTGTGAGGATGCTGGAGCGCGAGGGTATGGCGTGCGTTGGGGGGTGGGGGCGCGGTCGTCATGTGTCAATTCCGGTACAGTTCCACTTGCCGTGAGGGGTCTCTCATGCGGTTGGTTACCCTGGCAATCGTCGTGGCAGCAGTGTTGTTCGGGGTGGAAGCCGCTGCAGTGCAGGAGCAGCAGCTTCCCTACAGTGGGGTGGCGCTCACTCCGTCGGGAGCTCCGGTCGCCGATGGGCTTCACCAAATGGAGTTCCGGCTGTACACGGGCGCGACGGCATCGGAGCCGGTGTGGACGGAGCTGCAACTTGTCCAGACACGCTCTGGCAGTTACCAGGTTGTCCTGGGGCAGTCGCGTCCGCTGCCGCTGACGACGGGGCAACAGTACTGGCTGGAGGTGCTCTGCGATGGGGCATCTCTGGGTCGGATGCCGCTGGCATTGCTGCCATCGCAGGCGGAGACAAAGGTGGCGGCGCGCTCACTGCAGGAACTGCACCTGAACCCGGTGCAGTCTGCTGCACCCGATGGGTGGGTGCGGGCGGGCTTGCCCACGCTGGGAGGGGCAACTCCACCACAGCCGCTCGTGGTGAATACGTGCGAGGAGTGCACCACCACCTTCTGGGCATTGACCGGGAATGCTGGGACGAATCCGAACAACAACTTCCTGGGGACCACCGACGGAGGGCAGATCGAGGTGCTCAATAGTGCCCGCTCGGTCTCGCTGGGCGAAGGAGCCGGGCTCAGCCAGGATTTGACCGCATTCCGCAATAATGTGTTCGTGGGCTTCCAAGCGGGGTCAGCAACGGAGACGGGTATACGGAATGTCGCCGTCGGTTCGGGAGCGCTCTCGCAAAACATCGATGGGAGCTCGAATACCGCATTGGGGTCGAACGCGATGAGCACCTTGACCACAGGCGACTACAACACCGCCATTGGCTACGGTGCGGAGGTAGGGGATGGGCTCACCAACGCGACGGCGATAGGAGCATTTGCCTTTGCCGGACAGAGCAACACCGTTGTCATCGGTTCAATCCAAGGGGTCAACGGGGCAACAGCAACGGCGAACGTGGGAATCGGCACCACGACCCCGACGAATCGGCTGCACGTAGTGAGCACAGCCGATCCGCTGCGCCTGGAGGGATTGCAGGTGGAGCCGGCGTTGGATAATGTTCTGGTGGTGGATGCCAGTGGAGTGGTCAAGAAGCGCTCGTTGAGCGGCTTTATGGGCTCAACCGCCTGGTTGTTGACGGGCAACAGTGGGACGGACCCGGCGGTGAACTTCCTTGGGACGACGGATGCACAGCCGCTGGTCATTCGGGTTAATGACGCACAGACCTTCCAGTTCAACACCAATTTGAGCCTGCAGCGCGATGCGGGTGGCAATACCCGTGGACAGGGAGCAGTGGATTTGCAGTTTGCGCGCTCGTCAGACGACCAGGTTGCCAGCGGTGACTACAGTGTCATAGGTGGTGGCCAGGACAACACCGCCAGCGGCTCGTATGCCACCGTTGGCGGGGGCTTACGGAACACCGCCGGCGACCAGTATGCCACCGTTGGCGGGGGCCAGGACAACACCGCCAGCAGCTTTTATGCCACCGTTGGCGGGGGCAAGGGCAACACCGCCAGAGACTTTGGTGCCACCGTTAGCGGGGGCGCGGTCAACACCGCCATCGGCGATTATGCCACCGTTGGTGGGGGCGTAGAGAACACCGCCAGCGGCTTGGCTGCCACCGTTGGCGGGGGCTGGCGCAACACCGCCGGCGACTGGTATGCCACCGTTGGCGGGGGCTGGAATAACACCGCCAGAGGCTATGCTGCCACCGTTGGCGGGGGCCAGGACAACACCGCCAACAGCAGTTATGCCACTGTTGGCGGGGGCTCGCGTAACACCGCCGGCGCTGAGGGTGCCACCGTCGGCGGGGGCTTTCGGAACACCGTCAACGGTTGGTATTCCACCGTCGGCGGAGGGTACAATAACACCTGCGGGAAAGCCTATGCTGCCACTGTCGGCGGGGGCGAGGGCAACACCGCCAGCGGCGATTATGCCACCGTTGGTGGGGGCAGGAGCAACACCGCCAGCGGCTTTTATGCCACCGTTGGCGGGGGCGTGGGCAACACCGCCAGCGGCGATTATGCCACCGTTGGCGGGGGCGTGCTCAACACCGCCATCGGCTCTTATGCCACCGTTGGCGGGGGCCAGCAGAACACCGCCAGTGGGAGCTTCTCCGTTGTGCCAGGTGGGTCCGGCAATACTGCAAACGGCGCCTACAATCTCGTCTTCGGACAGAGTGTAATTCCATCGGTTACCGAGACACACCGCGTGTACTTCTTCTCACCTGCAAACTCCGGCCGTCTGGTCATCAACCGGCTCAATAGTCTCCATCCCATTCACGTCGGCACAAATACTGGAAACGGCAACGGGGCGCACTTGACTGCTGCTGGCGTGTGGCAGAACGCCTCCTCGCGCAGCTTCAAGGAGCGCTTTGTGCAGTACCGTCCGGCAGAGGTCTTAGAGAGGATTCGGCAGCTGCCGGTCGAAGGGTACTTCTACAAGGGCACCGAAGAATACCACATCTCGCCGATGGCGGAGGACTTCTACCGGCTGTTTGGGACAGGCGTGCGCGAGATCATCGAGACGGACTCGACGGGGCAGCTTGTACGCCGTCCGAATCCGGATGTGGATAAGTACCTTGCAGCCTCCGATGTAGCGGGTGTGGCGCTGTTGGGCGTCAAGGCACTCGATGAACTGATAAGCACGCTCGATCCGCAGAGCACGGCATGGGCGCTGACGGGCAACAGCGGGACGGACCCGACGGTGAACTTTCTTGGGACGAGGGATGCACAGCCGCTGGTCATTCGCACGGACAACACCGAGCGGGTGCGCATTACGGAGACGGGGGATGTGGGCATTGGGACAAACACACCGGCGGCGAGGCTGGATGTGAACGGCACCGTCGCCTTCTCGGCAACGGCAACGCTGACCAATACTGGAAGCGCCCTGACGCTCCCCAGCAACGTGGCGGTGGTGCAGATCGTGGATGGAGCTGGGGCTGCAAACATCAGCGTCAACCCACCGACGACGGGGACGCAGGGGCAGTTGCTCTTCATCCGCTACAGTGGTACGCGGAACCTGACGCTCGTGGGGGTGATGCCGAATGGAGGGAATCGAAATGCCGCCGCGCAGTTCCACGCCATCCTGATGTACATCGGGGGCGGCTGGCGACTGATGGGCTTTGTTGACTGATGTGAAGATGTCCCACAGCAGTGTGGAGAGAGCGATGAAGCGGATCGTGATAGCACTCCTGGGGCTGCTCGCGCTGCCGCTTGCGGCGCAGCAGGGGCAGCCCGCCAAGCCACGGATTGCCGGCATGGAGCCCGCCGGCACGGGGGATTGGCAAGCAGCCGATAGCCGAACCTGGCGCGAGCTGCGCCCCCTGCCGTACGGGTTGCGCGAGATTCTGCAGCTGCGCCCGCGTGCGTTTGTGGAGTACCCCGCCTGGTGGGAGCCCGACGGCACGCTGCGCCTGGGCACGAACGGCACGGCGAGCATCGGACTGCTCGGGGAGGAGGTCAAGGAGGTGATTCCGGAGGCGGCACGCCGTCCGCTTGCGCCGGAGTTCAACTTCTGGCAGGTGGACTACAGCAAGCTCGTGCCCGTGCTCGTGCGCGCTATCCAGGAGCAGCAGGAGCAGTTGCGCGCCCGCACCGAGGAGGTGGAGGCGCTGCGGCGCGAGCTTGCCGAGCTGCGCGCTGAACTGGAGGCGCTCAAAGCCCAGGTGCGCCAAGTCCCACCGAAGGGCGAAGAGGTCAGCCGCACCGGCGTGGAGCTGCAGGAAGCCTTCCTGGGGCAGAACATCCCGAACCCCTTCGATGAGACCACGCGTATCCCCTACGCCGTGCCCGCAGGGGTGAGCCAGGCGGAGCTGCACATCCGCAGCGCCGATGGACGCACGATTGCGGTCATCCCCTTGCGCGAACGCGGCGCACGTGGGGAGTTGGTGCTGCGCATGCGCGATTACGCCACGGGCGCCTACGAGTATGCGCTCGTGCTGGACGGGCGCACGGTGGCAAGCCGGCAGATGCTGCTGCTGAAATGAGGTTGCACGGATGCACGCCGCACCGTGTTTTTGCACCGGCTCGCATGCACAGAGAGCCGGGGGGAAGGTTGGGCTGCTGGAATTGGAAGAGCTCTCAAAGGAAGCCCTGGAAGGGTGCCCGTGCAGTGCTGCACAGGTAGTGCGCACGGCGGACGCCGGAGAGCATGTTCCACAATCCACCCGGAAATGATTCCGTACTACATCCCTGCGGGCGTGAGCCGGGCGGAGCTGGTGGGGCGCGACGTTGGTGGACGGGGGCTCAACACGCACGACCTTGGGTCGAGCAGCTTGCGGTGGCGGAAGGTGTACGGGGTCAATGGGGACTTCAGCACGCTGACGGTGAGCGGGTTGACGCAGGGGTCGGTGATCTTTGCGGGCGCGGACGGGCCATTGAGCCAGGACAATGCGAACTTCTTCTGTGACGATGCCAACAATTGGTTGGGGATTGGGACGAGCTCGCCGACGGCGACGTTGCATGTGGCAGGGACGGTGGCGTTGCCCAACATTCCCACGGCAGCGGCAACGGATGAGGTGCTGCGGATCGACCCCGCAACCGGAGAGGTAACGAGGAGCACGGTGGCTGCCGTTATCTCGGCGGCGGGCATCATCAGGGGAAGCTACTCGATTACGACTCCCGACTCCAGCTTTACTATCACCGTCCCTGGTGTCCTGTCGGGGGCGATTGTGACGGTGACGTTGGTGGGACCGAGCGGTGGGACAATCTACCCGCTCATGGTGACCAACGTTGCAGCCGGGTCAATTACGGTTGAGTCCTCTGCCCCGATCCCAGCGGGCTATGCCATCCACTACATCATCATCAACCCGTGAAGTTGAACGAGCCAGCCGAGGGAGAGCCATGAAGCGCTTCCTTGCAACGGTGTGTGCGACCCTCTGGGTGCTCCCGAGCGCTCTCTACGCACAGGGCTTGGGCGCCAGCCAGTTGATTCTGACAAACGGTTCGGGCGGTGGGGTTATTCTGCAACCCGATCCTGCGGCGACGTCGCTGCAGCCCCTGACGCTGCCGGCGAGCCTGACGCCGACGAGCACAGTGGGGGCAGGGATCCTGCAGACGGATGGCAGTGGGAACCTGTCGTGGCTGGATCCGGCGGCGCTGGGTGGCGGCGGGGCTGGTTGGGCGCTGACGGGCAACAGCGGGACGGACCCGGCGGTGAACTTCCTTGGGACGACGGATGCACAGCCGCTGGTCATTCGGGTTAACAACGCACAGACCTTCCAATTCAACATCGACTTGAGCCTGCAGCGCGATGCGGGTGGCAATACCCGTGGACAGGGAGCAGTGGATTTGCAGTCTGAGCGCTCGGCAGCCACGCAGGTTGCCAGTGGTGACTACAGTGTCATAGGTGGTGGCCAGGACAACACCGCCAGCGGCGATTATGCCACCGTTGGCGGGGGCGGTTTGAACACCGCTAGCGGCTTTGCTGCCACCGTTGGCGGGGGCTTACAGAACAACGCCGACGGCGAGCGTGCCACCGTTGGCGGGGGCGAGGGCAACACCGCCAGCGGTCAGTATGCCACCGTTGGCGGGGGCTTACAGAACAACGCCGACGGCGAGCGTGCCACCGTTGGCGGGGGCGAGCGGAACAACGCCAGCGGCGCTTATGCCACCGTTGGTGGGGGCGCGGGCAACGCCGCCAGCGGCGATTATGCCACCGTTGGCGGGGGCGTGGGCAACACCGCCAGCGGTCAGTATGCCACCGTCGGCGGGGGCTTACAGAACACCGCCAGCGGCTGGTATGCCACTGTTGGCGGGGGCCGGGAAAACACCGCCAGCGGCGATCTTGCCACCATCGGTGGGGGCATTGTCAACACCGCCAGCGGTCAGTATGCCACCGTTGGCGGGGGCGAGGGCAACACCGCCAGCGGCTTTGCTGCCACCGTTGGCGGGGGCCAGGACAACACCGCCAGCGGCTCGAATGCCACCGTTGGCGGGGGCGTGGGCAACACCGCCAGCGGCGATTATGCCACCGTTGGCGGGGGCTTTCAGAACACCGCCAGCGGGAGCCACTCCGTTGTGCCAGGTGGGTTCAGCAATACTGCAAATGCTGCCTACAATCTCGTCTTCGGGCAGGATGTAGATCCATCGGTTAGCGAGACACACCGCGTGTACTTCTTCGGGCCTGGAGGCTCTCGTCCCTCCGGGTTTCTGGTCATCAACCGGCTCGATGGGGACTTTCCCATTCACGTCGGCACAAATGGTACAAACGGCAACGGGGCGCACTTGACTGCTGGTGGCGTGTGGACGAACGGCTCCTCGCGCAGCTTCAAGGAGCGCTTTGTGCAGTACCGTCCGGCAGAGGTCTTAGAGAGGATTCGGCAGCTGCCGG